>Ga0114903_1000024_pt1 | contig 137950 bp, 115 predicted proteins | sample MalvirDeepMed_s2_FD_87289 | JGI IMG/M metagenome (GOLD analysis project Ga0114903, IMG submission 87289) | Marine viral communities from the Global Malaspina Expedition - Malaspina viral metaG DeepMed_s2 | ecosystem: Environmental > Aquatic > Marine > Oceanic | place: Mediterranean Sea...
ATCTGTGGCGGACAACGACAACGACTCCAGCAATGAAACGAACACGGCCTTCGCGGTCAATGCCGGCAACCTGGAAATTACCGACGCGGCAGGAACCTTGTCTGTTCCGGTCTCCAGCCTGGGATCTGACGACCAGAACATCAGTGGTTCGGGCCTGAGCGGCACGGACCTGACCATCGGGATTGAGAATGGGACCAATGAAGTAATTGATCTGTCTTCGCTCGTGGACGATGCAGACGCGGACCCCAATAATGAAATCCAGGATATGAGCCTGGCAGGCAATACGCTGAGTCTAACCGGCGATGCTACGACGGTAGACCTGAGTGGTTACCTGGACAACACGGACGATCAGAACCTGACCCTGGCTGGGAACACGCTTTCCATCGAAGACGGCAACAGCGTGGACCTCTCCGGATTTGTCTCCACGGACGATCAGAACCTGACAGGCGCCAGCCTGACGGGCAACACCCTGCAAATCGACATCGAAGACGGCAGCTCGGCTTCGGTTGACCTTTCCTCTCTGGTAGACGACGCGGATGCTGACCCGACCAATGAACTGCAGACCATCAGCCGTACCGGTACAGATGTAACCCTCTCCGACGGCGGGGGAACAGTATCTGTGGCGGACAACGACAACGACTCCAGCAATGAAACGAACACGGCCTTCGCGGTCAATGCCGGCAACCTGGAAATCACCGACGCGGCAGGAACCCTGTCTGTTCCGGTCTCCAGCCTGGGCAGCGACGACCAGAACCTGACCCTGGCGGGCAACACGCTCTCCATCGAAGACGGCAACAGCGTGGACCTCTCAGGATTTGTCTCCACGGACGATCAGAACATCAGCGGTTCGGGCCTGAGCGGCACGGACCTGACCATCGGGATTGAGAATGGGACCAACGAGGTAGTGGACCTTTCCTCCCTGCTGGACAACACAGACGACCAGTACGACGACGAAGTCCCGCTCAGGACACCGATTGACGTGGATGAAGGCGGAGAATCTTCGCCAACCAACGAAACAACTGTACAGGAAGTCATTAATGCCATTGCGCCGATTACCTCGAAGGCTGCCCGGATTTTCTACCCGCCGTCCATCGCAATCGATGCATCGGCAAATGGCACCGGTTTTACCGAAGACCTGTATGCCCAATACGTTGCCCAATTCGGCACACCGGCTGTAGCCAGTGCCGGTGCACCTGCAGCCCTGCCCACCTATGCGGCCAATGAACTGTATTATTATGTGACGTATGCAGACCCCACAGTATTCGACAATATGAGTATCGATGCCAATGGGGTACTCACATACGATATCATCGGACAACCTGCAGATTATAACGCACTGATCAACGTGGTCTTTGTAGTTAAGTAGCAACCAACAACCCAGCCCGAATCTTGAAACTCAAGTTGCTTCATACCGCAATCCTCTCTGTTGGCCTGTTCCTGTTCGCGGGTATATCCCAACTGCATGGGCAGTTCCTGTTGCAGGCCCCCAATGCGGGAGATGAATCGAATTACCGCTGGTACGAGGCATCGGATACGAGCACCGTCCTGAGTACGGATTTTTTTTACGAGGCAACCCAGCCGGGTGTTTATTTCGCCACCTATGACGGAACGCTTTGCGGCTCGAACGCAACCGGATATTTTATACTTACAGATTGCAATAGCCCGGACAATGAAGTCACGCTTGATATCTCCGCAAATGTAAGCGGTGGTGCGACGGTGACCTGGAGTCCGGCTGTGGGCGGAGACCCCCTTCGCCCCATGGTTATAGCCGACCAGACCGTCCGGAACTATACGGCTTCGGTCATAAAAGCCGGCGTGAGTTCACCGCTACCGGAATTCACGGTTGTTTGTATGCAGCAGGCCGCTGTGCTGGTGGACGACACGGCTATTACCGACGAGGATGTGGCATTGAATATCCCGATATACGCCAACGACAGCAGCCTCCCCCAGGACGGCTCCCTGACAGCTACGGATCCGGCTGGCGGCACGGTGACTATCGACCAGAACGGCACCCCGAACGATCCTACAGATGATATCCTCACCTACACCCCGGATCCTGATTTCAACGGGACGGATTCTTTTGATTATACAGTTTGCAACACATCCGGGGATTGCAGTACGGCAACGGTTACCGTAACGGTCAACCCGATTGTCGACGCCTTTGATGATGCGATTGCCACCAATGAAAATGAGGCAACAATTGCCGATATCCTGGCAAACGATAACGACATACCCACCTCCGGGTCCCTGACCACCACGGCGCCTGCCAATGGCACGCTCGCGTTGGATGACGGCGGCACGCCCGGGGATCCTTCGGATGATACGGTGACCTACACGCCTGATCCCGGATTTACCGGCTCGGACAGCTTTACCTATACCCTTTGCGATGCCCTGGGAAATTGCAGCACCGCCACTGTGACGGTTCTGGTGAATGCCGTTGGGCTTGATATCGATGCGGATAACGACGGTATCGTGGATAGCTTTGAAGACCTGGATCTGGACGGCGATGGCAACCCGGCCACCAACCCGACGGATACGGACGGGGATGGAGTCCCGGATTACCTGGATATTGATAGCGATGACGACGGCGTGCCGGATAATATCGAAGGGCAGTCCACAGCCGGCTACATTCCCCCGGGAGGTACGGACGCCAATATGAACGGGCTGGATGACGTTTATGAAAACGGCGGGGCCGTGGGGATTGTCCCTGAAGATACCGATGGGGACGGCATACCGGATTACGTGGACAGCGACAGCGACAACGACGGGGTACCCGACAGCGTTGAGGCGAACGACATCGACATGGATGGATTTGCGGAGACTGTAATTGTGGGGTCCGACAAAGACGGGGACGGCCTGGACGACGGATTCGAAGGGACAACGGCCATTGATATCAACGTCAACGACGGCAAGGACGACCCCATCAACGACTGGCCCGATACCGACGGGGACGGGGAGCTCGATTACCGGGATACGGACGATGACGGCGACCAGATCCTCACCGCGGGCGAGGACGCCAACGGCGACGGCATCTTCTACAACGACGATATGGACGGGGACGGTATCCCGGACTACCTGGAGCCCAATAGCTCTGCCGAAGACCTGGAGGTTTTCAATGTGGTTACCCCCAACGGGGATGGCGCACACGATTACCTGACAATTGCGGGGATCCAGGATTTCCCGAATAACACGATCCGGATCTACAACCGCTGGGGCGTACTGGTGTTCACCACACGGGCCTACGATACGCAGGGCAACGTTTTTGACGGCACTTCACAGGGCCGGGCCACGATTGCCCAGGACAACAAATTACCGGTGGGAACCTATTTCTATATACTGGATTTTGAGGATGAGAATGGGGTGATGCGCACCCGGACCGGATACCTTTACTTAAACCGATAATTGCATGGGACAGAATAACCTCTTACCAATCATTCGCCTCGGCCGGGTGGCCATAACTATGGTTATTCTCCTCTGTATTGAAGCGTCGGTACAAGGACAGCAGGATGCACAATATACCCAGTATATGTACAATACGGTTTCCATCAACCCGGGTTATGCCGGGTCGCGCGGCAACCTGAGTATTGCAGCACTCTACAGGTCGCAGTGGGTTGGCCTGGATGGCGCCCCGAAGACGCAGACCTTCAACCTGCATACTCCGGTAGGGTACCGAGGCGTGGGGATGGGCCTGTCGATTGTCAACGACCAGATCGGACCTACCTCGGAGACTGCTTTTGACGGGGATTTTTCCTATACACTTCAGGTGGGGCCGGAGCAGCGCCTGAGCTTTGGATTAAAGGCCAGCGTCCACATGCTGGACATCCGTTTTTCCGAACTCAATTCCGACCCGAATTACCCGGATGCCCAGTTGCAGTCCGATATCCAGAACCGGCTTTCCCCGAATATCGGCGCCGGTATTTATTACCATACCGAGCATTTCTATGCCGGGTTGTCGGTGCCGCGGTTCCTGGAGACCAGCCACTTTGACGAATCCTCACTGTCCACCGCAAAAGAACAGATGAACTTTTATATGATCACGGGCTATGTCTGGGACTTCGACCCGCTTTGGAAATTCAAACCGAGTATCCTGACCAAAGCGACCCTTGGGGCACCCCTGCAGGTGGACGTGTCGGCCAATTTCATGTACAACGAAAAGTTTATTTTCGGCGCAGCATACCGTTGGGATGCCGCCTTCAGCGGCATGGTAGGCTTCAATATTTCCCCCTCCTTCCTCATCGGGGTGGCCTATGACAGGGAAATTACCGAGTTGGGTAGCGCCGCATTCAACGATGGCTCATTTGAAGTGATCCTCCGCTATGACTTCCTGCGAATGGTTGGCAATATCAAGTCTCCGCGATTCTTCTGATTTCCAGGTGCCCGCTTGTTCTTTGCAGGCGATACGTATAATTTTATTTCGGGTGGATGGGGGCCCCATTCCACATTTTATGATCCCCTTAACCCGAAACTACATCAAAGACCGTATTTTTGGGCTGTTATGGAAGAACAAGTAATCCTTGTCAACGAACAAGACCAAGTCCTCGGGACCATGCCCAAAATGGAGGCTCATGAAAAAGCCCGGTTGCACAGGGCATTTTCGGTTTTCGTACTGAACCACAAAGGGGAGACCATGTTACAACAGCGCGCCGCCCACAAGTACCATTCCCCGGGCCTCTGGACTAACACCTGTTGCAGCCACCAAAGAGTAGGGGAGACCAACATCCAGGCTGGCAAGCGGCGGTTGGAAGAGGAAATGGGTTTTCAAACAGACTTGCAGGACCTTTTTTCTTTTATCTATAAAGCCCCTTTCGACAACGGCCTTACGGAGCACGAACTGGACCATGTCCTGCTGGGTCATTTCGAGGGCGAGCCCAACATCAATCCGGATGAGGTAGCCGACTGGAAATGGATGGGGCTGGAAGAGATTCGCGAAGACCTGGAGGCGAACCCGGGAGCCTATACCGCATGGTTTAAGATTATATTTGAACGCTTTCACAACTACGTGATGACGCACAACCTCAAGTGATGCGAGTAACCGTTAGCAGAAAAGCACATTTCAACGCGGCTCACAGGCTTTACCGGCCGGATTGGGACGACGCCCGGAACCGGGAGGTATTCGGAAAATGCAGCAATCCGCTGTACCACGGCCACAATTACGAGTTGATTGTCAGTGTTACGGGTCCGATTGATCCGGAAACCGGTTTTGTTGTGGATATGGCAGAGCTCAAAGTTCTCATCCGGGATAAAGTGGAGGACGCCCTGGACCATAAAAACCTCAATGAGGAGGTCCCTGAGTTTAGGGAACTCAACCCGACAGCCGAGAATATTGCAGTGGTAATCTGGGATAAACTCCGGCCCCACATCCCCGCTGCATGTGACCTGGAAATCACCCTGTATGAAACCCCGAGAAACTTCGTTTCCTACAAGGGCGCTGAATAATCCGTTTGTCAACACGATATTTATGGAACTGTATCCATTAAAATTCCAACCCATTTTCAAAGAGCGCCTTTGGGGTGGCAATAAACTGCGAACGGTACTGGAAAAGGAAGCCGATGGAGACACGGTGGGGGAAAGTTGGGAATTATCCGGAGTGCCGGGAGACGCCACAACCCTTGTTAACGGACCGTATGCTGGCAAAACCCTGCCGGAACTCATCGGGGAATTCCCCGGGGAAGTTCTGGGGAATGAGGTCCTGGAACGTTTTGGGGAGGAATTTCCGATCCTGATTAAATTTATCGATGCCCGGCTGGACCTTTCCATCCAGTTGCATCCCGGGGACGAACTGGCCCGGACCCGCCACAACAGTTTTGGCAAAACGGAGATGTGGTATATCCTGGATGCCGACCCGGGCGCCGAGCTCATTGTCGGCTTCAGGGAGGATGTATCCCGGGAGCGCTACCAGCAAGCCCTGGTAGGAGGTACACTGACGGACCTGCTGCACTATCAGTCGGTATCCACGGGGGATGCATTCTTTATCAATAGCGGGAAGATCCATGCAATTGGCGGGGGTATCCTGTTGGCGGAGATCCAGCAGAGTTCGGATGTTACTTATCGGGTTTACGATTTCAACCGCCGGGATGCGCAGGGGAAGTTGCGGGAACTCCACACGGACCTCGCCCTCGATGCCATCGACTACCGGCGCCGTGACGATTTTGTCCTGGATTATTCCAGGCAGCCGAATACGTCAAACAGCTTGGCCCGCAGTCCTTATTTCAACACGGATTACCTGAAACTGGACCGGGACAGGGATTTGCAATTTGACGGGAAGTCATTTACGGTTTTTATGTGTCTGTCTGGTACAGCCACCCTGGTTGCAGGTGGGGTAGCCGAAGAATTCCGTGCCGGGGAGACGCTGATGCTGCCGGCAGCCGTTCACAAGGCCCGGTTGGTGACCAACGGGTGCGAATTACTGCAAGTGACAGCCTGAAAAAGGTTCCCGCGGGTATGCGGGGAAATTGTATTTTTGAAAGAAACTTACCATCATGGCTACTATACGGGACCTCAAAAAAGATATCAACAGCGTATTGGGCGGCATTATAGAGGCCGTTTACATTGCGGAGCGCAGCAGTAATAAGGAGGGGTCCAAGGAAGGATCCGAGATCATTGACAAGGCGATAGCGACCTTCGACTCGCTCATTGCGGAGGTCAACAACAAGGATGTTGAAAACCGGAAAAAGCATTTGAAAGGGGTGCGTCAAACCCTTGAGAAAGAAGCTGCCGAATTGGTAGACCGGGTCAACGAGCTCGCCTGATTAATCCGGGTTTTCTGCCTGGGAACGCTGCTCGCTGAGTAATTCCTTTAACTGCTTGCCGTATTTGGACTCGGCCACCGCCGGGCTTAGGGCCTGGTATATGGAATCCAGGTATTTCGGGTTGGCATCGGATACTTCTGTAATGGCCACAAACGGGGCCAGGTGGGAATCCGTATTGTTCAGGGCAAAGTTCAGGGCATAGAGGTAGGAGCGTAGCGTGAGTCGCTGCCCCACCCGGTCCAGGGAATCCAGGGCCGCACTATCCTGTGGCTGCTGCAATTCGCCCATGGCACGGGCCAATTCGAGCTGTTGTACGTGGTAGCGCGACTGGATTTTGCGGTACTCTGCAAACTTCTCATTGGCCGCCGAACCAGAGATTGCGGCTTCCGATTCAAACGCATCCCATTCCGTATCGATCCGGATAGTACCCGGTTCTGCAAAAAATACGATGCGGTCATTGAGTTGGTTGTTGTCTGCCTTGTCCAGGTAGAGATAGAAAATATCGGCTCCGTCCACCGGGCTGGTCAATCGGAATTCCCCATTGCCTTTGACCACCACCGAGTCCAGCGTCACCAGGGAGGTGTCTGCCACCTGCTGAAGGTAGAGTACTCCTTTTTTCAGACCCCGGACATTTCCTTCTACCGTGAGATTCCCGGCGGTATCATCCCCTCCGCAACCCGCGAGTGCAACAGCGGCAACCGCTGCCAAAACCAATTTTTTCATCCTTGAAGATTAGCGGGGCAAATATGCCATTTTTTTTACAAACCCGGAAGCGGATGCAGGTAGTGCAGACAGGATTCGGGCCGGCGGCTCAGGATTCGGGCCTGGCGGTCTGCCATCAGCCGGGGAGGCAGTTCTGACGAAATTGCGGAAACCCGGGTACAGAGGAAATTCAACCGGTAACCGGAGCAGCCACTTCCATCAGGTAGGCGCAAAGCAGGGCGCCGCCGGTGCCGACTACGTATCCGAGAACGGCCAGCAGCACCCCTACAGAACTCAGGGAGGGGTGGAATTCGGCAGCGACGACAGGTGCCGAAGCGGCACCGCCCACATTGGCCTGACTGCCTACGGCCAGGAAAAAGAATGGCGCCCTTATCAATTTGGCTACCAGGATCAGCAGGCCGGCGTGAAATCCGATCCAGATGAGGCCCAATAACAGCAATCCCGGGTTTTCGAGGATCCGGCTCAGGTCCATCTGCATTCCGATGGTCGCTACGAGGATATAGATAAAAACCCCGCCGATCTTACTGGCACCCGCCCCTTCGTAGTTTTTGGCAGGGGTAAAAGAAAGCCCTATCCCGATGACGGTAGCCAGGACAATCATCCAGAAAAACTCCCCGCCCAGGAAGGAGAGGAAACTCGTCGGGTCGCTGACCCATTCCCAGCCTTCGCTCAGGGCCTGGCTTATATAGCCCCCGGCCCAGTGGGCGAGGCCCACGGCCGTAAAGGCCATAAACAGGAGGATCATGTAATCGTTCAGGCTGGGTACGCGGGTGATGCGTTCGGCGAATTCGGTGACTTTGACTTTCAGGGTCTCTATAGAGGAGGCATCTGCCCGGAGCCACCGGTCGATCCTGCGGTTTTTGCCAACGCCCAGCAGGAGGATGGCCATCCACAGGTTGGCACCTAAAATATCCACCAGGACCATTTCCCCAAACCGGTCCGGGTTGAACTGGAATATCTCGAGCATGGCTGCCTGGTTGGCCCCGCCCCCGATCCAGCTTCCGGCGATGGTCGCCAGGCCCCGCCAGACAGCGTCAAACCCCGCGCCGCCAACCGTTTCCGGTGAAACGGCAGAAACGATCAGGATGGCCAGCGGGCCACCGACGACAATCCCAACGGTCCCGGTCAGGAACATGATCAACGCTTTGGGCCCCAGGTTTCGAATCGCCTTGAGGTCGATACTCAGGGTCATCAGGACCAGGGCTGCCGGCAACAGGTACCGGCTCGCCATAAAATACAGGCGGGAGTGGTCGCCGGAGATGATCCCAAGGCTGGAAAAAACCGCGGGTAGCAGGTAGCACAACAGGATCCCGGGGATGAAATTGTAAAACTTCTTCCAGAAACCCTGTTGGCGTCCGGAGGTATAGAATACGAAGCCGAGGCACAGTGCCAGCAGTCCAAAAACGATGGTGTCGTCAGTAATCAGGGGTTCCTCCATGGTCGGTTATTTCGGTTTGGGCCAAAAGATAATCGAATTTCCCCAGAGCGCGCTTTCAGATATTCAACCAGTAGGTAAACTTCAGGTTGACCGACCGGAACCGGGGGCTGAACCGGTCTACGTAATAGTTGTCCGTGTATACCAGGAACAGGTCGGAAAGGGGTGCAAAGCGCCATTGCAGCCGGGCATTTACGCCGAAATTGTCGCGTTGGTTGCTGTATTGCACCAGGGTGGATAAAAACAGGGACTTGGAAAAAGTCAGTTCAAACCGCGGGGCAATCAGCCAGATATCCGCACTGGGGTAGGGGTCGGGCAATGTGATTTTGTCGTAATTCAACTGCATGGAGATAAATGCCTTGGGCTGGATGCGCAGCGCCAGGTTCCCTTCCACGGAAAAGCGCTCTCCATTGTAAAAGTCGCCGACAGTGGTCTCCACCCCGTAGGCCAGGATCCGGCGGGCGTCCGATTGGTATTCCACCTGGAAACTGTTGTAGTGGTACTCGGTATCCGCCGGTAGTTCCAGACCGTCCTCGGAACCCGTCGGGTCAAAGGAGTCGAACAAATAGGTATAGCGGTTGGACCATTGGAGCTGCAGCCGCTCCCGGTTCCGGAATCGGGCTTCCCACTGGGAGAAGATGCTGTAATCCGTATTCTGGTAGTCCTGGGTGGGGCGCCAGATAAATACCGGGGTCACTCCAAAACTGTGTGTGTTGATAAAACTGTCCTCCGGCCAGAAGGCCCGGTTAAAACTGGCCAGCCCCTTGACGATGTCCGTGCGGCGCACAAATCCCAGGTCGGAATCGAAGTTTTCGCCTATGTAAACCCATTTGGTAGATCCGCTGTAATTCCGGGAATTGTAACGCATACTTGCCCCGGCCGACCAATCCCTGCCCTCAACCCCCGGGCTGAAGGATTTATGCAGGTAGTACTGCCCGCTCCAAACATTGTCGGCAGAAATCAGGTTGTAATCGATGCCTGCAACGCGGTTATAGCGATTTTCTTCAGCGAGGAAATCCGGGTCCCCCGTGCTCTGCCGGTTGATAAAGAACATGCCGATATTGGAACGCGAAAAAACCAGGTGCTGCAGGGCCAGCATGCTGTTGTTGTTTCCCGCAATCTCGTTCCCCGCATCTTCCTCGGTTTGGATGCTGAAGAAGCCCAGGCGCAGATCGTTGGTGAGTTTCCCGCTGAGCCGGGCCCCGGCAATGATGGAATTCTCAATCGTATTGCCTGCGGTATCCTGGGCAATCCCGATACGGCGCGAGAAGAAGGGGTTTGCATCCCGGGAATCTCCGAAACTGGCAAACAAGTCGTTGTTGTCGATGAAAAACTGGCGCTTTTCAGGCAGGGACACCTCAAAGCGCGTCAGGTTGGTTACCTGGTCATCCACCTCCACCTGGGAAAAGTCCGGGTTTAAGGTTATATCCAGGTTCATGCTGTTCCCGACAGATACCTTGGCGTCACCGCCCACCTTAAAGGAAGTGTCCTCGATACTGTTCTCCCGGTCATTCGACCAACTCGTATTCACATAGGGGATCAGGGCCAGGGGTGTACGGGAACGACCGAGCGGTTTCTCAAAGATCATATCCCCCATAAAAGTCAACCCGAAGATATTCTGGTTCTGGGGGATCCGGACCCAGGTACTGCTTTCGTTGGACTGGGTGTCAAACCGATAGCTGTTGAAACGCCATCGATTTTCACCCTCCCGGAATTTAAAGGAAGTCAGGGGGATGACGAGCTCGGAGGTGTAGTAATCCTCATAGATCCGGGATTCACCCCGCCACTTGACATCCCAGGAAATGGTAAATCCGCTCAGGTCCAGGCCCCCTCCCGAGACGAGGCCCTCCCTGCGGACACCGTAGGGATTCGTGCCGAAAAGAAACGCATTATTCCCGTCGTTGAAGGTGTCGAAAAGCAGCGTGATATTGTCGGAATTGCCGGCTCGAAAATCCCTTTTAAGGGATTGGATGGCATAATTCTTCCCTTCGGTATAAACGGTGATACCTATATACAGGTTCGTTTCATCGTACAACATCTTGATCTCCGACTGTTTGCGCGCCTGGATGCTGTCTATGGGGAAATATTCCCAAAAATTGGCCGCACTTTCCGCTTCCTCCCAAATAGGTTCGTCCAGAATTCCGTCCGGGACGATCGTTTCCGTGATGTATTTTACGGTAAAGGATTTCTGGGTGTGGTCCTGTGAAACAGCTCCCAAAAAATAAAAGAGGCTTGCCAACAGGCAAAGTATTCGCATGGTTGTCGGTTATCGGTCAGTTGCGGGCTAATTTAAAAAGGATTGCAGGGATATGGTGTGGCATTAACACTATATTATATTTTCCTTAAGGAATCCGGGGAGCCACACTCAGGTATTGGGATTGCGGGTAAACGCGCCCCTCTAATTGCCGTTATTATCCTTGAATTTTCGGGTTTTCGCCTTGTCCGGGTTGGTGAATAGGCGTTTGAAGAACCCGTCACGTTTAACCGGCTCGCAATCCAGCAACCCGGCTACTTCCGTGGAGGGGTCCCCGAACCGTTGCGTGGTCCATTCGCGCAAATCCGGGTCGCGTGCGAGTTCTCCGTACCATTGCGCAAACAAAGGGAGGGCTGCATTGGCTCCCTGCCCGATGCGCGTATTGGGGAATCCGATTTCATGCGACTCCAACCCCACCCAGCTCACATGTACCATGCGGGGGGTAATGGCTGCAAACCAGGCATCCTTGTTGTTTTGGGTGGTCCCCGTTTTTCCCGCAATATCCCCGCGGAGGCCATATGTGCTTCGGATTCTGGAAGCTGTTCCTCCATCCACGACGGCCTGGAGCATTTCCAGCATCAGCTGCCGGGTGCGCTCCGAATAGGCCGGCTGCAGGTCTTTTTCGGGCTCGTGCCGATAGAGTACATTGCCCTCCCGGTCCGTGATCCGCTCAATCAGGTAAGGGGTAACCGGCCTGGATTGGTTTACAAAACTCGCATACGCCCCGGCCAATTCCGGGATGCCGATGGATCCCGTACCCAGGGCCAGTGAGGGTTTCTCGGGGAGGGGTGCGTCGATTCCCATGGCCCGGGCCTGGGCAACCACCTGGGGGATACCGGTTTGCTCGAGGACTTTTACCGCTACGGTATTCACGGAATTTTGCAATGCCGCCTGCATGGAATAATTCAGGTAGGCTTCGTCCTTGTCCCCGGAATTGGACGGCGTCCAGTCTTCCAGGTTTTCATAGCGGACCTCCCGGGCCGAAAAGTGCTGGCAGGGGTCGATCCCGGATTCCAGGGCGGCTGTATACACTATGGGCTTAAATGTGGATCCCACCTGCCGGCGGCTCTGTGAGATATGGTCGTACTTGAAATATTTGAAATTGATCCCCCCGATCCAACTCAGGACGGCCCCGCTCCGGGAGTCGATGGCCAGGGAACCGGTATTTAGAAATCGGGCATAATGCATCAGGCTGTCCAGGGTACTTGCCTCGGTTTCAGTTTCACCACCCCAATCGGCCAGAACCATGGGTCGCTTTTGCCCGAGGGAATCCAGTATATCTTCGTGTCCCAAACCGGAAGATGCCAGTTTCCTGTAGGGAGGCGATTGGCGGATATACCGGTCGATGAATTTGCGATTGTTTTTCCAGGGCGCGCGATTTCCGTAGGCCTCCTCAAAATCGGCTTGCAGGGATTGCATATGCTCCCGCATGCTAGACTCGGCCAATCGCTGCATCCCCGGATTCAGTGTCGTATAGATCCGCAGGCCGGAGGTGTAGAGGTTCAGGGCGGAGTCCGCCCCGGGACGATCCTTCAGCCAATTGGCCACTTCCCGCCTCACGGTTTCCCTGAAATAGGGAGCCATGCCCTCGTTTGCGGAATACGGGTTGTAATCGAGTTCCAGGGGCAGGGCCTGCAGGCTGTCCGCCCTTTCGCGTTCCAGGTACTCATTGCGGGCCATGGCATCCAAAACGAGGTTTCTTCGCTCCAGGCTCCGTTCCGGGAATAGCCGCGGGTTGTAGGAATGGGTTGCCTTGAGCATGCCGATCAGGGTGGCGGCTTCCTCGGTCCGGAGTTCTTCCGCGGGGACGCCAAAAAACTTTTGGGAGGCGCTTTCGATCCCGAAACTGTTATCGCCAAAAGAAACGGTGTTGAGGTAAAGGCCGAGGATTTCCTTTTTGCTGTATATGCGTTCAAGTCGGCGGGCGGTAAACATTTCCTTCAGCTTATCCACAACCAGGCCCGGGCCGCCGCCCCCGGACCGCGGATAGAGGTTTTTGGCCAACTGTTGGCTCAGGGTGCTTCCCCCGCCTGCGCCGCTATCCCCCATCAGCAGCGTTTTAAAAAATACGCGCAGCAGGCTGGGGTAATCGATGCCGGAATGCCGGTAGAACCGCTCATCTTCAATGGCGACCAGGGCTTCCAGAACACAATCGGGAATATCATCCACGGCAATGGGCTGGCGGTCGGCCAGGTAGTATTTCCCGATTAAGGAACTGTCGGCCGCATACACTTCGGAAGCCCGGTCGTGTCGGATGTCGCGCAATTCGGATTTCCCGGGCAGCCGCCCCCACAGGCCCGCGTAGACCGAACCGATGAAAAGGGCCATCAGCACGACCCCCGTCAGCAGGCTTGCCAGCAGGTATCGGAACCAGGGCGGGCGGACGGATCGGAATGCGCGTATCAACTTTTTCACGGTACGAATTTCAGACAATCCCTGGGATTGGGCCTTCAAATTAACAATTCCTTAATTCCCGAATTCCTACTTTTGAACCTATTACGATTCCATATGAAAAAGACCATCCTGTTCCTGTGCCTGTTTCCCCTCTTAACCGCCGCCGACCTGCCCGATTGGGGCCGGACCGGCCACCGGGCTATCGGGGAGGTAGCCGAGGCGCACCTTTCCCGCCGGGCCCGCAAGGCGGTATCCAGGCTGTTGGAGGGCGAAAGCCTGGCCAAGGTATCCACCTTCGGGGACGATATTAAATCGGATACCACCTATCGCTCCTTCAGCCCCTGGCATTACGTAAACCTCCCTCCTGAGACGCCCTATGGGGAAATCACCCCCAATCCGGATGGGGACATCCTTCAGGGAATTGAACACTGCATCCGGGTTTTGAAGGACCCTGCCAGCCCCAGGGACCAGCAGGTATTTTACCTGAAGCTGCTCGTGCACCTGGTTGGCGACCTGCACCAGCCCATGCATGTGGGCCGGCCGGAAGACCGGGGAGGCAACGACATCCAACTCCAGTATTTTGACAAAGGGACAAACCTGCACCGGCTCTGGGATTCCGATATGATCGAGGATTACGGGATGAGCTACACGGAGCTGGCCGAAACCCTCCCGCCAGCGACGCGCAGGGAAATCCGGGTTATCCAGTCCGGATCGGTCCTGGAGTGGGCCGGACAATCCCAGTCCCTGGCCAACCGGGTTTACGCATCCGTCGAAAACGGGGAAAAACTCTATTACCGCTATCGCTACCTCTGGTGGGATAGCGTGGAGCGCCAACTGCTCCTGGGCGGTTTGCGCCTGGCAGCCGTCCTGAATGATATATACGGTTAATGGGTTACCCCAGCCTGCGGAATGTGAGGTTAATACGGGGGCCAACCGGGCGTTTGGTCTTGGGTACCTGGTGCAACCAGTGGTGCTGCGTGGTGCCGGCCATCAGGAGCAGGCTGCCGGACTCCAGGTTCATTCGGACGCGCTGGGATTTAATGCGCCGGTGCTTCAGATGAAATTTACGGGATGCACCCAGGGAGAGCGAGGCGATTACCGGGTTGTTCCCCAGTTCGGGTTCGTCGTCCGCGTGCCAGCCGTTGCTGTCCGAACCATCCCGGTACAGGTTCAGCAGGCAGGTCGTGAATTTTTCCCCGGCCGCAATAGAAACCCGATGGAGCAAATCCTCCAGCAGGGGCGTAAACGGCAGGGGCTCCATCAGGATACCGCTATAGGTATAGGCCTGTCCGTTTTTACCGTACAGGGCCGTGAGGCGGGGTTGTTGGAAGGTTTTCCCAAAGAGCCGGATGGTATCCTGCCGCCAGGGGGTTTGGCTTTTAATCTCGCCAAACAGGGATTCGGCTTCTTTTGGGAGCAGGAAGCCCGGTTGGTACCTCAGGGTAGCGTCCGGCAGGTTTTCCAGGTCTTCCCGGGAGGGGTTCATCGCATGACCGATTTGAGCTGGTTCCGGTATTCCGAGGGACTCATGCCGGTAAAGGCCTTAAACGACTTGTTGAAATGTGAAAAATTGTTGAAACCGCTTTCAAAACAGATTTCGGTAATCGACATTTCATTTTCGGAGAGCAGGTTGGAGGCGTGCACCATCCGGTATTCATTGACAAATTGCACAAAGGTCTTGTTGGTCACCTTTTTGAAATAGCGGCAGAAAGAGGGGACGGTCATGTGGGTGAGGTCGGCCATCTCTTCCAGTGAAATGGGTTCCCGGTAATTCTCCTTCACAAAATTGAAGATGGAATTGATCCGTTCGTTTTCCTTGCTCTGGGTTTCCACCGAAAGGTGTTCCGCATTGAGGATCTGGTATTCCGAGGTGCTGCCCAACTCATTGAGGATATTCAGGATGGCCAGCAACCGCTGGAAATCGGATTTGTATTCCAGGATTTCAATCTTCTCGCCGATTTTCTTTTTCGCGCTCCCCGTAAAGGCAATGCCCCCTTTGGCTTTCTCAAAAAGCTGCCGGATGTTCCGCATTTCCGGGATAGAAAAAAAATCGGAGCCCAAAAAGTCGGTTTTCATCTGAACCACCGATTCGCTGGTATTACCCGTGCAGGCATCGGTAAACCCGCAATGCGGGAGGTTGGACCCTATCAGGATCAGGTCGCCCTGGGTGTAATAGGATACATGGCTGCCAATCTGCCGCTTTCCGTTTCCCCCGTTTACATAGACTAGTTCAATTTCCGGGTGGTAATGCCAGACCAGGTTCTTGTTCGGTTTCAGCGCATCGAACTTCTGGTAGGTAAACGACTGCCCGAAGTCGGGCTCGATCGCTTCAAAAGCTGGTTTGAGTTTCAGCATATCCATTTAATCTATACCTAAGATACGTAGGGAATTTCCCCTTGGACTATGCAAAATTACCCAAAACATGTGCAATATTATCATTTTACAATTAATTAACACAAAACCGGGTCAATATAGCACATAAACTGGATAATCACGTAGTAGTGTGGGCACGCCTTCCACCGTAGATTTGCCTTGTGTAATTCAAAAAACAACCAGTTATGAAAAAAAATTGGATCAACATCGCAGCCGCCTTCGTAATGCTGGCCGGCACAACAGTAGCCACGGCATCGGTTAATCCCGTAAAGCCGGTGGCCGGTAAACTCGAAAAAATCGCCGACGCCGACCCGTATATGCGGAAGCAGGGCGAAAAAGTATATCTCAATTACCTCAACCTCGAAGGAAACACCGTAGTGGTTAAAGTCTTTGACCAGGAAGGTCGCCTGCTCTACATTGAGCGTTTCAAGGACTCCCCGGTGGTCGAAAAGGCCTTCAACTTTGAAACCGCCGAAGCCGGCACCTACAAAGTAGAAGTCGAGGTAAAGGCAGGAGATAGAACGTATTCAGAATCCCTGAAAGTTGTCAGGTAATGGATGTTTAGTTTAGTTTGTTTAATTCCGGGAAGAGGGAGCACTTGTGTTCCCTCTTTCTGTTTGTGGGCTGCGCCTTAATCCTGGGCAATGCCATACGAGCCCCAGGCTTTTTATGGCCCACCTGTTTCTGCTACCCGACATTTCGGGCAGCAGCCATTTCCCATCGGGTCCCGTTAACCCAGGCGCTGCCAACGCCGGAGTTGTTTTCGCATTTTCTCGGGGAGGATATCCGTATCCAGTGCCCCTGCCAGGATTTGAGGATCTTTTTCACCCGCATAAATCATTTTGAAGAACGAGGCGATATCCGGGCTTTCTCCCCGGGCTTCCTGCAAGGACATCCGGTCCCCGGGCCGGACCCGCCCGGGTTCGATGACCTGGCCGTAAGCCCCCGGGCGTCCCCTTTTAATAAACCGGTCGATGATTCCCTGGTCCCCGAATCGCACGCCCAGCTTGTAACAGGGTTCCCTCGGGGTGGTGATGCGGATGACGGCTTCCCCGAGGCGGTATACGGCACCCATGCGCAATGCGGATTCGTCCAGTCCGTCTACGCTGAGGTTTTCCCCGAACAGCCCATACCCCCATTCGGGTCGATGAAATTGCCGTTGCCAGTAGGGGTATTCGCTGGCGGCGAACATGTAAAATGCTTTGTAGGATCCCCCGTGGACTTTCGGGTTTCCGATATAGTCGTTGCGTACGCCCTCCCGGTCCAGGTAGATGCCATCCGGCTGGGGCGATTTATAAATCCCGGTAACTACATCCTTTCCCTTCCATCGGAAGGTTGTGGGCTTCCCCGTATTCGTACTGATAATTTCCATATACCAATTTAGCCATTTCCGGGTATTCGCCGAAACGGGCCAGACCGCGCCCAAAAAAAAAGGCCGCCCGAAAGCGGGCGGCCTGATGTATGGCATGTGCCGGATATTTGTCCGGCCTCAATCCTTTTCGTCCATTTTCTTGGTGATAAAAAAACCGATCAACAGACCGGTTCCCGCCAGCAGGAAGATGGAACCCGGCATGGCGATGTCGTCGTCCACACCTCCCATTTGGGCCAAAATCCCGCCAATCATTACCCCCGCACCGATACCCATTAACAACAGGGCCAGGTTCAGGATAAGGGTTTTCCAGATGGGTTGCGCATGCAGTTTGCCCTTGACAAAAATACTGGCATCCGCACCTTTTTCGATCAGTGCCATCCGCTCCTTGTTCCGCGTGGAAAAGTAGAGATAGGCAATCCCGAATACAACTGAAAACAAACAGACAAATACGATAATTTCTCCTCCCATGTGATATGAATTTTAGATTTTTGATTGATATACACCCCATAGGACGGGTTCGGTTGCCGGCAGGTTACAGATATATCGAAAATTCTGTAACCCGGAGGGCCTTCCGGGCGTCAAACGGGGTAGATGAACCAACAACTTTCGGACAGGGATTTGATTGCCCGGGTACTGGACGGGGAGGACCGCGCTTATGAAGTTCTCGTAGACCGCTACAGCCACATGGTCTTTACCCTGGCCGTACGGATGCTCCGGGACAGGGAGGTGGCCGAGGAAACCGCCCAGGATATATTTGTCAAGGCGTACCAGTCGTTGTCCGGTTACCGGGGATCGGCCCGTTTCTCAACCTGGCTGTACACCATCGCCTATCATCGCATCCTGGATGTTGCGGCACGGGAAAAACGGCACAGGTCCTACCGGACGGATGAGTTGCCGGAAGGCAGGCCGCTTTGCGATCTGGAAGATACCTGGTCGCGCCTGATGGATCGGGAGCGCCGCGACCTGATCCTCAGGGCCCTGGAGGAATTGCCCGAAGACGACCGGTTGCTCATCAGTTTGTTTTACCTGCAGGAACAATCCCTTCGGGAAATAGCAGCCATAACGGGAATCCGCGCCGGGACGGTGAAGGTCCGGTTGTTTCGGGCCAGAGAAAGGCTGCGCGACTTGATTTCGGCTTCGGCCGGTTACCAAATACTCAGGGAATATGGACGATAAAAAACAAGATGCGTATTACAGGAAGATCCTCAGGGAGTCTGCTATGGAGCGGGCCCCGGAAGGATTCACGGGTTCCGTGATGGACCGCGTCCGCGCGGAAAAGGTACTCCCTCCGACGAGCCCCCTGATCGGCAGGCGCGCCTGGCTGGGCATAGCCGCTGCCGCCCTCGTACTGGTGGTCCTGGGGGTAAGCGTGCCGCCGGGGGAACTGGTCCGCCCGCGGCTTCTGGAGACCCTTGCAGACCGGACGGCCGCCCTGCAACTGCCGGCCATGCAATTCCCGGATGTGCCGGTGACCTATGTCTACGGAGCCATTTTCCTCCTGGTTTTTGCGTGCTGCCAGCTGGCCTGGATAAAGCGCTACTTCGAAAACCGCCTGTATAACTGAGGCCGGATTCTCAGCCCAGATAGGCATAGGCCCACGCCATCAAACCCGCCTGTAGCGGCAGGCGCAGCCAGAGCAGCCAGCGCGGCAAACCGCCCGCTGCCCGGGGGTCCTGCAACATATGAACGTGAACTGGCAGGAACAGGAAAAGCATCCCGATGATTCCGTAAAGTGCCCAGTCTTTGAATACGGGAAAGAACAGCGCAATCCCCAGCAGGACCTCCAGCAGCCCGCTGGCCCAGACCGTAAAACGCTTCCACGGGATCCAGGGGGGCAGGATTTTGCCGTATACCCTGGGAAAGATCCAATGGGCCAGGCCGGCAAACAGGTACATGCCGGCCATCAAATAGTAGTGCCAGGTATACGCCATGGCCGAAAGATACGACCTATTTCACCATGTCGTAGCTCCGGCGTATAAAGGCCGTGAGCTCCTCCCCTTTGAGCAGTCCCTTGGACAGCCGGGCCAGGTCCAGGGATTGGGCAATCAGCCGGCTGCGCTTCTTATCGGTTTTCGTGTTGAGGATCTCGCCGACGAGCGGGTGGTTTGTATTGACCACCAGGTTGTAGAGCTCCGGCATGTTCCCCATTCCGAGCATCCCGCCCCCGGTCTGTTGCATTTCCTTCATCCGACGCATGAACTCGGGCTCGGTGATCACAAACGGAGCCTGGTCGCTGTCCATGGCCTCCAGTTGGACCGTGTAGGAGCTTTTTTCGCCCAGGGCCTTTTCCAGCTGGCCCTTGAGGGTTTCCTGCTCGTCCTCCGACAACTTGGACACCGCATCTTCTTCCTTCCGGATCAATTTGTCGATATGGTCGGCGTCTACCCGGGCAAATGACAGATTTTCCTTGGTTGTTTCGAGTTTCTGCATCAGGTGGGGGACAATCGGGCTGTCCAGCAGCAATACCTGGTATCCCTTTGCCCTTGCCGTATCGATGTAGGCGTGCTGTGCCTCCCTGTCGGAAGCGTACAACAGAACCCGCTTGCCGTCTTTGTCGGTCTGCTGGGCCTCAATTTTGTCGATGAGTTCCTCAAAGGTGAAGTATTCCCCGTCTACGGTGGGGTAGAGCGCAAAAGCATCCGCCTTCTCAAAGAATTTCTCGTCCGACAGCATGCCGTATTCAATGACGATCTTGATGTCGTTCCACTTTTCCTGGTAGGCTTCCCGGTCGTCCTTGAAGAGTGCGGTGAGTTTGTCGGCGACCTTCCGGGAAATATAGGAGGAAATTTTCTTAACAGCTCCGTCGGCCTGCAGGTAGGAACGGGAGACGTTCAGCGGGATATCCGGGGAATCGATAACTCCGCGCAGCATGGTCAAAAATTCCGGAACGATTCCCTCGACATTATCCGTGACAAAAACCTGGTTTTGGTAAAGCTGGATCCGGTCTTTCTGCAGGTTGATGTCCCCGGTGAGTTTCGGGAAGTACAGGATGCCGGTCAGGTTGAAGGGGTAATCCACATTCAGGTGGATGTGGAAGAGGGGCTCTTCAAACTGCATCGGATAGAGCTCCCGGTAAAAGGACTTGTAATCCTTCTCCTCCAGGTCCGTGGGTTTCTGCGTCCACGCCGGGTTCGGGTTGTTGATGATATTGTCTACCTCCCGGGTGGGTGCCGGATCGTCCTCCTTAGCCCCTTCGGGCTTTGGGAGGGTCTCCGTACGCGTCCCGAATTTAATCGGGATAGGCATGAACTTATTGTATTTGGTAAGCAGCTCGCGGATGCGGCCTTCCTCCAGGAATTCCAGGGAATCCTCCGCAAGGTGCAGGATGATTTCGGTACCCCTGTCGGATTTCTCGGCTTCCTTTATAGTGAATTCCGGGTTGCCTTCACACGTCCAATGGACAGCCGGGGTGTCTTCCCGGAAGCTTTTGGTGAGGATCTCCACTTTTTTGGCAACCATAAAAGAGGAATAGAAGCCCAGGCCAAAGTGGCCGATGATCCCCGCATCCTTCCCGGCATCCTTGTATTTGTCCAGGAATTCCTCGGCTCCTGAGAAGGCCACCTCGTTAATGTATTTTTTCACTTCTTCCTCGCTCATCCCGATCCCCTGGTCGATGATGTGCAGTTTCTTGCCTTCTTTGTCGATTTTTACCTCAATAAGCGGGTTGCCGTATTCCACTTCGGCCTCCCCGATGGAAGTGAGGTGCTTGAGTTTCAGGGTGGCATCCGTCGCGTTCGAAATCAACTCGCGGAGGAAGATTTCGTGATCGCTGTAAAGGAATTTCTTGATGAGCGGAAAAATGTTGTCTACGGAAACATTGATCTTGCCTGTTGCCATGGTATCAGTTTTTGCCTGGTACATGTCAAAAAAAATACCAATGCCGCCGCGGGTGACAAACTGACACGTATGGGCAACTTCCTGCCGCTGCATATTTAACAAATATTTATGTTGAATTAATAATGATAATAAATAAACATAAGTATATTTGTAACGATTGCTTTCAAACTTGCTATGAAGAAGCATTTTGACTCAGTAATCAGTTTGTTTATTAATTGGTTAGGTTGTTTGAAAAGCGCGCTTCCCATTGTGGGGGCGCGCTTTTGTTTTTATTGCAATCCTGCTGTCTGCCCCTGTAGAATGGGTGGAGTGAACTCAATGGATGGGATCGCGGGCCATTGCTGTTGGGCTGGCGGGTAACTGTAATCAGGCTGGCGGGTAACTGCAAACAGGCTGGCGGGCCACTGGGTGAAATTCGCATATTAACGGTGGATTTACCGTTCCATTAACAGTATTAATGTTTTTTAAAAACTAAATTTGTATAAACAAAAAATAACGACATGAGCGCTTCTAAAAAGAAGAATTCACCAACCCTCCGCCAACAAATTTTTTCAGGCTACATGACCGCCGTCCTGGAGACGGAGCACTTTCCCACTTCGGTATATAAATTCTGTAAAGAACTGGGAATCGGGGAAGAGCAGTTTTACGGGGAATTTGGTTCCCTCGATGCGGTCAGGCGTCAGGTATGGACGGAATTCTTCGACCAGACCATTGAGCGGATTGAGAAGGACAAAAATTACAACGGGTATACCAACCGGGAAAAAATCCTGAGTTTCTTCTACACGTTTTTTGAATTGCTCGGGCTCAACGGGTCGTACGTGCTGTTTGCTCTGGGTTCCGATTCCCAACCGTCGCGCCAACTGGCCCAGTTGGGGGAATTGAGAAAAAAGGTACGGGGTTATGCAAAAAGCCTGATCGAGGCGGCTAATGAGGAAAAGCAGACCAAAGTTACCCGCCATCAGCCGGGACTGTTTTCGGAAGGGGCGTGGGTTCAGATGCTTTTCCTGCTCCGTTTCTGGATGAAGGACGACTCGCCCGGCTTTGAAAAAACCGATGTGGCCATTGAAAAATCCGTCAATACCATCTTCGATATTTTCGACAATACCCCCCTGGAGCGGGTAGTGGACTTCGGCAAATTCCTCTATAAGGAACACATGACCTGATCGGCGTGCAGCTCCGTTTCCTATTTTCCCATGAGTTAATCCAATAGATCCCGATACCACAGATGAAATCACTCGACCACATTCCCGTAACCAAGATGGAACGCGCCGGCAAGCTCGTACAGACCGGGGTCAAACTCGGCGGTAACTACATGAAGTACTACGGAAAAAAACTCGTAAACCCTTCAACAGACCGGAGCCAGTTGGACGAGGACAATGCGCGGGACGTCTACGACGGGCTTAAAAGTCTGAAGGGCAGTGCCCTGAAGGTTGCGCAGATGTTGAGTATGGAGAAGAACCTGTTGCCGCGCGCCTACGTGGAGCGATTTTCCCTGGCCCAGTTTTCAGTACCCCCGCTTTCGGCCCCCCTGGTGCGGAAAACATTCCGCACGTATTTCGGGGCGTACCCGGAGGAGCTCTATGACCGGTTTGAACCGGAATCCGTAAACGCCGCAAGTATTGGCCAGGTCCACCGGGCTTCCAAAGACGGCAAGGCCCTCGCCGTCAAGATCCAGTACCCGGGGGTGTCGGAGAGTATCAGCAGCGACCTGGCCCTGGTGAAACCCATCGCCATGCGCATGTTCAACCTGAGCGGGAAGGATTCGGACAAGTATTTTCGCGAGGTGGAGGACAAGTTGCTCGAGGAAACGGATTATCTCCTGGAGCTCGAACAGAGTCGGAGCATTACGAATGCCTGCAGCCACCTGCCCGGGTTGCGCTTTCCCGAGTATTATCCGCAGTGGTCTTCCCGGCGCATCCTCACCATGGACTGGATGGTTGGGGAGCACCTGGGCGATTTCACCAAGAAATCCTTCCCGTCGGAAACCGGCGACCGGCTGGGCCAGGCCCTGTGGGACTTTTATATGTTCCAGATCCACGGCCTTCGTAAAGTACATGCCGATCCGCACCCGGGCAATTTTCTGGTGGGGGAGGACGGCAGCCTGATTGCCATCGATTTTGGCTGTATCAAGGAAATCCCGGAAAGTTTCTACAATCCCTATTTTGAACTTGCCGAGCGGGAGAATATTGAAAATGATGCGATCCTTACGGCGAAATTACAGGAACTCGAGATCCTGACCCCTTCCGACAGCCCGGAGGAACTCACTTACTTTAAGGCGCTGTTCCGGGAGATGCTCGAATTGTTTACGAGCCCCTTCAACGAGGAGGAGTTCGACTTTTCATCCACGGAATTCTGGGGGCAGATCGCCGACCTGAGCCAGCGGTATTCCCAGGATACCCAAATCCGCAAGATGAATGCGAACCGGGGATCCCGGCATTTCCTCTATATCAACCGCACATTTTTCGGCCTGTATAATTTACTGCACGACCTGAAGGCACGGGTCCGGGTCAACAATTACCAGGAGTACCTGGATTGAGCAACCCGGCCGTGTACCAGGAGTACCCGGCCATGGCAACCCGGCCCTGACTAATTCTTCCCGGCAGGAGAACCCGGTTCCGGCTTCAGGTATTTTTCGAGCCAGCGGTCCTGTTCCCACAGGAGGTGTAAGATACTTTCTTTGGCCCGGTACCCATGGCTTTCCTTGGGCAGCATCACCAACCGGACGGTAGCCCCCAACCCCTTCAGCGCATTGAAGTACCGCTCGCTTTGCATCGGGTAGGTCCCGGAATTATTATCCGCCTCCCCGTGGATCAGCAGCAGGGGCGTCTTCATTTTATCCGCATGCATAAACGGGGACATCGTGTAGTACACCTCCGGGGCCTCCCAGTAATTGCGCTCCTCGCTTTGGAACCCGAAGGGCGTAAGCGTCCGGTTATACGCCCCGCTCCGCGCAATGCCGGCGGCAAAGAGGTCCGAATGCGAAAGCAGGTTGGCCACCATAAAGGCCCCGTAACTGTGTCCGCCCACCGCCACGCGGCTCTGGTCAATATAACCCCGCTCGTCCACCGCATCGATAGCCGCCCGGGCATTGGCCACCAGTTGTTGCCGGAAACTGTCGTTGGGCTGCGCATCCCCTTCGCCGATAATCGGGAATGCGGCATCATCCAGCACCACGTAGCCCCGGGCCACCCAGTAGATGGGCGAGCCCCAATAGGGATAGGTAAATTCGTTCGGGTTCCGGGTGTTCTGGGACGCGCTGTTTTTGTCCTTGAATTCCCGGGGATATGCCCAGAGGATCATCGGCTTTTTCTCGCCCGAATCCGGGTCGTAGCCCACAGGAAGGTACAGGGTGCCGCTGAGTTCCAGCCCGTCATCCCGCCGGTAGGTAATCACTTCCTTTTGGACCTCCTGGAGGCTTTTGAACGGGTTTTCAAAATGGGTGAGTTGCACGGGAGCACGCCGGCGCATCGCGCTCCGGCTGTAGTAATTCGGATACTCGCTGGGCGACTCTATCTGAACCAACAACTCGTCTTTCTCCGGTTTGTAATCGATAAGCGATTCCATTTTTCCCTCCAGGCGCGACTCGTACAGCCGGGTGGTTTCTGCCGTGGCCAGGTCCATACGGTCCAGGAAGGGGAATTGCCCTTCTTCGGAGTAACCGTCCCCGAGCAGGAATGCCCGGCCCCGGCGGTCCATGGCCAGTACCTCGCGATTCCATTCGTTGCGGCGGGTTACAAAATTCCCCGGGTCGCTGTAGCGGTCCTGGTAATTGCGGTCGGAGAGGACTACAGGGGCTTCCTCCGGGTCCGAGGGGTTGAAGCGATAGGTCTTGGTATTCCGGTTGTTCCACCAGTAATCCCGGGCGATGGCTACCTGGTCCGTACCCCACGTGATGCCGCGGAAGCGGTTCCGGGTCTTGAGCAGGGGTTTCCCGGGAGCCTCAAAAGGAGCTTCCAGAGTAAAGACCTGGTCCCGGTACGGCACCTCCACGGCCGGGTCGCCCCCGTCAAGCGCTTCCACATAAACCAGAGTGGCCGGCCGGTCATTGCGCCAGCTCAGGTCCCGCATGCCGGTGCGCTCTGCCATAAATCCCTTGGGCAGGTCCTCGATAAGCGGGACCTCCAGCACGGTTTGTACCAACGCGCCGTCTTTGGAATAGACGGCGGTCCGTGAGGGGAATCGGTAGTAGGGTACCAGGTAGGAAAACGGTTTCTCCACTGTGGTTACCATAACGTAATTCCCATCCGGGGAAAAGCTGATGTTCCGGTACATCCCCGGGCCCATCCATTGCGCTGCGGTTCCCTCCAGGGAAACCCGCGTGAGTTCCGAACGGGCCAGTTGCTCAAAATTGAAGGCGTCATCGGGGTTCTTAATCAGGTCCTGATAGGTGCGGTTCTGCGCTTTTTTTCCGTCGTTGGTGGCAATGGTCGGGCCCGAGGGGACCACTTCGCTCCGGTCTATCAGCGGTTCCCGGTCAGCCGGGAGCGTCTTCACCAATAGCGCCCGGCTGTCGCCGAACCAGTTGATCACGTCCCGCAGGTTGGCGTTCAGTTCAGGGCCCGTCAGGCGGCGGGCTGTAGCCGAGGCAAGTTCCACCACCCAGAGCTCTACCCCGTTAGCGGTGGTATGGGTCAGGGCCAGTTTTTCCTCGTCCGGGGACAGGCTGAAATCGGCCAGGCGCGGCTCCTCTGGAAGGCCGGTCACCGCCCGGGTTCCGGCTTCCCCGGGAATCTGGATTTCCAGGTTGTTGTAAAACGTGGTGCGGCTTCCCGTATTTGTCTTCGGATTGATCCTGAGCCCGGCCAGCCGCATTTCCGGCTGGGATAATTCCCCGATACTCTTGTAGGCACTGCGGTAGAGCATTAGCATGTACTGCCCGTTGTCTGTCATCCAGACATACGGCGCCAGGGGTGCGGTGGCAAGTTCCAGGATTTCTTCGGGGGGCTGCTGGTATTCCAGCTGGTCCTGTCCGGACACCGGGATCAGGCAAAGGAATGCGATAATGGCAAACAGGGTTCTCATAGCGGGTTCATTTTGGGTGTATGTACAGGCCGGCTCCGGCCTGCACCGCCCTGAAGATACTAACTTCCCGCTTAAGGAAGCAAGCGGGGACGGGAGGCAAAATTTAAATCGAGAAGTGGGACACAAAAACAATAATCGGTACATTTACCCACTGTCCCGGCCCGTACCGGAACCAAACTAAATACCACATCCCATGTATCATTCAAAAATTACCGGCCTTGGGTTTTATGTACCCGACCGCGTTGTCACCAACGACGACCTGTCAAAGAAAATGGATACCAGCGATGCCTGGATCCGCGAACGCACAGGTATCGAAGCCCGAAGGCATGTGGTGCCTGGGGAGGATACCACCACTACCATGGGGGTCAAGGCAGCCCGCATCGCCATTGAGCGGGCGGGGATCGACAAGGATCAGATTGATTTTATCGTCTTTGCAACGCTTAGCCCGGACTATTATTTCCCGGGACCGGGGGTACTGGTCCAGCGGGATCTGGAGTTGCCCACCGTTGGAGCCCTGGACGTCCGCAACCAGTGTTCCGGCTTTGTCTATGCGCTATCGGTAGCCGACCAGTACATCAAAACCGGGATGTACCGAAACATCCTGGTAATCGGTTCGGAACTCCATTCAAAAGGACTCGATATGACCACCCGCGGCCGGGGGGTTTCCGTGATATTCGGGGATGGTGCCGGTGCGGCGATCCTCAGTCGGGAAACCGACACCAATAAAGGGATTCTTTCCACCCACCTGCACAGCGAAGGGCAGCATGCCGAAGAACTGGCCGTAACTGCCCCCGGGATGGGGCAGCGCTGGGTCACCGACATCCTGGAGGATGCAGATCCGGAGGACACCTCGTTTTACCCGGTAATGAACGGGCAATTCGTTTTTAAGAACGCCGTAGTTCGCTTCAGCGAGGTCATTCGCGAAGGGCTTAAGGCAAACGGCCTGGATACCGCCGATATCGACATGTTGATCCCGCACCAGGCCAATCTGAGGATCTCGCAGTTTATCCAGCAGAAATTCGGACTTGCCGACGATCAGGTCTTCAACAATATCATGCATTACGGGAACACCACGGCGGCGAGTATCCCGATTGCTCTTACCGAGGCCTGGGAAAAAGGCAAAATTAAATCGGGCGATTTGGTGGTCCTGGCCGCATTTGGCAGCGGCTTTACCTGGGGGAGCGTCATCATCCGCTGGTAGTGCGCCATTGTGGCGACCTCTCCTGGGAGGGGCACTTACCGGGCAGCCAAAAAAAAGAACCCCGGCACGGATGCCGGGGTCCTCGTCGGCCAAGCCAGGGAGGTTAACCAACCAATTCCCCCTCGGGCCCGCCGATAAGACTACCGGTCCACAGCCTGGAATATTTTAAAATGACTGTTCGTTTTTGATTTCAAACGATTGATGATGTCGTTGATGATTGATGATGTTGTTGTTTAATAGACGCCTCAAATCCCCGAATGTTACGGGAATCGGTGAATTTAACACCGAAAGCGAATTTGTATCCCGGATCATTGCATGCGAAACCCCGGCTGACTACTCGTCGAAAGCCGGGGTTTCTTACATTGACAGGCTGCACTAAACACTAACCATTAACTATAAAAAATACAGCCCGGTCAATGGTTGATGTATGGTACTATGTAATAAAGACGTGTTACCTTCGCATTCGTTACATCTTACGGAATAAAATTTAACCGTCAGGAGTATGAAGAAAACGCTTGTTTTCGGGGCTTCCCTGAAACCGTCCCGCTATAGTAACCTGGCCATGCGGCGCCTGGCCGAAAAAGGCATTGAAACCGTGGCATTCGGGATGGTGGCCGGAAATGCGCACGGTATTGAAATTACCCGGAATATTGAAGAATTCCAAGGGATCCATACGATAACCCTGTATATGAACCCCCGCAGGCAGGAACCATTTTACGACCAACTGATTGCCCTCGGCCCCGAGCGCGTTATCTTCAACCCCGGGACGGAGAACCCCGAGTTCGCTTCCCGCCTCCGGAAAGAAGGGATTCAGGCAGTGGAGGCGTGCACCCTGGTCATGCTGGGGACGAAGACCTATTGACCGGCCGCGTTCTTCTGACGGCCATTTGAGTGGCGCTTTGCTTCGGAGTCAGTTAAGTGGCGCGTTTCTTCCGAATTAGCATCAGTCCGAGGAATGTGAGCAACCCATTCAGCGGGAGGAGTTCATACCCGATTTCGTAGCCCCCGAGCAATTCAGGGGGAAGGTTGGCTATCAGGGCCACCAGGAGGATGACTGTCAGGGCAACCACCCAAACCCGGGAATCCTTCAGGGCGTAGGGGGTCAGGATGCCAAAGGCGAACAGGCCCAATAGCGGGCCATAGGTATAGGTAGCCACCGTAAGCAACCCGTCGATGACGTTGCGGTCCAGGACGTATTTGAAGAGGATTACCACCACGATGAGCAACAGGCTCATGCCGATGTGCACCCGCTTGCGCAGTTTTTTCTGTTGCCCGCCCGGTAATTTGCCGATCCCCAGGAAGTCCACGCAGAACGAAGTAGTCAGGGAAGTCAGGGCGCTGTCCGCACTGCTGTAGGCTGCGGCGATCAGCCCGAGCATGAAGGTGGTGGCCACCACGGGTCCCAGGCCGCTGTTCAGGGCGATTTCCGGGAATAGCAAATCGGATTTCGGGCTGCCGTCCATCAGGGGGAGCGCAATGCCGAACCGGTCGGCATAGATAAAGAGCAGCGCGCCTAGCAGCAGGAAGACAAAATTCACAGCGATCAGTACCACCGAAAAGGAGAGCATATTTTTCTGTGCGTCCCACAGGTTGCGGCAGGTGAGGTTTTTTTGCATCATGTCCTGGTCCAGGCCGGTCATGCAGATAGTGATAAACATGCCCCCCAGGAAGGATTTTACCAGGTGGTTTTTATCTGTGAGCGAATCCGTAAACCAGGTCTGGCTGTACGCCTCCAACTCTTCGGATGCCAGGAAATCGGACAGGCTCCACCCCAGGCTCTCGTTGATGAAGTGGATGGAAAGCCCTACGGCCAGCAACATGAAAAGCGTTTGCAGGGTATCCGTCCATACGATTGTTTTGATCCCCCCGCGAAAGGTATACACCCAGATCAGTGCGATGGACAGCACTACGGTTGCCTCGAAGGGGACCCCCCAGGCGTCGAAGACGAACTGCTGGAGCACCATGGCGACCAGGAATAACCGAAAGGCCGCCCCGAGCACGCGGGAGACAAAGAAAGACAGGGCCCCCACCTTGTAACTGACCCAGCCAAACCGCTGTTCGAGATATTCGTAAATGGAGGTTACCCCCAGCCGGTAATAGAGGGGCATCAGTACCAGGGCGATCACAATGTACCCCGCCAGGTAGCCGAATACCACCTGCATATAGCTGAATTGGGAAGATTCCACCCAGCCCGGGACGGAGATGAACGTCACCCCGGAGAGGGAGGCCCCGATCATCCCAAAGGCCACCAGGTACCAGGGCGACTGCCTGCCTGCTTTAAAAAAGTCGTCGTTGGAATCGTTCCGCCCCGTGAAATAGGAAATCAGGAGCAACAGGGCAAAGTACCCCCCGATTAGGAGCAGGATATGGGTTGCATTCATAGGAGGAGGCTGGTGCCGCGCCGGGGGTGCCCGTTGCCTGCAAAACGGCGGCAGGCCGGAACCCTGCCCGGGTTGGACATTCCATTTAATTTGGCCACCAAAGTACAAAACTTAAAATAGATACGTAATTTTGCCCTATATGGAAATCACGTCGAAATTACTCGGAAAGGCCGTGGATGAGGTGTCCCAGTTGCCGGGTATCGGCAAACGGACAGCCCTCCGGCTCGTACTGCACCTGTTGCGGCAGCCGGAGGCCCGGACTGAAAAGCTCGCAGAGGCGCTCACCAGCCTCCGGTCGGGGATATGTCGTTGCCGGGATTGCCACAATATTTCCGATTCGGAACGCTGCGAGATATGCGCCAGCCCCAAACGCGACCGGTCGCTGATTTGCGTGGTCGAGGATATCCGGGATATTATGGCCATCGAGAGCACCGGACATTACCGGGGGCTCTACCACGTACTCGGCGGAAAGATATCCCCCATGGAGGGCATCGGCCCCCAGGACCTGCACATCGGATCGCTGGTGGCACGGGTTCGGGAAGGGGGAGTGCGCGAGCTGATCCTGGCCCTCAGTGCGACCATGGAAGGGGATACGACGAATTTTTACCTTTACAAACAACTCGAAGGGGAGGACGTGGTGCTCTCCACCATTGCCAGGGGGATTCCCGTAGGTGACGACCTGGAGTATGCGGACGAGGTGACCCTGGGCCGCTCCATTCTGCAGCGGATCCCATTTGAAGGATCATTCAAGGGGCAGGACGGGTAGAAAGTTCATTAAACCGGTTGTTTTTTTGCTATTTTTGCAAAAATCACCCGGATACAAGGTGTCAAAATAAGAATATGTCAAAATTTGAATTGAAATTGCCGCAGATGGGGGAAAGCGTTGCCGAGGCAACCCTGACCTCCTGGCTGAAAGAAGTTGGGGATCCCATTGAGGCGGACGAGGCCGTTTTTGAGATTGCCACCGACAAAGTCGATTCGGAGGTGCCCAGCGAAGTAGACGGCGTCCTGCTGGAAAAGCGTTTTGAGGTGGACGATGTGGTTAAAGTTGGCCAGGTGGTGGCGGTTATTGAACTCAATGGCGAATCCGACCAGCCGGATGCCCCGGATGATTCCGCCGGATCCACCGAAACGGAGGACTCCGCCGAAACGGAGGGCATTTCCGGGAAACAGTCGGCAGTAAATGCACCATCCGCGGAGGCGGAAGCGGCCGCGGCTTTTGTGGAGCAGGGTGAGAAAACAGCCCGTCCGGCCCCTGGGCCGGTTTCGCACGGAGACCGGTTCTATTCACCCCTGGTTCGGAATATGGCCCGGGAGGAGGGTATTGACCAGGATGAACTCGACCGCATCCCGGGCACCGGCAAGGAAGGCCGGGTAACCAAAAGCGACATGCTCGCCTACCTCGAGTCGCGCGGGCAGCAAGGGGCGGCCCGTACCGAAGGGGATTCCCGGGAGGCGGCGGCATCCGATTCAACCGGTCCGGCACCGGCCGCTGCCTCCGAGAAAGCCCAGGCATCCAGGCCTGCAACCACCCCCGCTACAGATTCCCCTGTTTCGATTGCCGATGGGGACGAGGTCATCCCGATGAGCCGGATGGGGAAACTGATCGCCAAACACATGGCCGAAAGCGTATCGACCTCGGCACACGTCCAGAGTTTTGTGGAAGTGGATGTGACCCGCATTGTGGAATGGCGGGATCGCGTCAAGGCGGATTTTGAAAAGCGGGAAGGGGAGAAGCTGACCTTTACCCCGATCTTCATGGAGGCCGTTGCCAAGGCGTTGAAAAAATTCCCCATGATGAATATCTCGGTAGACGGCGACCGGGTGATTAAGAAAAAACAGATCAACCTGGGCATGGCAGCCGCCCTGCCGGACGGCAACCTGATTGTTCCGGTAATCCGGAATGCGGACCAACTCAACCTGGTAGGTATGGCCCGGGCGGTCAACGACCTGGCCACCCGCGCCCGGAACAACGCCCTGAAGCCCGACGAGGTCCGGGACGGAACCTATACGGTAACCAATGTCGGGTCATTCGGCAGCGTATTCGGTACGCCCATCATCAACCAGCCCCAGGTGGGCATCCTGGCCCTGGGGGCCATCCGGAAGGTCCCTGCCGTCATCGAGACGCCTTCGGGGGATTTCATCGGTATCCGTTCCAAGATGTTCCTTTCCCACAGCTACGACCACCGCGTGGTCAACGGCGCCCTGGGAGGTTTGTTCGTCAAGGCGGTAGCCGATTACCTGGAGGCCTGGGATACGGAACGGGACGTATGACCCTGGAGCACACATTAGGCACTGACGCATACAATTAACCGCTTTGCGGACAATGAACTTTATAATACCTGTAAACCCCCTGTATTTTCCAGGCATAAACAGGCCCGACCTAATCCATTAGCATGAAACTGAACCTGAGTAAGCCCATTTGTTTTTTTGACCTGGAGACCACGGGGACCAATATCGCTACCGACCGGATTGTGGAGCTCGCCATCCTGAAGGTATTCCCCAACGGGAACAAGGAAAGCAAAACCTGGCTGGTCAACCCCGGGGTGCCCATCCCCGAGGAGGCGTCCGCCATCCACGGCATCACGGACGAAAAGGTGGCTGGCGAGCCCACCTTCCGCGAACTGGCCCGGGAGGTTTACCAGATGATCCAGGGGTGTGACCTGGCGGGTTTCAATTCCAACCGCTTCGATATCCCCCTCCTGGCGGAGGAGCTTCTGCGGGCCGGGGTGGACTTTGATATGAAAAATGCCGTTTCCGTGGACGTGCAGACTATTTTCCACAAAATGGAGAAGCGGACCCTGGCTGCTGCCTACCAGTTTTATTGCGGCAAGGAGCTGACCGATGCCCACAGCGCCACAGCGGATACCCAGGCTACTTACGAAGTATTGCTCTCCCAACTGGACCGTTACCCGGAACTGACCAACAACGTGCAGGAGCTGGCGGCGTTTTCCACCCACAACGACACCGTGGATTTTGCCGGGTTCATCCGTCGGGATGAAAACGGGGAGGAGGTTTTCGGGTTCGGGAAGCACAAGGGCAGGAGCGTCCACGAGGTATTGGAGCAGGAACCCGGGTATTTCGGGTGGATGCTCAATGCGGACTTCCCGCTGTACACCAAGAAAGTACTCACCCAGATCAAGCTCAGCAAGCTCAACAACAAACTCGGATAACCCCCGGGGCTCCCGCCCCTGCCGCCTAAGCCGGCTTCATATTGAAATACGGACAGCATTATGAAACTCATCTGCGTGGGGCGCAACTATGCCGCCCACATCGAGGAACTCAAAAACCAACGGCCGGATTCCCCCGTGCTCTTTATCAAACCGGACTCGGCTATCCTGCCCCGGGAACAGGATTTCTATATCCCGGAGTTTACAAGGGAGGTGCACTACGAGGTGGAATTGCTGGTGCGCATCGACAAGGTGGGCAAACACATTGCCCCGGAGTTTGCACCCGGCTATTACAGCCAGGTGAGCGTTGGCCTGGATCTGACCGCCCGGGACGTACAGCAATCGCTCAAGGAAAAGGGCCTGCCCTGGGAAAAGGCCAAAGGCTTTGACGGGTCGGCGGTTATCGGGGAGTGGGTGCCCAAATCCCGGTTCACCGGTAAAGAATACCTGGAATTTACCCTGGAGTGCAACGGACGGGTGGTGCAACGCGGGGATACGCGGCATATGCTCTGGCAAACGGATGAGCTCATCGCCTATATCTCCACCTTCTTTACCCTGAAAAAGGGGGATATAATTTTTACCGGAACCCCGGCCGGTGTTGGACAGGTACAGCCAAATGATTACCTTGCCGGCAAGTTGGAAGGGAAGGAGCTTTTCTCCGTAAATGTAAAGTGATGATTTACAATCTCGACAAAATCAATGAAATGGCCGACGGGGATTCCGATTTCGTACTGTCGGTGGTTTCGGTGTTCCTGGAAGAAGTGCCGGTCGATCTCAGGGAATTGGAAACTGCTATCGCGGCATCGAATTACGAGCAGGTATACAAACTGGCTCATAAGATCAAGCCCAACGTGGACCTGCTGGGAATGGAACAGACCCGGGCGATAGCCCTGGAAATAGAAACCCTGGGGAAGAGCGAGGGGAATATGGAGACTATTCGCGAACGTTTCCCGGTATTGAAACGGGACGTGGAACAGGTGATCGGGGAGCTCAGGAACGATTTTGACGTCTGATGTACGCCGAGATACTGACGATTGGCGATGAAATCCTCATCGGGCAGATCGTAGATACCAATTCGGCATTTATCGCCGCCGAACTTCATAAAATCGGGGTGTCCGTGTACCAGATATCCTCGGTGCAGGACAATCGCGAACACATCCTGACCGCCCTTAAGGAAGCAGAGTCCCGGGCGGACATCGTTATAATTACCGGGGGGCTCGGGCCTACCAGGGACGACATTACCAAACATACGCTTTGCGAGTACACCGGAGACCGCCTCCGGGAAGACAAGGAGGTACTCCGCCATATTGAATACCTGTTCAGCAACTATATTTCGACCCCGATTTCCGACCTGAACCGCAAACAGGCCCTGGTACCATCCCGGGCCGATGTCCTGCACAATGCACACGGCACGGCCCCGGGCATGTGGTTGAAAGGCCGCCGGGGCGTGCTGGTTTCCCTGCCGGGTGTCCCGTTTGAGATGAAGGCCCTGTTCACGGAACACGTGGTGCCGCGAATCATCGCCAGCTACGACCGACCGGTATTGCTGCACCATACCCTGATTACATACGGCCTGGGGGAAAGCGCGATTGCGGACCGGATTGAAACCTGGGAGGATGCCCTGCCCGGCCACATCCGGTTGGCCTACCTGCCCAACCTGGGCAAGGTGCGGCTACGCGTGTCCGCCCGGGGTACCGACCCGGAGGCCGTTCAGGAGGATTTGGACCGCTACGTGGGGGAACTGCGCGACCAATTGGCAGATATTCTTTTCGGGGAATCGGACGGGGAAGCCCTGGAGGCTACCCTGGCCAAGCTTTTCACCGCCCGCGGGGCTACCCTGGCGACGGCAGAGAGTTGCACCGGCGGGGCTATCGCCGCCCAGTTGACAGCTGTCCCAGGGGCTTCGAATTTTTTCCTGGGCAGTGTGGTGAGTTATGCCACCGGGGTTAAGAAAGACTTGCTGGGCGTGGATCCGGGACTGATAGAAGCCCATTCCGTGGTGAGCCCGGAAGTTGCCGGGGCCATGGCGGAAGGAGCCCGGAAGTTGCTGGGGGCGGATATCGCGGTAGCCACCACGGGTAACGCCGGGCCTGCCAAAGGCGAATCGGATGCCGCCGTCGGGACAGTGGCCATCGCGGTCAGCGGCCCCGGGGGGACGCGTGCCGAAGTGTTCACCATGGGCAACCACCGGGAGCGGATTGTCCGGAAGTCCGTCCACAAGGCCTTTGAGATGCTTCGGGAAGAAATCCTAAAATTCTAAAAAAGAAGTTTGGGTGTACGCGAAAAATGCCGTAAATTTGCACCCTGTTTTGAACCAAGAAATTGTAGCGCAATGTCTAAAGTCTGTGAACTTACCGGGAAACGAGCCCAATTTGGCAATAACGTTTCGTTTTCGATCAACAAGACGCGTCGGAGATTCGATGTAAATCTTTCAAAGAAGCGTTTTTATATCCCGGAGGAGGACCGCTGGATTACCCTCAAGGTATCGGCCCGGGCATTGAAGGCGATTAACCGGAAGGGGATTTCGGCAGTGCTCAAGGAGGCAAAACAGAAAGGTATCATCCAATAAGTCATCAGACACTAAAGCGATTGCACCATGGCTAAAAAAGGCAACAGAGTACAGGTGATCCTGGAGTGCACCGAGCACAAGGAATCCGGCATGCCCGGGACCTCCCGCTATATCACGACCAAGAACAAAAAGAATACGCCGGACCGGCTCGAATTGAAGAAATTCAACCCGATCCTCAAGCGTATGACTGTTCACAAAGAGATAAAATAAGGAAACATGGCTAAGAAAACAGTAGCAACGTTACAATCATCGTCCAAGCGGCTGACCAAGGCTATCAAAATGGTCAAGTCTCCGAAAACAGGGGCGTATACTTTTGTGGAGGCAGTAATGCCGCCCGAAATGGTGAATGACTGGCTCAACAGTAAATAAGAGCATTGCATATATAGAGTGAACCGCCTTCCTTCGGGAGGGCGGTTTTTTTTGTTACCTGTGCCAGCCGCCGTCACGAAGATTATTCAGGAACCCAGGGCGGTAAATGTTGGACGGTCCCGGGTCTCCCGCGGGTTGGGGAGGGGAATCGTTAAAATGCTATCTTTGCCCAACAGCACGCCATCCCATGAGTTTATTCAAGAAAATCTTTTCCTCAGAGAAAAAGGAGACCCTGGACAAGGGGCTCGAAAAATCCAAGACCAGTTTCTTTTCCAAACTCGGCAAGGCCGTGGTAGGGAAGTCCAAGGTGGACGACGAAGTCCTGGACAACCTGGAAGAAGTACTCGTGACCTCGGATGTGGGGGTTGAGACCACCCTGAAAATCATCGGGCGCATCGAAGAACGCGTGGCCCGCGACAAGTATGTGGGCACGGACGAACTGGACCGGATCCTCCGGGAAGAAATTGCCGGGCTGCTCGAAGAAACGCATTCGGGGGAGGCTGCCGAAGTAAGCCTGCCCGAAGTGGATGGTCCCTACGTGGTGATGGTCGTGGGCGTGAACGGGGTCGGGAAGACCACCACCATCGGCAAGTTGGCGCACCAATTCAACCAGCAGGGCAAAAAGGTAATCCTCGGCGCGGCAGATACCTTCCGGGCGGCAGCCATCGAACAACTGGAAATCTGGGCAGAGCGCGTGGGGGTGCCCATTGTCAAACAGCGCATGGGAAGCGACCCGGCCTCCGTAGCTTTTGATACGCTGAGTTCCGCTGTGGGCCAGCAGGCCGATATAGTCCTGATCGACACGGCCGGGCGGCTGCACAACAAGGTGAACCTGATGAACGAATTGACCAAGGTGCGCCGGGTAATGCAGAAAGTTATCCCGGGTGCACCCCATGAAGTCCTGTTGGTGCTGGACGGTTCCACCGGGCAAAATGCTTTTGAGCAGGCCCGGCAATTTACGCGGGCCACCGAGGTCAATTCCCTGGCAGTCACCAAGCTCGACGGCACGGCCAAAGGGGGCGTGGTAATCGGCATTTCGGATCAGTTTGGGATTCCGGTGAAATATATCGGTGTCGGGGAAGGGGTTGAGGACCTGCAGGTATTCAACAAATACGAATTCGTGGATTCTTTCTTTAAACGACAGTCTTGAAGCTCCTGCTCTGGATCGGACTGATGTTGATGCTGACTGGCGCGTATGCCCAGTTACGTCACCCAAAGGCGAGCCCGGCACAGGAAATCCGCCAGGAGATTGGGCTGTGCAGTATCGGCGTCTCCTACTCGCGCCCGGCTGTTCGCGGACGGGAAATATTCGGGGAACTGGTGCCCTATGGCAGGATCTGGCGGGTGGGAGCGAATGAATCGACGAAAATCAGGCTGAGTTGCCCCGTTTTGGTTGCCGGGAACCCGGTGCCTGCCGGCACTTACGCCCTGTATGCCTTCCCGGAGGAAACCGCCTGGGAGGTGGCGTTTCACCGGGATACCACGCATTGGGGGGACGGGCGGGATGCCTACAACCCCGCCGAGGACCTCTTCCGCTTTGAGGTATATCCGGAGGTCGCTTCGGAAGGCAAAGAGAATTTCGAGATCAGCTTTGACAGCATCCGGCACGACGGGGCCCAAATGGTCTGGCACTGGGACCATACCCGCATCCGCATCCCGATTGCGGTGGATACCCGAAGTGCCATGGAGGCGGAAATCCAACGGGCACTCTCCCGGGATCCAACGGCCCAGACCTATTACGAGGCTGCCCGCTACCTGCAGGAATCAGGCAGGGACACCGACCGCGCCCTGGACTATGTAGACCGCGCCCTGGAACTCGGGGGCGACACGTATTATTTTCACCGGGTCCGATCCCTGCTCCTTGCCCGGAAAGGTGCCCTGAAAGAAGCCATCCGGGCGGCCACACGGTCCATGGAGCTCGCAAGGGCAGAGGGCAAGGATGAATTTGTTCGCATAAGCAAAAGGAATATCGAACTATGGAAAAACCAGCTAGCATCCGAAGGCGGATAGTATTTGTATTGGGCATTTCGTCCCTGATGGCATGTGCCGCCCTTCAATTTTCCTGCAAGGATGGGAACACCTCTGCAGATCGCGCCCGGGAAGATGTTCCCGAGCGCATTTGGGAGCCCTATGACGACGCCTCCGAGGTAGCGGCCAATGCCGATCACCCCAACCGGAGGATGCGCTATAAGCTGATTCAGTCCCGGGTTACCGACAAGAACGATATCTTCCGGCCCTTATACGCGGAGGCGCTTTCCCTGGACCCCGCCCGCTACCGGGAGGTACGAGGCCTCATTCTGGGGCGTTCCATACCGGAAATCCAGGAGCAAATCCTTGGCGGTACCCTGACCTATGAGGAATTGACGCGCTTTTTCCTCTATCGGATCTACACCTACGAATTGCCCCATGCCACCACGCTCAATACGGTCCTGGCCATCAACCCGAACGCGCTGGAGGAGGCCCGTAAAAAGGACGAAGTCCTGCGCCTGGTGCCGGACGCTGAGCGGCACCCGGTCTTCGGCATGCCGGTCTTACTCAAGGACAATATCGACACGGAATCCATGCCGACTACCGCCGGGGCAGTGGCCCTGCAGGAGAACCGCACGGAAGATGCATTTATCGTGAACCAGCTGCAGATGAACGGGGCTGTGATTCTGGGGAAGGTGAACCTGAGTGAATGGGCCTACTACTTTTGCGACGGATGTCCGGTGGGTTACAGCGCTCTGGGCGGCCAAACCCTCAATCCTTACGGGCGCCGCCAATTCGAAACGGGAGGCTCCAGTTCGGGAAGTGGCACGGCCGTGGCTGCAGGATATGCCATGGGGGCCGTGGGAACCGAGACTTCCGGCTCCATCCTGTCTCCTTCCGGCCAAAACTCCGTAGTGGGCCTCAAGCCTACCGTGAGCCTGCTGAGCCGAACGGGAATCGTGCCGATTTCATCCACCCTGGATACCCCGGGCCCGATGGCCCGTACGGTTACCGATGCCGCCATCCTGCTCGACGCCATGCGGGGCTATGATTCCGAAGACCCCGTTGCACTGGAAACCCCAACCCTGATAAACGGACACCGGGTGGAACCTGTTGCCCTTGCGGGCCGCCGCTTTGGTATTTTTGAGGCCATTTCCGAGTCGGATTCCCTATACCGCCGCGCCATCCGGGTATTGCGGGAGGCCGGTGCGGAAATCATCCCGATTACCCCGCCGGAAACAGACCTGGATGGCTTTTCGAAACTGCTTAATGGGGATATGCGAAAAGACCTGCCCGCCTACCTCCAAAAACGCGTTCGCAACCGGGATGCCGTGCGAATTTCCGACGTGGCCGACCTGGTGGCCTTCAACAGGGAGGACAGCCTGGTCCGTGCTCCCTACGGGCAGGGAAGGCTGGAGGGAATCCTCGGGGATACTACCGGCCCGGAAGACCTCGAGGCTCTCAAAGCACGCCTTTTGGCAGCCGGTATGGATTATTTCACGGTACCCTGGAATGCCCATCAACTGGACGCCGTGCTATCGGTGAACAACCGGCATGCGGCCTATGCCGCCCTGGGGCGCCACCCCGCCCTGTGCGTGCCCATGGGGTATCGCGAAAGCGGGGAACCAGCCGGGCTCACCTTTATTGCCCGTCCCTTCCAGGAGAAGCAATTGCTCGAATTGGGCCGGGCATTTGAAATGCGTTTACCGGTCCGAAGGATGCCGGAGGGGTATGCCGATTAAAAATCAGAGGTTCATATAGGCACTGAGGTGCTGCCAGAGCGTATTGTCAAAACTGGAGGGTCCTGCCAGGCTCTCCCCCGCATCGTCCCCCATCCGGATAATGACGAGTTCCTGAGAAGGCACAATATAGAGTTTCTGGTCGTTCTTGCCCAGCCCGGCAAGGAGGTCGGAAGGAGCCTGCGGCATCAGCTCCCCGGGGAAGACCACCTGGGACGCGGGTAACATATAGCTGCTTTTCCCATTGAGCCACCACAGGTAGCCGTATGAGGCGTTCAACGACTGGGACGGCGTCAGCATGTCCTCCAGGAAATCCCCGTCCACCAGGATTTCAGTATCCCCCCAGCTGCCGCGTCCGAGAACCAGGAGCCCGAACCGCGCCATGCTGCGGGCCGTGCTGAAATACACATTGTTGCTGCCATTGGTGCTGAACCATAGGCCGTCCATGCCAATTCGGTTGCGCAGGCGGGAGTTGAAAAAGGCGGTGAAGCTTTCCGAGGTCCCTGCCGCCACCACGGATTGCAGCAAAGTATACGGGCCATTGTGATAGGCCCATCGCTCCCCGGCATCGGCCAGGTACTGCAGGCAACCCGGACTGACGCAATCAAATGCCAGGTCGTTCAGGCCCGTGGTCATCCGGAGCTGGTCCCCCACGGTGATCAGGGCTTCCTTTTCGGCCGGGGCCGAAGTCCATCCCGCGCCGAGGTAGTCGGAAGTGGCGTCCCCCGTGTCGATAAACCCTTCCTGCACGGCCAGGCCTACAGAGAAGGCCGTAAGTGTTTTTCCCGCTGAGGCCCAGTACCAAAGGCTGTCCCGGGTAAACGTCCCGAAATACGTCTCTTTGGCTATGCGTCCGGATTTCAGGATAATCAGTGCACGGGTACCGCTGGAAGCCAGGAATGTATCGAGATCCGACTCGGCTGCGCTGTCCCAGCCCAGGTCGGAGGGGTCGGTGGTTTCCCATTCGGCAAAGCTGACCGGATCCGGAAAGTAGCGTCCGGTTTCCGCGGGAGGCGTGGTATCGGCCGGTTCCGTATCCGAGGTGCACGAGACGCCCGCTGCCAACAGGACCAACAGGGTTGCGGCAGCTGCAATTGATATCTTTTTACCGGGCCAATACATATACAAATAACGAATTCCGCGCCATTTTCGTCTCCCGGGAGCCGAACTTCCTGCCGTAGTTCGTACTTTTGCGCCCCAATCAACGATTTGGCATGCGGACAAAATCTTCCAAAAAGAACCGGATAAACGTGGTGACCCTGGGTTGCTCCAAAAACCTCTACGATTCCGAGGTGCTCATGGGGCAGCTGAAGGCCTCTGAGAAAGACGTGGTGCACGAAGGGGAGGGGAATATCGTTGTGATCAATACCTGCGGGTTTATCGCCAATGCCAAGGAAGAAAGCGTCAATACCATCCTGGAATACGTCCGACAGAAGGAAGACGGCCGGGTAGACCAGGTCTTCGTGACGGGCTGCCTGAGCGAACGCTACAAACCGGACCTGGAAAAGGAAATCCCGGATGTGGACGCCTACTTCGGCACGCGCGATCTTCCCCGGCTCCTGAAAGCCCTCGGGGCGGATTACCGGCACGAACTGGTAGGGGAGCGGCTCACCACAACCCCGGCCAACTATGCCTACCTGAAAATCGCCGAAGGGTGCGACCGACCGTGTTCATTTTGCGCTATCCCGCTGATGCGGGGCGGGCATCGCAGCCAGCCGGTCGAAGACCTGGTCCGGGAGGCGGAGTCCCTGGCAGCCAAAGGGGTCAAAGAGCTCATCCTGATAGCCCAGGACCTTACCTATTACGGGCTGGACCTGTATAAGAAGCGGGCCCTGGCCGATTTATTACGCGCCCTGGCGAAGGTTGAAGGCATCGAGTGGATCCGCCTGCACTACGCTTTCCCCACCGGTTTTCCGATGGATGTTCTGGAGGTCATGCGGGCTGAACCGAAGGTCTGCAACTATATCGATATCCCGTTGCAGCACATTTCCGACCCCATCCTCAAGAGTATGCGGCGCGGAACCACCCGGGCAAAAACAACCCGGCTCCTGGAGGCTTTTCGGGAAAAGGTTCCCGGGATGGCTATTCGCACAACGCTGATAGTGGGATATCCCGGGGAGACCGATGCAGATTTTGAAATCCTGAAAGAATGGGTGCGGGAGACGCGGTTTGAGCGCCTGGGCTGTTTTACGTATTCCCACGAGGAAAATACCCATGCGTTCAACCTCGAAGACGATGTTCCCGAAGCGACCAAACAAGCCCGCGCATCTGAGATTATGGAGTTGCAGGCCCAGATTTCCTGGGAGCTGAACCAGGAAAAGGTGGGGAAGACCTTTCGCTGTATGATCGACCGGCAGGAAGGCGGGTATTTTATAGGGCGTACGGAATTTGATTCCCCGGATGTGGACAACGAAGTGCGCGTGGATGCCGCAAAACATTACCTGAGGGTTGGGGATTTTGCCGAAATCCGGGTGACCGAGGCGGGAGATTTTGACCTGATCGGCGAACCGGTGGCCTAGCGTATTCCCGTGGCGCCGGGTTACCCGGATTGCTGAGAAGCTTCGGCTTTCTCCGAGTTGCCGGAATCCTGGTTTTCTGAATCCTGGTTTTCTGAATCCTGTCCGTCGGTATCCGTTTCCCCTTCCGTATCCTCCGAATCCCCGGCCTCTTCGGCCCGGTTGCGCTCGTTGCGCAGGATGTTCAGCTTTTTCAACTTGGCCTTCCAGTTGGCCAGCGTTTTCTTTTGCCGGTCGATGTTGGCGATCACATCCTTCACCAGCGGGTTGTCCTCGGAGGGATCCGAGAAGAATTCCAGGTTATTCTCCAGCTGGCGGATGGCGCTTTTGTTTTCCTCGATTTTCTTTCGGACAAATTGGCGTTCCTGCTCAATGGCGCGGGAATCTTCTTCGTCGGACAGCTTCTGGATCTTGTTGCCGTATTTCAGGATATCCGCTTCCGCCTTGCTGACTCCCAATTTCCGGAAGAGCGCATCCAGGATCTTGTAGAATTTGGCATTCAGGTGTTTCTTGTTGCCCGGTATCCGGCCGACACCCTTCCATCGGCTCAGGAATTCCTGGATGTTTTTCAGGTCCGCTTCCCGCTTTCCGCTCAGGTTGAAGCCTTTCAGCTCGTCGAGAATTTTTTCTTTCTGCTCCAGGTTTTGACGTTCCGATGCATTGGATGAATTCCTCCGGGCGTGGAGCCGGTCGAAGTAGTGGTTACAGGCTGTTTTGAACTCCTTCCAGATTTTGTCCGAATATTTGCGGGGGACATGCCCAATCTGCTTCCACTCCTGCTGGATTCGTTTCATTTCCGGGGTAGCCGCATCCCAGTCCTCGCTGTCCTTGAGCTCCACCGCGCGGGCGAGCAGGGCGCGCTTTTTCTCCAGGTTCTCCTGTTGCTCTTTTTTCAGGTTCTTGTAATAGGCATTCTTGGTGCGGTTGAATTTCCGCACAGCCCCCTTGAATGCCGACCAGGTAGCCTCATTGTCTTGCTGGGGGACTTTCCCCGCCTGGAAAAATTTCTCGCGCAGGGCCTCCACCTGGCGGATCTGTTTTTGGATGGCCCGATGGCTGGAAGCGACGTTATCCGCAATTTCGGCGATTTCGGCAATGAGTTGCTTTTTGGTCTCGAGATTCGCTTCGTGCCGTTTCTCCAGTTCCCGGAAATGGTCCTGCCGGCGTTGGTGGATGGTCTTGGTTGCGGCGCTGAAACGATCCCAGATTGCTTCCCGTTGATCCTTGGCTACCGGCCCCACCTCTTCTTTCCAGATTTTGTGCAGTGTCTGTAATTCCCTGAATGCCTTGTTGAGGTCCGGTTCCCCGGCAAGTGCTTCGGCCCGTTCAATCAATTTTAGCTTTTCCTCCAGGTTGTGTTTGAAGTCCAGGTCCCGCAATTCCCGATTCAGGTGGAGGAAGTCGTAGAAGATTTCCACATGGTGATGATAGGTCCGCCAGACGTCGTTGTACTGGGTGCGGGGTACCGGGCCTGCCTGCCTCCAGCGCTCCTGCAGGTCCTTGAAGTGCTGGTAGGTGGTGTTCATGTCCTCCTCCATATTCACCAGGCCTTTGAGCTCTTCGATAATTTCCTGGCGGATGGTCAGGTTTTTCCGGAGGTTTTGTTCCAGTTCTTTGTAGTACTGGTTTCGTTTTTCCCGGTATTCCGCGTAAAGTTCGTTGAATTGCCTTTTGGTTACCGAGTTATACCGAAAATCCGCTTCGTTTCCGCCACGATCTACGAATTCCTCCTTTTTCTGCTCGATAAATTCCTGGAATTTCTGGTCGAACTCCTGTTTGATCCCGTCCACATGGCGCCGGATGGCCTGTACCTTTTCTGTCCTGAGCAATCGCTGGAGTTCGCCCACGAGGTTTTCCATAGAAAGGGCGTGGTAATCCAGGAAGGGAATCTGGTGGCGGCGTTCGTTTTCCGAATCCTCGGCGTCCTCAGCGTTGGAATCGTCTATTTCCTTTTCCGAGTCATCTGCGTCGGCAGGCCCTGCTTCCGGCCCTTCAACCTTTTCCCCGGTCCCGGTTACGGGGTTCTCGGCCTCCTCCGTTTTACCCTTTTTGTCCACTTCACCCGCTTCACCCGCTTCGCCCGACGAGCCTGTAGCCGGACTTCCGGACGGATCCGGTTTACCTGGTGTTTCTTCCCCCCCTGCAGCTTCGTGCAGTTCTTTGTTTTCCTCTTCGGACATGCGATAGATTTTTCAGTGCCTGCTCGGATGCCTTTCTAAGATACTAACAAGCGGCCGAGAAACAAAAGTATTCCTGCCTTCTTTTGGCTTAGTTGCCGGGTGTTGCTGCTGGTGCATTCCAAAGCTTCCAGGCATGTTCGGCCTGGATCTCCAGCATTTCCAGGCCGTTTTTGATCCGGCTGCCCCGGGAGCGGCCTTCGGAGAGGAAAGCGGTTTGCCCCGGGTTGTATATCAGGTCGAACAACAAGTGTTCGGGCCCCAGGGCTTCATAGGGGATTTCCGGGCGGGCGTCTGTATTGGGATGCGTACCCAGGGGCGTGGTATTTACTACAATCTGCACCTCCCGGAGGGTCGGGGCGTCGAGCCCGGTATAGCTCAATTGTCCGGGCCCGGGGTTCCGGGAGACATAGCGGAAACGGATCCCGAGTTGCTCCAGGGCATGGGCCACCGCCCGGGAGGCCCCGCCGGTACCGAGGATCAATGCTTCCCGGTCGGCGGGCAGCAGCAGGGGCCTGAGCGACTCGCGGAAACCGGTGACATCCGTGTTGTGCCCGGTGGTGATTGAACCCTGCAGGCAAATGGTGTTTACCGCCCCGATCCGGGCCGCTTCCGGGGCAATATGGTCCAGAAAGGGCATGACAACCTGTTTATAGGGGATGGTTACATTCAGGCCCTTCAGATCCGGGTATTCCCCGAATAAGGCCGGAAATTCAGAAATGTCGGCCAAATCGAATATCTGGTAGGTATAATCCTCCAGCCCCAGTTTGCGGAATTTCTCGCCAAAGTATCCCGGCGAAAACGAATAGGAGATGTCCTTCCCGATAAGCCCGAACCTATGCATTGCGTTTGCGGTTTTTGCCGTACCACTCCAGTAAGACCAGGATGCCGATACCGACCCCGATAAACACCAGGGCCCAGAGGTTTTCCGGATTCCCCGTGTCTGGCAGGTAGCGCTCGTAGTTGCTGATGATTTTATCCCCGTTGGAATCGAGCAGGGGCTGCCCGTCAGGTCCGGTAAGGAAGATTGTTCGCTTCCACGGCCATACCACCCCGAGCGAACCGGTAATAAAGCCGATAATCACGGCGGTGGTCAGGTGTTTGTAATGCTTGAGTACATAGCCCAGCAGGTGCGACAGGGTTACCAGGCCGGCAGCCGAACCGGCCGTGAAAACCGCCAGGATACGCAAGGTGTTCAGTCGGTCGCTGTTGCTGATAAAACTGAAATCCCCCTGGAATACTTCGATCAGCGTGTCGTAAAGCGCATTGACCGAGTCCACCAGCAACAATACGTAATTCCCCAGGAGAATCAGTATAAACGACCCGGAGAGCCCCGGAAGGGTCATCCCGGATACGCTGATGATGCCGCAGAAAAATATAAACCAAAGATTGTCGTTTTCCCGGGCCGGGCTCAGGAAGCTGATGGATATCCCGATGAGCAAGCCGAGCACCCCGGCCGGCACGGTGCGCCGATTCCAATGCTCGTAGTCCTTGGAAATAAAATAGATCGATCCAATGATCATCCCGAAAAAGGCAGACCAGACGTAGAGTTCTTTCCGTTCAAGGAAGTAATCGAGCAGCTGGGAAACGCTGAAATAGCTAAAGAGCATCCCGAGTATCAGCAGGGAGAGGAACGGCCCGTTTACGTACCGGTAAAAACTGCGGAACCTGCCGCCGATGATCAGTTTAATTGCCTTTACGTTGAATTTTTGCAGGGAATAGATAAACTCCTCGTAGAACCCGACCACGAAGGCGACAATCCCCCCGGAAACCCCGGGGACCTTGTTGGCGGCTCCCATGGCGAGTCCTTTGATAAAAAGCAGGAACTTATCCGATATGGTTCTGGGCTGGTGCATCAGGCGGTATCGTTTTTCCGGTCGGCAACCCGTTCCAGCAGGAAGATCAGGGCGAACCCCAGGATGGCCAGCAGGACGGCCTGCCAGAGCATCGGGTTGCCTTCGAAGTTCCAGGGCGCTACGTTCGCCTCCCGGATAACCACGGCTTTATCGTCAAACATCCGGGTTTCGAGCACCTGTTTCCAGGGCCAGATTTTCTGCAGGGAACCGATGATAAAACCAGTCAGCAGGGCCAGCGTCCCGTTGCGGAACCGCACGAACATCCATTTGAGCAGCCGGGCAAAACTCAGCAACCCGAACACGGCTCCCAGGCCCAGGGCCAGGAGAACGGCCAGGTCGCGCTGGTGGATCGCGTCGAGAGCGGTTTTATACCCCCCGAGGAGCACCAGGATAAAGGCGCCGGAGATTCCCGGCAGAATCATCGCACAGATGGCCAGTGCCCCGCAGAGGAAGAGGTAGGCGAGGCCGAATTCCGGATCGGCGGCCGGGAGGGAAACCACCAGGGTGGCCAGGGCAATGCCCGCCAGGAGCATGACCCAGACGGCCAGTCGCCAGCGGTCGATTTGCCGGGCGACGTATAGGATGCTGGCCAGTACCAGGCCGAAAAAAAATGCCCAGAGCAATACGGGGTGTTCTGCCAGCAGGTAGCTGAGCAGGCGGGATAGCGACAGGACACTGATGACGATCCCGGCAAAAAGGGCGAGCAGGAAATTCCCGTTCAGGGCTTTCCAGAAGGCGCCGAACCCGTTGGACGACCAGACGCGCAGCAAGTTCGGACGTATATTGTCGATGGAGGTGATCAGTTCCTCGTAGATGCCTGATATAAAGGCAATCGTGCCGCCTGATACCCCCGGAACCACGTCGGCAGCGCCCATGGCCATGCCTTTGAGCATTACCCAGAAATAATGAAGCCTACTGCGGTTTTCCATAGCAATAAAAAAGCAAAAGTAGCTTTTTTATTTGGAAGCTTTCCGGCATTCGCCGATGATCCGCTGGGCCCATGAAGCCCCGTATAAATCCGGGTATTGTTTGCGGAATTGCCTGAGTTTTCCCGGGGCCTGCTCCATGGCGGTACGCAGGTGGATGCAAGCCATACGGTCCTTGCCGAGTATCCGGCAAACCCCGGCCATCAGGTATTTCAGTTCGGCGGCTTCCGGGTGGAATTCCGCCCCCTGTTTAAGGACTTCGGCGGCGGCGGCCACTTCCTGGTTGGCGAGCAGTACCCGGGCCCACTGCAGCCAGGTACCCAGTTCGTAATTGCCCAGGTCCACGGCCTGCTTGTAGGCGAAATCGGCCTGGTCCAGTTCGCCCAGGGCCTGATGGATCCGGCCGCAACGCGTCCAGTACGCGGCGTTTTCCCCGTCGATATTGATGGCCTTGTTGATGTACTCGCGGGCCTTGGTGTAATTTTTCTTCCGGAAATAGTAATCCGTGATCGCCAACCACCCCTTGTCGAGCAGCGGATCTTCGTGCACCGTAAGGTAGTAGTAATCCCGCGCTTGTTCCTCCATCCCCAGCTTTTCGTGGCAACGGCCGATACGCAGGTAGGCGTGGGAGGTAGGGTCGTCCATCCGAGTGGTTACCAGGTAATTTTCGATTGCCTCCTGGTAACGTCCGAGTTTTTCCAGGACCTTGCCTTTTTCAAAGTACGCCCCCAAAAAGCTGTCGTCGGATATGATTGCAAAGTCGAAAGCCGCCAGGGACTCCTCCAGGAGGTCGATGGCGTCGTACTGCTTCCCGAGCTGGTGCCAGGCAACCTGGCAATACGGACTGGATTCCAGGTAATTGTTCAGGTACCGGATGGCTCCTTCGTAATCTTCCTGGAACTCGAAACAATAGACCACGTTGTACAGGGAGGCGTAGTCTTCGGGGTCTGCCTCCAGGCATTTCATAAAGCAGGATTGCGCTTTCCCGTATTCATCCAGGAAGAGGTATTCCATCCCCAGCAGGGAGTACACCTCAAAATCATTCTCGGATAGCTCCAGTGCCTGCCGGAGGAGCTCGATGGCACCCCGGTGGTTGTCTTTCTTGGAGCAGATATTGGCACGTTGGATAAAAATCTCCTCATTGCGGGAATCCAGGAGTTGCAACTGGTCCAGGATGCGTTCGGCCCGGTCCAGCTTATTCTCGAATACCAGTACCTCCACCTGGAGCAATTGCAGTTCCAGGGAGTCCGGGTGCTGCTCCAGCCCCATGCGGATCGCCTTCTTGGCCAGGGCGATTTTTCCGTTGTTCAGATAGTGGTGGATAATCTCCTCAAAATCTTCAGAATCAAAGAAGTAGACCTCGTCGGTCTTCAGCATGGATTCAAATTTCAAGATGGAGTGGCTGGGTTGTTCATTCGGATCGAGCGTCATAAATATCCGTTTGGGTTCCGTATGGATTTAAAAATATTTTTTTGAGGGCTTGTAATGGGGTAACGGCGGGCTTTGTTATCAACAAATTAGTTAACAGGCGCCTTGGGACAGGTGTCGAGCAACTCCAGCAGCATCTGGCACCCCTTCCGGATTTCCTCCTCCGAGATGGTCAGCGGGGGCGTAATCCGGACGGCCCGGGGCTCGAAAAGGAGCCAGAAAAGCAGCAGCCCCCGTTCCATGCCCCGGAGGATGACATGGTCCGCTTCGGCCGGGTCGCTGAGGATGAGCGCAAGCATCAGCCCCCGGCCGCGAATTTCCCGGATGCGCGGGTGTCTCAGCAATTCCCGGAAAAGCATTTCTTTGCGGGTGATCGCTTCCATCAGCGTTCCCTCCCGGAGTACCCGCAGGGTAACCAGGGCTGCCGCAGCCACCACGGGGTTGCCCCCGAATGTCGTGATATGCCCGAGCTTGGGGCGGGTACTCAGGGCAGTCATGTGCTCTCTCGAAGCGGTAAAGGCACCCACGGGCAATCCCGAAGCCATACCTTTCCCCATGACCAAAATATCCGGGATACATCGATAGTGTTCAAATGCGAAGAGCTTGCCTGTCCGCCCGAATCCCGGTTGGATTTCATCCAGGATGAGCAGCGTCCCGGTTTGGCTGCACCGTTCCCGAACCTGCTGCAGGTAACCTTCCGGGGGTAGCAGGAATCCGGCACCGCCCTGGATGGTTTCCAGAACCACGGCTGCCGTTTTCCCGGTAATTTTGTCCAGGTCCCCGGCATGGCCGAAGCGGATGTGCCGGACATCCGGTAGGAGCGGGCGGAAAGGGGCCTTGCGGGATTCCAGGCTCATCAGGCTCAGGCTGCCCAGGGTATTCCCGTGGTAGGCGTCCCGGGCGGCGAGGATTTCGGACCGGCCGGTTACCCGTCTGGCGAGTTTGATGGCCCCCTCCATGGCTTCGGTTCCGGAATTTACCAGGTAGGTGGTTTCGAGCGGGGCCGGCAGGGCCGCGGCCAGTTCCCGGCAGAAAGCCACGGCGGGTTCCATGGCAAACTCCCCGTAAACCATTACGTGCAGGTATTTCCCGGCCTGTTCGCGTATGGCGCGGACCACTTCGGGATGGCAATGCCCGAGCGTGCAGGCCGACACCCCGGCGATCAGGTCCAGGTACTCCTTCTCCCGGTCGTCGTAGACATAACTGCCGGAGGCGCGCAGGATATTGAGGCCCAGGGGGTGCGGCGTAGTCTGTGCCTGGTATTTGAGGAAATCGTCATCCACGGCTCAGGATTTTTGGGAATCGGTCTTGGTCCCGCTGCGGCGGAGCGCCGGCCGGCCCTGGTCGTCTTTGGGGAACCGGGGCCCGTCCGGGTCGGGGGGCACGGGTTTGGATTCCAGGTCGATGGGTTCGCTCAGGCCCCGGATCACCGGTAGTTCCAGGTTGTTGTCGTCCTCGTCGAATACGTCCTGCCAACGGTACATCCGCTCGTCCCCGCGCCAGATAAAACCTTCCAGGATACGGCTTTCCTCGGGCAGGTCCGCCTCGGGATAGATCACCCCGTCCGGGTCAATGAAGAAGGTGATATCCTGTATCTCGCTCGCTTCCATCAGCAGGCGGATGCGGCTGCAGACCGTCTTGTCGATGCCGATCAGCTCGTTGTCGTCGTCATACATGAAATAGACCACTTCAGTATTGCCTACCAGGTCGACGATCTTTAGCTGGTCCTCGATGAATTTGCCGAACAGATCCTTGCCCTTGGCCTGGTTGTACCCCCGGTGCCCGATGGTGTCTTCCGAAATAAGGAAGGCATTGCCGAGGACTTTCAGGGAATCGGGTTTCTGGGTTTCCAGATCGCTGAGCAGGTAGATGCTGTCGCCGGTCATCTGGTTTTCCAGATTCCAGATTACCGGCTCCCGGATGAGTTGGGTAATCCCGGTCCGTTCCTCGAAATGGATGGAATCGCACTTGCCGCTCAGGTCGGTTTTAAAGAATTTTGCGTTCCGGTAGGCCCGCAGGATCCGGGCGTCAGGCGCTCCGGTGACCATCAGGGTATCCCCGTGCATATAGAGTGAATCCTGCTCCACCAGGCTGATGGAGACGGCCCGCCGCGTGGCGAAGACGGAGTCCCTGGCCCGGTGCACCTCGGCGTAGTGCGCCCGGATAACGCCCTTGTTGATGGTATCCGTGATGACGATGTTGTTGGTGGCCGAGGCGAATTCGGAGGCCTTGTCGAAATACACGCTGTCCCCTTCGATGATGCGGTCGTTGTAATGAATCTCCGTATTGCGGATCCCGTAGCCCTGTTCCACACGCGTGTCGTAGAAACCCCGCTCGCAATAGAGCGTATAATCCTCCCCGGTAATCGTGGACGGCCCGTACATATATGCGTTCTTGGAATTCGTGTAGTAGTCCAGGCGGGTAGACTCCAGGGTGTAGTCCGGGTTCTTGATCAGCACGGAGTCCTGGAACTGGTATTTCTTGGGAACCATAAAGTAACGTCCCACCTCGCTGGTAAGCGTATTAACGGAGTCCACTATCCGTCCGAAGTCCCTGTAATAAGCTTCCTGGCGCTCCCGATCAAAATAGAGCGTATCCGTGGTCAGCGTCATCGACTGATTCTCGAGGCGGACGGATTCGTATGCCTTCGCCAGGCGGAGGTTCCCGTTGTATTCCACCCGCCCGCTGGTCATCAGCACCGAGTCGCCCTGCTCCAGGCGGACATTCCCGATGGCTTCCAGGCGGTTGTCCTTCTGGTAGAGGAAGGCGTAGTCGCACCAGAGGTCGGCCCCCTGGTGTTCGAACTGGACCTGCCGGGTATCCCGGCTGAATATAGAGGCTCCCGGCCGCAGGGATTCGTCCTTGGTAAAGTTCCCCCCGTAGACGATGTTGATCTTCCGGTTTTGGGTACTATCGGCCTGGGCCCGGGCTATAGGGATGGACAACAGGCAGGCCAATATGAGAACAAGAATTCGCATCGGGGTTAATTTGTCCAAAAATAGCACAATTTCAACCGCCTCAGCGGCGAATGGTCTGGACGCGGTCCGGGCCTACGGAAACGATTTTTATCGGGGTTTGCAGGGCATCCTCCAAAAAAGCGATGTAATCGTTCAGGGCTTCGGGCAGTTCGGAGGCCGATCCCATGGCGGTCAGGTCTTCCTTCCAGCCGGGCATTTCCGTGTAGACGGGCGTCAGGTGTTCGGCCTCGAGCGTATAGGGGAGGTGGTCGATGGTTTCCCCTTTGTATTTGTAAGCCGTACATACCTTGATGGTTTCAAACCCGCTCAGTACATCGGCCTTCATCATCATCAACTGGGTAACCCCGTTAATCCGGACAGCGTACTTCAGGGCCACCAGGTCCAGCCAGCCGCACCGGCGGGCCCGGCCCGTGGTTGCGCCGAATTCGTTGCCCACCCGGCCCATGGTTTCCCCGTCCTGGTCAAAGAGTTCGGTAGGGAAGGGGCCGCTGCCCACGCGGGTGGTATAGGCTTTGAAAATCCCGAATACATCCCCGATGGTCCCGGGGGCTATCCCCAGTCCGGTACAGGCCCCTGCAGCTGTTGTGTTGGAGGAGGTGACGTACGGATAGGTGCCGAAATCGATGTCCAGCAGGGAGCCCTGGGCTCCTTCGGCCAGGATGCGTTTCCCGCTATCCAGCGCCTGGAAAAGGTACTCTTCGCTGTCGATGAATGTTAGTTTTCTGAGCGATTCCACCGCCTGGAGGAAGTCGGCTTCGAGCTCCTGCAGGTTGTACTGGATGTCCACGTCGTAAAAATGGATCATCGCCTCGTGCTTATCGGCAAGCGCCCGGTATTTGTCCCGCCAGTCGGGTAATTCCAGGTCGCCCACCCGCAAGCCGTTCCGGCCGGTCTTATCCATATAGGCCGGCCCGATCCCCTTGAGGGTGCTGCCAATTTTTGCCTTGCCCTTGGCCGCTTCGGAAGCGGCGTCCAACAGGCGGTGCGTCGGCAGGATCAGATGGGCTTTGCGCGAAATCAGCAGGCTTTTTACCGGGTCTACAGGGAAATCGGCAAGTTTTTCCAACTCGCCCCGGAAGATGACCGGGTCGATCACCACCCCGTTGCCCACCACGTTGACGGCTTTGGGGTGGAATATCCCGGAGGGGATGGTATGGAGCACGTGCTTGATACCGTCGAATTCCAGCGTGTGCCCGGCATTGGGCCCTCCCTGGAAGCGCGCGATAATATCGTAATCGGCGGTGAGTACATCGACGATTTTTCCTTTTCCCTCGTCCCCCCACTGGAGGCCGAGCAGCAGATCTACAGGCATGGGTCGTTTATGAATCTTTGGCGGTTTCCTCGCTTGGGTTACGGGTTCCGTAGAAGTAGAGCGAGTGATTGTTGATTTTAATGTCAAAGACCTCTTCGATGGTCTTCTTGATGGATTGGATGCGCGGGTCGCAGAACTCCACGACTTCCCCCGTATCGGTCAGGATGACGTGGTCGTGCTGCCGGTCAAAATAGGATTTCTCGTACTGCGCCTGGTTTTTGCCGAACTGGTGCTTCCTCACGAGTTTGCACTCCAGGAGCAGCTCGATCGTATTGTAGAGCGTAGCCCGGCTAACCCGGTAGTTCTTGTTTTTCATCTTGATATAGAGCGATTCGATATCAAAATGGTCGTCGCTGTCGTAGATTTCCTGGAGGATGGCATACCGCTCGGGGGTCTTGCGGTGTCCGTTCTCTTCCAGGAAGGTAGTGAAGACATTTTTGACGATTTCCTGATTCTTGTCGGCCATGGGCAGTGGTGCTACATCCGCCTACAAAAATACGCTTAAAATTAGGAATAGCCGCACGATGCAACTGATTTTAGGGCCGGGGGGCGTCAGGTGCGCACCACCTTGTCGATCCCGTTGATTTCCTTGAGGTTGGACACGAGTTTCTTCAGGATGGCCTTGTTTTTCACCACCACGGTGATTTTCCCTTCAAAAGTACCCCCGTCCGTACTGAAATTGATGTTGCGCATGTTTACGTGCATCTCGTCGGATATGAGGTCGGTGATGTCGTTGATCAGCCCCATGTTGTCGATCCCGCTCATGCGGATCTGCGCGGTGAACTCCTGCTGGGTGGAATCCACCCATTTGGCCGAGATGATCCGGTAGGCGTAATTGGACTGCAGCGAAATGGCATTCGGGCAATTCTTTTTGTGCACCTTGATCCCCTCGTTGACGCTGACAAAACCAAAGACGTCGTCTCCCGGGATCGGGTTGCAGCACTTGGACAGCGTGTATTCCAGCTTCTCCTCCTCCTTGCCGAAAACGAGCATGTCGTATTTGGAGGTGATCTCTTCCCGGTCGATGTCCTTGGGCGGTTCCTTCCGTCGGATCTTGTTTTTGAAAAAGCTGATGAAGGCGTTGTTGTAGGAGGCGGCAAAATCCCGGATTTGCTGATTGTCGATGGCGCCGTTCCCGACCCGGTAGAACAGGTCCAGGCTGGTCTGCAACTTAAAGTAGGTGACCATTTTATTGACCACGTCCTCGTTCAGCGTGACTTTCTGGGATTTCAATTTCCGGCGCAGCATTTCCTTGCCCTCCATTGCGAGCTCTTTCTTCTCTTCGCGCAGGGAGGAACGAATCTTGGAGCGGGCCCTGCCGGTTGTGGCGTAATCCAGCCAGTTCTGGTTGGGCTTGGCGCTTTCCGAGGTAATAATCTCCACCTGGTCCCCGCTTTTCAAAACCGTGTTTAGCGGGACCAGTTTGCCGTTCACCTTGGCCCCCCGCGTTTTCAACCCCACCTCCGTATGGATGTGGAAGGCAAAATCCAGGGGCGTGGCCCCTTTCGGCAGGGATTTCAGATCGCCGGTAGGGGTAAAGACGAAAATTTCCTTGGAATACAGGTTGAGCTTGAACTCCTCCACAAAATCCACTGCATTCCCGTTGGAGCTTTCCAGGGCTTCCTGCAGCCGGTTCAGCCAGATTTCGATACCCTGTTCCTTCTGGTCGCCGTGCTTGTATTTAAAGTGAGCCGCGTAGCCCTTTTCGGCAATCTCATGCATCCGCTCCGAACGGATCTGCACCTCCACCCAGCGCCCCTTGGGTCCCATCACGGTAATGTGAAGCGCTTCGTACCCGGTGCTTTTCGGGGAGGAAATCCAATCGCGCAGCCGCACCGGATTGGGCGTAAAGTGGTCCGTGACAATTGAGTAGATCTTCCAGGCGAGGAATTTCTCGTTCTTCCGGTCCGATTTATAGATAATCCGGATGGCGAACTTGTCGTAGATCTGGTCGAAGCCCACATTTTGGGCCTGCATTTTCCGCCGGATGGAATAGATGGACTTCATCCGTCCCTTGATATGGTAATTCAACCCCTCACGGTCCAGGGAATCCTGGATAATGGCGGTAAAGTCCTCAATGTACTTGCCCTGTTCTTCCTTGGTGTCTTCAATCTTGCTGAGGATGTCGTTGTAGACCTCCGGTTCGGTGTATTTCAGGCTGAGGTCCTCGAGTTCCGTCTTGATGTTGTACAGCCCGATACGGTGGGCCAGGGGGGCGTAGATATAGAGGGTTTCCGAGGCGATCTTGACCTGCTTGTGCTCCGGCATGGCATCCATGGTCAGCAGGTTGTGGTAGCGGTCGGCAATCTTGATAATGATCACGCGCACGTCGTCGTGCAGGGTCAGCAACATTTTGCGGAAATTCTCCGCCTGCTGGGAAATATTCGTATCCTTTTTCAGGTGGGCGATCTTGGTGAGCCCGTCTACGATTCGCGCCACGGTTTCCCCGAACATCCGCTCGATGTCGTTCAGCGTGTACGGGGTGTCCTCCACCACGTCGTGCAGCAGGGCCGAAGCGATGCTCACGGCATCCAACCCAATTTCCGAGGCGACGATCTTGGCCACGGCGATGGGGTGGAACACATAGGCCTCCCCGGATTTGCGCCGCTGGTCCTTATGGGCGTCCACAGCCACGTCAAAGGCCTGCCGGATCAGGCGCTTGTCCTCATCGGAGAGCGTCTGGTAGCTGATGCGAAGCAGTTCCTTGTACTGCTTGGCGATCTCCTTGTTTTCTTTCTGTATCAGGGTCTGCGTTGCCATAGACTAAAAATAGTGCAAATCTGTTGGTATACCAACAAAAACTATGCCTGAAGACCGCAGGAAAAGGCCGTTCACCGAAAAGTCAGCAGAGTATTACTCGCCCCGGATCACCTCCAGACGGTACCAGACTGTTTCGTCCCTTCTTGCAGCACTCCGCATCAGGTAGACACGGATGCGGTACTCCCCGGATTTATCCGCGACTCCTTCGAACAGGTTACCGGAAGTGGAACCGACAAACACAGCCTCATATTCTTCCCCGGGCTCCATGATATTGAAGTAGTTGGCGCCATTCCGGGTGGCCATGCTGATATTCATATACTGCCCGGCTGTAATTTGGAACAGGTAATCGGCAATCTGGTAGCCTGAAATACTGTCGGTAACCACAGTGCTTCCGGATCCTGGGGCCCATTCAATGCGTTCGGTTCGTATTTCCGGATCGGCCTGGGCATTCGATCTGGCCGGGATTAGCAGGATGCCGGAACCGAGTGCCAGTCGGGTCAGGAATTTTTTCGCGGCTTTAAATTTCATTCAGTCCGGCCTTTAAATTACTTTGTTTTAAAGGGTCACCTGGATTTGGGGATTCAGCGATTTTAGCGTCCGGATAAAATCGGCCTCATTTTTGGGCGAAATCAGCGTGCTGCGTTCCCCATAGTGCACAGCCAGCCGCTTTAGTGACCCGGCCGGGGAGGCTATCGGGTTGTAGGAGCGTTCAATACGGTGTATATCAACTACGGGTATGTGGATATTTACCAGGAAAATGACGTGGATATGCAGGGAATCACCGGTAATCGCGTACCGTGTGCCTGCCAGGACCACGACGATAAAAATTGCGGCGAAGAGGTTGATGGCAACCCCCAAATAAGTGCCGTCCCGAATCATCAGATACGTTGTGGGTACAAATACCGCCCCAAGTATAAGTACGAGTACGGGACTGATGCGGGAGGCGAATTTTTTCTCCATGATAGTATTAATCGGTCCCAAAATCCAGGTGGTCGTCAAAAAACGGGAGCATATCATTCGGGATCCGGCCGTCTTTGGTATAAATCCCGCTGACGTGGGTGCCGATGTATTCTTCGGCCGAATGGTCAATATTGGCATTTTCCAGCCGTTGGCTGAACATGTCGCACTGCTGGGTAAACCGTTCTCCCGCATTCCGCCCCCAGTCCAGGGCGATAGCGCGGAGTTGCTGCAGGTTTTCCAGGTTGTCCTCGATCATATGGACCGGCATGTTTTCCTGCCATTTGGCCAGAATTTCCGGCCGGGTAACCAGGGAATCCCCCTCGTAGACAAAGGGGACATCGCAGTAGAAGGGCGGGTTGTCCGGATTGGGTGACCAGGAGCGCCCGAAGGCCACCATAACCTTCGGGAAGTAGGAATTTTTCAGCTCCTCCGCCGTCCGGATTTGGGCAAGTTCCCTGAAGGTGCTGCTGTTGGGGCCGTATTCGCGCACAATGGCGAGTGCCCCCGGGCTCAGGGCGTATACGCTGCTGAAAATTTCCGGGTGGTGCATGGCGAGTTTCAGCGCCCCGTATCCTCCCATACTGTGGCCGGTTATCCCCCGGCTATCCTTGTCCGGTAGCGTCCGGTAGTTGGAATCCATGTAGTTCACCAAATCAAAAGCGGTAAAATCCTCCCAGTTTCCGAACAACCTGGAGTTACTGTAAAAACTACCGTCGTAGGAGGTTTTCTGGTCGCTGATCACCAGGATAAACGGCCTGATCTTTTTTCTGGCGATGGCATGATCGAGCACTTCCACTACCTGCGGATAGAGCGTGTGGTCGCCCATGAAACCATGAAGGAAATAGATAACCGGGTAACGTTTGCCGCTCGTTTTGTAGCCAGGCGGCAGATACACGGAAACGGCGCGGGTGGTTGCCTCGCCCATGGGGTTTTCCAGGCGGGTGGAATAGAGGGAATCCACAACAACGGTTCCCTTGTCCGGCTGGGCGCTCAGGGGCACACAGGCAGCGATAAGGAACAGGGTCAGGAGGGTCATTTTTATCTTCATAGATATCGAATGGCGTAGTTTGTCCTGAAAAGTACGGAATATCGCGAAAAATCCAGGCCGTTTCACCATTACCCGCGGAAAGCTTTATTTTAGGGGCCAATTTAAACCGGCCATGTTAGCACTCCTGGGCGTCCTTACGATCGTCATCCTCCTTTACCTGATCATGAGCAAAAAAACCTCCGCGGTTGTCGCCCTGATCCTTGTTCCCCTGGCCACGGGGCTTGCGGGAGGGTTTGGCACGGAACTTTTCGGTTTTATGACTAATGGTATCCGTTCGATCGCCCCCACGGGCGTCATGTTCATCTTCGCCATTTTATTTTTCGGAATCCTCACGGATGCCGGCACCTTCCGGCCCATCATTGAACGGCTGATCCGCGCTGCCGGAAACAACCCGGCCCGGATTACGGTGGCGACTGCCCTGTTGGCCATGTTGGTCCACCTGGACGGGTCCGGGGCGGTGACCTTCCTGGTGACCGTCCCCGCATTCCTGCCGCTATACGACACGATGAAACTCCCCCGGACCACCCTGGCGACAATCGTAGCCCTGGCGGCGGGAACCATGAATATCCTTCCCTGGGGCGGCCCGACCATCCGGGCGGCTTCCGCCCTGGAGGTACCTGTAACCGAACTGTTTAACCCGATGCTGGTACCGGTGCTCGCCGGCCTGTTGTTTGTTTTGGTGCTGGCCTATCGCTTTGGGCGCCGGGCGGGCGCAACCACCAGGGAGGCAGCCGAATTCCCGGACACAAGCACCCTGGAGTTACCCGAGCCGGAACCCGGCCTGGAGCGCCCGCGGATGTTTTGGATCAATATCCTGATGATCCTTGCAGCTGTTGGCTTCCTGATTTCCGGTTTTGCCCCGCCACATGTGGTTTTTATCATCGCTTTTGCCCTGGCAGTCACCCTGAATTACCCGAAGCTGGAGATGCAGGCCAAACGTGTCAATGCACACGCGGAAGCCGCCCTGCTCATGGCGGGCATACTCTTTGCCGCCGGCTGTTTTACCGGGATCCTCCAGGGTTCCGGAATGATCGATGCAATGGCCCAGGGATCGGTGGCAATCCTGCCGACATGGGTCGGGAACCACCTGGCTGTAATTACAGGGGTCCTGTCCATGCCGGCCAGCCTGCTGTTCGACCCGGACTCCTTTTACTTTGGTATCCTGCCCCTGTTGGGGTCGACCGCGGAATACTTTGGCGGGGATGCGCTGGAAGTTGGCCGGGCTGCCATTACCGGGCAAATGACCACCGGTTTTCCCGTAAGCCCGTTGACCGGGGCGACCTATTTACTGGTTGGCCTTACGGGCGTGGACCTGGGTGATCACCAGCGCAAAACAATACCGTACGCCTTCCTGACCTCCCTGATTATCCTGATTGTATCACTCCTTATCGGCGCAATATCCCTGTAATATGGCTGACAAACTACGAATCGGCAGCGGTGCAGGCTATGCGGGAGACCGGCTCGGACCTGCCCTGGAGCTTATGCGGCACGGCAACCTGGATTACATAGGCTTCGAATGCCTTGCCGAGCGTACCATTGCCCTGGCGCAGCGGGAAAAGGACCGGAACCCAACGGCAGGCTATAACCCGATGCTTGCCTACCGGATGGAGCATGTGCTGCCCCTGGCCCACCAAAATCGCATCGGGGTGGTAAGCAATATGGGGGCTGCCAACCCGGCCGGGGCCCTGGACGTGGCGGCATCAATCGCCCGACAACATAGGCTCCGGGGCATGCGGCTGGCTGCCGTAACCGGGGACGATGTCCTGGATCAGATCCGCAGGCAGCCCGAACTGGAAATCCTGGAGACCGGCGAGCCGTTGGGAAGCCTGTCGGACCGGATCGTATCGGCCAACGCTTACCTGGGCATTGGCCCGATCCTGGAAGCCCTTCGGAACGGGGCGCAGGTCATACTTACCGGGCGCGTGGCCGACCCGGCCCTTTTCCTGGCACCCATGGTGCACGCATTCGGCTGGGATACCCGGGATTACGGTTTGCTGGGCCGGGGGACCCTGGTCGGGCACCTGCTGGAATGTGCCGGTCAGATAAGCGGCGGGTATTTTGCCGATCCCGGTAAAAAGGACGTCCCGAACCTCTGGGACCTGGGCTTCCCATTTGCCGAGGTAACCCCTGATGGCAATGGCTTTATCGGAAAGCTCGACGGCAGCGGCGGTCGGGTGAGTACGGCAACGGTTACAGAACAGATGCTCTATGAAATCCACGACCCCTCCGCCTACCTTACCCCGGACTGTATCGCCGATTTTTCCAGGGTCCGCCTCAAAGCGACAGGGAAGGACCGGGTTGCTTTTTCCGATGCCGGAGGGATGCCTCCCACGGATACCTACAAGGTCAGTGTAGGCTACCGCAACGGATACCTCGGCGAGGGGCAGATGAGTTACGGCGGAGCCAATTGCCTTGAGCGGGCCCGGCAGGCCGGGGACCTGGTAAGGCGCTGGCTCAGGCCCTATTCGGGGGAGATAGAAGATTTGCGGGTCGATCTGATCGGGTTGGATTCCCTGGGCCCTGCGGGCGATTCGGCACAGGGGGCTGCACCCCGGGAAATCCGGCTGCGGGTGGCGGGAAGGACCCCGGACCGGCAGTTAGCCCAATTGATTGCCAATGAGGTTGAGGCATTGTATACCAACGGACCGGCTGCCGGAGGGGGCGCGAGTAAACGGGTGGAAGAACTCGTGTCGGTGGCATCGGTGCTCCTGCCGAAATCAGCAGTCCGCACCCAGGCAACCTATCGCGAAATCTGAAATGATGAAACTACATGAACTGGCACATTCACGGACAGGCGATAAAGGAAATATTTCCAATATTTCCGTGGTAGCCTATCGCCTGGAAAATTATGACCTGCTCCGGGAGCGACTGACAGCCGACCGGGTGGCTGCCCATTTCGCCTCCCGGGGCGTCACCCGCGTGCTGCGCTATGAATTGCCCCAGCTCGGCGCCCTGAATTTTGTGCTCTATGATGCCCTCAGCGGGGGCGTCACTTCCGCAACTACCCTGGATAAGCATGGCAAAACGCTGAGTTCCTATCTGCTGCAGATGGAAATATAGGAGCCGGCAACATGAGAAACCGGGATTTCATTCCTCAAGAAATCGTACCCTGCTCGCCATGTGGGCGGACGGGGATCCAGAGATCCTCCTCGGATTCCGGGTGGTTGCCTTTATAGGCCGCCCCCATCACAGCCAGGTGGGGCCGGTTGTCCAGCTGGTAGGTGGACGAAATCAGCCTTTCCTCCAGGATCCTTCGGTAGAATGGGGCCACGTCCGCGGGGGTTCCCCTATATCTGAATACGGCGTACAATCCTTCCGGCAAGACCAGCTTGTCGAATTTCCCGGGCATGTCCTCCCAGGATTGTACAGGGACCGCTGCCCATTTTATAAACCTCCTGTTCGGGTCGAAAGCCCGGAAATATGCCAGGTCGGGATAGATGTCAACGGCGTAAAGTTCGGCGGACATCCGGTTGGGTACCTGCCCCAATTGGGGCATAAAGGATTGCCAGAGTTCCCGCGTCCGGTTTTCGACCAGGGACATTTTACAATTGAGACCTGCCAGGCGGGTTTCCGGCAGTTTTTCTATCCTCGGGAATATAGCTTCGCTATGGTTCTTTTTTCTGATTGTCAATCGGTTTTTCGTTTTGGCATCCCCGGAAATTCACCCAATGGGATGTGCCAGTTGTTGCCGCCAGCGTCCTGGTGACCCTGCATCAACTCCGGGACCACCCTGTCGATGATACCCAGACCTGTTTGCGCCATGTTTGGGAATGTGTCGATGCCATCCCTGGGAAAATTTTGCCGGGTGCGGTGGATATTGAAACGATCTGAAAATTTGCGGCCAAAGAGGGCTTCGATTTGCTTTTTTCCGGACAGGAAGCCCAGCAACCCCCCCCAGGTAGCTGTCGGGTTGTCGGAGTCCCACCCACAAAGCGTTCCGATTTTAATAGTTTCTTTAAAATCTCCCTTTCCATAAAACAGACTGACCAGGCTTGCCGCAAAGTTGATTCCGGCCGCAAAGCATCCGTTGCAGTACAGGTTTTGGGAGGTGATATGGTAGCCATCCAGTTCGTCAACCTGATACCGCTGGTAAATGGAATCCCGGGTCTGTTCCCAGGGAATGCCCGAGTCAAATTTGGACTTCACAAAATCATACATTTTCCCGGCATAGCCGGAATCCGTCAAATGACTCCTGGCGGCTTCCGCCATCCCGAAGACCACCTCCCCCTTCGGCCTACTCGTATCCGCCAGGGGTGCAAGTGCATGCATCACCACATAGAATTCAGCGATGTGTGCGGCCTGGGATCTGGCCGTGGTCCGGATAGGTAAATGCGCCAGTCGCAGTGCCACATCCGGGCGTCCCGGGGCAAACAACCCGAAAATTTCGGTTGTTAACTGCGCATCGATCATTTCCCAGTGCTCGTTGAGATTCGGGGCGCTTGTTTGCGGCGGCAATACGCCTTCCTGCATGAGGTCCAGCGCCTTTTGGTTGGAAACCCACAGGTAATTCTCTTCCCCGGTGCGAATATGACGGAGCCAGCCTTTGCGGATTTGTTCCGGGGTGAGCAACGGGGTTGGGCTCTCCGCCAACAGGTACTGGTACATATACTCGATGTCCGTGTCGTCGTCCGCCCCCCAAATACTGTCCGGACCCCGGAATACAAAGTCGATGGTTGGGGAAAGGTCACTCGGGCTGTCGGGGTTAAATATACTGGGATGGTCCGGTTGGCCCCAATCCGCCCGCGTATAAAAATCCCCGGTTCGGATCTCCCCGATGTTCCCGATTTTGTCCATTTCGGTGACCAACCCCGTCCAATTGGCGATGCAGGCCCCGAGCCAGAAGCCCTCGAGGCGGTCGGCATAGGCAGCCCGGTTGATGACCAGCGTATCCGTTGCGGAAGATGCAGCCCACTGCTGGGCGTTTCCGGCCAGGCCGATTGCCAGGACCAGAAGCAGGACGCATAAATGCTTTAATGATAACATATTACGAAGTGGTTTCACCCAGTTAAGCATTATTGTTGTTGAGTACCTGCAGCACGCGTTCCGGGGTGAACGGTAAGTGCCGCAGGGATTTCCCGGTGAGCTTCAAAAATGCATTCGCAATGGCGCCCGCCACCAGGGGTGTGCCGGTTTCACCTACGCCTTCCGGATGCGCATGTGCCGGGATGATGACCGTATCGATGTGCTCCGGGGCATCCTCCATGCGCAATAGCTGGTAATCGTTGAAATTCGACTGTTCCACGCGGCCGTCCCGGATGGAAATTCGCTCGTGGAGCACACTGCTCATGCCCATCAGGATCCCGCCCTCCATCTGGGCCACAATGTTGTCCGGATGGATGGCAATACCGGGATCCACGGCGCACCAGAACCGATGGACGGTAATCTTCCCGGAATCCCGGTTAAGGGAGATCTCACATATACCCGTCCCGAGAGAACCGTGCTCTACAAATGCCACTCCCTTTGCCCGTCCCTCTGGTGAAGGGGCTTCCCAATCCGCCATTTCGGCTGCTTTTTCAAGTGTGGCCAGCGCACGCGGGGATTCGGCCATCAATTCCCGCCTCAGTTCCAGCGGGTCCCGCCCCAGTTCGCGAGCCATCAAATCCAGGGTGCTTTCGATGGCGAACTTGTTCGGCCCATGGCCTACGGACCGCCAGTGTTTGATACGCACCCCATGCCGCGTTTCCCGCCATTCGGCAAATTGGTTCGGGATGTTGTAGTGGTCGTTGTGAATCCCGCTGGCAACCAGGTTACCGCCGTCGCCGACCACGCAATGGGACAACCCCGTGATGCTCCCGCGGGGATCTGCACAGATGCGAAGGCGCTGCAAGCTCATCGGGCGGAAGGCACCGTACCGCACGTCGTCTTCCCGCGTCCAGATAAGCTTGACGGGGGACGGCGCGACTTCCTTCGCCAGCAGGGCGCATTCTGTGATAAAATCGTTCATACTGCGACGACCAAAACCCCCGCCGAGGTACTGAAGGTTGATCCGGACTTTTTCAGGCGCGATCCCCAGCAATTCCGGGAGGCCCAGTTTGGCGTCCGGTCCTTGCTGGCTGCCGACCCAGGCTTCAGCCTCCTGGCCATCAGCCCCCACACGGACCACCGCATTGAGTGGCTCCAGCTGCGCATGATAGATAAAGTCGTTCCTGAAATCGGCCTGTAGCTGACGGTTGGCCGATTCCCATGCCTGGCTGACGTCCCCCGTTTCCACGATAACCTCACCGGTTTCCGGGGCTGAGACGATTTGCTCGTAATCCCCGAAGGCAGCTGAGGAATCAAAACCGCTTGCCTGGGCATCCCCCCAATCGATCTGCAGGCGTTTTTTGGCTTCCAGGGCAGTCTCCAGGGTAGTGGCAACCAGGCCAACGGCATAGTCCAGATGTACAATTTTAAGGACCCCGTCCATGGCAGCTATGTCCGTTTCGTTTTTCAGTGTTGGGGCCGCACCATGCAGGTTTCCGCGTTCCAGTACCCCGTAGACCATGTCAGGCAGGCGCACATCGATTGCGAATACGGCGCTGCCATCCACTTTCTCAGGGATTTCCTTCCGCTGCAGGTCCCGGCCGATTAACCGGTAGAATTCAGGTGATTTGAGTTCCAGGTTTGCCGGAATGGATTCCGGTATTTCCAGTTTGTCAACCACCTCGCCATAGGCCATCTGCCGGTTCGATGCAGGGTGCAAAACGTAACCGGGTTCCGTGGTTAACTCCTCCAGAGGCACCTCCCAATGCAACGCTGCTGTGTACATCAGGATATACCGGGCTTCGGCGCCAGCTCGTCGCATCACGTCAAAATAGCTGTTGGTGGTGCGGCTGCCTACGGTAAACATGAGCTTGGTGTCCGGGGCCCAGCCCGGGGACCCGTAAATTTCGGTTTCCTGGGGGGAGAATGCCACCCGCACGCGGCTCCAGTCGGCATCCATTTCCTCGGCAAATATCAGGGGAAGCGACGTCATGGAACCCTGGCCCATTTCGGCCGCCGGGTTCAGGATTGTCAGGTCACCCTCGGGAGAGAGCCGGACCCAGGCGGTCAGCGGGTTTTCTTCCAGGGTCCTCTCAATGGTCTTCCGGTCTTCGCAGGAAATCAACCCGGGGAGGATGCCGGACACGCCGATATACAGCGTAAACCCACCGGATACTTTCAGGAAATTGCGACGGCCCTCATGGGCGCCCTGTATGGATGAATATTGTTTCATGGTTCTTGATCCAGGGGTTTGCGCATCCCGGAAGCGAGCCCGATGGCTGCCTCAATGCGGAGGTAGGTACCGCACCGGCAAAGGATCGGGTTCATATGGCTCCGTATTTCATCGCGGGTCGGATTCGGGTTCTGCTCCAGCAGGGCAGCTGCCTGCATGATCTGACCGGACTGGCAGTAACCGCACTGGGGTACCTGTGCACGGATCCAGGCCTGCTGGAGGGGATGGTCGCCGCTGACTGACAGGCCTTCGATGGTCGTGATTTGCTGTCCCCTGGCTACATCCGTGGCCCGGAGGATACAGGCACGCATCGGTTGGTTGTCGACATGTACCGTACAGGCCCCGCATTGGGCAATCCCGCAACCGTATTTGGTGCCGGTGAGCCCCAGGTGTTCCCTCAGGACCCAGAGCAGGGTTGAACCCTCAGGGACATCCGTTTCCAGTCGTTCCCGATTGATATTGAAAGTAAGTTTTGCCATACCTGCAAGAATGAAGCAAAAAGGTACGGAAAAGTTCCCGGAATGTGAATCTGCCTGATTGGGCAGTTATTCGCCCGATTCCCGGCGGCGCGACCGTTTCCTTTTCAGTTCAAAAAGGTCCAGGCGCCGGTCCTTCAGGTTGCGGACGCTTCCCAATTGGTTGAGTTCGAGCAGCAGGTCCATGTCCAGGTCGGCAATGAGGATCATCTCCGTATTCGGTGTCGCCTCGGCCTTAACCCCGTCTGAGGGAAAGGCAAAGTCGCACGGGGTGAGCACGGCAGACTGGGCATACTGGATGTCCATGTTGTGGACCTTGGGCAGGTTCCCCACGCTGCCGGCAATGGCCACGTAGCATTCGTTCTCGATGGCACGGGCCTGGGCGCAATTCCGCACCCGGGAATACCCGTTCTGGGTATCGGTCAGGAAAGGGACGAACAGGATATCCAGGCCCTCGTCCGCCAACAGGCGGCTGAGTTCGGGAAATTCCACATCATAGCAGATCAATACCCCCACCTTTCCGCAGTCCGTGTCAAAAGACCGGAGCGTATCGCCTCCCTGCATCCCCCACAAACGGGCTTCGTCCGGGGTCATGTGCAGCTTGTCGTAGCGCTCTGTGGTACCGTCCCGACGGCACAGGTAACCGGCGTTGAAGAGCAGCCCGTCCCGGATTTCCGGCATGCTCCCGGTAATCACGTTGATGTTGTAGGAGATGGCGAGCTCCGAAAACCGACGGACCACTTCCGGGGTGTGCTGGGCCAGCATCCGGATGGCCTCGGATTCCGGCAGGTGGTTGTAGGCCGCCATTAGTGGCGCGTTGAAGAATTCCGGGAAAAGCGCAAAGTCCGACCGGTACTCCGATACGGAATCCAGGAAGTATTCGGCTTGCTGCATCACCCCGTCCAGATCCTTGTAGTGCCGCATCTGCCACTGCACCAGCCCGAGGCGGACCACTTTCTTCCTGCTCGCCGCCTTCCGGGTGGGCTTTTCGTAGTAGATATTGTCCCACTCCATCAGCACGGCAAACCCGTTGCTGTCGTTGTCGCCTTTCAGGTACCCCTTCATGATTTTTGACGGGTGGAAGTCGTTGGCAATCTGGAAATTCAGCACCGGGTCGTCGAGTTCCCGCCTCCGGACCTTGTCGATGTATTGCTTGGGGGTAAGTTCCCCGCTGTGGAGGTGGTAGTTGGGCATCCGGCCCCCGAAGGCAATTCCCTTGAGGTTCAGCTTTTCCGTGAGTTCCTTCCGGTAGTCGTACAGGCGTCGCCCCAGACGCAGCCCCCGGAATTCGGGTTTGATAAAGATATCGATGCCGTAGAGCACGTCCCCTTCCGGCGTATGCGTGTTGAACGAATCGTTGCCGGTGATGTCCTCGTAAGTGTGGGCCCCGTCGAGGACGCCGCTGTCGACGATGATGGACAGGGCGCAGCCCGCCAGGGAGTTGTTGATCTTGATCACCACCTGGCCTTCCGGGAATTTGCGGATGAGCGATCGGATGTCGGCCTTTTGCCAGTAATCTTCCTGCATGCTCGGGTAGGCCTCGATCATCGCCTCTTTGAGCTCCTGATAGTCCTTCAGGGTCAGGTATTGCAATTCGATGTTCTCGATGTTCGTTTTCATATATGGGAGGATCTATTAGGGCCGTTCGCCGTGGAATCCTGCGCAAAGGTAAGGTGTTCGCGGGATACTTGGTTCGGACTTTGCAGAGGGATCTCACAGGGCGTACCCGCACAAGAAGGGCGCACCCGCACGAGGATCAGGTCTTGCAGGCGAATCCCGCCTTACTGTCCGGCCCGTCGCATTCCGCTTTACCGTCCAGCCCATCGCATCCCGCCTTACCGTCCCGCCCGATACTGTCCCGCTCGTCGCGTCCGGTTACTCCTTCCGATCCTCCTGCTGCAGCTTTCGGATCCGCTCGGCCAGGGGTGGGTGGGAATAGCGCACAAAAACATAGGCCGGGTGGGGGGTGAGGTTGCTGAGGTGGTTTTCGGAGAGCTTTTTCAGGGAAGTAACCAGGGGTTCTGCCGCGTAGGTTTCCCGGGCAAAGGCATCTGCCTGGAATTCGAATTTTCTGGAAATAAAATTCATCGCCAGGCCGGTAATTTCAGATATCGGACTGTACAGCAAAGCAAAACTCAGCAAGGCGGCGTGGAAACTGGGCCGGTCCACCCCGATGGCCAGGGACAGACCCGGGTGGTTGATAAAGAGGGACAGGATATACAGGGTAAGGCCCGTCAGGGCGAGGGAGGCCGCCAGATTGAACAGGATATGGTTGCGTTTGTAGTGCCCCACCTCATGTGCGAGGACTGCCACCACCTCTTCTTCGTCGAGGTCCCCGATCAGCGTATCGTACAGGGTCACCCGCTTTTGGGTCCCGAACCCCGAAAAATAGGCATTGGCCTTGGTGGAGCGGCGCGACCCGTCGATGACGAAGATCTTTTTCAGTTCAAACCCAACCCGGCGTGCATATTCGTGAATCCGGTCTTTCAGCGGCCCGTCCTCCAGGGGTTCCTGCCGGTTGAAGAGCGGGACGAACACCCGGCTGTACAACAGGTTTGTCAGGACCGTGAACACCCCGATAAGCAGCCAGGCATAGATCCAGAAACCCGGCCCGGCCCACCGGTAGAATACCATGACCAGGGCGAGCAAACCGCCCCCCAGTATCATCGCGAGCGCCCAGCCTTTGAGCTTGTCCGCCCAGAAAAGGGCAACCGTTTGCTTGTTGAAACCAAACCGCTCCTCGATGACAAAGGTCCGGTACCAGGAAAAAGGCAGCCCGATGAGTTCCCCTCCCAGGAACAGCAACCCGAAAAACACGAGCGCCTGTCCGATAGGGTCCTGGCTTATGGATATCGCCAGGGTATCCAGCCAGCCAAAACCGCCAAATACCAGGAATCCCAGGGTAGCCAGGAGCGAAGCTGTCGAAGCGGCGAACCCGAAGCGGTAATTCGCCCGGTTGTAAGACTGGGTTTTCTCATAGGCCTCCCGGTTGTACAGGTCGGCCACTTCTTCCGGGGGTGGGTTCCCGAACCGCCGGGCATTCAGATACTCCAGGAGCGTATCTGCCAGGTAATCCAGGATGAGTATGCCGATGATCAGGTAATACAGCGCTTCTGAGGTCATAGATTCAGGGGTTGGCAATGAAATCAGGGATTGGTAATATTTTCAAATCCGCGTTGCCGGCGTGCCTCAAACAGCAAAACGGCGGCTGCCACGGATACATTCATGGAATCGATGGCCCCGGCCATCGGGATTTCCACACAGGCCTCCGCCTGCCGGGTCCATGCCTCCGTCAGGCCGGTGGCTTCCGTTCCTACGGCGATAGCGGACGCCCCCAGGTAGTCTGCCTGGTCGTACCGCACCGAACCGCCGAGGCTGGCGGCGTATACGGCAATATCCCGGGCCTTCAGGTAAGCCAGGGCTTCCTCTGTGGAGGCCTGGGCCACCGGGACGGTAAACAGGCAACCGACGCTCGACCGGATGACATTCGGGTTATAGAGGTCCCCCTTCAGGTCGGCCACAATAACGGCATCGAGGGACGCAGCGTCTGCCGTCCGCAACAGGGCCCCCAGGTTACCCGGTTTTTCCGGGGCCTGGGCAACCAGGATCAGCGGGTTTTTCCCTTCGAGTTCCAGGTCCTGCAAACGGTGCTCCCGGGCTTCCACCAGGCCGATTACCCCTTCCGTCTTGCCCCGGTAGGCCAGGTGGCTGTATACCTCCGGAGACAGGCTCACCCACGAACAGCCGGCCCGGTCGCTCAGGGCCTGCCGCCGCTCATCGCCCAGGATTTCCGGGCAGTAGTACAGCATCCGGATGCGGTATCCGCCCTGCAGCGCCAGCCCGAGTTCCCGGTATCCTTCCAGGACGAATACCCCGGATTTACGGCGGTCCCTGGACTTCTGGCTCCAGTGTTGCAGTTGCCGGATTTCCGGGTTCTGGATACTGCTGATATGTTTTATTGCGTCCATAGCTGAACAAAAAAACGGAACGACCCTGGGGTGTTCCGTTTCAAATATAGGGTTAATTCGGCGTCTGACATCGGAGGGTCGCCGGGGCTCCTGCCGGAGACGGGGTCCCTCAGGTTGTCCCGTAACGGTGGCCGCCCAGCTTACCGCTGCCCGTACTTCCCGGCATACCGCTTCCAGAGTTCCGTCTGGTGGGTTTCCAGGGAGATTTCCCGCCCGTCGATAAAGGCGTGGGTCAGCTGGTTGGTCCGCATGTCCAGGGCATCCCCTTCGGAAATAAACAGGGTAGCACTCTTGCCCTCTGCCAGGGTCCCGTACCGGTCGTCGATCCCGAGGATTTTGGCGGTATTCCCGGTAATGAGCTGGAGGGCCTTTTCCCGGTCCAGGCCAAATCCGGCCACATGTCCTGCGTAAAAGGGCAGGTTCCGGGTTTGGAAATTGGCCATGTCTTCATTTTGCAGGCCCACCAGTATCCCCGCATCGGCCAGGATCTTCGGGAGTTTGTAGGGCAAATCGTAATCGTCGTCGTCCAGTTCCGGGAGCATGTGGGGCTGGTTGACCAGGACCGGGATGTCGTGCTCTTTGAGGAATTCGGTTACCTGGTGTGCCTGGTAGCCCCCTACCAGGACTATTTTGGCCACCCCGGCCTCCTTCAGGGCGCTCACGCCGTCAATGATTTCGCGTTCCCCGTTGGCGTAGACATACAGGCGCTGGGTACCGTCAAAAAGGCCTTGCATCGCCTCGAATGCCGGGTTGAGCGGGGCGGAGCCCCCTTTGCCATACGCGTGGGCATTCCGGATAAATTCAAGGATTTCCTGCTGGTCGCTTTCGTAATCCTTGTTCGGTCGGAGGCCACGGGGTTCCCCGAGCCACCAACGGCCCCTGCGGAAGGAACGCGGCCAGTGCATATGAATACCGTCATCGGCCTGTACCACGGCGTCCTCCCAGTTCCATGCATCGAACTGTACAATGGAGGAGGTGCCGGAGATGGTCCCCCCCTGAGGCGTCGCCTGGCCGAGCAGCACCCCGTTGGGCCGCATGCTCTCCACCACCTTGGATTCGGCGTTGTAGGCAATCAGGCTGCGTACATGGGGAATCATTCCCCCTATTTCATCCTCGTCATCCGAGGGGCGCACTGCGTCGATTTCCACGAGGCCCAGGGATTTCACCGGGGCGATGATGCCGGGATAGACGTGTTTCCCGGCGGCGTCGATGACCCGGCCCGTGGGGGTTACTCCAGCCCCGATGGCTGTGATAACGCCCGCTTCGAAAACGACGGTGCCATTTTCAACGGTGGTGCCGTCGCCCAGGTGCAGGGTAGCCCCGGTAATACTGATGGTCTCGCTCTGGGCAGGGGCCGGGGTTTGCTGGGCAACCAGGCTCCCTGTGGCCAGTAGCAGTAAACTTACTATGAATTGAATACGTTGCATACGTGTCATTTTTTGAGTTGGAGGATTACAGGCTGTCGCAGTGGAAGCGTTCCCTGCGGTTTTGACGGGGGGGCCGCTTGGTACCCCCGTCCTTTTCCTGCAGCATCATGTTGATGAGCGTATTCCGCTCCCGGTCGATGCGTTGCCGGATTTGCTTGTCCCGTTCCAGGTCAAAGTACGGGATCCCTTCGATGTAGGTCTTTTCCGCGCGGGAATAGACCGAAAGCGGGTGTCCCGACCACAGGACCACATCGGCGTCCTTGCCTTCGGCAATACTGCCTGTCCGGTGGTCCAGGTGCAGCAGTTTGGCCGGGTTGATGGTCACCATCTTCCAGGCTTCCTCCTCGCTCATCCCACCGTATTTGACCGTCTTGGCGGCCTCCTGGTTCAGTCGGCGGGACATCTCGGCATCGTCGCTGTTGATGGCGGTGGTTACGCCGGCACGGGTCATGATGGCGGCGTTGTAGGGAATCGCGTCGTTTACTTCGAACTTATAGGCCCACCAGTCGCTGAAAGTGGAACCGCCCACGCCGTGTTCGGCCATCTTGTCGGCCACCTTGTATCCTTCCAGAATGTGCGTGAAGGTATTGACCCGGAAGCCCATTTTTTCGGCTACCTTCATCAGCATGTTGATTTCGCTCTGAACGTAGGAGTGGCAGGAAATAAATCGCTCCCCCCGGAGGATTTCCGCCAGGGTCTCCATTTCCTCATCGTGCCGGTAGGGCTCCCCGGAATCCTTTTTGGCCTGGTATTCTTTGGCCCGCTGGAAGTAATTCAGGAAGACCTGCTCCACGCCCATCCGCGTTTGCGGGAACCGGTCAAAACTCTGCCAGTTGCTCTGTTTGACATTTTCACCCAGGGCGAATTTGATAAATTTCGGCATGTCCTCGTAGAGCATCTCATCGGCAGGCCGGCCCCACTTCAGTTTGAAAATGGCCGACTGGCCCCCGATGGGGTTGGCCGATCCGTGCAGGAGTTGGATGGAGGTAACCCCTCCGGCCAGGTTCCGGTAGATATCCACATCTTCCGGGTCCAGAACGTCGGCCATACGGACTTCTGCCGAGGAATTGTGGCCCGCTTCGTTGATGGACACGCCGGCAATATGGCTGTGTTCGTCAATGATCCCGGCTGTCAGGTGTTTGCCGGTGGCGTCGATTACGCGGGCGCTTCCGGCATTGAGGCCCTGGCCGATACGGGCAATCTTCCCTTTGCGGATCAGTACGTCCGTATTTTCCAATACGCCTGCATCCTCGCTCGTCCATACCGTGGCATTCCGGAAGAGGACATCTTCCTGTGTCGGGAGGCTGGTGAAGCCATATCCGACATTCGGATAGGTCAGGGGAAGTACCTCCGGGGCATCCTCCTCTGCGGAGGACTTTTCGGCTACCTCCGGCTCAAAGGCCTGGGTCATCCGGGCGGTCATTCGGGTGGAATTCCCGTTGGGCAGAACGCCTTTCCCCTGAAGATGGTCGGAGCCTGCTGCCACCCGGGCCGTCATCCGGTAGCGTTCGCCCGAGTCGTTGAAACTGAGGTCCACCCAGTCGCCCGAGTAGCTCAGGCTGGATTTGAGTTGGGCCGTGTCCCGCATCACTTTGAGTTTCGGGGCAGCCGCCTTCCCGGAGATCTCAAGGGAATACGTTTTGCCCCCGGCGGCCAGGGAATAGGTACCCCGGATATCTTTCCGGCTCATATCCTCCAGCACCTCGCGCTTCCCGCGCACCCAGTTTTCGTACAGGGTAGTATTTTCGTCAAAAACGGGTCCGGAGGTAACCAGGAAATTTGCCAGCCTGCCCGGCTGCAGCGACCCGATTTCGGCGGATTTACCCAACAGGCGCGCCGGCACGGTAGTGAGTGCTTCCAGGGCCTGTTGTTCGGTAAGGCCGTGGGCCATGGCCTTGCGGATTTTTTTGAAAATGTCCGATTCGTTTTTTAACCCGTGCAGGGTGAAGGCAAAGGAAACCCCGTTCTCCGCGAGTACCCTCGGGTTGGTCGGGGCCTGGTTCCAGTGCTTCATATCTTCCAGGCTCACCAGTTGGGCTTCGTACGGGTTGGAGACGTCAAAGGCTTCCGGGAAATCCAGTGGCACGACCAGGGAAGCCCCGGTGGCCTTGATCTGTTCGATATTCTCGTATTCCTGTCCGCCGGCGAGCAGCACATAGGAGACCCCGAAGGCGTCGCCGATCCCATCCGCCCTGAGGACGTTGTCCTTGTCGCCCGCCGCAAAGAACTGTACAAGCCCTTTGTTGGCTATTAACGCTTCCAAAGACCGGTCTGTATTCGAGGTATTCCCCCGGGCATACCAGTCGGCATCGTGGTACATCTGCCGCAGCAGTGCCATGGCGCCCATCAGGGACGTCGGGTAGGACTGGCGGGAGGTCACGCTTTTCTCAAAGGAGAAATACTGGCCCGATTCGTCGTCCAGGACCCGGCGTGCATCGTCGTCCGATTCGCTCAGTGTGAGCAGTACCCCCGTACCCCGGGCGATACCGTCCTGCACATGGCTGTTCACCACCCCGAACCCGGCTTTGCGCAGGGAAGCGGCCTTGCCCTTGTCAAAGGAATAGGCTGCAATGGCCTGTTGTTCCGGACGGATATGGTCGTTCCAATAGAAGCCGTCCCGGCTGGCGTCGTACTGGGCGGTCCGGCCGGACCCCTGGGCCCGTTTGGGCTTTTCCATCCCAAAGCCCGAAAAAACGTCTATAAAGGAGGGGTAGATTGAATGTCCTTTCAGGTCGATTACCACGCTGTTGTCCGGAATTTGCACGGAAGTGCCGGCCTGGACCACCTTGCCGTTTTGGACCAAAAGGGTGCCGTTTTCGATTACCTGACCGGGTGCCGTATAAATCCGGGCATTGGTCAGGGCCGTGTAGTTGTCATTGGTCGCTTTAACGCCGTCGTTTTTTGGGAAGTATTCCTGGGCAAAAGCGAACATCCCCAGCCCCAGAAAGGCCAGGAGGGTTAATTTCCATTTCATGTGGTGCGGTAGTTTTGAATTAGCGGACTAAAAATAGGACAATCGGCCGGCCCCCCCGGATGCCCGCGGGACTTTAACAATTATTTAAGGAATACCCGCCCGGGTTAAGGAATGCCTGCCCGTGCGAGGCAGAGCGGGCTTTAATCTTCAGGAGCCGGGGCCGATGGCGGCGGCCCCGGCAATACCTCCAGCTCCCGCCTGTGGTAAGCCACCAGCAGGGAAACCACGCGGTTGTAGCTGGCGATCCCGTCGGCCTGACGGTTTGCCTCCAGGTATTTGCTGAACACGGCTTTAAAGACCGGCTCCAACGGATTTTCGTACGCCCCCCAAAATTCCTGCATTTCGGCGTAGTTGGAGCGGACCCCGGGATGGAGCCCGCGGGTAATCCGTTTGCGCTCCAGGCTGTCCACGCGGTTGATTTCCGCCAGGCAGTACCCCAGTCCGTAGGCGGACGCCGCATACTGGAAGTACGGGTCCGGATTCTTCTGGGTGACCAGGTATCCGATAAAATTGGTTTCGTTTTCTGCTGAATAGCCCAGTTGGTGGCCCACTTCATGCCCGCAGACCACCGGGTAGCGAAACAGCGGCAGGCGCCCGTTGACCTGTGCCTCCCCGGTAAAAGGGTTCAGGTACCCCCCGTATCCCATATAGGTAAGTGCGGTGCTGATCAGGGAGTTTTTCAGGCTGGGATGGCGGTAGGTAAATTCCGGGAAATCCCCGGAGATGTTTTGGTAAGCCGCCACGGTCATTTCCCGTATTTCCCCTTGCGAATAGGGCAGGCGTACCGGGGTGAGGGTATCCCCGGCAAGCGTCTCCTGCAGGGCATTCGACCGGGCGGCAAGCCACTCGGCTGTCTGCAGGAGTTCCTCCCGGGAGTATTCCTCGGACATCCCCAGGGCCGCCCCCAGGGGCTCCCGGAAATAATTCAGCCCCCAAAGCAGGTAGAAAGTGCCGTGCAGGATGGCAAACCCCGCAAGGAGGTCCCGCAGAAATCCGGGGATACGCCTGCGGACAGTTTTCAGCTTGCGAAAGAGCCACCAGAGCAGGAACGCCAGTAATCCGAGGTAGACCAGGTCGCCCACGGAGAAGGGAATCCACCCGTAGATTCGGCGGAAGAACCCGGAGAGGTAGGGGTAGAGCCCCCGGCTGTACCACTTTTCCACCCATTGGGGGGAGCTGGCTGCCCAGCGCACCAGCACCCATTGCAGGAGGAGGGATAGGGCCAGGATATTTTTGATCCGGTTGCGCATGCCCGCAAAAATAGCCAATTCGCTCGTGAGGCTGTGGGGCATTCCGTATTTTTGGCGGATTGAAACGATACCCTATGGAAGAGTTGGTTATTCGGGCGGAGCCCCGAACGGTTTGGAAACACTTTGAATCCCTGAGCGCCGTCCCGCGCCCGTCCAAGAAGGAAGACCGGGTGATCCGGTTTATCCTCGATTTCGGGGCGAACCTGGAGCTGGAGACCCGGCGGGATGCCGTGGGCAACGTGGTGATCCGCAAACCGGCCAGCAAGGGCATGGAAGGCCGTATGCCCGTGGTCTTGCAGGCCCACCTGGATATGGTGCACCAGAAGAACGACGCCACGGAATTCGATTTTGATAATGAAGGTATCCGGATGTATCGGGATGGCGACTGGGTGCGTGCACGCGGAACAACCCTGGGGGCAGACAACGGCCTGGGGGTTGCCGCCATCATGGCGGTCCTGGAGTCCGACGACCTGGCCCACCCGCCCCTGGAAGCCCTGTTCACCATCGATGAGGAAACCGGGATGACCGGGGCCAAAGGCCTTCAACCCGGATGGCTCAAGGGAAAAATCCTTCTGAACCTGGATACCGAGGAGGACGACGAGCTCAGTGTGGGCTGTGCCGGGGGCGTGGACGTCACCGGGACCTCCCGATATGAGGCAGCAGCGGTTCCCGCAGGTTGGAGGGGATATGAAATTCAACTCCTGGGCCTGCAGGGCGGGCACAGCGGCATGGACATCCACAAGGGTCCTGGAAACGCCAACAAATTGCTGGCCCGGCTTTTGTACGCCTGCTATGATGCCGGGGCCTGCGGGCTGCACTTCCTTACCGGGGGGACCCTGCGCAACGCCATCCCCCGAGAAGCCCGTGCAGTCCTTTCCCTGAACCCGGACCGGGAAAGTGCATTCCGCGAAGCTTTTGAGAGGGAACGGACCGCCCTGTTGGAGGAAAACCGGCAGTTGGAACCCGGGCTGGAGATTACCATGTCCCCGGCAGATGTAACCGGGGGCCTGCTGCCCGAAGACGATGCCGGCCGCCTGTTGCGCTGCCTGTTGGGATTGCACAACGGGGTGGTCGCGATGAGTGCGGAATTCCCCGGTCAGACGGAAACGTCCAACAATGTGGCCCGGGTGGCCGCCGGATCGGGCGAAATCCAAATAGGTTGCCTGGCCAGGTCTTCCCGGGAAGGCGCCAAGGAGGCGCTGGTGCGGCAGCTGGAGGCCGTATTTACTCTGGCGGGTTTCCGGACGGAAACCAGCGGGGAATATCCCGGGTGGGAACCCGCTCCGGATTCAGCCATCCTGGAACTCGTGACAAAGCGATACCGGGATCTTTTCGGGGAACCCCCTCGGATTCTGGCGGGGCACGGCGGCCTGGAATGCGGAATTATCAAAGACAAGTATCCCGACCTGGACATGATCAGCTTTGGGCCGACCATCCGGGGAGCCCACAGCCCGGATGAGCGGGCCAGCATCCCTTCAACCTCCAAATTCTGGAAGCTGCTCACGGACGTACTGGCGCATATTCCTGAAAGGAACTAACGCCCTGTCCGCTCCCTGATAGGGATTAAAGCCCAGTCCGTTCTGCGGTTATTCGCTACCCTCGATTTCGATTATTTCCAGGTCAAAAATCATGTCGGCCCCAGGAGGCACGGGGCCGTTGCCCTGGTCCCCATACGCCAGGTGGGAGGGGATAAACACCCGCCATTTGTCGCCCACTTCCATCAGCAGCAGGGCTTCCTTAAAGCCCGCGATCAGTTGCGTATCCGGGCTGTAGGGCATCGGGTAGGGGGTCAGCGAGCCCCGGTGCATCTGCATCAGACGGTCGAGTTCCCCGAATTCCCGTGCCACCGATTCATCCGAACTGTCGATCAGCGTCCCGTCTTCGAGCCAGCCGGAATAATTGACAAGTACCCGTTGCCCGATGGACGGTTTGGGACCTTCCCCTTCGTTCAGGACCAGGTATTGCAGCCCGGAGGGCAGGGATTCGGCCCGGGCTTTCTGGTCTGCGAATTCCGCTACATAGTCCTGTAATCTTTCCCGGCGGGCCGCTTCGGCAGCCTCCTCCTGGGCAAAGTAGTTGCGCATCACCTCCACTGCGTCGAAGTCCTTCGCGTCCCGGCCTTTGCGTACAATTTCAACGGTCTCCATCACCACGGAATCCAGGGGTTTGTTGCTGGCGGGGTCTACAGGGACGGCTGCAATGGAATCCACTACTTCGATCCCCTGGACCACCTCCCCGAATACCGTGTGGATGCCGTCCAGCCAGGGCGTCGGGGCATGTGTGATGAAAAACTGGCTGCCGTTTGTTTTGGTTCCCCCGGAATTGGCCATGGAGAGGATGCCTTTTCGGTCGTGGACCAGGGAATCCACGATTTCATTGGAAAACCGGTACCCGGGCGTACCCCGGCCGGTGCCCGTGGGGTCTCCCCCCTGGATCATAAAATCCTTCATCACGCGGTGAAACGTAACCCCATCGTAATAGGGCTTTCCCTTGAATTCCTCGCTGACAAACGGGCTGGTCCCTTCGGCCAGGGTCACGAAGTTCGCTACGGTAACCGGAGTCTGCTCGTATTCCAGCCGGAGGATAATTTCCCCCTGGTTGGTCTGCATTTCGGCGTAGAGCCCGTCGCCCAGATCGGCATATTGATTGGATTTACAGCCCGTGGCCAGCAGGCCGATCAGCAGGAGTAATGAGAATGTCTGTTTCATAGAATTAGGGATTGGATGATTCGGAATCCGATTGTTTTTCGATTTTTACAATTGTTAGGGTACTCTGGACGGGCAGGTTCGGCCCGATTCGTTCCTGGTCCCCGTGGTACCCGAAGGCCAGGGAGGAAGGAAAGAAGAACACGGCGCTTTCTCCTTCCTGTAAAAGTTTTACGCTGTTGCGCAGCCCCGGGAACAATTCCTGTTTGTCCACTTTATACCGGACCAACCCGATTTCGGTTTCCGGGTAGATGGTATCGTTGTCCCATGTCCGGATATCGTAGGTAAGGGTCACCAGGTCGTCGGGTTGTGGGGTGTACCCATCCCCCGGGGCCTGTTGCAGGTAGTAGTACCGGGATCCGCTTTGGCTGGTGAGGTAGGTATGCTGGCTGTCCGCTTCGATGATCCGGTCCAGGAGTGCCTGCTCCTGTTCCAGGAGCCGTTTGTTCCGCTCGGCCGAAAGCTTCAGGAAGGAGCCGCCCTGACGGGACACGGGCCAACGGACTTCGGGTTCTCCGCAACCGAGGGCGAGTAGCAGCAAGGCGATAACGGCAAACCGCGTCTTCATACAGCGAGTAGTTCGGGTTTGTAATCGGGCAGGAGGGACTCAAACCGGGCTGCGGTTTCCTCCAGGCTTTCCGCGCTTCGTCCCCCTGCGGCATTGATGTGGCCCCCGCCTTCAAAATGGGCCCGCGCCATCTTATTGACGGAGAATGCACCCCGGGAGCGCAGGGATATCTTAACGATCCCTTCCTCCCGGTTCTCGATAAATATCGCCGCCAGTACAACCCCGTCTACGGACAGCCCGTAATTGACAAAGCCTTCGGTATCCCCCTTTCGGAAATCGCATTGGTCCAGCTCTTCCTGGGACAGCGTGATATAGGCCGTACGGAAGGAAGGGAGGATTTTCAGGTTATTCAGGGCAATGCCCAGGAGGCGGAGTCGCTCGGGACGGTTTGTGTCGAAGATCTGGCGGTGGATCTCCACATGGTCTGCCCCGCAGTCCATGAGTCTGGCAGCCACCCGGAGGGTTTCCGGGGTGGTGGATGCAAACTTAAACGACCCGGTATCCGTAAGGATCCCTGCATAGAGGCAGGATGCCCCGTCCGCAGACAGCTTCCCTTCACCCTCCAGCGCCTGGATGGTGCGGTACACCATCTCGCAGGTGGAGCTCATTTTTGGATCCGAATACGTCAGGTGTGCATAGTCTCCCGGGCTCTGGTGGTGGTCAATCATGACCAGCCGGGCCCGGGTGGTTTCCAGCGCCTCCGCCATGGCACCCGTCCGGTCCAGGGAGTTGAAATCGAGGGTGAATATCAGGTCGGCTTCGCGGATTTGACGCGCCACGCCTTCGGGGTCTTTGGTATGCAGGATTACGTCCGCTGCACCGGGCATCCATTTCAGGAATGCCGGGAATTCGTTCGGGCAGGCAACCACCACGTCATCCTGGAATCCCAATAGAAATTGCTGCAAACCGAGGCATGCGCCCATGGCGTCGCCATCCGGGTTTTTATGGGGTATCAGCAGGATGCGCTGGGGGGTAGACAACCAGTGCCGCAGCGTTCGGGCATCTTCGGTATTCATGCGTGCAAAGATATAATTAAATAAAGAGAAGACCGGGCGGGTCGGTTGCTTTTATGTTGGTGGTTGCAACAAGAAAATGTACTTTTGCCCAAAATTTCTAAAAATGACCGGAAACAGAACATTCACGATGATTAAGCCGGATGCGGTGGAAAACGGGCATATTGGCCCGATCCTGGAAAAGATAACCGCCGCGGGATTCCGTATCGTCGCCATGAAGTACACGCAGCTGAGCCGCCGGGATGCCGAGGAGTTCTACGCCATCCATAAGGAGCGGCCATTTTTTGGCGAGCTCGTGGATTTTATGACCCGGGGACCGATCGTTTCGGCCATCCTGGAGAAGGACAATGCCGTAGAGGACTTCCGGGCGCTGATCGGGGCCACAAACCCCGCCGAGGCTGCCGAGGGAACCATCCGCAAACTCTTTGCCTCCGATATAGCCGAGAACGCCATCCACGGTTCGGACAGTGATGCCAACGCGGAGATCGAAGGGGCTTTCCACTTCTCAGGAAGGGAAATCTATTCCTGACAGCACAACCCTAACAGCACAACCCTATTGGGAGGGGCTATAGCCCTTGCCTAAAACCCCGGCCCTGACCGGGGTTTTTTATTTCCCTTCCGCGACCTCTATTTTCCCTTCCGCGACCTCTATTTTCCCTTCCGCGACCTCTATTTTCCCTTCCGCGACCTCTATTTTCCCATCCGCGACCTGTATATTTCCCACCGCCAACTCAATTTTCCATGCTGTCACTTCTATGGAGTGTGATGCCGGATGGGGGCAGGTGCTGCGCGCGCAGGCAGCAGGGACAACAAGTCGCCACGGAGAGCGGAATTGCAGCAGTTAAAAATGGCTGCCGCATAAGGAGAAACTGAGGCGGCAGGAAAAAATTAGCGGAGCACGAGTTTTTCAACCACCTCCCGGCCCATCCGCTCGTTCAACATACCGATAATCCGGGAACTTCCCAGGCTGAGTTCTTCCCGGAGGACGGAAGAACCGAGGGAGACATACAGGGTGGAGCCCCGCAGTTGTACCCGGAGCGTATACCCGGCCACTCCCGGCCCCAGGACCTCGTTCCACGCCTCGGCGATGTTTACCTGGTCGATGCCTTTTTGCAGGCCGCGTTGTTTGAGGAAATCCCGGAGGGCGTCCCCCAGGGACTGTTTGTCGTCATTGCGTGCCATCGGGAATGGTGTTTGTTATGGGTTGATATCTCACATACCGGTACACCACCCCTGCCGGATCGCGCAACGCCAGGTTTTGGGGGCCGAGATCGACGAGGGTTTCTTCCCAGTCGCCTTCCTCCCCGGTATACCGCAGCAGCCAAAGCCCTTCCCTTTCCAGGACTTCCAGGGGCAGGGCGTCGTCCGAGGTTTCAAAGGTGCCGTCAATCCGGGGTTGCAGTTTTTTGCGGTACCCGCTGCGTCCCTGCATCGAGAAGTAATCCACCATGGGACTCGCCGGGAACTCCTTGTTGTTGCCGTCCGGAAATTCAACCTCCCGGATTTCCCAATAACCTTCCAGGTGGTGCAGGTCTGCCTTTGAGACGCCGGAACAGGAAAATGCCAGAAGTAGTAACCCTATCCCGAGCAGGGCGCGTACCGTCCCCCCCGGGAGTCTCCCTGGAAACGACCATTCCCCGGAGAAGGCCATCCCCGGCCCGGAGCGGGTTGCCTCAATTTTTCTATAATTCGATAAACGCATAGCTCTGGTGGATTTTTTTAACCACCGCTTCGGTGCGGTCGGCATGGGTGTCGCTGATGAATATCTGACCGAAAAGATCCCGGTTCACCAGGCTGATGATGTGGGCCACGCGGTTTTCATCCAGCTTGTCAAAGATATCGTCCAGCAACAGGATGGGGGTGCCCGGGCGCCGGGCTTTCATAAACTGGAACTGGGCAAATTTCAGCCCGATCAGAAAGGATTTCTGTTGTCCCTGGCTGCCGAACTTCTTGATCGGGTGCCCTTCGATGGTCATGCTGAGGTCGTCCTTGTGGATGCCCTGTGTGGTGTACTGGAGCACGCGGTCCTTTTCCAGGCTCCGCCTCAGCAGTTCCTCCAGGGGAGCATCTGCCAACTGGCTTTCATAGGCCAGGCCCACGGTTTCGTCCCCCCCGGAAATCGCCTGGTATTGCTCGCTGAATATCGGCTGGAATTCCTCCATAAAATTTGCGCGTTTCCCATGGATCCTGCTACCGAGGGCTGCCATTTGCATGTTGTACACTTCCAGGGTTTCGCTGTCGAAACGGTGGTTGGCTGCAAAATATTTGAGCAGCGCGTTTCGCTGGGAAAGTACCTTCTGGTAATCCAGCACATCCTGCAGGTAGCCGCGGTCCGATTGGGAAATCACCCCGTCCAGGAACTTCCTGCGGGTTTCGCTCCCCTCGAGGATCAGGTCCCGGTCGGCCGGGGAGACGATGACCAGGGGCACAGTCCCGATATGGTCGGAAATCCGGTCATAGGCCTTGTCGTTCCGCTTGAGTACTTTTCGAACCCCTTTTTTAAAACTGCAGACGATGTGCTCCGCTTCCCCTTCCTTGTCGAATACCCCGTCGATCACAAAAAAATCCTCCCCGTGGCGGATGTTCTGGGTGGTAACCGGGTTGAAGTAGCTCTTGCCGAATGCCAGGTGGTAAATGGCATCCAGAACATTGGTCTTGCCGATGCCATTGGGCCCGACCAGGCAGTTGATCTTGGAGTCGAAGCTGAAATCCCGGGACTCGAAATTCTTGTAATTCAATAAGGACAAGCGGTTTAAATGCATGGTATTCGGCTCGGTACCCGGGTGGGAGGTTCAGGGGAAATTATTCAAAAATAAGGAATAATTTGCCTTTCGGTTTTGGATAAAACTCGTATTTTTGCGCGACCAATAATACAAAAAATGGCGACATACAAAAAGCGCGGATACAAGCCCAAAAACAAGGGCGAGGAAGCCGGGCAGGAGCATCACGACAGTACCACCGCTGAGGTATTCAGTACGCTGGACAGCAGCGCTTCGAGAACCGAGCAATGGGTGGCCCGGAACCAGAATTATATCCTGGGGGTTATCGGGGTAATTGCCGTGGGTGTGCTGGGGTATCTCGGGTACCAGCAATTTATCCAGCAACCGCGCGAAGAAGCCGCCAGCAATGAATTGTTCTACCCCCTGCAGTATTTCCGCCAGGCTCAGCAAACCGATACGGCTGCGGATTCCCTGTATACGCTGGCTCTCAACGGAGCCGACGGCAAATACGGGCTCGTGGATATTATCGATGAATATTCCGGGACGGAAGCCGCCAACCTGGCGCGCTATGCCGCCGGGGTGTCCTATTTGCAGCTCGACCAATACGAGCAGGCCATTAGTTACCTGGAGGGATACACCTCTGAAGATGCCATCCTCGGAGCGGTAAGCCTCGGGTCCATCGGCGATGCCTTCCTGGAACTCGGGCAATCGGGCGAAGCGCTGAGCTATTACGAGAAAGCCCTGGCGCACGACACGAACAATTTTACCACGCCCCTCTACCTGCAGAAAGCCGGGATCACTGCCCTGGAGATGCAGGAATACGATACGGCCCTCGGCTATTTCAGCCAAATCCGGGACGAATATCCGCAATCCGCACAGGCGTCCGGGGTGGAAGCCCTGATCGGGATGGCCAAAAAAGGCAGCTGAGATGGCGACCTCCGGGAAGAACCTTTCCCACTACGACAAGGAGCAGCTTCCCGATACGGGGGGGATGCGTATTGGCCTTGTGGTTTCCGAATGGAACGAAGAAATTACCGAGGCCCTCTTTAAGGGCGCCTACGATACGCTTATCGATTGCGGCCTGGCGGACGACCGTATCCTGCGATGGAATGTCCCGGGAAGTTTTGAGCTGACCTTTGGCTGCAAGCGGATGATTGAACGGGAGCGTCCCGACGCAGTCATCGCCATCGGGAGCGTGATCCGGGGGGAAACATCCCATTTTGATTTTGTCTGCCAGGCGGCGGCTGCGGGCATCAAAGACCTGAATGTCCGGCAGGATGTCCCGGTTGTCTTTTGCGTCCTGACGGACGATACCATCCAACAGGCCCGTGACCGGAGCGGGGGGCGGCACGGCAACAAGGGTGCCGAGGCGGCAATCGCTGCCCTGAAAATGGCTGCCCTATAAGAATTCCCCGATCCGGAGCCCCACTTTCTGTTAACAATTTTTGGCATGCTGCCCGCGGCCGGGTTTCGCTTTTTCTGTACTTTTGAGTTTCGGGTTATGGGACGATTTTCAAAACTTCGCAAGAATAAAAAATACAGTTACAGGCCCCGGTATTACGACGACAAAGGCGAGGGAAACCCCTTTAAAATTCAGCACAAGCTCGACAAATACCGCACCACGGCCCAGGGGCCCGGCGGCCTGAAGACCCGCTGGAACAACGCCATGAGCGATATCAAGCAGCAGGGCGACCGGAACCTGCGCCTGCGTTTCTGGATCATTCTTGCAGTATTGCTCTTGATCGTCCTTTACATTTTCGACTTTGACCTTTCGATATTTTTTCCGAGCGAATGACCGATCGTATTAAATTGTTACCGGAACACGTAGCCAACCAGATTGCGGCTGGCGAGGTGGTCCAGCGTCCGGCATCCGTCGTGAAAGAACTCCTGGAGAACGCCGTGGACGCCGGCGCCTCCAGGGTGCAGCTCATTGTAAAGGACGGCGGCAAGGCACTCGTACAGGTGGTGGATGACGGGTGCGGCATGAGCCCGGCCGATGCACTGCTCAGTTTTCGCCGGCACGCGACCTCCAAAATCTCGGAAGCCTCCGACCTGTTCCGGCTGCACACCAAGGGTTTTCGCGGGGAGGCCCTCGCTTCCATTGCGGCCATTGCCCAGGTGGAAATGCAGACCCGGGAGGATGGGGCCGAACTGGCCACCCGGATCCGTATTTCGGGAGATACCGTTCAATCCCGGGAAGAAGCCGTGGCCCCTGTAGGGACTTCCATTAGCGTCAAGAACCTGTTTTTCAATATCCCGGCCCGCCGAAATTTCCTGAAGTCCGATAAGGTAGAGTACCGTCACGTCCTGGAGGAATTCCAGCGGGTGGCACTGGCCCATCCCGGAGTTGCATTTTCCATGGTACACAACGACAGCGAAGTCCACCAACTCCCCGAAGCGAACCTCCGGCAGCGGATCGTCCACCTGTTTGGTTCCCGGATGAACACGCGCCTGGTCCCGGTCCGGGAGGAAACCCAGCTGGCCGAAATAGACGGGTTTATCTGCAAGCCGGAATTCGCCAAGAAGAGCCGGGGGGAACAGTACTTTTTTGTGAACGACCGGTTTATCCGGAGCGCTTATCTGCACCACGCCATCCTGACGGCCTTTGAGGGACTGCTAAAGCCCGACACCTATCCGGGGTATTTCCTGTACCTCCAGGTGCCCGCCGGGGCCATCGACATCAATATCCACCCTACCAAAACCGAGGTTAAATTCGAGGATGAGCAGAGCCTGTACGCCATCCTTCGGTCTGCGGTGAAGCACAGCCTGGGGCAGTTCAGTATCAGCCCGGTGCTGGATTTTGAGCGGGACCCGAACCTGGAAACGCCCTATGCCTACCAGCAAAGAGACGCGGCTGTGCCGAAAGTGAGCGTAGACCGAACGTTCAATCCGTTTGCAGAGGAACACGCCCTGCGCGGTTCCCAACCGGCAGCGCGCCATGCCCAACCGGCCGCCCCACGCGAAAAGCGCCCCGGCTGGGAAGTCCTCTACGACGGGGGCAACCCGGAGGCGGTTTCCGAGGAGACCCGGGAAGGTTGGACGGTGGCTTCCGGGGGAAGCGAGGGAGCGTTGTTCCGGGCGGATGCCGCGGAAATTCCAGAACAGGCCGGGGTCTTCCAGGTGGGCCGCAAATACCTGTTGTCGCACATCAAATCCGGATTGTTGCTGATTGACCAGCGCCGGGCACACCAGCGGGTCATCTACGAGCGCTTCCTGCGGAGCACTACCCAGCGGGAGCCGGCCACCCAGGCCTTGCTGTTTCCCCTGAAACCATCGCTGAACCCTTCCGAGATCCATATCCTCGAAGGCTTGAAGGAGGCCCTCGAGGCCATGGGATTCGGATTTGGGCGTACCGGGGAGGATTTTGTGGAAATTACCGGATTGCCCGTCGGGGTCCCGGAATCCGAGGCGGAGTCCATCCTGGACGGGATCGTTTCGGACTGGCAGCGTCACGAGGACGGGGTGCACTTTTCCCAAAGCGACCGCATTGCAAAGGCGCTGGCACGGTCCCTGGCCGTCCGGCATGGCACGGCCCTGGAACAAGAAGAGCAACTCGGGCTGGTCAACGACCTGTTCGGTTGCAAGGAACCCGGGACGAGCCCGTTTGGCAAGCCCACCTATGTGACCCTCTCCATGGAGGAACTCGAAAAAAAACTCAGCTAAATGGGAAGAATCACCGAAGGCATCAAGCACCTGTTGGTCATCAACATCATCCTCTATGTGGCCGCCATGCTCTATGGGGAGCAATTGTACGACTGGCTGGCCCTGTGGTATCCGGAAAACCCGAATTTTTCGATCTGGCAGATCGTCTCCCACATGTTTATGCACAGCAACCAGACGTTCATGCATATCCTGTTCAATATGTATGCGCTCTGGGCTTTCGGCTCGCCCCTGGAACGGATGTGGGGCACCCGGAAGTTCCTGTTCTTCTACTTTTCCGCCGGTCTGGGGGCCGCCCTGATCCATTCGGGGGTCAATTACTACCACGTGCACCAGGGAGTGGAAGCCCTGGTGAGCGCAGGGGCCAGCGAATCGGAAATCATGAACCTGCTCGCACAGGGCAAATACAATGAAGGATGGGCACAGATGGCTCCGGGAGACGTGGTCAGTCGCATGCTGGAATCTTATTTTACACCTGCCGTGGGGGCCTCGGGGGCCATCTACGGGATCCTGGTGGCCTTTGGCATGTCCTTTCCCAATAGCGAACTCTTCCTGATCTTCCTGCCCATCCCGATCAAGGCGAAATATTTTATCCCGGTATTGATTGCCATAGACCTGTTCTCAGGCCTGACCGGCTATTCCATATTCGGGGCCGGGATCGCCCATTTTGCCCACGTGGGCGGCGCCATTTTCGGCTTCCTGATGATGTGGTACTGGAAGCAGAATCAATTTAACAATAACCGATGGGACCTATAGATGAATAACGGCAACCTCAAATACCAATTTGCCCGGCTGAGCATCGCCGAGAAGCTGATCGTCATAAACCTGGCGGTATTCATTGTCTTTGGCCTCGCCGGGTTCCTCCTGAACCTGCCCGGCCGGAGTCTGGAGCAGTGGTTTGAACTCCCCAAGGACTTTTTTGACTTCCTGGTCCAGCCCTGGTCGCTGGTGACGTATTCGTTTTTGCACGGGGGACTGTTCCACATCTTTTTCAATATGCTCATGCTGTACTATGTTGGGCGGATATTCCTGAATTTCTACGGGCCGCGAAGGTTTATCAACGTGTATTTCCTCGGGGTGATCCTGGGCGGGGCATTTTTCCTGGCCGCCTACAACATCTTCCCGGTCTTCTACCAGAGCCAGTCGCCCCTGATCGGCGCCTCGGCCGGGGTAATGGCCGTACTGATCTTTGTTTGCACCTACCTGCCGCAGCAGGAGGTCCGGTTGTTTTTTTTCAACCTGAAGCTGTGGTACATCGGGGCATTCTTTGTACTCCTGGACCTGGTGCTGATCCCCACCGGCGATAACCCGGGGGGACGGATCGCCCACCTGGGCGGGGCATTGCTCGGTTACCTGTATGCCCGCCGCTCGGCCCAGGGCGGCGATTTGGGCGCGGGTTTTTCCCGCATGCTCGACTGGTTTGCAGGGCTTTTTGAGAAAAGGGAAAGGAAAGCGCCCTTGAAGACGGTGTACAGGAAGCAGGCAGGCCGCAAGGCGAAAAAAGTGGATTACGACAAGGAGGCGCGCCAGCGGAAAATCGATACGATCCTCGATAAAATCAGTAAATCCGGATACGAGAGCCTGACCCAGGCGGAAAAGGACTTCCTTTTTAAAGCCGGTAAAGAAGACTAAGGTGGGCCGGCGGAAACTACTGCGCTGGACGGCGCACGCCCTGATCGGGGTCAACGCCCTGCTCGTTTTGCTGGCTTGTATCTCTTATTTCCACCTGTTCAGTCCGCTGTTGGACCTGTTGAGTATTGCAGCTCGCTATATGGTGATAGCCAATGCCCTGGCCGTGCTGCTGCTGCTGCTGCTTTTCAATCGCCGGAAAGCCGTGTTTCCGGGTCTTGTCTTAATTGCCTCCATTTTGAGCTTCGGGCCGTATTTCCGGATGGCCGGTCCCGGGGAGCGCATAGGAACAGAAGGCCTGCGGATTGCCAGTTTCAACTCGGGCAACGTGCTTGCGGAAGCTGATAACCCGGCCGGCCTTCGAACGGCCATGGAAGACATCAATGCGGATATCCTCTGCTTTCAGGAACTCGAAAGATACGGTTCGTTCGATGTCAGTCGCTACCCGTACCGGGCCTTCTCTCCGGAAATCATCGGCAAATCCACCCAGGCCATTTTCTCCGAATACCCTATCGTCCGTTCGGGGTCCATCGACTTCCCGGACACGAGCAACAACGCGATCTTTGCCGATGTGGCCGTGAAAGGGGACACCATCCGGATTTACAACGTCCACCTGGAATCGTACCGGATTCGCAGCGAACGCATATTGTACCGCGAATACGGGGGGCGGTTCCTCAGGCGGTTCCGCGTGGTGGCCGGGCAGCACGTCAGTCAGGCCCGGCTGGTAAAGGCCCATCAGCAGGAGGCCCCGTACCCCACCATTATCTGCGGGGATTTCAACGCCACGCCGTTTTCCCACACCTACCGCATCCTCTCGGCCGGCCTGGAAGACAGTTTCGGGCAGGCGGGCTCCGGCATCGGGGCTACTTACAGCCTGCGCGGCCTTCCCTATCGCATCGACTATATCCTGGCAGACCCCCGGATGGAAGTCCTGCACCACAAAATTTTTGACATCCACCTGTCCGACCACCGGCCCGTAATGGCGACCCTACGCCTCCAGGGCGAGTAACAGGCAGTCCGCCCCATCGGCCAGTATATGGATTACCAACCCCAGCGCTACCAGTCGGGTTTTGCGGAAGAACAACAAAAGCAGGTAGCCGGCAATAGCGGGGTAGGAGTGCAGGGGGTGGAAGCCAATGCTGCACCGGTTCGGGTCAAAGACCGGGCTGGCCAGCAAGTGGTCCAGGTCGATGGCCATCCCGGCCAGCAGGATGGCCAAAGCAAACCATTTCTTGCCGGGGTAGGCGAGGAATGCCACCAGGACGGGGAGCCCCAGGTGAATGCCGTAATGCACGAGTTCCCGGGCCATATCAGGAAATTGGTAGTTGCAACAAGTATTCGCGGGCAGACGGGCCTTCGTTAAACAACAGGTCCAGACAGCTGACATTCCCGATAAATCCGTGACGCTCGCCAAAGACCTGGGGGTATGGCGGCAGCCCGGACCCGGTATCGGATTTGGCATCCACCAGGCGTCGTCGGTCGGTCAGGCCCTCCGGTTCTTCCCGGTAGCTTTCGGTCTGCTCCTGCGGCATCCCGAGGCCCAGAAGGTCGCAAAGCAACGCAGTGGAGGCCAGGTTCAGTTCCAGCAAGGACTCAAAGCGGGTGGTGAACAGGGGCTCCAGGTCCGCTTCGTAGAATTCAAAGAAGGGGGCGGACCGGTACGCGGTTTGCAGGCCACGCCAGTGTTGACGCTGCCAGGGGTAGCTGTTGTCCGGGCAGACTTCCCGGTACAATTGACGCCCGTTTTGCTTCCCTGTATGTCGGATCGGGATGTTGAGCATCTGCCGGCCCCGGTCGGCACAGATGTAACAGCGGTTGCGATACGTTTGTTTCTGGTAGTTGTCCCATACCTCCCAGGTCACCGGGCCCCGGGCAAGATGCGCCATGGTGCGGATATTCGGGAAATATACGGGATGCAGCAGGCTGCCCATCGCGCGTCAGGCTTTTTTGCGGTTCTTCCTAAGCCTGCGTACCACAAAGTCGATGACAAAATACGCCGCCAGCGCCAAAAGGAAATGCCAATAATAGGGTTTGGGCTCCCCGGATCCGCCCACCGTTGTAAATATTCGGTCCTCGCGAATCTTCCAGTTGGCGATCCCCTGGTTGAAGTTGTCGAAGCTCATCCAGATGAATACGGGTTTCCCCACAATGTGGTTCTCGGGTACGTAACCCCAGGCCCGGCTGTCTTCCGAATGATCCCGGTTGTCCCCCATCATCCAGTAGTAGTTCTGGCGGAAGGTATAGGTAGCGGTGGGTTCCCCGTTCACCAGCACCTGGTTGCCGGAGACACGTACCGTATTCCCCTCGTAATCCCGGATAATCTTTTTGTACAGCGGCAGGGTCTCAGGCGTCAGGGCTACCTGGTCGCCGGCACCGGGGATGTAGATGGGGCCAAAGTTGTCGTTGTTCCAGGGGTAAAGCGGGCTTTGCGGAAAGATATTCCCCCCGGCTTTCCCGGCCGGTTCCACTATCCGGACCAGGGAATCGACCCCCGAGTAGTCCCGGAGCTTTTCGGCCATCGCATCCGTCAGGGCCACGGTCCGCTCCCTGGCGGGCACTTCGCGAATCTGCGTAATTCCCGCCTGCCGGACCGCATCCAGGGGCAGGCCTTCCGCGGGGGTCAACAGGACGGTTTGCCCGTTTTGGTTGTCAAAGTTGTAGATGTAGGGCCGCAGCGCGTTGAGCTGGGGGCCGCTGAGCCCCTGGGACACATAGGTGCGCAGGAATTCGTCGGCGCCCACCTCTTCCAGCCAGCGGCTGGAAACCCCTTTTTGGCCGTAGACCGTGTAGTCGTACATGGGTCGCGCCCGGTCGGATAGGCGGAGGCGCTCCCCCCCGATATACACGTAGCCGTCCACCACCTTCAGGGAATCCCCCGGCACACCCACGCAGCGTTTGACGTAATTCGATTTCTTGTCGATGGGTTTATCGACCCCGCGTTCAGCCCGGAAAAATTGCCGTACCGTGTCTGCCGGCCAGCTGAAAACCACCAGGTCGTTGCGGGAGACTTTTTGAAAACCGGGGAGCCGCATATAGGGGAGTTGGGGCTTTTTCAGGTAGGAACGGACCCCGAGTACGGGCAGCGTATCGTGCACCATGGGGGCTGCCACGGTGGTCATGGGTATCCGGGCCCCGTAATGGAACTTGCTGACAAAGAGCAGGTCGCCCACCCGCAAGGTCCGCTCCAGGGACCCGGTGGGGATGACGTACGGCTGGATAAAGTACGTATGGACCAGGGTGGCTGCCACCACGGCGAATACGATGGAACTCACCCATTCCCCGGAGGCGGATTTTGGGTGCAGGTCCCGGTTTGGCCGGTAAGTGACCTCCTGGGTATAGTTGATGTAGCCGATGTAAAAGCCCAGGGTAAGCAATACGAGCCAGGTATCTGCCAGGCGGGTCTTCCCGAAACTCCGGATGGTTTCCACCCAGATGACCGGGAACATCAAAAGGTTGATAATCGGTATAAACAACAAGAGTACCCACCAGCGGGGCCTGCCGATGATCTGCATCAGCACAATGGCATTATAGACGGGTATTGCGGCTTCCCATGCCTTCCGGCCGGCTTTTTGGTACAATTTCCAGGTTCCGAGGAAATGAATCACCTGGACGAGAAGAATAAACAGGATCCACTGGGTATAATCCATAGGTGTCTTTTGACTTCAAATAACGCCCAATACAGGCGATCTCATATAACGGTTAACGGAGGTTTAACACATCTTTCATCGTGAAAACCCCCTTTTTTCCAATCAGCCATTCCGCTGCCACCAGCGCGCCCAGGGCAAACCCTTCCCGGTTGTGGGCCGTATGCCGGATCTCGATTTGGTCTACGGCAGATGCATAGGTAACCAGGTGGGTGCCCGGCACGGTCCCTTCCCGATGGGAATGTACAGGCAATTCCCCTGCATTCCCGGAACCGCTGCTCCATCCGGTATAGGGGGTCCGCTCCAGAATGCCTTCCGCCAGGGTAATAGCCGTACCGCTCGGGGCGTCCACTTTCTCGGTGTGGTGGGTCTCGTCGATGGAAGCGCTGTAGGCGTCCTGGCCGGACATCAGGTCTGCCAGATACTCATTCAGGCTGAAAAACAGGTTCACCCCCAGGCTGAAATTCGAAGCGTAGATAAAGGCGCCCCCGGTCTCCTCGCATTGCCGGCAGATGGCGTCGTACCGGTGGAGCCAACCGGTGGTGCCGGATACCACCGGGACCCCGGCTTCCAGGCAGCGCGCAATATTGTCGAAGGCGGCCTCCGGGCTGCTGAAGTCGATGGCGACATCCAGCTGGTCAAAAGGGGCAGGGTCGCCGGGCGCGTCGATGCGCGCGCGGATTTCATGGCCCCGTCCGGGAGCCAGCCCTTCGATCATTTTTCCCATTTTGCCGTATCCGAACAATCCTATTTTCATGGGCTTAAAATTTGATGTTAACCGCCAGGCCGTAGTGCGGGCTGCCGTCGATGGGGTTGTTTTCCAGGTAGGGCTGTACTTCCATGCTGAGGTCTTCGTCCACATTGTATTGCTTCAGGTGGGCATCCACGTTGGCGTCGATGATGTTCAGCGCGTACAGGCCGATGGTGATCAGCAGGGCCAGGTCCCGGTCTCGCTGATAGCGTTCCTGGGCGTCCTGCAGGGCCTCGTCGGACAGGTCCGGGGTTGCAGGGGTGATGTCGTCGTTTGGGTTGAGGTCGTAAAATTCATCGTCCGTAAAGCCGGCCAGGCGCCGCTTGAAAGCGGTCCGGAAACGGTCGTAGAGATCGTCGTTATAGATGTAGACGTAGGTACCCGTCCCGATGGCCGCCCAGACGATGGGGGCTTTCCAGTACCTGCGGTTGTAGATCTGGCCCAACCCGGGGAGTACGGCCGAATAAAATGCGGCCTTGGAGGGGGCCAGCGGGTTGATTTCCCGCTTTTCCACCTGCTCGAAGCGCACACCGCCTTCGGCCATCTGGCGCTGTACGGCCTGTTCATCCTGCCGCTGCAGCGAATCGTTGGCCCGTTGTGCCTCAGGAGAGGCCTGCAGGGCTGTGGAATCCGTTTCCTGGGCGCTGGCGCCAAAGGACCCCCAGGCCAGGAGCAGGCCGATCAGGAGGTTTCTAGTCACCGGTAATGCGTTTTTTCAGCCTTCTGAATTCTTCTTTGCTGTGGAAGGGGATGGTGATTTTGCCCTTGCCTTTCCCGGAGGCCTGTACGCTTACCGGGGCATCCAGGTAGGATTTCAGGACGGACAAACCGTCGGATGCAAATTCGGGCAATTCTTTCCTTGCGGCCGTTTTGGATGCCGGCTTGTTGCCCAGGGAGCGCACCAGCGCTTCCGTCTGCCGGACGGAAAGGTTGTCTGCCAGGATTTTTTCGTAGATGCGAAGTTGTTCCCCCCGGTCGTCCACATTTACCAGGCAGCGGCCGTGCCCCATGCTGATAAACCCGTCCCGCATCCCGGTCTGGACGATGGGGTCGAGTTTCAGCAGACGCAGGTAATTGGTTACCGTACTGCGCTTTTTCCCCACCCGGTCGCTGAGTTTTTCCTGGGTGAGCCCGATCTCGTCGATCAGCCGTTGGTAGGAAAGTGCAATTTCCACCGGGTCCAGGTCTTGTCGCTGGATGTTCTCCACCAGCGCCATTTCCAGGGTTTCCTGGTCGTTGGCGATGCGGATATAGGCCGGAATACTCTCCAGCCCGATACGTTGGGAGGCCCGGTAGCGCCGCTCCCCGGAAACGAGTTGGTATTTGTCGAACCCGAGCTTGCGCACCGTGATGGGCTGTATAACCCCGAGTTCCTTAATGGAAGAGGCCAGTTCGTCCAGGGCCTCGTCGTTGAAATTGGAACGGGGTTGGAAAGGGTTCACCTCGATACTGCGGATGTCGAGTTCCACGATGCTGCCCACCACCTTGTCGGCGTGCTTGTCCGATACCGACTGGATGTCGTTTTCCGGATCTTTCAGCAGGGCGGAAAGGCCGCGGCCGAGTGCCTGTTTTTTGGTCGCTTTTGCCATTAGACGGTTTGCCTGTTTTTCTGCAGCAATTCGTGGGCCATGTTCAGGTAGTTGGCAGCCCCTTTGCTGCTCGCGTCGTATTTGATGATGCTCTCCCCGTAACTCGGCGCCTCGCCCAGGCGGACATTCCGCTGGATGATCGTGTCGAAGACCATGTCGCCAAAGTGTTTTTTGACCTCTTCCACCACCTGGTTCGACAGGCGGAGGCGGGCGTCGTACATGGTGAGCAGCATGCCTTCGATGTCCAGGTCCGGGTTGTGGATGCGCTGGACGCTCTTAATCGTATTGAGGAGCTTGCCGAGGCCTTCGAGCGCAAAGTATTCGCACTGGATCGGGATGATCACCGAGTCGGCAGCTGTGAGGGCATTCAGGGTCAGCAGCCCCAGGGACGGTGCGCAATCGATCAGCACGTAATCGTACTGGTGACGTACCTCTTCCAGCGCGACCTTCAGCATGGACTCCCGGCGGTCCTGGTCTACGAGCTCTATCTCGATGGCGACCAGGTCGATATGTGCGGGTATCAGGTCGACGTTCGGGGAATTCGTCGGGATGATGCACTCCGAGGCGGCCCGGGTGTGCTCCAGTAACTGGTAACTCCCCAGGGAAATGTTGTCCGCGTCGATGCCGAGGCCCGAGGTGGCATTTGCCTGTGGATCCGCATCGATGAGCAACACCTTCTTTTCCAGCACGCCCAACGCGGCGGCCAGGTTTACCGTAGTGGTCGTTTTTCCGACCCCGCCCTTCTGATTCGCTATAGCAATAGTCTTGCCCATCTGCAACTTGAGTTAGGGGTTAAAAATACGATTATTTGGGTACCGGGAAAACGGAAATTGTTAACATGGCGTGGATAACTTTCCGGTTACCGGGGCATTGCGGAGGTGCAGTTGGTCGGGAACCACCCGGCAGGTCCTGCCGCCGGGGTCCTATTCCCCCCTGTTCAGCAATCCGAGAATTTCTATCGCGGCTTCGCTCACACGGGTACCGGGGCCGTAAATCCCTGCTGCCCCGGCCTGTTTAAGGAATTCGTAATCCTGTTTGGGGATGACGCCTCCGACAATCACCAGGATGTCTTCCCGGCCCATTTCAGCCAGGGCCTTGATGACTGCCGGCACGAGGGTCTTGTGCCCGGCGGCCAGGGAGGATACCCCCAGGATGTGCACATCGTTTTCCACTGCCTGCCTGGCGGCCTCCTCCGGGGTCTGGAACAGCGGGCCGATGTCCACGTCGAACCCAATGTCCGCGTAGGCTGTCGCAACGATACGTGCCCCGCGGTCGTGGCCGTCCTGGCCCATTTTTGCAATCATAATGCGCGGCCTGCGACCTTCGCTGGCGGCGAACGCATCGGTCATCTTCCGCGCCTTTTCAAAGGCCGGGTCCTGCTGGATTTCTTCTGAATACACCCCGGATATGGATTGAACGCTGGCGCGATGGCGGCCATAAGCTTCCTCCAGCGCCTTGCTGATTTCTCCCAGGCTGGCCCGCGCGCGGGCTGCCGAGACGGCTAAAGCTAATAAATTATCGGCTGCTCCCCGGGATTCCCCGGCCTGTTTCCTGCGGGCGGCGGCGGTGAGTTCCTGCAGCGCCCGTTCTGTGGCCGCCCCGTCACGCGCTGCACGTACTGCCTCCAGCCGCTCAATCTGTTGCCGGCGTACCCGGGTATTGTCTACTTCGAGGATCTGAAGCATGTCGTCTTCCGGGCTCGGATACCGGTTGAGCCCGACAATGATATCCCGCCCCGAATCGATCCGCGCCTGTTTTCTGGCTGCTGCCTCCTCGATGCGCATCTTGGGGATACCCGCTTCGATGGCACCCGTCATGCCCCCGTGCTCCTCCACTTCCTGAATGAGCTCCCAGGCCTTCCCGACCAGTTCCGCGGTCAGGCGTTCCACATAGTGGCTGCCCCCCCAGGGGTCTACCGTCCGGGTTACGCCGGCTTCCCGTTGCAGGACCAGTTGGGTGTTCCGGGCGATCCGGGCCGAAAAGTCCGTGGGCAGTGCAATGGCCTCATCCAGGGCATTGGTATGGAGGCTCTGGGTTCCCCCGAATACCGCGGCGGCGGCCTCTACCATGGTCCGGGCCACGTTGTTGAACGGGTCCTGTTCGGTCAGGCTCCAACCGCTTGTCTGGCAGTGCGTCCGCAAGGCCATCGACTTGGGGTTTTCCGGGCCGAAAGGCTGGACGAGCCGCGCCCAGAGCATGCGGCCGGCCCGCATTTTGGCAATTTCCATAAAATGGTTCATCCCGATCCCCCAGAAGAAGGACAGGCGGGGGGCAAATTCGTCTACCCCCAAACCGGCCTCGAGGCCGGTGCGGATGTATTCCAACCCGTCGGCCAGCGTGTAGGCCAGCTCCATATGTGCCGGGGCGCCGGCCTCGTGCATGTGGTAGCCCGAAATACTGATGCTGTTGAATTTGGGCATCTCCCGGCTCGTATACTCGAAAATATCCGCCACCAGCTGCATGGAAGGTGCCGGGGGATAGATATAGGTGTTCCGGACCATGAATTCCTTGAGGATATCGTTCTGGATGGTCCCGGAAAGGGCGGCGGGGGAGACGCCCTGTTCCTCGGCAGCGACGATATAGAACGCCATTACCGGGATAACGGCCCCGTTCATCGTCATGGAAACCGACATGCGGTCCAGGGGGATGCCGTCGAAGAGCCGTTTCATATCCTCAACGGTGTCGATAGCGACGCCTGCTTTGCCCACATCCCCGGGCACCCGCTCGTGGTCGCTGTCGTAACCGCGGTGCGTGGGGAGGTCAAAAGCTACAGAAAGCCCTTTTTGCCCGGCTTCCAGGTTTCGTTTGTAGAATGCGTTGCTCTCTTCGGCCGTGGAAAAACCGGCATACTGCCGGATGGTCCAGGGCCGTTGCACGTACATGCTGCTGTAGGGACCCCGCAGGTAAGGGGGGACGCCGGCCCCGAAGCCCGGGTGCCTGAGGTCACCGGAATCTTCCCGGCTGTACCGGGGTTTCAGGCGGATGCCTTCCACGGTGCGGTACCCTGCCTGCCGGTCGTTCCCGGTTTCGCGTTCCGGGTCTGCCCCCGTTTCCCGGCTGGTCGGAGTCGCCGGGTGGCCCGCCCCCGGTTTCTGCCCGGTTGAAGTCGATGGTTTGCCCGGCCATTCCAGTTCCTGAACCTTATTTCGCTTCATCCCTGAGTCTTTTGAGTTCCTGACGGACCGACAGCCTTCGCAGGGGCAGCGGCTCAATGAGCGTCTTCACCGGCCGCCCGGGTTGCAATTCCTTCTGGATTTCCCCGGCCATCCGGTCGTCCGGGTTCGGGAACACATTGCTGCCCACCAGCTGGAGCTCCCCGGAGTCAAATGCAGCCTGTTCCCGCCGGTCTGCCTCCCGGATTTTCGTCTGGATCTTGTGCGATTTCAGCTGGGCCAGCAGGCCGCCCCCTTTTTCCAGGGATTTGAGTAATGCCAGGGCTTTGCGCCCGAGCTGATCGGTAAGGCTTTCCAGGTAATAAGCCCCGTCGGCCGGGTTGGCCACCCGTGCCATGTGGGCTTCGTCCCGCAATACGAGCAATTGGTTTCGCCCGATCCGGTCGGCAAAATCGTTTGGTTTGTGGTAGAGTCCGTCGTAGGGCTGGTTGCAGATCAGGTCGGCCCCGCCAACGGCCGCAGCCATGCACTCCAGGCTGCTGCGCAGCAGGTTCGTATTGTAATCGTAGAGTGTTTTATTCCGGAGCCCGGGCATGGCCAGCACACGGCATTCTCCGGACTGTCCGTAAGCGTTGGCAACCAGGTGCCAGAGACGCCTCAGGGCCCGGATCTTGGCAATTTCCATAAAGTAATCGCTGCCGACGGCAATGCGGAACACGGGTCGCTCCAGGGCGGGTAGCAGGCCCGGGTGCTGGTCAGTGGCCAGTAAATATTCCTGCATGTGGCATACGGCATAGGCCAGTTGCTGTACGGCATGCGCGCCGGCCTGTTGGTACAGGTCGGCGCGCACAGTTAGCGAAACGCGCTCAGGAAACGTGCGGCACAGGGCCTCCAGGCGTTTCATATCTTCGGCCCGGCCCGCTGCCCAGTTCCCGGTAGCCGCCAGGTTCCCGATGGGGTCTGGAAGGATCGGCGATGCCGAGGCGAAGTCCCCCGGCAGGACTTCCCCGGGTTCCAGGCGGACATCCGGCCATTCCAGCCAAACGGATCCCGGCTCCGCCCCGGTAGCTTCCAGCCAGCCGGAGGCCTCCCGGATGGGGGCGACCAGGTGCGTGACGCCTCCCCCCAGGGCTTTCCGACCGCGTGCGGCGGGCTCGCCGCCCTCGGCCGCATCCAGGTACATACCCGGTTCCCAACCAGCCGGCAGGGCGGGGGCGGGGGCACCTGTATCCGGTAGATCCTCCGCCGTGTAAAACGGCTTGATCCGGATGCCTTCCGGGGTGTCGGAAGTCATTTTCTCGTTGTAATCCGCGCCCTTCAGGTCTGCCTGAATCCGGAGTTTCCACTCGGCGGCAGATACGGGTGCAAAATCCCGGAAGAGGTCGTTAGTGGTCATCGTTCTTTTCGTTGAGGCTGTCGAATTCGATGAGGAAGATTTCCTCGTTTTTCTTTTTGAGCAGGTACTGTTCCCGGGCAAATTTTTCCAGTTCCTTCGGGTCCGAGAGTTTTTCGATTATTTCCCGGTCGCTGGCAATCTGTTCCTTAAGGAACTCCTGCTGTTTTTCCAATTTGCGGATTTCCCGTCGGAGTTCCAGGTGGATCAACAGGGAATTCTGGTCAAAAAACACCATCCAGATTACAAAGACGGTCAGCACGAGCACATAGATATTGCCGGCCAACCGGAACCAGGGTTTTTGTCGCAATTCCTTCCAGTTCATGGCAAGGCGATTTTTTCGGCGATGATCGTCCGGACGATATCGATGGCAACCGTATTGTATTTATTGTTCGGGATGATGATGTCGGCGAATTCCTTGGTGGGTTCTATAAACTGGTCGTGCATGGGCTTAAGCGTGTCCTGATACCGGCGGATCACCTCGTCCAGGTCCCGCCCCCGTTCGGTAATGTCCCTGCGGAGGCGGCGGATGAGCCGTTCGTCCGAATCCGCGTGTACAAAGATTTTGATATCGAAAAGGTCGCGGATTTCCGGGTGGGTGAATATCAGGATGCCCTCGATGATCATCACCTTGCGGGGCTCGGTGCGAATGGTTTCGTCCGTGCGGTTGTGCTCTTTAAAGGAGTACACGGGCTGTTCGATGGGCCGGCCATCCCGGAGGGCTTCCAGGTGGCTGCGCATCAGCTCGAAATCAATGGCCCTGGGGTGGTCGAAGTTGATCTTGCAGCGCTCCTCGTAACTCAGTTCCGACAGGTCCCGGTAGTAGGAATCCTGGGAAATGACACCGACCTCGGAATCGGACAACTGGCCGGTAATCTGATTGACCACGGTCGTTTTGCCGCACCCGGTACCCCCCGCAATTCCGATCGTCAGCATGGTGCTTGGTTTTGCACAAAATTAGGAATTTACACGGTTTTCGACCCATGAACCCGGCATGATCTGGCGCAGGTACCCCGAAGGCCTGCAACAGCGGGGAAAATTCCCAATGCGGCCTGCTGATTTGCCAATGAAAGCTTATTTTTAGCGGGAACCATTTATTGAACTGCTATGACAAATGCCTTTCGCGCCACCGTCGACGGGTCCCGTTCCTTTGAACTGGACGCCGAAGAAGCGCGCCGCCTGGATTTGGTCCCGGCCGGCAGTGGGGAGTGGCACCTGCTCGAGGACCACCATTCCAGCCGCATCCGGATCCTGGAATCCCGACCGGGTGAGAAGTACTACCGCATCGGCGTCAACAACCGCATTTTTGATGTCCGACTGGCAGACGACCTGGACCTGCAGATAGACCGGATGGGTTTTGAACTGCAATCCGCCCAGCGGGTCTCGCGGATCGAAGCACCGATGCCCGGGCTGATCCTCTCGGTACAGGTGTCCGAGGGGGACCGGGTGTCCGAGGGGGACCCCCTGCTCGTCCTGGAGGCGATGAAGATGGAGAATGCCATCCTGGCCCCGGCAGACGGGGTCATCGGCCATGTGGCCGTGCGGGAAGGGGACGCGGTGGAAAAGAAGGCTGTACTTGTCGAATTTGAATAATTGCACCATGGAGAAAATTTTGATTGCCAACCGGGGCGAAATCGCCCTGCGGGTAATGCGCACGGCCCACCGAATGGGCATTGCCACGGTAGCCGTGTATTCGGAAGCCGACCGGGACGCCCCGCACGTACTGGCCGCGGACCAGGGGGTATGTATCGGCCCCGCCCCGTCGTCCGAGTCCTATCTGCAGGAGGAAAAAATCCTGGCAGCAGCCCGGGAAACCGGGGCAGATGCCATTCATCCCGGTTACGGGTTCCTCAGTGAAAATGCGGCATTTGCGCGGGCCGTCGAGGCAGCCGGGCTCGTATTTATCGGCCCGAAACCAGACGCCATCCAAACCATGGGGGATAAACTCGCCGCAAAAAAATCGGTCCAACCCTACGACATCCCCCTGGTGCCCGGGACGGATGAACCCGTCAGCGACGCGGACAGGATTCGGGAGATCGCCGCGGAAATCGGCTACCCGATCCTGATCAAGGCGGCTGCAGGCGGCGGCGGAAAGGGCATGCGCGTGGTGGAGCGGGAGGCCGATTTGCACGCCCAGATAGAACGGGCAACCAGCGAGGCGAAATCGGCTTTCGGGGACGGTTCCGTATTTATTGAAAAATACGTAGCCGCCCCCCGGCATATTGAAATCCAGGTACTCTGCGATACGCACGGCAATGCCATCCACCTCTTTGAACGGGAATGCAGCATCCAGCGACGGCATCAGAAGGTGGTGGAGGAGGCCCCGTCTGCGGTGCTGACCCCGGAACTGCGGGAACGCATGGGGCGGGCAGCCGTGGATGTAGCGCGGGCCTGCAACTACCTGGGGGCCGGCACCGTGGAATTCCTGCTGGATGCCGACCACAATTTCTACTTCCTGGAAATGAATACGCGCCTGCAGGTAGAACACCCGGTTACCGAACTGATCACGGGGCTCGACCTGGTGGAATTGCAGATCCGCGTGGCCCGGGGGGAGCCGCTGCCCGTCCGGCAGGAGGAGCTTCAGATCAGCGGACATGCCCTGGAACTCCGGGTATACGCAGAGGACCCCCTGCAGGATTTTATGCCGAGCGTGGGCCTGTTGGAGATTTACCGTCCCCCATCCGGCCCCGGCATCCGGGTGGACGACGGATACCGAGAGGGCATGCAGGTGCCGATCTACTACGACCCGATGCTCGCGAAACTGATTACCTACGGGGCCGACCGGCCGGCCGCGATCCGGCGGATGCGGGAAGCCATTGCGGATTACCGGGTGGCCGGGGTAGCCACCACCCTGCCTTTCGGGGATTTCGTGTGCAGGCACCCCGCCTTTACGAGCGGGGATTTCACCACGCATTTTGTCAAGGAACACTATTCCCCGGAAGCCCTGGAAGCCGACCTGGACCGGGAGGCATCCGTTGCCGCGCGCGTGGCCCTGAACGCCTATCTGAAACACCTCGAACACTTAAGCACCAATACGCACTGACCGATGAAAGAAAGCCATGAGGAATTGAACCGCCGCCGGGCGGAGGCCCTGAAAGGAGGGGGTGAAAAACGGATTGAAAAGCAACACGAGAAAAAGAAACTTACCGCCCGGGAGCGCATCCGCTATCTGCTGGATGCCGGGTCGTTCGAGGAACTCGGCAGCCTGGTGACGCATCGGACCACGGACTTCGGCATGGCCGACCAACAGTACTATGGAGACGGCGTGGTGACCGGGTACGGGACCATCAACGGCCGGCTGGCGTACGTCTACGCCCAGGATTTCACCATTTTTGGCGGCTCCCTGTCGGAAACCCACGCGGAGAAGATCTGTAAGCTCATGGACCTGGCCGTAAAAGCCGGGGCCCCGGTGATTGGGCTCAACGATTCCGGGGGAGCGCGAATCCAGGAGGGCGTCCGTTCGCTGGCGGGGTACGCCGATATCTTTTACCGGAATGTGCAGGCCTCCGGGGTGGTGCCGCAACTATCCGCCATTATGGGCCCCTGCGCCGGGGGGGCGGTGTATTCCCCGGCCCTCACGGATTTCATCGTGATGGTGGAGCAGACCAGCTACATGTTTGTCACCGGTCCCAACGTGGTCCGTACCGTCACCAACGAAGAAGTGGATTCCGAAGAGTTGGGCGGGGCGCGTACCCATGCCTCGAAATCCGGGGTGGCACACCGCACGGCCCCCAACGACGCGGCCTGCCTGCAGGACCTGAAAAAATTACTCACCTACCTGCCCCAGAACAACCGGGAACTCCCGCCGTCCGTTCCCTTTGAACTCGGGTCGGAATGGCGGGAAGACCTGGGGAGCCTGGTGCCGGACAACCCGAACCAGCCTTACGATATGCGGGCGGTGATCGAAGGGATTGTCGATGCGGAATCCTTTTATGAAATCCATGCGGAATACGCAGACAACATCCTTACGGGGTTCGCGCGCCTGGCCGGGAAGACCGTGGGGATTGTCGCCAACCAGCCCCTCTCCCTGGCCGGTGTCCTGGACCGGGACAGTTCCCGCAAGGCAGCCCGCTTTACGCGGTTTTGCGATTGCTTCAACATCCCGCTCCTGGTCCTGGTGGATGTGCCGGGCTTCCTGCCAGGGACCGACCAGGAATGGAACGGCATCATTGTGCACGGCGCCAAGTTGCTGTATGCCCTGAGCGAGGCCACCGTCCCCCGGATTACGCTGATCACCCGGAAGGCGTACGGCGGGGCCTACGATGTGATGAACTCCAAACACATAGGGGCCGACCTGAATTACGCCTGGCCGGGGGCCGAAATAGCTGTGATGGGGGCCAAGGGTGCCAGTGAGATCATCTTCCGGAAGGAAATCGCCAAGGCGGAAGACCCTGAGAAAAAGCTGGCTGAGAAGGAAGCGGAATACGCGGAAAAATTTGCAAACCCCTACCGGGCCGCAGGCCGCGGGTTTATCGATGAGGTCATCCTGCCCGGGGAGACCCGCCGTAAACTCATCCGGGGATTTGCTTCCCTGGAAAACAAGCAGGTGGACGCCCCAAAACGCAAACACGGGAACATCCCGCTCTAGCCCCCCAAAATACCGGATCCGGGCGGTCGCTGGCCGCCGGACACCTCCGGCAGGTAAAGTATCCCCGAGCAGGAATCCTTGCGGGCACCCGTTACGGACGAAAGGACATTTACCGAACCGCTGAGCCGCAGCGCCCCAAGCAGGGCAAAAACCAGCGCCTCCTTGTTTTCGACCAGGCCGTCGTGGGGTATATGTACCCGGATATCCGGGTGCATTCCCTCCCGGATCTGTTCCATGAGAAAATCGTTGTACGCCCCACCGCCGGTGACCAATACCGTAGCGGGGCTTCCCCCGGCCAGTTCGTCTATTTGCCGGGCCACTGTGCCGGCAACGTGGACGGTCGCTGTACGCAAGCGGTCTTCCGGTGAGCCCGGGTGCGCATTCAATAGCGGGATGATCTGGTCCCGGAACCACTCGTAACCTGTGGATTTTGGGAAGGGTTGGCGGTAATAGGGCAGGTTGTCCAGGGCCTTTAGCAGGTCGGGAAGCACCTTTCCGCTCCGGGCCAGGGCCCCGCCGGCGTCATAGGCCCGGCCAGATTCACTACTCAGGTGGTTGAGCAGCATGTTCGCAATCCCGATGTCAAAAGCGGTGCGTTTGCCCATGCGTTCAAAGGAAATATTGCTGATGCCCCCCAGGTTCAGGCAGAAGTCGTACGACCCGAATAGCAACCGGTCGCCAATGGGTACCAGGGGTGCCCCCTGCCCGCCGAGCCGGATATCCAGGGAACGGAAATCCCCGATACACGGAACCCCGGTGCGCAGGGCCACCTCCTGGGGGCAGCCCAGTTGGAAGGTAAAACCGGCTTCCGGTCGGTGGTGTACCGTATGCCCATGGCTCGCCACCGCATCGGCCGGTTCGTGCTGCGCTGCCAGGAATTTCGCTGCCTGATCCCCCAACCACTTACCGTATTCCGTGTGGAAAGCCAGGAGCCCGCCCACGTCCATTTCAATGGCAGCCTGGAGCCGTTGCCGCATTTTTGGTTCGTAATCCAGGCAGCCGGACGCCAGGATTTTGAACCCCCAGGCGCCTTCCGATTCGGTCAGGTGTGCAAGGACCAGGTCCAGGCCGTCCAGGGAGGTCCCGGACATCATGCCAAGTATGCGAAAGTCATTCATGCCAGTTCATTTAATTGGTTTACGCCGTGTTGTTTAACCGTTCCGGGACGGTTTCAGTTGGATGGGCAGCTCGCCTGCCGGGCGTGCCTCCCCCCGAAAATAAGCAAGGGCCTGCTGTTGAAATTCCGCCAACGGCAGGTAGGCTACCAGGATCCCTGCAACCCGGTCTGTTTGCAACAGATTCAGGGCATACGGATTCCCGAAGTGGCAGAGCCAGACCCGGTGATTCTCCATCAATGCATCGAGGGCCCGGAGGGCGGCAGCCGAGATGCCAAAATTTCCTGCAGGTTTCAGGGCAGGGGGTTGCAGGGCGATCAGGATTTTTTGGGTGCCCGGCATGGGGAGGGCTTCCGGCCGGTCTGCGGCCAGGTCCCATTCCAGGAAATCCGCCTGGAATTGATCCCGGATCCCCGCATGAAAAGGCAGCAGGTCCCTGCCTGCAAGTACGACAGTGACCGGGCCTTCGCCGAGGAAGGCGGCAGGTTCCCCATCTGCGCGAGCCTCCGTCAGGCATTTTGCGGCGAGTTCCCGGCGGAGCCCGGCCGGGGAATGGGCCGGTTGTACCGGCTTGGATCCGACTTCCCGGACGCGTTCTTTCAATTGCCAGACCCGACGGAAGGAAGCCTCAATCTGGTCGGTTTCCCCTTCCCGGCATATCCGCCGGTGGGCCTCCGGGATGTCTTCGGCAAAGCAGAGCATGTCGTTCCCGGCGGCAAAGGCCCGCCAGGCCACCTCCCCGGGACCCGGATAATTTTTGCTCACTGCGTGCATATTCAGGGCATCGCTGATAACTGCCCCGTCAAACCCCAGATTTTGCCGGATGCCCTGGCCGATGACGGCGGGGGATAAACTGGCCGGCAGGCCTTCCGGGTCCAGGGCGGGCACGGCCAGGTGCCCGGTCATAATGGCGTCAACCCCTTCCGCCACAAGTCGTCGGAACGGGACGAATTCCGTGGATTCCAGTTCCGCCGCTCCTTTATCGATAGCAGGAAGCGCCAGGTGGGAATCTACGGCGGTATCCCCATGGCCCGGGAAGTGTTTCCCACAACCCAGGATGCCCCCGTCTTTGAGGCCCCGGTAAAAAAGCGAAGCGCGGCGGGCGACCCCCTCCGGGGTGGTTCCGAAGGCCCGGTAGCCAATCACCGGGTTCCCCGGGTTGCAATTCACGTCGGCAACCGGGGCCAGGTTCCAGTGGATGCCGGCATCCCGGCAGTCGGCGGCCATTCGCAGTCCTACCTGGTAGAGCAGCGGGTCCCGATCCGACAGGGCCCCCAGGCAGAGGGCGTACGGGTAAGGCTCCCCGTTTTCGACCCGCATGGCCAGGCCCCATTCCGCATCCATGGCGATCAGCAGCGGGTATCGGGCAGCCCGCTGGTAGCGGCGGATCAGTTCTTTCAGGGTCCCCAGGCTGTCCGGGTTGTGGGGGATTTCCTTTTTTCCCTCAAAATTGGTGGCGGCGCTGGCCGGGCTGTGGAAAAAGCAAAGGCCGCCGATGTGGAATTCCCGGATCAACTCCTCCAGGCGCACTATGGCCTCCTCCGTATCGTTGATAAAGGCCGCGGGCATAAAGAGCTGGCCCACCTGTTCTTCCCGGGTAGTGTGGCGCAGCATGTGTTCTACCGGGCGGGTGTCAGGCATCGGAAGCGGATTTTTTGCCGTAGTCGGCGGGGTAACGAATTTTTGAAAGCATCAGCAGGGCCGGCAGGGCGGCGATCACCACCCAGACAAAGAACCCCCCGTACCCGAGCCACTGCTGCATGTAGCCGCTGATCATGCCGGGGAGCATCATGCCCAGGGCCATAAAACCCGTGGCAATGGCGTAATGCGCGGTCTTAAACGGTCCGTCCGCCAGGTAGATCAGGTAGATCAGAAAGGCGGCAAACCCAAATCCGTATCCGAATTGTTCGGCAACCACCGTCCCGACAACTGCCCAGGTCTGGTCGGACTGGGTAATGGCGAGAATAGCATAGAGCACATTGGGCAGGTTCAGGGAGAGGATCATTGGCAGCATCCAGCGCCTGAGCCCGTCCCGGGAAATCAGGATCCCCCCCAGGATGCCCCCTGCCGAGAGGCAGATCACCCCGACGGTTCCGTAGATGGTTCCCACGGCTTCCGTGGAATACGCCAGCCCCCCGGAATCCGGGTCGTCCAACAGGAAAGGCGCGGCCATTTTAACCAGCTGGGACTCCCCGAGCCGATAGGTGAGGATAAAGGCCAGCGCCCACCCGATATGCGGCTTTTCGAAAAAACTCCTGAAAATGGCCCAAAAGCTGCGGTCGCCCTCGGCGGGCTGGGCGGTTTCGTAGGCCGGGGTGGCAAAATAGTTGGAGAGGGTCATCAGCAGCATCAGCCCGGCCGTGGCCGTCAGGGTAACGGACCAGGCCCTGGAATTATCCCCGTAATAGTTTTCCAGGAATCCCGCCAGGATAACAATCAGGCCCTGGCCGGTGATCATCGCCAGGCGGTAAAAAGTACTCCGCATCCCGACGAAAAACGATTGTTTTTTCTGGCTCAGGGCAATCATGTAGTAACCGTCCGAGGCGATGTCGTTGGTGGCTGAGGCAAAGGCAGCAATCCAGAAACAGGCCAGGGAGGTTACCAGGAACTGGTTGGTGGGGAGGCTGAGCCCCGCAGCCAGCAAGGCTGCCGAAATGATGAGCTGCATGGAGAGAAACCATTTCCGCTTGGTACCGCGCAAATCCACAAAGGGGCTCCAAAGCGGCTTCAGCACCCAGGGCAGGTAGAGCCAGCTGGTATACAGGCCAATATCCGCGTTGCTGACCCCGAGGTTTTTATAGAGGATCACCGAGACGGTGACCACCAGGACGTAGGGGAGGCCCTGTGTAAAATACAAGGTGGGGACCCATAGCCAGGCCCGTTTGTCTTTTGGCGTCATGGCCCGAATTTAATTGAAATGTCCGACATGTCCCGGGTTGCATAAAAAAATAGCCCCGGACCCTGAAGGCCCGGGGCTCAGTTGGGGGAATATCCCGGTTCGGTTACATGAAATGGTAGCGGACAAACCCTTCCATCGCCTCGTACTCGGCCATCCCGAGCGCATTGTATTTCCGGGCAGTCTCCTTGTTCCGCTGTTCGGCCCGTTGCCAGAATTCCCGCTCGTCATTGCCGGGGAACATGGCACTGTCCTTTTGCGACTGGTGCTTGAAGATGGCATTCTTTTTCCGCTCCATGTCTTTGGGCCCGATGGGGACAGCCATTTCCATATCTGCAATATCCCATTCCTGCCATGCGCCCCGGTAGAGCCAGACATAGCAGTCCGACAACCATTCCGCCCCTTCCTGCTTCAGGCGCTCCAGGGCCTGGAAGATAATTTGCAGGCAAACCCGGTGCGTCCCGTGCGGGTCCGAGAGGTCCCCAGCCGCAAAGATCTGGTGGGGTTTTATCTGTTGCAGCAGGTCGTAGGTGATTTGAATATCCGCTTCGGAATGCGGTTTTTTCTTAACCGTGCCGGTTTCGTAAAACGGCAGGTTCTGGAAGTGGGCGTTGGCCTCGTCCACCCCGCAGTAGCGGCAGGCGGCCAGTGCCTCCCCTTTTCGGATGAGCCCTTTGAACTCCTGGATTTCCCGGCTGTCCACTGCCCCCGGCTCCTTGTTGGCCAGGAACTCCCGTACCTCTTTAAACTGCTGCATGAGTGCCTGGTTGTCTTTCTGGACGTCGGTGGCAAAGTCCAGGAAGCGGATCACCTCGTCGTCAAACACGGCGATATTTCCCGATGTCTGGTAGGCCACGTGAACTTCGTGCCCCTGGTCTACCAGCCGCAGCAGCGTCCCGCCCATGGAGATGACGTCGTCGTCCGGGTGCGGGCTGAAGATCAGCGATCGCTTGGGATAGGGCTCCCGGCGCTCCGGCCGGTTGCTGTCGTCTGCATTCGGCTTCCCGCCCGGCCATCCGGTAATGGTGCGCTGCAGGGCATTGAATACCTGCAGGTTGATATGTTCGGCCGAACCGATCTCCGCCACCAGGTTCCCCATGCCGTATTCGTTGTAGTGCTCGTTGGTGAGCTTCAGGATGGCGATATCCAGCTTTTCGGACAGCCAGAGCACGGCCCGTTTGATCAGGGCGTCGTTCCATTCGCATTCCGAAACCAGCCAGGGCGTCGCCATCCGGGTGAGGGCTGACCCTGCCGCCTGGTCCACGATTACCTCGCAATTCGGGTGGTGCTGGAGGAAGGTGGCCGGCACGGATTCCCGGATCTTTCCTTCCACGGCCTGCCGGATAATGCCCGCTTTGCCTTCCCCCCAGGCCATCAGGACAATGCGCCGGGCCTTCATGATGGTCCCAACCCCCATGGTAATCGCTTTGGTGGGTACGTTTTCCAGGCCGAAGAAATCGCTGGCCGCATCCAGGCGGGTTACCCGGTCCAGGCGGACCATCCGCGTAACACTCTTCAGGGAGGATCCCGGCTCGTTAAAACCGATATGTCCGGTCCGTCCGATACCCAGCACCTGGATGTCCAGCCCCCCTGCCTTGCGGATTTGCTCCTCGTAATCCCGGCAAAAATCCCGGACGTCTTCCTTGTCGAGTTGGCCGTCGGGGATATGGACATTTTCCTTTTTGATGTCGATGTGGTCAAAAAGGTGTTCGTTCATGAACCGGACATAGCTGTGGATGGAGTCCGGTTGCATCGGGTAGTATTCGTCCAGGTTAAAGGTGACCACATTTTTAAAGCTCAGGCCTTCCTCCCGGTGGAATTGTACCAGGAAATCGTACACCTTGGTGGGGGTAGACCCGGTGGCCAGGCCAATGACGGCTTTTTTGCCCTGCTTCTGGCGTTGCCGGATAAGCTGGGAAATTTCCGTGGCTACCTGGAAGGAGGCCGTATCGGAATTGTCGTAGATCCGGGTGGGGATTTTTTCGAATTTCCGGGATTCGTCATCCGTCGGGATGGTGCCGTGGGGTGCGGTGCTTGCAATTTCAGTCATGGGTAGTTTTATGTTGTTTGCGGGGACAAAAATAAGAAAAAATTCCAATAATTGCAGTTTCTTGCAGTTTATTATGCTGTTAAATGCAATATTTAACTATTTATTAAATATCTGCAACAAAAAACAGCAGGTTCAGGATTTTACTATCTTTGCCGGAAAACCGCCTTACGTGCTCAAGGAAGAACGACAGCGCATCATCCTCAGTGAAGTGGACCTCCACAACCGGGTCCAGCTTACGGATATGGCCGAAATGCTCGAGGTATCCATCGATACCGTACGGCGGGATGTCAAGGAACTCGATGCGGACCAGAAATTGCGCAAAGTACACGGCGGTGCCGTTTCCCTGGGATTTGTAAGTCCGGCCACGGGCAGTGGAAATACCTACGCCCTGGAGGAAAAGCGCACCATCGCCCGGAAAGCGACGAGCCTCCTCCGGGACGGTTCGGTCATCTTTATCGACGGGGGGACCACCTGCCTGGAACTCGCCCGGGAACTGCCCGAGAACCTGAACCTGACCTGTTTTACCCTGAGCCTGCCGGTGGCCTTGCAACTATTGGCCAAGCCACGGGTGGAGGTGGTGTTGATCGGCGGGAAAATTTCGCGGGAGGCACAGATTGCCACCGGGGCCAGCGCCATCCACGCCCTGTCGGATATCCGTGTGGACTACGGCTTTATCGGAACCGGGTATGTGGATGCCCTCCACGGGCTTACTGAGTTTGACTGGGAGGTGGTGCAGGTCAAAAAATCCGTAATCGCCTCCTCCCGGAAGGCCATTCTGCTCTGTATTTCCGAGAAACTGAATTCACAGCACCGGTATCGCACCTGCGATATCAGTGCGATCAATACCCTGGTCACCGAATTACCGCCGGACCACAACCGGCTCAACCCGTTCCGCGACCGGGAAATTCATCTTTTATAGAAGCTCACCTATCAAATAGTATATCGCATAATATGTCGCAATTCAAGAAAATCACGGAGCAGGCCTCCCTGCACGATAACCTGGAGGACCTGGACGCCGTCTCCCTCCTGCAGAAAATAAACGAGGAAGACCAAAAGGTGGCCCCGGCCGTAGCAGCCTGTATTCCGGAAATTTCCCGGCTGGTGAAGGCCCTGGAACCCCGTTTTCTAAGTGGCGGCCGCTTGTTCTATATCGGAGCCGGCACGAGTGGGCGGCTGGGCATCCTGGACGCCTCGGAAATCCCCCCTACCTATGGCATGCCCCACGACCGGGTCATCGGGCTGATAGCCGGCGGCGACCGGGCCATCCGCAAAGCGGTGGAGCACGCAGAAGACGACAAGCAGCAGGCCTGGAAAGACCTAGGGGAATACGAAATCGGGCCCATGGATACTGTGGTGGGGATCGCAGCTTCCGGGACCACCCCCTATGTCCTGGGGGGCATACGCAAAGCGCGCTCGGAAGGGCTGCTTACTGCGGGGATTACCAACAACCCAGGGTCGCCCCTGGCGGAAGCGGCGGAAATACCGATAGCTGTTGACGTGGGCCCCGAATTTATCACGGGGAGTACCCGGATGAAAAGCGGCACATCCCAGAAACTCGTTCTCAATATGATCTCCACGGCACTGATGGTACGTGTCGGGCGGGTCAGGGGGAACAAGATGGTCCATATGCAATTGAGCAATAACAAATTGATAGACCGGGGGACCCGGTACCTGATGGAAAGCCTTGGCCTGGAATACGAAGCGGCCGGGGAAGCCCTCAAACGCTATGGTTCCGTGCAGAAAGCGCTGGAAGCACTGAAATAGGATCAGTCGTTATCGATCCGGGTTGAGCCGGTAGATTCCCTCACCCTCGACAGCCACGTAGATCAGTCCGTCGGGGCCCTGGCGGACATTCCGCACCCGGCCTACATCCTCCATGAGTTTTTCCCTTTTCAATACGGTTTTACCCTCCATTTCCAGGCGCTCCAGGTACTGGAAAGACAGGGAACCCACCAGCAGGCTGCCTTCCCATCCGGGGTAGTTGTCGGAAGTCACAAAGGCCATACCGCTGGGCGCGATGGAGGGGACCCAGTAGTGGATGGGTTGTTCCATGCCTTCCATCTCGGTCTGGTCCGTGATGGGGGTCCCGCTGTAATTGATCCCGTAAGTGATTACGGGCCAGCCGTAATTGGCGCCTTTTTTTACCACATTGATTTCGTCACCGCCCCGCGGGCCATGCTCGTGCACCCAAATTTCCCCGGATTCCGGGTGGAGCGCCATGCCCTGGGGGTTGCGGTGTCCGTAGGAATAGATGGCGTCCAGGCCGTCCGAGCCGACAAACGGGTTGTCCGGGGGGATGCTGCCGTCCGGGTTCAACCGGTAAACCTTGCCGCCGTCCCGCCCCGTATCCTGGGGGTTCACGTCCCGCTCGCCCCGTTCCCCGATGCTGAAATACAGGTAGCCGTCCCGGTCGAATTCGATCCGGGACCCGAAGTGCTGCCCCGCCGTGGTATTCGGGCTTGCTTTGTAGAGTACTTCCAGGTCCGTCAGGGTGGTGCCGCTGAGCTTGCATCGGGCCAGGGCCGTGTGCCCGCCGGACCCCGGGCCCTCTTCGGACGCATACGTCAGGTATATCCAGCCATTGTCCGGGTAGTCAGGGTCCAGGGCAATGTCCAGCAGGCCGCCCTGACCGCGGTTGTATACCTCCGGGACGCCGGAAATTTCCGTTTTTGACCCCCCGCGGTAAAGAAGGATCTCCCCGCTTTTTTCGGTTATCAGCAGGGAGCCGTCGGGCAGGAAGGCCATTCCCCAGGGGATGTCCAGGTCCTCCACCACCAATTCGGGGGTGAACGAAACGGTTTCCGGGACAGTTGCCTGGTTTTCCGGGTCCTGCGCACAGGAGTTCATCGATAAAATGACCAAAAAAGCGGATAAAACAATACTATTTCGCATGTTGTGTCGTTAGGAAATAAAGAAGTATAGGCTTATCGCCTAAGTTAAAGAGATTTTATAAGATAAATAATTACCCCGGCCGCTATTCGTTTCCCAAATCGCGGGTATCGACCACAAGACTTAACCTATGCTCCCAAAAAAGAACAGGCATCTCTGGTATGCCCTGTTGATGCTAGTGGCCACTATCATCAGCTCTTCAGCCATTGCTGGCGGTACCCTGGGAGGATTTTTGTCCCGTATCGACAGCGTAATTTCCGATAGCCAGCAGCCCCGGGGGGTTGTCGGCATCGACCCTGCGGCAAGTATTGCAACAGGAACCACGGATTTCCCTGCTCCGGCCGCCCCGGCACTCTTCTCTACGATTATCCAGAATGCAGACGAGGAAGTTACCTGTGCGGACAACGGGTTTACCATCGCGCGCTTTAACCTTTGCGGGGACTACGACGACCGGATTATTTCGGTAAGCGGAAGCCACAGCAGTTATCAATGGCAACAACTGGTACCCGGTGGGAGCTGTACCTTTGACGTCAACGAAGACTGCCCGCCCATTATCGGGAGCGAGTGCAACCCGTACTGGCAGACGATTTCCGGGGCTTCCACCCTTACCCTGAATGCCGCTTCCATCCCGGCCTCCAGCGGGGCGGAATTTCGCGTGCGGGTCAACGGGGGATCCTACTACTACTTCAAGGTTAAGAAAAGTACCATTACCCAGACCTATGTGAAGCGGGATTTTATCTGCGGGGTGCCCGGGCGGATCCAGATCACCAACCTCTCGAGTGCTTACGAATTCAGCATCGACAACGGCACGGGGTTCGGCCCCTGGCAAACCTCCCCGATCTTCGGCAGCCTGGACCCGGGAACCTACGTGGTGAAGGCGCGTTTGCAAAATACTTCGAACACCTGTGAATACCCGTACGAACCCATTGTCATCGAGGAACAGGAGATCGACATCGATGTGGAATTCACCGATGCCCAGTGCTTCGGGGAGACCGGCAGCATCACCGTAACGGTGAACAACGTGCCGGGCCCTTTCAAATACACGCTCCTGGACGCTTCAGGCGTGCCCCAGGAGTTCACCACCTTTATCCCGAACAACCCCTATACATTTGCCGCCGTTGGTTTCGGTACCTACAGCGTACAGGTGGAGACCCAGCAGTGTACGGGCGACCCGGGGAACGGTATCCCGCCCCCCCGCCAGTCCACGGACATTAACGGCAACCCCATTGTTATCGGTGACGGCCTGGTGGCCCTTTCAGCTTCAACGGAGGTGAATGAAAGCCTGAGTTCGGACCCCGTTTGCGGGGCCAACGATGCGGATATCATCGTGCGGACATCCGGCGGGGCCGGCCCGTATACGTTTACGGTGAGCGACGGGGGGAATTCCGGAGGCACATACACCGGGCAGACTACCTACAACGTCACGGCAGCGGGGACCTATGAATTCTTTATCACGGACGCCAACGGCTGTACCACTACGGCAACGGCCAGCGTGGAGGAACTCACCCCCCCGGACGTAACCGCTTCCGGGACGGACGGCGACTGCAACAACGGTGCCCGCATCGACATCAACATCATCGACGCCAAGGGGTACAACCTCTTGTTCCGCGCCGATCCCGCCGACCCCTGGTCGGCCAATCCGGTACTCACCGTGCCGACGGGGACCTACAACCAGATCCAGGTGCAGTACCAGCAGGCGGCCTTCAGCTGTATCTATACGATCCCGACTTCCATCTCGGTGACCAATGTAGGGGCCATCACCGGCAATGCCGTAAAGATCCAGGATCGGCTCTGCGACGGGGCCGGCGGCGTGGACGGGGGGATCATCGAATTCCAGGGACCGTATTCCGGGGGTTCCGGGAGCGGCTATGAGTTCAGTATCGACGGGGTGAATTTCAGTACCCAGGAAACCTATTCGAACCTGGCGCCGGGCACCTATACGCCCATCATCCGGGATGCCGGCGGCTGCCGCCTGGAACTGACGGCCATCACCATTGCCGATGTGGATCCGCCTACCGACCTGGCCTTTGCCCAGAGCGCCATCAATTGCGCGGCCGGCACTTCGGACGTGCAGCTCACCCCCACGAGCAACGCCCCGATTGTCCTATACGAGGTCATCAGCCCCATTTCGGTCAATAACGGCGGGAGCGATACGTTTTCCGGTCTGAGCGTCAACACAGCCTATACCTTCCGCATTACGGATGCCAATGGATGTACGTATACGGAGAGCTTTACCCCCGCGGTCATCAGCACCATCCGCGCCCGGGTTAAATCCGGCGGGGATACCCGCGTATGTACCGGTGCAGCCGACGGTACAGGGACCTTCCTGATCGACGGGTTTACGAACAACTATACCTATAATATCAACGGGGGGCCGGAGAGCGCACCCCAGAACGACGCGGAAGTAGACCTGCCGCTTTCCGGGGCCGGTACCTACACCATTACCGTTACGGATGCGGATACGGGATGTACGGACACTGCAAGCATTACCATCGAGGAGCCGGCCAGCCCGCTGACCCTGTCGGGGAATGTAACCGCCATGACCTGTGCCAACGGGAATACGGGACGGGTGGTGGCAACGGCCGGTGGCGGTTGGGGTACCTACCGCTACAGCCTGGAGATGCCCAACGGCTTTGTCAGCGGCCCGAAAAGCGGGCGGACGTTTGGAAACCTGACCCAGAGCGGCAACTACATCCTCACGGTGGAAGATGCCGAAGGATGTACGGCTACCTTCAACTTCAGCCTGACGCCCATCGACGCCCCGACGCTTACCCTGGACGCCGGCGCTTCGGATTATTGTTATGTGCCGGGTACCGGCGCCACCCTGGCGGTGAGCTCCTCAGCGGGGACGGCCCCCCTGGCTTCCCACCAGTACCGGATCAACGGAGGCCCCCTGCAGGCCAGCCCTGTATTTACCGGACTGAACCCCGGAAATTACACCATCGAAGTGGTGGACGGGAACAATTGTACGGATGCGGTCACCGCGACGATTAATTCCCAGTTGCGGGTGAACACGAGTATCGATGCGGAAATCCCGTGTGGCGGTGCCGACGGGGGGATCCGCGTGCAGGTGACGGGCGGGTACCTGGCCGGGGCCGGGGCCAAGCAGTACGAGGTGAGCGCTAATGGCGGGGCTACCTACGGCGCCCCGGTACCCCTGGCGAGCAACAACTTTGTATACAACACGAATGTACCCGGGGATTATGTGTTCCGGGTAACGGATAACCGGGGTTGCGTGGCCGTGTCCAGTCCGATTACGCTGAACCCGCCTGTAAATATTGACCCGGCCAGCATCGCGGTCACTCCTGCGAGCTGCGGGCAGACCAACAACGGCATTGTCACCGTTACCCCGGATGCCACCAGCGGCATTCCGCCTTACGAAATAAGCTTTGACGGCGGGGCCTTCGGTTCCCAGTCCGTCTTTTCCAACCTGAACGCCGGCCAGACCTATACGGTAATCGTCCGGGATGCCCGCGGGTGCGAAACCGTGCCTCAGGACGTAACCATTCCCCTGGACGGCACGCCCCCGCCGGATGCAACGGTTGCGCCGGTGACGGCTACCTGTTCGGCCGGCCTTGTGGAAGGCAGTATCCAGGTAACCTCTGTGGCCGGGGGAACCGCCGATTACACATATATCCTGCAGGACCAGTTCGGCGTGGAACTGGACCGGATCGGGCCCACTTCCAGTACAGCGGAAACGTTTACGAATATCGTCCCGGGTATCTATACGGTGGTAACCCTAGACGCCCTGGGTTGCCGGGATGAGGATACGGTGACCGTGGACCAGACCACCGTGGATGTGGTTCCGGATCCGGTGGCAGCACCGGTTTGCGCCGCTGGCGGATTTACCAATACAGTGGAAATCGTGGGGGGCGTGGGCCCCTTCGAGATCCGCCTGGCTACCGACCCGAACCCGCCGGTCCCGGTAAACAGCCCGCCTCGACGACATACCTTCAACGGCCTGCAATTTGGCGTAACGTACACTGTTGAGGTCACCGACCTGGGCACCGGTTGTGTGTACCTGGACGAAATCCCGCCCGTGGACGGACCCAACCCGCTGGAAGTGACCGCCACGAGCACCCCGGGTTATTGTGACGCCAACCGCTTTGGCCAGATATTATACGACGTTACCGGGTTTACCCCGGGCTCTGACCTGCTGATTGAACTTCTGAACACGGACGACGGGACGCGGATCACCATTGATTCGCCGACCAACGTAAGTCCCACGTATTCCGGAGCCTATGAAACCCTGCCGGGGAATTACCAGGTGATCGTTACCGAATCTACCGATAATTGTACAGATGCCACTGCCGTGGTCATCGACCAGAATACGCCCAATATCGATATCATCGCCCAGGAGCCCGCCAACTGTAATGCCTTTGGCCAGTTTACGGTCCAGGGATCCGGGGGTGGCGGCGGCCCCTATGAATTTGCTTTCATGGATGCCGGCGTACCGCCCACGCCGGGAGATTTCGATACGGCAACCACCTTTATCGGGCCGGCTGGGAATTACGACGTCTATGTGCGCGATATTTCGGGATGTACCTCATTTGCCATCGCCCAGATCATCAACCTGGAACCGGACCTGCCCGTACCCACCTTTGTGGTGGAGAACCAGTGCGACAACACGGTCACCTCCTTCGATATCCTGGTACAGATCCCTTCGACGGTAGATACGCCGCGTTTTACGCTTAACGGGGACGAGCAGTTCCCGGTACTCAACGGCGGGGTGTGGGAATACACCTATACGGTAGGGACCCCCGGGGACTATGTGGTGGACGTGGTAGACGCCAACGGCTGTACGAGCCAGGGCACCGCCACCGTCTACGAGTTCCTGAGCGCCTCCGGCGGCTTTACCACGGAACCGACCTGTAACGCGGCCGACGGGGAAATCTCCATTTCCACCCTGGGCGGTAGCGGGGACTTTACCTTTGAGCTGCGCACGGGGGCCGGGGCCTATATTGACGACAATACCACGGGGGTCTTTACCGGCTATGCCCCGGGCGATTACGAGGTGCTTGTTACAGACAATATCGTGAATGACGGGGTGATCAATTGTTTCTTCCTGGTGGACGGGATTACCCTGGATGCGGCCATCCCGCCCGTGATCAGCGCGGTGATCGACACGGATATTTCCTGTAACGGGGCCGATGACGGGGCCATCGACGTCTTCCTGCAGGCGGGCACGGATGCCGACAGCCCGATTACCTATACGCTTTACGAGGCGGGGACTTCCACCATCGTCCAGCAAAACGGTTCCGGGTCCTTTACCGGCCTGGTACCCGGCTTCTATGACGTTACCGTGGTGACCAGCCGGAATTGCGAAACCCGCCAGGACGACATCGAAATCTCCGAGCCCCCGGCATTTTCCATCACGGCCAGCGCCCCGGATTTTGCCTGCGAACCGGGCGCCAACCGCTACAGTTCGACGATTGTAACGGTCAACGTGGTGGACCCGGGCACCCCGGGATACCAGTACAGTATTACCGGGTTTGGAAACTATCAGAGTTCCCCGACCTTTGAGGTTGTCGACAACGGCTCCCCCCAGGATATTACAATTTACGCCATCGACGCCAACGGGTGCCAGGCCACCTTTGACCTGCCCACCCTGAACCCGCCTACGGATGTGGTACCGACCCTGTCCCTGCAGGCAGCCCTGACGTGTACCACGGACGAGCGGATCCGCGTGGATGTGGTGGGAAGTACGGATTTCACCCTTTCCGTGGTCAGCGGGCCGGCCAGCCCGGCTGCGGTGACGAACAACCCGGGAGACTCCTTTGTGCTGATGGACCTGCCCCTGGCCGGCGGGTACCTGCTCGAGATCACGGACAATATCGGCGGCTGTTCTTATCCGCTCCCCCTCCACGAGGTCTTTGAGCCCACCTACCCGGCGGTGACCATCAGCGAGGCAAACCCGGTGCGCTGTGCAGTGCCCGGAAATGACGGGGCGCTCTTTATCGAGGTTGCGGACTACACCGGGGTGTACGATTACCAGGTCTACCAGGTGGACAGCGGCGGCAACCGCATCATGCCGGCCCTGGCCAGCGGCAGCTTTGACACGAATAACTTCCCGGATGTCAGCGGCGATCCCGCCCGGATCACCGGCCTGCCGGGGGGCAATTTTATCGTGGACATCGTTTCCCAGGATACCCCGGGCTGCCCGGCCGAATCCAATGTGGCCACCGTACGGGCCCCGAACGGGCCCCTGCTTCCCGTGGCGGTGGAGGAAGGCAACGTGTCCTGTAACGACAACCTGGGCATCATCGTGGCTTCTGCAACCGGCGGTTGGGATATTGCCCCGTATGAGTACCGCCTGCTCCGCGACGACGGGAGCGGCTATGCGGAGGTTGCGCCCTATTCCGCTACGGACCGTTTCGAAAACCTGGGCAGCGGGGACTACCGCGTGGAAGTCCGGGACGTTGAGGGATGTACGGCCACCGTGGATATCACCCTAAATCCGATCCCGCCCATCCAGGTGGGCATCCGGGAACCCCAGGCACTGATCTGCCCGGGCGGGAACAATGCCATCCTCGAAGCCTATGACCCGGCAACGGGCGATGCCCTTACGGCCCTTACCGGTGCTTCAGGGGGCGTTCCGGGAGCGGGTTACAAATACCAGCTCATCTACCTGGGCAGCAACGACATCCTGGACGAGCTCTCCCGCAGCGGCCTGCAGGATTCCCCGGTATTTGCAGGTGCAGGGGGCGAAGGGTATATCAGCACGGGCTGGTATGCTATTGAAGTATCGTCCACCTACGATTGCGTGGGTATTACCGAACCCTATTTCGTAAATCCCCCGCCCCCGATTATCCCGAGCCTGGTACAGGTGCGGGCCCCGGGTTGCGGTGGCCTCGGCGAGATGCGCCTGAGCGTCCAGAACCCGGAACCGGGCTTTGAATACGAATACCGCTCGGTGACGGCCCTGCCTTCCGACCCGTTTATTTCGATGGGGGTGGGCAACACCTCGGTATTGATTTCCGGGGGCCCCGGTTTCTACCAGTTCGACGTGCGCAAGGTCAATGCCTCCAATGTCTGCGACGTGGTGCGCGCCAATGGCCTGACCCTCATCGACGCCCAGGATCTGGACCTGGTGGTGAACCTGCCGGACGACATTTCCTGCGCCAACGAGATAGACGGCCGGATTGAATCCTTCGCCAGCGGCGGGGTAGGGGACAACAGCTTTATCCTGTATAGCGGGGACCCGGGCCCGGATCCGTTTAACCCGCTGCCGGGCGCCGTGGTAGTCCGCGGACCGCAACCCGACGGGACTTTTGAGCAACTCACAGACGGAAACGATTACTACGTAACGGTTACCAGCGGGAATACCTGCGGGGACGTGGAGGGTCCGCTCACTATCATGCGGCCGGCACCCATCGTGTATTCGGCTTCGGCTACCCCGGTTTCCTGTGCCGGAGAAGAAGACGGCAGCATCACCATCGAGGTGACCAGCGGGGGGGAAGGCCTGATCCAATTCGCGATCGCCCCGAATTTCAACGAATTCTTCAGCGACCCGGCTACCCCGGGCGTATATACCTTCACGGACCTTGAAGGAGCCCCCGGCGCGGGCCGGTCTTACGATATCCTGATACAGGATGCCGAGGGGTGCAGTGAGCTCACGAGCATTTCCGTGGTGGAACCCCAGCCTATTGAACTGAGTTTTACCGCAACGGACGAGACCTGTATCGGGGCCGCGGACGGCTCTGCACAACTCACCATCGCCGGGGGGACGCCTTTTGTGGACGGATCGGGCATCCCGTACTACGAGACCAGCCTGAATTCCTCTGCAGATGTGGATTACGTGCGCAACGATGCGCTGTTCTACGACAACCTGCTGGGCGGGGAATCCTATGTGGTCTTTGTGAGGGACGCCAACGGCTGTACCGCCAACATCGTCATCCCCATTGAAATTGGGGTGGACCTGACGGCCAATGTGGACGTGCGCTACGGCTGCGACGGCATCTTCCCGAACAATTCCGTGGAGGTAACCCTGACAGACAGCGGGCTGTACGACGAGGTACTCATTGCGCTGGACCCTGCAGACCCCACGGATGCCATCACGGCAGAGGCCACGGATGTCCGCAGCTGGGGCGACCTGCCCGCCGGCGACCACACGGTGTATATCTACCACGAAAACGGGTGTACGATCTTTGAGGAATTTACCATCGACGACTACCAGCCCCTGACCCTGGATGCCATGCAGACGGGCCCGAACGAGATCACGGCTACAGCCAGCGGCGGGTTTGGCGGATACGAATTCTACTTTAACGGGGATTCGTTTGGCAGCGACAACGTGTTTACGATCAATTACGACGCGAATGTCCGGATCCGGGTGGTGGACCAGATGGGTTGTATGGTGGAAATCAGTTTCCCTTTCGACTTTGAGGGCATGGTGGAATTGCCGAATTACTTTACCCCGGACGGGGACGGCATGAATGACGAATGGTCGCCGGGCAACCGGGAATTCTTCCCTAATATCGAAATCAAGATCTACGACCGGTACGGCCGCGTGGTGGCCATCCTGGACCAGGTGAAGAACTGGGACGGCACCTACGAGGGGACCGAATTACCCACCGGCGATTACTGGTATGTGGTGAACGCCAACGACAATGAAAAACAACAATATGTAGGGCATTTTACCCTGTACAGATAACCAGCGATATGTGGAGCATGTTGGTGCCGGCATCCGGGGGATTTCCCCGGGTGCCGGTTTTATTTTGGATCCGTCCCGGCGGGGCCGCCACCTGGATTGGGCCTGTTTTTTAGCCCTGGGCCAGGCAGGCGTTTATTTTGCGGTCCACCCGCCGTCTACGGTAAGCATGGACCCCACCATATAGGTGGCCGCGTCGCTGGCCAAAAACAGGGCTGCGCCCTGGATTTCCTTCAGCTCCCCCCAGCGGCCGAGGGCCGTAGCCCCGACGATAAATTTTTTCGCCTCCTCGGTTTCGGCGATCGGGATGTTCATCTCGGTGAGGAAGGGGCCCGGGCAGATGGCGTTCACATTGATGTTGAACGGGGCGAGCTCCAGCCCGAGGGCGCGCGTCATCTGCACCACTGCCCCCTTGCTGGTGGCATAGGGCGTCCGGTTGGCCAGGCCTACCAGGCCCAGCGTACTGGCCATGTTGATGATTTTCCCGCTTCCCTGCTTTTTCATTTGCGCGGTGACGGCCCGGGAGGCGTTCCAGGTACCGTCCACATTCACGCGCATCACCTTACTGAATTCCTCCGGGCTCAGTTCGTCGATGGCGCCCCGGATATTGATCCCGGCGCTGTTGACCAGCACATCCAGGCGGCCGTGTGTTTTGACAATATCTGCCACCACTTTTTCCAGGGCCGGCAGATCTGTGACGTCTGCCGAATAGGCCGTGGCGGTTACCCCGTAGGTTTCAGAAAGCTCTTTGGCGGATTCCCGCCCGTCTTCCAGGTTCCGGTTGACGAGCATCACATGGGCGCCTGCCGAAGCAAAGCCGGCACCCATCGCATACCCCAGGCCTTTGGAACCTCCGGTGATCAGTGCGACCTTGCCGTGCATTTCGAATAATTTAATTCCGGGTAGGGATGTTTCTGCCATTGGTGTTGTTGAATTTAATTGGGTTGATAAATGTGTATTTCGTATTTCAGCTAAAGCCGTAAAGTTCCCGGGCCTTCACCAGGGATTCCCGGTTGTTGGCCACTTCCAGGGCCAGTTGGACGTCGTCCGAAAAGCCGGAAACCCGCGGGAGCGGTTGGCCCGTGTCGTGCTCGCGGATATGGTGCAGGAATTCTGCCAGTTCCGCCGGGCCGATCTGGTTAAAAGTGGCCCAGTATCCCGGGGTCAGGCAGGGGACTTCCAGCGGGTCGCGCGTTATCATTTCAAGGTTGAAGCGGACGGAGGGGTTTTCCTTCCGGATCCGGTTGATCATCCCCTGGAGATCCAGGTACCCTTCCCCGAGGGGGACTTCGGACAGCAGGAAGCCATCCGGGTATTCCTCCACCCCCATATCCTTTAAATGGACGGAGAAAGTATACGGGGCCAGGGCATCGACCACTTCCATCGGCCGTTCCAACAGGGCGATGTTGTTGCCCGTATCCAGGGTTACCCCAATCCATTCGCTGTCGAATTCCGACAGCAGGTTCAGCATTTCCCCGGCGCGCCAGTCCTTGTGGTTCTCCACCGCCAGTTTCACCCGGTGCTTCGCCGCAATGGGCTCCGCCCTCCGGATAGCTTCCCGGGATTCCCTGCGAAACTTTTCAAAGCTCTCCAGGTCGCTGAAGTTTTCGTATCGCCGCCCCGAGAGGCAAACCGTGCGAAAAATTCGCACCCCGGCGTCCTTGCCGGCCCTGATTTCTTTTTCAAACCGATCCGCATCTGCATCGTCCCGGGGCAGGCGGATCTGTCCTTCCACAAACATCCCCAGGGACTCCTGCCGGTTTCGGACCTCGCGGACCATCTCCCGGTCCCAGCCCCGGACGTTTACCTGTACGCCCCCAAAACCCAGGGCATGGCAGTGGTCCATCATTTCCAGGGCGGATTCAAATGGCGGGAAGGCCGTGCTCGGCAGGTCCCGGTACCAGCGCATATAGTAGCCCGCCTCGGCCACCCCAAACCGGTTGTCGGACCCCGCCGTCAGAAACGACGGGAAAACGGGCATCGAAAGGGCGATCCCGGTAGTGGCTGTACGTTTTAAAAATGTCCTGCGTTCCATAGTTTGTTTAATTAATTGCCCGGCGCGTTAGGTTTTGGCCGCGGTTAATACAACGCCCGGCCCCCGCTGAGGTCAAAGGTAAACCCGGTACTGAAACTGTTTTGGTCCGAGATGATATAGCAGGCGGCTTCCACAAATTCCTCCAGGGTACCGCAGCGCTTCATCGGGATTTTATCCGTCATGTACCGAATCTGCTCCTCGGGTTGCCTCTCCAATATGGGCGTCCGGATTACGGCCGGGGCAATGCCGTTGATCAGGATTCCCGATTCCGCATACTCTTTCCCCTGTACCTTGATCATCCCGATGACGGCCGCCTTCGCAGCCGAATAGGCAAGCATGCCTGCATTCCCGTCCTTGCCAGCAATACTGGCCACGTGCAGCACCCGGCCCGCACCCTGTTTCAACATCCAGGGGGCAACTGCCTTAAAGGTATTGAAGGACCCCAGGACATTGACTCCCAGGACGCGGTTAAAATCCCCGAAGTCCACCTCGTGGCTTTTTATCCCGGTCCTTCCCGTAATCCCGGCGCAATTCACCAGGATGTCAATCCCACCGGCCTGCCCGGCAAAATCCTCCACGGCCTTTTGGACCTCCCCGGGCTCAGTAACATCCAGGGCATACGTTTTGAAACGCCCGGCAGTCTCCCGGTATTCCGCGGTGAGCCCTTCCGGGTTATGGTCTATCAAACCCAGGTGTGTCCCCTCGTTCAGGAGGCGTCTGGCGAGTGCGAGCCCGAGGCCGCTGGCGGCCCCCGTAATCAGGGCCCGCTTGGTCTCCCATTTTGTTTCCATGTTCAGCAATTGTGCGATTCCGAATATACAAAAAGAAAATCCCCATTGTGGAATCCGCAGTTTTAAGTGTGTTGATAACAAATATCGTTGAGAATTTTGATGGATTTTAAAAAGATGATACTTTAACTGTTTAAAATTTACGAAAAAACAAATCGGACATGGCGTCCGGACCAATTCCAATTACGAGCAAATGGCAAAAGATTCCGACGAGAAAAAAAACGCCTCCGGCAAGCCCCTGAGGAGCGAAGACTGGTTTACCCCCGAAGATGAAATCCAGGGGTTCATCCACCGATCCTGGCTGCGCAACAAGGGCTACCCGGACGATTATTTCCGCAAGCGGCCCGTTATCGGGATCTGCAATACCTGGTCGGAACTGACCCCCTGCAACGGCCACCTGCGGGAATTTGCGGAGTATGTGAAGCGGGGCATCCTGGAGGCCGGGGGCGTACCCTTTGAGTTTCCCGTAACCAGTATGGGAGAGACGCTCATGCGGCCCACCGCCATGTTGTTCCGCAACCTGGCGAGTATGGATACCGAGGAGACCATCCGGGCCAACCCGCTGGACGGGGTGGTGCTGCTCACCGGCTGCGACAAGACCACCCCCTCCACCGTAATGGGGGCCTGTAGCGTGGACCTCCCCACAATAGTGGTCCCGGGCGGCCCGATGCTCAACGGGAAATACAAGGGGGAGCGGATCGGATCCGGCACCTTTTTGTGGTCGTTAAAAGACCGGTTTAAAAACCAGGGATTTACCGAGGAAGACCAGATAGAGGCAGAGATTTGCTCGGCCCGCTCCGCCGGGCACTGCATGACCATGGGGACGGCCTCGACCATGGCGTGTATGGTGGAGTCCCTGGGGCTCACCCTGCCGGGGGCCGCTGCAATCCCCGCCGTGGATGCCCGGAAACGCACCCTGGCCCAACTGTCCGGCAGACGCATTGTCGGGATGGTGCGGGAAGACCTCCGGCTGTCAAAAATCCTGACCCGGGAAGCCTTTGAAAATGCCATCAAATTAAACGCCGCCATCGGCGGTTCCACCAATTTCATCATCCACCTCACGGCCATCGCCAACCGGATCGGGGTAAAACTCGAACTCAAGGATTTCGATACCCTGGGCCGCAATATCCCCCTGCTGGTGAATTTGATGCCCTCGGGCAAATTCCTGATGGAAGACTTCTTCGATGCCGGCGGGCTGCCGGTGGTCATCAACCAGCTGCGGGACCAGTTGCACGCGGATGCACTGACGGTGAACGGGAACCCCATAGGGGAGAACAACCAGCACGCCGAGTGCTACAACCGGGAGGTCATCGCCCCCCTGGAGGAACCCTTCCTGGAGAACGCGGGTATTGCCGTGTTGTACGGAAACCTCTGCAAAGACGGCGCCGTGATCAAGCCTTCCGCAGCCACACCCAAACTGATGACCCACAAAGGCCGGGCCGTGGTATTTGAGACTATTGAAGAGTATCACGCCCGGGTAGACGACCCGGATCTGGAGATAGATGAAAACAGCATCATGGTCCTCAAGGGCGTCGGCCCGGTGGGCTACCCCGGGATGGCCGAGGTGGGCAATATGGACCTGCCCGTCAAACTCCTCAAGAAAGGCGTCACCGACATGGTGCGCATTTCCGACGGCCGCATGAGCGGCACGGCCTACGGGACGGTGGTCCTCCACGTATCGCCCGAATCCTCCATTGGCGGCGTGCTGGGCCTGGTGGAAACCGGAGATACGATTGTGCTGGACGTGCCCAACCGGACGCTCCACCTGGAGGTGGACGACGCGGAACTGGAGAAACGCCGGCAGGCCTGGAAGCCCCCGAAACCCCATACGGACCGGGGTTACGTCAAATTGTATACCTCCACCGTGCAACAGGCCCACCTGGGTGCCGACCTGGATTTCCTCGTCGGGAAATCCGGGGACAAGGTCAACCGGGAATCCCATTAAACCAATAGATAACAAACGATACCAAACCACATGATAGCCATCCTCCTGTTGCTGCTCAGCGTCGTGCTGATCATCCTGATGACCGCCAAGTTCAATGTCCACCCCTTCCTGGCCCTGCTGGGGGCGGCCCTGTTTTTCGGCCTGTTCTCGGACATGTCCCTGCAAATGGTCATCCAGTCCATCAATGACGGGTTCGGGGGCACCCTCGGGAAAATCGGGATCGTCATCGTGCTGGGGGTGATCATCGGCGCCTTTTTGGAACACTCCGGGGGCGCTTTTAAGCTCGCCGAGATCATCCTGAAGATCATCGGCCGCAAGCGGGTACATGCTGCCATGGGGATCGTCGGGTTTATCGTCTCCATCCCCGTATTTGCGGACAGCGGCTTTATCATCCTGAACCCGCTGAATAAAAGCCTCACCAAGCGGGCCAAACTCTCCATTGTCGGGACGGCCACCGCCCTGATCCTCGGGTTGATGATCTCCCACGTACTGGTGCCGCCCACCCCGGGGCCCATTGCGGCAGCCGGGATCATTGGGGCCGACGTGGGCCTGGTGATGCTCGTAGGCCTGATTATCGGCGGGTTGGCCCTGGTACTGGCGGTTATCTTATGCAAAAAACTGGGCGAACGCTATTACATCGATCCAAATCCGGATATAGACGAGGCGGAAATCCAGGAGAAAATCAAGCAGGCGCCTTCTGCCCTGAAATCCTTCCTGCCGATACTGGTCCCGATTGTGCTCATCGTGGGCAAGTCCCTGCTCGAGTTCAACCTGCCGGAAGGCCAGGAGGGAGCCGCCTGGGTACGCCTGATGCTCTTTATCGGGGAACCCGTGGTGGCCTTGTTAATCGGGATGCTCATCTCCTTCCTGTTGCCCAAAAAATTCGACCGCAAGCTGCTCTCCACCTCCGGCTGGGTCGGCAAGGCCATGGGGGACGCTTCGAATATCATCCTCATTACGGGCGCCGGTGGGATCTTCGGCACCATCCTGCAAAACAGCGGGATAGCCGGTACGCTGGCGGATTCGCTCTCCACGGCAAACCTGGGGATCTGGCTGCCCTTCCTGCTCTGTGCCGCCATCAAAACAGCCCAGGGCTCCTCCACGGTGGCCCTGATTACCACAGCCTCCATCATCGCGCCCATGCTCGGGTCCCTGGGCTTCGAGACAGCCATCGACAAGGCACTTGTGGTCTCCGCCATTGGGGCGGGCGCCATGGTGGTGTCCCATGCCAACGACAGCGGATTCTGGATTCTCACCCAGTTCTCCGGCATCGATGTCAAAACCGGATATCGGGTATATACGCTTGGGACCCTGGTGGTAGGGACTTTTGCGGCCCTGCTCGTATTTGCAGCTTCTTTTATTTTATAACCCGATGGATGATGCCTTGTAACCCGCCCGGAAGCCGACTCGTAAAATTCCCGCCCACCTCCCGGGGCCGGGCAACCGGGTGGGTTTTGGCGGGCACCTGCATTTTCCTGGCAATGACATCCTGCGCATCGGATCCGGAGGGGGTGGAACCATCGCCCCCGCTCAGCCCCGAAGAGGCCATGGAAAGCTTTGAGCTCGCAGACCCGGGGCTCCGCGTGGAGCTGGTGGCCTCGGAGCCCCTGGTGCAGGACCCGGTAGCCATCACCTTCGACGCCGGGGGCCGCCTCTGGGTGGTGGAAATGCTGGGTTTTATGCAGGATATTGAAGGAACGGGGGAGCAGGACCCGGTGGGACGCGTATCCGTGCTATTCGATGACGACGGGGACGGGCAGATGGACCGGCGGACGATATTCCTGGACAGCCTGGTACTGCCCCGGGCAGTGGGCCTGGTAGACGGTGGCGTACTGGTTGCCGAAAGCATCCCCCTGTGGTTTGCAGAGGATTTGGATGGGGATTTTGTGGCCGACCGGAAAACCCTGGTGGATTCCGCCTATGGGGGGAGCGGCATGCCCGAACACTCCGCCAACGGGTTGTGGCGCGGTATGGATAACTGGATCTACAACGCAAAATCCCAGTACCGCTACCGCCGCGAAGGCGGGGAGTGGATCAAGGACGAAACGGAATTCCGCGGGCAATGGGGCATTGCCCACGACAATGCAGGCCGCCTGGTATATAATTACAACTGGTCGCAACTGCATGCAGACCTGGTACCGCCCAACAGCCTGGACGACAACCCGAACCACACCCCGGGCAGCGGCATCGACCACGGCCTGACCCTGGACCGGACCATTTTCCCGATCCGGAGCAATACGGCGGTAAATCGGGGCTATGTGCCCGGGACGCTGGACGCAGAAGGCAGGCTGCTGGAGTTCGCTTCGGCCTGCGGCCCGCTGATCTACCGGGGGGATGCGCTCCCGGAATCCTATCAGGGGGATGCCTTTGTCTGCGAACCCACGGCCAACCTGATCAAACAAAATGATATCGTGGAAAGCGGCTTTATGCTGGAGGCGCAGCCCACCTATCCGGACCGGGAATTCCTGGCCTCCACGGACGAGCGGTTCCGGCCCATTTCCCTGGCCCCGGGCCCGGACGGTGCCCTGTACGTCGTGGATATGTATAAAGGGATTATCCAGCACGGGCCCTATATGACGGAGTACCTGCGGGAAGTCACCCTGGATCGGAAACTGGACCAGCCCGTCCACATGGGCAGGATCTGGCGGATAACCCGCGAAAATTCCGGGGGTGGCAGCGAAGGGGAAAGTGCCGCGGGAATCAATCGGGCGAAAGTTCCGCTGGATCAACTGGATCTCGTTGCCCTGGTGGGCATGCTGGACAGCCCGGACGGCTGGACCCGCGATACGGCCCAGCGGCTGCTGGTGGCCTGGGGTCATTCTCCCGGGGGCGGGGATGGAGCCAATCAGGCCCGTGGCGGGAATAAGAAATTATCTGAAGGCGCAACCCCGGTTGCAACGGCTCTCAGGGAGATGGCCAATCAGGGGTCATCCCTGGGGCAACTGCACGCCCTCTGGACGCTGGAAGGGATGGGCTGGCGCGATCCGGAGGTGTACCTGGAGGCGCTTAATTCGAACCACCCGGTGGTGGTACAGGCTGCCCTGCGAATCCTGGAACCGATTTGCCGGGAAGACCGCACCGTCCGGGAGGCGGTCGGGCGATTTGTCCAATCCGAATTCGCCGGGGCTTCGCCCCTCGTTCAAATGCAGATGGTCCTGGCAGGCGATGCGCTTGACGCGGATGTGGCGCTGCCGGCCACCCGCCATTTCCTGGAGGACTACGGGGAGCTACCGGTGGCCCGGGATGTCGCCATGAGCAGCCTGGAAGGAAGGGAAATGGAATTGTTCGAACAACTGCTCGCCAACCGGGGCGATTCCCCGGGGGTCCAGCACGAGGAGATATTTGCCGAAATGCTGGTCACCGCAATCGTCAATTCCCGAAAAACCCGGGATATCCGACATTTGCTGGCCGTTGCCCGGGATGCCCACGGAGACTGGCTCCGCAGCACCGTGGTCCAGGGGATGCTCAATGCCCGGGAGCACGATTCCCTGCCGGCCATCGCCCTGCCAGAAAATCCGACCTTGTTTGAAGCCGCGGATACCGACCCACTGGTGGCCGCCTTACAGCATCGGTTTACCTGGCCCGGGAAACCGGATATTGAACCCGAACCCTCCGGCGCTTCCTTTGAAATCGACCCGGAGCAAATGGCCCTGGGCCGGCAACAATACCTGAACCTGTGCGCCAATTGCCACGGGACCAAAGGGGAGGGGATGCGCCGGTTTGCGCCGCCCCTGAAGGATTCCGAATGGGTCAACGGGGAGGATTATAAATTGGCCATGATCCTGTTGCACGGGATGGAGGGTCCCGTTGAGGTAGGCGGCAAACGATACGACATCCCGGACATCCTCCCGAGTATGCCTTCTTTTTCCACCCTTCAGGACCGGGATATCGCGGCAATCGCCACCTATATTCGCAATGCCTGGGGACACAGTAACCAACCTGTCAGCCGGGGGAGGGTCACCGGGATCCGCTTCCGGACCCAGGGGAAGATCCGGCCCTGGACGGCCGGGGAACTGGACACCTTGCAATTTTCCCTTTCCGATTGAAGCGGGCCGCATGTGGCGCGCATATTTTTACCCCGGATTACGCCGGGGAAATCTTAAGATTATTTTATATTTGCAAGCCGAAAGAAATCCCAGGCTGGTTTTCTTTCGTTTTTTACCAACGAGGTCTGAGTTTTTGAGAAGCCAAAGGCCGCGCGCCGGCTGGCTCCTCGCGGAAAATGTCCACTGGACTTTTTCTTTTCGCTCGGCCCCGGTCCGGGATGTAGTTCAGCCTGGTAGAATACACGCATGGGGTGCGTGTGGTCGCTGGTTCGAATCCAGTCATCCCGACGAAGCAAACCCCGACGGAGAATCCGTCGGGGTTTTGTATTTCAAAGCCCCGCGGAGAGCTCGCTTTCCAAAGGGGCGTGAAATACAAAACCGAGCAGCGCAAAGCGCTGTCGGGGTTTGCTTCAGTTACTCCCACCTCTGGATCACGCGAGTGCCAGCGAGCGTAATCCAGCCGCCAGGCTTACCCGACTGCCGGAGTAAAACCATTAAAAGATTCATGGATAAAGCCTGCCGGGGCGGGATTAAATGGCGATACTTCTAAAAAAAGAAAGAAATGGAAGTATTAGTTATAGGAGCCAACGGAAAAATCGGCAGGATGGTTTGCGATAAACTCAAGAATTCAGAAAAGCATAACCCCATCGCTTTTATCCGAAAGGAAGAGCAGCGCTCGTATTTTGAGGATAAGGGCATCCAGGTAGCAGTAGAGAGCCTGGAAAATTCGCCCGAAGCCCTGGAGCATGTCATTAAGAACCATGACGCCGTTGTATTCACAGCCGGCTCAGGCGGGAAAACCGGTCCGGGCAAAACCATGGAGATCGACCTGGATGGGGCCATCAAAACCATAGAGGCGGCCCAAAAACATCGCGTAAAACGTTTTGTGATGGTGAGCGCCTCCCATGCCGATGACCGCTCGTCATGGGGCGAATCGGACGGGATGAAGCCTTATTACATCGCCAAGCACTACGCCGATGAGGCCCTGAAACGGAGCCAACTAAATTATACCATCCTAAGACCCGTGCAATTGACGGATGAAGACTCGCCCGGCAAGGTTACCATGTCCGTAGATCCGGGAAAGGTGAGCAGCCAGATTCCCAGGAAGGCCGTAGCCGAAACCATCCTCCAGGTCCTGGAAAATAAAAAGACGTACGGGAAAACCATCGAGATGAGCTCCGGCGGGGAGGAAATACCGGCTGCCATTGAAAAGGTAACTTCCTGAGAAAGCCCCAACCCTGGATCACGCGAACGCCAGGGAGCATAATCCAGCCGGCCTCAGGTTGTAGATTTAACAACTTGAGGCCGGCTGTTTTATTGATTACCACGCGTGTTTCGCAGCCTTCTCCTGTTTATGGGGGCAGTCCCGGGCAACGGGTCCGCCTGACTATTTCATCCGACCCATCAGCTTGGCATATTCTTCTGTAGCCGTACAGCCGCCTACTTCCAGGCGGGCATTTGAAATCAACTGGTCGCCACTGAAGATATTGAAAGCGCCAACTTCCTTTTCCTCGCCATTGATGAACATGAAGTGACGGAATTCCCGGGTAGCGTGGTTGAATTCAAACCCCACGTCGCCGATGCCTTCCGTGAGCTCAGAAACACAAGCTTCCACATTGTTTTTCAGGTTTTCCAACTCCTCCAGTACCGGCAATTCGTCTACGAGCTGTTGTGCATCGAACCGGATGCCATCCGCCTCGGCAATGTATTGTACATTGTCCGCCGCCTCCAGGATTTTGTCTACCTCGCTGGAGCTCAGGATGGTCTTAGTAACTCGGATGGTACGGTTGGCCGTGAGTTTCCACGCGGAGCCGCACCCGAATGTTTTACTGCCGTGTTCGATTTTTACCGTCACGCTCTTATCGATCCGCTTGAGACCGGCCAGGTCGCGCAGGGCGTCCTCCAACGCGGCCCGGGTCTGGGCGTTGTCATTGGAATTAGCCACGGCTTCCTCGAGCCGGTCCAGGGCGTCCCGGTAGGGCTTGACCAGGCCTTTTACCTTGGAATCGATATTGTCGTCGCACAGGACCCGGTTGTGTTCCTTCAATATTTTATCCGCCTCTTCCCGTCCGCTTTCTATCCCGTCATCCACCGCATCGTCAATGGCATCCCTGGCCCGGTCGATAATGGCCGGCATGGCCGTCCGAAGCCCCCGCAGGCTCAGCTCAAATTCATAGGCTTCATTGGCGGCCTCCAGATCCTCCAGGGCCTGTTCCGTCAATGCGATGGCATCGTCAATTTGCTTTGTAACCATCTCCGGGATCCCGGAAGCAAAATTCTCGGGCGGACTGGCTATTAAACGAGTCTGCTCTTTGGTAAATTCGGCATGGGCCGACCACTGTGCATCATCGATGGTCACCTGCCCGTCCAGGGTAAGCGCCTCATTATCTGCCTGCAGGGTCCCTTCCAGGCCCTGCTTCCCGGAGGGCATTTCCACTTCAAACCCGCCCGAGAGGCCGATTTCGAATTTCCCGGTCTGGTCGGCATACCCGCTTGTTTTGAGTTGTCCCCCGGGCTTTACCGGGATCATTTCCGGCCACCAGCTCAAATCCGGATCCACCCAACCGTTGACAAATGCTTTGGCCAGTAGCGTGCCGTCCGTGCCGGCTTCGGCCACTACGGCCGTACTGCCCGCCCCGATGGGGAACCCGAAGGATATAAAGGAGGTGATGTCCAGGGTAAATTCTAATTCCCCATTGATGCCCATGCGGTAATCGTAGGTCAGGTCGCTTTCCAGCAGCTCCTCGAGGAATATCGAGCCGCTGAACCCCTTAGTTTCGTATCGCAACCCGCTGGCTTCGAATACATTCCAGAAGGGGAAGGTACCCCCGTAGACGCGATAGGCATCAAAGCGCACGATTTCCTCCAGCGGCTGTGTGGGTTCGTACAGCAGGTTACCCTTGTGCGAATAGCCGAAACTGCCCGTTACTATTTCCGAGCCGCTATCTCCGCCGTCCCCGCCGTCCCCGTCGTTCCCAAGGCCGCCATCCTTCCCCCTGGAGAAGAAAAACATGGGGTCCGAATAATCGGCGATGTAGGTGATATGCCCGCCAATGGGGGGTTTTACTGACAACGGCTTGGTAGCATCCGGATCGTCGTTCGTGGCTACTTTCATCTCAAAAGAGGCCGCGATGGCAAAAACAAAATAGGAGTGCTCATCCAGCAGCAGGATTTCAAAATCCCGGTTTTCATTCAGGAATGCCCCGCTAAAATATCCGATATCTGCGCGGAGGGGTTCGGTGAATTCAAAGTATCGCTTCGGGGAGGGGATTTGTACGGATCCGCTGATGCTTTTTAGCGAACCCTCTTCATCAAACCGCACGTCCAGGTTGGCATCCAGGAATTCAACCGATTCGCCGGATGCCGTTTCCATGGTCAGCGTTCCTTCCAGCAGGTAACCTTCTTCGGTCTCAGTAATATTGCCTTCCGGGGTGAGATCGTCACGTGTAAGCGCAAAAACCGTTTCTGCGGGGGGAGTGCCTGTACAGGCATCCGGGCATATGTCGGGGTTGCCGCATGGGTTGGTTTGGCAGGTATCCGTGCCGATAGGCTCCAGCGCGGTTTCCTTGCTGCAGGCAGCCAGGAGGAACGCTGCCAATAAAAAGAGGAGGATGCGGGGGGTAATGTTTGTGGTTTTCCAACCGGTGTTGTACTTGGCTTCCATAATGCTTTTGTTTTGTGGTGATACTTCTCCAGCTTGTTTGTGTGACTTACCCGGCCCGGATCAGAAACCCATACCCGGGCAAGACCACAAAACTGCTGTGTCAAATGCATGACAAGGCAAACCTAAGTCACTGATTATTAGGGCGAAAAAAAGCATGGGGGACGAAAAGGGGACAGGGTCCGGCAGGAGGGGGGACAAAAAGTGGACAGGGGGTGCAGGCCCCGTAAATAGAGGGCCCGGGGCGATGTAGTAAGGAGGTGGCTATAAGGACATGATGGCCGTATCCAGGGAATCGGCACGGGATAATTCCATTTTTTTCCGCAACCGGTGCCTCGCTTTTTTTACACCTTCGGCAGAAATATTCAGGATGCTGGCAATCTCCTTGGAAGAAAGGTTCATTTTTATCAAGGCCATCAGTCGCAATTCTGTCCGGGTTATCTCGGGGTATTTCTCGGTGGCCTTCCGCGCAAAATCCTTGTGTACGGCTTCAAAATACTGGGTGAAATTTTCCCAGGCCTTATCGTCCTGCTGGTCGGCGGAAATGGTCCGCAGGAGTGCTTTGTAGGCCGTACTGTTGTCTTCAGTTTCCTTAAGGGATTTGGCCTGTTGTTTCAGGTCTTCCAGGATTTCATTTTTCTTGGCCAGGTGCAGGGCGTGGGTGGTGAGTTCCTTCTTCTTGAAGGCCAGTTCGGCCTTGACCCGCTCCCGCTCCAGGCGGTTGCGTTTCATCTTCTGGCGCAAGGCATAATAGCCCAGGCCGGCAAAAAACAGGACAACGACCAGGCCGGAAATCAACCCGATCCGCTGCAGGCGGTCCGCCTTCTGTTTCTCCTGCAACAAGGCGATTTCCTGTTGTTGCATTTGGATTTCCTGCCGGTTTTTTTCCGATTCGTACTGGATTTCGAGCGCGCTTATCTTGTCCTGGTTCTTTTGGCTGAATATTGAATCATAAGCCGAAAAAAAGCGCGTATGGAACGCATACGCCTGGGGGATGTTGCCCAGTTTATCGAAGGACTCGGATATGCGCAGGTAGGTCTCCACAGCATCCAGGCTGTTGGATGGCTCAAAATAGCCCAGGCCGGTTTGGTAGCGTTCCAGTGCCAGCCTGTAATCCCCTTCCCTGAAATGGATATCCCCCAACCCGCGATGGGCCATACCCAATTCCCTGAGTTCTCCGGTTTCCCGGTTGATCTCCAGGGCTTTTTCCAGGTAGGTCCTGGCAGTGTTCAGCGAGTCCATTTTCAGGTAAACGGACGCCATGAGGTTGTATTGCTCCCCCAATTCGGTCTTTAGGTTTTCGGATTCAAAGTAAGGCAGGGCCTCCTGATACAGTTGCAGGGCTTCCCTGTAGTTGCCGGCCTCGGCCAGGTTGGTGGCCATGTTCGAACGGGTAATAGCCAGGCAATATTCCACCCCGGATTCCCCACAAATCGCCTCGACCCGGCGGTAATAGGTATTCGAAATTTCCAGATCGCCCAGTTCCGCATGGAGTTTGCCGATATTCATCAGGGCCGGAGCCAGGGCACTGCTTGGCTGGCCCAGTTGTTCACTGGTCCTCAATGCGTTCTGGAACGATTCCAGCGCCAGGCCGGGCTTGCCGAGGTACTTGTAGAAAATACCCAATGCATTGTAATTAACTGGCAGGTCTTGCCGGTTGCCTATTTCGCGGTTTACCTCAATAGCCAATTGGAGTTGGGCAGCACCTTCCTTATAATCCGATATGTAGTAGTGGTACCTTGCGCTGGATTCGTAAAGTCGGGCTTTCAGCGTGTCATTTTGAACCTGCGCATTGATTGCTGCCGCGGAATCCAGGTAGGCTTTGGCCGTCTGGATATCGTAGGCCCTCATGTTCAAAAAGATCTCCCTGTAGGTATAGGCACGCTCCAGGCCTTCCTGCTGCTCCAGAACCTGCTGCAAACTATCGAGAACCGGGTTATCGGTATGGGCAGGGAATTGGGCATATAAACCAAAATGCGCCAACAGGCCAATGCAACAAAAGAAGTGAAGGGTTCTTGTCATAGTCGTTGGATACCTAAATATAGGAAAAGGGAATAAAATTCCTTGCAAATGCTTACATCCCACGCAAAGGAAAAACGATCCATTTGAAGAATATACAGCCGGGCCCGTACCCGTTTTCTTAGTATTTTGCTCCCTAAATCAAAAATTATTGGAATATGGCATCCGGATTATTCGCCTTGCTGGACGATGTGGCAACCCTGATGGATGATGTGGCAACCATGACGAAGGTGGCCGCCAAGAAAACAGCGGGCATCCTGGGCGATGACCTGGCGGTGAATGCGGAAAAGTCCTCCGGATTTATCTCCTCCCGGGAATTGCCGGTGCTCTGGGCCATAACCAAGGGATCCTTCCTGAACAAAGTCATCATCCTGCCGGTGGCTTTTGTCCTGAGTGCTTTCCTGCCGGTGGCCGTCACGGTGATCCTGGTCATCGGGGCGTTTTACCTGGCCTACGAGGGGGCGGAAAAAATATACGAATACTTCTTCCCGCACCCCCATGCCAAAGAGGAAGTCCCTTTAAAGTACGCCTCCAAAAAGGAAATCCTGGCTTACGAAAAGGAAAAGATCAAATCGGCCGTGCTGACGGATTTCATCCTCTCCGTCGAGATTGTAATTATCGCTCTGGGGACGGTGGTGGAGGAGCCGCTGCTCACGCAAATCCTGGTTACCACGGCTATTGCCCTGCTGGCTACGGTGGGGGTCTACGGCATTGTGGCCCTGATTATCCGGATGGATGAATTTGGCCTGCGGCTCATTGACCTGAACGAACGGCAGGATAGTTTTTCGGACAAGGTCGGGAACCTGCTCGTACAGGCGCTTCCGTACGTGATTAAGAGCCTCGCCGTAATCGGGACCATTGCCCTGCTGCTGGTGGCGGGGGGCATCTTTACGCACAACCTGGATTTTATGCACGATTTCCTCCACTCCCTGCCCGCATTGCTCCGGGATTTTATAGTGGGCCTGTTGGCAGGTGCAGCCGTGTTACTCCTGGTGAAGGGCGTGGTAGCCGCCTGGAAATAAAAAAGGGGACCCGAGGCCCCCTTTTCTGCTTTGCAACATGTGTTAGACTGCTAGGAAAACCTGATGAGTTTCAATCCGGTAAACCTACGCGTATTCCTCCAACTCATATGGCGGGACAGCATCCTGTCCACCCCTGTGTTGCTTTCGTTTGCGGTGTTTTTATTACGACTCATAGTTGTAATTGGTTTAGCGTGATAAGGGCAATAGGCCCTGTTAAATTGCACGCACTACTAGGACGTATTTAAGGGAAAAAAGTTTCATTCGTTAAGAGGAGTTTAACGAAAATTCGGGAAGTTTATGAATAATTAAGAATATCTATATCCCGGCGAATTATCCATAGTGTTTGTCTATGCATAATCAGGTTTTCCGATTGCGCGAGTTAGGGCTGCCATTCCCTGGATGCGGATTGCTCCGCTGTCGGAAAATCGGCCGGAACTTCCTGGGTGACTGCCCCCGTGGCTGCCCATTCGGCGCCCCGTTGCAGCGTGGTGATAAACCCGACGCATTCCATGGAATAGTCAAAATGCCCCAGGGTGGAATGGAAGACCCGCCCCTGTCCGTATTCGATGGCCATGAGCTGGGGTACGTGTTGCCCGATACCGACTACCTCGGGGTTCCAGGGCGGGGCGTTTTTCTCCACATCGGCGTAAGCGGTTGCCAGGACGGTGGCATTCTCAAAGGGCCCCCGCATACGCTCGTACAATTCGTCCTGGGTATGCATCCACGTGGCAGGCAGGCCCTTCATAATGGGGTGCTCCGGCGCCCGGATGGTCAGCGCGAATTCATACTCCGGCCCGTGGGAGCCGCATACCCCTTCCGAATCGTCCCGGACGAGCTCCCCGGCATCGTTGTAATAGACATACGGCCCGGTTGTTTCATCCCTGCCGCCCCAGGCGCCTAAACCGATCATCCGGTTGAATTCCTCCCAGTGGCCCCAGGGGTTGTTGGCTGCGTGGACCACCACAAAGCCGCCACCGTTTGCCACGTATTGCTCAAAGGCCTTCCGGGTGGCTTCCGGCCATAGGGGGGAGGAGGCACCCAAATTCGAGATGATGACATCGTAGGGGGAAAAATCCATGGAAAAATCGGATGTTTCGATCGGGTCGTGGGAGATGGCCCGGGCGGTGGAATCCAGGGGGTAATTTTCGATGAAGGAGGTGTACGGCTCCGGCCGGGACTCGTTGTATTTGATGCCCAGCCACACGGAGTCCATCCGGTGCACGGAAACGTCAAAGAGCCCGGTTTCCTCCAGGTAATCCCGCATCATCACAGTGGTTTTTGGCCAGACATAGTGGTTGTTCTGCCCATCCAGGATCAGGGCCTGTAATTTGTCAGGTGCCTGGGGTGGCGTTGCAATGTTTTTCTTTTCTTGTTTGCAGGCGATCGCCAGGAGCGCGATGGCCGCTATCCACCGGAGATGTTTCATCGTTTCAGGTTTGGTTGGTTTTATGAAATTTCCGGGCCGGTTGCCGGCACCGGGTCTCCTGTAAATATAAAACATCGTATTACACCGGGGAAAAACCCGTATATTTTTCCCATGGATGAATGCCCTTTGGAGAGCCGTGCAGCCCTGTTGGAAAGCCGGGTTGCCCTGCCGGAGAGTCGGGTGGCCATGTTGCAAGGCCGTGCAGCCCTGTTGGAGAGCCGTGTTCCCGTGCATTGGAACAGGTTTTTTATCGCCTTCCCAATCGTTGCGTGCCTGCTGCTGGGAGCTTGCGGGGAAAGGGAAAATGCCGCCGTGCAGACACCCGCGGTCCCGCCCAATATCATCTACATCCTGGCCGACGATTTGGGATACGGCGACCTGGGCTGCTACGGGCAGGAAAAATTCAACACCCCGAACATCGACCGGTTGGCCCAGGAAGGTTTGCTCTTTACCCAACACTATTCGGGGAGCACGGTTTGCGCCCCTTCCCGCGCCGCCTTGCTGACGGGGATGCATACCGGGCACACCGTGGTTCGGGGCAACCGGGAAGTACAGCCGGAGGGGCAGCACCCCATCCCGGACTCCACCTATGCGCTGGCGGAAATGTTCCGGGAGAACGGTTATGCCACGGGGGCCTTTGGCAAGTGGGGCCTCGGATACCCGGGATCTGAGGGCGATCCGAATGCCCAGGGGTTTGACACCTTTTTTGGATACAATTGCCAGCGGATGGGACACCATTACTATCCCCACCATCTGTGGTACAACCGGGACAGCATCGTCCTGGAGGAGAATGCGGGCAAATTAAAAGGCCGCTATGCGCCGGAGCTCATCCATCGGGAAACGCTCAATTTTATCGAGGAAAACCGGGAGAACCCCTTCTTCCTGTATGTGGCCTCCATTATACCCCACGCCGAGCTGGCAGCCCCGGAGGAAACCCTGCAGCGCTTCCGGGGCAGGTACCCGCCGGAAAAGCCCTATGAAGGAACGGACCACGGGCCGCAATACCGAAAGGGCCCTTATGAATCCCAACAGGAACCCCGCGCGGCCTTTGCAGCCATGATATCCATCCTGGACCGGCAGGTGGGGGAAATTATGGAGAAGGTCCGGGAGCTGGGCCTGGAGGAAAATACGCTCATCGTGTTTACCTCGGACAACGGGCCCCACCTGGAAGGCGGGGCGGATCCGGATTATTTTGACAGCAACGGGCCGCTCCGCGGCTACAAGCGCGACC
>Ga0114903_1000027_pt1 | contig 121187 bp, 110 predicted proteins | sample MalvirDeepMed_s2_FD_87289 | JGI IMG/M metagenome (GOLD analysis project Ga0114903, IMG submission 87289) | Marine viral communities from the Global Malaspina Expedition - Malaspina viral metaG DeepMed_s2 | ecosystem: Environmental > Aquatic > Marine > Oceanic | place: Mediterranean Sea...
ACAAGGGGCGAAGCGGGTATGACGCGCATCTGGGCGAGCGCGGCGTGAAGCTGTCGGGCGGTCAGCGTCAGCGCATCGCCCTTGCGCGGGCCATTCTGAAGGACGCGCCGATCCTCGTCTTGGACGAGGCGACCTCGGCCCTGGATTCCGAGGTCGAGGCGGCGATCCAGGAGGCGCTCGACCGGGTGATGGAGGGCAAGACCGTTCTGGCCATCGCGCACCGCTTGTCCACCCTGGCGAACATGGACCGGATCATCGTTCTGGAAGAGGGCCGCATCGTCGAGGAAGGCACCCATCCCGATCTTCTGCGCAAGGACGGCATTTACGCCCGATATTGGAAGCGCCAGTCGGGCGGGTTCATGCGCTATGACGAGGCCGCAGAATAGAATGCGCCTGACGGTCGAACGCCTCGGACACAAGGGCGACGGAATTGCGCCGGGTCCCGTCTTCGTGCCACGCGCCCTGCCGGGGGAAGTGGTGGAAGGCGGTGTGACGGGCGATCGCATGGAGGCGCCGGTGATCGTGGAGCGGTCAGACGCCCGCGTGGCGCCGGATTGTCCTCATTACGATCGGTGCGGCGGGTGTTCCCTGATGCACGCGGCCGATCCGTTCGTCGGCCGGTGGAAGATAGACGTCGTGAAGCAAGCCATGGCAGCCCGCGACCTCCCTGCACCCGTGGTGGGCATCGCAACGTCTTCTCCGAGATCCCGGCGCCGAGCCGTCTTCACCGGGCGGCGCACCAAGGGGGATGTCATCGTCGGCTTTCACACTCGCCGCTCGACCGACGTTACCGCGGTGGACCAATGTCGCGTGGTCACGCCGCGCATCCTCGATGCCCTCCCGGCGCTTGAGACAATGACCGCCCGGTTGGCCAAGGCGAAATCGGACCTCTCGATCCAGGTCATCGACGGACCCGCGGGCCTGGATGTCGCAGTCACCGGGTGCGCCTCGCCCGATCGCAGCATTCTGACGGACTTGGTTGCGCTGGCGGGGAAAGCCGGGTTCGCCCGCCTGTCCGTCGCCGGAGAGCCGGTGCTGACCGACCGCGCGCCGTACCTGTCGCTGGCCGGCGTTCCCATGACGCCGCCCCCCGGTGCGTTCGTCCAAGCCACGGCCCATGCCGAGGCTGCGCTTCTGGCGTGCGTGTCCCGCGCGCTGGGTGATGCTCGCCGCGTCGTCGATCTGTTCGCCGGGTGCGGAACTTTTGCCCTGCCCGTGTCCCGCCGCTGCGACTTGCACGCGGTCGAAGGCGACGCCGCGATGACCGAAGCCCTGCAAACTGCATGGCGAAAGGCGAAGGGCCATCGTCCCCTGACGGCAGAGACGCGGGATCTTTTTCGCGATCCTCTGATAGCGTCCGAGCTGGATCGCTTTGATGCCGCCATCATTGACCCGCCCCGTGCGGGGGCCGAAGCGCAGTGCCGCGAACTGGCCCAGTCGCGCGTGCCGCACATCGCCGCGGTGTCCTGTAACCCCATAAGCTTTGCCCGGGATGCGGCGATCCTGATCGAGGGGGGCTATGCGCTGGAATGGATCCGGGTGATCGACCAGTTTCGCTGGTCCACGCATGTAGAGCTTGCGGCCGCGTTCCACCGGGCTTGACGGCAACAAACCGCCTCGCAGGAACGTGAGGGGCGTGGCGCGGCTTTCGACGGTATGGAAATGGCGATACAGGGAAAGAAAACCCCGTAGGCAAGCAGAGCATTTCAATGACGCTATCGCGCGCGATCCTGATCGTCGTCTTCCTTCTGGGGCTGAGCGCTTGCGGCCCGACAAGCAAATTTCTGACCTATGACGGGCCTGAGGTCACGCGGGTATTGGTCTTCAAGGAAGAAAGGAAGATGTATCTTCTGAACGGGACGAAGGTGCTTGAGGATTACGACATCGGACTTGGGTTTGCACCCACTGGCGACAAGAAGATCGAAGGCGACGGTCGCACGCCCGAAGGGCATTACCTGATCGACAAGCGCAATCCCAACAGCCGCTTTCACCTGTCGATCGGCGTCAGCTATCCCAACGCGGACGACATTGCCGAAGCCAAGCGGCTGGGCAAACCGCCGGGGGGCGATATCTTCATCCACGGGCGCGGGCCGACTTATCGCAAGGATGCCCCAGACGACTGGACGTGGGGCTGCATCGCGGTGACCGACCGCGAGGTCGAGAAGATATATGCCATGGTGAAGAACGGGACGCCGATCAGCATCTACCCGGCCGAAGCCGACATGACCCGGGAACAGGCAGAAGCCTTGCAGGCCAGACAACAGGCCCTGATGGCGCCCGCCGTGCCAATGCCCGGCCCAGTTTTGATGCAGGCAACCCCCGCTGTCCCGGCGCCCGGGGCGATTGTCGAGCCCAGCCCCGACGGCACGCCCGCCCCGGCCGCGGCTCAGTAGGGCGTCAGCGCCCCGCGGGAGGCGCGACGGCCACGCCTTCTGTCGTTCGGATCGCGGCGGCGTCTCGGGTTCCGGTGACCATGGTCCACCAGATCTTGCCGTTCTCTTCCTGGTACCAATCGAAACCGAGGTCACGCGCACGGGGGTCCGTGACGATGTCCCGTGTCTCGGGTGTTTCCATCCAGGCGGCAAGCGTCTCAAGCTCGGTCTCGTAGGTCTCGGAAATGTTCTCGCCCAGAAGGCGGCCTGTATAGCCCACGCGACGCACCCGATCCACAGGCGACGATCCATCAGACCCGAAGTGCCATGGTCGGTTCTGCACGCTCATGTCCCGGGAATGGGTGGCTGCGGCCGCCGTAAGCTCGGAATTCAGTGCCACGGGCGGGGCTCCGGCTGCCTGCCGGATGGCGTTCATTCCATCCAGGAACCGAATCTGGACGCGATCGCGTTCGATCGGGTCGATGCGGTAAAGCTGTGGAAGCGGGCGCCCGTCGGGCCCCAGCTGAACCGGCGGAGGCGGCGCAGCGCAGGCCGTTGCGGTCATCACAAGCGCCGCGGCGGCGATCAAGCGGATGGGCGTCATTGGTGTTCACTCCGGGTCGGATCAGCGAATGCCTCTAACTTCTGTCGCCCTCGTGTTCAATCTAGGGTCAGCGGATTGACGCCTGCGTGATTTGCGGCGTGTCCCGGTTCACGATACTTTAAGGCCGTAGGAAACGAGCATTTCCCAGAGGCAGATCACAATGACGACGAAACACAAGTTCGGCCTGAGCCGGCGTTCCTTTGTGGCCGCGGGCGCGGCTTCATTTCTGGCCGCCCCGGCGATCGCGCAGCAGAACGGGTCCACGGAATTTCGCGCCCCCGTCTCGGACAACACGAGGCGCAATGCCTCCAGCTTCCGAACCCTGGACTGGCAGCCCTATTTCGACACGTTGACGGGCGGTGCGATTCTTTGCGACATCTCTTCGCGCGCCCTCCATTACTGGAGCGAGGACGAGAGCGTGTACAAGCTGTACCCGACATCTGTGCCTCAGACCGACGACCTGACGCGCCGGGGCCGGACCGAAGTGATTCGCAAGGTCGAGGGGCCAAGCTGGGCGCCGACACCCGAGATGAAGCAGCGCAACCCAGAATGGCCGGACTTTATCGGTCCCGGCCCGGACAATCCGCTTGGAACGCATGCATTGTATCTGAGTTGGCAGTATTATCGCATCCACGGAACGCAAGACACCCGCAAGATCGGGCGTCGATCGTCCAACGGCTGCATCGGCCTTTATAATGAGCATATTGCCGAACTGTATTCGATGACCTCGAACGGCACGCAGGTGTTGCTCATTTGACAGATTCAGGCGGCGGTGGAACCAATCACGCGGCAGTGGCATTTGCGTGATGTAACTATTGGTGCTTATACCACGGTCGAGGTACAGTCTTTAGGTGCCTGCTGCCGCCTCGTTAAATTCTAGGCACCAGGCTAAACTGGAGTAATGACATGAAGAAACTCGCTCTTGCTGCCGCTCTCTCCGTTGCTGCCACCGGTGCGTATGCCGGCGGCATGGTCGTGGTTGAGCCCGTGATGGAGCCCGCCGTCGTCGTGGAAGAATCCTCGTCGTCCTCGGCTGGCATCGTGATCCCGCTGCTGCTGCTGGCCGTCGTGGCCGCGGTTGCCGCTTCGGACTGATCCGACACGCATTGAACTTCGAAAAGGCGATCGCTCAGCGGTCGCCTTTTTTTGTGCCTGTTTTCAGATCCAGCCCGACAGGTTTTCCACGATGACCTCTTCCAGCGCCGCGATATGCGCGTCGTCGTCATTGAGGCACGGGATGTAGGTGAACTTCTCGCCGCCGGCTTCCTCGAAGCTCTCCCTGATTTCCTCGTTGATCTCTTCCAGCGTCTCGATGCAATCGGACGAGAATGCCGGGGCGCACACGGCGATATTTTTGATCCCGCGCTCGGCCAGGCGTGCCACTTCCTCGACGGTATAGGGCTGCAGCCATTCCTCGGGGCCGAAACGGCTCTGGAATGTGGTTTTGATCTGGGTGTCGTCCCAGCCCAGCCGCTCCTTCAGCAGGCGTGTCGTTTTCTGGCACTGACAATGGTACGGATCGCCCTCCATCAGATATCGCTGTGGCACCCCGTGATAGGAGCACACCAGCATGTCGGGCTTGGTGTCGAGCGCGCCGTAGCTGCGTTCGACGGACCTTGCCAGTGCGTCGATGTATGTAGTGCGGTCGAAATAGGGGGGCACGGTGCGGGACGCCGGCTGCCATTTGGCCTTCATCAGGGCGCGGAAGAACTGGTCGTTCGCGGTGGCCGTGGTCGCCCCGGCATATTGGGGGTAGAGCGGGAAGAACAGGATCTTCTGGCACCCCTCCCGGATCATCTGGTCCACCTTCGACATCGTCGACGGATTGCCGTACCGCATGCAGAACTCGACCCGCACGTCATCGCCGAACCGCTGGTTCAACGCCTCGCGCAACTTCACCGTCTGAGACTTGGTGATCGTCATCAACGGGCTCTCGCCTGCATCCTCGTTCCAGATCGACTTGTAGGCCGCCCCGGACGAGAATGGCCGCTTCGACAGGATCACGCCCTGCAACAGCGGCTGCCAGATAAGGGGCGAATAGTCGATGACGCGCTTGTCCGACAGGAACTCGCTCAGGTACCGTCGCATCGACCAGTAATCGTATCCGTCAGGTGTTCCCAGATTGGCCAGCAGCACGCCGATCCGGGCGGGCGGCACCTTCGGGTGGTCCTGTCGAGCATGTTCGGGACGTTCCGCGTCGGCGGCGGTGAACATCGGTTTGTCGGTCGCTTTACCGTCCAGCATGTCTTTCGTCCTCAGGGTCCTGGGCTTCCGGTCGGCATATAGAATTGCCTTGGGGGGTCAATCTCCGCGCTGCTGCGAATCGTCGCGCAGGCTGTGTTCGTCCGTTCGCAATGCATCGGCCAACCGCGACTTGGCCGACCCCGGGCGCAGCGGCTTGGGTTGGCTGTCGTCCGGGGCCCATCCCGAAAGGTGCATAAGCTCGAACGTCGCCCGGATCCGCGCGGGGTCGTCAGCCGCGGGGAATTTGTCGCGGTAAATGCGCGCGGCCGTGTCAAACATCCGACGGGGCGCGAACCGCCTGTCCCTTGATGCCAAGGCATTCGCCTCACCCATCCCGCGAAGTTCGCGCATCAGGGCAAAAGCGTCGGCGTAGGACACGGTCAAACGCTCGGTATCCGCCACTGGCAGGGACAGACCGGCGCGTTGCAGAAGGCCACCTGCGTCGCGCAGGTCGATCATGGGGGCGACGCGGGGCGACAATCCACCACGCACGTTGGCTTCGGCCTCGGACAGGGAAAGGCGCAGTTCCGACAAGGTCTGACCGCCGAAGCTGGCTGACAGGAACAGGCCATCGGGTCGCAGAGTACGGCGTGATTGCACCATCTGGCCGATCGGATCGTCGGCCCAGTGCAGGGCAAGGGCGTGGATCACCAGGTCGAACGATGCAGGTTCTGCGTCGAGGGTCGGGGTATCGGCGATCATGGTCGCACCGGGAAACTGACTTGACCAGAATTCAGGCTGCCCGGTCACGACCGCCACGTCCGTGAACGATCGTTTAACCATTTCCAGTCTTTCCTTCACCTGATCGGCGGCGATCTCGTGCAGGAACAGGCCGGACCGCGTCGTGCGGTCGCGTCGGCGCAGAAGGGCGGGGCGGTCGGTCAGCTTGGGTGGATCGGCGGTCATGGCAGGAAGGTAAGATCGGATGGGACTGTTGCAAACCGCGCTTGGCGTGATCTACCCGCCAAGCTGTTCGCTGTGCGAGGCCGAAGTCGACACGACGGGCGGCCTGTGTGGTGCATGCTGGGTCGAGGCGCGGTTTCTGGACGGGTGCCTGTGCGGGTTATGCGGGGTGCCGTTGCCCGGCGAAAACGCCGAGGACGGGCTGCGTTGCGACGATTGCTTGTCCATCGTTCGCCCGTGGACCAAAGGCCGATCAGCTATGATCTATGCGGGTGCGGCGCGGCAAATGGTTTTGCGTCTGAAGCATGGGGACCGTCTGGATCTTGTCCGCCCTGCCGCCCAATGGATGGCCCGCGCGGCCGAGGGGGTGATGCCGGTCGACCCGTTGCTGGTGCCGGTTCCGCTTCACTGGACGCGTCTAATCGCAAGACGATACAATCAGGCTGCGCTTCTGGCGCGCGAGGTTGGTCGGATCGCCGGTGCAGAAGTGGCGCCCATGGCCCTTCGCCGCATCCGCCGCACCCCGAAGCAAGAGAGGACGACGCTTGCGGACCGGTTCGAAACGATGTCAGGCGCTATTTCGGCCGACCCTGTCCACGGTGCTGTGATGCAGGGCCGGAACGTGGTTCTGATCGACGATGTCATGACGTCCGGCGCGACCCTGTCGGCCTGCGCGGACGCGTGTCTTTCGGCGCGGGCGGCAGACGTTCGCGTCGTGACACTGGCACGGGTGGTGAAGGACGCCTAGATCGGGGGCAAGACGTCAGAACACTCGAGGATATCATGTCGAACGTAGAAATCTATACTACGCCGCTTTGCGGGTACTGCCATGCCGCCAAGCGCCTTCTGAAATCCAAGGACGCCGCGTTCATCGAGACGGATGTGTCATCCGATCCGGGCCTGCGCGAAAAGATGATGGAGCGTGCAAGCGGGCGCCGCACCGTCCCGCAGATTTTCATCGATGGCGCCCATGTCGGTGGATACGACGACCTCGCGAAGCTCGATCGCGAGGGAAAACTTGATCCGATGCTTGGATGAGGGTGGGGCTTCTTCAGCTTCGATCCTCGGACGATCCCGCTGCGAACCTGCCTGTTACGCTGAACCATGTGCGCGATGCGGCAGGGCAGGGGGCGGCTCTGATTGTGACGCCGGAGGTCACGAATTGCGTTTCAGCCGACCGGGCCCATCAGAAGACCGTCCTGCGCCCGGAGGCTGAAGATCCCACCCTGGCCGCCTTGCAGCAGGCCGCGGCCGAGCTTGGGGTTCACGTCCTCATCGGCTCTCTCGCGGTGAAGACAGAGGAGGAGCGGTTCGCCAACCGCTCGTTCCTCGTGAGTCCGGATGGTCAGATTGTCGCGCGTTACGACAAGATCCACATGTTCGACGTCGAGGTGTCCGAGACCGAGAGTTACCGCGAATCCGCGGGCTACAGACCCGGCGAGACTGCGGTTGTCACGAGGATCGGGGATGTCGGCGTCGGAATAACAGTCTGCTATGACGTCCGGTTTCCCCACCTCTACCGGCTGCTTGCCCAGAACGGTGCGCAGATCTTGACCATCCCGTCCGCTTTTTCCCCCGTCACTGGTGCCGCCCATTGGGAGCCGTTGCTGCGCGCCCGTGCGATCGAGACCGGCTGCTTCGTCCTTGCCCCCGCGCAATCGGGCCAGCACGAGGCGCAGGCTGGTCGTCCCCGCAAGACATATGGTCACAGCATGGTGGTCGGACCCTGGGGCGAAGTCCTGCTGGATATGGGAGAGGAGCCGGGCGTCGTGGTTCTTGATCTCGACCTCGATCAGGTGGACACGGCGCGGCGACGCGTCCCCAGTCTGACAGCCGATCGGCCTTTTACGATTTGACGGACCCGGTGACGTAGTTCACCGACAGATCCCGGTCCGACAGCGACCATCGCCACGCCACGGGGTTGAAGACCATCCCGGTCCTGTCGACACAGGTCAGGTCGGTGGAATCGATCATCTGGCGCAACTCGTCCGGCGTTATGAACCGGTTCCAGTCATGCGTCCCCCGGGGCAGCCAGCCCAGAACCCATTCGGCCCCGACGATGGCCAGCGCAAAACTTTTCGTGGTGCGGTTCAGTGTCGAACAGATCAAAAGCCCGCCGGGCTTCGTCAGCCGATCGCATGTGGCTATGAACTCGGCCGGATCCGCGACGTGCTCGACGATTTCCATGGCAAGCACGCCGTCGAACGCCGCGCCTTCGTCCGCAAGCGTTTCGGCCGTGGCCGCCCGGTATTCGATGTCTAGGCCCTGCTCGGCGGCGTGAGTCTGTGCAACGGGGATATTCCGCTCGGCCGCGTCGATGCCGGTCACACGGGCGCCAAGTCGTGTCATCGGCTCGGCCAGCAGGCCGCCGCCACAACCCACGTCCAAAAGGCTCAGACCTTCGAACGGACGGTCGGTCTTCAGGTCGCGGCCGAACTGCGCGGCGATCTGGCGGGTGATGTAGTCCAGACGGCAGGGGTTCATCTCGTGCAGGGGTTTGAACTTGCCGGTGGGATCCCACCACTCGGCTGCCATGGCGCTGAATTTGTCGATCTCGGTTTGGTCGATAGAGGACATGGGCGACCTTTCCGTCATTTTGGCTGATACACCCCTCGCAGGGGCGGCTTCGGGGCTATATAGGCGGTGTATGGACAAGGCGGCAGGGCAAAAGAGCGCGGCGGCGTATCTCTATCCCCGGATCGACCCGTTCGACCAGCGAATGCTGGCGGTGGGCGACGGGCATTCGGTGTATGTCGAGCAATGTGGCAACCCCGAAGGTGTTCCCGTCGTGGTGCTGCATGGCGGTCCGGGCGGTGGATGCTCTCCGTCGATGCGCCGGTACTTCGACCCCGAGCATTATCGGATCGTGCTGTTCGACCAGCGCGGCTGTGGCCGGTCGCGCCCACATGCGAGCGTCCAAGACAATACCACCTGGCACCTGGTCGCGGATATCGAGCTGATCCGGAAGACTCTGGGGATCGAGGACTGGATCGTGTTCGGCGGATCCTGGGGGGCCACGCTGGCCCTGATCTACGGCGAAGCGCATCCGACGCGGGTCCGGCACCTGATGCTGCGCGGCGTGTTCCTGATGACGCAGGCCGAGCTTGACTGGTTTTATGCCGGCGGGGCCGGGCGGTTCTGGCCCGACCTTTGGCAGCGCTTCACCAACCTCGTCCCGGAGGACGAGCGGGACAATCTGGTCGCGGCCTATCACAAACGCCTGTTCTCGGGCGAGATGATGACCGAGGTGCGGTTCGCCCGCGCATGGGCCGCGTGGGAGAACACGCTGGCGTCGATCGACAATGACGGTCCGTCCGGGGAAAGCCCGGCCGATTATGCCCGAGCCTTCGCCCGCCTGGAAAACCATTATTTCACGCACCAGGGCTTCCTTGACTACGACGGACAGATCCTGGGCGAGATCGAGAAGCTGAAGGACGTTCCCGGCACCATCGTGCAGGGCCGGTACGACATGATCTGCCCGCCGGTATCGGCGCATGCCCTGCACAAGGCGTGGGACCGCTCGAAGCTGATCTTCGTTCCCCATGCGGGTCACGCGCTGAGCGAGCCCGGGATCAGCGCAGCACTGGTGCGCGAGATGGATCGTTTGAAGCGGGAATAGCCCATCTTGCATTCCCCGGCGCGTTGGATTATGTGCCCTTCAACAGCGGCGCATCGGGGTCCAAACCCGAAGCCCACCGGACGCTTTCGAACGGGCCGCGGGCCCGTTTTTTTGTGCCGGAATACGAACGTATCTAGTAGGAGTCCCGTTTCAGACATGTCGGACCTGATTGCCAAGGCCAGCATCGACCGCCGCCTCGCCGAGGTGGTGACGCCCGTGATCGAGGATCTGGGTTTCGAGCTGGTGCGCGTCCGCTATCAAGGCGGCAAGACGCCCACCGTGCAGATCATGGCCGACCGTCCGGAAGGCGGGATCGAAGTGGATGACTGTGCGATCATTTCGACCGCGGTGTCGGCGCATCTGGACGTCGAGGACCCGTTGGAGGATGCCTACAATCTGGAAGTCTCGTCTCCCGGGATCGACCGTCCGCTGACCCGTCTCAAGGATTTCGAGATGTGGGAGGGCTATGTCGCCAAGATCGAGACGACCGAGATGATCGACGGTCGCCGCCGCTTCAAGGGCGTGCTGGCCGGCGTCGAAGGCTCGGAAGTGCTTGTTGAGATCGAGGAAGGCACCATCGGGCTGCAATTCGACTGGCTGTCGGACGCCAAGCTGGTGTTGACCGACGACCTGATCCGGGACGTTCTGAAAAGCCGCAAGGACAAGGGCGAGATCGACGAGACCCAGTTCGACGAAGTGCAAACCATCATCGACAGTGAAGACGATGCGCGTCTTCCCGACCAGAAGGACTAGAGCCACATGGCCATCACCTCTGCCAACCAGCTTGAGCTTCTCCAGACCGCCGAGGCCGTCGCGCGCGAGAAGCAGATCGACCCCGGTCTGGTGGTCGAAGCCATGGAAGAGAGCCTCGCCCGGGCCGCCAAGTCGCGCTATGGCTCGGAAATGGACATTCGCGTATCCATCGACCGCAAGACCGGCCGCGCGACCTTCACCCGTGTGCGCACCGTGGTCGAGGACGAGGAACTGGAGAACTATCAGGCCGAGATGACGGTCGAGACAGCGAAGCAATACATGGCGGATCCGCAGATCGGCCAGACCTACGTGGAAGAGGTTCCGCCGGTCGAGATGGGGCGGATCGCCGCCCAGTCCGCCAAACAGGTCATTCTGCAGAAGGTCCGCGAGGCCGAGCGGGACAAGCAGTTCGAGGAATTCAAGGACCGGATCGGCACGATCATCAACGTTGCCGTCAAGCGCGAGGAATACGGCAACGTCATCGTCGACTTGAACCCTGGCGAGGGCGTCTTGCGCCGCAACGAGAAGATCGGCCGCGAAAGCTACCGGACCGGCGACCGTATCCGCGTCTATATCAAGGACGTCCGCCGCGAACCGCGTGGACCGCAGATTTTCCTTAGCCGCACCGCACCCGAGTTCATGGCCGAACTGTTCAAGATGGAAGTGCCCGAGATCTACGAGGGCGTCATCGAGATCAAGGCGGTTGCCCGCGACCCCGGTAGCCGTGCGAAGATCGGCGTGATCTCGTATGACAGCTCGATCGACCCCGTGGGGGCCTGCGTCGGCATGCGCGGCAGCCGCGTTCAGGCCGTCGTGAACGAGCTTCAGGGCGAGAAGATCGACATCATCCCGTGGAATGAGGACATGCCGACCTTCCTGGTGAACGCGCTGCAGCCGGCCGAGGTGACGAAGGTCGTCTTGGACGAGGATGCCGAGCGGATCGAGGTCGTGGTCCCCGAGGAGCAGTTGAGCCTGGCCATCGGCCGCCGCGGTCAGAACGTACGTCTGGCGTCCCAGCTTACCGGTCTGGATATCGACATCATGACCGAAGAAGAGGAAAGCGCGCGCCGCCAGAAGGAATTCGAGGAGCGCACGCAGCTGTTCGTCGACACGCTGGATCTGGACGAGTTCTTTGCCCAGCTTCTGGTCGCCGAAGGATTCACCAACCTCGACGAGGTGGCTTACGTCGAGCTGGACGAGCTGACGGTGATCGACGGCGTGGACGATGACACCGCCGAAGAGCTTCAGGCTCGTGCCCGCGACTATATCGAAGCGCAGAACAAGAAGGCCCTCGATCACGCCCGCGAGCTGGGTGTCGAGGACAGCCTGGTTGAATTCGAAGGGCTTACGCCCCAAATGATCGAAGCACTGGCGGAAGATGGCGTGAAAACGCTGGAGGATTTCGCCACCTGCGCCGATTGGGAGCTTGCCGGCGGCTGGACGACAGTCGACGGACAGCGCGTGAAGGACGACGGTCTTCTGGAGAATTTCGGAGTCGACCTCGAAGAGGCGCAGGCGATGGTCATGACGGCGCGCATCCAGCTTGGCTGGGTGGACCCCGAGGACCTGGCCGCCGAGGAAGAAGACGACGCGGAAGAAACCGATGAGGAGGCGACCGCCTAAGTGAGCCGCGGCAAGCCGAAGCCAGCGCCGGACGAACCCGAGCGCAAATGCCTGGTCACAGGTGAGGTGAGCCCGAAGCGCGGGCTCATCCGGTTCGTCGTGGGACCCGAAGATATGGTGTTCCCCGATGTCGCGTCGAAGCTTCCGGGACGGGGAATGTACGTGTCGGCCGAGCGTGATGCGCTTGAGATGGCGGTGGCCAAACGGGCGTTTTCGCGCGGTGCGAAAAGGCAAGTTTCGGTGCCGGACGATCTGGTCGATCAAGTCGAGGCGCAACTGACCAAGCGCGCGACCGACCGACTGGCGATGGCCCGCAAGGCGGGCGCTGCCATCTCGGGGTTCGAGAAGGTGAAGGACTGGCTCGAGAAGGACAGATGCAGGATCCTCCTGCAGGCCTCCGACGGGTCCGAAAGAGGCAAGTCGAAGCTCTATCGCCCTGGGGGGCGTGGCAGCTTCTTCGACATATTGACCGCGGATGAATTGGGTTTGTCCTTCGGTCGGGAACGTGTGATACATGCGGCGCTTGCCGCAGGCAGACTCGCTGAGGATTTCAGGGACGATGCCGTGCGGCTTTCAGGCGTTCGCAAGCGGGAAGTTGGCGACGAAGACGCCGGAAAGGTGAAGAAGACCTGATGAGTGAGAACGACGGCAAGAAGACCCTCGGCGTGCGTGGTGGAAATCGTCCCGGACAGGTGAAGCAGAGCTTCAGCCACGGGAGGACCAAGAGCGTCGTGGTCGAAACCAAGCGCAAGCGCGTGGTCACGCCGAAACCCTCGACTGCGAAGACCGAAGGCGGCGGAACCACGAAGCCCGTCGGTGGGGACCCACGCAAGCGTCCCGCCGGGATTTCGGATGCCGAGCTTGAGCGTCGGATGAAAGCACTTGCCGCCGCAAAGGCGCGCGAGTCCGAAGAGGCTGCGGCCCGCGAGGCCGAAGAGAAAGCCCGCGCCGAAGAGCGTGAGCGCAAGAAGGCCGAGATCGAGGCCAAGGAACGTGAAGAGCGTGAGCGTGAGGAAGCCCTCAAGGCCAAGGCCGAGGAGGACGCCAAGCGTCTGCGCGAGGAGCAGGCCGCGAAAGAGAAGGCGGCCGAACCCGCCGCACCCGCGGTCGATCCCGCCGAAGCCGAGGCGAAGGCGCAGCGCGCAGCCAAGCCCGCGCCGAACCGTACCGACCGCGACACCCGCGATCGGGATCGCGCCGCGAAGCCCACCAAAGGTGGCGACGATAAGCGCCGGTCCGGCAAGCTGACCGTTAATCAGGCCCTGACCGGTGGCGAAGGCGGCCGGCAACGGTCCATGGCGTCCATGAAGCGCCAGCAGGAACGCGCCCGACGCAAGGCGATGGGGCAAAACCAAGATCGTGAGAAGGTCACGCGCACCGTTCAATTGCCCGAGGCGATTGTGGTCAGTGAGCTGGCCAACCGCATGTCCGAACGTGTCGCCGACGTGGTGAAAGCACTGATGCAGAACGGCATGATGGTCACGCAGACGCAGACCATCGATCAAGACACAGCCGAGCTGATCATCGAAGAGTTCGGCCACAAGGTCCAGCGCGTCAGCGACTCGGACGTGGAGCAAGTCATCACGCAGACCGAAGACCGACCGGAAGAGTTGAAGGACCGCGCGCCCATCATCACGATCATGGGCCACGTGGACCATGGCAAGACGTCGATCCTCGACGCGATCCGGAAAGCACGTGTCGTCCAGGGCGAGGCCGGTGGAATCACGCAGCATATCGGCGCATATCAGGTGCAGTCGGAAAGCGGCACGACGCTGACCTTCCTGGATACGCCGGGCCACGCTGCCTTTACGTCGATGCGGGCCCGTGGCGCGCAAGTGACGGACATCGTTGTTCTCGTCGTGGCAGCGGATGACGCCGTGATGCCGCAAACGATCGAGGCGATCAATCACGCCAAGGCCGCCAAGGTCCCGATGATCGTGGCGATCAACAAGTGCGACAAGCCCGAAGCGAATCCCGACAAGGTTCGAACCGATCTGTTGCAGCACGAGGTTATTGTCGAGAAAATGTCCGGCGAAGTGCAGGACGTGGAAGTGTCGGCGACCACCGGGGCGGGCCTTGACGATCTGCTTGAATCCATCGCGTTGCAATCCGAGTTGCTCGATCTGAAGGCCAACCCGGATCGTGCCGCCCAAGGTGCGGTGATCGAGGCAAAGCTCGATGTCGGCCGTGGTCCGGTCGCTACGGTTCTGATCCAGCATGGCACCCTGAAGCAGGGCGATATCTTTGTCGTCGGCGAGCAGTGGGGCAAAGTGCGCGCCATGGAGAACGATAAGGGTGAGCGCGTGAAAGAGGCCGGCCCTTCCGTGCCCGTCGAAGTGTTGGGCCTCAACGGTACGCCCGAGGCCGGCGACGTCCTCAACGTGGTCGAGACCGAGGCGCAGGCCCGCGAGATTGCCGAGTACCGCCAGAAAGCGGCCAAGGACAAACGCGCCGCTGCCGGCGCCGCGACGACGCTCGAGCAGATGATGGCCAAGGCGAAGGCGGACGAGAATGTCGCCGAGCTGCCGATCCTGGTGAAGGCGGACGTGCAAGGTTCGGCCGAGGCCATCGTTCAGGCGATGGAGAAGATCGGCAACGACGAGGTTCGCGTGCGCGTGCTGCACTATGGTGTCGGCGCGATCACCGAGACCGATGTCGGTCTGGCGGAAGCATCCGGAGCTCCGATCATGGGCTTCAACGTGCGGGCCAATGCATCCGCACGGCAGACCGCGAACCAGAAGGGCGTCGAAATCCGCTACTACAGCGTGATCTACGACCTCGTGGACGATGTGAAAGCGGCGGCCTCGGGGCTTCTGTCGGCCGAGGTTCGTGAAACCTTCATCGGCTATGCCCAGATCAAAGAGGTTTTCAAGGTCACCAAGGTCGGCAATGTTGCCGGTTGTCTGGTGACCGAAGGCGTCGCACGCCGGGCTGCTGGTGTTCGTCTTCTTCGCGACAATGTCGTGGTCCACGAAGGCACGCTGAAGACCCTGAAGCGCTTCAAGGACGAAGTGTCCGAGGTCATCTCGGGTCAGGAATGCGGTATGGCGTTCGAGAATTACGACGACATCCGCCCGGGCGATGTCATCGAGATCTTCACCCGCGAGGAGGTCGAGCGCAGCCTGTAACGGGCGACGCTCGCCTAACCTGGCAGTATCGAAAAGCCCGTCGGTCGATTGGCCGGCGGGCTTTTTGCTCATTATATTTTTTCGGCAAAACCCATATAGATCACCGTCTTGAACGGCAACGGCCCGAAGATCAGGTCACCGCGCCAATCGATGCCGCGCGGACCCAGCCCTGTCGATCTTACCTGAGCCAACCCAGCCTTGGTCAAAGCCGCAGAGAGTTCGTCAGGCGTGATGAACAACTGTGGGTCATGAGTGCCTTTGGGCAGGACCTTCAAGAGGTCTTCCGAAATACTGATCGCGGCGAGGCGGGAAATTGCGTTTCGATTCAGCGTATCGAAGAAGAATCGTCCGGAGGGGCGAAGAACGCGTGCGACATTGGCCAAGACAGCATCAAGATCGCGAACGTGCTCCAGCACATCGACGCAGACCACGGCGTCGAAACTGGCGTCGGGATAGTCCATGTCTTCTCCCGTTCCGACATCGTAACGAATCTCAAGGTCTTGCGACGCGGCATGCTGTTTCGCCGCAGCGATCGCCCTCTTTGCAGGATCGATGCCCGTCACATTCGCGCCACGTTTCGCCAGGGCTTCCGCCATGAACCCCCCGGCACATCCCAGGTCCAACACCGTTTTTCCATGCCAATCAAAATGCCGATCGAACCATTTAAGTCGGCCGGGGACCATGTTTTTAAGGGTTCGGATCCACCTCACGTCGTCCGACCACCAACGGTCAGCCTCGGTATCGTATATCTCAAGGTTGTTTCGGGGCATCGCGATCTCCTTCCCGACGGAACTTAGGCGAGATCGGGAATTACCAAGCGGGTTTTAACTGTTAGCGTCCTCTTCACACCGGTCCCTTAAACCCGACCCTGGGGAACAAAGAGGGAATTGTCATGGCAGGGGGCAACGCACCGGTCATTATCAAGCGAAAGAAGAACATTGTGGGCGGGGGCCATCATGGGGGCGCCTGGAAGGTCGCCTATGCGGACTTCGTAACCGCGATGATGGCGTTCTTCCTGATGATGTGGCTTCTGAATGCAACGTCGGAGGAACAGAGAGCCGGCCTTGCCGACTATTTCAGTCCTGAAATTCCGGTGTCACGCGAGTCAGGGGGCGCGCGATCCTTGCTCGACTCGCCCCCTGTAATCCAACCATCCCAAGCCCCTGCGCCGGCAAACAGTGAGGAAGAGGATAATTTCCAGGATGTGCTCGAACACTTCGTGGCCAATTCGGGCGAAAGTGACGTGGGCGACGATTTGTTGCAGCATATTCTGACGCGGGTTACGGACGAGGGCCTCGTCGTGGACCTGTTCGATCTTCCAGGCGCCCCATTGTTCGAGCCTTCCAGCGGGCGCCCGACGCGGCTGATGCGCGATCTGGTGGCCGTGGTCGATGACGTCTTCCGTGATCAGAAGAACAAGGTCGCGATCAAGGCGCATGTCCGATCGGATCTTGCGGCGACCCGCACGCGATCGTCTTGGCCTTTATCGACCTCTCGCGCTGAATCCGTGCGTACGCTGCTGGCTTCGGGATGGATCGGTGACGCCAGGCTGGACCGCACGGAAGCTCACGGGGACAAGGAACCGCTGCACCGCAATCGTCTGGATGTGCGGAACAACAGGATCGAGATCGTTTTGCTGCGCAGAAACGGGACGCGTTAGGGGGCCGTTAAGGTCGGTGACGTAACGATTGGGAAACACCGGAGGATCCGGAGATTAAAGGAGCCTAGTCCCATGTCGATTTCCTCTTCGCTCGCAGCGGGTGTCAGCGGCCTGAGCGCCAATGCCGAAAGGTTGGCAAGCATTTCCGACAATATCGCGAACTCGGCGACCTACGGATACAAGCGCTCGACCACGGACTTCCACACGCTTGTCGTCAATGGCGGCGCGGGTGCGAAGTATACGGCCGGCGGTATCACGACCTCGAACATGCGACTGGTCGATGAGCGTGGCCAGTTGCAAACGACGAGCAATGCAACAGACATTGCCATCAATGGGCGCGGCTTCTTGCCGGTTCGGGATTATACCGACACTGATGGTGGCGCGACATTGGGACTCAAGACGACCGGCTCTTTCCGCCCGAATGCCCAAGGTTTCCTCGTCGATGCGACCGGGCAGGTACTTCTGGGCATTCCGGCGAATATCGACGGTACATTTCCGAAGTTTGCCCGCGACAGTTCGGATGCGCTCCGCCCGGTGAGCGTGTTCCACAACCAGTTCGCGGCGAACCCGACGGATGAGATGAAACTTGCCCTGAACCTGCCGTCATCGGATTCCGAGCCGGGGAACATCGGCGCGCAACATGAGCTTACGATCGAATATTACGGTAACTTGGGCCAGACCGAGCAGCTAACCTTTGGGTTCACTTCGACCGCAGCCAATACTTGGCAACTTGAGGTCACCGACCTTGGCACAGCGGCAAACGTTGGGACGTTTGACCTATCGTTCAATGACTTGACGGTGGGCGGCGGTACTTTGGCTTCGGTGACGCCCGCTGCGGATTACGATGCCGCGACAGGTGAACTGATCATGGACGTCAACGGCGCAGAAATTCGCGTGGATATCGGTTTGCTGAACGAAGGTGGTGGCATCACGCAGTTGAACTCGACCTTCGCTCCGTCAAACATTTCGAAGAATGGATCCACGGTGGGCAACTTTGCCGGGGTCGAGGTCGATCCCAAGGGCGTCATCCACGCAATCTACGACTCTGGCTTCACGCGGCCGATTTATCAGGTTCCGGTAGTCGACGTTGCAAACCCCAATGGGCTTACGGCTTCGGACAGCGGAACTTTCGAGGTTTCACTGCAATCGGGTAACCTTTTCATGTGGGATGCTGGCACCGGGCCCGTTGGTGAGACGGCCGGATACACACGGGAAGCGTCTACCACCGACGTCGCGATGGAGCTTACGCAGCTGATCCAAACGCAGCGTGCCTACTCGTCGAACGCAAAGGTCATCCAGACCGTCGACGAGATGTTGCAGGAAACAGCGAACCTGAAGCGGTGATCTGAAAAATGAGCATTTCCGCCGCCCTCTCTTCCGCTGCCTCTGGTCTGACCGTCACCGGTCGCGCCGCCGCGACTGTATCAACGAACATCGCCAACGCGATGACGCCGGGTTACGCAGCACGTCAACTGGAACTCAGTTCCGCGCCGTATGGCGGCGTATCCAGCACAGGTGTTTCCCGACGCGAAACGGCGGCAGTCTTGTCAGCAAGACGGGAAGCGGACGCCAATGCGGCGGGTATCAATGTCCGTCTCGGCGCGGCGAACAAGGTCGCAGATGCGATCGGGCGAGCCGAGGATCCTGATTCGCTCTCCGCGAAGGTCGCCGCATTCTCAGCAAGCTTGACCTCAGCTGCCAGCCAGCCCGGCTCGACTGTCCGTCTTCAGAACGTCCTTACCGCAGCAACTCGCTTGTCCGACCATGTCAATCAGGCCGGACAGGCCATTCAGGATGAACGTTTGACGGTTGAGAAAGGAATTGCCAAAGACGTGAATTCCTTGAACGAAGGCCTCAGCCGGCTGGAAACCCTGAACAAGGATATTATCCGCGCCGCAGCTTTGGGCCAGGATACGAACAGCCTTCTGGATCAGCGACGCCGTACGGTCGACACCATCTCGGATCTCGTGCCGGTGAAAGAAATGCCGCGCGATGATGGGAGCATCGCCCTTGTGACCGAAAACGGGGCAATCCTGATCGACGGCAAGGCCGGAAAGATCGGCTTTACCGAGATGCCCGCGATGACGCCCGCAATGACCCTTGGAAGCCCTCTGTCGGGACTTACGTTGAACGGTCGCCCGATTGATATCACAAAGGGCAACCATGCTTTGGCTGGCGGGTCGATCGCGGCCAAGCTCGAGATCCGCGACGAAGCACTTCCCGCCGCCCAAGAGAAGATGGACGCGTTTGCGCGAGACATGATCGAACGCTTCTCCGAAGCCGGGCTCGACTCGACGCTGGCGCCTGGCGCCGCGGGGTTGTTCACGGAGGCCGGTAGCGCATTGACCGTTCCAGCCGCTTCGGGACTTGCGCAGCGGTTGTCCGTCAATCCGGCGGTGGACCCCGCGTCGGGGGGCGCGCTGTACCGCTTGCGGGACGGTTTGGGCGCGGCGGCGCCGGGGCCTTCGGGCGAAGCCCGGTTCCTCCATGCGCTTGGGGACGCTTTGGATTCCGCTCGCCTTCCATCCAACCCATCTTTGGGAACAAGCAGTCAGAGCGCCGGGGGGCTGGCAGGCTCGCTGGTATCAGGTTCCACGGCATCGGCCTATGCGCTTTCCAACGACCTGGGCTTCGCCGAGGCGCGCGCGACCACGTTCCGCGACGCAGAGCTGTCCGAGGGCGTCGACACGGATGACGAGCTGAGAACGCTGATGCTGATCGAGAAATCCTATGCCGCAAACGCCCGGGTAATTCAGGTGGCAAATTCGATGCTCGATCGACTGATGGAGATTTGACATGCCAACATTGACCATAGGTGATCTGGCCCAGAATTTCCTCATGCGGCACTCGAATGCGCGTCTCTCAAGGAATCTTTCGACGCTGGGGGACGAACTGACCTTCGGGATCAAGAAGGATGTTGCTGCGGCAATGTCCGGCGATACGGGACAGGTCGCAAGTATTGATCGAGCTCTCGTTCGACTGGATGCTCAGATGCTGGCAACGAACGAAGCAGGCATTCGCGCCGATGCGACCGGAATCGCACTGAAAACGTTCACGTCGCGGCTGCAATCTATCGATTTGAGTGTACTGTCCCAAAGTGCAACTGGGCCGCAGCTTCCCGCTTTGGCCGCAGGCGCCAAACAGGCGTTCCTCGGGGCGCTGTCCGACCTCAACGGCACGGCGGCGGGGCGGCCACTTTTTGGTGGGACCGCCGGAGCCGGTCCAGTGCTGCGAAATGCTGAAGAAATCTATGCCAACCTTGTCGCAAGCGTATCAGCCGAAACAACTTCACAGGATGCAAGTAACGCGATCGACGCGTATTTTGCGGATGGTGGGCCATTCCAGACCGGCGATTACCTGGGCGAGGTAACTGATGATGCGCCAGTTCGGCTGGGTGGCGGTGCCGTGGTGGAAATGAACACGCGTGCGGACGATCCGAAGGTCCGCGCCGGACTGGCCGCCATGGCACGAGTGGCGATGTTGGGGGAGAACATCGCAATGTCCCTTGAGGAGAAAGCGGCGCTCGGACGCAATGCCGTTCCGCACTTGCTTGCCGCCACCGGGGGCGCGATCGAGCTGCACTCGCAGACCGGCGCATCTCAGGCAACGATCGATTCTTCAAAAGTCCGGCTGGGGGTTGAACGTGACGCGCTCCGAACCGGGCGGTTGGATTTGCTCTCGGCCGATCCCTACGAAACAGCAACGCGCCTTCAACAGACCGAGCAGCAGATCGAAACGCTGCACACTCTCACGGCGCGTCTTTCCCGACTGAGTTTGGTGAACTTCATATGATACGTTTGCTCGCCGCAGTCGGACTGATCCTGTTTGCCGGATTGGCGCATGCCACGCCGGTCCGGATCAAGGACTTGGTCGAGTTCGACGGCGTTCGCGGCAATGACCTTGTCGGCTACGGTTTGGTCGTGGGCCTCAACGGAACGGGTGACGGACTCCGCAACTCGCCGTTCACGGAAGAAATCATGTCGAGCATTCTGGAACGTCTCGGCGTGAACGTGTCGGGTGAAGACTTCAGGCCGAAGAACGTGGCGGCCGTTCTGGTTACCGCGGATTTACCTCCATTTTCTCGGGCAGGTAGCCAAATCGACGTTACCGTGTCTGCTATCGGGGACGCCTCCTCGCTTCTTGGTGGGACGTTGATCATGACCCCTTTGAACGCGGCCGATGGAGAGATCTACGCTGTTGCGCAGGGCCCGGTTCTGGCAGGCGGCATCGTGGCCGAAGGCGAAGCGGCTAACGTTACTCAGGGGGTTCCAACGTCAGGCACGATTCCCTCTGGGGCGCGAGTAGAGCGCGAAATCGACTTTGATTTCACGCAACTGGACTCGATCAGGTTGGCCTTGCGGACGCCGGATTTCACGACGGCCGGGCGGATTGAGCAAGCCATAAACCAGTCCCTCCGCCGCAGTGTTGCGGTGATGTTGGATGCCGGGACGGTGATGGTCGATATTGGGGCGACGCAAGCCGCCTCGCCGGCTCACGCACTGTCCCAGATCGAGAACATCTCTGTGGAGCCCGAACGTCGCGCCCGGGTGGTGGTCGATCAGCGCTCGGGAACGATTGTGATGGGTGAAGATGTCCGGATTAGTCGTGTTGCCGTCAGCCAGGGCGGACTAACCCTTCGGGTTGAGGAAGCCCCCGTGGCGGTTCAACCTAATCCGTTTGCCCCGGGTGAGACGGTCGTGGTCCCCCGCACGGGTGCCGAGATCGAACAGCGTCCTGGCATCGGTCTGGCCGAAGTTCCGGGTGGTGCTTCGCTGTCGGATGTAGTCGCGGGCTTGAACGCATTGGGCGTGGCGCCCCGGGACATGATCGACATCTTGAAGACCATCAAGGCAGCCGGTGCGCTCCACGCTGATTTTATCGTTCAGTAGCTGGGGCTGACGCGAAAATAATACTACGGATGGCGTCCGCGGTTTCCGCGGGCGCTTCTTCGTGCGCCAGATGCCCATAGGGTCCGAGGGACACATACGAAACGTTTGGATTCTCGGCTGCGATGTCGCGGGATACGGAGGGCGGAACAGTGCCATCGCGGTCTCCGACGATCAGGGTCGCGGGTGTTTCCATAGTCTTGATCCTGTCGCGCACGCTGCGGGTGGACCAGCGGGCCATCATCTCCAGTGCGCCTTCCACATGCGAGGGATTCCCAACCAGGCGCGAGTAAAGGCGACGACCTGTCGGATCCAGTATCGACCCTGTCGCATCCAAAAGTCGATCCACGCCGCCCGTTGATGTCGCAATTCGAGAGAACAGGTTTGGAACCAGTGGGAAGGATGCCAGAGCGCGAGCCATTATGGGAAAAAGCCATGCCGGGGGCCCCTCGAACGCGCCCAACGCTGCGTTGAGTCCAATAATATGCGGTCCGGGGCGGGATTGAGCCATGGCGAATGCGATCGCAGCCCCGGCCGAATGCCCGACAATGACATCGGGTTGCACGCCCATCGTGTTACAAAGGTGCCAAGTATCTTCGGCCATCGCCGGCAGGGAGGAGCGATGGCGCGATCCCAGCGCGGTGAAGCCATGGCCTGGCAAGTCCGGGGCGACGACGCGATAGTCGCGGGCAAGGTCCGGCATCAGGTCACGCCAGGAATGCGTCGCCCCCCCGGTTCCGTGAAGCAGCAGCAGCACCGGACCGTTCAGCCCCATCGTTTGCGCATGCCATCTGTGCGGACGGCTATCTACGAACTGTGAGTGGTCCCGGTTTGGCCAATCCGCCCCATCGTTGTCCCAGCGCATCAGGTGAGCTCGGCTCGCAAGCGGTCCTGCGCCCCATACGGCAAGGCCAGGTACGTACCCCCGAGTAGACTGGCTAGGGGCCGAAGCGTCGGGCTAGGACGTGTGCCCGTGTTGATCACCAGCGTGGGCACCCCGGCTTGGCGGAGTTTGCGTGCGACCTGTTCGGCGTCCGCCGCTGCGCGTGCGCGATTGGCGGTTTTGTCGAGTGCGATGTTCGCGCGTCCGTCCGTCAGCAACACCAGTGTCGGGGTTTGGCCCTTCCGGCGGGCGGCTTCAGTCAAGTGACTTGCTTCGACGAGGGCCGCGGCCAAGGGCGTGCCGCCTCCGCCCGTCAGGCCCGCCAATCGACGCTTGGCCTGGACTAGAGACCGGGTCGGGGGCACCGTCACTGCAGCGCCGTCCCCTTTGAAAGAAATAAGTGCCACGTGATCGCGCGAGGCATAGGCTTGTGAGAGCAGCGACTCGATGGCGCCCTTCGCTTCGGACATGCGCGCCATCGCGGATGAGCCCGAGGCGTCCACCACGAATATGATCAGTCGCTCGGTCCTCGTATCATGACGTTTGAGGTGCAGGTCAGCGGGTTCGATCAGAACCGGACGCGGATCGTTATGGTGGCTTGCGCGGCGAATGGTCTGCCATGGCGCGGTCGCGCGCAGAGTGGCGAAAAGGTCAATACGCCCGGCGGACGGTCGGCCCGGTCGCGGCGGCAAGGGCCGTCCCCGCGGTCCACCCATCTTGCGCGCGCCTGCCGTGCCCTGCGTCGCGCCTTTGGACCGGGCGGCGACGAGCGAGGCGAGAAGACCGCGCGGCAATGCCATCCGGGTCGCTTCGACGAGGCGCTCTGTCCCTTCGGTGCCGGAGTCCTGTGACTGTTGATCTGGCGGCGGATCGGGCGGGGGTTGGTTTTCGGGCGCTTCATCCTCGGGAAGGGTCGTTGCGCGATGGGCTAGAGTCAATTGGCAAGCCGCGGCCGCGTCGGCTTCGGTCACACAGTCCCTGCCGTCCACGGCTGCGATGGCCCGGGCGCAGCAACAGGCGGCAAGAGGTCCGCGAAAGGATACGATGCCCAGACCGACACTGGCCGCCACGATCGCATCCCGCACCGGGTCGGGCAGGATTGCCTTGGCATAGAGGTCGTGGACTTTTTCATCGACCGGCGAGATGGGCGAGAGGTCCGACAGGCAAACCCCATCCAGCGTGACGAACAGGCCCAACCGCTCGGTCAGGGCAGTTGGCGGGGTTGCGTCGTCTTCGCCCTCGTCCACCGCGATGAGTGTCTTTCCCCCCGCATCGAGGGCCCGCCCCAGGCGGGCCGCAAGTCCGGGGGTGCACCGGTCGGCCATTGAAAGCGTCAGCACGGCATGGGTTTCAAGAAGACCGGGGCGTGTGACAAGCCGGCCGGCGGCTAGCGTGGCGGCGATATCGGGCCCGCCCAGAAGGGCCTCGTCCGATATGGCCGGGTGAACACGTATCCCCGAGGGCAGGGCCGCCAGAAGGGTATCGCGGGCAGGGGAAGGGCGCGCGCGAAGCCACATACCCCCCAAGTCCTGCCCCGCGACGTGCAGCACGCGCGCCGCCAGACTGGCGCTGTCCCAAGTCATTCGGCGGCGTCGGCAAGGGGCCCGAAGACCTCGTCCAACAGGCGATGTATCCGGATGGCCGATCCGGCATCGTCCATCGGATCGCGTCGCAGGCGATGCTGCAAGGCCATGGCCGCGATCTGGCGCAGGTGATCGCGGCCGATCCGGGTTGCCCCTTCATAGGCCGCTTGCGCCCGGGCGGCCTTCAGCAGGGTCAGCTCGCCGCGCAGCCCGTCCGAGCCGAGCGCAATGCACAGCTCGGCGCAGTCGCGCAGGGTGTCGTCCGTCGTTTCCACCCCGGCAAGATGCTTGCGGGCGTCGAGGATCGCGCGACGTTGAGAGTCTTCGAACGGTTTCCACCGGCGCAGGAAGGCGGCGCGGTTCGCCTCGAACGCGTCGCGACGGCGGATGACTTCGATCCGGGTCTCGACGTCCGTGGGGGAGGCGACATCCACCATCAGCCCGAAACGATCCAGAAGCTGGGGCCGAAGCTCCCCTTCTTCGGGATTGCCCGAGCCCACCAGCACGAACCGGGCCGGATGCCGGATCGACAGACCTTCGCGTTCGACGACGTTCTCGCCCGATTGCGCCACGTCCAGAAGGAGGTCGACGATATGATCCTCCAGCAGGTTGACCTCGTCCACGTAGAGGTACCCCCGGTTGGCTTGGGCCAGCAGCCCTGGCTGGAACGCTTTTTCCCCCTTGGTCAGCGCCCTTTCGATGTCCAGCGCACCGGTCACACGATCCTCGGCGGCGCCGAGCGGCAGGTCAATCACCGGGGTGGCGCGCTGCACGACGCGGGTGCCGGCGGTATCGACCCATTCGGGCACGTCGCGCAGCCGGGGCGAGTTGACGGGGCAACCTTCGACGGCGCGGATCTTCGGCAGTAACCCAGCCAGGGCCCGGACGGCAGTGGACTTTCCGGTGCCGCGGTCGCCCATGACCAATACGCCGCCGATCGACGGGTCGATAGCGGTCAAGATCATCGCCTGCTTCATCTGGTCCTGGCCGACGATGGCGGTGAAGGGGAAGGGGGTCATGCAGCCTCCGGTCGGGTCGAAAGGGGGGGCGCGTCGCGCCAGGCTCCGGCCTCGCCCGCGACGTGAAAACGGGCGTAGAGTTCCTCGGCAAACCAGCCGCCCTCGCGGACCTGGCGGATCGCTTCGGCATGGGCGCCCGAGGTTCTGGCAAAGCGCGCCATGCTGGCGGTGTCGGGCCAGACCGAGAACGTGACCTGATGCAGCCACGGCATCTCGCCGATGCCAATCTTGAAAAGAACGTCCGGGTTCACGCCGATCCTGGCCGAGATGGCAGGCTCGGCCCGCCAGAACTGCGCCAGATGACGCGCGCGTATGGTGCCGCGGGTCAGGGCAGCGACGGGGCCGTCGGGCGTCTCGGACGGGATGAACGGGGTGCGGCCCGACCAGGACCCGCGTGCCGATGTCGGGTTCAGGAACAAAGTCCAGCTTTCCGTGGCGCGCCGTGCCCAGCGCTTATACACGCCTGCCTTGCGTATCCGGTCTTGCGCCGTCTCGATGTCCGGCCAGCAGGCGAGGATTGCCCAGACCTTCGTGTTCGGGATCGGCGTAAAGCCCTGACCCGACCCTGATCCGCACAGTTTCCAGAACCGGCAGTCGCGGTCGCGCCAGAAATCGACACGGCTGAGCCCCATCTGTCCGAAGACCCAGGCGCGGTCCCGAAGCCTGTCGAAACGGTAAAGGCTGAGGGTTACGGTCTGAATGGCAGCTCTCCTGATCGTCGCTGAAGTGTGACAGCGTTCGGGACTTGATGAAAGACGTCCCATGCGACAATGTAAAGTTTAGTTTACAGTGGAAGGCCCGCTCATGGACGATCTTGCAAGCTTGCGCGACGGTGATCGGGCCGTCGTGATTGGTGCCGGGCTGGGCGGTCTGGCAGCGGCGATGCGGCTGGGGGCGAAGGGCTATCGCGTGACGGTGCTGGATCGGCTGGACGGTCCGGGCGGGCGCGGGTCGGCAATCCACAAGGACGGGTTTCGGTTCGACCTGGGGCCGACCATCGTTACGGTGCCACAGCTTTTGCGGGACCTTTGGGCGACATGCGGGCGTGATTTCGACACAGATGTCGATCTGCGTGCGCTCGACCCGTTCTATGAAATCAGGTGGCCCGATGGATCTACCTTCACCGCGCGTCAGGACACGGATGCCATGCGAGCCGAAGTGGCGCGCCTGTCGCCCGAAGACCTCCCCGGTTACGAGCAATTCCTGAAGGACAGCGAGGCGCGATACCATTTCGGGTTCGAGGATCTCGGGCGCCGGTCCATGCACAGGTTTGAGGACCTCTTGAAAGTCCTGCCGAAATTCGTTGGCCTCAGGGCGGATCGCTCGGTCGCGGCCCATGCGGCCCGGCGGTTTCACGATCCGCGGCTGCGGATGGCGTTCAGCTTTCATCCGCTGTTCATCGGCGGCGACCCGTTCAACGTGACCTCGATGTATATCCTCGTTAGTCACCTCGAGAAGGAATTCGGCGTCCACTATGCCATGGGCGGTGTCGTAGCGATCGCCGAGGCGATGGTGCGGGTGATCCGCGATCAGGGCGGGGAGGTCCGATACGGCGTCGAAGTGGACGAGATCCTGTTGCAAGGCGGGCAGACCCGCGGCGTGCGCACCGTCGAAGGACAGATGATCCCTGCGCCTCTAGTCGTGTCGAATGCGGATGCCGGTCACACCTATTCCCGTCTTTTGCCCGGCAAGAAGCGGTGGACCGAGTCAAAGCTGAGAAAGCGGCGGTATTCCATGGGGTTGTATGTCTGGTATTTCGGGACGCGTGGCACGCGGGACATGTGGTCCGACGTGGGCCACCACACGATCCTGAACGGGCCACGCTATCAGGGCCTTGTCCACGACATCTTCTTGAAGGGCCAATTGTCCGACGACATGTCGCTGTATGTGCATCGCCCGACCGTCACCGACCCGAGCGCCGCGCCCGAGGGGGACGATACCTTCTATGCCCTGTCGCCGGTGCCGCATCTGGGCCACGCGCACCCCGTCGATTGGCGGGCCGAGGCCGCCGTCTACCGCGAGAAGGTCGCGGCGCAGCTTGAAACGCTGATCCCTGGATTCCGCGACCGTATCGTGGCCGAGCACGAGATGACGCCCGGGGATTTTCGCGACCGCTACCTGTCCCCCCATGGGTCGGGCTTTTCGATCGAGCCGCGGATCCTGCAATCGGCGTGGTTTCGGCCCCATAACGTCAGTGAGGAGGCCAAGGGTCTGTTCCTCGTGGGTGCGGGAACGCATCCCGGGGCGGGGGTGCCTGGCGTGATTTCTTCGGCCGAGGTTCTTGGCAAGCTCGTCCCTGATGCTCCGGGCGGGATGCGTTCTGAAAGGTTGGCCGCAGAATGACCCATGAAACCGACATGGCCTACTGCCGCGAGGCGATCCGCCATGGATCGCTGTCATTCCACGCAGCGTCTCGTCTGCTTCCCAGAAAGGTGCGCGATCCGGCGTTGGCCTTGTACGCCTTCTGTCGCCTTGCCGACGACGCGGTGGACGATGGCGCCGACAAGCGCGACGCCGTGCTCCGCCTGCGTGACCGGCTGGACCTAAGCTATCGCGGCACCCCACAGAACCGCCCCGCCGATCGCGCCTTCGCCGAGATGATCGCGCGCCACGACATGCCCCGCGCGCTGCCCGAGGCCCTTTTGGAGGGGCTGGCCTGGGATGCGCTGGGCAGACGCTATGACACGCTTTCGGATCTCTATGGATATTCCGCGCGGGTGGCATCGGCCGTCGGTGCGATGATGTGTGTGTTGATGGGCGTTCGGGATGCGAACGCCTTGGCGCGGGCCTGCGATCTGGGCGTTGCGATGCAGCTGACGAACATCGCCCGCGACGTGGGGGAGGACGCGCGCGCCGGGCGTCTGTATCTGCCGCAGGAATGGCTTTTGGCCGCGGGCGTGGACCGGGACGCCTTTCTGGCGGATCCGTGTTTCGACCCCCGGCTCTGCACCATGGTGCAAGCCCTCCTGACCGATGCTGCCCGCCTATATAACCGATCCGAAGCCGGGATCGCGGCGCTGCCCCTTTCCGCGCGCCCCGGCATCTATGCTGCGCGTCACGTTTATGCCGCCATCGGCGGTGCGGTGCGGCGCAATCGCTTCGACAGCATCCAACCACGTGCGCGGACAGGTCGGGCGCGCAAGGTTGCGCTTCTGGGGCTGTCGACGGTGCGTGCGGGGGCAAGCACCGTCATGCCACGCTCGGCCGTGATCTTCGCGCCGCCCTTGCCCGAGACGGCCTTTCTTGTGACGGCTGCGCGCCGGGATGCGCCCGCCCGGACCGAGTGGGGGCATACGCTCGTCGAGGTCTTTGCCCAGCTCGAGCGGCACGACCGCGCAGGAGCCGAGGTCTGAGGAACAACGCGCGGTATGGCCCCGTTCCTCGGTTAAACCGAGGAGCCTCAGTAATGACCGAATACACCTTCACGCTGAAAGACATCTCGCCGGTCACGCATGATACCTACCGGCTGATCTTCACGCGCCCCGACGATTTCGACTTCGAATCCGGCCAGTGCACTCACTGGGCCTTCGACGCCGATGGATGGCGCGACGAGGACCGCCCCTTCACCATGACCTCGCAACCCGAAGAGACCGACAAGGTCGAGTTCGTGATCAAGACGTATCCCGATCACGAGGACGGCGTGACGAAAGAGATTCCCAAGATGACGCCCGGCGACAAGGTCATTGGCGATGAGCCCGGGGGCGCGATCACCGACAAGGGCGTCGGAGTGTTCATTGCCGGGGGCGCGGGCGTGACGCCCTATATCCCTATCCTGCGCCGTCGCGCGAAGGACGGCACGCTGAACGGCTGCACCCTGATCTATTCCAACAAGACCGAGCGTGACATCATCCTTCGCAGCGAATGGGAGTCAATGTCCGGTCTGAAGACCGTCTTCACCGTTACCGACGAGGATAGCGCTGCGGTTGAAACCGGTATGATCGACGAGGGCTTCCTGAAAAAGCACCTCGATGGTTTGGATCAGCGCTTCTATCTGTGCGGACCCAAGCAGATGGTGAACGACATTCGCGATGCGCTGAAACGGATCGGTGTCGACGAAGACAATATCGTGACCGAAAACGGCTGGTAGACGCCCTCGAGGATCGAGGCGTCAGTGCTTGCGCAGCGCCTCGATCAGTTCGTCCTTCGTCATGTCCGATCGCCCCTCGATCCCGATCTCTTGCGCACGATCATAGAGGTCGTCTTTCGTCCAGTCTTCGTATTGTCGGTTTTCGCCGCCCTTTTTCGACGGATCCATGTCGTCATTGGCCTGCGCGTTGGCGATCCGGGCCGTCTTTTCCTTTGACATGCCCTGGTCGCGCAGTGCCTCGAAGGTTTCGTCGTCCTTGATGGACGGTCCGTGGTTCTTGGCCATCGTGCTCTCCAAACTAGGTTTGAATCGGAACGGAATAGGATTTGGGCGGTTCCCGTCGATCACGAGCGAGGATTCTGAAAGATGGTCGACTCGACCGAAGAGCGCGTTCGCGCGATGGAATTGAACCGGAAGGACCATCAGGAAACCGATGGTGAGGAAGAGCAGCAGATAGATCAGGCTGCGCGTCTTTCGGCCCGCATGATCTACGAGGTCATCCGCCGCGATGGCGCGGACGAGATGACCCGCCCGAAAACGTCGCTGGTCTTTTCCGGTCTGGCCGCCGGCATACTGATCGCCTTCTCGATCATCGGCGAAGCCATTCTGCGCGCCCACCTGCCCGATGCCCCGTGGCTGCCGCTGGTCGAAAGCCTGGGTTATACTCTCGGGTTCTTGTTGGTCATCATGGGCCGGATGCAGCTTTTTACCGAGAACACCATTACCACGGTGCTGCCGCTGACGTCGAACCCGTGCAGGGAATACTTCTTTCTTACCGGACGCCTGTGGGCGATCGTGCTGGCCGCCAATGTCGTCGGCGCGTTCATCGCAGGCACGTTCATGGCCTACACTCCGACCTTCGGCCCCGAGATCAAGACGGCCCTGCGCGAGATCTCGGAACACGCGGTCCTGCATCCTCCGGTCGAGGCGTTCTTCAAGGCTCTTCCTGCCGGGGTCATCATCGCGGCAATCGTTTGGATGATGCCAATGGCGCCTCAGGGCCCCGTCCTCGTCATCGTCATTTTCACCTGGCTGATCGCGGTCGGTGGCTTCACGCACATCATCGCCGGATCGGTTGAGATGGCGTACCTGGCGGTACAGGGGCTGATCACCTTCACGGAAGCGTTGAAGTTTTTCATCCCGGTTCTCGTGGGCAACGTGATTGGCGGAACGGTGGTGTTCACCCTTATCACATGGGCGCAGGTGGCGGCCGAGGTCGAAGAATGACGCCACTTCGCAAAACGTGATGTTGCGTCGGGTGGCGGACCCATCAATGGCTCTCTAAAGTGGATAATGTTGCTCAGCGGGGGGCCAATACGTGAAGGGACGCTTTCTCGGCGCAAGTTTCGCCGCAGTATGTCTTGCGCTGCCAGCGTCGGCTTTCGAAAATCTGTCGTTTCAGGTTGCCGGGTCCGAGAACCTGACCGAAGACCTGCGCCGTGCTTCGCTTCTGGTGGCGGCCGTCAATGAAGATGTGACCGACCCAGCCGAGCTTCTGGCCGCCGCGCGCGCCGATTACGGTCGGCTGGTGGGGGCCTTATATGCCGACGGGCGATACGGGCCCGTCATCAATATCACGGTGAACGGAACCGAGGCGGCCGATATCTCTCCGCTAACCCGGCTTGGATCGATCCAAAGCGTCAATGTCCGGGTGCAGCCGGGACCGGTCTATGCGTTCTCGACCGCCGAGATTGGGCCCTTGGCTCCGGAGACCGAGCTTCCCGACGGGTTTCGCGTCGGCAGGCCCGGGGAATCCGGTGTCATTCGCGATGCCGCACAGGCGGCAGTTCTGGGCTGGCGTCAGGTCGGCCATGCCAAGGCTGATATCGGCGACCAGTCGGTCGTTGCGCAGCACGAGGAAAACCGCCTCGCGGCGCAGATCGGAGTTGCGCCGGGACCGTTGGTGCGGTTCGGCGACCTGATCCTAACCGGGCAGGAGGCTGTGCGCCCCGAGCGACTGCGCGCGATCGCGGGTTTTCCGACGGGCGATATCTACAGTCCGGAGGATATCGACGATGTCGCGCGCAGGCTCAGGCGGACGCAGGTCTTCTCGGCCGTGGCGCTGACCGAGGCCGAGACGCTGGGGCCGAACGACACGCTGGACGTGGATGCGAACCTTGTTGCGTTCCCACCCCGGCGGATCGGTTTTGGGGCCGAGATCTCGACTGTCGAGGGGCTGACACTGACCAGTTACTGGATCCACCGCAATCTGTTCGGCGGGGCCGAGCGTTTGCGTCTGGATGGCGAAGTGTCGGGTCTGGGTGGGGGGACCGGCGGCATCGATTATTCCTTCGGCGCCAGGTTCGAGCGTCCGGCCACCTTCGCCCCCGAGAACACCTTCTTCGCCGAGGCGCTCGCTGCCCGGTTCGACGAGGAGGACTATGTCTCGGATACCGTCTCGCTGACCTTGGGCATTCAGCGGTATGTGAACGACCAGATCGAGATCGAATACGGATTGGGCTATCGCTTCAGCTCTGTCGAAGACGACGCGGGCGAGACCGAGTATTCCATGCTGATCGCGCCGCTTTCGGCGACCTACGATTCGCGCGAGGACCCGCTGGACGCCAAAGGCGGGTACTATCTGGACCTCACCGCCACCCCGTTTCTGGGCGTGAACGAGCAGACCGGATCGGGTGGCCGCGTAACCTATGACGCACGCACTTATCTGAGCTTCGGCGAGGATGATCGGTTCACGCTCGCCGGCCGCGTTCAGGGCGGTTCGATCCTGGGGGCCGAGCTTGACGAGGTTCCGAACGAATACCGCTTCTATTCGGGCGGCGGCGGATCCGTACGCGGGCAGGGGTATCAATCCTTGGGTGTGTTCCTGGATAACGGCGTGCGTTCCGGCGGGGCGTCCTATGCCGGTTTCCAATCCGAACTGCGCGCTGGTGTGACCGAACGGATCGGTGTGGTCGGCTTCTATGACTACGGCACTGTCGGATTCGACAGCTTCCCCGACGGGGATCGCAATCATGCGGGCGCGGGGGTCGGTGTCCGGTATCTAAGCCCCATCGGACCCATCCGTCTGGACATCGCGACACCGCTTGGCGGTCCCGATGACGAGGACGAGTCCGGCGGCGTCGAAGTGTATGTCGGTATCGGCCAGGCGTTCTAGGGGAACCTCACCATGCGCAAGTTCACGCGGCTTTGTGTTCTGTCCCTGGGGCTCGGCGTCCTTCCGGTCATGGCACAGGAAACCCCCGATCCGGACGAGGATGGGGGCGGGTTTCTTGAAAACCTGATCGAGGACCGACTGTCTTCGGACGGCTTCCAGGTGCAGGTTCGCGGGTTCGAAGGGGCGCTGTCAAGCACGGCGCGCGTGGCCCAAATCGTCATCTCGGACGAGGAAGGCGCCTGGCTGACCGTGAACGATGCGGTGCTGGACTGGAATCGCAGCGCCCTTTTGCGCGGACGCCTCGAGGTCGAGGAACTGGCGGCCGCAGAGATCCTGTTGCCGCGCCTGCCCCAAGGCGAAGAACAGGCGGACGTGCCCCAGCCGGAAGCGCAACCGTTCTCCCTGCCCGAACTGCCGGTGTCCATCCAGATCGGCCAGATCGACGCCGAAAGGATCGAGTTGGGCCAGACCGTCCTCGGCGAAGAAGCGGTTCTGTCCTTGCAAGGCTCGGCCCGGTTGGCCGATGGCGAGGGCGAAGTCGACATCCGTGCCGAACGTCTGGACGATGAAGGCGTGTTCCAGGTTGCCGGCAGCTTCGAGAATGGCAGCCGCGAATTAACCATCGATGTCAGCCTGGAAGAAGGCCCGGACGGGATCGTTGCCAGCCTGATCGATCTGCCCGGACGGCCCGCGCTGTCGGTCAGTGTAGAAGGGTCGGGTCCGTTGTCGGATTTCGATGCCGAGATCGATCTGGACACCGACGGCGAAGATCGCCTGTCAGGCACCGTGTCGCTGGACGAGGTGGACGGCGCGAACCGCTTCACCGTCGATCTGGGTGGCGACGTGACCGCCCTGTTCGCCCCGACCTACCGCCCCTTCTTCGGGCCGAACGTCCAGCTTCAGGCCGAGGGCGCACGCTTCCCCGACGGGGCGTTTCGCTTGGACAGCCTCGACCTTTCCGCCCAATCGCTAAGCCTCGAGGGCCAGGTGTCGATCGGGGCCGACGGTGTGCCCGATCTGATCGACGTGACCGGAGAGATAGCGTCGGAAAACGGGCCCGTCCTCCTGCCTGTCGGTGGCGATATTCGCGTCGGTCGCGTCGGTCTCGACGTCAATTTCGATGCCAGCGAGGGCGAAACCTGGACTGGCGAGATCGTGGTCGAGAACTTCGACCAACCCGGAATCGAGATCGCGCGGCTGGCGCTGGATGGATCGGGGGTCATTTCGGGTGCGGGCGAGACGTTGGATATCGAAGCCGGGTTCGACATCGATGCCAACGGCCTGGCGCTGGACGATGGTGGCCTCGAAGCGGCGCTGGGCGAGGATCTGACCGGCCGGGTCGAACTTGGCTACGAAGCCGGCGATCCCATCGTGATGAGCGTCCTGCGCCTGACGGGCGTGGGCTTTACACTGAACGGGCAGGGAGAGGTTGACCCGGACGGCGAAAATGTTCCTCTGTCGCTTCAGGCGCAGTTGGACGCGGATGATCTCTCGGTCTTCTCGGCGCTTTCCGGTCTTCAACTGGGCGGCGGCGCGTCCGTCGATCTCGATCTCTCGGCCGAAGCTCTGTCAGGGGCGTTCGACCTCACCTTGGACGGCCGCACGCAGGATCTGTCCTTGGGGATCGACCAGGTCGATCCCCTTCTGACCGGCTCGACACTCTTGCAGCTAGAGGCTGACCGGGACGAAACCGGTCTGCGCGTCAGTGATCTTTCCCTTCAGAACGAGGCCATCGACGTCGACGGCTCGGCCGATCTGACGTCCGATGGCGGAACGGCGGAACTGGAAGCCCGGATCGATGATCTGAACCGGATCGACCCGTCTCTGAGCGGTCCGGCCACCCTAACGGCAAGCGCACGACGTCCAGCCGACGAATGGCGGATCGACCTGAGCTTCGAGGGCGCCGAAGCAGCCGTCGCCGGTGATGCCACGATCCGAGAGCTCGATGCGGAAAGCCCACTAGCGATCTTCGACCTGGGCGTTGTCGCTGATGATCTGTCCAATTTCGGCGTCATTCTGGGGCGTCCGCTTGCCGGATCGGTGGACCTTTCGGCGCGTGGGCAATCGCGCCTGAACTTGCGTCAGGCAGATGTCGCGCTGTCGGGCTCCATGACGGATATCGAGATCGGGCAAGACGAGGTCGACCGCCTTCTGTCTGGCGAGACCCAGATCGAGGCACAGGTTCAGCGCGAAGGCCCGCAATTCACCGTGCCGGGATTGCGCGTCGAGAATCCGCAGATTGCGGTAAACGGCGATGCTTTCATCGCCTCGGGTCAAAGCGAGGTGGACCTGCGCATCGCCTTGGACGAGCTGTCGCAGATCGTGCCCGAGATGCAGGGCCCGGCGGATATCGTGCTGGACGCGGTCGAGGATCAGGAAGGGTGGATTGTCGACCTTGACGCCACTGGGGCCGGGTCGCGGATTGTTGCCGATGCGACGGTGACTGATCTGCGGGCCGACGACGCATCCCCCCTTGTCGAAGGCACGGCGCAGGTTTCGGTGGACGACCTCTCGGTCTTCTCTTCGCTTGCTGACCGTGAGCTTGGGGGCACCGTCGATCTGGATCTCGCCGGCCGCAGCCGTTTCAACCTGTCGGAGGCCGAAATCGCGACCACCGGCCAAACGCGGAACCTTGCTGTCGGTCAGCCCGAACTGGACCGGTTGTTCGAAGGCGTAACCGACCTGGCCATCACGGCCGAGAAGAACGACGAGACCATCTTCGTCGAACGGCTTTCCCTGGAGAATCCGCAAGTGCGGGTCGGGGGTGAAGGCACCTATGGCGGCGCGGGGCAGAATGCCGTCGACGCAGCCATCTTGTTTACCGAGCTATCGGACGTTGTCCCTCAGATGTCGGGCCGCGCGGAGATCACGTTGGACGCAGAGGAAGTCGATGATGCCTGGCAAATCGATCTTGAAGGCGACGGGGCAGGTGCGCTGATCGATCTGGCCGGGCAGATCACGGGGCTGGACGACGTTCCGGCATTTGACGGCGCGGCCTCGATTGAGGTGGCGGATTTGTCGGTCTTCTCGACGCTGGCGAACCGGGATCTGGGCGGTGCCGTCGATCTGGAGGCCGAAGGCATGGCGCGGTTCGACCTGTCCGAGGCGCGCATCGATGCAACCGGCCAGACCCGCGATTTGGCGATCGATCAGGCCGAATTCGACCGCCTGTTCCGGGGCGTGACCCAATTGTCCGTAGACGGTGCGAAGGATGCCGACCGTTTGTCCTTGGACGAATTGATCCTGCGGAATTCGCAGATCAACGCGACTGCACAAGGCACCTATGGCGGGGACGGCGCGAACGCGGTGCAGGCCGATATCTCGGTCGCTCAACTTTCAGATATCCTGCCCGAGCTTTCGGGGCCGGCGGACGTCACCCTGGTTGCGGAAGAGACGGGCGACGTTTGGCAAGTTTCGCTGGACGGCGACGGTGCCGGAGCCGTCGTCGATGTGCTGGGCGAGGTTGGGGGGCTGGGCGCCACCCCCCGGTTCGACGGCGAAGCGACCGTGCGGGCCGCCGACCTCTCGCGGTTTTCCCGCATCGCGGGTCGCCCGCTTGCGGGCTCGGTCAACCTTTCGGCGAACGGCAGCGCAACGCTGGACGCAAGTCGCTTTGACCTGACCGCCGATCTGCGTGCCAATGGTCTGCGCACCGGGATCGCGCAAGCCGACCAGCTTCTGGCTGGGGGCACCACCACGTTGCAGGCCAGCGCCGTGCGGACCGGTCCGAATGCGCCGATCCGCGTGCGGACGTTCAATCTGAACGCACCCGGCCTTGATGCAACGGCGAACGGATCGATCCTTGGGGGCGCCAGCGACCTGACGTTCAACGCCCGGCTGGCCAATCTGGGGCAGTTCGTTCCGAACCTGAACGGGCCGTTGACGGCACAGGGTCGGGCCGGGCAGCAGGGGTCGAACATTTCTCTCGACGTGGCACTGACGGGTCCCGAAGGGATCCAGGCGCAGGTTGATGGAACGGTCGCACAAAGCTTCGACCGGGCGAATATCGATGTGGCCGGGAACGCCCCCTTGCGGATTGCTAACCCGTTTCTGGGCAATCGTGCCCTGACCGGAACGGCGCGGTTCGACCTGGGGCTCAACGGTCCGCTGCAGCCGTCTTCCGCGTCCGGCACCATAACGGTCGAGGGAGGACGGCTGGTCGATCCAAGCGTCCCATTCGTGCTTAACGACATCAATGGCACCGCACAGCTTCAGGGAAGTCAGGCGGTTCTCAACGTCACGGCGAACAAGCAGGAGGGGGGCGCACTACGGCTTGCCGGGACCATCGGCCTCACACCCGGTTATGCCGCCGATCTGGGGATCGAGTTGAACCAGCTCGTGATCGAGGATCCCCGCTTGTACCGGACCACTGCGAATGGGCGGGTCACGTTGAACGGATCGCTGGCAGGCGGCGCGACCATAGGCGGGACGATTATCTTGGGTGAGACCGAGATCCGCGTGCCTTCCACCGGTCTTGGCGCAACGGGGCCCATCCCCGACGGGCTGGTGCATGTAAACGAGCCTGCGGACGTTCGCCGTACCCGGGTCAAGGCAGACCTTATCGAAGACGACGCTGACGGAAGTGGTGGCGGCGGGGTCGCGTTCCCGCTGGATCTGACCATTGTCGCAGACAATCAGGTCTTCATCCGAGGCCGTGGGCTGGACGCTGAACTCGGCGGTCGGCTGGAACTACAGGGCACGACGCAGGATGTCATTCCTATCGGGCAATTCGACCTGATCCGCGGTCGTCTCGATATTCTGGGTCAACGTATCGTGCTGACCGAAGGCAGCGCGACCTTGGCAGGGGATTTCGTTCCTCGGATCCGCCTTGTCGCGCGGACCGAGGCCGATGACGTCACGGTCCTGATCATACTGGAGGGCGAAGCGACCGAACCCGACATTCGATTTTCTTCCGAGCCTGAGCTTCCGCAGGACGAAGTGCTCGCCCGCCTTCTGTTCGGACGTTCGATCGATCAAATCTCGCCGCTTCAGGCCGCGCAATTGGCCAATGCGGTTGCGACATTGTCCGGCCGTGGGGGAATCGGCATCATTTCGTCCCTGCGGGATAATACAGGCCTCGACGATCTGGACCTTACTACGGACGAGGATGGGAATGTTGGGGTCCGCGCAGGGGCATACATCTCGGAGAACCTGTATACGGACGTCACGGTGGATTCGGAAGGCGACGCCGAGATCAACCTTAACCTCGATCTCACCGACTCCATCACGGTGCGCGGGGGCGCGTCGAACTCGGGCGAGACTTCCCTTGGCGTGTTCTTCGAACGTGACTACTAGGTCACATTTTGCCAACCGAACGTTTTTTGACGTATGCTTGGGAACCACGACCCGCCCACCTGCTTTGCCATAGGTAACAGCATAAACCGGAAAAACGTCTCATGGTGTACTGGGCATTCATTTCTTTTGCAGTGGCATTGATGGCCGGGCTTTTCGGCTTCGGCGGCCAGGCAACCCCGGTTGCCGGTTTGGCCCAGACATTGTTTTTCGTGTTCCTCGGCGTCGCTGCGGCCTTGGTTGGGGTTCGGGCGGCGAACGATTTCAATTCCGATAATTCAAGTTCCCGGGACTGACCCTGATCGGGGTTACCCGAGGCTGTTCCGGTCGCCGATCTGTAACCGCCAGACTTGAGCGATTTACCGGAATATCGTCGAGGGCGCGGCCAAGTTATTCGGACCGTTAGATGCAAGTTCTCAACTAAGCCCCGGGTTGGGCAACTTGCAGAAGTATCTGCAAAGACCGTTCTCTGCCCGATAAACGAAGAACGGCGGCACCGAAGCCCGCCGTTTTAGTTTCGCATTGGACCCGTGGTTCACTTGCCCTTCAAAGACTCCGTCGACGAGAAGAACATCGCCTGACTCACCGCCGATCGCACCTGCTCCTCCGAGTATGGTTTGGCGATAAGGAACGCAGGCTCTGGCTTGTCGCCGGTCAGTAGACGTTCCGGGAACGCGGTGATAAAGATCACCGGGATGTCGCCGAACTGGGCGAGAAGATCGTTGACCGCATCTACGCCGGACGAGTTGTCTGCCAGCTGGATGTCCGCCAGGATCAGGTCCGGCCGATCCCGAGAACCAAGTTCGACCGCAGCGTCGCGGGTTCGGGCAATGCCGGTGATCTTGTGTCCCATTTCGGACACGATCGAATGGATATCCATCGCGATGATGGCTTCGTCTTCGATGATCATCACTTTGCCAGTCATGGATTTCTCCATCTCCGAGATCGCGATATCGACCAGGGCGGACGCCTCTTGGCCATCCATCTCCATGATCTTTCCGATCTCATCGAAGTTGAACCCCTCGATCGTGGACAAAAGAAGAGCCTCGCGGGTGTTGTTGGTCAGTCCGGCCATATGGTCGAGGGCCCTGCTTTCCAGTCGGGTGGTCGGGTCCTCGGTATCGGCGGTCGGCGCTCCGGCGGTCGACCAGATCATGTGAAAGGCGCGAAACAGGGCCGTTTTCGGCTCCAGCGAGCGTTCGAATATCGTGGGTTCCTGAAGAATTGCTTCGAGCGTCGCGGCCGCATAGTTGTCGCCAGTGCGTTGCGACCCGGTCAGGGCGCGTGCATAGCGACGCAAATACGGCAGTTCGTCGCCAATGGTGTCGGAGAGATCGACCTGCTCTGATCTTGCTTGCATACTTTTGATTGGTCCCTGAACTCGCGGAATTGTTTTGGAACTAACGGGATCCCCGGGGCGTTGGTTCCCCGGATCGCAAGATAATCATAACAAACAAGTGGCACCGAACCGAATGTCGGACGACAAGAAGACGTCGAGCGTGATGCGGCAGATCGACGAAAATCTGCGCCGCGTCTACATGGAAGAACAACAGGATGACGTACCTGACCGCTTCAAGAGCCTGCTGGATAGGCTGAAGGCCCAGGAAAAGACCGGTCACGGAAAAGGCGATCAGAATGGCTGACCAGACCCACCGCGACCCGCGGGAAGAACTGGTCGAGCATTTGGGTGCTTTGCGTGCGTTCGCGATGTCCCTTACCCGTAACTCGGCCGCCGCCGACGACCTTGTCCAGGATACGATCGAAAAAGCTTGGAAGAACATGGACAAGTTCCAACCAGGTACGAACCTGCGCGCGTGGCTTTTCACGATCCAACGCAATGCATTCTACTCGATCCGCCGTAAGGCGAAGCGCGAGGTGGCCGATGTCGACGGTGCCATGGCGGCGTCTTTGTCTGAAAGACCTGCGCATGACGGTCGGTTGGCGATGAACGATTTTCGCAAGGCGTTCGAACAGCTTCCCGACGAACAGCGCGAGGCGTTGATGCTGGTCGGTGCGTCCGGCTTTGCCTACGAGGAGGCGGCCGAGATGTGCGGCGTCGCCGTCGGCACGATCAAGAGTCGCGCCAACCGGGGGCGCCGGCGGCTTGCCGAACTGATGGGCCTCGACCCGAACGAGGATCCCGTGATCGGAGATACGACCAACGATTCCGTGATGTCGGCCTCGCAATCCCGGCAGGGATGACATGCTGAGCGGCGTGCGGGGAATCGAAGGGCTGGACCGGCTTGATATTCGCTTGGTGGCGCTGCTTGGATTGGCACTGTTGCCTATCGGCTTGATCGCGATGGTCCAGACCTATCGTGTGATTTCCGAGGCGGATCGCAACGCAGAAGCGGCCCTGACCGGTGTGACGCTGGCCGCAGCGACGCACGAACGCGAAAGCTTGCTGCGCGTTCGTGGAGCGGCGCAGATGGCGTCCCGGGTCGTTCCCAGCCTGCTTGATGACGAGCCAGAATGCTCGGCAGAATTGGCCGAGTTCGTCAACGCATACCAAAGCATTGCCTTTGCCGGGTTCGTTGATCTTGAAGGGGACGTGAGGTGCGCGTCCGACGGGGCGGGAACGAGCATCACGAACAGCGATGTCTATCAGGACTTCATTGAACGGCCGGGCCCCAGCGTGCACGCCGTGGTTGGGCAGATATCGAACCGTAGCGTGGTGGTCGTGGTCGAACCGGTCGTGGATGACGGCACCCTTCTGGGATACGTCGCACTGTCGGTTCCCCAGCAAAGTCTGGATCTGCCGTCAACGAACGACATATCGCTAAGCCCGTTGCGGATGGTCACCTTCTCGGTCGAGGGGAACATTCTTTCTTCTCCGGAAAACCGTGAGCAGATCGACGCTCAGCTTCCAGCGACCCGACCCCTGGATACTTTGCCCGAGCCTGAGCCGTGGAGCTTCCATTCCAGATCCGTGGATGGTCTTGAATATTTCTATACAGTCGCACCGCTGATCCCCGGTGAAATCTACATCCTCGCGATCTGGCCCGATAACGCAATACGCACGGCCGGATTGACCGCCGCCAGCGCGATCCTGTTTCCCCTGCTCATGTGGTTGGTCACGATCGGCGTCGCCTATTTCGCCGTGCATCGCTTGGTTGTGCGTCATATCCGGTATCTGCGCCTGCGGATCAGGGCGTTCACGGCGAACCGGCGGGTCCTCTCCCCACAATATGGGACGGACACGCCGTCCGATCTGCGCGAAGTCATTGAAGCATTTCACCAGATGACGGAACGGATCGTGCGCGACGAGGCTGATCTGGAAAACAGCCTGCACGAGAAGGACGTACTTCTCAAGGAAGTCCATCACCGCGTGAAGAACAACTTGCAGCTGATCGCCTCGATGATGAGCATGCAACTTCGCAAGTCCGAGAACCCCGAGATACACTTTATCCTGCGCCGTTTGCAGGACCGCGTTCTGGGTTTGGCGACCATTCACCGCAACCTTTACCAGGCGAGCGTTCTGAGCCGCGTGAATTCCTCGCAACTGATAGAGGAGCTTGTCACACAAAGCGTCAACAATTCCGACGCGCACGAGAATGGGGTCGACTTGCGCATGGATGTGGACGAAGTCGCCCTTTATCCCGACCAAGCGGTGCCCCTGTCGCTTCTGGTCACTGAAACGATCACGAACGCCTTGAAATATGTCGGAAGGCCAAAGACCGGCGCGCCTTGGATCGAACTGACCTTGCGCGCTCAGGAAAACGGCGAAGTGCGCCTTCAAGTATCGAACTCCATCGGTGAACCGCTAAGCAAGGAAGTCGAGGTGTCGACAGGTTTGGGCACGCAGCTGATGAATGCGTTCTCGATGCAGCTAGACGCGGAAAACTCTATCGATAAGCGCGACGACATGTTCATTGTGACCGTGGTATTCCAGCCAAGCGAGTTCGCTGAAGAGCCATGAAACGTATCGACGACATCAAGTATTTGCTGACCGCCGAAGAAGCTTGGCCGGTTTTCGAGCGTGAGGTTCTTTCGGCCGAGCATCGGGTCGTCGCGGGTTTCCGGATATTCGATTGCATGACCCGGCTTCGGTCGGACGAAGGGCAAGGCGTGGGCGAGGACTGGTTCGACCTGATCCTGCATATCCTGCGCAGAGGCGTTCGCGTCGATCTGATCCTGTCGGATTTCGACCCGATCATCGCCCCCGACATGCACGAGATGACCTGGCGGACCATGCGCCAGCTTGCCGCCATCCGCGAGCTTGCCGGGCCTGACGCCATTCTGAACACCATTCCCGCGATGCACCCCGCCGAGGCTGGACAGGTTGCCCGGACCGCGCTGTGGCCGAAGGTCTGGCAAGAGCTTACGGACCTTCGGGACGCCGTCAACGAACGCCCCGAAGATGTGCGGCGCACCATGTTTCACGACATGCCGGGCACGCACTCTTGGCTGGAGTTGGCCGAAGACGGCACGGTGCAGTCGAACGATCCAAGCCCGCCGCCGCTGTATCCCGTGTCCCATCACCAGAAGATCGCGGTGATCGACAGCCGCAGCCTGTATGTCGGGGGTCTGGACCTGAACCCTCGGCGCTATGACACCCCCCGCCATCACCGTGCGGCCGAGGAAACCTGGCACGATGTCCAGATCCTCGTTCGCGACCGGGACGCCGCCGAAGCCGGCGAGGCACATCTCGACAATCTTCTTCAGACCGTGGCCGCAACCGCCGAGGTTCCGCCTCAAAGGGGGGGGTTTTGTACGACGACGTCGCGCTGGCAGCGCAACATCGTCGGTATGGCCCCCGAGGTCGTCTCGCGCAGTATCGCCGACAAGACGATGCAGCAGATCGAACGCTCCGAGCAGTTCCTGTATTTCGAGACGCAGTTCTTCCGTGATGTGGAACTGGCAGAGGCCTTGGCGACCCGCGCGAGGGAGGCGGAGAAGCTGGAGCTTCTGATGGTCCTGCCCGCAGCGCCCGAGGACGTGGCGTTCGAGGGGCGGCGCAAGGTCGATGCGCGATACGGAGAATATCTGCAGGCGCGTTGCGTCCGAACCGTGATGGAGGCATTCGGCGACCGGTGCTTTTTCGCCAGCCCCGCCCAGCGCAGGGATGCCCGTCCCGGGCAGGATGACGAGGAAGACCGATCGACCTTCCTGGGCGCGCCGTTGATCTACGTCCACGCGAAGGTCAGCGTTTTCGACCGGCGTGCCGTTCTGGTCAGCTCGGCCAACCTCAACAGTCGGTCCCTCCACTGGGATACCGAGGCCGGGCTTTTGCATGTGGACGAGGTCTTCGCGACTGACGTGGTCGCCCGGTCGATGCGCCACTGGCTGCCCGAGACCGACATCGATATGTCCGGATCACTGGTCTCGCAGGTGCGCGATCAGGCCGAGTTGGACGCGGTGCGGCAGCCCGGCAATCGCGAGGGGTACCTGTTGCCCTACGACGTCGAGAAGGCCGAAAGCTTCGGGACAAACCTGCCGGGGATCCCGGCCGAACTGGTCTGACGGAACGATGCCTGCCGGGTCGCGTTGCCCGGCCATGACAGACATTCGATCGCTTCCCAACCCACGTTCGCATGAAGGCGATACGCGTCGCGTCGGAATCGAAGTCGAATGCGGCGGGGTGGACGAACACCGACTTGCCCGGATCCTGGCCGATGCATTGGGTGGTACCGTCTGCAGGACCGCCGAGTACGAGTGGACCGTCGAGGGGTCTCGTATCGGCGACATAGACGTGCTTCTGGATACCGCCCTTAGGGATAAGGTCGAAAGCAATATCGCCAAGGCCGGCTTGGCCATGGGGCGAGCGGTTATCCCGGTCGAATTCGTGACTGAGCCGATAGAACCCGACCGCATCGCCGAGGTGGACCAAGCCTGCGCCGCGCTGGCCGAGGCCGGGGCGTTCGGAACCCGGGACGGGCTGTTTGTTGGCTTCGGCCTTCACCTCAATGTGGCGCTGCCGGGAACCCAGATCGACGATATCCTGCCGGTCCTGACTGCGTTCGCCCTCATGGAGGATTGGATGCGCGCCCGGATGGATCTCGACCCTTCACGGCGATTGCAACCTTTTGTGGAAACATACCCCTCCGTACTGGTCGACGCATTATGTGATCCCGAAGCGGAATGGAGCCTGGATGCGCTACTTCGGACGTATCTTCAGCATGCACCGAACCGGAACCACGCGCTCGACCTTCTGCCGATCCTCAAGCATTACCAATCCGGTGCGGTCGTCGAGGCCGTACCGCAGATGGCGCACAAGTCCGGGCGTCCCGCTTGGCACTACCGCCTGCCCGATTGCCGCATAGGAGAGGGTGACTGGTCCGTTGCCCTGGAGTGGAACCGATGGTGCGTTGTCGAGGGAGTCGCGTCGGATCCGAATCTTTTAGGCCGACTTAGGATGTGCTGGCGCGATTACCGAGGCCGGGCGTTCGGGATGCCGGGGCGATGGCATGCCGTTTCGGCGGAAATCCTGGACGAGGAAGTGGATCTTCCATGAAGCCGACGATCGGTGTCACGACGTCGACCAGATCGGGGTGGCGCATTTTTCCGCTCGTGGCGTTCAACGTCTGGCTGGCTGGCGGGCGCGCGGTGCGTTGGGTCGCCGGCAAGCCCTCGGATGTGGCCGATGTCGACGGGCTGATCATTGGCGGCGGCGACGATATCTCGCCCGATCTCTATGGCGGGCAGATCATCACGTCGTCCCGGCTGGACACCGAGCGAGACGCAATGGAGCAGCGGCTGGTCGAGGAAGCGATGGACCAAGGCAAGCCCGTGCTGGGCATTTGCCGTGGATCGCAGATGCTGAACGTGGCGCTGGGCGGGCGTTTGGACCAGGACGCCTATGGAACTTATACCACGTCGGACCGGCACTGGACGATCCTGCCGCGCAAGACGGTCCGGATCGTACCCGAAACACGCCTGGCTCGGCACGCGGATACGGTGCCGATGAAGGTCAACGCCCTGCATTCCCAGGCCGTATCGACCTTGGGCCGCGGGCTTCGCGTCGCCGCACGTGACACCGGCGGCATGATACAGGCGATCGAGCGGACCGAAGAACCGTTTGCCCTTGGCGTCCAGTGGCACCCCGAACATCTGTTCTACGCCCATCGTCAGCGCGCCATCTTCCGCGCGCTGGTCGCCGCCGCCCGCGCCCGCGCGGCGTCCGAGGCGCAGCTGCCCCGGGTCGACCTAGATGCGCCGGCGTGGGCTCAGTCGAAGACGAAGTGACCTTGTTCCGCGATGTGGCGCAGCCGGGCAAGGGGAACACGGGTGTCGTCTTCGGTGATGATGCCGGTGACGGTCATGTCCTCGATCACCAGATCCGCGACCTTTCCCATGTTGCCCCCCGGGCCGAACGCATCACGGCCCAGCAGATCGCTGCACCTTTCCATATTTTTCACCCGCCCGCCTGAACGGCTGACAAGATCGGCGTTTCCTTCATCGGGATCGGCTGGCACCGTCCGGTCGGCCGATGTGGCCATGCCAGCGGCCATCAACATCGGGGAGAAGGTGTACCCGAAGGGACCGACGATCAGCGGCGGCAGCGCCGAGGCAGCGGCCGAGTCATCGGTCCATTCGGGGGCGTCATGAAGTTCGTCCCGCGTCATGGAGACCGGCCAAGCGTCATCGCCGGGCGCGCCGAACCGGTCGAGAGAAACGAGGACTTCGCGCCGGTCCAGCCATCCGCCGATGTCGATGGCCGCCATCTGCAGGCGGCGACTGTCGGCATCATGGAACAAGGCCCGGATCGGAAACCTGTCGTCCCCCGCCAGCGCGTCTAGGTCGAGAAGCTGGGTAAGCCTTTGCATCTTGGGTCGTCTCCTTGGTGGGCTATAGCGTCGCAGGCGGCTTGTGATGGGGAACACGCATAAAGGCAGAATGTTGCGCTTCTTTATGGTGCAGGAGTACTTGTAATGGACTTCAGTTGGCTCATCCCCTTGCTCGCCTTGATGACGCTGCTCATCTTCTCCGTTTTCACTTTGGTTTCCAAGGAACGGACCGAACAGAGAAAGCATCGCGAAGATATCGAGAAATCCTCCCTCGCTGCCGATAGTGACAGTCACAGCGCGGCACCCTGACGACGGAACAATCGGTCGCAGGCGGCATTGAGGGTGCAACGTCCACCCAACAAGAAAGGTCCGCCCGATGGTCAAGGCAGTTTCCAACGACGAGATGAACCCGGCGAAGTCGAACCCCACGACGGAGGATCTGTCGCGACAGGTCGACGCTCTCAAGGCAGACATTTCCCGCCTGACCGAGACGCTCGGCGACTATGGCCGGACGAAATCGCGCGAGTATCAGGGCGAAGCGCGCCGTCGCGCCAACGAAATCCGCGATGAAGCACAAGGACGCGTGGACGACATCGAGGCCTATGTGCGCCAGAATCCGGCTCAGGCGCTGGGCATCGCGGCGGGCGTAGGCCTGCTGATCGGCTTGTTCAGCCGTCGCTGATCCATATGTTCGGACCGCAAATCGCCGCACTGCGCTTCGCGATCAAGAGCGCAGCGCGGCGCGCGAAATGGGGCGCCATAGGCGCTCTTTTCCTGCTTCTTGCCTTGGTGTTCCTCGGCGTTGCTGTCTGGGTTGCGTTGGTCGATGCGGTTGGTGTCATTCCCGCTGCCCTCATCATAGGCGGTGTATGCCTGGTAATCGGATTGGTCGCGCTGGCATTCTCTCGTTATCCCCCACGCGTAGTCCCTAAAGAGGCCGCGAGCGAGATGCAGAACCCGATGAACAGCCCCGCGCTGAGCACGGCCGCCGTGGTTAACGCCGTCGTCATGGGGATTGCGGCCGGCCGCGCCATGCGTCGGCGCAACCGCTGATACGACCGCCCGCGGCGTGAAATCCGTCGCGGGCGGCAGATTTTCCTGTAAGATCACTTGGCTAGTTCCACACCAGATTGGAACATGATACCTCTCGGTCAATTAACCGATGACATAGCTGGAACCATTTGAAGACATGTCCACGGACTGCCTGAACTGCCCCCTGCGCTCTCTCAGCATTTTTTCCGAAATGACGGCGGCCGAAGTCGACTTCATGCGGCAATTCAAATCCGGCGAGCTTCGCGTGGCCCCGGGTACCCCGATCCTTTCGGAAACCAGCCGCTCTCCCCAACTGTTTACCGTTCTTTCGGGAATGGGGCTGAGGTATAAGACCCTCCCCGACGGGCGACGCCAGGTCATCAATTTCCTGATGCCCGGCGACTTCATTGGTTTACAGGGCGCCGTCGCCGCCGAGATGGGTCACAGCGTGGTTGCGTCCACGGACATGACGCTTTGCGTGTTCCAGCGTTCCGAGTTCCTGTCACTGTTCCAAAGCGAGCCGCAACGCGCCTACGACGTGACATGGCTGGCCGCCACCGAAGAGCATTTCCTGGGCGAAGCCTTGGCCAGCATCGGACAGCGGTCCGCCATAGAACGGGTCGCCTGGGGGCTTTCGCAGATCTGGGAGCGGGCCAATAGGCTGAAACTGACGGAAGGCGACACCTTGGATTTCCCGTTCCGACAGCAGGATCTGGCCGATACCTTGGGCTTGTCGCTGGTTCACACAAACAAGACTCTTGCCAAATTGCGAGAGCGAGAGTTGGCGACCTGGACGGATCGAAAGCTGCGCATTATCGACCTCGCCGGGTTGCGGGGGCTGGCGATGGCCGGAAAAGGCGCCTGCCTGGCCGAACGTCCCCTGATGTGATCAATCGCCGATGAAGACGTCCGCTGCCGTGGCTTTACGCTCTCCCATCGGACGGGACGGACCGACCGTGGAATCCACCCGTGTCCTGCGTTCCAGCTCCGCGTTGAGGGCAGCGCCCAGCAGAACCGAAAATGCGCTGAGGTAAAGCCACATCAGCAGCGCGATCACGGCCCCCAAGGCGCCGTAAACCTCGTTATAGCGCCCGAAATTCGACAGATAATAGCTGAACCCGTACGAAATCGCGCCCCAGATGATGACAGCCACCAGGGCCCCCGGCGTCAGCCACGGAACGCGGGCCTTTCTGCGGTTGGGCCCAAAGCGATACACCACGCCGATCCCAACAATGACCACGGCCAAAGCGACGATCCACCGAACGCTGGCGACCAGAAGCGCGGTGATCGGCCCCAAAGGCAGAACAGCAAGAACGATCGGCAGGATCACGACCGACAAAAGCGCCACGAGGGCCACGCCGATCAGCAGGAACGTCACCCCGAACGCGGCCGCCATCTGGCGCAGGCCCACGCGGTTCTTCTCGTTGTAGACGGCGTTCAACCCCCGGATCAGCGCCGCCACCCCCGCGCGCGACGACCATATCGCGGCAGACAGGGAGATGATGGTGGTCCATCCAAGGGTCGAGGAGTTCGCGGTGATCAGCGACGTGATCTGCTCGTCCAGAATGGCGTAGGCGTCCCCGGGGATGATGCCGCGCATGGTGGCAAGCTGCCCGTAGACCGCGTCCGGATCGGCAAAGAATCCCCAGATCGCGATGATGGCGGCCAGCGTCGGGAAGATGGCCAGCATCCCGTAGAATGCCACGCCCGCCGAGATCAGGGCAATATTGCTGTCGTTCAGACCAAGAAAAACGGCTTTCGTCGATTGGTACCACGCCCGCCAGCCCAGTCCTGGCCCGAGAGTCGAACTGCGGTTCTGTCGCGAAATTGGACTGGTTTCCGTATCGGCCATGTCACTGATTATAGCGCGGTTCACCGCTGGCGCAGATGAGATAGGGTCGGCGCACCCCGACTGTCATCCAATGGCAACGGTCCTGCCTGCGGTAGGGTGTCGCATATCCGTTGGACAGGCGGGCCGGAATTGCTACTATAGGGATGTCCCTGCGCCGGGGTCTTCGGCGCGATCGAGAAGGAGGACAATGTCCTGTCTCTTGTTGAGAGTGCGGCCCATGGTGACGCCGCGACCCGGTCTGGCCATATGAGCGGTCAATCCGAAACTGTGCTGGATGCCGAGCAGCTTCTGGCCGAAATTCTTACATCCCTTGATGACGACAAGGCCGAAGACGTCGTGCAGATCGATCTGCGGGGCAAGTCCGAAATGGCCGACTACATGATCGTGGCGTCCGGCCGGTCGACCCGCCAGGTCATCTCGATTGCCGACCGTCTGACCGACCGGCTGAAGCAGGATCATGGCGTTCTGTCCAAGGTCGAGGGCAAGGACAGCGGCGATTGGGTGCTGATCGACACCGGTGACGTCATCGTTCACGTGTTCCGCCCCGAGGTTCGCGAGTTCTACCAGCTCGAGAAGATGTGGCTTTCGCCTGAACAGGCAGCGGCCCGCTACTGACGTGCGGCTGCGAATCTGCGCGGTGGGCCGGCTTCGTTCCGGCCCCGAGCGCGCTTTGATCGACGACTATACGACGCGGTTCAACCGAACGGGCCGCGCCCTGTCTCTTGGCCCTCTCGAAGAGGTCGAGGTTGAAACGCGCAAGGTCTCGGGACCCGAGGCCGAGGGCGAGGTGCTTCTGAAATCCGTGCCCGGCGGCGCTGTCCTCGTCACGCTTGACGAACGCGGGCGCGAGATGACGTCTCCCGATTTCGCCGATACTTTGGCGGCTTGGCGCGACGAAGGGCGCCCCGACCTGTGTTTCGTCATCGGCGGGGCGGACGGGCTTGCACCCGCTCTGCGCGACCAAGCCGACGCGTCGATTCGGTTCGGCCGCATGGTCTGGCCGCACATGCTGGCGCGGGTCATGCTGACCGAACAACTTTACCGTGCCGCGTCGATATTGGCAGGAAGTCCCTATCATCGTGCCTGAAAGGTTTGCGCTGGCCGCTTACGCGGCTAACTAGGGGGCGAACCATCGAAGAGGCCGGACCATGACCACGCCGAAACCTGTCGTTCTGTGCATCCTCGACGGGTGGGGTGATCGGGACACGACAGACGCGAACGCCCCGGCATTGGCCGAAACCCCGAATTTCGACCGCATCCGTGCGGCCGGACCCTCCTCGCACCTGACGACCTTCGGGCCGGATGTCGGTTTGCCCAAAGGACAGATGGGCAATTCCGAGGTCGGGCATACCAATATTGGCGCCGGGCGGGTCGTGGCCATGGATCTTGGCCAGATCGACCTGGCGATCGAGGACGGATCGTTCTTCCAGAACCCTGCACTTCAGGACTTCGCCGGAACCCTCGGGGGCAGTGGCGGGACCGCGCATCTGATGGGCGTTGTCTCGGACGGGGGCGTTCACGGACATCTGGACCACATGGTGGCTGCCGCGAAGGCGATGCGGGACGCGAACGTGCCCGTCGTGATCCATGCAATCACGGACGGCCGCGACGTAGCCCCGCAATCCGCTTTGGATTTCCTCGCCGATCTGACCGCGAAACTGCCAGACGGGGTAAGCATAGGCACCGTCACGGGACGGTATTATGCCATGGACCGCGACACCCGGTGGGAGCGGGTCGAGACCGCCTATCGCGCGATGGTCGATGCCCATGGCGAGGCGGTGGCCCGCGACCCCAACGCGGCCGTCAGACAGTCCTATGACGCCGGAAAGACGGACGAGTTCGTCGCCGCCACGGTCATCGAAGGCTATTCGGGAATGAAGGACGGCGACGGTGTGTTCTGCCTGAATTTCCGTGCCGACCGGGCCCGCGAAATCCTGCGCGCGATCGGCCAGCCTGAGTTTGCCGAGTTCGACGTGACCGCCCGCCCGCAATTTGCAGCCCTTCTGGGCATGGTGGAATACAGCGACGATCACACCCAGTGGTTCAAAACGGTGTTTCCCAAACGCAAGCTGGTGAACACCTTGGGTGAATGGGTCGCGAAACACGGTCTGCGGCAGTTCCGCGTTGCCGAGACCGAGAAATATCCGCATGTGACGTTCTTCCTCAATGGCGGGAAAGAGATCCCGGAGGAGGGCGAGGATCGCACGATGCCCAAATCTCCCAAGGTCGCCACCTACGACATGCAGCCCGAGATGAGCGCGGACGAAGTGACCGATCGTTTTGTCGAGGCCATCGACGCAGGCTATGACCTGATCGTGTGCAACTATGCCAACCCCGACATGGTCGGTCATACCGGTGATCTGGACGCCGCCAAGGCGGCCTGCGAAGCCGTGGACAATTGCTTGGGCCGGGTCTTGGAGGCGTTGCAGCGTCAGAGTGGTGCGATGATCGTGACCGCGGACCACGGCAATTGCGAAACGATGGTCGACCCCGAAACCGGCGGGCCCCACACCGCGCATACGCTGAACCTGGTGCCTTGCATCCTGGTCGGCGGTCCGGACGGCGCGGAGCTGGCCGATGGGCGTCTGGCCGACCTGGCGCCGACATTGCTGGAATTGATGGGCTTGCCGCAGCCCGATGAAATGACCGGAGAGAGCCTGATCCGAAGATGACGATCCGCGCCGTTCTTCTGTTCCTGCTTCTGGCGGCACCGCTTTCGGCCCAGCCCGATCCCGAGGCGCTGACCCGCGCGGCAGCTGCGCAGTTGAATGCGGCGGCTGCGGATCTGGACGCTGCGACGGAAGGATACGACCGGATCGACGCCCTGACCCGGGTGATCCGTGCCTATGAGGATGGCCTGAGCGCCATGCGCGACGGTTTGCGTGCGGCGAAGGTGCGCGAGGACCGAGTGGCGAACCGGCTGGGGGCCGAAAGCGCCCGGTTCGAGGCCGTTCTGACCGCCCTCATGGCGATGGAGCGGGCGCCCGAGGCAACGATGCTCCTCCATCCGTCGGGTCCAACCGCGACGGCCCGGGCCGGTATGCTGATGAGCGATGTCACCCCCGCATTGATGGGCGAGGTCGAGGCGCTACGCGCCGACCTGCGCGAGGTGACGATGCTACGGTCGCTTCAGAACGCGGCGCTGACGGACCTCGAGGATGGGCTGGCCGCATGGCAAGATGCCCGCGCGCGCCTGGCCTCGGCGATCGAGGCGCGCGCAGGTCTACCGCGCCGGATCACCGAAGACGACGAGACGATGCAAAGGCTGGCCGCGAACACGCAGACCCTGACCGATTTCGCCGACAGCCTGTCCGCGCTGCCGCCGGATGAGCAAAGCGCGCGGATGCCGGATTTCGCGACCGCGCGGGGTCAGCTTGGCCTTCCCGCCTCGGGGCGGGTGGTCCGCGGGTTCGAAGAGGCCGACGCTGCGGGGGTCGCGCGCCCCGGTTGGGTTCTGGCCACGGCCCCCGGCGCGCTGGTGACGACCCCCTGGCCTGCGACGATCCGCTACCGCGGTCCGCTGCTGAACTACAGGAATGTGATGATCCTCGAGCCCGAAGCGGGATATCTGATGGTTTTCGCCGGGATGGGCAAAGTCTATGGTGCCACGGGTGAAGTGCTTCCGGCCGGGGCCCCGATCGGTGTGATGGGCGGCCTCGACGAGGCCGGGATGGCGGGCTTCCAGCGCGAAGGCGAGGCGGTCGAGAGCCAAAGGTTATATATAGAAGTGCGGCAGGACAGTCAGCCTCAAGACCCGGCCGACTGGTTCGCACGCGATCAAGGATGAGGCAGAGATGAAGAAATTCGCGATGGCCGCCATTGGCGGAACCGTGGCAGGCGTTCTCCTGACGACGCAGGTCGCCGGGCCCCTGATCGCCCAGGAGAATTCCGACAATTCCAGCGTCTACGAACAGCTCGACCTGTTCGGCGACATTTTCGAGCGGATCCGTGTTCAATACGTCGAGGAAGTCTCCGAGAAAGAGTTGATCGAGGCCGCCATCGACGGGATGCTGACCTCGCTCGATCCGCATTCGTCCTACCTATCCCCCGACGATGCCGACCGGATGCGGACCCAAACACGCGGTGAGTTCGGCGGCCTCGGGATCGAGGTGACGCAGGAAGAAGGCTTTGTGAAGGTCGTCAGTCCCATGGACGGCACCCCGGCCTTCGAGGCGGGCATGGAAGCCGGTGATTTCATCACCCATGTGGATGGCGAAAGCGTCTTGGGCCTGACGTTGGACGACGCGGTCGAGCTGATGCGCGGCCCCGTCGGGTCCGAGATCGTGATCACAGTGGTTCGTGAAGGCCGGGACGAGCCCTTCGACGTGTCGATCATCCGCGATACGATCGAGCTGACCGCCGTGCGTGGCCGCCTGGAAGGGGACACGGTCGTCTTGCGGGTCATCACCTTCAGCGATCAGACCTATCCCAAGCTGGAAGAGACGTTGAACGAGCTGGTCGAGGAGGCCGGCGGCATGGACGAGGTGAACGGCTTCGTCCTGGACATGCGCAACAACCCCGGCGGACTTCTGACCCAGGCGATCCGCGTCAGCGATGCCTTCCTCGAGGAGGGCGAGATCGTGTCGACCCGCGGGCGCGAGCAGGAAGACAGCGACCGCGTGAACGCGACCGAAGGGGACTTGGCCGAGGGCAAGCCCATGGTCGTTCTGATTAATGGCGGCTCGGCCTCGGCGTCCGAGATCGTGGCGGGTGCGCTTCAGGATCACCGGCGGGCCATCGTCGTCGGCACCAAGTCGTTCGGCAAGGGCTCGGTCCAGACGGTCATGCCGCTGCGGGGCGAAGGTGCGATGCGCCTGACCACGGCGCGCTATTACACGCCGTCGGGCCGGTCCATCCAAGCGCTGGGCGTATCGCCCGACATCGTGGTGCAGCAGCCGATCCGCGACCCTGAAGCCGAGATCGAGGACGAGGATGACGGCGCGGCAGCACGGTTCAGCCGGACCGAAGCCGATCTGCGCGGCTCGCTCGAGAACGACTCGTTGAGCGAGGACGAGCAGGAGATCATTCTTCAGGAACAGGAAGCTGCCGAGCAGGCCGCCCAGTTGCGGGACGAGGATTACCAGCTGGCCTATGCCATCGACATCCTGAAGGGTCTGATGGCCCTGGGCCCCCGGCAATGAGCCGCCCCACGCGCGAGGATCTGCCCTATCGTCCCTGCGCGGGGGTGGTATTGGTGAATGCCGATGGGCACATCTTCGCCGGGCGCCGGATCGACCATGATCAGGGCGCCTGGCAAATGCCTCAGGGCGGGATCGACGCGGGCGAAAGCCCCCGCGATGCGGCCCTGCGCGAACTGGAAGAGGAAACCGGCGTCTCCCGCGACAAGGTAGAGGTCGAGGCGGAGGTGTCGGATTGGGTCTATTACGACCTTCCGGACGAGCTGCTGGGGCGGATCTGGAAGGGGAAGTATCGGGGGCAGAAGCAGAAATGGCTGCTATGCCGTTTCCGCGGGCGGGATGCGGATATCGACATCCATACCGACCATGCCGAGTTCAGCGCGTGGACCTGGATGCAGCCCTCCGAGTTGGTCGAGCAGATCGTTCCGTTCAAGCGCGACGTCTACGATCGCATCTTTTCCGAGTTCGAGGATAAGCTTTGATGTTCCGCACGGCCCTTCTTCTGTCCCTGGTCTGCGCGCAGCCCGCGTTCGCCCTGTCCTGCCTTGCCCCGTCGGTGGCGCAATCCACCCGCGAAGCCGTCCAGTCGGACGAACGGTATCGCATCGTGCTGGGCACGTTTACTTATGATGAGGTTTCGCTGCCCGCGGATGGGACCCAAGGCAGGCAAACCTCCATCCCTGCCGTGTTCGAAGGCGATGCCTTGACGTTGGAGGGGTTCGACGATCCGACCAAGGATCAGGTCGTTCTTCAGGTCGAATGCATTACGAATGTCTGCGGTTCGATCACCCCCGGGGTGCCAACACTGGCCTTCCTGCGTCAGGATGGTGACGACGTGGTTCTGGACGTGAATGCCTGCCCGCAATGGGTGTTCACCGACCCGTCCTCGCAGCAGATCGCTACGGTGGTGGAGTGCATCACCGGAGAGGGCTGCCCGGTCGAGTGACCCGAGGTCGTCCTGCTTGTGCGACAAAGCGGGACTCCAAGTAAGAACGAAATGAGAACATAATAGGGGCATGTCGACTCATGCCCCTTTTGCCGAACTGTCGGTCACGTCAAATTTCACCTTCCTGACGGGCGCCTCGCACCCCGAGGAATACGTGGATCGCGCCGGTCTTCTAGGCATCGGCGCGTTGGCCGTGGCCGACGAGAACTCGGTCGCCGGGATCGTGCGCGGCTATACCCAGGCGAAAGAGCTGCGCCGTCAGATCGCGTGGCGCGACGCGCAGGAGCCTATCGGCCCGCCCCGCCCCGATCATATCCCAAAGCCCCCCAGCCTTGATGTGACCACGGTGCCGCGCCTAATCCCCGGGGCGCGGATCGTCACCGATCAGGGGTTTCAGGTCACGTGGCTGCCCCGCGACCGGACCGCGTGGGGGCGGTTGTGCCGCCTTCTGACCGAAGGGCGGACGCGGGTGCAGAAGGGATCGTGCCTGATCCGGCTGGACGACCTTCTGGAATGGGGCGAGGGGGCCGAGCTTTTGGTCCATCCCGGCGGCCCTTCGGACTGGAAGGGGCAGGCGTGGCAGCTGATCGCGCGTTTCCCCGGACAGTGCAGCCTAGTGTTGTCGCCCCGCTATGACGGGCAGGACACCGTGCGCTTCCAGACCCTTGCGCGATTGGCGGGGGAGATGGGGATCCCGCCCCTCGCCTCGGCGCGGCCGATGATGCACCATGGTAGCCGCCGCCGTCTGGCCGACGTGATGACCGCGATCCGCACCGGCACCCGGGTCGACGACCTGGGTCGGGCGGCGCTGGCCAATGCCGAACAGCGCCTGCGTAGTCCGTCGGAACTGCGCAGGATCTTCGAAGAGGTTCCGTCTGCCATCGACACGGCGGCGCAGGTCGCCGTGCGCTGCACTTTCTGCCTCAGCGAGCTCAGCTACGAATACCCGTCCGAGGCGACCGAGACCGAAAGTGCCGATCAACGCCTGCACCGGCTGGCGCATGAGGGGTTGGAGTGGCGCTATCCCTCGGGCGCGCCGGATCATGTGATGCGGCTACTGGCGCACGAGCTGACGTTGATCGGCAAGCTGGGCTACGCGCCCTATTTCCTGACGGTCAACGACATCGTCGCCTTCGCCCGGTCGCGCGGCATCCTGTGCCAAGGGCGCGGGTCGGCCGCAAATTCGGTCGTGTGCTACTGTCTTGGCGTTACTTCGGTCAGCCCAGAGATCGGGACGATGGTCTTCGAACGCTTCGTGTCCGAGGCCCGGGACGAGCCCCCCGATATCGACGTTGATTTCGAGCATGAGCGCCGCGAGGAGGTGATCCAGCACATCTATGAACGCTACGGCCGGCACCGCGCAGGGCTATGCGCCACGGTGATCCACTATCGCGGCAAGCGCGCCATTCGCGAGGTCGGCAAGGCCATGGGCCTTTCGGACGATACGCTGGCGGCCTTGTCCTCGCAGCTTTGGGGGTTCTTCGGGGTCAACGGGCTGGAGGCGCATCGCATGGCCGAAATTGGCCTCGACCCCACGGACCGGCGGCTGGCGCAGACCATGGACCTGATCTTCCAGATCATCGGCTTCCCCCGCCACCTGAGCCAGCATGTCGGCGGCTTCGTCATTACCGAAGGCCGCCTGGACGAGCTGGTCCCGGTCGAGAACGCGGCGATGGACGACCGGACCGTCATCTGCTGGGACAAGGACGACATCGACAGTCTGGGGATCCTGAAGGTGGACGTGCTGGCGCTGGGCATGCTGACTTGCCTGCGCAAGGCCTTCACCTTGATCGAACAGCACCACCGCATCGACTATTCGCTGGCCACCCTGCCGCCCGAGGACCCCCAGACCTATGCGATGCTGTCGAGGGCCGACAGTCTGGGCGTCTTCCAGGTGGAAAGCCGCGCGCAGATGAACTTTCTGCCGCGGATGAAGCCGAAAACCTTCTATGACCTGGTGATCGAGGTCGCGATCATTCGCCCTGGCCCCATTCAGGGCGACATGCTGCATCCCTATCTGCGCCGCCGCGAGGGGAAGGAGGCTGTGACGTTCCCCTCGGACGCGCTGGGGCGGGTGCTGGGCAAGACGCTGGGCGTGCCGCTGTTTCAGGAACAGGCGATGCAGATCGCGATCATCGGGGCGAACTTCACCCCCGACGAGGCCGACCGCCTGCGCCGCGCGCTGGCAACCTTCAAGAAGCATGGCAATGTCAGCGAATTCCGCACCCGCTTCCTGCGCGGTATGCGCGAGAATGGATACGATGCCGAGTTCGCCGAACGCTGCTTTGCCCAGATCGAGGGGTTCGGCAGCTATGGCTTTCCCGAAAGCCACGCCGCCAGTTTCGCGCTGCTGGTCTATGCCAGCGCGTGGATCAAGCGCCACCATCCCGGCATCTTCGCCTGCGCGCTTCTGAACGCACAGCCCATGGGGTTCTACGCCCCCGCCCAGATCGTGCGCGACGCCCGCGAACACGGGGTCGAGGTACGGCCGATCTGCATCAACGCAAGCTACTGGGACAACGTGATGGAGCCTGACGGCCGCGGCAGTCTGGCCCTGCGCCTGGGCTTTCGCCAGATCAAGGCCCTGTCCGAGGAAGAGGGGAACTGGATCGCCGCCGCCCGTGGCAACGGCTATCCCGAAGTCCGCGACGTCTGGCGGCGCGCCGGTGTCAGCCCGCGAACTCTGCGCCTTCTGGCCGAAGGGGATGCCTTCGCCTCCCTCGGGCTGTCCCGGCGCGATGCGATCTGGGCGGCCAAGGGGATTTCCGGGCCGAAGCCGCTGCCGCTGTTCGCCGGGGATATGGACGGCGAGGGGGGCATGGAACCGGCCGCCCATCTGCCCCAGATGACCGCGGGCGAGGAAGTGGTCGAGGATTACGTCGCCATGCGCATGACCCTGCGTGCCCACCCCATGAGCTTCCTGCGCGCCCGCCTCACCCCGACTGGCCCGATGCCTCCGCAGGGCGCGTTGCTCTCCGGGCGCCGGTTCGGCGATGCCAAGGGCCTGATCCGGTCGGAAGCCTGGGCCAAGGACGAGACGACCGGGGGACTGAAATGCGTGTCGGTCCGCGAATGAAGGCCGCCCTCAATTCCGGCCGAAGATCGTCCCCAGCACGTCGTTGATGATCTGCTCGGCCACGTTGCCCGACCCTTGCTGTTCGGGAACGCGCCCGATCAGGCGGTCGTTTTCCGACCGCGCGACGGTGCCGTCATATTCCGGAACCGTACCATCATAGACCGGGACGGATTCTCCTTGGGTATCGGCCGTCTGGACCGCGGCAGGCGCCGGCGTCCGCATGGGAAGCGGATGAACCGGTAGGCCCTCATGCACGCGGGTCATCACCTCGTGCCAGATCTCGGCGGGAAGTCCGCCGCCGGTGACACCGGTCAGGGGCGTGTTGTCGTCATAGCCCATCCATACGCCACCCACGTAATCGGCGGTGAAGCCCAGGAACCATGCGTCGCGCGCGGCCTGGGTCGTGCCGGTCTTGCCCGCGGCGGGCCGGTCGCCCAACCGGGCGCGGGTTCCAGTACCTTCCTCGATCACCTTGTTCATCATGTACACAAGCTGTTCGGCCGCATCCTGCGAGATCACGCGATCCCCCAGCCCGCCGTCCTGCCCAATCAGAACCTCGTCATCGCCCTGCATCCGCAGTTCCAGGATGCCGTAGGGTTCGACAGCGCTGCCGCCGTTCAGGATGCCGGCATAGGCGCCCGTCATCTCGATCAGGGTCGATTCCGACACGCCCAACGCCAGCGATGGTCCGGCCGCAAGGTCCGAGTCGATCCCGAAGCCTTCCGCGATCTCGCGGACGGTGTCGCGGCCAACGCCTTCGCTGACTTTCACCGCAGGGATGTTCAGCGAATTCTCCAGCGCTTGTGTCAGCGTCACCGGGCCGCGGAACTTGCGGTCGTAATTCTCGGGCGACCACGGGCCAGAGCCGGGGATGTTGATGGTCAGCGGCTCGTCCGTGACCGTGTCGTTCGGGGTGTACCCCTGATTCAATGCGGCGGCGTAGATGAAGGGCTTGAAGGCCGATCCGGTCTGGCGCTTGGCCTGGATCGCGCGGTTGAACTGCCCCGCCACGCCTTTGAACTTACGCCCGCCGACCATCGCCCGCACCGCCCCGTCCGAAGACATGACGACGACGGCCGATTGCGCCTTCGATCCTTCGCTGACCTTGGTGCGGAACACCTCGGCCAGGGCCTGTTCGGCCGCGGTCTGGATGCGGGGGTCGAAGGTCGTGCGGATGATGACGTCTTCGGTCGTCTTCCGAGTCAGGAAATCCGGCCCGGCGGACATGACCCAGTCGGCGAAATAGCCACCCGCGCGGGCTTCGGCGGCCGCCGACAGGCGGGCAGGGTTGTCGCGTGCGAACTGCGCCTCGGCCGCGGTCAGATAGTCCTGCTGTTCCATAAGGTTTATGACCACGTCGGCGCGGTTCTGGCTGCGTTCCAGATCGGCCGTCGGGGCATAGCGGGTAGGGGCGACCAGAAGACCGGCGAGCATTGCGGCCTCGGCCGGGTCGACCTCGTTCGCGGACTTGCCGAAATAGCGCTGGGCGGCGGCCTCGAACCCACGCGATCCGGCGCCAAGGAAAGCGCGGTTCATGTATATCGTCAGGATCTCGGCCTTGGTATATTTGACCTCCATCGCCATTGCATAAACGGCTTCGCGCACTTTCCGCCAAAGGGAGGTCTCGCGGCAATCGGATTCGTAGGCGGTTTCGTTCTCCCACACGTCGGGATCGTAGGGGGTGCCAAGGCACAGAAGCTTGGCGGTCTGCTGCGTGATGGTGGAGCCGCCATGACCGGACAGGGGGCCGCGGCCTTCGGCAAGGTTGATCTTAACCGCGCTGGCGATGCCAATGGGATCGACGCCGGGATGCATATAGAAGCGCCGGTCCTCGGTCGCGACGATCGCGTCGCCGAGATAGGGCGATACCGTCGTCGAGGAGATCTGCCCCCCGAACTGTTCACCGCGCCACGCGAACACCTCGCCGTACCGGTCCAGCATCGTGACCGACCCACGCGCGCGACCGTCCAGAAGGGCGGTAACCGCCGGCAGGGTGGTGTAGACGTACCCGACCGCCAGCCCGAGGATCAGCACCATCACCAGGGCACCGCGCCAGGCAAGGCGGAAGGTCAGCCGGAACAGCCACAGGAACGGAAGCGCAAGCCATCCCAGCAGGCCCCGCGGCCTGCGGGGGCGCGACGTCGTACGCTTACGGGCGGCGTGCTGCTTCGGCGGGGGGCCCTTGCGCCCCTTGGCCTTCTTCGTGGCGCGTTTTGGCGCCACGAGCGAGGATCGTGCCATCGACGTGTTCCCGTCCGGTTCATTCTGCTCTGCGGCAGACCATACAGGGCGACGTGGCGACAGAGAACCATGCTTACAAGATTGTCAGCGATTCATAATTGCCCATAAAGTAATCGCAATTGCGAAAATGCGCATAAATTGTGCAAAAGATGGCGAGCCAAGCGCGAATGGGGGCCCGGTTTGCTTGTTATCAGGGCATTCCATCGGCTGTTTCAAGCCCAAGGTCCCGTGCGGGCCGGTCCAGCAAACGGGACAAGGGATAGGAACGTGAAACTCATCATCGCAGCGATCAAGCCGTTCAAGCTCGAGGAGGTGCGCGAAGCGCTGACCTCCATCGGCGTGCGCGGAATGATGGTCACCGAGATCAAGGGATTCGGCTCGCAATCCGGCCACACCGAAATCTACCGCGGCGCCGAATACGCCGTGAACTTCGTGCCGAAGATCAAGCTAGAGATCGTGGTCTCGTCGGACATGGCCGACCAGGTGGTCGAGACGATCGTGAAGACCGCAAGGACCGACAAGATCGGCGACGGGAAAGTCTTCGTTCTTGATGTCGCCAGCGCCACGCGCGTCCGGACGGGCGAAATCGACGCCGACGCGATCTGAGACCACAGGGACAGGAAACCAGACAAGATGAAACTGATGACTCGCATTCTTACAACGGCCGCGCTGGGGGTCTTTCCCGTAGCTGCCGTCGCGCAGGAGGCGACTGAAGCCGCCGCGCCCGGGTTCGACCAGATCGGCCCCTATATCATGACGACGCTGCTGTTCCTCGTGGGCGGCTTCCTGGTGTTCTGGATGGCGGCGGGCTTTGCCATGCTCGAAGCCGGGCTTGTCCGGTCCAAGAACGTCACGATGCAGCTGACGAAGAATATCGCGCTCTTCTCGATCGCGGCGGTGATGTACTACCTCGTGGGCTTCAACTTGATGTATCCCGGCGATGGGTGGATCGTGCCTGGCTGGGTCGGCATCCTGATCCTGCCGACATCGCTTGAGCCTGTGGGCCTGGCGGCAGACGCCGCAGCGCTGGACTATGCATCGGTCGCGTCCGACTTCTTCTTCCAGCTGATGTTCTGCGCCACCACCGCATCGATCGTGTCGGGCACCTTGGCCGAGCGCATCAAGCTATGGCCGTTCCTGATCTTCGTCGTCGTCCTGACCGGCTTCATCTATCCGATCGAGGCGTCTTGGCAGTGGGGCGGCGGCTGGTTGTCGGAAATGGGCTTTTCTGACTTCGCCGGTTCGACCCTGGTGCATGCCGCTGGCGGGTTTGCGGCGCTGGCCGGTGCCATCGTCCTGGGTCCGCGGATCGGGCGGTACAAGGACGGCCGGTCGATCCCGATGCCGGGTTCGAACCTTGCCCTTGCCACCCTGGGTACGTTCATCCTGTGGCTGGGCTGGTTTGGCTTCAATGGCGGCTCGCAGCTTGCGGCGGGCACCGTGGGCGACATCACCGACGTGGGCCGCATCTTTGCCAACACCAACACGGCCGCGGCCGGTGGTGCCATCGCGGCGCTGATCCTGACGCAGATCATGTACAAGAAGCCTGACCTGACCATGGTGCTGAACGGCGCGCTGGCCGGTCTGGTGTCGATCACCGCCGAGCCGCTGATGCCCACGCTGGGCGGGGCGACCCTGATCGGTGCCATCGGTGGCGTGATCGTGGTCTTCACCGTGCCGATGCTGGATAAGATGAAGATCGACGACGTCGTCGGTGCCATCCCGGTTCACCTTCTGGCCGGCATCTGGGGCACCCTCGCCGTGCCGCTGTCGAACGATGGAACCTCGTTCATCACGCAGATCATCGGCGTCGTGGCCATTGGTGCCTTTGTCTTCGTCGTCAGCCTTGTCGTCTGGCTGATCTTGAAGGCCGCCGGCGGGATCCGCGTCAGCGAGGAAGCCGAAGTCATGGGCCTCGACATGGCCGAGCTGGGGATGGAAGCCTATCCCGACTTCGGCAAGGGCTGACCAGTCATCGCGGGGCCGGTGGACCTCCTCCCCTGCCTGCCCTGCGAGAAGGGAAGGCCCGGATCGATTGATCCGGGCCTTTTTTTTATGTCAATCAGGTGTGACTTTCTTCGGCGCGCCCGACATGAAGTCGGTTCCGATATACGGTTTCTTCGCGGCCTTCCACGCGGTGAACCCGCCTTCCAGATGCGCAATGGGGTCGTAACCGGCGTTCGAGGCGATCTTGGCCATACGCTCGGACCGAAGACCGCCGGCGCAGTGGAAGACGAGGCGCTTGCCGTCCTGCGTGGGCAAATGGTCGGCACGGAAGAAGGGCATCGGCATCAGAAGCGCGCCCTCGATATGCTCGGTCGCGTATTCCTGGGGCGAGCGGACGTCGATCACGACGATCTCGTTCCGTTCCAGCGCGCCTTCGACCTCGCCAGGGGTCCAGCGTTCGAAGGTGCCGGTGTCGATCTGTTCGGTGTCCATGGTGTCTCCTTCCCGGTTGTGTCCGGGAAGGAGGGTAGATCAACCGCAGGTCTTGGCGATGGCCGCGGCCAGGATCGGCACTGTATCGGCGTTCAGGCCGGCGATGTTCATGCGGCTGTCACCGACCATGTAGACGCCGTGATCGCGGCGCATCGTCTCGACCTTGTCGGCATCGACGCCCAAGCGAGAGAACATGCCGCGATGCTGCGCGATGAAGTCGAAGCGGTCCGAGTTCGTGCGCTGCCGCAGCTCATCGGCCAGTTGCTGGCGCAGGTCCAGCATCCCGGTGCGCATCCCCTCAAGCTCGGCCTGCCATTCGGCACGCAGCGCATCGTCCGTCAGAATCGTGGACACAAGGCGTGCACCGTGATCCGGCGGGAACGAATAGTTCTGCCGGTTCAGATGATTGAGGTTGCCTTGGACGGTCTTCGTCTGCGCCGCATCGCCGATGGCAAACAGGATCCCCGTCCGCTCGCGGTAAATGCCGAAATTCTTCGAGCAGGAGGCCCCGATCAGCATCTCCGGCTGTGTTTCGGCCAGAATGCGCGTGCCTTGGGCATCCGCGTCCAAGCCGTCACCGAAGCCCTGATAGGCGAGGTCGACCATCGGAACCAGCTTCTTGCGCAGCAGCAGGTCGGCCACTTGGCGCCACTGATCGTCAGTCAGGTTCGCGCCCGTGGGGTTATGGCAGCAGCCGTGCAGCAGGACGACATCGCCCTCTTTTGCGCTGTCCAGATCGGCGATCATGCCGTCGAAATCCACATGACCGGTCGAAGCGTCGAAATACCGGTATTCGACGAAGGGCGTGCCCGTGGTCTTCAGGATGGACAGGTGGTTCGGCCATGTCGGCGCGCTGACCCAGACGGTGGCCTCGGGACTGGCGGTGCGGATCAGGTCGACGCCCTGCCGGAACGCACCGGTGCCGCCGGGCGTGGCGATGGCGGCGACGCGGTCGGCCGCGACGCTGTCGGCCAGCACCAGCGAGCGCATCGCCGCGGCATAGGCCGGATCGCCAGCCAGACCGGTATAGCTCTTGGTCGTCTCGCTCTCCAGAAGCCAAGCCTCGGCCTTCTTCACGGCCGACATGATCGGCGTGTGGCCGGACGCGTCCTTGTAGACGCCGACGCCGAGGTCGAGCTTTTCGTCGCGCGGATCCTCGCGGAAGCTTTGCATCAGCGTGAGGATCTTGTCCGCCGGTTGGTCCTTCAGATTGCTAAGCATCAGGCGTCTCCCGTTGCGACCGGCAGGTCGCCATAGGCGCCCCACTCGGTCCATGATCCGTCATAGAGCGACCAGTCGTCGTGACCGATCCGCGCCAGTCCCAACGCCAGAACCGCAGCCGTGATGCCGGACCCGCAGGTGGTCACGACCGGACGCGACAGGTCGATCCCGGCCGCCTCGAACGCGGCCTTCAGCGACGTCTCGTCCTTCATCGTGCCGTCATCGTTCAGAAGCTGGCCGAAGGGCAGGTTCTTCGCGTTGGGGATATGGCCGGCACGCAGACCGGCCCGGGGCTCCGCCGCCTCTCCGGCAAAGCGGTTCGCGGCGCGCGCGTCCAGAAGTTGCGGCGTCCCCAGCTTTGAGGCCTCGGCCACCTGCGTGACGTCGCGCACCAGGTCGTTGCGGCGGCTGACGGTCATGTGGCGGTCGCGGATGACAGGCGGCAAATCTTCGACCGGGCGGCCCTCGGCCTGCCACTTCGGCAGACCGCCATCCAGGACAGCGACGTCGGTCTTGCCCATCAGTTTGAACAGCCACCACACCCTGGGGGCGGAAAAGACGCCGGTGCTGTCATAGACCACCACCTGATGCCCGTCGCCGATGCCCATGGCGCGCATTCGGCTCATGAATTTTTCGGCCGGGGGCGCCATGTGCGGCAGGTCTGAACGCTGATCGCTGATCTCGTCGATATCGAAGAAGCGGGCGCCGGGAATGTGGGCGGTGTCGTATTCCGCCTTCGGATCGCGGCCCGCGTCGGGCATGTGCCACGAGGCGTCCAGGACGCGCAGGTCGGGGTCGTTCAGATGCTGGGCAAGCCAGTCGGTGGATACCAACGTCTTCGGATCGTCGTGCATGGCCGGACCTTCGGTCATTTCTTCCTCGACAGGGGTTAGCCAAGCCATCCGAATGCCGCAAGTCGCAGACGTGCGAAACGCAATAACCCGAAGGCTTTCGAGCCGCTACCGCAGCAAGGTTGCGTAAAACGGCCCCGGGACCTTATCCGTGTTCCTTCAGAAGGCGCTGTTTCTGGCGTTGCCAGTCCCGCTTGGCCTCGGTCGCGCGCTTGTCGGGGGCTTTCTTGCCTTTGGCGATCCCGATCTTCAGCTTCGCGATGCCGCGATGATTGAAATACAAAACCAGCGGCACGAGGGTCATCCCCTTGCGCTGTGTCTCGGACCAGAGTTTGGCGAGCTCCTTGCGATTGACCAGCAGCTTGCGGCGCCGCCGGTCCTCGTGCCCGAACATCGCCTGATCGAGAGGGGCAATGTAGCTGTTGACCAGCCACAGCTCGCTCTCGTCCACGGTCGCATAGCTTTCGGCAATGTTCGATTGACCGCGGCGTAGCGACTTCACCTCGGACCCGTGAAGCTGGATCCCGCATTCGAGGTCGTCGTCGATCGCATAGTCGTACCGCGCCCGCCGGTTCTCGGCGATCACCTTGTAGTTCGGGTTGTCCTTGGGTTTGGCCATGAGAGCCGAGATAGGCGGGCGGCGCCCGTCCCGCAAGTGTCCTGCCGCCGTCCCGCATGCGTCCGCCCCCCGTCCCGCACCTGTACCGTCATCGTCGGGCAGGCGTCTGGCATGAGTATGACATGCGTCCCGACAGCGTGGGTGGAGGTGCGCTATGCGGACAATGTTGCAATTTGAATTGAGGACATGATTGGCCGCTTCCCGGCAAGCGCCCCATCCCTCGCAGCTAGCAATCGATGTCTTTGCCCTCTCGCCAAATCGCAAAGGCGAGGGCAATAAATTCGTCGATACGGGTGTCGTCGATCTTAGTTGACTTGGAAAAGCGAATGCAGCCTTTGCCAACATTCAGACCCTCCAGCAACTCTCCAGTCGGGTCGACTTTGGAGGCATTCCCCACATAAAGACTGACATATGCTCGCTGCGCGTTGAGGTGAAAAGCGAACGCGTCATCAATCCCATATCCCAACATCTTGTAGTGGATGCGCTCGGCAAGCTGCGGCGCCTGTTTTTTGATTATCGCCCTGATGTGCTGCAACTTGTCCCGACGCCAATCGTCGTCCAGCATATCCATATATTCAGCTGGCGTTTCGGCATTGCTCAGCATGTGCGGTCCTTACCTTTTGATCTCGCCTGCCCCGAAAGTTAACATGAACGAACAAAGCGTTTAATTGGAGAGCCGCCATTCGTGCGTCGCCCAGCATTGATGACTTCATGACTTGATGACTCTAGGGTCAAAGCGGCTATGCAATGATGCCGTCCCAAAGGGGGGCTTTCTTCGGGCAGCAGAGGTCTGCCCACACGGCCCGCTGCGCCCGGCGCACCGGGAGCAGGATGCCGCCCTGAGCCATCGGGGGTCGAGATTGGCGATGGGCGCGCCTTAGCTGCCCAGTACGCCCGCACCTTCCATCGCCGACTTCATCATCAGCTTGGTACCCTCGGTCAGTCCGACCAGCGGCAGGCGCACTTCTTCGCTGCACCGGCCCAGAAGCGACAGGCCGTATTTCGCGCCCACCAGCCCCGGTTCGGTGAAGATGGCGGTGTGCAGCGGCAGGAGGCGGTCCTGAAGCTCCAGCGCCTTCGTCCAGTCGCCGTCCGTCATGGCCTGCTGGAACTCGGCGCAGAGGCGGGGGGCCACGTTGGCGGTGACACTGATGCAGCCGACCCCGCCATGGACGTTGAAGCCCAGCGCCGAGGCGTCCTCGCCCGACAACTGGATGAAGTCGGTCCCGCAGGTCATGCGCTGTTCGCTGACCCGCACGACGTCCCCGGTCGAATCCTTCACGCCGACGATCCGCGGCAGCTTGGCAAGCTCGCCCATCGTCTCGGGGGACATGTCCACGATGGACCGGCCCGGGATGTTGTAGATGACGATGGGAATGTCTGTGGCTTCGTGCACCGCCTCGAAATGGGCGCGCAGACCGGCCTGCGTGGGCTTGTTGTAATAGGGCGTCACGACGAGGGCGCCGTCAGCGCCGACCTCTTGCGCATGACGGGCCAGGCGGATCGCCTCGTCGGTGTTGTTCGAGCCCGCGCCCGCGATGACCTTCACACGACCGGCGGCGGTCTTCACCACTTCGGCCACGACGGTCTCGTGTTCCTCATGCGACAGGGTCGGAGTCTCGCCGGTGGTGCCCACGGGGACAATGCCGGAGGTGCCTTCGTCGACATGCCACTCGACCAACCGTTTCAGGGCGTCGAGGTCCAGCTTGCCGTCCTTGAACGGTGTGACCAGTGCGACGATCGACCCTTGGAACATGGCGTCCTCCGTTTGGCTGGCCGGGGGATCCGGCGTGGCGCGGACCCTATGCGCCGTGCGCGCTGTTGCCAAGGTCGTGAGTTTGAGTTCATCGCGACGTGTCATAGGTAACGGGACATGCATTATCTTGCCATTGTCGCCCTTCTTGCCCTGACCACCCCGGCCGCCGCGCAGATGCCGCCAGACCAGACCGGCGCCCAGTCCGGAGTGGCCGAGGGTGTGGATCGCGCGCGCCGCGGTTTGTGGATGGCGGCCGAAGATGCCGCCGAACGCGCGGGCCCCGTAGCCGCCGATATTGTCGAATGGATGTGGCTGCGAGAGGGGTTCGGCGATTTCGAGACGGCGCTGAATTTCCTCGAGCGCAATCCGGACTGGCCCGGCCTGTCGCGCCTGCGTCAACGGGCCGAGCAGTTCCTGCCTGCCGTCCCTGCGGGCGAAGAGCAGGCAGAGAAGGTCGTGCGTTTCTTCGGCGACGCCGCTCCGGCGACCGGGCAGGGCACGTTGGCCTTGGTGAACGCCTACCGCGAACTGGACCGGGAGGGGGATGCCCGCGTCGAGTCCGCTCTGGCCTGGGTCGAACGGTCGATGACCGGTACGGCCGAGGATGCCCTTCTGGCGCTTTACCCCGACATGCTGGCGGACCTCGAAGTGCAGCGCGCCGACCGGATGTTCTGGCAGAACGCCGGCACGGCGCTGACTCGATCCTCGCGCCGGATCGAGGGGGAGGACGGCGAGGTCGTGCAGGCTCGGCTGGCCGCCCTCAACGGGTCCGATCCGGGGGCGGTGGCCGAAGATCTGCCCGAAGCCCGGCGCGCCGACCCGGGCTTGGCCTATCGCGCCTTTCGTCAGAACCTTTCTCGCGACCGTGATACGGCGGCCATCGACCTGTTGTTGCGGCAGTCCACCTCGGCCGAGGAACTGGGCGATCCAGATGCCTGGGCGGATGAGCGTCGTGATCTTGCGCGTCAATTGATGCGGGCCGGGGAAAACGACACGGCCTATGCCGTGGCCGCATCGCACTGGCTGTCCGAGGGGTCGGATTACGCGGATCTGGAATGGATGGCCGGGTACCTCTCGCTGACCCGGCTTGACCGCCCCGAAGCCGCGCTGACCCATTTCCTGAAAATGCGCGAGGCCGTGTTCACGCCCATCTCGCTCGGGCGGGCCTGGTACTGGATCGGACGCGCGAACGAGGCGCTCGACCGCCCGGAAGAGGCTCGGGAGGCTTACCTGAAGGGGGCGGAACACCAGACCAGCTTCTACGGGCTTCTGGCGGCCGAGAAGGCGGGGGTCGGCATCGACCCCGAACTGGTCGACCCGGGCCCGTCGCGTCCGTTGTCCGAAGCCTCGTTCCGCGATTCCTCTGTGCTGGAGGCGGCGCTGCTGCTCCAGGCCGCCGGTGAGAGGAACATGGCCAAGATCTTCTTCACCCACCTGACCGAAAGCCTTGACGCGGAAGACGCCGCGACGCTGGGCGACCTGATCCTGACATTGGGAGAGCCGCATATCGCGATCCGGGTCGCCAAGGAGGCCGCGCAGAACGGCATCGTCATCCCGCGCGCCTATTTCCCGGTGGTCGACCTGGGCCTTCAACAGCTTCCCGTATCGGAGGAGCTGGCATTGGCCATCGCGCGCCGCGAAAGCGAGTTCGACCCCGTGGTCTCGTCCGGGGTGGGCGCAGGCGGACTGATGCAGTTGATGCCCGGCACCGCGCAGGACGTGACGCGCGAGCTGGGGATCCGCTATTCGCGCGACCGCCTGTTCGCCGATCCCAGCTATAACGCGCAACTCGGGACGGCTTATCTGGCCGGGCTAGAACGGCGGTTCGGGCAGAACCCGGTTCTGGTCTCGTCGGGATACAATGCGGGGCCCGGCCGACCGCTGCGCTGGATGCGCGAACGGGGCGACCCAAGGGAGGCGGGGGTCGACGTGATCGACTGGATCGAGATGATTCCCTTCGACGAGACCCGGAACTATGCAATGCGCGTCGCCGAATCGCTGCCCGTCTATCGCGCCCGGCTTGGCCGGCCTGACGAGAAGATCAGGATCACGGAAGAGCTGAAGGGGCGCTGATCACTCGCCGATGCCGACCTGATCCGAGGTCGTCACGGTGCCCAGCGCCGGATCGTCGCCGCAGGCTTCGTATTTGAACGCGAACCCGTTCCAGATCAGGTAAAGCCCCCCGTCGGCCGCCGTCATGAACATCGCGCGGTCCTGGAACTCGTCGTCCTCGGCCTCGCATTCCATGTCGTAGAGGATCGCCTCCATCTCGTTCACGTTGACGGGATTGGTCATGTCGCAAGTCGTCTCGGCGCCGTAGAGCACGCGATCCTCGATCTTCAGCGCGCTGCCATCGCCCCCTGTATAGACGCATTCGACAGTCGGGTTCGCGCGCCACAAACCGTCGAACGACAGGTCCTGCGCCAGGGCGGGCCCTGCCAGAACAGTGGCGGTGGCGATGACATAGATGGGGCGTCCCATGGAAACCTCCTCCCGGAGAGGGATCCCCGCGCCGGTCGCGAAGATCTTAGTGACTTGGTAACGTGGCAAGTCTAGGTTCAACCCGGCAATTCTCAAGGCACAGTTCAGGATGCAGTCAGAGTTCGCGCGGCAGAGGGGCAGGGACGAGCTACGCGCGATCCGGGCGGAAAGCCGGGGTCTGTTCGCGGCCGTCGCGGTGTTTTCGCTTTTCGTGAACCTGTTGATGCTGACCGGCCCGCTTTACATGCTTCAGGTCTACGACCGGGTTCTGGGTTCGCGGTCCGAAGCGACGCTGATCGCGCTGACCCTGCTGATGGCATTCCTTTTCGGCATCATGGGCCTTCTTGATGCGGCACGGGCGCGCGTGCTGTCGCGGATCGGGGCACGGTTCCAGGCAAAGCTGGATCGGCGCGTGTTCGAGGCCACGATGCAGTCGCCGTCCAGCAGGACCCAAGGCGGGCCGTCGAACGGACTGGGCGACCTCGAGGCGGTGCGACGGCTTCTGTCATCGACGATGCTGACCGCGCTGTTCGACCTGCCATGGACGCCGATCTTTCTGGCGATCATCTTCCTGTTTCACCCGCTTCTCGGGGCGCTGGCGCTGGGCGGGATGATCGTTCTGATCCTTGTGACATTGATCAACCAGGCGCTGTCGCACGGGGCGCAGTCGCGGGGACAGGTCGCGACCCTTCAAGCGCAACAGATGTCCGACCGACTGCGGGCCGAGGCCGAAACGGTCCGCGCGCTGGGGATGCGGGATTCGGCGTTTTCCCGGTGGGACGATCTTCGGTCCATGTCGCTGCGGGAAAGCGTTCGCGGCGCCGAGGCGAACGCGATGTTTTCCAGCATGACGAAGACCCTGCGCCTGTTCCTCCAGTCGTTGATGCTGGGGCTCGGGGCTTGGCTGGTTTTGCAGGAACAGATGACGCCGGGTGGCATGATCGCGGGATCCATCATGATGGGCCGGGCGCTGGCTCCGATCGACCTCGCTTTGAACCAGTGGCCCCTGCTCCAGCGCGCGCGGATGGGCTGGACCGGCCTTGCCGATCTTCTGGGCCATGTCCCGCCCGAGGCGCCCCGCACCGAACTGCCCCGCCCCCGCGCACGGCTGGTCGCCGAACAGGTCACGGTGATCCCGCCCGAGCAATCGCAGGCCACGCTGCGCATGGTGTCATTCGAGGTCCTGCCCGGAACGGCAATGGGGGTCATCGGCCCCTCGGGCAGCGGCAAGTCGACCCTGGCGCGTGCTCTGGTCAACGCCTGGGCGCCCGCTGGTGGGCGTATCCGGCTGGACGGGGCGGCGCTGGCGCAATATTCGCCCGACGCGCTGGGCCGGCACATCGGCTATCTGCCTCAGAACGTCCGGCTCTTCGACGGAACCATCGCCCAGAACATCGCCCGCCTCGATCCCGGGGCGCAGGCTGCCGACATCGTCGCCGCCGGGCGCCTGGCCGGGGCGCATGACATGATCACCGAGTTTCCCGACGGCTACGACACGCTTGTTTCTGCTACGGGCGGGCGGCTGTCCGGGGGGCAGATCCAGCGGATCGGCCTGGCACGTGCGCTTTACGGCGACCCGGTCCTGTTGGTCCTGGACGAGCCGAACTCGAACCTGGACAATGACGGGACGCTGGCGCTGGGCACGGCGATCGAACAGGTGAAATCCCGCGGCGGTGCCGTGATCATCATGGCGCACCGTCCTGCCGCCATCCAGCAATGCGGGTCGATCCTGGTACTGGAAGGGGGCGTGCGCCGCGCGTTCGGACCGAAGGACGAGGTGCTGCGCGAGGTGACGAAGAACCATCTTGCGATTGCGGGCGGAACCGAACGTGGGGGCGTCTCATGAGGCAGACAGCCAACTGGTCGGCGCGAGGTCCGGTGATGCTGGGCCTGGCCGCTTTGGTCCTGCTTCTGGCGGGGTTCGGCTATTGGGCGTCGTTCTCGACACTGTCGGGGGCGATCGTCGTACAGGGCCGGATCGAAGTCGAGCGGAACCGGCAGATCGTCCAGCATGTCGATGGCGGCATGGTGTCCGAGCTGCTCGTGGACGAGGGGGATCACGTCGAGAAAGGCCAAACGCTTGCGATACTTGATGCCGCGCTTCTGGACACGCAACTTGCAGCGGCCCGGATCGAGCTGGCAGAATATCAGGCCCGTCGCGCCCGGCTCGAGGCCGAACGCGACGACGCGGCCGAGGTGACTTTCGACGCGGATCTCGCCGCCGCCGCCGCGGACAATGACGACGTCGCAGATATTGTCGAGGGCCAGGCAGACCTTTTCCACGCGCGTCGCGACACGGCGAAAAGTAACTTGAACCAGTTGTCGGGCCGACGCGCCCAAATCGTTCAGCAGATCGGCGGGCTGGACGCACAGCTTGCCTCGCTGGACGTGCAGGTCGGGATCATGACGGAAGAGCTGGAGGACCAGCAGTCCCTGTTCGACCGCGGCCTTGCCCAAGCCAGCCGCGTTCTCGCCTTGAGGCGTGAGGCCGCGCAACTGGAAGGCCGGATCGGCGAGCTTGTCGCGTCGCGGGCGGAAGCGGGCGAACGGCTGTCGGAAATCGCCGATCAGGAAATGGTCTATACCGTACAGAGGCGGGAAGATGCGATCTCGGAGTTGCGCGATATTCGGATGCGGGAATCCGAAACGACTGAGCGTGTGGCCGCTCTGGCCGCGCAACGGGCGCGGACGGATATCGTTGCCCCGGTTCGCGGCATCGTCCACGATCTGACCGTTTTCGGGCCCACGGCGGTCGTTCGCCCCGCCGAGCCGATGATGTCCATCGTGCCCACGGACCGACCCCCGGTGATCGAAGCGCGGGTCCCGCCGGTCCATATCGATCAGGTCGGAACCGGTCAGCCAGCCATTCTGCGGTTCCCCACCTTCGATGCCCGCACGACGCCCGAACTTCACGGGACGGTCCTGCGGGTGTCGGCCGACAGCTTCACCGACGAGGCGACCCAGGCCACTTTCTACAAAGCAGATCTGATGCTCGATCCCGGCCAGATCGAGCGGTTGCCCGACGGCCTTGTCCTGCTTCCCGGCATGCCGGTCGAGGGGTATCTGCGCACGTCGGACCGTACACCGATCGCCTACCTGACGAAGCCATTGACGGATTACTTCGCCCGGGCGTTTCGTGAAGGTTGACGCGGCGGCCGTGCAGCGCGACAGAGGCCGCGCATCAGACAGGGGTTTTCGGATGGGACGGATCGAGACGAAACTGGCCGAACACGGCATCACCCTACCGGACGCGCCCGCACCTGCGGCGAATTACGTGCCATTCGTTCAGGTGGGCGACCTTCTGCATGTCTCCGGCCAGATCAGCACGGGCCCCGACGGCCTGATCCGCGGTACGCTGGGCGGCCCCGGCGATGTCGAGGCCGGGGCGATTGCGGCAAGGGCCTGCGCGATCTCGCTTCTGGCGCAGGTCAAGGCGGCCTGTGGCGGGGATCTGGACCGGCTGGCCCAAGTCGTGAAACTTACGGCCTTCGTTGCCTCGGCGCCCGGGTTCTACGACCAGCCGAAGGTGGTAAACGGCGCATCGGACTTCCTGGTCGAGGTGCTGGGCGAGTCCGGGCGTCACGCCCGGTCCGCCGTGGGTGTCGCTGCCCTTCCCATGGGCGTGATGGTCGAGATCGAAGGCATCTTCCGCCTGTCGTGACTCTATCGGCCGCCTTCCTCTCGCGCCCGTTCGCCCACCGGGGTCTGCATGACCGGGGTCGCGGCGTGATCGAAAACAGCCGCGCGGCTTTCGACGCGGCCGTTGCGGCCGGCTATGGGATCGAACTGGACGTTCAGTACAGCGCGGACGGCATCCCGGTCGTGTTCCACGATCACACGCTGGACCGCCTGACGGAAGGCACGGGGGCAGTCAGTGCGAAGACCGCAATGGAGCTTGGCCAGCTGCAGCTGCAGGGATCGACAGACACGATCCTGCCATTGGCCATTGTATTGGATCGGATCGATGGACGCGTCCCGGTCTTGGTCGAGATCAAGACGCAGCCCACGCTGGCCCTGGCCCAAGCGGTCGGCGAGGTCCTTGCCGGCCGGAACGCGCCCCTTGCGGCGATGTCCTTCGATCCGGCCAGTATCCACGCGCTCGACGGCCTGAACCACCCGCGCGGCCTGACCACCGATGCGGATACCGTGCAAGCTTATCCCCTGGACGATAGCTGGACGCCGGGTCTGTCGTTCATCAGCCACGACCACCTCACGTTGGATCATCCGGCGGTCACCGCTGCGCGGTCGAAGGGGGCGTCGGTGCTGTGCTGGACCATAAGGTCGCAGGTCGATGCGGATCGGGCGCTGGCCTGCGCGGACCAGATCACGTTCGAAGGGTTTCGACCCGGCCCCTGACGTCGGGAACAGGCTTGAAACGCGGCCCTTGCGGCACAGCTTGCCCGCCGATGGAAGACTCCGAGATTTCCGTTTCGACCCACCGCAGCCTGACCTCGATTGACCCCGGGGACTGGGATGCCTGTGCATGCCCCGAAGCGGCCGAGGGGCGGCCGAACGACCCGTTCACAACGCATCGGTTCCTGCTGGCGCTGGAAACATCCGGATCCGTCGGGCCCGGAACCGGGTGGGAGCCGCATTACCTGACCGCCGAGGTCGACGACCAGATCGTCGCCTGCGCCCCGCTTTACGCGAAGGGACACAGCCAAGGCGAATATGTCTTCGACCACGCTTGGGCCCACGCGCTCGAACGGGCGGGCGGCCGGTATTACCCCAAGCTGCAAATGGCGGTGCCCTTCACGCCGGCCACCGGGCGGCGGTTTCTGGTTAAGCCGGGGTTCGAGGAAATCGGCCGCGCCGCACTGGTCGAAGCAACCGTTCGGATCGCGGATCAGAACGACCTGTCATCCGCGCATGTTACCTTTTGCACCGCCGACGAGGCAGAGGCGGGGGCGGAGATGGGGTTGCTGCACCGCACCGGTCAGCAATTCCACTGGTTCGACGAGTCGTATGGCGACTTCGAGGGGTTCCTCGCTTCGCTCTCGTCCCGCAAACGCAAGAACATCCGTAAGGAGCGGCGCGAGGCGCAGAACGCGGGGCTGACGATCCGGCACCTGACCGGAGACGAGATCACGCCCGAACACTGGGACGCGTTCTGGATCTTCTATCAGGACACCGGGGCGCGCAAATGGGGCAGCCCCTATCTGACGCGCCAGTTCTTCCACGAGGCACAGGCCCATCTGCGCGACGATATCCTGCTGATCATGGCGTTCGACGGCGACCGCCCCGTGGCCGGTGCGCTGAACCTGATCGGGCGCGAAACGCTGTACGGGCGTTACTGGGGCTGCGCCGAGGACGTGCCGTTCCTGCATTTCGAGCTGTGTTACTACCAGGCCATCGATTGGGCGCTGGCACACGGACAGACCCGGGTCGAGGCCGGCGCCCAGGGCGAGCACAAGCTGGCGCGCGGATATCTGCCCCATCCGGTCCATTCGCTGCACTGGATCGCGGACCCGGGATTCCGTGGGGCGGTCGAGCAATTCCTTGACGCCGAACGCGCCGCCGTCGACGAAGAGATCGAGATTTTGACCAGCTTCGGTCCGTTCCGAAAGTCGCGAGGAGAGAGCGAATGAACGATAAACTGAGTGGCGCGGCCCGGACCGAGGCTTTGGATAAACTGCAAGCTGCCGGGTGGTCCATGGTCGAGGGGCGCGACGCCATCTCGAAGTCGTTCAAGTTCAAGGATTTCACGCGCGCCTTCGGATGGATGACGCAAGCCGCCATCGCGGCCGAGAAGATGAACCACCACCCGGAATGGTCGAACACCTACAACCGGGTCGAGGTCACACTGACATCGCATGATGCGGACGGCTTGACCGACAGGGACGTGAAGCTGGCCGGGATCATGGACGGGCTGGCGTAATGGAAGGCCTTTTCGACAGTGTCCTTTCGTTCCAGATCGGCGACACCTCGGTCCGGGATATGCTGACCATGGAGTTCCTGATCTCGATTCTGGGGAACGTGCTGGCCGCGATCGTCATCCTGTTGATCGGCTATACGATCGCAGGGTGGGTCAAGCGGCGGGTCAGGGCCATTGGTGGACACCGCCCCGAGCTGGACACCACGCTGTTCAACTTCCTGGGCAACCTGGCGCGCTATGTCGTGCTGGGCTTCACCTTCCTGTTCGTTCTGAACACGTTCGGGGTGCAGACGACCTCTCTGGTCGCGGCCATCGGTGCGGCGGGTCTGGCCATCGGACTGGCGCTTCAGGGCACGCTGTCGAACATTGCGGCGGGGGTGATGATCATCCTGTTCCGCCCGATCAAGGAAGGCGATTTCGTCGAGATCAACGGACAGATGGGCACGGTGAAAGAGATCACCCTGAACTTCACCGAACTGGCCAGCATCGGGAACGTGCAGATCATCATCCCGAACTCTGAAGTGTGGGGCCACACGATCGTCAACTACTCGGTCTATGACCGGCGCCGGGCCGAATGGACCTTTGGCGTGGGCTACGGCGCGGACCTGGGCAAGGCCGAGCGTGTGATCCGCGAGACCATCGAGGCCGACGACCGCACCGATATCGGCGAGGACATGTTCCTGCAGGTCAACAACTGGAACGACAGCTCGGTCGATTTCCTGGTGCGCGCCTGGGTCGGGGCGGACGACTATTTCGCCTACCAGGCCGACATCAAGCGCAAGGTGAAGGAAGCGTTCGACCGCGAGGGCGTGGACATCCCGTTCCCCACCCGCACTCTCTTCATGGAGCGCAACGACGGCGAAACGGATCATGCGCCCTCGCGCAGCACCGACGGCACGCGCGAGGACAAGGTCAAGGCCGACGAGGCGCGAACCTAGAGCGTATCGAGGATCGCGTCGCCGCCGGACAGGTTGCAAGTGCCGGGATCGTCCTCTTGCACCGTCTGGACGACGCCGTCCTCGGCCACCAGCGCATAGCGCTTCGAGCGGTCAAAGAAGCCGACCGGTGGCGCGGTGAAGGCCATATCGACAGCCTTGGTGTAGGCGGACGACGGGTCCGCCAACATCGTGATCCCGGCTTCGGTTGCGCCAGTATCTTCGCCCCATTGCTTCATCACGAACGGATCGTTGACGGCGATGCAGATGACCTCGTCCACGCCTTTCGCCTTCAGCCCCTCCATCGCGTTGATGAAAGAGGGGACGTGGGCCGTCGTGCAGGTCCCGGTATAGGCGCCCGGAAGCGCGAAGATCACCACCTTGCGGCCGGCAAGCCGGGGCTTCAGCGTAACCTCTTCGGGACCATTTTCGCCCATTCTCAGAAGGGTCGCCTCCGGCAGGGTATCACCTTTGGAAATGGGCATTGCGTCTCTCCTTTGCGCGTTGGGGTTCGGGCAGTTATAGCCGGGCGAACGGACGTGGAAAGCGGGAACGGGACATATGGCGCATATCGTGGTGGTTGGGGCTGGACAGGCCGGACAGCAGCTTTGCGCGACCCTGCGCGATCAGGGGTTCGAGGGGCGGATCACCCTGATCGGGGCCGAGCCTGTGCCCCCCTATCAGCGCCCGCCCTTGTCGAAAGGGTATCTTCTGGGGGAAATGACGCGCGAACGCCTCTTCCTGCGGCCTGACGCGTGGTATGCCGACCGCGGGATCGAGTTGATGCTGGGGGCGCCCGTCGATCGGATCGACCCGGGCGCAAAGACCGTCCAGGTGGTCGATCGCGTGATGGAGTACGACCAGCTTGCCATTGCGACCGGCCTCGCCGCGCGGGCCCTTTCGCCAGAGGCAGGCGGCGATCTGGAAAACGTGTTCACCATCCGAACACTGGCGGATGTCGACGCGCTGGAAGGGCCGCTGAAATCGGCGCGCCGTGTCCTGATCGTCGGCGGCGGGTATATCGGACTGGAGGCGGCCGCGGTGGCCCGAAAGCTGGGCGCCGAGGTCGACGTGGTCGAAGCCGGACCGCGCATCCTGGGCCGGGTCGCTTCGGCCCAGACCGCGGACACCATGCGCGCGCTGCACCGCGCCCATGGCGTGACGATCCGCGAAGGCGTCGCGCTGGAGCGTCTGACCGGCGAGGGCCGGGTGACCGGCGCGGTTCTGGGCAATGGCGAAACGCTGGAGGCGGACGTGGTGATCGCCGGCATCGGTCTTCTGCCCCGTTGTGCCATCGCCGAAGCAGCCGGACTTGAAACCGATGGCGGCGTCGCGGTGGACGCGTTTGGCCGCACCTCGGACTCGCATATCTGGGCGGCGGGCGATTGCGCGTCCTTCCTGTATCGGGGGGAGAGAGTTCGCCTGGAATCAGTGCAGAACGCCATCGACATGGGTACGGCCGTGGCCCGCAACATGCTGGGGGCCGCGACGCCCTATGTTCCGATGCCATGGTTCTGGTCCGACCAATACGACGTCAAGCTGCAGATCGCTGGTCTGAACACCGGTTATGACCGCGTCGTGACCCGGGGCGAGGGGGCGGCGATCTCGCACTGGTATTTCTACGGCGACGATCTGCGCGCGGTGGATGCGATCGGGGACACGCGCGCCTACATGGTCGGCAAGCGGCTTCTGGACATGGGCAAAACCGTCTCTCCGCAGGCGTTGGCTGATCCAGCGACCGACCTCAAGGCACTTCTGAAGGCGTGAGGATCATCGCGGGCACCCATCGCGGCCGGGCGCTGGCGGCGGTCGGCAGGGGCGATCCGGCCGCGCATCTGCGGCCCACGACGGACCGGGTGCGCGAAAGCCTGTTCGGCGTTCTGGAAGGCGGCCGGATTGGCGATCCGCTGACGGGGGCCCGGGTGCTGGACCTGTTCGGTGGCACCGGGGCGCTGGGCCTCGAGGCGCTGTCGCGCGGGGCAAGCGAGGTCACGTTCGTCGAAAACGGGCGAAAGGCGCTGGCGCTTCTGGCGCAAAACATCGCTGCCCTCGGCGAGGGCGAGCACACCCGGATCGTGAAGATTGATGCCACGCGACTGGGCGCGTCGGACACGGCTTTCGACCTCGTGTTCCTTGATCCCCCGTACCGCATGGGGCTGGGCGAAAAAGCTGTCGCGGCGGCGCTAAAGGGCGGTTGGATCGCCAAGGACGCCCTGATCGTCTGGGAGGAGGCGAGCGAAGTCGCGCTGCCCCCCGATCTGGTCCGGGAAGATGCACGCCGCTATGGCGACACGTGGATCACGCTTGCCCGCGTCCGCTGACGCGGTGCGAGATGACGATATGCGCGACCGCCAGCACCGCGAAGGCCCCTGCCGCGGGGCCCAGCGCCGTCAACGGGAACCGCGACAGGACAAGACCGCCCATGCCTGATCCCAGCGCAGCGCCCAGATAGATCGCCGCCGCGTTCAGGGCCAGAACGACGCCCGGCCGTTCGGGCAGGATCGCCAGGATCCGAAGCTGCTGGCCCGCCATGAAGGACCAGCCGAACAGCGACCACAATCCCAATAGCACGAACAGGGCCCAGTCGGCGAACGGTAGGAACACGAACAGGGGCATCAGGATCACTTGTCCCGTTCCCAGGAACAACAGCGTGCGCAGCGGTCCCAGACGGTCGGCCATCCACCCGCCCCAGACATTGCCGGCAACGGCCCCCGCGCCGAAGACCAACAGTGCCAGCGTGACCCCGTTGCGCCCATATCCCATCGTCTCGGACAGAAGGGGCGCGAGGTAGGTGTAAAGGATGTAGATCGCGCCGAGGAACGTCGCCGTGAACAGGATTGCCAGCATCGCGCCGAAGTTCAGAAGCGTGCGGCCAAGATCCGAAAGTGAGGCGGGCGGGATCGCCAAGCCCTTCGGCACCCGCGTCCAGATCAACCACAGGCAGGGCACCGCCAGCGCGACCACGACCATGAAGCCCGCCCGCCAGCCGAACGTGTATCCGATGAAGCTGCCCGCCGGCACGCCCAGTACCTGGGCCACGGTCAGGCCGATCACCACCGCGGCCAGAGCCTTGCCTCGCGTCTCGGGCGGGGCGAGTGCCGCGGCCACGGACGCGGTGACGGGCGTGAACATCCCTGCCCCGGCCGCGGCCAGCACGCGGGCGGCGTGGACGAACAGTTCCGATGGGGCCAGCGCGGTCGCCAAATTTCCGAGCGCGAAGATCGACATCGCAATCGCAAGCAGGCGCCGTCGCCCCATTGCCCCGGTCAGCGAGACCAGGAAAGGTGAAAGCATTGCATAGCCGATGGCGTAAGTCGTCATCGCCGTGCCGATGGCTGCGGGCGAACTGCCCAGGCCCTCGGCCATCGGGTTCACCAACCCGATGAGTACGAAAGCCCCCATGCCGATCACGAAATTCGAGGCTGACAGGGTCCAGATGACGACGCGGTGGCTGTCGTCACCCATATGTGGGGTGGAACAGGCCCGCGGGCGACAGGGTAAAGATCTCGGCCCCTGCGGAAGTCACGCCGACCGAATGTTCGAATTGGGCCGACAGGGACTTGTCGCGCGTCACCGCGGTCCAGTCATCCGCCAGAACTTTCGTTTCGGGACGGCCAAGGTTCACCATCGGTTCGATGGTGAAGAACATCCCTTCTTCCAGAACCGGCCCTGTGCCGGGGCGCCCGTAGTGGAGCACGTTGGGCGGTGCGTGAAAGACGCGCCCGAGGCCATGCCCGCAGAAATCACGCACGACGGACATCCGTTGCGCTTCGGCATAGGTCTGGATCTCGAACCCGATGTCGCCAAAGGTTCTGCCGGGGCGCACCGCCTCGATCCCCTTCATCAGCGCGTCATGCGTGACTTGGATCAGGCGTTCGGCCTTCCGGCTGAGCTTGCCGGCGACGTACATCCGACTGGTGTCGCCGAACCATCCATCGACGATCACCGTCACGTCGATATTCAGGATGTCGCCGTCCTTCAGCACCTTGTCGCCCGGAATGCCGTGGCAGACCACGTGGTTCACACTGATGCAGCTGGCATGCTGATAGCCGCGATACCCGATGGTCGCCGAGGTCGCGCCGGCCTCTTCGACCCAGTCGGTAATCAGCTTGTCGATCGCCTGCGTCGTCTGGCCGGGCTGAATATGCTCGGCGATCCGGTCGAGGATTTCGGCGGCCAGCTTGCCGGCCTTGTGCATGCCAGCAAAGTCCGCGGCTTCGTATATGCGGATGCCGTCCCTGGTCAGGCGGCCTGAATTGTCGTCCATGCACTCTCCGTTTTCTGGGCCGGAATATAGGGGCGGAATTCGGGAATGGCTACCTCGCGACGGGAAGCTCGTGCCGCAATTCCACCCCTTCAGGAGAGATTGCGGTATCAAAGCAGATCGCCTCGACCCCCGCCGCGGTCGCGGCGCCGAATGCCCGGGCGTATCCGGGGTCGAGATCCGCGGCCAGGCGGAAGCGGGCGCAATCCGTGCGCTGCACGAGGTAGAGCATCACCGCCCGGTGCCCGGCGGCGACCATGCGGGTCAGTTCGTCCAGATGGCGCGCCCCGCGCAGCGTCACGCAATCGGGAAACTCGGCCCAATCACCATCGCGCCTGAGATGGACGTTCTTCACCTCGACATAGGCGTCCGGCAGGCCCGGTTCGGTCAGCAGGAAATCGACGCGGCTGCGGGTGCCATACCGCACCTCGGGGCGCACGGTACCATAGGCTGCCAGCGCGGGGATCGCACGGGCGCGCAGGGCCTCTCCGACCACCCGGTTCGGCACGGCGGTGTCGACTCCGGCCCATTCGCCGTCCGGCAGTTCGACCAGACGCCAACCAAAGCGCAGCTTGCGTTTGGGGTCGTCGTTCGGTTCGATCCAAACCGGCGTATCGGGGCCGTTCAGGCCCATCATGGTGCCGGGATTGGGGCAATGCGCGCGCACCGTCTCGCCCCCGTCGATGGTGATTTCCGACAGGAACCGGTTCCAGCGGCGCACCAAGCGGCCACGGATCAAGAGCGATTGAAAGCGCATGGCGTGGAGCTATCCTGCGCATCGGATTCCCGCAAGGAGCGCACATGCCCAACCCAACCGCCGCCATGCTTGTCATCGGGGACGAGATTCTGTCCGGGCGCACCCGTGATTCCAACGCCCACCACCTTGCCGGCCAGTTGACCGAGCGGGGCATCGACCTGCGCGAAGTGCGTTTCATTGGCGATGAGATGGAAACTATCACGGTGGTTGTGCGGGAATTGTCCGCGAAATACGAACATGTCTTCACCTCCGGCGGGATCGGTCCGACCCACGACGACATCACAGCCGATTGCATCGCAGCCGCCTTCGATGCACCCATCGATGTCCGTGACGACGCCCGCGCCATCTTGTCCGCGCATTACGAGGCGCGCGGGATCGAGATGAACGAAGCGCGCCTGCGTATGGCGCGCATCCCGCAAGGGGCCACGTTGATCGACAACCCCGTCTCGGCCGCGCCCGGTTTCACCCTGAAGAACGTCCATGTCATGGCCGGTGTCCCGAAGATCTTCGAGGCGATGCTGGCGTCGGTCCTGCCCGGCCTGTCGGGCGGTCAGAAGCTTCTGTCGCGCAGCGTCCTTCTGAACCGGGGCGAAGGGGACATCGCCCAGACCCTGCGGGACCTCGCCGAGAGCGAGCCTTCAGTCGCGATCGGCAGCTATCCCGCGTGGTCGGGTGACGGGTATCAGGTCAACGTGGTCCTTCGTGGATCGAATGCCGCAGCGTTGGATCGCGCGGTGGTCGCCTTGAAACACGCGTTCCCCGAGGCGCGGGAGTGACTGACCCCTACGAGGTCCTCCATGCCACGTGGCCACCAGCCCGATCGTGGACCCTCGGCCCGTTCACCCTGCGCGACGGGGCGGGGGGCGGCAAACGGGTGGATGCGGCGACCACCCGGTCCTTTCCGAACGAAGAAGAGATCACCGCCGCCGAACGGGCCATGGACCGGCCCGGCCGCCAGGTGCTGTTCGCTGTCCGCTCCGATCAGAACGATTTCGACCGCATGTTGGCCGAACGCGGCTATCTTGTTCTGGATCCGACGCTGGTCCTGACCTGCCTCGTCGAGGCGCTGGTCCGGACGACACCGCCGGTCAGCGGCTTCACGGTCTGGCCACCCTTGCAGGTGCAACGCGACATTTGGGCCGAAGGGCGGATCGGCCCGGAACGTTTGGCCGTGATGGACCGGGTCGCGGGGCCCAAGACCTCGATCCTGGGGCGAACCGACGACCGGCCAAGCGCCACCGCGTTCGCAGCGATCCACGACACGACGGCCATGGTCCACGCGCTGGAGGTGCGAAAGGCCGCCCGGCGACAGGGGGCGGCGGGCCATATCATGGCCCATGCCGCCAGATGGGCCCAGGCGCAGGGGGCCGAGACTATGGCCGTTTTGGTGACCGAGGCGAACGTGGGGGCGGTTGCCTTCTATCGACGTCTCGGCATGGATGGCGCGCGCTGTTATCATTACCGGGTCAGACCTTAGGAACATCTCATGACCGACAGCCCCACCGCACTTGACCTTCCCCTTGTCGATCCGTTGCCCGAAGCGACGCAAAAGTACTTCGACATTTGTGCCGAAAAGCTGGGCTTGGTGCCCAATGTGCTGCGCGCCTATGCGTTCGACATCGACAAGCTGAACGCGTTCACCGCCCTCTATAACGACCTGATGCTGGGCCAATCGAACCTGACCAAGCTCGAGCGCGAGATGATCGCGGTCGCGGTTTCGTCCTGCAACAAGTGCTATTACTGTCTGGTCGCGCACGGGGCGGCTGTGCGGCAGCTGTCGGGTGATCCGATCCTGGGTGAACAGATCATGATGAACTGGAGGGTGGCGAAACTGGACACGCGGCAGCACGCGATGCTGTCCTTCGCAACCAAGCTGACCGAGCGGACCGCCGAGATCGAGGAGCCCGACCGCCAGACGCTGCGGGATGTCGGGTTCTCGGATCGGGACATATGGGACATCGCCAGCGTCGCGGGGTTCTTCAACATGACGAACCGCGTTGCCAGTGCATCGGAGATGAAGCCGAACGACGAATACCACGCGCAGGCGCGGTGAAACGCGCGCTGGTCATCGTGTTGTCGGTTTGGTCCGCGCCGGCCGCCGTTGCGCTGACGTTGGATATACCCGGCCCGGCTATCCGCACGGAAGAGGCTGTGATGGACGGGCGCGTTTCCTTGCCCGAGGGGGCGTTCGCGGATGGGACCCTTCCGATGCGGACGACGGAAGGTACGGTGGCACGCAGCGCATGGCGTTTGCCGGGGGCAAGCCGCACCCTGTCGCAGGTCCTTGCACCGGTTCGCAGCCAGCTCGACGAGGCGGGGTTCGACGTCGTCTTCGAATGCAGCGCCGTGACATGCGGGGGGTTCGATTTCCGGTTCGCGCTGGATCTGCTGCCCGCCCCCGCGATGTATGTCGATCTGGGCCGCTACCGGTATCTGCTGGCCGAGGGGCCCGGCGAGGCGCTGGTCTCGGTTCTGGTCAGCCGCGGCGGAGAGGCGCAATACCTGCATTTGACATCCGTGTCCCGGGACGAAGGGGCCGGAGTGTCTGCCGAAGAAGGGTCCGCCGTGCCGACGGGGCCGATCTGGGATCGGTTGCGGCGCGACGGGCATGCCGTTCTGGAGAGGGTGGATTTCGATACGGGATCCTCGACCCTGGTGGTGGCGGAGTCGGCTGCCTTGGGGGAGCTGGCCCGCGGATTGCAGGCCGCACCTGCCGCCCGGATCGCCATCGTCGGCCATACCGACACTGACGGTGGTCTGGAGGCGAACCTTGCCCTGTCGCGCCTGCGGGCCCAAGCCGTGCGGCGCACCCTGATCGACAGGTTCGACGTCGACCCCGAGCGGATTACAGCGGAAGGCGTCGCCTATTTATCGCCGCGGGCGTCGAACGCGACGGAAGCGGGGCGCGGGGCAAATCGGCGGGTCGAGGTCGTTCTGACCGAATGACGCCTACCAGTGCTCGGGGCCCTTCTCGGCGAAGGCGTGGGCCAGGAAATCGATGAACGCCCGCACTTTGGGTTGGGTGAAGCGGCCAGGCGGATAGACGGCGAAGATGCCCTGCGTCTCGGCCGGCAGGTCTGGGATGGCCTCCTCCACCAGCCCCTCGGCCATGGCGCCAGCATAGAGATATGAGGGCAGATACGCGATCCCGAGTCCCGAAATCGCGGCGTTGAGAAGCGACTGACCATCGTTGACCGACAGCCACCCACTGGTGCGGACCTGGCGCTTTTCCCCGGACGGGGCCGTCAGTTTCCACACCGCCCCGTTCGACTGGCTGGAATAGTGCAGCAGCTTGTGTTCGTTCAGGTCGTCGATGCGTTCGGGGCGGCCGAATTTCTCGAAATACGAGGGCGCTGCGATCATGCGCTTCGTCGTCTCGGTCAGCTTGCGGGCACGCAGGGTGGAATCCTCAAGCTCACCGATCCGGATGGCCATGTCGAACCCTTCCGAGATCAGTTCGACATACCGGTTGTTAAGGATCATGTTCACGGTGATATCGGGAAATTCCCCCAGGAAATCGCCCAGGATCGGTGACAGATGGTTTACGCCGAAGTCCGTTGCCACCGAGATTCGCAAAAGGCCCGAAGGCGCGGATTGCATCGAGGTCACGAGGCTGTCAGCCTCGCCCGCATCGTTCAGAACGCGTCGGGCCCGGTCGTAATAGGCCAGCCCAATCTCTGTCGGACTGACGCGGCGGGTGGTCCGGTTCAGAAGGCGGGCCCCAAGACGCGCCTCGAGCGACGAGACGTGCTTGGAGACGGCGGATTTTGAGATACCCATCTTCTTGGCAGCGTCGGTAAAGCCCCCTTGATCCACGACGGTGGCGAAGGCTTCCATCTCGGTCAATCTGTCCATTATTACCCTAACGAAATTGCAGCAAAGCTCCCAATTCGTGAAAGTATGCGGGCCGATCTGGGCGAGATTGGGTCTTTGCGCGGACAATATCGAGGAGATGCCTCGGATCGTTCGCCTCTGCGAAACTTCGATCAGTCCGCGAAATGGCGCCGGAAAACACGTTTCAGAAGGTCGACCTCGTCGCGGAGCAAGGCAAGCTCGGTCGCCAGGTCCTGCGACACCGTTCTGCCCGCCGCGACATGCAGCGAAGCCAAAACGACGCCGGATTTTTTTTCCATCAGGTGAACCGATTGCAGGCCATCCGACAGCACGGCCGGGGGCAGGTCGACCCGCACGAGGATCGCGCCGTCTTCCTCGGTCACGGTCACATCGGGTATCGTGCGATGGGCGTGGCTGGCTTCAAGCTTGGGGGCTTGCGATGCCCCTTCGAGGCGGAGGGACCAGACCCCCGCTTCGAGGGTCGACATGGCGACGGTCCAGGATTGCGTATCGGTCATCGCCACATCCTTACATTTCGGCGCGCAGGCGACGGCTGAGCACGAAGTCGCGAATGGATAGCCGGTTCATCCGCGGCTGACCGACGATGATGTCCAGCCAAGCCCTATCGATCTGGGCTTCGACGATGTCGGTATAAGCCAGGTCGATCTCGGCCGTGACGCGCGGTTCGCGCAGGTCGAGTTCGCGCACCACCTGTTCCACGTTCGGACCGTGCTTGATGTTCAGGCGGGCAAACAGCTCCAACGGGCGTTCGTATTCGACCATCAGATCGATCTGGACGATATGGGACATCGAAAGCCCCCGAATTGCCTCGGGCGGCAGATCGACGACAAGGCTGAGGAACGAGCCGTCGAACCCCATCACATCCAGATCGATCACCTGCGGCGCGGCCCCGGCTTGGCCCCGCCCTGCACGCTGGCGAACCGAGATCTCGGAATGTGTGCAGTCATGAAATATCTTGAGGGCGTCGCCCATCAGCGCGCCATTCGTCACGCCGGCCTGTCCCGGAACCAGCAGACGCGTGCAGAAGACCGGGGGCCGCCAAGCCCAGTCCGAGTCGCTCGGCGCAATAAGGTCGCGGCCTTCGGGCGTTTCGGCAACCAGCCGGCACTCTGTATCGGCCACAACCCGGTCCAGCCTGTGCCGCAGGTCGATTGCCTCCTGCCGGATCGCGCGGAGAGAGACGGGGTCGCAAGCCGAAAGCCCGGCGCCCACGCGATCCCACCGCGCAAGGGACTGGCGATGCAGGATACCGTCGAGGCCACCGTTCAGCTTCATCCCGCCCCCCTTTCCCCTGCCGCGGTTTACAGATCCATGTAGATGTGCGTTTCCGCTTCGGCGCCCGGATGCGTGACGGCGCCCTTGTAGGTCGGCCCGACAAGCTGTGCGAATTTCCACAGCGCCCCGCTGGCATAGTTCGTGGGTTTGGCTCCGGTCCATCCCTCACGACGGCGCTCAAGCTCGGCCTCGTCGAGATCGACCGAAATTTCACCCTTCACAGCATCGATGGTGATCACGTCGCCGTTCTGCAAAAGGGCGATCGGGCCGCCCTGCGCCGCCTCGGGGCCCACATGGCCGACGCAGAAGCCGCGCGTCGCGCCCGAGAAGCGCCCGTCGGTGATCAGCGCGACCTTCTTGCCCATCCCCTGACCCGACAGCGCGGCGGTGGTGGCCAGCATCTCGCGCATGCCGGGGCCGCCCGCGGGGCCCTCGTTGCGGATCACCAGGACCTCGCCTTCCTTGTAGGTGCGCGCCTTGACGGCCTCGAACGCCTCTTCCTCGGACTCGAAGACGCGGGCGGGGCCGGTGAAGACCTGTTCCTCGGCGCTCATGCCCGCGACCTTCACGATGGCGCCTTCGGGGGCAAGGTTGCCTTGCAAGCCGACCACGCCGCCGGTCTTGGTGATCGGTGTCTCAACCGAGTGGATCACGCGTCCGTCGGCCTCGCGGTCGATCAGGTCGATTTCCTCGCCGATGGAGCGGCCCGAGGCGGTCAGGCAATCCTCGTGGATGAGGCCTGCCTTGCGCAGCTCCTTCATCACGACAGGCAGACCGCCCGCGTCGTAAAGGTCCTTGGCGACGTATTGGCCGCCGGGCTTCAGATCGACGAAATACGGTGTGTCGCGGAAGATCTCGCAGACATCCTGCAGGAAAAAGTCGATCCCCGCCTCGTGCGCGATCGCGGGCAGATGCAGGCCGGCGTTGGTCGAGCCGCCGGTGCAGGCGACGACCCGCGCGGCGTTTTCCAGCGACTTGCGCGTCACCACGTCGCGGGCGCGGATGTTCTTTTCGAGCAGGTTCATCACCGCCTCGCCCGACGCGGTGCCGTACTGGTCGCGGGATTCATACGGCGCGGGTGCGCCGGACGAGTTGAACAGCGCAAGGCCGATCGCCTCGGACACGCAGGCCATGGTGTTGGCGGTGAACTGGCCGCCACAGGCCCCGGCGGAGGGGCAGGCGACGCGTTCGAGGATCGCGAGCGCCTCGTCCGACAGGGTGCCGTTCTGGTGGCGGCCGACGGCCTCGAACATGTCCTGCACGGTCAGGTCGCGGGTGGCGAAATCCTCGGGGACGTTTGCGCCGGCGGGCACCTTGCCCGGCAGGATCGAGCCGCCATAGATGAAGACCGACGGCACGTTCAGGCGCACCATCGCCATCATCATGCCCGGCAGCGACTTGTCGCAGCCCGCAAGGCCCACCAGCGCATCGTAGCCGTGGCCGCGCATGGTCAGTTCGACCGTGTCGGCAATGGCCTCGCGCGAGGCCAGGGACGAGCGCATCCCCTCGTGCCCCATGGCTATGCCGTCGGTGACGGTGATCGTGGTGAACTCGCGCGGTGTGCCCGAGGCGGCCTTGACGCCCATCTTGACCGCCTGCGCCTGGCGCGACAGGGCGATGTTGCACGGCGCGGCCTCGTTCCAGCAGGTCGCGACGCCGACAAAGGGCTGGTCGATTTCGTCGGCGGTCAGGCCCATCGCATAATAGTAGGACCGGTGCGGCGCGCGTTCCGGCCCCTCGGTGACGTGGCGGCTGGGAAGTTTGGACTTGTCCGGTTTGCCCTTCAGCATCGCGCTTCGCTCCCTCGACTGTGACGCCCCCCCCGAATAGGCGAGGGGCAGCGTATCGACAAGACTTCGTTCCAAGGACCCTTGCCGCGGCGGGGGGACGGCGCACCTCAGACGGCGAGATCTGTGAAAGGACCGACATTCCATGACGCCCGCATTCGACCGCTTCGTCGCCCCGGCCCGCCAGCGGCCCGCGCTGTGGCGGCTGATCGTGGGATGCCTCGTGATGGGGGTCGTCATCTTCGGCTGGATCGCGCTGATGTTCGGGGCGGTCTGGGGCGTATCGGGCGGGGCGGGCGTGCGACGCGAGCTGCAGGGCCTGATGGCGCCCGACACGCCGCGCGCGACCCTGCTTCTGCTGGCGACCTTCATCGGCATGGCGCTGGCCCCCGTCGCGGCGGCGCGGATGCTGCACGGGCGTGGCCCCGGCACCCTGTTCGGGCCGCGCGGGCGCCTGCTGCGCGATTTCGGGCGGGCCGTCCTGGTCGTGGTCGTGCTTTACACCTTTTCGCTTCTGGCGCTGAGCCAGGGCATGCCGCCCGAGCCGAACCTGGCCCCCCGGCTCTGGGCCACGTTGCTGCCGCTGTCCGTGGGGCTGGTGCTGATCCAGACCGGGGCCGAGGAGCTGATCTTCCGCGGCTATCTCATGCAACAGATCGCGGCGCGGGTCCCGTGGCGGCTGGCCTACCTTGTGATCCCTTCCGTGATCTTCGGCGCCCTGCACTACGATCCCACCACGGCCGGCGACAACGCCTGGCTGATCGCGCTGTCGGCGACGGCCTTCGGTCTGGCGGCGGCGGACCTGACCTATGCCACTGGCAGCCTTGGCGCGGCATGGGGGCTGCATTTCGCGAATAACTGCGCGGCTTTGCTGATCGTGGCGACGAAGGGCACGATCACGGGGCTTGCACTGTATGTGACGCCCTACGCTGCCGACGATCTCGAGGTCACAAGCACCCTTGTCGTGATGGACCTTGCCGGGGTGGTCGTGATCTGGGGGCTTCTGCGGTGGTGGCTGCGCCGTTGATTGCAATGGTCGGCCGGCATGCGTATCTGACCCCGCAACCGGAACGAGGTCTGCGATGAACTGGATTACCAACTACGTCCGTCCCAAGATCGGCTCGCTTTTCAATCGACGCGAGGTGCCCGAGAACCTGTGGACGAAATGCGACGAGTGCGGCTCGATGCTGTTTCACCGCGAGATTTCGGAGAATCTGAATGTCTGCACGCAATGCGGCCATCACATGCCGATCACGCCCCGTGCCCGGTTCGAGGCACTGTTCGACGGCGGCGCCTTCGCCGAGGTCGCGGTGGAACAGCCCCTGACCGACCCGCTGCAGTTCCGCGACCAGAAGAAATACCCCGACCGCCTTCGTGCCGCGCAGCGCCAGACTGGCGAGAAAGAGGCGATGCTGGTCGCCGAGGGCGAAGTGGGACAGGTCGGGATTGTCGCCGCGGGCCAGGATTTCTCGTTCATGGCCGGATCCATGGGGATGTATGTCGGGAATGCGATCCTGGCGGCCGCCCGCCGCGCGGTCGAACTGAAGCGGCCGCTTGTCCTGTTCTCGGCGGCCGGGGGCGCGCGGATGCAGGAGGGCATTCTGTCGCTGATGCAGATGCCGCGAACGACCGTCGCGGTCGAGATGCTGAAGGAGGCGGGCCTGCCCTATATCGTGGTACTGACCCACCCGACCACGGGCGGCGTGACCGCGTCCTACGCGATGCTGGGTGACGTCCAGATCGCCGAGCCGAACGCACTGATCTGCTTTGCCGGGCCGCGCGTGATCGAACAGACCATCCGCGAGAAGCTGCCCGAGGGCTTCCAGCGGGCCGAATACCTACTGGATCACGGCATGCTAGATCGCGTAACCGACCGCCGCAAGATGCGCGAGGAACTGACCGTCGTTCTGCGCATGCTGACAGGGATGCCGGCCGCGGTTCAGGCCGATCTGCCTGCGCCAGGGACGTCCGAAGGTGCGACCGCCACGCTTCCGCCGCCGACGGCGCAGGGGTGATGCACACCGCCGCTGCGAGGTCCGACGTCATCCTGGATCGGCTGATGGCGCTGCATCCGAAGGTGATCGACCTCACGCTCGATCGGATGCGGCGTCTTCTGGACGATTTGGGAAACCCCGAACAGCGGTTGCCCCCGGTGGTGCACGTGGCCGGGACGAACGGCAAAGGCTCGACGCTGGCGATGATCCGGGCGGGGCTCGAGGCGGGGTCCGGGCAGGTGCATGCCTATACGTCGCCCCATCTGGCCTGGTTCCACGAACGCATCCGTCTGGCGGGAAAGGTGATCTCGGAAGACACGCTGGCCGCGTTGCTGGACGAGTGCGAGGGCGCGAACGGCGGCAAGCCGATCACGTTTTTCGAGATCACGACAGCGGCCGCCTTTCTGGCGTTCGCCCGGACCGAGGCGGACTGGACTTTGCTGGAGGTCGGGCTGGGTGGGCGGCTGGATGCGACGAACGTGATGACGCCGCGGGTGTCGGTGATAACGCCCGTCTCCATCGATCATCAGCAGTATCTGGGGGACACCCTGGCAGAGATTGCCGGCGAAAAGGCCGGTATCATCAAGCGGCAGGTCCCTTGCATCGTCGGTCCGCAGGAGGAAGTGGCGCTGGACGTGATCGAGGCGCAACTGGCGCGGACCGGTGCGCCTGCCTCGATCTACGGGCAGCATTGGCATGTCTGGGTCGAGCGGGATGAGCTGGTTTTTCAGGATGAGCGCGGACTGTTGGACCTGCCAATGCCTGCGTTGCGCGGCCCCCATCAAGTCCAGAATGCCGGGACGGCCCTTGCGGTGCTGCGGGAGCTGGGCGTCGACGAGGCGGGGTGCGAAGCTGCGATGACGGGCGCCATCTGGCCCGCGCGGATGCAAAAGTTGGCCCGGGGGCCTATCGTCGACGCTGCCGACGGGGCCGAGGTGTTTCTGGACGGCGGGCACAATCCGGCGGCTGGTCAGGTCATCGCGGCCACACTGTCGGATATGCCTGCACGCGAAACGCACGTGGTTTGCGGCATGCTGAACACCAAGGACGTTGCGGGTTTCCTGCGCCCCCTTGCCCGAAGTGCGAAAAGCCTGACTGCCGTGTCGATCCCGGGCGAAGCGAATACCCTGGATGCCCGGACGACGGCCGATGCCGCACGGTCCGTGGGATTCGAGGCCTTCACTGCGGCTTCGGCCCTGGAGGCGGTACAGAGGATTGCGGAGACCGCGCCGAAATCGCGAATCCTGATTTGCGGATCCCTCTATCTTGCGGGCCGGATCCTGAGGGAGAACGGCTGATCCCTGCCCTCAACCAAGGTCCAGCCATGCGTCCATCGTCACCTCGACCAAGCGCAGTGTATCCCCCCCATCGAACGTGAAGACCAAGTCTTTGCCGTCCTCGGACAGGGTGTAGTTCACGCGGCCGCCCCCAAGTTCGATGCGGTCCACTTCAGTGTCGAAGTCGAGGATGGTGACGTGGCAGAGCTTGCTTCCCTCACCCACGAAAACGAACACATCGGCGCCAGTGCCGCCCGATGCCACATGGTCGGCACCGCGCGAGATATCCATCTCGATCACATCATTCCCGGCGCCGCCGTCCATGGTCGAACTGTGGTATCCGGACTGGATCGTGTCGTCGCCTTCGCCGCCTTTCAGGGTGTTTCGCCCGGCTGACGCGCTGATCAGGTCGTTCCCCGATCCGCCGTATACGATGTCGTTTCCGTTCCGTGCGTCCAGGATATCGTCGCCGCTGCCGCCCCAGATCTCGTCATCGCCTCGGCCGCCATGGACCGTGTCGTTGCCTGATCCGGTCCGTATCAGGGTGTCATCGTCGGTGGTGCGAAGTTCGTCGTCGATCCGGCTGGCGATCCTGCCATAGGCGTCCGAATAGGTCGGATCGATCAGATCCTCGGGGTTGGCTATTCGGATCGCAGCGGCATCCAGGCCAAATCCGGTCCCGAAGGTTTGCAGATCAACGTTCTGGAATATCAACGTGTTCGTCTGCCCGAGCTGCAGGTAAAGATCGGTCCCGATCAACTCGAACGCTTCTTCGGGTATGGGTTCGGCCCCGATAAGCAGGCGCAGGTCGATGCTGTCGACCGTGATGGTTTCGCGCAAGGGGTCGTAATCCGTCAGGCGCACGGATCCCCCGCCCTCGACCCCCCTCAGCACGATCTCGAGGTGGTCGCGCCCGCCACCGCCGGTAACGGCATGGTTGGCCCCCGTCATGAGATTGGCGAAGAAATGGTCGTCCCCGGTGCCGCCATCCGCGATGACCCCGTCCTCGCCGAGGAAGAGGAAGTCGTTCCCGTCTTCGCCGAACAACGTGTCCCTGCCGTTGGACGCATCGAGCGTATCCGCCCCGTCGCCCGCGCGGATCACATCGTCGCCAAACCCACCGTCCAGCGAGTCCGCGCCTGAGGTGCCGATGATCGTATCGTGTCCGTGCCCGCTGTTCAGCTGCACCCCCGGAGACACGTCGCCGGCGATTTCCGCGGACGCGGCATCGATAAGGTCGTCGCCATCGGTGGCGTCGAGCGGACCCGGCGGGGGCGCGATGGCCGCGATCGCGTCGGCATTCGTGGTATAGAAGTCGTGAAGAATGACGCGGCCCTCGGCCGTATCGAGGCGCAGGTCGTTCAGAAGACCGTCGGCCTGGGCGGAATATCTTGCACCACGTTCGAGAAGGCCGACCAGGTCCAGTGTTTCACCACCCACGCGCAAGGTGTCGCCTTGGGCGGCATCGAAGTCCACGATGTGATCTTGGCCCAGCCCGGCGACGAACACGTCGGCCCCGGCGCCGCCTGTCGACATGTCGTACCCGTTCCCCCCGATCAGCGTGTCGTTGCCACGCCCGCCCATGAGGACGTCGTTGCCGAGCCCGCCTTGAAGCGAATCGTGGCCGTCCTGTCCGAACAGGTGATCGTCACCGGCCATGCCGTTTGCGCGGTCGTCGCCGGTCCCACCATAAATAAGGTCGTTGGCGCGGTCCTGCCCGGTGATCGTGTCGTTGCCGCCATACCCAAAGCCGAAAGCGACGCCGTCTATCCCCTCGTCGAAGGTCATGCCGTCGACGTCGTGGCGTTCGTTTCGTACCCGCCCCTCGACCAGATCGGTCCCGAACTCCTCGCCATGCGCGTGTACGACCGGATTCTCGCCCAGAGAGAAGAGGTTGAACCCATGGGCAAGAGAGCCTTGGTGCAGGTAGCTGATGGTGCCATCCGCGGCGATGACCGCAAAGTTTGATCCGCCGGTCTCGGCGCCGGGAAACCAGCTTGCGCCCATTCCGTTGTCGGTGAACCACTCCCAGGCGCGGATATAGGTGGCCGGTTCACCGTCCAGGGTGTCAGGATTGTCTACCCGACTGCCGCTGGCGTTGATTTCAGTAAGCAGGATCGCGTCGCCGAGGACCGGGGCGTAGTGTGCCTCGAGCCGTTCCGCCAGAAGGTCGAGGTCGCCATCGGACCTGACCCAGCCGGGATAAAGGTGCGCGGACCAGACGAGATTGTCGCCAATCGCGTCCCGTATTGCATCGAGCGCTGTCAGCCCCCCGATATCGCCCGCATCGAGATCCGTGAAACGCCCCGAGTAGCCGAAACCGCCAACGAGGATATTCGCGTCCGACCGTGCTTCGATCCGCGCGCCCAGTTCGATCATGTGCTCGGCATATAGTTCGACGAAGCGGGCGTCATCGACTATACGGTCGCCGTTTTGATAAGCGGCGGGCTCGTTTGCGATCTCGTAGCCCCAGACGGCGTTCTTGACCTCCGAATGCGCATCGAGCCAGTCGAGCATCGAGTCCCAGCCCTGAATCAGCCCATTTTTCACATCCCCGTCGAGCCCCGCTGCGACCACGTCCGGATCGCTTTGGTCTTGACCGAAGCGTTGGATGTCACCGCCGGCATAGACCATGACCAGCTGGAACCCCTCAGAAGCGGCGGCTTCCAGGAACCGCTCGTACTGTTCGTGAAGCTGACCGTTCTCGTCGAACGAATACTCGTTGAAGGCCATGCGCAGCGTGTTGACCGAGGGCAGCGCTTCCTTGAGTTTTGCGGCAAATTGCTCGGGGTTGCCGTCCATACCTAGCGGTATGGTCTGGAATTCGGAATGCCAGAGGTAGTATTTAGAATCCTCGGCGATATTGTCGGCGTAGGTGCCGTTCCGCTTGTCGGTCTTGGCCAGTTCCTCGGCCCAGACCTGAAGGTTGATCATGTTGATTTCGCTGGTATCCGCCATATCCGCCCGTCCCGATTGGTCGCCTGTTTTTCGTAAGCTGCGCCATGGGGATGGCACAGATCGAGTTAACCCCGAGCAAATTTCGCGGGAAAGTTGTGGTCACTGAAGGCGAATGCGAGAATTCCGCGCATTTTTTTCTCGCCGCACATCGAAAACCTTGCGGACCGGCCCGGGTTGGGTCATGGCCTTCAAACAACTATACTGGGTTGCTGCTGGCCGGTTTCATCACAACCCGATGACTGTAAACCTTCTTGGCGAACGCTTTCTTCCGATTGTCGTGCGATTGGTCTAGACTGATCGAAGGCTTGGACGAAGCCGAACTAGAATGGCGACTATATATGCTGCAGGATAATCGGCTTCGCGGCCAAGACTCGCATGGCGAAGACGACGAGATTGATGTGTTCGCCTTGTTGGGCAGTCTTTGGCGTGGGCGGTGGACCCTACTTTTCTGCGCGGTCCTGATGGGCGTGATCGGCGGCTACTACGCCATGCGGGTCGCGGTTCCCATGTACACGGCTTCGACGTCCCTTGCCCTTGAGCTGCGCAGCGAACCGATCGTCGACATCGAAGCCTTGGTAGGCGGCGCATCGACCGAGGACGCGGCGATGAACACCGAGGTCGAAGTCATTCGATCCCGAGGGCTTCTGGTCCAACTGGTTCGGGAGATGGACCTGACCGAGGATCCTGAGTTCAACGCGGCACTTCGGACTGAACCGGTATTTTCGATCGGAGCCGTCATCGGCTCCGTCCGGGATATGTTGCCGGATTTCGATTTCTTTCAATCGGACGCCGTAACTGCCGAACCGAACGCTTCTTCCGCCGAACGTGATACGCTTAATAGGACAGTTGGAGCCGTTCGACGTGCGATTTCAGCTAATGTTCAGCGCGATACGTATATATTCAATATCAATGTAACGACGACCAGTGCGGACAAGTCCCAGGAAATTGCAAATACACTTGCCGATATATATATCCTGGATCAGATCGATCAGAAGTTTTCGGCAACCGAAAATGCGGTGACTTGGTTGTCCGAGAGGGTGGCAGAGTTAGAAGTCGAGCTGAATAACCGTGAGGCCGAGCTGAAGTCAATTCGAACCGAAATTGATCTTGTCAGTATTGAGGCCTTGGAGGCGCTCAATCGCCAGTTGATCGATACCCGCGAACGGCTCGGCGCGGCCGAAGCAGATCTGTCGATCTCCCAGGCGAGGTCGAATCGCATTGAGGAATTGCGATCGGCCGGAAATATAGATGAGCTTGCGGAATTCCTGAACAGCGGTTCGTTGAGTGCCCTTTTAAGCGGAAACGGCAACCCAAGTCAGGCCGAACTGGATGCGCGAATCAATCCCGTCGTCGTCCGATTGCAAGCCGATATTTCGCGTCAGGAACAACAGGTTGCCGCGTTGCGAAGTTCGGTTGACCGGCTTGAACAGCAGGTTTCTTCCCAATCCGACGATTTGGTTAGATTGCAGCAGGCCGAGCGTGAAGTCCAGGCAACGCGAACCCTGTACGAGACGTTTCTGACACGTCTGAAAGAAGCGACGGTGCAGCGGGGACTTCAGCAGGCGGATAGCCGCGTCCTGTCCGAAGCAATTCCAGGTCGGTACGTGTCGCCTCAGAAATCCCGAATTGTGCTTGTGTCCGTAATGCTCGGGTTGGCTTTGGGTGCGGCCCTGGTCTTCATGCGCCAATTCATGAATAAGGGATATCGAACCGCCGATGACCTTGAGGCTGGGACGGCGTTGCCGGTGTTCGGCCAGATCCCGAAAATGCCCATCAAGCGGCGTTCCCACCTGATTACATACCTGAACGATAAGCCTGCTTCTGCGGCAGCGGAAGCCGTGAGAAATCTGCGGACTTCCATTCTTTTGGCCAGTCCAAATCAAGCGCCGCAGGTCATAATGTCGACCTCATCTTTGCCGGGTGAGGGAAAAACCACCCAAGCGATTTGCCTGGCGCACAACTTTGCCGGGTTGAACAAGAAAGTGCTGCTGATCGAAGGCGACGTCAGGCGCCGGACACTGAACGAATATTTCAAAGTCGAGTCGAACAAGCCGGGTATAGTAACGGCATTGGGGCGTGAATCTGGTGATATTAGTGATCTCGTCGTTCGCGACCCGAGAATGAACGTCGATGTCCTGCTTGGGGAGAAAAGTACCCTCAACGCGGCTGACTTGTTCTCCACGGGGAAGTTTGACGAATTCCTCGACAGGATGCGTGATGCTTACGATTTCATCATCGTAGATACTCCGCCGGTCCTTATTGTCCCGGAAGCGCGGGTGATCGGGCAAAGCGTCGACGCTATAATCTTCAGTGTTGCTTGGGATCGTACAAGCAGGCTGCAGTTGAAAGAGTCTCTCAGACAACTGGATCGTGCGAAGTTGGACGTGGCTGGCCTGGTTTTGGCACAGATCGATCCGGCAGGGATGAAGCGATACGGCTATGGCGGGAAGTACGGCACCTATAGCACGTACTCCAGCTCATACTACGATCAGTAACACCGTTCGTAGGACCTGCGTACGGTGGCCTAAAAATCCGGAAATACAGCTTCGGTAGAACCACGCCCGATTGGGAGTGGCTTTTACCGTGTTCCCTACTGGCATGTGTTTATGCCGGTATTTCCCTTGGCGGCGTTCGTCCGGCGCCAGGTAAAAGCCACGCCTCGTCTTGAACTGATCGTCTTGCCAGCAAGGCAAAACAGCATTCGAGGACCGTGAATGACTTTGACACTCGCCCCTGTGACCGGCTTTTTCCCGCAAGCCGATGGCAACAAGACTATCGCACAAGAAGTTCAATTCGAACTATCCTCCGAGGGCATCGATACCTTAGGCAATGCTACGATCCCGGTTCGCCGCATCGCAGCCCAATTGGATGAGGAAGGCCGCTTTTCGGTTGGGCTTTGGCCCAATTCTCGGGGCGCAACCGACACGTATTACAGAATTTCACTACTGAGGCGCCCATCTGGAACCGAGAACGGGTGGCGGCGGGAACTTGGCACAATACAGGTTCCCGAATCGGGCGGCGATGTCGCCGACCTTCTGAGCGTCGGACATACAAAGCTGCCTGGCGTCCTCGTGTCGGTAGTGCCCGAGGGGGACTATCATAAGGTCGTCGCCGCGACGGAAACCGCAAAGGCGGAGGCTGACCGTTCTGTTGTCAAGGCTGAAGCGGCCGAAATGGCCGCTTCTTTGGCCGTTAATTCTGCAGAAGCGTCACGGCGGTGGGCGAACGAAGCCCAGAATACCGAGGTCGAGCCGGGGAGGTTCTCTGCCCTCCATTACCAAGCGAGAGCGGAAGAAATTTTCCTGGATGCGGAAAAGGCGCTTGCCACCGTTCGTCTGGAGACGGCTTCGCGGTTCAATACCGTGTCGGATTTCATGCGGGCGGCGCAATCCGGGGCCCTGAACGATTTCCCTGATGGGGCAGCATTCAGTGCCGTTGCCGAAGGGGTGACCTACCTCAAGGAGTCAGCTAATTCTGAGGACCGTCACATCGATTTTTGCCCCGATGGGGGCATTGCGCTACGGGTCGTGGCCCGCGACGGAGTCCTTCCGATTTCCGCGTTTGACCCCGAGCCGAATGCGAAAGACGCTTTGGGGCGCGCGGTGCGAGCTATGAACCTGCACGGCCATCGGCTCAGAATCGATGTTCCGATTGAGGTGGCATACGAGACTTTCGAGGACATTCCCAAACTCGCGGATGGCGCACATCTTATATTCGATGCGCCGATTACGATGAAGACGTTCGGCGTTCCCGTCATGTGGCACGAAAACGATGGTACGGCGGGTAATGTCACGTTCGAGCGCCCTCAATTCCGCTACTCGGGAACGGCACAGAAAACCCGGCCCCAGCTGATGATCGATTTCTACAATCGCACCTGGACGTCTGCGGCCCCTTATTCCAACCGAGCGCAGGCCGCGCTTCTTTTCTTCCGAGGAAGCCGTGTCAGGATCGTTGGTGATTTCGAAGCGAGGGCAACAGACTTCTCGGCGCCCGAAAAGCTGATCCCCCGCGCATTCGTTATGCTCCGGGGCCCGAATGGCGAGGCCGGCAACGTCTATGCCGGGGATTTCCACTTCGACGGCATTCTGTTCGGGATCATAGGGACGGGAATCGATGATTTCTGGATTGGTGACGTCTACTCGGATCGGTGGTCCCAGTTAGACACAAGTGCTTACGAATGGGAAGCGCCGGCGCACGTGTGGTATTTCACACCAAATGAATCCGGTGAGTACAATATTCGTATCGGCAACTGCTACGATAGCGGCCGCGAAGTCGGCGTTCCGTATGTGACGGGCGCGACTTCGTACAAGTGTACCACACGAGCTTCTACCTTTCAGACCGGTTTTCTGTTCTCGCGACGCAGCCAGGGGATCGCCGATCTCGAAGTGGCGTCCGCCAGTATTGGCGGAGGGTACTGGGATGGTTCACTGCACAAGAACTCCCAGCTTGGCGGAGGGAAGGTCGCCCGTTTTGCAGATTTCAACAGTGGTGGTTCTATCAGTGTGAATTTCGGATCCTGGTTTTTCCGGGTTCCGGAAGATTACAACGACTACGTCCAGATCGACGCGACGCGAGCGAGTGGACGGTTCATGTTCGACGTTCCGGGCACGAAGATGGGTGTGCCGTTCATCCAAGGTGTCATGAATCGCTGCGATTTCGACATATCGCTTTTGATGTCCCAGAGCCAGGACACGAGCCATCCGGTGGCGGTGCGTATCGAAGGCGGGGGCGCGGCGAACCGATTCAGGATCCGAACCGACTCGCCGCAATGGGATACGCTTCGCGTGATCTCTCAGGACAAGGTGTCCAGTTCCGGGAACTCGGTGGAAATTTTCGAGATCACGACGGGATCCCGGCGCATGATTGCAAACTTCTACGAATTTCAGGAGGTCTTCTTCAGCGAACAGGTTTCAGCAACCGCGGGTCCGGCGGTATCGACCAAACCACTTGTTCCGAAAGGGGCGAACCTTCGCAGTCTGTCGACCCGTGTGGTCGAAGCATTGGGCCAAAGCGGAGGTATATCCGGATATTCCGTTGGAACTTTGGGGGAATCCTCGCTGTTTGGCTCTAGTGGAACAGGGGTGAACAACGGCACAGACGATAAGAACTGGAGCCGCGACGCGAGTGGATGGCAGAAGGAATCGTTTGGTATCAGGTTGGCCGCGCTAGGCGGCACGTTCGACGGACTCGGCCTGATTCAAGTATCCGGATGCTACACCAGCGGGAGCCGGAATCACGACCTCGTTTGATCGGGTAAGTGCGTCAGTTCGGTGGCGTCCGGCGAGGATTCCACCGAACTTCGAACGGAGCGTAGCCGTTGCCTGCGTGATAGGGCTTCGAAGGTCTTCGGTAGTGCCGAAAATTTGCGCTGAAAGGACATTTCAGAATAATCAAATTTGAAGGGATCTTGTGACAAGATGTGCGAGTCCGGTAAGTGGTAGACAAGTGCCAGCAAGGCAGTCCTTCAATTTTACAGTTTTTTAGTCTCGGACATCATATCGGGGAACGTCGTGATTTTTCTTTTCTTATTCACGCTTTCGTGTGCGGCAGCCATCTGTGTCGCCTTGATCTACGCCACGAAGGGTACCGTTTTGTTGAACCGTCGGAATGATCTTTCGGCTGTCCAAGCTTCGCACACCAAGCAGGTTTCCCGACTTGGGGGTGTGGCGATCGTAGTCGCTGCGGCTGTCAGCGTGCCGTTCATCGCCGATCCGGAGGCCAGAATGATCGGCACCGGCTTGTTTCTGAGCGTTCTGCCGGTTTTCATCGCCGGACTCGCCGAAGACCTTGGCTTCGACGTCTCGCCCAAGAAACGACTGTTCGGGGCTGCGCTGTCATCAGCTTTGGCCATAGTCGTGACCGGTGCCTGGATCAATTCAAGCGGTATCGGGGCGATTGACGTCGTTCTTGGCGTGGTGCCGATCGGTTTGGTCATCACGATCATCTGGACCAGCGGTCTGTGTCACGCGACCAACCTGATCGACGGCATGAACGGCCTTGCCGGGGCCTTCACTGTCTTGGCCGCGGCCGGCCTTGCAATTCTCGCGTACACGGCCGGTGACTATCCGATGGTCGCCCTCTCTCTCGTCATCATTCCAGCGGTTCTGGGGTTCATGCTGTTCAACTGGCCCGGTGGCCTGATATTTCTAGGCGATGCGGGGGCATATTCTTTGGGCCACTTGGTCGCGTGGCTGGGCATCATCCTTGCGGCACGCAACGCGGATATCGCGGGAACTGCCGTTGCTTTGGTGTTCTTCTGGCCGATTGCCGACACGACTTTTGCGATCTATCGGCGGCGTCGCCAAGGTAAACGGTTCGATCAGCCAGACCGCATGCATGTCCATCAGATCGTTATGCGTTGGCTGGAGATTGCCGGCCTTGGACGGAAGCGTCGGCATATATCGAACCCGGCAACAACCGTGGTTCTTCTGCCGTTCATGTCCGGGCCGATCATTCTAGCGACGCTGATGCCCGAGCACGGGGGCTTGGCGTTGCTGACGTTCGGGCTGTGTGCGGCGGGGTTCGTGACGGTCTACATTCTCGGCACGAAATTTGCCCGGTCCCGGCGTAACCCTGTGGATGTGGTTCGGCCCGTCCGAACTGTTCCGGTCAGTGAGCCGCATTTACCGACAGAGGGTGAAGCAAATCCGGCTTTGGTGGTCGAAGTGCGGGACGATATCCTTCTCATGCGCTCGGGGCCGAACTCGTACTGGTATGCGTTTGTGCGTGGCCCCTCCGGGACGTGGCGCAAACTGGACCGCGGGTTTACCAGTCGGGACAGAGCGGTAAGATCTGCGATGCGGACGCGTTTCCGCAATCGTCTATCGCCCATTCAGCACGAGCATGCCGCAATTCACTGATGGCTCGTGCTATGGGCGGACTGGTTAGGCCCGCGCATAGATGTCCTCATATCGGACAATGTCATCTTCGCCTAGGTAGCTTCCGGTCTGGACCTCGATCAGGACCATCGGGAACTTCCCCGGATTCTCCATGCGGTGGACCGCCCCCAAGGGGATGTAGACAGATTCGTTCTCGGTCACGAGCTTAACGTCCTCGTTTACTGTAACGCGGGCGGTGCCTTCTACGACAATCCAGTGTTCTGACCGGTGGTGATGGGATTGGAGGCTGAGCGACGCACCGGGATGGACTACGATACGCTTCACTTGGAAGCGGCTGCCCATGGCGAGGCTTTCATACCACCCCCACGGGCGGAAATCGCGGGGGAATTCCGTCGCCTGACGGGCGCCGCGGGCTTTCAGTGCGGCGACGGCCTCTTTCACGCGCTGACTTTCCGCCCGCGGGGCGATGACGATGGCGTCGGACGTTGCGATTGCAACCGTATCGGTCAAGCCGATGCCGACGAGTTCCAGTCGGTCAGATTCCGAGCGGAGCAAAGACCCCTTGCAGTCAATCGCCGTGGCATTCTGCGACACGACCATGCCGTCTCCGTCAGGATTGCTGTCCTGCCACACGGCTTCCCAGCTGCCCAGATCGGACCATTTTCCTCCGTAGGGCATGACCGAAAGGTTGCCGGCCTTCTCCATGATCGCATAGTCGACGGAGATATCTGGAACCGTGGCCCAAGCGGCGGCGTCTAGGCGGATGAAGCCCAGATCGCCCTTTGCCGCGTCCACTGCGCGCCGAACGCCAGTCAGAACTTCGGGGGCATGGGCTTTGTAGGCCTCGACCAGCGTCCGCACCTTGAAGAGGAAGATCCCGGCGTTCCAGAGATAGCGATGATCGGCGACCATCTTCTCGGCCGCGTCGGCATCCGGTTTCTCGATGAAGCTGGCCAGTTTCTGAGGGGTGTCCGAGGCCGGGTTTCCGTCGTCTGCCAAAAGCAGATACCCGTAACCGGTTTCCGGGCGGTCAGGGCGGATCCCGAATGTGACAAGGTCCCCTTCAAGGGCGCGATTCGTGGCGGCAAACACCGCCTCGCGAAAGCCCGCGTGGTCGGGGATGACGTGGTCTGACGGCGCAACTAGCATCAAAGCTTCGGGATCGGACTTCTCTTGCCAGAGAGCGGCGGCCAGAATGGCGGGCGCGGTGTTCCGCCCCTCGGGCTCGATCATGAGGGCGTCCGGCCGCACGCCGAGGGTCGTCAGCTGCTCGCCCACGACGAAGCGATAGGGATCGCCTGTCACGACGATGGGATCGGAAAAGCCCTCGCCGGTCAGGCGGCGGGCAGAGCCCTGGAACAGGCTTTCGTCGCCCAGAATGGCGGCGAACTGCTTAGGATAGCTCTTGCGGGACAATGGCCAGAGGCGCGTCCCCGATCCGCCGCACAGGAAGACGGGGTGAACTTGGGGTCGTTCGGACATGAGGGCGCTCCGTCTCTCTGGCGTAAAGAAAATGCGATGTGAAATCAGCTTGTCGTTTGGCGGCATTCATAGGCGCGGGCAGACAGTGCGGCAAGCAGCCCCGCGGGATTACCGGACCATCGCAGCCACGCGGTCACGGTAGGTCGCGACAAGGTCGTTCGCGCGATCCTGGCTGTTTGCCTGGGCATAGATCCGGAACTCTGGCGCGTTGCCGGAGGGGCGGAGATGTACCGTGTCCCCCCCGGCGAGAATAACGCGAAGGCCATCCGTTCTGTCGACATCCTCGACCGCGCCGGTAGAGTCGAAGAATTCTGACCTGACCTCTGGGTCGGTGTCGAGTTGACGCAGAAACTCGGCACTGCGCGTGGTGTCAATGTCCTGGATACGGTCCGCGGCCGTATAGCGGGAGGGCAGGGTGGCAATCAGGTCCGAAAGGCTTTTCCCTTCGGTCGCCATCCGGGCCAAGGGCGCCACGATGGGCAGCAGGCAGTCGCGGGTCATCAGGGGCGACAGCGGACCGGACAGCGTCGCCGTGAAGCCCAGCAGAAAGCCGCCATTCGCCTCGAACCCGACGACACGCGCATCGGGATTGGCGGCCAGAACACGCTCCATCTCCGCGATCACGAAAGGCGAGCCGATGCGTGTCAGATGCACGGCGTCCAGCGGCAGATGCGTGATCATGTCGTTGGACGAGACGGGGGTCACCACGATGCGGGCGCCGAGGACCTGTGCGGTCAGAACCCCCAGGACATCGCCCGGAACGATCCGGCCAGCGTTGTCGGCGACCATCGGGCGGTCGCCGTCACCATCGGTCGACACGATCGCGTGCAGGCCGTGATCCGAGGCCCAGCCAGCAAGGCAGTCGCGTGTTTCGGGATCGACCGCTTCTGTATCGACGGGGATGAACGTGTCCGAGTGCCCGAGGGGCACGGTTTCGGCCCCCAGGCGCGAAAGGACGGACTCGAGAACATCGCGGGCGACGGAGGAATGGCGGTAGACGCCGATGCGCTGCCCCGAAAGGGCGCCTTGGCCCAAGGCCGACACCATCCTGTCGGCATAATCCGCGATCGCGTCCTTCTGGGACAGGCTGCCCCGGGCCTCGCCCTGCGGGGCCGATCCGCCGGAATAGGCGTGGGAGATCGCGGCTTCGTCGTCTTTCGTGATCTCGCCCGTCGGGACATAGAATTTCAGGCCATTACGGTCTGCCGGGATATGGCTGCCCGTAACCATCACGGCTGCGGCCCCGGCGGAGAGGGAGGCCTGCGCCAGTGCAGGGGTTGGCAAGACGCCGCAATCGACCACATCGACGCCGGCCTCGCGCGCGGCTTCGATCACCACGCCGGCGATGGTCGGCGAAGACGGGCGCAGGTCGCGCCCGACGAAAAGCCGCCCGCCATGGGGGCAGGCGTGCAGGAACGCCAAGGTGTATCGCGCGATGACGTCGTCGGTCAGATCGGTGACGAGGCCGCGCAATCCGCTGGTGCCGAAGGTTGGTGCCATGATGTGCCTTTTGTCCTTTCCCGCATCCCTCAGGCGCGGAATTCGTCCTGATGCGCCAGAAACCACTGGTAGGTTTCGCGGATGCCGTCCTCCAGCTTGACCGAGGCGGTCCATCCCATCGCCCCGAGGCGCGAGACGTCCATCAGCTTGCGGGGTGTTCCGTCGGGCTTAGAGGGGTCGGTCTCGATCCGGCCTTCGAAGCCGGTGATCCGTGCCACCAGCCGGGCCAGATCGAGGATCGCGATATCCTCGCCGCAGCCCACGTTGATATGGCTGAGCATCGGTTGCGTGTTCGCGTCGTAGGTGCCCTTGCCGAGGTCCAGCACGAACAGCGACGCGGCCGCCATGTCGTCCACATGCAGGAACTCGCGCTTCGGCGTGCCAGTGCCCCAGATCGTCACGACGTCCAGCCCGTCTTCGCGCGCCTCGTGAAAGCGGCGGATCAGCGCGGGCAGGACGTGGCTGTTCTGCGGGTGGAAATTGTCGCCCGGTCCGTACAGGTTCGTCGGCATGACCGAACGGTAGTCGGTGCCGTGCTGCCGATTGTAGCTTTCGCACAGTTTGATCCCGGCGATCTTGGCAATTGCATAGGGCTCGTTCGTGGGTTCAAGCGGCCCGGTCAGAAGCGCATCCTCGCGCATGGGCTGCGTTGCCTCGCGCGGATAGATGCAGGAGGATCCCAGCTGCAGAAGACGCGTCACCCCGGCGGCGAAAGCCTGATGGATCACGTTCGCCTCGATCATCAGGTTCTCGTAGATGAAGTCGGCCGGATAGGTGTTGTTGGCGTGGATGCCGCCCACCTTCGCGGCGGCGAGGATGACGATGTCAGGCCGTTCGGTCGCCATGAAGTCGCGCACCGCAGCCTGATCGGTCAGGTCCAGTTCGGAATGGGTGCGGGTGATCAAGTCGACCCCATCCCGCGCCTGAAGCTGGCGCAGGATGGCGCCGCCTACCATGCCGCGATGCCCTGCAACGTAGATTTTCATGGCGTCACCCGTTTTCCAGGGTGACCGGGAGATCGTAACCATGTTCCTTCAGCAGGGCATGGCGACGGGCTGTCTTCAGATCCTCGGCCACCATTTCGGCGCACATCTCCTGCGCCGTGATCTCGGGCGTCCAGCCCAGCTCGGCCTTGGCCTTCGAGGGGTCGCCCAGCAGCGTCTCGACCTCGGCGGGGCGGAAATAGCGCGGGTCGATGCGCATGATCACGTCCCCTTCCTTGACCGCAGGGGCATGATTGCTGCGGACGGATGCGACCTTCGCCACCTCGTCTATCCCGGTGCCTGAGAACTCGAGCTCGATCCCCAGCTCGCGTGCGGACCAGGTGATGAAATCGCGCACGCTGTATTGCACGCCGGTCGCGATGACGAAGTCCTGCGCGGTGTCCTGCTGCAGCATCATCCACTGCATCCGGACATAGTCCTTCGCATGTCCCCAGTCGCGCAGGGCGTCGATGTTGCCCATGTACAGGCACTGTTCCAGACCCTGCGCGATGTTCGCCAGCCCCCGCGTGATCTTGCGGGTCACGAAGGTCTCGCCCCGGCGGGGGCTCTCGTGATTGAAGAGGATGCCGTTGCAGGCATACATCCCGTAGGCCTCGCGGTAGTTCACCGTGATCCAGTAGGAATAAAGCTTGGCGACCGCATAGGGGCTGCGGGGATAGAAGGGCGTCGTTTCCTTCTGGGGGGTCTCTTGCACCAGCCCGAACAGCTCGGAGGTCGAGGCCTGGTAGAAGCGCGTCGTCTTGTGCAGGCCCAGGAAGCGGATCGCCTCGAGCAGGCGCAGGGTCCCCATTCCGTCGACATCGGCCGTGTATTCGGGCGCCTCGAAGCTGACGGCGACGTGGGATTGCGCGCCGAGGTTATAGACCTCGTCGGGGCGCACGTCCGAGAGGATGCGGGTCAGGTTCGACGTGTCCGTCAAGTCGCCGTAATGCAGGACGAAATTCTGGTTCGTGGTGTGCGGGTCCTGATAGATGTGATCGACGCGCTGCGTGTTGAACAGCGAGGCGCGACGCTTGATGCCGTGTACCTCGTACCCCTTGGCCATCAGGAATTCGGCCAGGTACGATCCGTCCTGGCCCGTGACGCCGGTAATCAGTGCGCGCTTCGTCATGTTTATGCCGGTTCTTTCAGAAAAATTGAGTGATCTTGGACAGGTTCTTGCGGGCCAGGGTGCCGATCCCGCCGACCCCGTTCCCGCGGATGGCGCGGTAGTCTTCGCTGCTTTTCTTGAGGATCTTCGATAGCGAGCGATTGCTTTCCCCGCCGACCCGCATCTTGACCATGACCTTGGGAATATAGGCCAGCTTGATCTGGCCCTGGTGCAAATAGCGTAGCATCGCGTCGTAGTCGGCGGCGATGCGGAAGCGGGTGTCGTAAAGCCCGAGGTTGTCGAAGACGCGACGGCGCAGATACAGGGTCGGGTGGGGCGGCATCCAGCCTTGCCGCAGCTTCGATGGGGCAAACTGCCCCGAGCGCCATCTGCGGATGATCCGGTCGGTGTTGTCCGCAGCGACGTAATCGAGGTCACCGTATACGCCATCGACGGCCGGGTCCTCGAACGCGTGGGCCACGTCGGACAGGACGTCGGGTGCGGCGAAGAAATCGTCCGAGTGCATCAGCCCCACGATATCGCCCGTGGTGTTCGCGATGCCCTTGTTGATCGCGTCATAGATGCCGGTATCGGGTTCGCTGATGACGCGGGTCGAGGGGGTGCGCGTCGCCTCGATCACCGCCAGCGTGTCGTCGGTCGAGCCGCCGTCCTGGATGACGTGTTCGATATGGGGCCAGGTCTGCGCCTGCACGCTGCGCATGGCGTCGCCGATCACATGGGCCCGGTTGAAGGTGGCCGTCACGACCGAAATCGTCGGTTTATCCATGCCGCACCCCCTTCTGCGTCTCGTCCGCCGGCGTCAGGTCGATCCCCAGAACGGCGCGGATCGCGTCAGTGGCCTCGGCCTTCTCGGACGCCATGTACTTCTTCACCTCGAACATCTTCATGTCCACGAGATAGCGATACCAGAACCCTTGCAGGACATGAAACGCCGTCCCTTCGGTCCCGTCGAGAAATCCAAGCCGCACAACGTATCGGTACAGGAAATAGACAAAGGCCCGAAGCCCGCCGGGCAGCCGCGCATAGACCGATTCCTTCAGCCAGCGCTTGATCCCCGCCTGCTGGCCCCCGCGCAGGTCGGCGACCGTTTCCAGCGGCATGAAGCCGTATTCCAAGTTCAGAAGGTCGACCACCTCGCGCGAGGCATAGGCGTTGTGCTTGTCCGTCCACCAGGTCAGCGAGTTGCGGTTGTCGTCCACGATCTCGCCACGGAAATCCCGCGTAGGGCCGCGGACCAGTACATGCTCGTCCATCCACCGATTCTCGATCCGACCGCGACCCTGGCGGAACAGGCGCAGCACCCGGATCGGAAAGACCCCGCCCCATCTGATCGGACGCCCCAGAAAACACATCCGGCGGGATACGTATATGCCGTCGATCTCGTCAGACATGTCGGCCAACCCGGCGCGGATTTCTTCGGCCAGCTCCGGCGTCACGATTTCATCGGCATCCAGCCGCATGACCCATTCGGTGTCGTCGGGCAGCTGGTCGATGCCCCAGTTGAACTGCGTGGCATAGTTCACCCACGGGTTCGAAAGGACAGTGGCCCCCGCCCCTTCGGCCAGCGCGACGGTATCGTCGGTCGACCCGCTGTCGACCACGACGATCCGGTCTGCGATCCCGCCCAGCGAGTCTATCGCGCGCAGGATATGGCGCGATTCGTTCTTGGTCAGGATGATGACAGTCAGCTTTGCCATGATGCACCCTCAGCGACGTCGTGCCCGGCCCCAAGCTTGCGATACAGTGCGTCGAACCGCTCGATCGTCCCCTGGGCGGAAAAATCGCGCAGCATCCACGCGCGCCCCCGTTGCCCCATGGCTTGCAGATCCTCGCCGTCACACGCGGCGATCGCTTCGCGCAACCCGTCGCTGGTGATGTCCGTCCAATGACCGCAGCGCGCATCCTCGATCCCCTGCCAAGGGGCGCCCTTCGTGACGACGACCGGCGTGCCATGGGCCAGCGCTTCGGCGACCACGATCCCGAAGTTCTCGGAATAGGTCGGCAAGACGAATAGATCGCAGTTTCGGAACGCGGCGCTTTTCCTCTCACCATCCACCAGGCCGTGGAAGGCGATCCGCCCGGTCAGGCCGCTTTGGGCGATGCGGTCTCTCAGTTGGGCCAGATAAGTCGCGTCGCCGTCGCCGTAGATGTCGAGGGTCACGTGATCCGGCAGACCGGTCATCGCCTCGATCAGCAGGTCCAGCCCCTTCTTCGGATGCACCCGGCTAAGGAACCCCAGTCGCAATTTGCCGTCGGGCTGCCAGTCGCGGGCGGGGGTATCCGCGGGGACGTCGATTGCGTTCGGGATTACGGCCGCCTCGAGGGTTCCAAGATTGGGGCGACTTGTCTCGGCCTCGACTTCGGCGGTGACGTGCAGGACCGTACGACCGGGGCGTATGGTTCCCGCCACCCGTTCGAAGGCCTGCTTGATGCGCCGTTTGGGGGCGTTCTTCCACTGCGAGGTTGCTTGGAAACCGCCGCGGGGCGACCACACGACGGGTTTTCGCATGATCCGCGCAAGCAGCAGCGTCGGCAGGACCGCAAAATCGTAGGGCCCGGTCAGATGCACGATATCCGCGCGCCGGATCGCGGCGGGAAGCCTGCGCATCATCTCGACCGAGATGGGCTTGCCCATCACGCTGCGGCAATAGCGGACATCGTATCCCGCGGGAAAGCGCGCAGGGTTGGCATCGAGCTTCAGGCGTTCGCCGGTATTGGGATCGGCAGCGTCCGTCGTCAGAACCTCGACCGCGAAATCGGGCCGGGCGGCGATCCCGTCCGTCACCACCTTGAGCGAGAAGATCGGGCCGCCATAGGCAATGGCCGGGTAGAACGCCGACATGATGTAGAGGATGCGAATCGGGGGCTGGTCCGTCATTTCGGTCGTCCTTCCGCCTCGTCGGCGATGCGCTGGTAGAGGTCGGCGTATTGCGCCGCCACGGCATCCGCCCGGAACCGCCGCGCATTGCCATATCCGCGTTCGACCAGTTTGCCACGCAGGTCGGCATCGCCGGAGAGGCGCGTGACAGCCTCGCGGATCGCCTGCGGATCGGTGGGATCGACGAGAACGGCCGCGTCGCCCGCAATGGCGTCCATGGGCGCGCGGGCGCTTGTGATCACGGGGCGCCCGGTCGCGTTCGCCTCGACAATGGGCAAGCCGAACCCTTCGTCGAGCGACACGAAGATCAGCGCATCGGCGCGGGCATATTCGCCCCGAATGTCGGCGTCCGACAAATGCGACAGTGTGCGCACGGCCAAGCCACTTCGGTCGACCGCCTGGGACTGCCGGTCGGTCAGTTTTCCGATGATCGTCAGTTCGATATCCAGCCTCGAGAGAGCTTCGAGGACGCGCTCCAGGTTCTTGTTCGGCTTTGTCCCGATATGAAGCAGGCGGAACTTGCCCTGCGCCTTCCGTGCTGGCACCGGTTGGAAGTCGGGGGAAACGGGGTCGGGGATGACGTCGATACGGTCGGGGTCGATCCGGATCAGGGACAGGACGCGCTGTTTGCTTTCCTCCGAGATGGCCGTCATCCGCGCGCAACAGGCCGCCGGGAGGCGGAACCAGAAGAACCACAGAAGCCAGCGCTTCAGCCCTGCCTCGCGTTCGACAAGGACAGTATCGTGAACCGTCAGAAGGGTTCGCGCGCGGGGCAGGAAAAAAGTCAGGTAGTGCACGTCGCCGGTGATGTGATTGACGTCGGTCGCATAGCGCCGCGCCGCCCAGGCATCGCGCAGACGTGGCAGGATGCCCTGCGACAGAAACCGGTTCTGACGTTCGACCACACGCACCCTGTCGGGCATGGCGGTACGCACATCCCGGAACACGCGCTCCAGGCTGAAGCCGCCTGGTGCCGGGCGACGGGTGAAATGGGCAACCTCGATCGTCATACCTTCACCTCTCGGCCAATGGCCGAATTGAACACGGCGCAATCCTGCGAAGACCGTTTTGCCCCGGTTTCACGGCATCCCGGGTCTGATCGAAGCCGTATGATCCTGAATGGTGCTGCTGCATGCCTTGCACACGGCCATAAGGGCAAAAAAGGTCACCGTCGGTCTTCGAAATTGTTCTAGGCAAACGCATTTTCCCTATGGCTACTCAGGATCGCATGGCTGGCCGGGCGTCGCCCTGCATCTCCAGCCAGTCCAATATGTCGGCGAACTGTTGATCGACCCGATAGCCGTCTGCGATCGAACGCCGATATCCCGCCTCGGCAATCTCCTCGCGCTGGGCGTCATGGCGCAGATAATGCTCGGCTTTGTCGCATAACTCTTCGACCGAGGCGAAGAAGACCGCTTCGCGTCCTTCGTCGAACAAGGCCAGATGATCGTCCGTTCGTTCGGCCAGAAGCATGGTCCGGCATGCCGGAATTTCGAACGTCCGCGTCGTCGTCGTTTCTGGTATGCGCTTTGACAGAAGTCCGATGCCGATCTTTGCGCCAGACAGGGCGCGCGCATAATCAGGGCCGAATACCCCCGATCCCCGGACGCAAGCCCGCGCCCATCTGTTTTTTTCGGAGTATGCTGGCCAGTTCGGGCCCCAGATCGCCAAAGGAACGCGACGCGACAGAGGTTCGAGCACGCGTGCATAGGCCGGCTGACAGTGCCCGACGAATGCCACTTCGGACCGAAGGTGATCGGGAATATCGCACCTGGGCACCGGGGAAAGCCGTTTGCCGAACCCTTGCTGGATCAATCGAACCTCGGGCGCGCCGCCGGCGCGGTAATGATCGACTTCGAATGGTTTCGTGGTCACGCAAAGGTCGTAATTCGGAAGGCACTGGCGGAAATGGCGCGACGTATTCTCCAAAAACTGGGAATCAGGTGTGTAATGGATCGCGATCCCGTCCTTGGCATGCCGCTTCAGGTCCGCCAAGGTCCGGGGCCAGACCCAGACCCCCTTGTCGACGAAGACGATATCATAGCTTTCAGTCCGCGCCGCCTCGGACAGCATCCGATTAAAGGCATTCACCGAACGACCGATGTTCAGACGCGCTGCGATGGACCGTTCGACCCGGGTGCCGGACATGATGTGGGGAAACCGGTCTGCGGGAAGAATACCGTATCCGGCGGCTTCGAAGACCGCGGCCCGATCCGGCCCGTTATCGCCGGCGCGAAGGCTTCCAGCGTAGAGGATCCGTTTCACGTCGAATACCCGTGATTGCGTTGGCGTGCATACCCCGGGGTATTCCGTTTGCCGGCATCTTTCAGGACCTGTTCGATCAGGATGATGAGCAGCATATAGGCCAGAAGAATGGGCAATGCCCCGATGAAGGCTTTCTGGATCACGCCCGAAGGCCCCAGAAGCGCCATGCGCATTCCCAGAAAGATCACCGGCAGAAAGATCAGGCGCCTTTCGGCCGCCATGACATACGTGAACCGCGCAACGAAGCCCAGGATTCCCCCCATGATCGCCGAAAACAGGAACAGTCCAAACCATCCCATCTGCCAGTAGCCGTCGCCATAGACCGACACGCCGACCTGGGTCATTGCCTCTTCGTTGCCCGACACGAGGCGGTTGAATTCGCGCCCCTGTGCGTTCGCCACGGGCTTCGACGGCCAGAAGATACGAGGCACCACAACCTCGACCACAGACAGCGTCCACTCGCCTTTCTGCCCCCTGTCGTAAAGCTCCATCGCCTTCAGCTGTGCGCCCGCGTAGTTCAGTCGAAGCCACCAGACCTGGGCGGCGGCGACGGTGGCCGTTGCCGTGTCGGCAACGGTGATTTCACCCGTCAGGGCCCGCCCGAGGATATCGAAGCGATTGGCAAAGCCTGCCTCTCCGATCGTACCGGTGCCGCGTTTGATCGTCAGGCGACCGGCCGTATTCACCTCTTGCAGACTGACGAAGGCGATTGCGCTGACCAGAACCCAGAGCATCAGGCGCCTCCAGTTCTGATGCGCAAGAAAGGCGCCCGCGGCCGGAAGAAGAAGGGCAAACATCACCGTCATCTTCGAGAACTCGAGCACGGTCAGAAGCAGGTGGGGCGGCCAGGCAAGCCAGAACAGAACGGACCAGTTCTTGCCCGATTTCACGGACAGGTAGGCGACGATGGCAAAACCCAGATCGATCAGGGGCGACAGGGATTTCAGGGTTCCGGGAATGGTAAAGTTGGTAACGCCGAAATCGTTGGGCAGGATGAGAAGGTATTTCAGGATCGCCCCGATTACCAGGAATCCTATAGCGGTGGTGCCAAGGGAAAACTTGGTTCGCGGCCCTTGGGTCTTCGGTCTGCCGAACCTCATTCGAAGTACGACATTCATGGACGCAAGCGCGACGGTAATCCCCGTGAACGTCAGGATGTTGGTGCGCAACTGTTCTGGGGCCGTGATTGCGTAATTGTTGGCCATCAGGAACGAAAGCGTCTGATCACTGCCCAGGAAGGTGGACATCGATCCGAAGCCGAAGAACAGCGCCGACCCGATCGGGAACATCACCATAGGCGTCCAGATCGAGGCGGGATATCGCCGGATCATCCTGTAGACCGTCAGGCCCACCGCACCGATCAGGACGGATTGCAGCGCGAAATTCAGGCCCACGGAAATGAACATGTTGCACCCACGCTGGGCGCAGGTGCCGTAGTAGAGCAGGAACAGGACCGCGCAGATCCCGGTGACCATTGCGAGCGAACTGAGCTGCGCGCGCATGGCCCGGAAGTCCCGGCGGTAGTCGCGTTGTTCTGCGTCTGACATCAGGCTTCCCCGTCGGTCGGGTCGGGAGTGAAATCACGCCACGCGTCGATCGGTCGATCCGGCGCTGCGAATAGCTGTTGCAAGGCTGGGCGATATTGGAACGGGTGAGCTTGGGATCCACCCGCGAAAAGCCCGGCATGTCGATCGCCTGAGCATACACTGTATTTGGCCGCCCCGTCACCTGTTCCCCCGGAAAGAGGACGCGACACCGGCCGCTTACCCGTCATCCGCCAAGCCTTTTCAGCACCGTCCGTCCCGATCCAGCTTCCCGGCGCGCCGGTCAAAGGGCGACGCTCCGGGTGTGACAGGCCCGGGGTGGTACGGAATTGCGTGAACATTCGCATGGTTCAGATTGAGCAGGTTAACCGGCGCTGGTCGATCAGTCGCGCCGGAGGATGTACGCCAGATGTCCGCCGGAATTGAGGGCCTTGCCGACCTGATAGGTCGCCTTCTGCGCACCCAGCCCGACCCAGTAGGCGTCGGTGGTCGGAAATTCCATCTGGTCGAGGGGGCTGACCGCTTCGAGCCGGACGACCGTCATGTTCAGGCGTTTGGCCAGGGCGCGGATCGACGGCTTGGAGTATCCGTGCAGGTGGATCGGCGGCTGTACGAAGCCGTAATCCTTGCCCCGTCCGCCGCTGCGGTGAAGCATGATCTTTATTTTCGACGGGATCGATCCCTGGTCGGGCGTTCGGATGATCATCAGGCCGCCCGGGGCCAGCCAATCCGAGAGGCCTTTCAGCAGATCGTAGGGGTTTCCGACATGCTCAAGCACGTGGTTCATGAAGATCACGTCGAACTTTTCGCCGTCTTTCAGGCTTGCCGTCGGGTTGGGAATATCCAGAAGGCGCACTTCAAGGTCATGATCGCGCGCGAAGTTGACATCCTCCTCGTCCACTTCCAGGCCCAGCGCCGTCATCCCCAGCGCTTTCGCCGCCTTCAGGAAGTGCCCGCCTCCGGACCCGTAATCCAGAAGGCGCAAACCCTTGGGATCGTCGATCCCCGCGTGGGCCAGATCGGCCTTCAGAATTTTCTCGGACCGTTTGGCCAGCGTGTCGAAGCTGTTGCGCGAAAACTCGCCCGCGTTGAAATTCTGGTAGGCCTTGCGCAGGGCTTCCTGGGTCGGCGCCGGAAGGCTGACGCATGTTTCGCACTTGGGGCATTGCCAAACGGTGAAATCGTTCGACAGCGTGGCCGTTTTCTTCAAGTTCTGTTCATCGCAAACGGCGCAGACATTGGGCGAAAGCATCGGGGTCGGTCTCCTTGGACGGGCATCTGCCGGAAAAATTTGGGCGACGTATCTCGTCGCAGTTTGGCGCTGACATGAACGCCGGGTGTCAGGTTCAAAAAATAGGTGAATGCGGGCTCATGAGAGGTTCTTTGAGCGGCTTCTGGGCCGATGTGGCACCAAATAGATATCTGGTCGGCACGTTGGGCATGGTGGCGAAGGGTTGGTTCACATGTTTGACCTTGGTTCCCCAAAACCGGATTCCGTACCCGAATCCGCTTCGTTCGTGGTACAGACATGAACGGCCTATCACAGTGAACTCCAGGTTCTCCGGGCCCTGATAGGGCGGGAGTTGCCCATTGGGAAGGCATAGATTGACCACTTGGTAAGCTATGGCCGGAGTCTGCCCAAAAATAAGGCTTCTTGGCGCGCCCGGGATGATGCCACACTCGGGATATCGATCCGTCTTTCGATGGAAGTCTTTCGAAGGGATGGATGGTCCGGTTGCCGCTCACCCTGCCAATAACGGCAAAAGACTCGCTGAGACGGCCGAACCCGAAGGTCGGGAACTGGCCTTGCGCCCGCAGGCGATGCGGCAACCGGGGCCCTCGATACACGTACTACTCTTACAAGATCGCGACGCCCGAGGGCGTGATTTGTTCCACCGCGACGAAATGGGGCCGGCCCCCGACAGGGGCGTCGACCGCCCTATTTTCCCGCACGACCAGGTGTGAAGGAAGACCAGAGTGACAGACCATACTTGTGATGTTGCGGTGATCGGTGCGGGAACGGCCGGGATCGCTGCGGAGCGCAGCGCCCGCCAGAACGGGGCGAAAACCCTTTTGATCGACCCCTATTTCGCCGGAACGATGTGCGCCAACGTGGGCTGTATGCCGTCGAAACTTTTGCTCGTCGCATCGCACGCTGCCCATTCTGCGAAAGGGGCCGCGACCTTCGGCATCGAAACCGGACCGGTGAAGGTGGACGGTCCCGCGGTGATGCAGCGCGTGCGGCGGATGCGGGACGATTTCGCAAAAGCGACCCGAGAGGTTTTCGACAATCTTCCCGATGGCACCTGCATCCAGGCGCGTGCCCGGTTCGAAGGGTCCACGGAGCTTTCGCTGGACAACGGCGATACCGTCCGCGCCACGGCGATCGTGATTGCGACGGGGTCGGCGCCGGTCGTCCCGCCACCGATGCAAGACTTGGGGGATCTCGCGCTGACCAACCGGTCGGTGTTCGAACTTCGGGACCTGCCGCGCCGGCTAGCCGTGATTGGAGGGGGTGCGATCGGTCTGGAACTTGCCCAGGCGATGGGGCGGTTGGGCGTCGAGGTGACCCTGTTCGATCGCGAAAGAACCCTGGGCGGTGCGCGCGACACCGAGATTCAGAACGCCGTCCGGGATGTGATGGCACGGGACATGACGCTTCATCTGGGCGTGGATACGAAGGCCGAGGTCGAAGGGGACGAGGTGCAACTGTCCTGGTCGGGGGACAGCGAAGGCGCGGCCCGCTTCGATCGTGTCCTGATCTCGACGGGCCGCGCCCCACAGCTGGATGGGCTGAACCTTCAGGCGGCGGGGCTCGATCTGGACGATCACGGTTTGCCGGCGTTCGACCGTCGCACGATGCAATGCGGCGATGCCCCGATCTTCCTGGCGGGCGATGTGGATGCCGATATGCCCGTGCTGCACGAAGCCTCGAACGAGGGGGTCGCGGCCGGGCGCAACGCGGTCGCCTTCCCGGCCGTCCGCCCGATCTCTCGACTGCCGGCGTTCCAGTTGATGTTCACCGACCCCCCGCTTGCCATATTGGGCGAACCCCCGGTCGAGGGCGGGTCGACCGGGACCGCCTACTACACCGACCAGGGGCGTGCGAAGGTCGAGGACCGGGCGGATGGGCTCGTGAAGATCCATGCCCGGCCGCCCGAGGGCAGGTTGATCGGCGCCGAGCTGTTCGCGCCGGGGGCCGAACATTTCGCGCATCTTTTCATGATGGCGATCATGCGCGGCGAAACGGCGTCTGCCATGCTGGATGTGCCGTTCTATCATCCGACGTTGGAGGAAGGTGTGAAAGACGCCTTACGCCAGATTTGCCAGTCGACGCCCTTGTCTATCCCGGCAAGCTGGGACAGCGGCGATCCCCCGGGGGCCTAGGGGCGGTCATCCGGGTCGGTGCCCCAGTCTTCCGACTGCATCTCGCGCAGGCGCGATGCAGTTCGTTCGAACTCGAACGCGCCGGTGCCTTCGGAATACAGGGATTCGGGCCAGTCCGCCGCGGACATCACAAGGCGCACGCGGGCCTCGTAAAGCGCGTCGATCAGCGTGACGAAGCGCTTGGCCTCGTTGTAGTTCTCCGCCCCTAGGCGCGGAACGCTCTCAAGCATCAGGACACGGATCCGGTCTGCCAATGCCAGATAGTCCGCGGCCCCTAGGGGTTTGCCGCACAGCGTCCAGAATCCCGCGCGGGCCACGCCGTTGGCATAGTCGGGCACCTCGACCTCGCGGCCCGAGACGGTGAACCGCAACGGCTCGGGCGTGGCGTCGCCGGTCAGGCTGGCCCACAGCTTGTCCATCGCCTGCGTCGCGGACGCGTCGGCCGGCGTGAAATAAAGGTCGGCACCTGCGATCCGATCCTGCCGCCAGTCCCGCTCGGACGAGAGGTGGACGACCTTCATCCGCTCTTTCAGCAGATCTATGAAGGGCAGGAACAGGTTCCGGTTCAGCCCATCCTTGTACAGATCATCGGGCGGGCGGTTCGATGTTGTGACGATCGTCACCCCTCGTTCGAAAAGGCGTTCGAACAGGCGTCCGACGATCATCGCATCCGTGATGTCGCCGATCTGCATCTCGTCCAGGCACAAAAGGCGCAATCCGTCGGCGATGTCGTCCGCCACCGGTTTGATCGCATCGTCGACACCGCGCTTGCGGGCGGCGCCCATGGCGGCGTGCACCTCTTGCATGAACGCGTGGAAATGGATGCGGCGTTGCCCGCCCGCGACCTCTACATTGGCATGGAACAGGTCCATCAGCATGGACTTGCCGCGCCCCACGCCGCCCCACAGGTACAGGCCCACCGAAGCAACGGGGGTTCGCCGGGCGAAAAGACCGCGGCGGGGCGGCTTTTCCGAAAGCTTTTCAGACAGCCGGGTGAACTCCGACAGGACGCCGGCCTGTGCCGGATCGGGTTCGATCCGGTCGGCCTCCACCTCTGCGGCGTAAATGTCTTCAAAGCGTTGCATGACGGAACGAGGGCTTAGCGGTGCGCGCCGCCATAGGGAAGGGCGGTGCGAAAGACTTCGTGAATGCGGCCCGGTCCGCCGCATCGGCACTGGACTGGAAGCTGCGCCGTGTTATCTGCGCGCCATGGATTGGATGCTGTTTCTCATCTTTCTCGTGGCGTGCGCCGGTGCCGCGACCACCGGTGCCATATTTGAACCGGGAAGCTGGTACGATGAGCTGGAAAAACCCGGCTTCACGCCGCCGAACTGGGCGTTTCCCGTCGTCTGGACCACTTTGTACATCTGTATCGCCGTGGCGGCTGCCCGTGCGGCCCCTTTGGACGACAGCGGTTACGCGATGGCGTTCTTTGCGGTTCAGGTCGCCTTCAACACGCTGTGGACGCCCGTCTTCTTCGGGCGACGCAACATGAAGGGGGGGCTGATGGTCATCGCGGTTCTGTGGCTCGCCGTGGCGGGAACGCTGTGGCAGTTCTGGCAGCTCGACTGGATCGCGGGCGCCTTGTTCGTGCCGTATCTCGTGTGGGTCAGCATCGCCGCCGCGCTGAACTTTTCTGTCTGGCGGCTGAACCGCAACCGCCCCATCGCCACCTGATCCCCACCATCTTCGCACGCAAGAGCATTCAATGTTTCGCACCGCGCTTATTCGCACGGCCCTGATCGTACTTTGCCTGGGGCTTTCGACGGTATCGTCGCTTGCACAGGACGCCGCTTCGATCACCGATCCCCCTGAGCGCAGCGACGTCGACCTTCTGATCGATGTCCTTTCCGACGACGCCGCGCGGCAAGACCTTCTGGACCGGCTGCAGGCCGTGGACGGGGACACTCCTCCGGAGCAGGCAGTGGAGGCGCTTGCGGGCGACGGGTCCGTCCCTTCCGAGGTTCTGACCTTCGGCCGGCGCATTGCGGTGATCACTCAGGACACGGCCGAGAGCATCGCCGATCGCGCGTCATTCCTGTGGTCGCGATTGGCCGAGGCGCCGGATGTGCTGGAAGGTCTCAGCGGCGTGTCGATGAGTATCATCCTCGATACCGTGGATGAACTGATCCTGCTGATCGTCGGAACCTTTGCGGTCTTCCTCGTGCTGCGACAGTTGGCGATGCGGACCTATCGACGGCTTGGTGCGGCGTCGTCCAACGCGAATTATGCCCGCAGGGTGGGGCTGTGGCTGTTCTCGGCGTTCATCGACTTCCTGATCGTCGTCTTCGCCTGGGCCGCTGGCTATCTGATCGCCACGACCGTGCTGGGGATTTTCGGTCAGATCGGCATCCGGCAGACGCTTTATCTGAACGCGTTCCTGTTGGTCGAGACGGTGAAGGTCGGTGTGCGCATGATCCTGTCCCCGTCCTCGACGGATTTGCGCCCCCTTCCCATGGCGGACACGACGGCGCGTCAGATCAACGGTTGGGTGAACTTCATCGTCGGCGTTGTCGGCTACGGCCAATTACTGGTTCTGCCCATCGTCAACGCGCAGGTGTCTTACGTCGCGGGGTCGGCCGTGACGGCCCTGATCGCGCTGATCGTGCTGGGGATCTCGGTCGTGCTGGTCCTGCGCAACCGGCGCAGGCTGGCCAACTGGATGACCGGCGAAGGCGGGATCGCGTCGCATCGCGGGTCCATCGGGTGGATCGCGCGGCACTGGCACTGGCCGGTTCTGGCGTACCTGTTCGCGATGTTCGTGATCGTCCTGGTTAGCCCCGCCAGCGTCGTGTTCGAGACGCTGATGACCTCGGGGCAGGTCGTTCTGGTCGTCCTGCTGGGCATCGCCGTGTCGACCTTCTTCGGCGGCATCATGACCCGCGGGATCATCGTGCCCGACAACGTGCGCGACCGCCTGCCCCTGCTGGAAACGCGGCTGAACCGCTTCATTCCCCGGGCGCTGTTCGTGCTGCGTCTGATCATCGTGGTGTTCGTCGTCCTCTTCGCGCTGGATGCGATCAACTTGGTCGATCTGCGTGGCTGGCTGGTCAGCCGGGTCGGACTGCAGCTGACCGGCACGTTCTTTTCCGTCTTCGCGATCCTGGTGGTAGCCTTTGCGCTGTGGCTCGCGCTGACGTCGTATGTCGACTATCGTCTGAACCCTGAATACGGGCAGATCGCCACCGCGCGCGAGAAAACCCTGCTGACGCTGGGCCGGAACGCGGCGACCATCGCGCTGATCATCATCACGCTGATGTTCGTGATGTCCGAGATCGGCCTGAACATCGGCCCGCTTCTCGCCTCGGCCGGTGTGCTTGGTCTGGCCATCGGTTTCGGCGCGCAGAAGATGGTGCAGGACATCATCACAGGCGTGTTCATCCAGTTCGAGAACGCGATCAACGTCGGTGACGTCATCACCGCGGGCGGCACAACCGGCACGGTCGAGCGTCTGACGATCCGGTCTGTCAGTCTGCGCGACCTGTCGGGGGTCTATCACATCATCCCGTTCTCGTCCGTGGATATGGTGTCGAACTACATGCGCGATTTCGGCTACTACCTCTGCGATATGGGCATCGCCTATCGCGAGAACATCGAAGAGGCGAAGACCGCCATGCTGGACGCCTTCGACGAGCTGAAGACGCTGGAGGGCAACGACCTTAACATCGTGGGCGAGTTCGAGTGGTTCGGCGTGCAGGAGCTGGCCGATTCCGCGGTGATCCTGCGCAGCCGCGTGAAATGCGCACCGGGCACCCAATGGGGCATCGGCCGTCAGTTCATCGAGATCTGCAAGCGCATCTTCGATGAGCGGGGGATCGAAATCCCGTTCCCCCACCAGACGGTCTATCTGGGCGAGGCGAAGGATGGCTCCACACAGACCTTCAACGTCTCGAGCCGCACGCAGATCGAAGGCCGGGTGCGAAGCGGGGCCGAAGGTCTGCAATCCCCCGATCCCGATCCCGACCCCGCCCGGCGCGGGGCAGACGACAGGGCGGCGACGCCCTCGCAGGACGTGCCGCCGGACGAGCCATAGGTTGGGCCTTGGTCAGGCCTTTGGCCAGCCGAAATTGCGGGGAACGCGGACAGCCAGAAGCGGCATCAACCACGGCCCCCGGAACCGGTTCAGGTCCAGCGCCTCGTGCACCCCAGTCGAGGTCTGGCCGTCCAGCACGGTGCGCACGACCGACCTGCAATAGAAGGGCGCATCCAGCATCCCCTTCACCTGCCGCGGCCGGCTGCCCGGATCGCCCCGCGTGGCCCGCCGCACGCCCCAAAGGGATCGCCGCATGCCCTGCCGGGGTGGCGGGGCGACCTCTTCCACGCGGCCGTCGGTGTGGAACATGAAGCTGCCGATCTGCTCGGTCCCGTCGCGGCGCACGGCCTCGTAGAAACAGCGTGTGCCGCCTTCGATAGGGAAGCGCCCCCATGTCCAGTAGGCGCAGTCGGCCTCCATCGCGCGGGTGCCGAAATTGCTGTCGAAATAGCCGGTCCCGCTCCATTTCCCGCGGGGCCCCAAATCGACCTCGATCCGGCTGGCGGGCGACAGAGGTCGCCAGACATGGGTGCCGTCATCGGTCAGCAGGAATTCGCGATCCGTGATCCCGCCCGGGGTAACGATGATCGTGCCCTGAATGCGCGAGACGAACGGCGGAGAGCTGACCTCGTTCACCTCGATCAACAGCCGATTGCCGTCCCAGTGCATCGACGAGGGGCCGATGGTCAGGGTGTCCTTCGTCTGCTTCAGCGTCCCGCGCCCCCGGTCGGTCATCGCGAAGCGCGCGCCCTTGCCGTAGGTGGCGACGTTCATGCAGACGTTGTTCTCGGGCGCCTTCCGGCCCGACCAGCGATACCACGGCGAGAAGACCGAGCCGATGAACCCGATGACGGACAGCGCGTTCTCGCCATCGTCGCTGATCCCGTCCACATACCACCAGGCATAGCCGTCGGGCGGGACCTCTATGTCGAAGTTCGGTCCTTCAAGATCGCCTCGGCCGCGTGCTTGCCGGAAAGCTTCGACATAGAGGTCCCGCCCGACGGCTATGCCTGGTGG
>Ga0114903_1000028_pt1 | contig 118978 bp, 101 predicted proteins | sample MalvirDeepMed_s2_FD_87289 | JGI IMG/M metagenome (GOLD analysis project Ga0114903, IMG submission 87289) | Marine viral communities from the Global Malaspina Expedition - Malaspina viral metaG DeepMed_s2 | ecosystem: Environmental > Aquatic > Marine > Oceanic | place: Mediterranean Sea...
AAGGTCAGTTTTTGAGGTACCATTTTGGATAGCGGTTGTTGGTGTTGATTGATGGTGTAAGGTCCTGAAATTTTAACACTTTCAGCCGCTTTCTTTTATCCCCTCATGAGAAATTCGGGCTAACGGCTTGGCTGATGCCATTACTAGCGCTGGGGACGATGAGGCGATCGACGACGCGTTTGATGACTTCGCTGGTCAGAGCTATGCCGGCATTTACGGTATCTACAACCTGGGTATGAACACTTTCGCACTGTCCTACGAATATCAGGAAGGTGACGAAGGCGATCGCGACGCCAGCACCATCACTGTGCAGGCTCTGCGTAACCTGTCCGATAACCTCTACGTCTATGTTGAAGGTTACCTCCAAAACACTGACGCCGATGACGACGACAGCGCTGACAACTCTCAGTTCGCTGTTGGTGGCGCCTACCTGTTCTAAGAACGGTGTATGCTTGCAGCGCAGTCCGCTGCGCTGCTACTCAAAAACCGGTAACTGTGTAAGCAGTTGCCGGTTTTTTTATGGGATTGTGCATGGCGCTCTATCGCCCACATTTCCCACCACCCGTTGATCTGACATTTCCTTCGTTATGGTAAAGAGGGCACTGTGGCTAAAGAACTTGAAACAAAACTGTCGGTGCAGAGCCAGCATCTACCGGCATTACGCCAATGGCTGGCGACACTTTCTGAAGCGTCTCGGCCTCGCCAGACCTCGCTGGAAAATATCTATTTCGATACACCAGATGGCGCCCTTAACCGCGAGCGCATTGCACTGAGAATGCGTAAAACGGGGCAGTCCTATATCCAGACCCTCAAAACCAAAGGCCAGTTTCAGGACGGTGCTCATCAGCGCAATGAATGGGAGTGGCCAGGATCATCGCCGGAACTGGACTGGTCACTGCTGGCCAGCACTCCAGTCGCCCGTGTGGCGTCTGCAGAGACACTTTCCCCGATGTTCACTACCAATTTTGAGCGCACGACCATCGATCTGGTTTCCGACACCGTCTCCGGCGAGCTCTCCCAAGTAGAGCTGGTGATTGATGAAGGTGAAATTCGCGCTGCCGAGCGAACACTCGCGTTGACGGAAGTGGAACTTGAGCTGAAGCATGGACCGGTCGATCAGCTTCTGGTGTGGGCTGAGCGGATTTCGAAAGAGATTCCGATCTTTCTCAATCTGATCAGCAAAGCAGAGCAGGGTTACTGGCTGGCGGGCATGCATGAGCTAGAGCCAGCTGTTCCAGAATCCCTCTCAGTTGAACGAGTTCTGCTGCTGATGGCCGCCTGCTGGCTGACCGGTTCGGGAGAAGATGCCCTGTTGACCGTCTGCCAGCGCTGGAATGCTGGCCATCACTCCCGCGCAGTGGACTGGCTGATTGGCGAGCTGTCTGCCGGAGCGAGCCTGTCATCGCTGTTGTCGGATCGGCGTTTGGGGCAGATGCAGCTCTCGCTACTGGCTGACAATCGGTGATTCTGGCCCCGCCTCGCGCTCCTTCTGCATCATATCCCAGCGCTTGGCTAACTCCCGGTATCGATCAAGAGCTACGCTAACATCCTCTTCGGTGGGGGTGTTTTCCGAGCGTACGATGACGATCAGTCCTTTGCCCTTCACGGTCTCATTCGCCTCCGGGTGGCAGACCACCTGATCATCCGAGTCGATGTAGGCGAGCGCGGTTCCGATGCCGCAGCGAATCAGGGCGCTGACAATGTCGGACCACAACAGGTCACTTACCTCCAGGTTGAAGCGGTGAGGATGATCATTGTCGTAATTGAAAAGGTCTTCAAGAACCTTTTCTGAACCGGGCGCAATCACGGCCCGAACCATGATTTCCGGATAGGTTCTCACCGGCCGAATGATGGTCCGTACACCAAGTTCGGCAAACCGCTTGCGGTTCTCGTCCATCACCGCTTCAACGGTGGTGCGGCTTGCCAGATTGGCATCGGCGAGTCGATGGGCGATATCGAAAGTCAGGCTATCCGAGGTCCGGTCCGTTTCGTCCGTGGCCAGAATGATGATGTGGCGGGCATCACCGGCATGGACTGCTTTCAGAGCAAAGTCGTCGTTGCCAGTGCCGTGAAAGTGGGTGATCCCCGAGTCCCGCAGTTCCGGGGGCAACCCATCGGGAAATTGCCGGGTGAGGATCTGGATGGGAATTGTCTCATAGCCGGGGTTTTGGCGGATCTGCCGGGCTATCCGGTGAAAATACTGCTCACCCCCATGACGAGGGGTATTGATGATTACGATGTGGTCTTTCATTTTGTAGATCCACCGGCCCTGAAGAATTCGCTCGCGACGATAGAAACGGTACTCAATAAAGTCGCTGATGATAAGCGTCACGAGTGTGATCGCAGTGATGAACATGATAATGATCGTGGCAAGGCGACCGATGGTCGTCGTCGGCGAGTAGTCGCCGTAACCAACACTGGTCAGTGTCGTCATCGTAAGCCAAAGCGCCTCGAAGGGAGTGAGGCCCTCCGCCAGTACCAGCACAACCACTTCCAGAGTCAACACACATAGAAGGATGAAGAACAACCGCTTCAGTCGCATGCGAATCATGCTGGACATCGGCAGATGGGTCATTTCATGCTCTGGATTCAGTGGCTTGCGATGTCTGATCATTCAGTAGCGGTGTCCTGTGGCGTAGAATCGAGCGACGCTTCGCTTGTGGGGTGACCACCATGGCCATGTCGCCGGCCAACACTTTGCCTGGTCGCTGGCCTGCAATCGGCACTGCCGGCGCACCGGTTTAACCCGGACTATAACAGACGGGGTAAGAGCCGAAATATCTCCCGGCTAAGATCATCGACCCGTTGGCTTATTTCTGAAGCCCATCCGCCGATGGGCAGAATTTACGACGGTTTTCAGGATATGGACCCTGCACTGCAAATTTTGGAGCCGTTTTCAGTCACCGACCTGGCCTTGCCAGGATTGTGGTTGACCACGTGACCGTTTTTAGGAGGCCCTGTGACGGCTGAATCAATGGACATGTCCGCTGAGCTGAAAAACTTAGCCAGCCAACTTTGCGAGCAAGCCCGGGCTGATGGCCACTGGGATTTATGGATCAAAAAACTCGGCATCGACGAAGCCGATCTGCTGAAGGCCGTGGCATGCAGCGACTTTCTGCACCGCACGGTCAGTCTGCGAACGGATCTGCTGAGCGAGGCCGTCGCCCGGCTTCCGCTCCAGAGTCCTTCGCAGCGGCAGCGTCTGGAAGATCTCTGGCAGTGGTTCGCCGCATCTGTTGAGTCCGAGGCTGAGCTTGGTGTCGCGCTTCGGCGCTTTCGTTGTGTAGTGCAGTTCCGAATCATCTGGCGCGACTTGTTGGGCTGGGCTGATCTGGAGGAGACGCTGGCGGCTGCCAGCGACCTCGCTGAAATCGTTATCGACGGCGCTCTCGATCTTCTTTACGGCTGGACCTGCGATCAGTTCGGCACACCGTTTGGCCGGCATCCGATCACCGGCGAGCATTCGCCTCAGCCGCTGATCGTCTTGGGGATGGGAAAGCTGGGCGGTCGTGAACTGAATGTCTCCTCGGATATCGATCTCATCTTCGCCTTTCCCAGCAACGGCGAAACCGAAGGTGGCCGCCGGGCCATCGACAATCAGACGTTTTTCAATCGCCTCGGCCAAAAACTGATTCAGGCGCTGGACAATATCACCGCTGAAGGTTTTGTGCATCGTGTTGATATGCGGCTGAGGCCTTACGGCGAGAGTGGTGCGCTGTGCCAGAGCTTCTCGGCGCTGGAAACCTACTATCAGGACCAGGGGCGTGAATGGGAGCGCTACGCGATGATCAAGGCCAGAGTGGTGGCGGGCGATCAGGAGCAGGGGGCTGTGTTAATGGCCATGCTGCGTCCCTTTGTGTTTCGACGCTACATCGATTTCAGCGCCTTCGAGTCCCTGCGATCAATGAAGGCCATGATCAATCGGGAAGTTCGCCGCAAGGGTCTCGAGAACAATATCAAGCTGGGTCGCGGTGGCATTCGTGATATTGAATTTGTCGTTCAGGCCTTTCAGTTAATCCGGGGCGGACGTGACACCGAACTGCAGGCCCGGGAAATCTACCGGGCACTGGAAGCGATCAGTTCTCTGGAACTGCTGCCTGCCCGTGTTGTGAAAGAATTGCGGGTGGCCTACGATTTTCTTCGCAAACTTGAGCATGCCCTTCAGGGAATCGATGACGAGCAGACCCAGCTTCTGCCGGATACTCCCCTGGGTTGCGCTCGGGTAGCATGGATTATGGGATTTGCCCGGTGGGAAGACTGCCTGCGGGCCATGAACGACTACCGATCAATGGTGGCCAGCCACTTCGGGGACATCATCACCGAAGCCGACTCCGAAGACGACAGCGATCTGCATGACACCTGGCAGGAAATCTGGCTGGATGACGTGAGCCCGGAAGAGGCGTCCCCCTGGCTGGCCGAGCACGGGTTCAGCGACCCTGAGTCGGTGGTTGGCATGCTGCGTCAGCTGCGGGAAAGCCGGCAGGTGGCCGGTATGCAGTCTGAAGGTCGGCGACGTCTGAATCAATTCATGCCGACCCTTCTTTCGGCGCTGACGGAAGTGGACAATCCTTCTCAGACTCTGCAGCGTCTGCTGGTTCTGGTGGAGGCAGTGTTAAGGCGCACCGCCTATCTGGTGTTGCTGAACGAAAATCCCGGTGCCTGTAAACAGCTTGTTTCCTTGTGCTCCCAGTCTCCCTGGATTGCTGCGCAACTGGCCGATACCCCTCTTTTGCTGGATGAGCTACTCAACGAAACCAGCCTCTATAACCCGCCCTCTCGCGATGAGCTGGAATCGGAACTGCGCCAGCAGATGCTGCGCATTTCACCGGACGATCTGGAGCAGCAGATGGAAGCCCTGCGCCAGTTTCAGAAAGCTCACACCTTGCGCATCGCCGCCTCCGAGGTTCGGGGCACTTTGCCGTTAATGAAGGTGAGTGACTATCTCACATGGATTGCCGAGGTGGTGCTCAATCACGTTCTGGTGATTGCCTACAATCAGCTGGTGCGTCGCCATGGCTACCCGGAAGGCGTTACTGCTGATGACTGGTCTGGCCGCTTCGCGATCATCGGCTATGGCAAGCTGGGAGGCATTGAGCTGGGATACAGCTCTGATCTGGACCTTGTGTTTCTCCACAACTGCGATCCCATGGGCTCGACTGACGGCGATAAGCCCGTCGATAACGCGGTATTTTTTACCCGTCTGGGGCAGAGAATTGTGCACATACTCACGGCCCAGACGCCTACCGGACAGCTTTACGACGTGGATATGCGGCTGCGGCCCTCAGGCAATTCCGGTCTGCTGGTAACGACTCTGAGTGCCTTCCGCAAGTATCAGAACGAAGGGGCCTGGACCTGGGAGCATCAGGCGCTGGTGCGTGCCCGGGGCATAGCCGGTCAGGCCGATGTGATGGAGCGCTTTGAGCAGATTCGTCGCGACGTTCTGTGTGCTTCGCGACCGTTGGAGGCGTTGCGAACCGACGTGATCGATATGCGCGAGCGCATGCTGGCCAGCCTGGGTTCGTCGGCTCGGGACGCGGAGGTGCAGTTTCACGTCAAGCACGATCCGGGCGGTCTGGTGGATCTGGAATTTATTGCCCAGTTCCTGGTGCTTGCCCATGCGTCGGACTACCCGGTACTGACCCAGTGGCCGGATAATATCCGGCAGCTCGAAGCGCTTGGCCGGGTTGGACTGCTTGAAGAGAGCGAAGCAAGCGCCCTGCGTGAGGCCTATATTGCCTTGCGCTCATCACAGCATCGGCGAGCTTTGCAGGCTGAGGGGGATGTTTCGCCCGGTGATGCTTTTGCGGCAGAGAGGGAGGTCATCGCCCGGGTCTGGAAGCGGGTCATATCGGCCTGCGAATGACTTCGAAGCACCCGTTTTTCCTGTTATGATGCGCTGCTTCTCCGGTGTCTGACGACCTTCCGCTTTGCCGGCCTGCCGCGACCCTGGAAAATGAATCAATCAGCCAACTGAAAGCCTTTGGGGAGTGTCTGCAATGTCGATGTCCGATCGCGACGGCCTGATCTGGATGGATGGAGAAATGGTGCCCTGGCGTGACGCTCAGACGCACGTGCTCACCCATACGCTCCACTACGGTCTGGGTTGCTTCGAGGGAGTGCGCGCCTACAACACCGCCAATGGTGCGGCGATATTCCGTCTTCAGGCGCACACCGATCGCCTGTTCCGCTCGGCCCACATCCTGAATATGAAAATTCCTTTCTCCAAGGAAGAGGTCAACGAGGCGCAGTGCAAAGCGGTTCGTGAGAATAATCTGGATGAGGCCTATCTTCGGCCAATGGTGTTCTTCGGCTCCGAAGGCATGGGTCTGCGCGCTGAGAATCTCAAAGTCCACGTGATTGTGGCCGGTTGGAGCTGGCCTGCCTACATGTCACCGGAAGCCCGTGAGCAGGGTATCAAGGTCCGCACGTCTTCTTACACCCGTCACCACGTCAACATCACGCTGTGTAAGGCCAAAGCAAACGGCAACTACATCAACTCGATGCTGGCTCTGAACGAAGCGATTGCCTGTGGCTGTCAGGAAGCATTGCTGCTGGATAACGAGGGCTACGTGGCTGAAGGCTCGGGCGAGAATATCTTTATCTATCGTGACGGTGTTCTGCACACGCCTGAGCTGACGTCCTGTCTGGAAGGGATCACTCGCCATACCATTCTGGAATTCTGCAAAGAGCTCGGCATCCCTGTAAAAGAGCGCCGCATCACCCGCGACGAAGTCTATATCGCTGATGAAGCCTTCTTTACTGGCACGGCCGCCGAAGTTCTGCCGATCCGTGAGCTCGACGGCCGGGTGATCGGCGCTGGCAAGCGCGGCCCCCTGACCGAAAAGCTGCAGTCTCTGTACTTCGACACGGTTAAGGGCAAAATCGATTCCCGCATGAACTGGCTGACGCCGGTACGCGGTTAAATTTAGAAATCTCAGGCCCGACTTAGGGCCTTTGTTTTCTCTGCAGTGGGCGCTCTGCGAGCATGGGCGCTGAGATTATTCAATCGGACTGATGAAGCAGGTGAGTGTTGTCATGACGGACGTAATTCGTGTACCGGTGTCTTTTGGAGAGGTGCTCGACAAGATCACGATCCTGGAGATTAAATCCGAGCGCATGACCGACGAAGCCAAGCTGATCAACGTACGCCGTGAGCTGGATGAGCTATCAGCCGTATGGAACGAGGCGGTGCCCGATCCAGCTGCGGTGTCTGAACTGCGGGCTCAACTGAAGACGGTGAACGAAGAGCTGTGGGTCATTGAAGACGACATTCGTGACCAGGAAGCTGCCCGGAATTTCGGCGAGCGTTTTATTGAATTGGCGCGAGCGGTTTACTTCACCAATGACCGTCGCGCTGCGATCAAGAAAGAAGTCAATCTGGCACTGGGTTCGCGTTTTGTTGAAGAGAAATCCTACCGGGATTATACCCAGGGATAGCCGTTGCTTGAGGCCGTGGGTGCTTTCTGATTGCATTCACTGACCGGTAATGGTGGCAATGCCCTTGGCTTCGGCCCATCGGTCCAGCATCTTGCAGACCTCTGACACTTCGATCATTTCCATAGCGCCTTCAAATTCGGCTTTCCTGCCCCAACGTGTGTCCTCAATCTGATGGCCTGTGAAATGGGCCAGCGCCTGCGGGTAACGATTCACGCACAATTCCAGAGAACTGTAAGGCCCAGATCGATTGGGGTTGCTGGCGGCGAACAGGCCGAGCACCGGAGTACCCATGGCATTGGCAATATGCGCAGGGCCGGTGTCGGGCGCGATCACCAGGTCAGCCTTCTGGGTCAGCGCAGCCAGCTCCTTCAGGGTGTCTTGCCCACAAAGGTTCACGCACGAGTGCGTCATGGCCGTTTCAATGGCCTGGCAGGCTTCCTTTTCGTGAGGTGCGGGGCTACCGACCAGTATGATTTGAGCACCATAGCGCTGGGCGGCGTAATCGGCCACCGCGGCATAACGCTTCCATGGCCAGTTGCGTAGCGCATGGCTGGCGCAGGGGCTGATGACAACGCTGGGCCGACCTGGCTCGATAATTCGGTTGGCGAGGTTGTAATCACCTTCTTCAAGAGGAATCCGCCACTCGGGTGGAGCCGCCTCGAGGCCCAGAGGTTCCAGAAAACTCGCCAGACAGTCCCTGACATGCTGCTGGGCGGTCGCCCTGATCCGGGCGTTGATGAAAAGCCCATGCAGATCACGACTTCTGGCCTGGTCGTAGCCCACCCGCAGTCGCGCGTGCACCAGTGCCGCAACCAGGTTCGCCCGCATGGCGACCTGCATATGCAGAAGCGCATCGAATCGGCGATGGCGGATCTGTCTCCATAACGCCACGTAGCCGCGCCAGCCGGCTTTTTTGTCGAATACAATAAATTCAACCCCAGGCAGATCGCCGATCAGCTTTGCTTCGATTTTGCCAATGATCCAAGTAATTCGAATGCCCGGTCTTTGCTTTTGGAGGCTGAGCACTACCGGTATTACGTGAGTCACATCGCCGAGGGCTGACAGCCGCAGAATACAGACATTGGAGGCCCCGACTTCGGACCTGGTTCCCGTGCGTCCACCGTCGGGCATTTCCTTGGCGGGGGTTGGCCAATCTTTTTCAGGTTTGGGCATAGTCTCAATGTGAACGTGGCGTTACGGCGGAATAGGTTGCTAAACTGCGGCATCATAACTTACTAACCCGTTTCCGTCGTGTTTATGCCCGCCTTCCCCTGTGTGACCGAGCGCTCTCCAGCTGGCCTTTGCCCTGCCGTTAACTCATGCCTTGAAATCCGCCCGGGGCGACTTTCCGGAACAGTCTTTTGCTCATGATCTCAGGTGAGCCTCTTGAGCCTGAACTCCCGCATCGGATTCTCGTTCATCCGGAGTACCAGCCATTTCTGTCCGTCCACTGGTTTGATGCGACCTATTGGGGTGCCTCAGCGCAGCCGGTTCAGCAAGGCGGCCGCGGTAGTGCCTGGTTTATCAGCCGATCAGACGCTCACCAGCAGGATCTGGTGCTGCGCCAGTATCGACGTGGCGGCCTCATTGCACGACTTTCAGAATCCCGTTATTTCTTCACAGGGTTTGACCGGTCCAGATCGTTCCGGGAGTTTGAGCTGCTGCGGCGGCTTGAACGCTTGGGGCTGCCGGTGCCACGAGCAGTGGGCGCATGCTGTCAGCGCGCCGGGATGACTTACCAGGCCTGGTTGCTCATGGAGCGCTTGCCTGATTGCTCGACGCTTTTAAAGACGACAAGAAGCACCGACCCAGTACTGTGGCATGAGGTCGGGCAGACGATTCGGCGTTTTCACGACGCCGGTCTGGATCATGTTGATCTGAACTGGAACAACATTCTGGTCAGCGATAACGCGATTTATCTGATCGATTTTGACCGCTGCCGACTGCGGACACCAACGCAGGGGGCCTTCCGCAAGTCGAATCTTGAGCGACTTCACCGGTCATTAACTAAAGTCATGACAGTGAATACTCTTGAGACCTTGTGGCGCTCGCTGTTGGAAGGTTACTCGTTATCGTCCGAAAAAGAGTTGGGGCAGGGCACTCGAAGCGGCGAAGCCCGGCACTAACGCCAACCGTATCAGGAATTTGCTTTATGAACCGACCCGCTACTGTTGCATGCGATGACAAGCATGCTCCAGCGCCGCTCTGGGACCGCTTTCTGATCCTTGCATGCGGCGTAGCGATCACGGCCTATTTCGCGGCCCTGACGCTCGTCCCGAATATATACGCTTATGCGCCTGCCGCCGTCCTGCTGCTGGCCTTAGCTAGCTTCCGCTGGAAGCAGCTGGTCAGGAATGTTGATCGCCCGACACGGTGGTTCATTGCCGCTATGGTGGCGCACTTTGCCATTCAGGCGCTGCTGGTGACCGGCCACGGTGATAATGTCTCCGATTACGATCTGATCTCTCGATTTTTGCTTGCAATACCAGTCTTGCTATTCGTAAGTCATTATGCACCTGGGCCTGGCTGGATATTCAGCGCTGCTGCTGTAGGCGGCATAGGGGCAGGAGGGTACGCGCTCTACGCTGAGTTGGCGCTTAGTATTCACCGTACGGAGGCGTTTGATAACCCTATACATTTTGGCGTTGGCGCCATGACCAGTGTGCTGATTTCGCTGGCGGCTTTGCCCTGGGCCTGGGAACAGCGCTGGCGATGGTTCTGGATTGCACTGCTGCTGGGTGGCGCCGCAGGTGGTCTGGCCGCTTCACTCCTTTCCGAAACCAGAAGCGTCTGGTTGGCTCTGCCGTTTGCGAGCCTGGTATCGCTTTGGTGGGGTCGGCACGGTTTGCTGGCTCGTCCAAAGCGTATGTTGGCCGTGGTGGTGCTTGTAGCTATCGCGGGGTTAGCCGTGACCAGCTCGCAAATTGTCAAGACGCGCTACGATCAGGCTGTTCAAGAGGTGGTCGGTTACTTTGAAAAAGGTCATGGTCACACTTCCGTTGGCGCACGGCTCGACATGTGGAAAGGTGGCTGGATTGCCTTTTCCACCCATCCCCTCACGGGCATTGGTGCGAAAGGATATGACCGACTTGAGACCAAGCTCGTCGACACTGGAGTGATCGACCCTTATCCGGCCACTTTCCGGCATCTGCACAATCAGTTCGTGGATTATGCGGCGAAGGGTGGCCTGCTGGGATTGGCCAGCTATGTATTTTTGCTGGTGGTGTTTTTCAGGGTTTTTTACCGATTCAGTAAAAGCGAGGACCCGGGCTTGCGCTCTCTGGGGCTGGCGGGAGCGCTGCTGCTGGTCGGGCATATCGTTTTTAACCAGACCCAGAGCCTGCTCGAGCGCAACATCGGGGTCATGATGTTCCTGTTCGCCTTCGTCTTCCTCTGGGGAGCTTTGCAACGCCGTCGACGCTCATTGGAGGAGCAGAGACAATGATCACAGACCGTTTGTGGCGCTGGTGGCACGCTCGAATGTTGCGTGGTCGTGGCCCTCGGACGGCGGCCATGGCCGAGGCTGTTGGCAAAGCGTTCACTGGTAACGCCACTGAGTCAGAGCGGATCCATCGCCTTCGGCGTGCCGTCATCCGTTGTGGTAACGCCGAGCTTGCAAAACTGCCTGACAGCTGGTGGTCGAGCTACATTCGCTTGCTGCAGGGCGATGAGCAGGATGCTGCACTGGTGGCGGCCACTGCTGGGCTTGATGGGAAGATGTTTTCATCAGCGCAATGGCTAGAGCTTTACAGGCTGTGCTGGATTACCGGGATCTATCGAGTGGCTATGAGCGTTCGTGTCCACGTCGAAGCCTGTGTTAAGGCCGAGGCTGATAAATCCCAGGCTGATGCCCGTTCATTGCGCCTGGCTCTGGCGATTGCGATCGAAAAGGGTCAACTCAGCGATGCTGCGGCCTGGCTCGAAAAATTGAGCGAGCTTGGGTCTCTGGATCCAGAAAAACTGGCCCACGGCCGATGGCTCGTCGAATTGCTGAATGGGCGCCTCCAGCCACTGGCGCTGTCCAGCCAAAGTGACGCGGAAAGCAATACACTCCAGGAAATCAGCGGAGCATCGGTTGCGCTGGTAGGACCGGCACCTTTCAAAGCGCGCAATGGTTCTGACATTGACGGCTTCGATTGGGTTGCGAAGTTCAATTATCGCGGAGGCGCTCAAGGTTGTGACCCGCAGACCCAGGGCCGAAGGGTCGACATCGCCTATTACAACCTGGTCCAGTCCAAATTCATAACCAAAGAACTGGACGCCAGCTTCCTGCGGGACCTCCGCTTTCCGGTCTTTATCAAGGAAAAGGGCTTTAGGCTGCTGGGGGCTCAGAATCAAAACTCCCGACCCGTTCGCAACCTGGAATGGGCGCTGCTCGATACTGAGCTGAACGCGGGTCCCAATGCCGCTCTCGATATTCTGCGATTCAATCCTGCCCGTCTTAAGGTCTTCAATACGGATCTGATGCTGACCGGTGGCCGCTTTGCGGGTTATCGAGAACCGGGAGCTAAAGAGGTCAATTACTCCCACTCGTTCGCGAAAACTCACGATCCCGTTTTGCAGTTCAGAATATTCCAGCAGCTGTTCCAAAAAGGCATTCTGGAAGGCGATGATCGCTTCGTGGAAGTGATGGAAATGACGTTGCATGAGTACATCGCCAGACTCGAAGAAGCCCATGGCGGCATTGCCCGAGAGGCCGTGGCAGGAATTCGCTCGCCGGCACCCGACGTGGCTGACCGCCCCCCTGGAGGGAAAGTCTAAGATGGCAGTAACCTGCTTTTTACCCTGTCGCAGTGGTAGCGAACGCGTACCCCGGAAAAATCTTCGGCCTTTTGCGGGTTTTTCGCGGGGGCTGATCGAAATCAAGCTCAGGCAGTTGCTGCAGGCCCGCCTTGTCGACAGGATTGTGCTGAGCACTGACGACGAGGAGATTCTCGAGTATGCCGCGTCGATCGGCGATTCTCGCCTTCAGCTTCATCGTCGCGATCCCTCTCTGGCCAGCTCAGCGACCCGCACGGACGAACTGGTCGGTCACGTGCTGGACCTGATTCCCGAGGGGCATATTCTCTGGACGCATGTGACCTCGCCCTTTTTTGGGGCAAGCCATTATGATCAGGCAATCGAACAGTATTTCACTGCATTGTCAGGAGCCCACGATTCGCTGATGACAGTCGGTGAGATCCGCGGATTTCTTTGGGATCAGCGGGGTCCGTTGAACTATGACCGGAGCATCGAGAAGTGGCCCCGTACGCAGACTCTGGATCCCGTGTTTGAGATCAACAGCGCTGCGTTTATCGCCAGTGCCGGTATCTATAGCCGCTTGCATGACCGTATAGGCGAGCGACCGTTTCTGCAGCCGGTTAACGCGATCGAAGGATTCGATATAGACTGGGAAGACGACTTCCAAATCGCCCAGGCGCTTCTTAGTTCCGGGGTGGCATCCATTTAAACACGCACGGGTATCCCGACCTCATGCTTTTAGATTGCACTCTGCGAGATGGTGGTTACTACAACGCCTGGGACTTCAGCCGGGAACTGATCGTTGATTACCTGGAGGCGGTAGCCCAGGCCGGCGTTGATGTTGTAGAAATCGGTTTCCGTTCTCTGGATGCGCGTGGATTTAAAGGGGCCTGTGCCTACAGTCGGGACGACTTCATCCGCGATTTGCCTATCCCTGACAGTCTTCGCATTGGCGTAATGGTTAACGCTTCCGACTTGCTGGCGGCAGACGATCCCTGTTCCGCTCTGACTCACCTGTTCCCGGTCGCGGCTCAGGATTCTCCGGTGTCGCTGGTCCGAATTGCCTGCCATACCCATGAAGTATCGGGCGCCAAACCAGCCGTGCGCTGGCTAGTCGAGCAGGGCTACCAGGTCGGCCTCAATCTCATGCAGATCGCTGACCGCAGTTCCGAGGACATCGCGGCGCTGGCGGCTCAGGTAGCGGACTCAGGCGTCTCGGTGCTCTACTTCGCCGATAGCACGGGTGGGCTTAGTCCCTCGCAGACGGTAACGATTGTGGAGGCGCTGCGCCGCGAGTGGCCGGGGCCGCTGGGCGTTCACGCCCACGACAACATGGGTATGGCTCTGCAGAATTCCCTGGCAGCCATGAATGCCGGAGTCGAGTGGGTGGATAGCACCGTTACCGGTATGGGCAGAGGTCCAGGCAACACCCGCACGGAAGACCTTTGCATCGAACTTGCCTCTCTTCGAAGTACATCTGCGAACCTCGTGCCCCTGATGAAGCTGATTCGCCAGCGTTTTCAGCCCATGAAATCCCAGTATGGCTGGGGCACGAATCCCTACTACTATCTCTCCGGCAAATACGGAATCCATCCCAGCTATGTGCAGGAGATGTTGCACAACGGCTGCTACGACGAGGAAGACATCCTCGCGGCGATTGAGCATTTGCGAGTCGAAGGCGGTAAACGTTTCAGCCTGAATACACTTGAAGCTTCGCGGCAATTCTATCGGGGCGATCCGATAGGCCGTTGGAGTCCCGCGTCGGTAATGGCGGGGCGTGAAGTATTGCTGCTGGGGACCGGGCCGGGGGTTCGCCAGCACGTCGATGCTCTGCGCCGTTATGTGCGTCGCTATGAGCCCATGGTATTGGCGCTCAACACCCAACCTGAGCTAGCAGATTTGATTGACCTCAGGGTGGCTTGCCATCCGGTTCGGCTGGTCGCGGACTGCGAAGAACACACTCGTCTGCCTCAGCCACTGATTACGCCAGCCTCGATGCTTCCCGAAGATGTCCGCCAGGCGCTGTCCGGTAAAACGCTTCTGGATTTCGGGCTGACGGTGACACCCGAGCACTTCGCATTTTCCGAGCATTACTGTGCGACGCCCAGCTCTCTGGTGGCGGCCTACGCTCTGGCTATTGCGGCCAGCGGAAAGGCGTCGCGAGTGCTACTGGCCGGCTTCGATGGCTACGGTTCGGACGACGAGCGTACGGTGCAGATGCGCAAGCTGATCCAGACCTATAGCAGCACCCCCGGTGCCTGCCCGCTGACTGCAATAACCCCGAGCCAGTACGGCGTCCCGACTGAATCGGTCTATGCCCGAGCTTAAGCAAATGGATATTCAGAGTTACCGCACACTGGTCTTTGACTGTGACGGTGTCTTACTCAACTCCAACGCGCTGAAAACCGAGTCATTCGCAAAAGTGGCTCAACGGTTCAGTTCAACGGCGGCTCAACAGCTGGTTGATTATCATGTGCGTCACGGGGGTATCTCCCGCTACGAAAAATTCCGCTGGTTTCAGCGCGAAGTTCTGAAAACACCTGAGTGTGGCGAGCCCCAGGTCGCCGAGCTGGTCGATGCGTATGCGCAAACGGTCTCCCAGGGGCTTTTGGAGTGCGAGGTGGCAGAAGGGCTCGAGACTCTTCGAGACGCGTTACCCGAGAGCCGCTGGCTGGTCGTTTCCGGCAGTGACCAGGCGGAACTTCGCTGGGTCTTTGAGCAAAGGAGTCTCGCGGGCCTTTTTGACGGTGGAATATTCGGCAGTCCCGACAACAAACACGAGATTCTTGCCCGGGAGAAGGCGAGCGGTAATATCCACGGATCTACCGTCATGCTCGGCGACAGCCAATACGATGCGGAAGCCGCCAGACTGGCGGGACTCGCATTCATTTTTGTCAGTGGCTGGAGCGAATCGTCTTACGCTTTCCCGGAGGCTCAGGGACGTATCGAACGCCTGGCGGATCTACTGAGGAACCGCCGGTGAGCCTGCTCAGAGCGGGGTGACCGTCTGAGGTCGTGCCGGAGCCTGGTGGGTCATTTCGGCTTCCAGTCTGCGAACCATCAGCGGTAGAGAAAAATGCTTGGCGATTCGTTCTCTTTGCTTGGCGGGGTCGCATTGCCAGTCGCCATCCATGATTCTTCCGACCTGGCTGGCTACTGCCGCGACGTCTTCGACGTTTGCCAGCAGGCCGAAGTCTCCATCGCCCAGTAATTCCGCACTGCCGGGCACGCGCGTCGACACAATCGGTAGTCCGTAGCAGAGCGCCTCATTGAGAACATTCGCCATTCCTTCATTCCGCGACAACAGAACAAAGCATTGCAGCGACTCGTAAAAGGGCTTCATATCGTCCAGATGGCCCAGCCGATGGACGCGATCAGCGACACCGCAGGACTGGAATTGGGCATCCAGGGCTGAGGCTTCTGCGCCTTCGCCGGCCAGTAGGACGTGAGTGTTAGCGGGTAGTCGAGCGAGCAAATCCGGTATCAGATCGAAGCCCTTCTGCCGACTTAGCCGACCCGCACATCCTATGACCCAGGCATCGTCAGGGAGTCCCAGCCGCCTGCGCCAGTCGAGGCCGGACCCAGGTGATTGATCCTGGTCAGCGTCAAAGCCGTTGTAGATCACTGTACTGTTTTCTTCGGTTAGCCAGCGATTACTCTTAATGACCGCATTTTTTACTTCGGTGCTGTTGGTGATCAGGCGAGCCTGGAACCAGCGGAAAATCATGCGGTACTTCAGGTTATTGCGTATTTTTCTCTGTATGCCCAGGTAAAGCAGTCGATTCGGTATGCCCAGGGCCGCTGCGCAGACACTGGAAATCCACCAGTCGTCTTTGAGAGCTGCAAACATTCCGGTGGGCCGCACCGCTCGAATGATCCTTACGAAATGCAGATACAAGGCCGGGTTAAGGTTGCTGTATCGGCGCGGCAGACGCCAGAGCGTGACTCCAGGATGAACCGAAAACTGCTCTTCAAACGTGCCCGCCAGCATGATGAGATGAACATCGTGGCCCCGTCGGGCCAGTTCTCGGATACGGATGGCTACGTTTTTCTCGATTCCACCCCACACATCGGTCAGACAAACAAACAGAAAAGTTGATTGGGTCACGGTCGTCATTTCCATTATCAAATCTCAGGTAGAAGATAGCGACTGGATTTGAAGGAAGTGTGACGGTCGAAGCTTAAGTCGAGCTTAAGTACTTTCTGTACTTTCGGAGGTCCCTGCTAGGGGTGTTAATTGCAGGTGTCTGCCGGGGGAGTCAGCGGAAGCGGCCTAGCGCGGTCAGCCCCTGCTGGTGTACGACGCCTAGCTGGGCGGGAAGGGTTTCGAAGCCTGCGGCAATCGCCATGGCCAGGCGGTGGTTACCGCCTCCGCCGAAGTAGGGGGCACCATCAGGCCCTATATGGATCATGATTCCGCCTTCCTCGCGGAAATTGCCCGGAATCACTTCGTCACGGGGGAGGAAGCCGCCCGCTGCGACGACCTGTTCGTACAGGTTATCCAGATTGTGGTAACGGGTCTCAAGCTCCTCGCGGGTGCTGAGTCCGTCTACTCGTCCGCTGGACTCTATGGACGCAAGCATCTGCTCATAGATCCCGGTGTCCTCCCAGGGAATGCCATCCCGCCAGTGAGCCAGGCAGTGACGGATGGTGCTTATCTGTGAGATTGGCTGGATCAGATCAGAGGGCCATTCGGTGACGACTGTTGCACTGTCCCTTCTTTTCCAGAGACGTAGACGGAATTCGATCTCCCGCACCGGCACCATCAGGCGCTCCGCGAAAAGTGGTGCGGCAGGCCCGTATTTTTGGCGGTTTTTATAGTCGCGACGTAATGCTTTCCAGCGATTACTCAGGTTTTTCTGACGCTGGCGAAAGGGGCCTGGATCGACGTTATGCTTAGCCAAGGTCTCAGCTCGCAGGCTTCGTTTCGGTGGGTTCAAGAAAGGCGCGGACGATGGTCTCGGGCGCAAACGGGGCGAGCCATTCCGGCTTTATCTCGATCGGTGGAGAAGACAGCGCGTTGTCTATTCCCTGCGCCAGCCCCTCTACTGTCGGAGCAGTTAAATATTGTTCGAGTTCGCCTCTGAAAACGTCCTTGACGCCACCACGGCTTTCAACCGCGAGGATGGGCGTTCCGCAGGCCAGCGCTTCGGTCAGTACGATGCCGAGGCCTTCGTATTCCGAGGCCAGTACGAACAGTTCGGCATGTTTCATCCAGGGGTAAGGATTGTCACGTTGGCCCGCAAACATCACCCGGTCGCCCAGTCCCAGCTCCCGTGCCTCCTGCTCCAAACGCTCTCTGAGCGCACCTGAACCGACGATGACCAGCTTGTGGCTGGCGCTGACTTTTGAAAATGCTTTCAAAAGCAGGCTATGGCGTTTCTGCGGAACCAGGCGCGCTACGTTAACGACGTAGGGCGTTTTCGGTATCTCCGGCTCGTCTGCGAGCATACGTGCGCGGATGTGCTCCACCGGGCAGGGATTGGTAATGACTCTGAGTCTTGCAGGTCGAATATCCCCCTTCGCAAAGGCTTCGACCGCAGAATCCCGGACGCCAGTCGAGACACAGGCCAGGTCGCGGTCATTGAAAGCCAGACGCCACTCAAGCTTTTTTTGCCACAGCGGGCGGTCATAGTGAATGACGTTTTCGAGTACGTACACGTTACGTTCGTCGCGCCAGGACCAGAAGTATTTAAAGGTACCCAGTCCCCGGAAAACAATACGATCAAAGCGGCCGTACCGTGCTTCAAGTTTGTTTACGTGGCGTTTGAGCAGCCAGCCACTGAGCCATCCGACCCAGACAAAGTGCGATTTGGGCAGCAGCACACCCAGCAGTAGACGGGAAACGAGAAAGACCGGTATGCCGATGCCCGAGGCCAGTAAGGCCCTGAGCTGGTCCCAGTGGTGCACTTTGACGGCCGGATCTTCGGGTGCGAGATCGTTGGGCCGCGATCGGCAACTCAGCAGATGGGACTCGTGGCCCTGCTGCGAGAAGGCATCCGCCAGGTTAACCGCCACCCGTTCCATGCCGCCCATCTTCAGGCTGTGAATGATGACGAGCGTTCTCACGAGGGATTAACGACCGTGCCGGTTTTAATTATCCCGTTCCTCGCCCAGTAAGTGCCTTCGGATTTGACCGCATCCCGGATAGCCTGATTACGGGCCCAGATTTCTGGCTTGGCGTAGCCGCGGTCGTGATCCAGATGCAGACAGACGGTGCTGAAGCGGATCTGTCGTGATTGATGTCCGTAGTTCCAGAGCCGCTCGCCCAGTTCTCTGTCCAGGCCGCCGTACTGCATGTCTTCGTTGAAGCCATTCACGGCGCGCAGATCGCGGGTCCAGGTGGAGCTGTTCATGCCGTTCCAACTGGCTGCGGCTGGCGTGAAGCGATTGAGTAGACGCTTGAACCGCTCCGACTGGCTGAGTTTCCAGAGCTTGTGATTCCGCGGCTGGCCCTGGCGAATCAGCCAGCGCGGATCGAAAATTTCGCCACTTTGTATGTCGGAAGCAGAGATTTTCTCAGATACCGCGCGTGTTAGCTTGATGTAGCCACCGGAGAGGAACAGGCCAGGCTCGGCCATATCCCGATGGGTCGCGACGAAGGTGGGTTGGGGAATGCAATCTCCGTCGGTGAAAATAAGATAATCGCAATTGGTCCGATTGATGGCCTTGTTGAGGATCTGACATTTGCGAAAGCCCTGATCTTCTTGCCAGACGTGTTCGATATTCAGGAGCCCGCGATCCCGGAAGCGACTCACAACTTCAGCCGTCTCCCTGCCGGAACCGTCATCGGCGATGATCGTCTGGAAGTCCCGAAAAGACTGCTGTTCGTAGCCGGTCAGAACCTTCTCTAACCATACAGGAGAATTGTAAGTGGTAATAACAACGCCGGTGCGATTAGGTTTCATAACAGGATCGGTTCTACGAAGCTTGTCCAGGCGATTTCTGATTGAGGCCCGGCCATAGAAAAAATGTTCGAACGCCGGAGTGATTTCTTGGCAGATGAATGCTGGCAGTCGAGTATACCTAAGGTCTTTCTCAAACACTCCCCGCAAATGATTGCTGGCCCGACCGGGCTATGGGGTCATTCGCAAGCGAGCTGGCCACTGAGTTTGAAGTAATGTTCAAGTACCTTCAGGTTGATAAGCATCTCGACTTTAGGATTCATGAACTGACGAACGTGGCGATGGGCGTTAGCGATGATCTGCTCGGCCTCCGCCGGATGCCGGCGGTAAAAATCAACTTTCTCAGGGAGATCACTGAAGTCCTCAGCGAGTTCTACATAGTGCTCCCCCGGCTTCAGATGGCCTTCCATAAACCAGGTTTCATAGCGCGGTCTGCGCATCAGACATAAGGAGTTGGAACCCATAATCCACTTGAGATTGGTGGCCACATCAATCCCCTCGACACTCACGATGAACTGGTAATCCAGTTGGCGTTGAGGGCTCATGAATTCCTTGAGGTAGGGTTCCAAACGGGTTTCGCGGTGGGAAACACAGCCGATGTTGCAAAGGGGGTGGCCGCTGTATCGCTGGGCGAAAGCTATTCGCTCAGGATTGTTGGAACGACCCCGCCATACGGCTTCGGGGAGTTTGTCTCTAAAGGCCAGCCTGTCCCTGTAAAAACGGAAATGACGGACGCTATTCAGACGCAGCAGAACTGAGTTTCTGTTGCTGCTGGCTGAACCGATGGGTCTGCTTTTCAGGGCGTAAGGCGTCTCCGGCACACAGGTGACATCGCCAAGCAGGTAATTCAGTCGCAGGCTGGGATGAAAATGACGCAGATAATGTCGCAATTCCAGAAAGTAAGCGCTGCTTTTGCCTTTGCCTGACACGCTGGCGATCGACTCAGCGTGCCTGTTGACCTCGAAGGGCTGTGCAAGACGGTTGTAGTAACGGGTTCTTGAGGCAATCTGTTGTGTAACGTCGTCACACTGATTCCGCTCAAAAGATTCGAATTCACGCCGCCTCTGACGCATGAATGAAGGGGGCAGCAGTTGTGACAGACCGTAAGACGTATAAAAGGCAAACTTACTCTGACTTGTCGATTTGAACTGAGTCATCACGATCTTTGCTTTTGGGTGGCTTGTAGGGATTCGCCAGATTGGCTGGCCCGTATCGGAATCTCTTGTATTCCCATTGATACTGAGACGGACAGCGGGAAACCAACTGCTCGACAACCTGATTCATTGCCGTGGCAGCGACTACGCTGTCGGCGCTGGTGATGCCCTCGGGGCACTCCTGAATAACCATCCGGAAGCCGCGATGGCCTGGTAACCGCTCAGCAAAAGTGGCCAGTATTCGAGCGCCACTTTTTTGCTGCAGCCTGGTTGCAAGCGTCATCGTGCGTGTTTCCCGGCCAAAGAAAGAAGCATTCACCCAGCCCGCCTGCGTCGGGCACTGATCCGGCAATATCCCCACCACGCCGCCGTCTTTGAGAGCTTGGATCAATTTCACGATGCCCCGGCGATCACCGGTGACCAGCGTGGCACCATGGCGACTTCGGACATCGACCATATACTGCTCGAACTCGGGTTGCTTGGGCGGCGCGTACAGGGAGAACATTTTGTAATGGGATGAATAAAAAAGCCCGGCCAGTTCCCAGTTGCCCAGATGCGGCGCCAGGAGAATAAGGCCTTCTCCTGATTCGAGCGCTTCTTTCAGAAGGTGTTCACCTTCCACTTCCCGGATCAGATCAAGGCAGCGCCTCACCGGCCATTCCCACATGAGGGGAACTTCCATCAGCGTGGTGGCCGTCTGACATAGACTTTCCCTTCCCAGCGCCTCTTTCTGGGTCGCAGACATCTCAGGGAAGGCAATCTCCAGATTGACCATAGTGACGTGCCGAGCCCGTTTGGCAAATTGCCAACCGACTCTTCCGAGTAGCCTGCCAAGGCGTTGGCTGGTTTTGAGCGATACGCGACTTAATAACCGGAGCAGAATCCTGGTCGCTCGGTATCTCCATCCTGAGCTGAGTTCCGAGGCCTGCCGGACACCCGAGTCGTCGTTTTGGTGTTTTTGTAAGGTCATGAGCGGTCAGCGTCGGCGCCTGCGAGGATAAAGCCCCGGCTGGCCGCGCTCGGGGCGAGTTTTGAAGCGTCGATGCATCCACAGATACTGGTCTGGATGTCGCCGCAGCGCCTCTTCAACTACGGCGTTGGTGCGGGTGGCATCTGCAACATCGTCACCTGAGGGAAAGCCTTCAAGCGCCGGGCCGAAGTAAATGTCATAGCCTGGCTTGCCCTCGCGACGAAAATGACTGAAAGGCACTACCGCGCAGCCGCTGCGCTCAGCAATTCGGGCAGTTGCCGTGATCGTGCCGGCGGGTACCCCGAAGAACGGCGCAAACACGATACCCTTGCGGCCATAGTCTTGATCCGCAGCGTACCACACAGGGCGGTTGGCTCTGAGGCACCGTAACAGCCCCCGTAAATCCTTGCTGTTCAGAGCCACGCCGTATCGACGCTCACGGGCCCGTGTCATAACGGCGTTCATTAGCCGGTTGTTGTGATCTCGCTGCATCACGTCGGCATCAATGAATAGTGAGATAAGGCTGCCGCCCAGGTCCAGAGTGCTGTAATGGCCACCCAACAGAATAACGCCTTTCTTTTCGGCCAGGCCGGCCTGCAGATGCTCCAGCCCGTGGACCCGGGTAATGTCCGCATAGCGCTGGGGGCTGCGGAACCAGGCAATTCCCACCTCAAAAAAGCCGATGCCGTTGGAGACAAACGAGCGCATGACCAGCTCGTCTCTCTGGCGCCGTGTCATTTGAGGAAAGCAGAGGTCGATATTGACCTGTGAGATCTGCCGGCGACGCTTAGCCAGATGAAAAGCCAGCCAGCCCAGGCCGCGGCCGAGCCACCACTGCAGACGAATGGGCAGATGAGCGGCGAGCCAGATAAAGCCAATCAGACACCAGGTTGGCCACCAGCGGGGATGCAGGTAAGCACTGTAGCGAGTATCCCGGTTGCGGGCAGAAGCATTAGGCACGGTCAGTTACTGTCGATAGCTAAGTGTTTAGGGTGACAGAAGCAAGCGCGGGAGGAGGCGATGCTCCGCAGGCAGGCATTCTAGCAATACCGACGCGGCGGTAATAACCCATTGGCCTTTTAATTAGAGGCGCTTCGGATGCCCTGAATTAGGCGGGTCTCGGGATACTCCGGTACAATCCGGCCTCATTACTTATGCGGGCCGTTGCTCGCCCAAAGGGGCGCCCACTACTCCCATGCTACACGCCATTTACTCCATGATCTGTCGTCTTGCCTTACCCTTTGTCCTGGTGAGGCTTTGGTGGCAGGGGCGTCAGTCTCCAGAACTCTGGGAGAACTGGAAGCAGCGGCTGGGTTATGTCCGGTCCTCGCCAGAACCTGTCATCTGGGTACACGCCGTTTCCGTCGGCGAAACAATAGCCGCCGCGCCTATGGTGTTCTCTCTGCTGGGGCGGGATCTTCCTGGCCGGATTCTCATGACGGCCATGACTCCAACCGGCCAGACCCGGGCTCGGGCATTTTTCGGCGAAAGGGTGGACTACGCTTTTTCTCCCTACGACACGCCCGGAGCCGTTGGCCGCTTTCTCAAGAGAGTAAAGCCGCGGGCGCTGGTGATCATGGAAACTGAACTCTGGCCGAATTTGCTGAGTGAGAGTGCGAAACAGAAGGTACCCGTGCTGCTCATCAATGCCCGCATGTCCGAGCGCTCCGCCCGCCGCTACGAGCGATTTCCTTCTCTTGTTGTACCGCTACTTCAAAGTATTCAATGGATTGCTGCCCAGGCGCAGGAGGATGCGGATCGGTTTGCCAGAATTGGCGCTCGATCTGATGCTGTAACCGTCACCGGCAGCATAAAGTTTGATGCTGAAGTCAGTCAGGAGATGCGAGCCCAGGCTGAATCGGTGCGCGCGGAGATGGGCGGAGCCGATCGGCCGGTCTGGATCGCGGCCAGCACACACGCTGGAGAAGACGAACAGATCCTCGCTGCCCATCAGCAGGTTCTGCGACAGATTCCCCAGGCGCTGCTCGTTCTTGTTCCCCGGCATCCGGAGCGCTTTGAGCCTGTCGCGCAGTTGGTCAAGCAGGAAAGGCTAACCCTGGCCAGAAGATCCCAGGGAGAGCCTCCCCGAGAGGCCCAGGTTTATCTGGCGGATACCATGGGTGAACTACCGATATTGTACGGAGCCTGCGACATGGCCTTTGTTGGCGGATCACTGATTGAAAGAGGAGGACACAATCCTCTGGAGCCAGCCGCCTGGGGCAAGCCTGTGCTGGCGGGGCCGCATGTCTTCAATTTCGAAGTGATTTATCGGCAGTTGGATAGTGGGGAGGCACTTCGATGGGTGGCGGGCAGCCCTGAGCTTGCGGAAGGCGTACAGGAGTTGATGGCGCAGCCCCAGCAGCGCGACCGGTTGGGCGCGGCTGCTCTGGCGGTCGTGGAGTCCAATCGCGGTGCTTTGAACAGGATAGTCGAGGGCGTCTGCCAGTCAGTCTGAAATGACTGCTGACAGAGGTCCACAATCAAGACTGTCAGCGGACCGGCTGCCGAGTTCTTGCGGCGGCGTCGGCCTGTTCCTTCTTGCGCTCAGCCAGCGCCTGTATTCCTGGTGCCGTCGGGCTGAGCCAACGATTCAGTTCAGCGAGATCTTCCGGGCCCAGGGTGCCGGCTGCCTGTTTCAGGTTGAGGCTGTTGAGCACGTAGTCATAGCGGGCGTTAGCGTAGTCACGCAGAGACACGTAATAGGCCCGCTGACTGTCCAGTACTTCAACGATATTCCGTGTGCCGACATCGTAACCGGCTTCGGTCGCATCCAACGCACTGCTTCGAGAGACGATGGTCTGCTCAAGCGAGTTCACCGAATCGACATTGGTATTCACCGACAGGAACAGGGAGCGGGCGTTCACCTGTACGTCCCGTCTTACGGTCTTCAGATTTTCCTCGGCGACCGTCGTCAGCGAACGCTGGCGGCGAACACTTGCCTGAACACCGCCGCCGGAGTAAATCGGTACATTGAGGCGTAACCCGATGACGCCTTCGGTCACGGTGTAATCCCCGCCTGACAAACCTGCGGCTCCAGCGCCACCGGCTCCCGCGCCTGCCGCTGCGGCTGCAGCGTAAGCTCCACTGGCGTCGAGCCCTTCGGTATCTGCAACGCCGTAGGTAGCGAACAGATCGAGAGTCGGGTAGTGACCGGCTTTAGCAACATCCACCTGTTTTTCAGAGGCCAGTAAATCGGCCTCAGCGGCAAAGACTGACCAGTTCTGGGTGAGCGCAGCCTTCTCCCATGCGGTGGGCGTATTGGGAACCGGTCGCGTCAGAGGGAAGTCCTGTTCCAGGTTGTCCAGATCTTCGATGTATTCTCCGGTGAGGCGAGCAAGCCGTTCCCGGGCCAGGTCAACCTGGCTTTCTGCGGCGATACGGGCGCTCTTGCTGTCGTCGAAGGTGGCCCGTGCTTCATACACCGCCGTGATGGCGATAAGGCCGACGTTGTATCGTTCCTGAGCCTGCTCATACTGACGGCCAATGGCTTTTTCAGAAGCAACGGCAACCGCGAGCGCATCTTCAGCCCGCAGCACGTTGAAGTAAGCCGTGGCGACATCCAGGATGAGTTGCTGTTGGGCGAGATTGAATTGCGCTTCGGCGGACTTGGTCTGCAGCTTGCTGGCCTCATAGCTGAACCAGTCGGCGGCATTGAACAGGGGCTGGGTCAGACTCAAACCTGCCGAGTAGCTTTTATAGGAGGTATCGAGCGCGTCGCCGCGGGTGTCCCGATCCACATGGCGGGCTTCACCGGTTCCCACCAGCAGTGGCAGCAACGGGCTTCGGCTGATGTCGACCGCGTCTTCGCTGGCATTGTAATTCGCTTTCGCGGCAGCAATGCCGGAGTCGTAGCCCAGGGCCTTGGTGTAGGACTCAACCAGATCCATTGCGCTGACTGGCGCAGCTGATACGTAAGCAACTACAAGACCTGATATCAGTCTTTTCTTCATGGAAACTCCTGCTCCACAGCATTGGAAAACACGGCTTGAAAACAGCCCCGCCCGACGATGAAATCCAGCAGCTTGGCGCCGCGCTGCCATTATGGACAATAAGCCGGGCTATCTCTAGACTGGCTGACAGTAGGGGACTGGCCGCCATCAGGGCTTAGCCAGGCTCCGCTAACGCTGCTCGCGTCTTGACGGGGTGCTGGCTTTAGGCCGGCTGAGATTGCATCGCGGAACCCGAATACCTGATCCGGATAACACCGGCGTAGGGATACAGGACCGGCGCTGACGCCGCACTACCTCTGTCGGCCCGAGAGCCAGAATTGAACGGCGATGATGTCTACGCTCAATTCCGGCGACTCGCTCACAGACAACCCCGTCAGCACCTGCGTCATGCGCGGCTCTTCCATATTCCGGAACCGATCAACTGAGATTTCAGTCATCGGTCTTCGTGAGCCACACAGTCGGGGTGCGCACCATGAGCAATCAGAACATCTATCTGAGCGAATCAGCGCAGGTTGATTCCGCAGCCGTTTCGCCTTTGCCAAATTCACGTAAAGTTTATGTTGAGGGTAGTCGACCCGATATTCGTGTGCCAATGAGGGAAATTACCGTTAGCGACACGCCGACGGAAATGGGTGGTGAATCCAATCCTCCGGTCTACGTCTACGACACCTCCGGGCCCTACACCGATCCTCACGCGACCATCGACCTCAGAAAAGGCCTGCCGCCGTTAAGGGAGAAATGGATCCGCGAGCGCGGTGATGTGGCCCAATTGCCTGATTACACTTCAGAGTTTACCCGTCGTCGTATGAAAGATCCTTTACTGGATCCGCTGCGTTTTCTGGACGAGCGTAAGCCCCTGAAGGCAAAGGATGGCAAAAATGTCACCCAAATGCATTACGCGCGGTGCGGCATTATTACGCCCGAAATGGAATATATTGCCATCCGCGAGAATCAGAAACTGCAGGAAGCCAGAGCCAAAGGCCTGCTGGATAACCAGCATCCTGGCCAGTCTCATGGTGCTTCTCTGCCGCCGGAAATAACGCCCGAGTTTGTTCGTGAAGAAGTGGCCCGTGGCCGGGCCATCATTCCGGCAAATATCAATCACCCGGAAACCGAGCCAATGATCATTGGTCGGAACTTTCTGGTCAAAATCAACGGCAACATCGGTAACTCTGCGGTCAGTTCCTCAATAGAAGAGGAAGTTGAAAAGCTGACCTGGGGTATCCGTTGGGGGGCAGACACCATTATGGACCTGTCCACGGGCAAGAATATCCATGAAACCCGGGATTGGATCATCCGCAACTCCCCGGTCCCGATCGGTACCGTACCCATTTACCAGGCCCTTGAGAAAGTGGGAGGCGTCGCCGAGGATCTGACCTGGGAGATTTTCCGCGATACCCTGATCGAGCAGGCAGAGCAGGGGGTTGATTACTTCACCATCCATGCCGGGATAAGGCTTCACCATGTGCCGCTCACTGCCAAACGGGTGACCGGTATCGTCTCGCGTGGCGGCTCAATCATGGCGAAATGGTGCCTGGCCCATCACACTGAAAGTTTCCTCTATACCCATTTTGAGGAAATCTGCGAAATCATGAAGGCCTACGATGTGTCGTTCAGTCTAGGGGATGGTCTGCGGCCGGGTTCCATCGCTGATGCCAACGACGAAGCCCAGTTTGGAGAGCTGGAAACCCTTGGCGAATTGACCAAAATTGCCTGGAAGCACGATGTACAGGTAATGATTGAAGGGCCTGGCCATGTGCCGATGCATCTGGTCAAGGAGAACATGGACAAGCAGCTTGAGTGCTGTGATGAGGCTCCGTTCTACACGCTGGGACCGCTGATCACTGACATTGCGCCAGGTTATGATCACATTACCTCGGGTATCGGCGCTGCCATGATTGGCTGGTACGGCTGTGCCATGCTTTGCTATGTGACCCCAAAGGAGCACCTGGGGCTTCCCAATAAGGACGATGTCAAAACCGGCATCATCACCTATAAGATCGCGGCTCATGCAGCGGATCTTGCCAAGGGGCATCCTGGCGCGCAGATACGCGACAATGCACTTTCCAAGGCGCGCTTCGAATTCCGGTGGGAAGATCAGTTCAATCTCGGGCTGGATCCGGACACGGCCCGCTCTTATCACGACGAAACCCTGCCCAAGGAATCGGCCAAGCTGGCGCACTTCTGCTCTATGTGTGGGCCCAAATTCTGCTCCATGAAAATCTCCCAGGAAGTCCGGGACTATGCTCAGGAGCAGGGTATTGATGCCTCGAAAGCAATCGATCGGGGTATGCAGGAAAAATCGGAAGAATTCCTGGCCAGCGGCAGCAAGCTTTACGACAAAGTTTGATGCCTCTGTGAGGCTGAACGTTCTGCGAGAGACCCCGATCTTCGGGGTCTTTTTACTTGTCTCTGCGCAAAATATGAGCAGTTGCCCGCTTGCCAAGCGTTGATCGCCAAGGCTATGGTTTGGCTTCGCCCCTGGCTCAATCCTTGGGATCCCCTGAATAAATCCCTGGTCTAGTGTCCCGTCTGGTCAACGAATTAACCAGACGGGACACTAGTTCGAGCCTGATGTTGCCTCTCCCCAGGCGGCGCCATCTCTTTTGACTGATTAGAGGTTTCTGTATCCGAATGTCCAAGCCTTTCGAATTTTCGGCCGAAAATGTCTCCATTGAGCACAGGGAAACCGTGTTCCAAGGATTTTTCCGCATGGAGAAACTGACATTGAGGCATGCGCTGTTTCGGGGTGGCGAATCGGAGGCCTTCACCCGGGAGCTGTTTTTGAGAGGTGATGCGACCTGCGTCCTGCCCTACGATCCAGTTCTCGACAAAGTGGTGCTTCTTGAACAGTTTCGACCCGGGGCCTTGGGCCGAGATCAGTCGCCGTGGCTGCTGGAGCTGGTGGCTGGAATGAATGAGCCGGGAGAGACTCCGGAAGATGTAGCTCAGCGCGAAGCCGGCGAGGAGGCAGGTCTGAGTTTCAGCAAGCTTGAGAAAATCTGCTCCTATCTGGTGTCCCCCGGCGGCACCAACGAGATGGTCTATCTCTATTGCGGGCAGGTTTCTGCTGCAGGCGCGGGTGGCCTTTACGGTCTGCCCGAAGAAAACGAAGATATCCGGGCGCATGTCTTCACAGCCGACGAAGCTTTGGCAATGGTCCATAATGGAGTCATCAATAATGCTGCAGCGATTATGTCTCTGCAGTGGCTTCAGCTTCACCGTGAGCGCCTTCGTAAGGAGTGGGGCGGCCCATGACGCTACTCAGATCACGACGCTACGTTCCCGACCTTCGCAGGTTCGGAGCGCTATGCGAGGGAAACTATCAGAGGCTGGAGCGCTTGAGGCGCATGCCGGACTGTGGGCGTCCGGACGCTACCGACATTGAGCTGCACCGGGGCGATCTCTACCTCGGGCGGGTGCGTGTCCGTCGGCTTCAGAAGGCACGTTATACCGAAACGCTGTTGCTGGAGCAGATCCATAATCGCGGTCGATGGCTGAACAATCCGCAGATGACCGTAAGGATCTATCACGACGCCGGTGTGGCCGAGGTGATTAGCTGTTATCGCTATCATCGTATCGAGGCGGTGAACGATTACCCTAACCGCTACATGCACCACCCGGATGAAAAGGTGCAGATTAACGGCTTTCTGGCGGATTGGCTGGACTTCTGCCTGCGTTTTGGTCACGCCCCGCTGGATCAACCGGCCTGGCCCTCCCCACCCGAAGAGCCTCTCGATCTGGACGAGGAAAAGTAGCCGACCTGCAAAAGCTTCGGGAATCCGAAACCGCCTGCCGCCGACACCTTCGTGTCGTTGTGTAATAATCCGTGGCTTCAGTGTAAGACTGTGACTGAGTTTTGGGTGAGGCTTCCAATGATCGGTTAGCCTTCATCCTGTTATTTGAGGGCTGCGGCGGGCGCTCGATGTCTGTCGCTATAAGGGTTTCTCAACATTCCGGCAATTCGTCCCATGAGTTCAAACCAGCTTGGGCCTGCGCTGCGGGTTCTGCAGATTACTGACCCTCATCTGATGGCCGATCCGGACGCCCGGCTCTTGGGTGTGCCTACTCGGGAAAGCCTGGCTGCCGTGCTTGAGGTGGCCAGTCAGGACCCTGTGGCCGCTGATGTTGTGCTCGCAACCGGTGATCTGTCGCAGGATGGTTCTGTGGAGGCTTATAAGGCTTTCGCACACTCCCTGGCGGGTTTCGGTGCGAAGGTTTCATGGTTGCCCGGTAATCACGATGACACCGCCACACTGAAGGCTGTCGCAGCCGATTTTGAGGCAGATGAGCGACAGATCATCGCTGGCGGCTGGCAGATCGTTATGCTTGATTCGTCGGTCCACGCTAACGTTCATGGGCGTCTGAGCGATACGGAGCTGGCCTTTCTTGATCAGTCCCTCTCGGAACACCCGGAGAGGCCGGCTATGGTTGCTCTGCACCATCACCCGGTTTCCGTGGACTGCGATTGGCTCGAGGATATCGGGCTGCGCAATGCGTCATCATTCTGGGATGTGATTGACCGGCACCCTCAGGTAAAGATCGTTCTGTGGGGTCATGTGCATCAGGAAATTGACCGCCAGCGAGGCTCAGTTCGCCTGCTGTCTACACCGTCGACCTGCGTCCAGTTCATGCCCGCTTCTGCAGACTTTGGACTTGAACCCATTGCGCCTGGTTATCGCTGGCTCAATCTCTATGGCTCGGGCGATTTTGAGACCGGAGTGGTGCGAGCTGAATCCTACGCTTACGAGCTGGATCTTAGCAGCAACGGCTACTGACGTCTTTGCCGGCCGTTCCTGCGCGGCTTCTCAACTTTTGGCCTACCACTTCTGATCCGCTGCTGCGGATCTGTTGGTTCTGAAGCAGGGGGTTTCACTAGCTTCGATGGTCGATACCGTTTGCGGGCTTGCCTGTCGGGGTCGTTAGAGGTTCCTTAGGCACCGTCATTATTGCTTCAGGTGTTGTCATGCCCGCGAAAGTGCTCTATCTCCACGGTTTTAATAGCTCTCCTCTCTCGCAGAAAGCCACCGAGGTGCGTCACTTCCTAGAACGCCATCATCCGCAAGTGGAATTGGTGGTACCGGATCTCGGGAACGACCCCGTTGGGGCATTAGATCGCGCGCTTGCAGAGGCCACGAGTTGCGGTACTGCTCTGATGGGTATCGTTGGCAGCTCTATGGGCGGTTTTTTCGCGGCAATCCTTAGCCAGCGTCTCGGCTTGCCGGCGGTACTGATCAATCCTGCGGTCTATCCACATCGCCTTCTCAAACACTATCTTGGGCCTCAGGTGAATCCCTACACCGGCGAGCGCTATGAGTTGCTTCAGGAGCATATTGCCGTGCTGGAGGCAATGGACCCCCAGAGCCTTCAGGCTCCTGAGCGAATATTTGTGCTCGTACAGACCGGAGATGAAACTCTCGATTACCGCCAGGCAGTGGAGCGCTTTGCAGGTTGTCGGTTCTGGATACAGCCCGGTGGTGACCATAGCTTCCAGGCGTTCTCGCAGAGGTTGCCGGCTATTTTTGCTTTTCTTCAGAGCGCAGTGCATTCCGTGTAACGGCTGGCTTGGCCTGACAGACTGGTTTCATGAGAAAAAGAATTTTTTAAGCCGTCCGGCTTCCATTAAAATGCCGAAAAAAGTTTTGAGGATAATCCCATGAGCGAAGTACCTGGCGATCTCAGCTATATCGAAACACACCAGTGGGTCCGCGTAAGCGAGGACGGAACGGCGACGGTTGGCATCACCGACTTCGCCCAGGAGCAGCTCGGTGACGTGGTGTTTGTTCAGTTGCCGGAGCCTGGCAGTCAGGTTACGGGTGGGGAAGAAGCGGGTGTGGCTGAATCGGTCAAATCAGCCTCTGACGTTTTCAGCCCGGTTTCCGGAGAAGTGATTGAAATCAACGAGTCTCTGGAAGACGAACCCGAAAAACTCAATGAAGATCCCTACGGCGACGGCTGGCTGTTCAAGGTCGCGATGTCCGATACCGGCGAATTGGACGGCCTGATGGACGCCGAAGCTTACGCTGAGCACATTTCAGAAGAATAATTTCACGGCCACGAGCGTTCGTGGCCGCCTGCCGCTTTTCAACGACCTCTCCGGTCAGGACGGTTACATGGAATTCCCTACGCTTTATCTGCGCAAGGGTGCCGAACGGCGCCTGCGAGCGGGTCACCTTTGGGTCTACAGCAACGAAGTGGACATTCGCCGTTCACCGCTAGCCACCTTCGAGCCTGGTCAGCAGGCGGAGTTGAGAGCCAGTAACGACAAGTGTCTGGGAACCGTTTTCGTCAATCCCAACGCCCTGATCTGCGGTCGGCTGATCAGCCGCGGCCGGCGCCAGGGTATGACGGCGCAAAGTCTCACCCAGCGCCTGGAAATCGCCCTGAATCTGCGTCAACGGCTGTTCCCTGAGCCCTGGTATCGTTGGGCATTCGGGGACAGCGATGGCCTCCCGGGTCTGGTTGTAGACCGTTTTGGCGACACCATAATCGTGCAGATTTCCACGGCGGGTATGGAAGGCTTCAAAGATGCCGTGGTGACGGCCATTCAGAGATTGGTGCACCCAAAAATTATCGTGCTGCGCGACGATGGCAAGATGCGCCAGGCTGAAGGGCTCTCGAGTTATATTGAGCAAGTGCAGGGCGAGCCGCTGGAGACACTTGAGATCCGGGAGAACGGACTCGTATATCGGGTTCCTTTCGCGGGCAGTCAGAAAACCGGGTGGTTTTTCGACCATCGCCTGAATCGCGCCCGGCTACAAAGTTACGTCTCGGGCAAGCGAGTTCTCGATGTGTTCAGCTACGCAGGGGGCTGGGGGTTGCCGGCGCTCGCGGCCGGCGCCTCAAGTCTGACCTGTGTCGACAGTTCTTCCCAGGCATTGAATGCCGTCGCCGATAATGCCCGAGCGAACGGACTGGCAGAAGTCGAACTACTCGAGGGAGATGCTTTCGAGCAGCTGAGGATGTTGTGCGATGAGAAGCGCAGGTTCGACGTGGTGGTTGTCGATCCACCGGCATTGATTCCCCGTCGCAAGGACCAGGCGGCTGGCGAGCAGGCTTATGAGCGGCTCAATCAGTTGGCGCTGAGACTGCTGGACAAGGATGGTCTGCTGGTGTCGGCTTCTTGTTCCATGCACCTCTCGCGCGAGCGGCTTCTGGATATTATTCGCCGCAGCGGCCGCAAGATTGACCGGTTTATTCAGTTGCTGGAACAGGGCCAGCAAGCACCGGACCACCCGGTGATTCCCGGCATACCCGAGACGGACTATATCAAGGCGAACTTTGTGCGGGCTCTGACGGACTTTCACTGATCGGCTGATAGATCCGTTCGCCGAGGGTGTCTAGCCGCGAGATCCACTCGCGCTGTTCTGCTTTGTCCTCAAACAGTGCGGGCACCCAGACGGATTTGAGTGCTTCGACCTTCGCGTCCAGATCTCCACGGTCAGTGCGCGCATAGGCCGAATGCATGCGACCGATCGAATGATCATCCGGTATCTCGAAGAGAGCTCCCTGGCTTGGCGTAGCGCTGAATATCCCGATGATATAGGCCATGGCCGCCTGTCGCTCTTTCGGTGTGTCCAGTCGCTCACGGGTGACGGCGATGAGGTTTTGGCGGGCCTGCTCGTCGCACAACCGACGCGCGTCCTGATTCAGCTGGGAGCTGATCAGCCGCAACATGGTCCGGCGTCGTTCTGGTGCGTCGACAGTATTCTGCTCGTCGGCATTAGCTGCGGAAATGAAGCGCTCATGGCTCTGGTGTTGAGCGGTCCCCCAGAGGAGAAATTCCAGAGGATGGAAACCCAGCGTCAAATAGCCGAAGTCGGTGGACTGATGTTCTTCGCGAAGGAAGCGAGGCGTCAGTGGAACCTCTGAGTAGGCAATACCGCTGGTCGGATAATCCGGTACGCGGTCAAGATAGCCGCCGATAATCGGGCTGGCGTCTATGGGATCTCGCTGATCCCCTGCGCTCACCGGCGGCGGCTCCCTGTTCAGGCGATAGGCCAGTTCCATGATCTGATAGGCGCGATGTGCTGAGATCCACTTTTCCTTGGCCGTGGTCAGGGAAAGGGTCGAAGGCTCATCAGCCAGCTTCGTGACAGCATTCTGGAGGGCGTCTACCGAGCGACAAAACGCTAGAGCCTGGTCATCAAGCTTCGACTCGAGTTTGCGAAAAGTGTCAGGCCGTTCAACGTTTTTGGCCGGATTTTCGGGGCTCGGATTGCAGGCGACAATAAAAAGTGCCGATGCGGCGACTGTCACGAAGTTTATGCTGCGCATTTTAATTCCCAGCGCTGCGGAGGCTGATAATCGGCCAGCCGGACGACAACGCCTCTGCCCGAAGTTTTGTGTCCGGATCCACTGCGACCGGCTGACTGACACGTTTTAGCAAGGGTAGGTCGTTGTGGGAATCGCTGTAAAACCATGCACCGTCTGCCGATTCGTCATGGGTTTCCAGCCAGGCTTCTAGGCAGGTGATTTTGCCCTCCTGAAAACAGGGTGTGCCTGAGAGATAGCCCGTGAATGCACCATCCTTCATCTCCGGCTCAGTCGCGATGAGATTGGCGATCCCGAGACGCGCGGCGATGGGTTCGGTCACAAAACGGTTGGTTGCCGTAATGATCACCAGCGTGTGGCCTTCCTCGCGGTGACGACGGATCAGTTCAAGGCCCTGCCCAAGTACCATCGGCTCTATGATGGTTTCCATGAAACGCTTACGCAGCACAGAAAGTTTCTCCATGGAATTTTCAGTCAGCGGTCTGAATGCGAACTGCAGATACGCCTGAATATCCAGTTCGCCGTTCATGTACTGCTGATGGAACTCGTCATTGGCCTTGCGAAACGCCTCGGCATCCACCACGCCTTCGTTGACCAGAAAATCGCCCCACGCATGATCGCTGTCCCCAGCGAGCAGCGTGTTATCGAGATCGAATAGTGCGAGTGTCAAATTGTCCTCCGAGGATGGCTGATCGGATTATTGCCGGGTCTCATGAGCAGTACCGTGACACGTGCGCCGGTTGGCAATTGAAGGTGCGATGTTTGCCCAGATTGGGTCTTTCTGCAAGAATGAAATCCATACTTCAACTGTGTTATCGGGCCCTTGGGGGCAAGAGACACAACCGACCAGGCAGGACTGTACCGTGATTGACAGTGACGGTTTCAGACCCAATGTCGGAATCATTCTCGCGAATCCCAGAGGCGAGGTTCTCTGGGCGAGGCGTATAGGGCAGAACTCCTGGCAATTTCCCCAGGGGGGTATCAAACAGCACGAAAGCCCAGAAGAAGCCCTCTTTAGAGAACTTCAGGAAGAGGTGGGTCTCAGTGCCTCGGATGTGCAGATCATCAGTTGCACCCGTGGCTGGCTGAGGTATCGGCTGCCCAGACGTATGGTTCGGCGCAACGCGCACCCTGTGTGCGTCGGCCAGAAACAGAAATGGTTCCTGCTGCGGATGCTTTCTCCCGACGCCCATGTCAGCGTCGATAGTTCCGATTCTCCGGAATTCGATGGCTGGCAGTGGGTCAGCTACTGGTATCCTCTCGGACAGGTTGTTTCGTTCAAGCGGGAAGTCTACCGGCGGGCGTTGAGGGAACTCGCGCCACGGCTTTTCCAGGAGCTCGATACCGGCCGATCTTGACAGGTCTGCCCCAACAGGAGAGATCAAGAGCTCATCATGGCTGCTGGAATGCTAAGCACGTTGCGCAGTATCGTTCAGGAGGTCAACAGCGCTGCTGACCTCCAGGAAGCGCTGAAGATCATTGTCTCGCGCGTGCAGGCGGCGATGAACACCGAGGTTTGCTCGGTGTACCTGTTCGACTCCAAGGCCAATCGCTACGTTCTGATGGCGACTCAGGGGCTTTACCAGGAAGCCGTTGGTAAAGTCTCCATGTCCAGTTCTGAAGGTCTGGTAGGTCTCGTTGGTTCTCGAGAAGAGCCGTTGAATCTTGAAGATGCCACGGCTCATCCCCGCTACCGGTATTTTCCTGAAACCGGGGAAGAGCGATTCCATTCCTTCCTCGGTGTTCCCATCATTCACCACCGCCGCGTGCTCGGCGTGCTCGTCGTCCAGCAGAGGGCAAACTCCCGGTGCTTTGACGAGGGTGAGGAATCTTTTCTCGTTACCATCTCAGCGCAGTTGGCCGGTGTGATTGCGCACAGTGAAGCGACTGGGGCGATTAGCGGTCTTTCGCTGTCCGGTGAGCAGCTTCGCGATGTCTGTTTCAACGGCGTTCCTGGCGCGCCCGGCGTGGCGATTGGCCAGGGGGTGGTGGTGTTCCCGCCAGCTGACCTGGACGCCGTCCCCGAAAAGCCCACCAAGGATATCGCCGGTGAACTGACCCGTTTCGGCCAGGCGGTGGCTGCTGTCAGAGACGACATTGAGCGGGTGGCGGAGCGATTGTCTGACCAGCTGCGCCCTGAGGAGCAGGCGCTGTTTGAGGTCTATCTCAGAATGCTGGATGACAATGCGCTGCCGGGTGAAGTCACCACCAGAGTGAATCAGGGCCAGTGGGCTCAGGGCGCGCTCAAGCAGGTCGTTCAGCAGTACACTCGCCACTTTGAGCAGATGGGCGACCACTATCTCCGAGAACGGGCCGCGGATATTCGCGACCTCGGGCGACGCATCCTGGCGCATTTGCAGGAAGAGAATCAGGAAGAGGTCGAGTATCCGGAAAACACCGTACTTGTCAGTGAGGAAATAACGCCCGCGATGCTCGGTGAAGTGCCGACGGGACATCTCGTCGGGCTTGTTTCGGTGCGGGGGTCGAGCAACTCTCACGTCGCCATTCTAGCCCGAGCTATGGGTGTACCGACCGTGATGGGGTTGGTGGATATCCCGGTGAATCAGTTGAACGACCGGGAGCTCGTAGTCGACGGCTTTGAGGGCCAGATATATGCCTCTCCCTCCACCGAGCTGCGCAGTTTCTATCAGGCGATCTGTGAGGAAGAGGCAGCGTTGTTCCGTGGACTTGAGGTATTGCGGGACAAGCCAAGCGAAACCACCGATGGGCATCGCGTATCGCTGCTCGTGAATACCGGCCTGATGACTGATGTCGTGCGATCGCTCAGTCACGGCGCTGAGGGCATTGGTCTTTACCGAACGGAAGTCCCGTTCATGATCAAGGACCGTTTCCCTTCCGAGCAGGAACAGCGGGAGTACTATCGGGAGCAGCTGGAAGCTTTTGCGCCGAATCCGGTGACCATGCGAACGCTGGATATCGGCGGAGACAAATCCCTCACCTATTTTCCGATCGATGAAGATAATCCTTTCCTTGGGTGGCGCGGCATCCGGGTCACCCTGGATCATCCGGAAATTTTTCTCGTCCAGATTCGGGCCATGCTCAAAGCCAGTGAAGGCCTCGATAACCTGCGAATCATGCTGCCAATGGTCAGCAATATTTCCGAGGTGGAGGAGTCGCTCCATCTGATCTATCGGGTATACCATGAGGTTAAACAGGAAGGATTCGACCTGCATATGCCCAAAGTTGGGGTGATGGTCGAAATACCTGCGGCCGTTTACCAGGTTCGGGAACTGGCTGAGCGAGTAGACTTTATTTCAGTGGGGTCCAACGATCTGACCCAGTATTTGCTGGCGGTGGATCGCAACAATCCGCGGGTCGCGCAACTCTACCATTCCTACCATCCTGCGGTGTTACAGGCGTTGTTGCGCGTCGCCCAGGATGCGCATTCTGTAGGCAAGCCAGTGAGTATATGCGGCGAGCTGGCGGGTGATCCCGGTGGCGCGGCCTTGTTGGTTGCCATGGGTTACGACGCGCTATCCATGAACGCTGCCAGCCTCCCGAAGGTCAAATCAGTGATCCGATCCATCAGTCGGGAATGGGCGGCAGAGCTGCTGGATGACGTGCTGATGCTGGATTCCCCCCATGTGATCAAGAGCTGTGTTGATCTGGCCATGCGTGCAGCAGGTTTCGGTCGTTATCTCCGGCCGGTGCGCGCGGCCACTGATTTGGCCAAGCTGGGAAGTCTTTAAGTACTTCCTGATGGTTTGAGCGTCATTCCTATGGCGTTTTCAGCGCGATCCACTCGCGTGGTTATGGCTCTAAGGAAGGTTGCGAAGACACGCCTTCGGGGTGCGCACCGCTCCCAGAGCAAGCGATGATCTGCAGCTATTCGAGAGTCTGCGAAGATCTGAAGAAACGGCTGAGCGTATTCCTGATGGGATGTCCGGCTAAACCTTGAATGATGGTTGACTCACCTACCTGAAATGCCGGGTTTACGCCGATTCGACCTGGCTGTGTTGAGAAAGCTCGCCGTGGTGAGAGACGTTCGCTGGCCTGATATGATACAAAACCATCCGGGATCTTTCCGATCCAAGGCAACGAGGCCGGACGGTAGCAGGAGGAGTTTTTTCCCGCGATGACAGCGAAAACGGCAGGCGGAAAAGCCCAGGATAAAAAGCCCCGTATCGCTTTGGCGCTCGGCGGTGGTGGCCCTTTGGGGGGCATCTACGAGATAGGTGCGCTGCGGGCCCTGGACGAGTGTCTGGAAGGGCTTAACTTCAACGACCTCGACGTCTACGTGGGCGTCAATGCAGGCTCGTTCGTGGCGGCCAATCTCGCCAACCAGCTCACAACGGCACAACTCTGCCGGATTTTTGTTCGCAACGAGGCCGAGTTACACCCTTTCCATCCTGACGTGTTCTATCGACCTGCGCTCGGTGAGTTTGGTCGACGCATGCTGGCTGCCCCGGGTCTTATCTTCAGCGCCGTCACCCGATTCATTCGTAATCCCTATGACCAGAGCCTGCTGGAGGCTCTGACCATTCTTGCCCAGGCTGCACCCTCGGGACTGTTCAATAACGAGGGGCTTCACGAATACCTTGAGCGGGCTTTTACCATGCTGGGCCGGACCAACGACTTCCGGCGTCTCAAGCGACGGCTGTATGTGTTGGCTGTCGATGTCGAGAGCACTGAGGCTGTCTGTTTTGGGGCGCCGGGGGCGGATCACGTACCCATTTCGAAGGCAATTCAGGCCAGCACCGCCTCGCCTGGCCTCTATGTGCCGGTTGAAATCGATGCCCGCTATTACGTGGACGGCACCCTGCGCAAGGGGCTGCACGCTTCTGTAGCGCTTGAGGATGGGGCCGATCTCGTGTTTGCGATCAATCCTCTGGTGCCAGTCGATGCAAGCGCAGCGGTGCGCGCCGGTTCGCTGAAACCGGGTTCCCTCACTGGAGCGGGAATGCCCAATCTGCTGTCACAGACTTTTCGGACCATGATCTATTCGCGTATTCGCTCTGGAATGGAGCAGGTCACAAGGGACTACGCCGATAGAGACATCCTCCTGTTCGAACCGACCCGTGACGACGCCATGCTGTTTCTGTCGAGCGTTTTCAGTTTTGAATCCCGGCGGATGGTGTGTGAGCACGCCTATCAGATTACTCGGCGAGATCTTCTCAGCCGAGCCGATCAGCTCGAAAGTCAGCTTTCGAAGTACGGAATCACGCTTCGCCGTGACTACCTCGAAGACCCGAATCGGACCATTACCACCAGTCTCTACGGAGAGCTGCTTCCGCTTTATGTCTCCAATCGCAAGAAAAAGAAGGACAAGCGCCAGTCGAGCGCGGATCTTATCGATCTCTAGATATCAGATACAAGATGTCTGCACTTTGCCAGTAGTTAGCAGAACAGTGAGCTAGTCGTGGAAATGCGAAGTAAGCGATTAAGCGTCGCGACTACCGCCCGCTTCCTTCAATTGCCGCAGGTAGGTTTCCCAGAGCTCCTCGTGCCGCTGCGCCAGCTCAGATAAGTACTGCCAGCTGTACAAACCCGAATCGTGCCCGTCACTGAACCTGATCTTGATCGCGTAGCGTCCGACGGGCTCCACTGCGTCGATCTGGATGTTGCGTTTGCCTGTCGGCAATGCCGCTTGGCCGGCGCCGTGCCCGCGCACTTCTGCTGACGGCGAGTAGACTCTCAGGTATTCAAAGGGCAGGGCGCGCTGTGAGCCGTCTGCATAGCTAATCTCCAGAATCCGGCTTGCGCGCCGGATTCGGATATCGGTCGGGATTCTCTGGTCAATAGCCATGCCAGGCTCCGATCAGAGGATGTATCGGCTCAGATCTTCGTCTTCCGCCAGGTCACCGAGTTTTTCGTCAACGTACTCTGCAGTGACTTCAAAGCCATCGCGAACTTTGTCGCCAGCGTCGAACGACAGTTCTTCCAGCAGACGTTCCAGTACGGTGTGCAGGCGGCGGGCACCGATGTTCTCGGTGGTCTCGTTGACCTTGAAGGCCACCTGGGCAATGCGTTCAATGGCGCTTTCGGCAAAGGTCAGCTTGACGCCTTCTGTGGCCATGAGCGCCTCGTACTGCTGCACGAGCGATGCGCTGGGCTCAGTCAGAATGCGTTTGAAATCCTCGGGCGTCAGGGCCTGCAGCTCGACACGGATCGGCAAACGACCCTGAAGCTCCGGAATCAGGTCAGATGGCTTGCTGAGATGGAAGGCACCAGAGGCAATAAACAGGATGTGATCAGTGCGCACAGCGCCATGCTTGGTGGAGACGGTGCTACCTTCGATCAGCGGTAGCAGGTCTCGTTGGACGCCCTCGCGGGACACGTCCGCTGAGGTGTTTTCGGACCGTTTGGCTACCTTGTCGATTTCATCAATAAACACGATGCCGTTCTGCTCGACAGCCGTAATGGCTTTGCGTTTGATGTCTTCTTCGTTGACCAGTTTGGCTGCTTCCTCATCCCGCGCCGCCTTCATAGCCGCAGAAACGGTCATCTTCCGACTCTTACGGCGATCAGAGGACATGTTGGAGAACATGTTCTGCAGCTGGCTGGTCATTTCTTCCATGCCCGGAGGCGCCATGATTTCGACGTTCGATGCGGGATTACGTAGCTCGATTTCGATTTCCTTGTCGTCGAGTTCGCCTTCGCGCAGCTTTTTGCGGAACAGTTGGCGGGTTGTCGAATCCGACGATGAGGACTGGCTGTTTTCCTCAAAACTCCGGGCTGGCGGCAACAAGGCGTCCAAAACGCGGTCTTCCGCTGCGTCCATGGCCTGATTTTGGTGCCGCTTGATTTCCTGCTCACGCAGCATCTTGATCGCCATGTCCGCCAGATCGCGGATGATCGATTCCACATCCCGGCCGACGTAGCCGACTTCGGTAAACTTTGTGGCCTCGACCTTCAGAAAAGGCGCGTCCGCCAGCTTGGCCAGACGACGGGCAATCTCGGTTTTGCCAACACCGGTGGGGCCGATCATCAGAATGTTTTTTGGCGTGACCTCGTCGCGCAGCTGGGTGTCCAGCTGCATCCGGCGCCAGCGGTTGCGCAGGGCAATCGCAACGGCGCGCTTTGCCTGGTCCTGGCCGACGATAAAGCGGTTCAGTTCGTGGACAATTTCACGGGGCGTCATGGAAGACATAGGAATAGGGCTCTCAGTCTTTGAGGGACAGCACTTCCATAGTGCGGTTGTGATTGGTGTAGATGCAGATATCAGCGGCTATATCGAGACCTTTTTCTGCAATGGCCTCCGCTGACATTTCTGTGTTTTCCAGCAGGGCGCGGGAAGCCGCCTGCGCAAAAGGCCCGCCGGAGCCAATGGCAATAAGGCCCTGTTCGGGCTCGATGACATCGCCATTGCCGGTAATGATCAAAGAGGCGGTTTTATCCGCAACCGCCAGGAGGGCTTCAAGTCGGCGCAGCGCTCGGTCTGTTCGCCAGTCTTTGGCGAGTTCCACCGCAGCTCGGGTGAGATTGCCCTGGTGCTTTTCCAGCTGGGCCTCGAACCGTTCGAATAGCGTAAACGCATCGGCAGTACCGCCGGCGAACCCTGCCAGTACCTGGCCGTTATAGAGACGGCGCACCTTACGGGCGTTGCCTTTCATAACGGTATTGCCTAGGGATACCTGGCCATCACCGGCCATGGCGACGCTGTCTTCACGCCGCACGGAGAGGATCGTAGTCATTCATACTCCGGCTCTAACTATCGTTTGTCCGGCAGATATGGTGTTGGCTGGGCGTTTTTCAAGAGCAGTGTAATAAAACGCCGAAAGGATGGCGTGTGGCCGGTGGCCACACTGAAGATCTTGCGAGAGCGTTTCAGCCTTCTTTGGTGACTTTGCGCACCAGCGGCTGGATGTTGATGGAAACCAGGCGGTCGATCGCAGCGTTCATGCGGCTGCGCGAGTCAAAGGGTCCGACGTTGACGCGATACCAGACGGACCCACTGTCCAGAGTGATCTTCTGAACCGAGGCCTGCATGCCCTGAAAGCCGATCTGAGCTTTCTGACGTTCGGCATCATCGGCCGAGCGGAAAGAACCCGTTTGCAATGAGTAAGCGACATCTTTGGGTGGGGCCTTTGGGGTGTATTCCTTGACGGCCGGGGTCTGTACCTGAGACCTGGGTAATTCATCGTAGAAGGTGAAGCTTTCTTTTCCGGTTTTGGGTTCCGACTTTTTCTTGGGTGGAATGGCTTGCTCAGAGGCCATCTCTTCCCGGGATACCGGAGGGTTACTGACGGGCATGGCGTTCAGGTAAACGATGAAGCCGACAAACACGCCAACCGCTGCCAGTGACAGCAACCAGCGGGCAGAAATGCTGCCCAGCTGCTCTCTGGCACTGGGCCCTCGGGGGTTAACCCGAACTTCCGGCTTTCTGGGGGGCAGGGCTCTTGAGGGTTCTGAGCGATGGCTGCGTACTTGGGTATGGCTTTTCATTGATTGTCGGCTTCTGGAGAACCGGTGGATTGGTATCCCCGGTGGTTTCAAACAAGAGTTACATTTGTTTCAAACAAGATTTAAACGGATCTCGAACAAGAGTTACATGGCTTCCGGCGCACTGACACCCAGCAGATCCAGGCCGTTGGCCAGCACCTGACGAACCGCGAGGTAAAGGCTCAGGCGGGCCTGTCGCAGATTGACGTCGTCAGTCAGCGCCTTATGAGCGTTATAGTAGGTATGGAACTGTCCCGCAAGCTCGCGCAGGTATTGGCTGATCTGGTGCGGTTCACGGGCTTTGGCGGCGTTACGCACCAGTTCCGGAAATCTCGCCAGCTGGGTCGCCAGATCTTTTTCTTCGTCCAGCGTCAGAGCGGAAAGATCCGCTGCTTTCGCCGCTTCTACTGCGGCGGCTTCGGATGCTCCGGCCTCTTCGGCCTGCTTGCGCAGGACGCTGCAGATCCGGGCATGAGCATACTGAACGTAATAGACCGGGTTTTCGTTGGACTGGGAGCGCGCCAGATCAATATCAAAGGTCAGTTGCGAGTCGACCCGGCGCGCGGCCAGGAAGAATCGGGTGGCATCGCGACCGACTTCATCGATCAGATCCCGCAGCGTGACATAGCTGCCGGCCCGCTTGGAGATTTTCATTTCTACTCCCGAGCGGGTCACCATCACCATCTGATGCAGCACGTAATCCGGCCAGCCTTCCGGAATACCCTGCTTGAGGGCCTGCAGCCCGGCACGAACGCGAGTCACGGTCGAGTGGTGGTCAGCCCCCTGTTCATTAATGACGGTGGTGAATCCCCGCTGCCACTTGTCCAGATGATAGGCGACGTCCGGCAGGAAGTAGGTATAACCGCCATCGCGCTTGCGCATCACGCGATCTTTGTCATCACCGAATTCGGTAGTCTTTAGCCACAGAGCGCCGTCGTCCTCGTAAACGTAACCGTTGTCCTGGAGCTGTTTGACGGTTTCCTCGACCTTGCCGCTCTCGTAGAGCGAGGATTCCAGATAGTAGACATCGAACTGAACACCGAACGCCTTCAGGTCCAGATCCTGCTCGCGCCGCAGGTAAGCGACGGCAAACTCACGGATGGCGACCATATCTTCCACGTCACCGGCAGCGGTCACCTGGCGATCGTCCGCGATGACGGTGGCTTTTTCCCGATAGGCGTTGGCAACGTCTGTGATGTAATCACCGCGATAACCGTCAGCGGGCCACTCAGGATCATCCGGGCCCTTGCCGGTTGCCCGGGCATGAACTGAGCGAGTCAGGTTGTCGATCTGGGCACCGGCGTCGTTGTAATAAAACTCCCGCGTCACTTTGAAGCCATTGGCCGAAAGAATACGGCACAGGCAGTCACCTATGGCCGCCCCACGACCGTGACCGACGTGCAGAGGGCCCGTCGGATTGGCAGAGACAAATTCCACCTGAACGGGGCTGTCGTTGCCATCGCGATTATGGCCAAACGCGGCTGCGGCCTGATGAATGTCCGCCACCACGGCAAAGGCGCTGGCGGAGTTCATAAACAGGTTGATAAAGCCAGGCCCGGCGATCTCGACCTTGGCCAGCGCATCGTTGGCCGGAATCCGCTCAACCAGCGCCTCAGCCAGCTTGCGCGGCGGCATGCCGGCGGCTTTGGCGGCCACCAGTGCAACGTTGCAGGCAAAGTCTCCGTGGGCCTTGTCCTTGGTGTCGCCGATGGTTGGGGTGAAGGTCTGATCCGCAGGCAAAACGCCCTCGGACTGGAGGCTTTGCAAGGCAGCGCTCAACAGATCGGCAACGATATCTTTCATGGAATAGGGCAACTCAGTTTCAGGCAGGCCGGCGCCTGCGAAAGGGAAAATTCAGAGGGCGGTATTATCCGGAAAATGGGGGAGACAGGCAAAAAAAGCCCGATGGGGCCCAGACGATGCACGATCGATAATGTTTTCGACCTCTAGACTTTTTTGTTCTTTTCGAGCTTCGTTCCTCACGCGGGGAGCTGAATGTGTGCCGACGTGTTGCGCTATCAGTTAAAGAGGCATTATGCCGTCTCGATCGGGTCGATATCGAGGTGCCATCGAACGCCTTGCGGCCACCGGGATGACGCCAATCGATCGACCACTGCGGTGGCTGCCAGGCGAAGCCGGCTGCGGGACTTGCTGCGCAGAGTGAGCTGGGCCCTGTGATGATTATTTCGCCGGGCCATCAGCGCTGGAATCGGCCCCCACACATCGACCGACTGGCCGTTGAGCGCTTGCTTGGCCGCGTCCAGAACCGTCAGCGCGTCAGCCATGGAGCGCCCCTCGGCTCGAAGGACTGCCATTGCGGTGAAAGGCGGAAGGGCCCGAGCCTGACGTTGACTGAGTAGGGCCTGTGCAACCTCCAGATAATCCTGTTCCAGTAGTTCCTGAAGAAATGGATGTTCAGCATGGCAGGTCTGCAGCAGAACGGTGCCGGGCTTTTCGCTGCGACCGGCCCTTCCGCTGACTTGCACGAGGGTCTGGGCAAGCTGCTCTGAAGCCCGAAAATCAACGCTGAACAGCGCGCCATCGGCGTTGATAACAAGCACTAGAGTGACTTTCGGGAAATCGTGGCCTTTCGCCAGCATTTGGGTACCGACCAAAATGCAGGGATCGCCATCACGTACCTTTGATAGCAGCGTTTCGAGGCTGCCTTTGCGTGCGGTGGAATCCCGGTCAATTCGGATAACCGGAAAACTCGGAAATACTTCCTCCAGCACCGCTTCCGTTCGCTCCGTGCCCTGACCTACCGGCCCGAAACGATGGCTTTTACATTCAGGGCATTCGGTCACCGCTGCCTGCTGGAAGTCGCAATGGTGGCAGCGGAAGGCACCATCGCGGCGGTGATAGATAAGGCGGCTATCGCAGCGGGGGCACTCAACGGTATGGCCGCAATCGAAACACATCATGACCGGAGCGAAGCCGCGGCGGTTGACGAAAACGAGTACCTGTTCCCCGGCGGCCAGATGCCGCTCAATGGCGGCCATCGCGGGCGGTGCCAGGCCGCCGGTTAGAGGGCGGCTGCGAATATCAAGAAGCCGGACGGGTGGCAGAGAGGCGCCCAGTGCGCGTTGCTCAAGTCGCACCAGCCGGTATTTGCCGGTTAGCGCATTATGCAGAGACTCCAGCGAGGGCGTGGCCGATCCGAGAATAACAGGGCACTGATGGTCGCGGGCCCGAAGCGTGACCAGATCGCGGGCGGAATATCGGAAGCCGTCCGCCTGTTTGTAGGACTGGTCGTGCTCTTCATCAACCACAACGCAATCCAGCTCAATAAAAGGCAGCAGCGCCGCCGAGCGTGTGCCGATCACTATGCAGGGCTCGCCTTTGCGAATGCTTAGCCAGTTCTGCAGACGTTCCCGGTCATTGAGGCCCGAGTGCCAGACCAGTATCCGGCCTGGAAAATAGCGCTCAAAACGCGCCACGGTTTGCGGAGTGAGATTGATTTCTGGGATCATCACCAGCGCCTGGCTGCGTTCGGAAAGCCGTGTTTTGAGATAATGGAGGTAAAGCTCCGTTTTGCCGCTTCCTGTTATTCCGTATAGAAGGGACACAGAAAAAACGCCTTCGGCAGTCAGCAGTGCATTAAAGGCCGCCGCCTGTGCGGGCGTCAGATCGGGCAGATCTGCTCCGGCCAGCGCGGGCTTCAGAGGGCTATTCTCCTCCTCGCTACACTCGACGAGCTTCCGATCCATCAGTCCTTTCAATAGGGAGCGGCTGAAGCCAGCAGACTCAATGGCTTTAAAAGGAACCGGTTGCGTCTGTTGTTGCAGCCAGTTCAGCAGGCTTTGCTGTCGGTGAGCTTGCTTGGGTAGCGGGTCTTCGGAGATCTCCTTCGCGGGATGATAGAGAAGGGTGATGTCGGCTGCCGCTGGCTGGCCGCGCCTCAGAGCCGGCGGTATGCCAAGGATCAGCGTTTCACCGATGGGGTTCTGATAATAGTCGGCGGCCCACAGCAGGCTTTTCAGTAACTCCGGAGGCAAAGCCGGCCAGTCCTCGAGCGCAGGCTCGATGCTCTTGAGTTCATTGTTTGCAGAAGCCTTGCTGATTTCAACGACGATTCCGGTTGTCAGGGTTCGCCCGAACGGAACGCGCAGGCGCTGCCCAGGCACCACCTGCACATTCGGCGGTATGGCGTAATCGAAGAGTTGCCTCAGCGGGCGTGGTATGGCGATGCGGGCAATGTCAGTCAAGCGGCCAGGCTTCCTTCGTCTGGGCTTTGGGTTTATCCGGTCTGCCGGGAGGATAGATCATCCGGTGTTAGGTGCCGGATTGCCAGCGCGGGGACGATCGGTAATGAGCTTTCCAGACAGTTTTAAGCGAACACTTATTGCTATCGCCGATCATTGTCATTAAACTGCCCGGCCTGAATTTGGCGGGTGTCGTCTACTTCCTGCTAAACCGGACCAAATATGACAGCCAATAAACATGCGGTGCCCTCATCTGCGAAGGGTAGCGGCATGGCCTGACGAGGTTATCCCATGAAAGAAGGCATTCATCCGAAGTACTCGGAAATTACCGCGACCTGCAGCTGCGGCAATGTGATCAAGACCCGTTCCACTCTGGGCCACGATCTGCAGCTAGACGTTTGCTCTCAGTGTCACCCATTCTACACAGGCAAGCAGAAAGTAATGGATACCGGTGGTCGTATTGACCGCTTCCAGAAGCGCTTCGGCGGCCGTATCGGCGGTAAGAAGGACTAAGGGTTCTTCTGAGGTCTGGGGTTTCTGCAAAAAGCGCCTTCACGGCGCTTTTTGTGCTTATCCTGAACGAATAATGAAAATGATCGCTTTACCACTGCTGATGCGTGGTTTTCTGATCTGGTAACATGGCTGCCAGGACGCATGCTGGGCTGGTCAAACTTTGACCGAGTGCGCTTGTTTGCGAAAAATTACCCAGCCATAATGTCGCGCCCGCGTGGAAGCTGACCCAGCTCCAGGAACCGGGGCGCTCAGTAATGACCGATAGTTGCGCTCAACAATTACAACGCGCCCAACAACCCCAACGGAAGACTGGCAATGTCTCAAGATCTGAAAGAAGCGGCACTCGAATATCACGCCAAGCCGAGACCTGGCAAACTCAGCGTTGAAATTACCAAACCCACCCTGACCTCGCGGGATCTGTCCCTGGCCTACAGTCCTGGTGTTGCTGAGCCCGTGCGTGAGATTGCCAGAGATCCGGAGCTTGCCTACCGCTACACGCTGAAAGGCAATCTGGTTGCCGTTATTTCAGACGGAAGCGCCATTCTCGGCCTCGGTAATCTTGGCCCGCTGGCCAGCAAGCCGGTCATGGAAGGGAAGGGTGTGCTATTCAAGCGTTTCGCTGGGGTTGATGTCTTCGATATCGAAGTCGATGCCGAAAGTCCCCAAGCGTTTATCGAGACAGTGGAGCGCATTGCCGACACCTTCGGCGGAATAAATCTTGAAGACATCAAAGCGCCCGAGTGTTTTGAGATTGAGCGGGCATTGATCGAGCGGTGCGATGTCCCGGTCTTTCACGACGACCAGCACGGCACGGCCATTGTGACCGCCGCTGGTATGCTCAATGCGCTCGAACTTCAGGGCAAGAAGCCAGAGGACGCTCGGGTGGTGTGCCTCGGCGCAGGTGCGGCCGCGATTGCCTGTATGAAGTTGATGGTGAGCTGTGGTGTCCGTTCCGAAAACATCTTCATGATCGACCGTAAGGGCGTGATCCACGCCGGTCGTGATGATCTGAGCCAGTACAAGGCCATGTTCGCCTCAGAGACGGAGCGTCGCACTCTGGATGATGCCATTGACGGTGCCGATGTTTTTGTGGGCCTGTCTGGTCCGGATCTGCTGACGGCCGAGCAGCTCAGTAAGATGGCTCCCAATCCGATTGTTTTCGCATGCTCAAATCCAGATCCGGAAATTAGCCCCGAACTGGCGCTGGCGACTCGTGATGATCTGATTATGGCGACCGGTCGCTCGGATTATCCGAATCAGGTGAACAACGTTCTGGGCTTCCCATTCATCTTCCGTGGGGCGCTTGATGTTCGCGCAACGGCGATTAACGAAGAAATGAAGATTGCTGCGGTCAACGCGATTCGTGAGCTGGCGAAGGAGCCAGTGCCGAAGGAAATCTGTGAGGCTTACGGCGTCGATAGCTTTGAGTTCGGCAAGGAATACATCATTCCCAAGCCGATGGATGTCCGTCTGCTGGAATTCGTGCCTGCGGCTGTAGCGCGCGCTGCTGTTGACACGGGTGTGGCTCGCCTGGGGTATCCTGACCATTATCCTCTGAAGTCAATCGATGACATCATCTGAGAGCATCCGGGTAATTAAAAAGCCAGCTTCGACAGCTGGCTTTTTTGTGGACGACGGAAGCCTCAACAGTGAGTGCTGCGGCTGAACTAGAACAGCTGCTGTGGTAAGGCCTCCTCATCGTCTTCTGAGGCTGGTGATCCATCACTGCCGAATTGGGCGGTGACCGGGGGTACCTGTTCCTCACGGAACAGCTCAAAGATGGCTCCGGATTGACCGGGTCTTGCTCGCTCACCGGTATCAGGGTCTATCCTGACCGAGACCAGTCCATTGGGCTGGCTCATCAAATCCTCTGGTTGGTCCTCCAGAGCGACTTTCATGTAATCCATCCATATGGGTAGGGCTGCAACGGCGCCATATTCCCTGGAACCCAGTGATTTTGGTTGATCAAAGCCGACCCATACCGTGGTCGTGATCTGAGGGTTGAATCCTGCAAACCAGGCATCGACCTGGTCATTGGTTGTGCCGGTTTTGCCAGCGATGTCATCGCGCCCCAGAGCCCTGGCCTTATAGCCTGTACCTCGGGCGATCACGTCTCTTAACATTGAGTGCATCAGGTAGACGGAGCGCTCGTCGGCCAGGCGCTGCCGGTAGCTGACTTGGCGTTCGGTGACCTCAGGCAACTGATTGGCAACGACCTGGCGGTCTTCGGTGTCCTCGGGTGACTCAGTCTCGGTCGTCGCGGGTGCGTCCTCGGGACAATCTGTGTCGCAGAGCCGAACCTTATCGGCAAGGTAAAGCGTTTTGCCGGTGGCTGACTCGATGCGGTCGATCAGATAGGGCTGGACGTCATAGCCACCATTGGCAATCACGGCGAATCCGCGAGCCAGCTCCATCGGCGAGAGAAGCCCGCTGCCAAGCGCAAGCGAGAGGTTTTGCGGCATGGCAGAACGATCAATCTTCAGTTTGTCCAGATAACTCAGGGTGTAATCAATGCCGATCTCTCGCAGCAGTCGAATAGACACCAGGTTGCGAGACCGGTAAAGCGCTTCGCGCAGGCGAGTCGGGCCGTAGAACTTGCCGCTGGAATTCTGCGGTCGCCATGCACCTTCGAGCTCGGCGTCGTCGAATACAATCGGCGCGTCGTTGATCACGGATGCCGGCGAGAAGCCTTTCTCCAAAGCGGAAAGGTAAAGAAATGGCTTGAAGGTTGAGCCCGGCTGCCGACGGGCCTGAGTGGCCCGATTGTATTTGTTCTGACTGAACGAATAGCCGCCACTGAGAGCCTGGATCGCTCCGGTCTGGGGGTCCAGGGAGATAATGGCGCCCTGTGCAGCAGGCAGCTGGGCGAATTCTGCCTCGATGATTGTGGCAGGCTCCGGCTGTGCTTCTGTCGTGGCGTTTTCTGTCGTCGAATTTTCCGATTCAGCCAGATCGATGGATTCGATATCGCCGGACTCTTCGATTTCTGCTTCAGGCCTGGCCAGCTGCGGAGGCTTGACGTAGATCACGTCACCTGTGGAGATGACATCAGAAACCTTTTCAGGCTCCTCGCCGGTGCGCCTTTCGCTGATGTAGGCGGACGCCCAAGCCATGCTTTCAAACGAGATTTCGCCTTCGCCAAGACCGCGAATTTGCACTGATGCTTTGCCAGCGCCATCATCGACTTTTGTAACGACCGCTGCCCGCAGTGGGCCAGCGTTGGGATACTGGCCCAGCGCTTCCAGACGACCGGCGGTATCGCTGACTGATTCGAGATCAATCTCTCCAGCAGGACCGCGATAGCCGTGGCGGTGATCGTAGGCTTCAAGCCCCGCACGGAGGGCGTCTGTGGCGGCCTGCTGGCGTTCGCTGCTCACAGTCAGGAAAACCTGATAGCCGTCTTCGTAGACGCCTGTACCGTAACGCCGTACCAGCTCAGCCCGCGCCATTTCAGCTACGTAGTCCCCATCAACGGCCGTCGTAGCGGCGTAATAGCGGGCTGAAGACGGCTCTGCAATTGCGGTGTCGTATTCTTCTGGAGTGATGTACCCGAGATCGAGCATCCGCCCGAGAATCCAGTTACGGCGAATCATCGCCCGTTCCGGATTGGCTAGCGGGTTAAACGCCGAAGGCGCCTTCGGCAGGCCGGCCAGAGTGGCCATTTGGGCGATGGTCAGTTCACTGACCGGCCGGTCGTAGTAGACGCGCGCCGCAGCACCTATTCCATAGGCTCGGTTGCCCAGATAAATTTTGTTGAGGTAAAGCTCGAGAATCTGTTCCTTGCTCAGCTCACGCTCGATCTGAATCGCCAGGAGAATTTCATTGAATTTGCGAATAAATGTCCTGTCGCGTGAGAGAAAGTAATTTTTTGCTACCTGCATGGTGATCGTGCTGCCGCCCGACTGAATGCGACCGGTGGTCACCAATTCCAGCGCAGCTCGCGTGAGGCCTTTGATATCAACGCCGAAGTGCTCAAAAAAGCGAGCATCTTCAGCGGCTAAAAGCGCCTGAATCTGTTTTTGCGGTATTTCACCGACCTCAATCGGTTCCCTTCTCTTTTCACCGAATTCTGCTATTAGTTTGTTGTCCGATGAATATATTCGCATCGGCGTCTGTAGCTGTGTATCCAGTAGCGCCTCAACTGGGGGAAGCCCCGGCCGGAGGTAAAGATAGAAGGCGGCCACCACCATGGCTGATGCGCTGAGCCCAGCTATAAAAAAGTATGAAATGGACCGGCTGAGGTTAACGAATCGGGACATTTTTCCTGACAATCTTTGGATGTATGGCTATTATTTCAGAATCTGTCTTAACACCGGTGAGCGGGCTTTTTGTGCCGCGGTGGACTTGATGCCGACAGGGCATTCTAGACAGAAAGGCCTTCGAAATCTCTTACATTAATAATATGACCACATCGCGAATGTATCGCAGTGCCTTCGCGAATCGGACCAGGGTGAGCGTGTGTTTGGATGGCTTGGTAAGAAGTCCAGTGTGTTGCTAGGAGTGGATATCAGCTCCAGCTCCGTCAAGCTGCTGGAGTTGTCGAAACAGGGCGGCCAGCTCAAGGTCGAGAGTTACGCAGTCGAACCGCTTCCGGTTGGGGCGGTCGTCGAAAAGAACATCACAGACGTTGAAGCGGTTGGCGAAGCCATCAAACGTGTTATCAGCAAGGCGCGCGCCGGAGCCAAGCAGGCGGCGGTTGCCGTTTCAGGTTCCGCGGTTATCACTAAAGTCATCCAGATGAACTCAGGCATCAACGAGTTCGAGATGGAAGATCAGATCGCGGTAGAGGCTGATCAATACATTCCCTATCCGCTCGACGAGGTTTCCATCGATTTCGAGGTTCAGGGGCCTTCCGAAACCAATCCTGACCAGGTCGATGTTCTTCTGGCGGCTTGCCGGAAGGAAAACGTGGACGTCCGCGAAGACGCGCTAGAAGTCGCAGGACTACAGGCACGCGTCGTGGACGTAGAGGCTTATGCTCTCGAGCGTGCCTTCGATCTTGTCGAACATCAACTAGACTCCCACGGCGACGATCTGATCGTGGCGATCGTGGACGTCGGCGCCACCATGACGACTTTGAGCGTTCTGGCAGGCGGTAAAACGGTGTATACCCGCGAGCAGATTTTCGGTGGCAAGCAGCTGACCGAAGAAATTCAGCGCCGCTATGGACTCTCTGTAGAAGAAGCCGGTCTGGCCAAGAAACAGGGAGGACTTCCGGATGATTATGAGCCCGAAGTTCTCACGCCCTTCCGCGAAGCGGTGGTTCAGCAGGTGGCGCGTGCCCTGCAGTTTTTCTTCGGTGCCAGTCAGTACAACAGTGTTGATTATGTTGTCCTGGCGGGAGGCACCGCATCGATAGGTGGTCTGGTGGAAATGGTGGAAGACAAAACCGGTACGCCAACAGTCGTCGCCAATCCTTTTTCAGATATGGCCGTCAGTTCCAAAGTGAATGCCTCAGCTCTCAGTAACGACGCTCCGTCACTACTGATTGCCTGTGGTCTGGCAATGAGGAGCTTTGACTGATGGCTAAGATTAACCTCCGGCCCTGGCGCGAAGAACTTCGGGCAGAGAAACAGCAGCAGTTTTTGATGATGCTGGTCGGTGCTGTGGTCGTCAGCATCGGTCTGGTCTTCCTCTGGCAGAGTGATGTCAGAGAGCAGAAGGCGTACCAGGAAGCCCGTAATGCCTACATCCAGAACGCTATGAAAGAACTGGATGAACAGATACGTGAGATTGAGGATCTGAAGAAGAAGCGCGCCGAACTGCTTTCACGGATGCAGGTGATCCAGGAATTGCAGGGTACTCGTCCAGTCGTCGTGCGCGTGTTCGATGAACTGGTACGAACACTCCCAGATGGTCTGTTCTACAGTGATCTCACCAAGCGTGGCGATCGTCTGTCCATCGCGGGCATGTCCGAGTCCAACAGTCGAATATCGTCGCTGATGCGGAACTTTGAAGGTTCCGAATGGTTCGCGGACCCGAATCTTACCAGCGTTGCCGCCGCTGATGGCCAGCGCAGTGGATATAGCCGGTTCAATCTTTCGGTCAATCAGAAAACACCAGAGCCGGAGGATGCGCAGAAATGAGCCTGTCGGATTCCTTTAAAAAACTGAATGATTTCGACATCAACGATGTTGATTTTAACAATGCGGGTACTTGGCCAGCAGCCGCCAAGGCGTTCGTGGTTATTCTTGTGCTCGTCATCATAGTGGGTGGTGGATATTGGTTTTTTGTGGCCGATGAGTACAAACGCCTCGATCAGACCGCCAGTAAAGAGCAGGAACTGCGACAGCAGTACGAGAGCAAAGCGTTCCAGGTGGCCAATCTTGAAGCCTTTCGTGCGCAGATGGTTGAGATGGAAGAAACGTTTGGTGCTCTGGTACGGCAGCTTCCCAGCGATACCGAAGTCCCGGGCCTGCTTGAAGACATCACCAACACGGCGACAGGCAGTGGCCTGGAGCTCGAAGAGATCAAGCTGCAGTCGGAACAGCAAAAGGACTTCTATGTTGAGCTGCCGATCAGTCTGAAGGTGAAAGGCACCTATCACGAGTTCGCAACCTTCGTTAGCAGTGTCGCGGGCTTGCCAAGAATTGTGACGCTTCATGATTTCTCAATTACGCCGGAAGGCAAAGGCGGGAATGAGTTGATGATGCAGGTTCTTGCCAAGACCTACCGTTATAAGTCAGGGGAGTAAGCGGTCCTATGCAAGGTTTTTTTCGACCCTGTCTGATTGTCGGAATGATCGGGCTGCTGGCTGGCTGCGGCCAGGGCAGCGGCTACGCCGACATCGATCGTTTTATGGCTGAGACGCGAGCCAAACCGCGTGGACATATCGAACCGTTGCCAGAATTCATGGCTTACGAGGCGTTCACCTATTCAGCGTCGGATCGTCGGTCACCGTTTGATCCGCCGATCGACGTTCAGCTGGCCAACTCTCCCACGCCGGAGAGTGACGTTAAGCCCGACTTTGACCGACCGAAAGATGTCCTGGAGGACTTCTCTCTCAATCAATTGTCGATGGTGGGCACGCTTAGCGGAGCGAGTGGCGGTATGTTTGCGCTGGTTGCAGATGCTGAGGGAGGCATTCACCGTGTCCGAAACGGCAACTATCTTGGCCAGAACCATGGCCGGATCGTCGGTGTCAGCGAGAATCGGATAGAGATTATGGAGATCGTGCCCAATGGTAGTGGCGGTTGGGTCGAGCGTCCTAGGACGTTGAGTCTGGTTGAAGGCTAATAGTGTTTTTCGGCTAGAGAATATTGAAAAAAATCGGATTTCACGGGATCGAGGCGAGCGATGTACAAAAAATTAGCAACTTGCGTAGGCGTTTTAGCAATCGGGTGTCTGCCCGGACTGACCTATGCGGTGACTCTGGAAGATGTTTCCTTTTCCTCGCTTCCCGGAGAACGGACAGAGGTTACGCTGAGCTTTGACGGCCAGCCGCCGCAGACCAGCGGATACACAATCGAGCGACCGGCAAGAATCGCCATCGATCTGAGGGATACCAAGAGTGCCCTGGAATCGCGAAGTATTTCGCTGGGTTCCGGTACCACTCAGAGCATGACGGTTGTCGAAACCAAGGATCGGACCCGTCTGATTTTCAATCTGACCGAGCTGGTGCCTTATCAGACTGATCGCGGCTCTGACTCGCTGGTTATTACCATTGGCGCTGCTGAGGCAGGTCTGGCGGTTGCACCTGAGCCAACTCAGTCAGTTGCTGCGCCAGCGCAACCGACACCGGTTGCAAGTAATCAAAGTCCTTTGGCGGACATCGATTTCCGGCGTGGAACGGACGGAGAGGGGCGAGTCATCGTCAAGCTGAACGATCCGAGTGTTGGCATTGATCTGTCTGAAAACGGCGGCGTTATCAAGCTGGTCATGGCGGATACAGAAGTGCCGCCGAGCCTGCGCCGTCGTCTCGACGTGACCGACTTCGCCACCCCAGTTACCCGCATTGATACCTATCAGCAGGATGGCGATGCCATCATCGATATCCGGCCGCAGGGTGAGTATGACTACCTGGCTTACCAGGCTGACGGCGAATTCACCGTCGCGGTGGAGCCGCTGACTCAGGAAGAATCGGATCGTCGTCAGGAAGAGAAGTTCCCATACTCCGGCGATAAGCTGTCTCTGAACTTCCAGAATATTGAGGTGCGCTCTGTACTGCAGCTGATTGCAGATTTTACCGGGCTCAACCTTGTCGCCAGCGATAGCGTCAATGGCAGTATTACTCTGCGCCTGCAGAACGTGCCCTGGGATCAGGCGCTGGATCTGATTCTCAAGACGCAGGGTCTGGATAAGCGCCAGATTGGCAATGTTCTTCTCGTGGCACCGTCTGAAGAAATCGCCGCTCGCGAGAAGATGGAACTGGAAACCAGCAAGCAGATTGCTGAACTTGCGCCAGTTCGTCTTGAAATCATTCAGGTAAACTACGCCAAGGCGGCCGATATTGTTGCGCTGATCAAAGAAGACAAAGAGCTGGTGACGGATCGCGGTTACATCTCTTCTGATGAACGCACCAATACCATCAGCGTGCGCGAGACGAGTGACAAGCTTGAGCAGATTCGCCGCCTCGTGGATACCTGGGACGTGGCGGTAAGGCAGGTCTCCATTGAGGCACGTATTGTTCGCGCTCAAACCAACGTGGCTGAGAATCTCGGTATCCGTTGGGGTGGCGCCGCTTACTCGGTCAGTGGCGACGACGTTTATTCTGTCGGCGGGTCATTGGGTACTCTCAGCGAAGCGCGTTCGGCGGCCTCTGGCGGCGCTGGCACCATTTCATTCCCTGATGCCCTCTCTGTGGACCTGGGCGTTACTGGTGAAGGCACCTCTTCCTTCGCGGTCGGCTGGGGTTCCAGTGACTTCCTGATTGATCTGGAGTTGTCGGCACTCGAGAGTGACGGTAAAGCCGAGCTGGTTTCCCAGCCGCGTGTAGTCACGGCTGACCGCCAGGCGGCTTCGATTAAATCCGGTGAAGAGATCCCGTATCAGGAAGCGTCTTCCAGTGGTGCGACCTCAGTGTCCTTCAAGGAGGCGGTACTGTCTCTGGAAGTGACGCCACAGATTACGCCAGACGATAAGATTATTATGGATCTTGTGGTCAGCCAGGATTCTCGCGGCGAAGTGACAGCCGGTATTCCGAGCATCAATACCAACGAAGTGACGACCCAGGTTCTGGTTGGCAACGGTGAGACGGTGGTGCTCGGCGGTATTTTCCAGTCACAGGTCTCGACTCAAGTGACCAAGACTCCGTTCCTTGGCGACCTTCCATTCATCGGTGCTCTGTTCAAACGTACCGAGCATGTGGATGAGCGTAGTGAGCTGCTGATCTTTATCACGCCCAAGATTGTGCGCACTGATCTGCTCGACTGAGTAGCGCTCGAGCCAACATCGAGCCGTCGCGGGTTCCGCGGCGGCTTTTTTGTGTCTGTGCTCTGGAGTCCCCTGATTAGTTTGTGATAAATCCGGCGGTTGGTTTCTGGACGAACATCTCGTGAGCAGACGCAGAGGCCCCTGAAGGGTGTGATATCCTGCCCGCCATACCCGTGAGAGTGATGTTATGACATTGCCCAGACGAATAGTGCTGATCGGTCCGATGGGGGCCGGCAAGTCGACGATAGGTCGTCACCTGGCAAAAGAGCTGGGTTATGAGTTTGTTGATTCCGACAAGGTTATCGAAGAGCGTTGCGGCGCTGATATTCCCTGGATTTTTGATGTGGAAGGCGAAGATGGGTTCCGGGCTCGCGAGTCCGCAGTGCTGCATGAACTGGCCGATGCCTCGGAGATGGTTCTGGCGACGGGCGGTGGGGCCGTTATGCGGGAAGAAAATCATGTCAGCCTGAAACAGGGTGCCTGTGTGATTTATCTCAAAACCTCCATAGAACAGCAGGTGGCGAGAACCCAGAAGGACCGTAACCGACCGTTACTGCAGGCGGGCGACCCCGAACAGATCCTACGGCGTCTCTTCCAGATTCGAGATCCTCTGTATTCCTCACTGGCCGATATCGTAATGTTCACTGATCGCAAAGGGCCAAAAGTCGTTGTGCGTCAATTGATGGGCAAGATCCGGAGCTTCGTGGCCGGTTTATCTTCGTCCGATACTACGGAGTCTCATGGGCATGCCAACTGAAACTTCCAGCCAGTTAACGGTTGAGTTGGGTGATCGCAGTTATCCGATACTGATCGGACGCGGGCTACTGGGCAGCAAACATTTGACGCCTTGGGCCGGACGCCAGGTCATGATCGTTACCAACGAGACGGTGGCGCCCCTATACCTTGAGAAAGCCAAGGCCAGTTTCCCCGGCTGTCAGGTGGGGACTGTGATCCTGCCCGACGGAGAGAAATACAAAAACTGGCAATCGCTTAATCTGGTCTTCGACGCATTGCTGGAGAAACGTCACAGTCGCAAGACGACCATCGTTGCCCTGGGTGGCGGTGTGGTTGGCGACATGGCGGGTTTCGCGGCCGCGTCCTACCAGCGAGGCGTTCCATTTATTCAGATTCCGACGACGTTACTGGCCCAGGTCGACTCCTCCGTTGGTGGCAAAACAGGCATTAATCACCCGCTCGGCAAGAATATGATTGGCGCTTTTCATCAGCCGGAAGTCGTCCTGATCGATACCGATACACTGTCGACGCTTCCAGAGCGGGAGATCCCCGCGGGTCTGGCCGAAATCATCAAGTACGGACTGATTCGCGAGCCAGCATTTCTCGCCTGGCTGGACGATTCAATCGAAAGCCTTACAGCCCTTGAGCCAGCAGCCTTGGCTGAGGCCATCTACCGCTCCTGTGCCTGTAAGGCGGAGGTCGTGGCCAACGACGAGCGTGAGGGTGGTTTGAGAGCTATTCTTAATCTTGGCCACACCTTCGGCCACGCCATCGAAACTCACACTGGCTATGGCCATTGGTTGCATGGTGAGGCTGTCGGCACGGGTATGCTGATGGCCGCCGATCTGTCCTGCCGGCTGGGCTGGCTGAGCAAGGCCGATCAGCAGCGCGTCGAGCAGCTGATTGATCGAGCAGGTTTGCCCACCGAGCCTCCCCAGGGGATGTCGCCTGAGCGATTCCGCGAGTTGATGGCTGTGGACAAAAAGAATGTTGATGGAGCTTTGCGTCTGGTGCTTCTTGAGAGTCTTGGCAAGGCGGTGGTGACCGATGAGTTTGACGGCCGGCTCCTGACTGAAACGCTTCGTCAATATTGCAGGCCGGAAGAACGGCTTTAAATCGTCATTTCTTGATTCAGGTTTTGTTACCGAGAGAGCGTGCAATGGCCGCCATGGATAAGGGGCTGAATTCAGATCAGATCGGCGGGCTTTTCCCCCGATTGCAGGAAAGGTATGGCCTGAAGGCTGATCCCCTGCTGATGGAGCGGCCTTTCTATGGCGGGTGCGGTCGCGCTCAGGTACTGGATACGGTGCGTCAGCTTGCCGCCTTTGGTGACCTGGTGCTGGTCATGACCGGTCCGCGCGGCAGTGGCAAATCCCGGATGCTGGCTGAATTTCTTGGTGCTGAAAGTCGTTCTCTGGATTGTCACGTGCTCAAAAGCACGGATCTTTCCTCTGAGCAGGCGGCAGCGGCGGCATTGCTTAAAAACGCACCACCTCGCCTGGGACTGAATCAGTCACCGGCTGGCGCAATTGCCAGCTTCTTTCGCTGGAGTGAAGGTGCCGTTGATCGAGGGCGGCGCAAGGTAATCGTAGTGGACGGCGCTGAGCAGGCTTCAACGGGTGTCCTGAAAGCGCTTATTCAGGGCTTCTGTAATGCTGACCGAAGCTGCGCTGCGGTGCCGGTGTTGGTGGGTGGAGAGCGCTTCCCGAAGCGCCTTTCTGAAGCTGCCGGCATTGAGTTCATGAGCGCGGTTCATGTATCGGAGCTGCTTCCCCTGGCCAAGGCGGATATTCAGGCGTACCTCGAGCCCAGGATAATTGCTGCTGGAGGCAATCCTTCTGAGCTTCTAAATCGCCGCTTCCTGGACCAATTGGGACGGATGAGCCAGGGCACCTTTACCCGGCTGAAACGGGTGGCACCGGCTGTGTGGCTCGATCTTGCGGGTGCGAACTCTCTGGCTCTGCATCGAGCGACGATCTCGGGCAGGGCTTCAATGCTGGGTCGCGTCGCTGCAGCGGTTGCGCTTCTTCTGGGTGCGTCCTGGTGGCTCATCAACGATCTCTATTCTCCAGATCCTATCGAAACTCCGGTTGAGCGGCCCGAAACGGCCGAGCGCAGAAGTGTGACGCTGGGTCCAGAGAATCCGACAGCTGAAGCCTCAGGAGGTGAGTCGACACCTGTCGGGGTCGCCGAGCGGGTTCCGGAGGAAGAGGTTGTTTCTGAAGATGCGGAGTTGCCGGAGACGCTATCCGCCGATGGTGCGGAGAGTGTCATCGCGGGCGAGGCTCAGACTCTGGACACCAACTTAGAAGCGCCCCCTGAGGAGTTCGAAGAGGTTGACGGCGCGCTTCCTGAGTCGGCCGTTCCGGTTCAGAGCCTGAATCAGGCGCCCGAGGCCGCCAATCTGTCGACCGAATCCGATGAAACCGAGGCTACACCTGCTGAGCAGGCAGTGGCCGCCTCGGCTTCTCCTGCAGAGAACGTCGAACAGCCAACTGCGTCTGACTTGCCAGTACCTGGTAGTGGCTCCAGTACCGACGATGGTGCAGCCCAGCCATCTGAGGCATCAGATGCGCAGCCAGCTTCGGATGAGGCGAGCGCGCCTCCCGAGCCGCCGCCCGGCTTCGTTCCAGCCCGCCCGGAACGCTTTGTCTCTCTTTCTGAGGTCCATTCGAAATCTGGACTGACAGCTCAGTTTATCGCGGGCTACAGCGAACAGACTGCGCTTAAGTTCCTGGATCGACACAGTGGCTTTACCGGTCTGCGTTACACGAAATCTATGCATAAAGGAAAAGACTGGTTTGTGGTATTCTATGGCGACTTCGGCTCGCGAGAAGCCGCCCGCAGCGAGCTAGAATCACTGCCCGGGCGACTGGCCCGAGCCGACAGCTGGATCCGGCCAAGCTCTGATCTCTAGGGGGTTATTCAGAGGCTCCCCAGAAGTCCCACGATGGGCCAGTACGCCGCCATAAGGCCGGTCGGGATTTGGCTGTCGTACTCATAGATGGGCATCACCCACCGATCTCCGAATACTTGGTAGCTTGGTTCTCCGTCGAATCTCGGTGGAGTGCGCCGATGCGCGCGGGGCGGATAAGCGCCTAAGCCGGATGGATTCGCGGCCCTGCGGCCAGAAGCCGCACCCCGGATTCGAGTTCAGACGTATGTCTTAGGGATGTCCCAAGGGCGTTGTTTGAGAAGTCTCCCCGCGCATGTAAAATGGCCGGCCCTCTTTTTTTAGTGTCAGGCGCCAGGACGCTTCCGAGATGAAGCGGTGCGCCTGATGGAAGAAGCACTCTTGAGTGAGAGAACGCTTATGACTACAGGTCTCTATCATCCCAGTGAGTTCAAAGACAACTGCGGATTCGGTCTTATAGCCCATGTTAAGGGAGAGGCCAGTCACCGACTCCTGAAAACCGCCATCGAGTCGCTGACCTGTATGACGCACCGTGGTGGCATCGCCGCCGATGGCAAGACCGGTGACGGCTGCGGCCTATTGATGCAAAAGCCTGATGCTTTCCTTCGCAAATCAGCGAAGGCCGCTTTCGGCCGGGATCCGGGCGAGCTGTTTGGCGTCGGTATGGTGTTTCTGAACCCAGAAGAGCACAAGGCATCGGAAGGTCGGGCCGCTGTAGAACGCCGCCTGACCGAACAGGGTCTGGAAGTCATGGGTTGGCGGGAAGTGCCGACCGACAGCAGTTGTCTGGGCCCCATGGCACTGGACTGCATGCCTCGCATCGAACAGGTATTTGTAGAGCCTGCTGGTAAGTCATCCAGCGACTTCGGTATTGCTTTGTTTGTCGGTCGCCGTCATGCCGAAGGCGATATGAAGCACGACAACGAATTCTACATCTGCAGCCTGTCGCACAAGACCCTGTCCTATAAGGGTCTGATGATGCCCGCCGACCTGGCGAACTTCTATCCTGATCTGGGTGATGAGGATTTGCAGACGGCTATCTGCGTCTTCCATCAGCGTTTCTCAACCAACACGGCGCCGCGCTGGCCGCTGGCACAGCCGTTCCGGTTCCTGGCACACAACGGTGAGATCAACACGATTGATGGCAACAGAAACTGGGCTCTGGCCCGTGCTTCCAAGTTCAGTTCGCCCCGCCTGCCGGATCTGCAGACCCTTCAGCCGCTGGTCAACCTGACTGGCTCTGACTCTTCGTCCATGGACAATATGCTCGAGGTGCTCCTCGCCGGTGGCGTCGATCTTTTCCGTGCTGCGCGGATGATGGTTCCGCCGGCCTGGCAGAACGTCGATACCATGGATGCGGACCTGCGCTCGTTTTACGAGTACAACTCCATGCACATGGAGCCCTGGGATGGCCCAGCGGGCATGGTCTTCTCTGACGGTCGCTACGCGGTGTGTATGCTGGACCGCAACGGTTTGCGTCCTGCTCGTTGGGTGCTTACCAAGGATGACTTCATCACGCTGGCTTCCGAAATCGGCACCTACAGCTATGAGCCAGAAGATGTTGTCGCCAAAGGTCGGGTTGGGCCGGGCCAGATTCTGGCCATCGATACTCAGGAAGCAGAAATTCTGCATACCCGTGACGTCGACGACCGGTTGAAGAAAGCCCAGCCGTACAAAAAGTGGCTGCGGGATAATGGCTTGCGCGTCGAAGCGACGCTGAATCAGGAAACTCCTGAATTCAAGCTGCTGGAGGCCGATGAGCTTCTGGTGCACCAGAAGATGTTCAATGTTTCTTTTGAAGAGCGGGACCAGGTACTCCGTCCTCTGGCCGAAAATGGCCAGGAAGCGGTCGGTTCCATGGGCGACGACACTCCGATGGCGGTACTTTCCAGCAAAGTCCGCCACGTGGGTGACTACTTCCGTCAGAAGTTTGCCCAGGTCACCAACCCGCCGATTGATCCCCTGCGCGAATCTATCGTTATGTCTCTGGAAACCTGTCTGGGGGCCGAGCGTAACGTGTTTGAGGAAACCGCAGAGCACGCAGACCGGATCATTCTGTCGACACCGGTTCTGTCGCCTGCGAAGTTTCTGCGAATCGCCAACAACGACCGTCCCGGGTTTGGCGTGGCCAATATCCGTCTAAGCTTCCGTCCGGAAATGGGCCTGAAGCAGGCCATTGAGGCGGTCTGTCAGGAAGCTGAAAAAGCGATTCGCGACGGCAAGGTGCTGCTGATTCTCAGTGACCGCGAACTGGTCGAAGGCGAGCTGCCTATCAACTCGCTGATGGCCACTGGCGCCGTCCACCATCATCTGGTGGCTAAAGGCCTGCGCTGTGATGCGAACCTGATTGTTGAAACCGGGCAGGCTCGGGATTCCCATCATTTCGCCGTTCTGTTCGGATTTGGTGCGACTGCCGTCTATCCCTATCTTGCCTATCAGGTTCTCAACGACCTCATCCGCAGCGGCGAGCTGCTGATGGATCCTATCGATGCCAAAAACCACTATCGTAAGGGCATCAACAAAGGTCTGTTGAAGATTCTTTCCAAGATGGGTATCTCAACCATCACGTCGTATCGTGGCGCTCAATTGTTTGAAGCGATCGGTCTGGCCGATGAGGTTGTCGACCTGTGTTTCAAAGGCGTCCCCAGCCGTATCCAGGGCGCTGGCTTCTACGAGTTTCAGGAAGATCAGGAGAAACTCGCGCACGTTGCCTGGAAGCCACGCAAGCCGCTGTCGCCTGGTGGTCTGTTGAAATACATCCACGGTCAGGAGTATCACGCGTTCAACCCGGACGTTGTGCAGAAACTGCAGGAAGCCGTGACCAGTGGCGATTACGGTGTTTATCAGGAGTATGCCGGCCTTATCAATCACCGGCCGGTAGCAACCCTTCGTGATCTGCTGGGCTTCCGTGACGACATCCAGCCGATCAGCCTGAATGAAGTGGAGCCGGTGGAAGCTATCTTCCCCCGTTTTGACTCCGCCGCGATGTCGCTGGGTGCCCTGTCGCCGGAAGCTCACGAAGCGCTGGCCTGCGCCATGAATACGCTCGGCGGACGCTCCAATTCGGGTGAGGGCGGTGAAGACCCGTCCCGTCACGGCACTGATCGTCGTTCCAAGATCAAGCAGGTGGCGTCCGGTCGTTTCGGCGTTACCGCCGAATATCTGCGCAGCGCCGAAGTCATGCAGATCAAGGTGGCTCAGGGGGCTAAGCCAGGTGAGGGTGGACAGTTGCCGGGTGGCAAGGTCAACGACCTGATCGCTCGTCTGCGCTATTCGGTGCCGGGTGTCACGCTGATTTCCCCGCCGCCTCACCACGACATCTATTCGATTGAGGATCTGGCGCAGCTGATCTTCGACCTGAAGCAGGTCAATCCTGAGGCGTTGGTGTCAGTCAAACTGGTTTCGGAGCCCGGCGTTGGAACCATTGCCGCGGGTGTTGCGAAGGCGTATGCCGATCTGATCACTGTATCGGGTTATGACGGTGGCACCGCAGCCAGTCCGCTGACGTCCATTCGCTACGCCGGTTCCCCGTGGGAGCTGGGGCTGGCGGAAACCCAGCAGGCGCTGCGGTCTAACGATCTGCGGGGTCGTATCCGCCTGCAGACGGACGGTGGCATCAAGACCGGGCTGGACGTCGTCAAGGCCGCTATTCTTGGCGCTGAAAGCTTCGGTTTCGGAACCACGCCGATGGTTGCGTTGGGTTGTAAATACCTGCGTATCTGTCACCTGAACAACTGTGCGACTGGTGTTGCAACCCAGAACGATCGTCTGCGTGAGGAGCACTTCAAGGGTACGGTCGAAATGGCCATGAACTTCTTCCGCTTCGTGGCGGCGGAAACCCGCGAGTGGATGGCCAAGCTGGGTGTGCGAACCCTGGAGGAACTTGTCGGTCGGGTTGATCTCCTCAAGCGCCTGCCCGGCGATACAGAGCGCCAGAAGAAGCTTGATCTGACTCATCTGCTGCACAACGACAGCATCGCAGCTGACAAGCCGCAGACCTGCAAGATTGAACGCAACCGCCCATTCGACGAGGGTGTTCTGGCTGAGAAGATGGTTGAGCAGACTCTGCCGACGATTGAAAGCCGCTCAGGTGGTGAGTTTACGTTCAAGGTCAGTAACTGTGACCGATCCATCGGTGCGCGTCTGTCGGGTGAGATTGCTGCCCGCTACGGCAATCAGGGCATGGCCGACAATCCCATCACGTTGCAACTCACGGGTACTGCCGGTCAGAGCTTCGGCGTATGGAACGTCGGCGGTCTGGACATGATTCTCGAAGGCGATGCCAACGACTACGTGGGTAAGGGCATGACCGGCGGTAAGCTGGTGTTGCGGCCGCCCAGAAGCAGCGAATTCGCCAGTCATGAGACAGCCATCATGGGCAATACCTGCCTGTATGGCGCAACCGGTGGCAAGCTGTTTGCTGCAGGTACGGCAGGAGAGCGCTTTGGTGTACGTAACTCCGGCGTCCATGCCGTTGTTGAGGGCGCTGGCGACCACTGCTGCGAATACATGACCGGTGGTCTGATCACTGTGCTGGGTAAAGTGGGGCACAATTTTGGTGCAGGCATGACCGGCGGCTTCGCCTACGTTCTGGATATGAGCAATACGTTTGTGGACAAGTACAACCACGAACTGGTTGAAATCCAGCGTATTTCCAGCGAAGACATGGAGCCATATCGCAACCACCTGCGTGGCGTGATCCGTGAGCATGTCAGTGAAACCGATAGCGCTTGGGGCAAGGAAATTATCGAGAATTTCGATGATTACGTAGGGCGCTTCTGGCTGGTCAAACCCAAGGCTGCAAGCCTGAGGGGCCTGCTGGCCTCTACCCGGGCTCGTCCGGAGTAAGTTTGATAAACCGGTCATGGCGCTGGCTTTGTGCTGGCGCCATGCAGAAATTCTGGCACGCGACGGGCGTGGGTTGTGCCCGGCGGAACTGTCAATGAGAGTGGCAAAATGAAAGAACGTTTGAGCAATGACTTCCAGTTCGTGGAAGTGGGACGAGTTGATCCGAAAAAAATCCCGGCCAAGAAGCGCAAGAAGGATTTCGGTGAAATTTATCACCCGTTCGAACCGGATCAGGCGGCCAACCAGGCTCATCGCTGTCTCCACTGCGGCAATCCATACTGCGAGTGGAAGTGCCCGGTACACAACTACATCCCAAACTGGCTTCAGCTGATTTCTGAAGGCAACGTCATGCGTGCAGTCGAACTGTGTCATCAGACCAATTCCCTTCCTGAGGTCTGTGGACGTGTTTGCCCTCAGGATCGTCTGTGCGAAGGCGCCTGCACGCTTAATGACGGCTTTGGTGCGGTAACCATCGGTTCAGTAGAGAAATTCATCACCGATACCGCATTTGCTCTGGGCTGGCGTCCTGATATGTCTCGGGTCAAGTGGACCGACAAAAAGGTGGCCGTCATCGGGGCTGGTCCGGCTGGGCTGGGTGCGGCCGATGTTCTGGTGCGCAACGGCGTCAAGCCGGTCGTGTTTGACCGTTATCCCGAAATTGGTGGGCTGCTGACCTTCGGTATACCTGAGTTCAAGCTCGAGAAGAGCGTGATGACTCGCCGCCGTAAAATCTTCGAAGAGATGGGCGTTGAATTCCGCCTCTCTACCGAGATTGGCACGGATGTCATGCTCGAAGACATTATCGACGACTACGATGCAGTCTTCATGGGTATGGGAACCTATAACTACATGAAGGGCGGCTTCCCCGGTGAAGAGCTCGAAGGCGTACACGACGCCCTGCCGTTCCTGATCTCGAACATCAATCGCCGCATGGGCTTTGCCAGCAGCGAAGACGAATTCATCAATATGAAAGGCAAGAACGTCGTAGTGCTCGGCGGCGGCGACACTGCCATGGACTGCAACCGCACGTCCATTCGCCAGCAGGCGGCCAGCGTGACCTGCGCCTACCGGCGTGACGAAGCCAACATGCCGGGTTCTCGCCGGGAAGTGGCGAACGCTCGGGAAGAAGGCGTCAAGTTCCTGTTCAACCGTCAGCCTATTGCCATCATTGGTGAAGACAAGGTTGAGGGCGTGAAAGTCGTATCGACGAAGCTGGGTGAGCCCGATGAAAACGGTCGTCGCCGCCCTGAAGTCGTAGCAGGCAGTGAAGAAGTTATCCCGGCGGATGCGGTTCTTGTAGCTTTCGGATTCCGTCCCAGCCCCGCAGACTGGTTTGATAAGGCGTCCGTAGCCACCGACGATGGTGGCCGTGTCGTCGCTGCGGAGAATGCGGAATTTCCCTTCCAGACGGCTAACGCAAAAATCTTCGCCGGTGGTGACATGGTTCGTGGCTCAGACCTGGTAGTCACCGCGATCTGGGAAGGTCGCAAGGCTGCTGAGGGTATTCTGGACTACCTCGACGTATGAGCTCGCCACTGCAGAATGACCGTTTTCTGAAGGCGCTGGCGAGAGAGCCGGTGGATCGCACGCCCGTGTGGATGATGCGTCAGGCCGGCCGTTACCTGCCAGAGTATCGAGCCAGTCGCGCTCAGGCTGGCGACTTCATGAGCCTGTGCCGGAACGCCGAGTTGGCCTGTGAAGTCACGTTGCAACCTCTGGAGCGTTATCCGCTCGATGCTGCCATCCTGTTCTCAGACATTCTCACGATTCCGGATGCTCTGGGTCTGGGCTTGTACTTCGAAACCGGAGAAGGTCCCAAGTTCCGGCACACCATCCGCAGCGCTGCAGACGTGGAAGCTCTACCGTCCATTTCGGCCGAGACCGATCTGGATTACGTGATGAGGGCTGTGTCGACCATTCGCAGTGCACTGAGTGGCCGTCTGCCATTGATTGGATTTTCAGGTAGCCCCTGGACTCTGGCGACTTACATGATCGAAGGTGGCTCTTCCAAGGATTTCCGGGAGGCCAAAAAGCTCATGTACGGCCAGCCCCAGGTGATGCATCAATTGCTGGCGCATCTGGCTGATTGTGTGACGGACTACCTCAATGCGCAGATTCGCGCGGGGGCGCAGGCTGTTCAGATTTTTGATACCTGGGGCGGTGTTCTGAGCTCTTGGGCCTACGAAGAGTTTTCGCTGAATTACATGGCCAAAATTGTCTCAGGCCTGATCCGCGAGCACGACGGTCGGCGGGTACCGGTCATTCTGTTCACCAAGAACGGCGGGCAATGGCTGGAAAAGATGGCCGAGACAGGCGCCGATGCGCTCGGTCTCGACTGGACTACCGACATCGGCCAGGCACGTGCTCGGGTCGGTCAGCAGGTCACTCTGCAGGGTAATATGGATCCTTCAATGCTCTACGCTCCCAAAGAGCGAATCCGTGAAGAAGTGGCCGATATTCTTCAACGCTTTGGGCATGGCTCAGGGCATATCTTCAACCTGGGGCATGGCATCACTCCGGACGTAGACCCGGAGCATGCTCGGGCGTTCATTGAAGCAGTGGTTGAGCTAAGCCCCCAGTTTCACCAGGCGGGTTGAAGACCGGCGACAAATCGGAGCAAGGGCTCCGATTTGTCGTTCCATTGACGGTCGACAGTACAGGCCCGTTAGCTAGCCGTCGGTATGGTCCTCAGAAACGCTGGTGTTGCCAGCAATCAGCTCCGTCAGTTCTCGCTCCAGTCCAGTAGGGCTGCCCAGATTCAGTTCGACCAGCCGCCGTAAATGCTCGGCGCTTTCAAGGTCGATGTAATCGCACTCAAACCCCAATCCAATCGAGCTGTCGTGGCGAAGCATCACCGCCATGATGATCGCTGTCTGGCCGTCGCCAAGTTCAACAGAAAGCTCGCAGAGTGCTCCGGGATCACAGTTCCAGCCGTCTGGTCGACGCACCAGAGCACCTTTGAGTGAAAAGTCGATGACTTCAGTCGTCCATATCGTGTCATCCCGATAAAGACTGCACGTGGCGCTGTGGAGAAAGCGTTGAAAGTGGCGTTGATTGCCGGGGCAGAATAGAGTCACATCTGGCCTTCAGACATAGGAAGCGTTAGGTTTGGCAGTCCGGTTAGCGATGGTAGCTCGCTAATTATTTCTGGCTTTCAATTACTATAGCCGCTGTAGCTGGTTTATGAGTTCGATTCGTGGGCCTGATTTGAGCGAAGCTCAGGTCGCCAGCTCTGCAAGAGCATCCAGCGCCTCGCTCAAATGGCTGATCGGCTGGACTTTCATGCCGTCGATGGGCTTTCGCGGCATATTCGCCTTGGGAACAAGAGCCTGTCGAAACCCGTGTTTGGCGGCTTCATAAACCCGCTCCTGTCCACTCGGCACCGGTCGGATTTCGCCGGACAAGCCGACTTCGCCAAATATCACGAGATCCTGGGGCAGCGGTCTATCCCGCAACGAGGAAACCACCGCGGCAAGCAGGGCCAGATCCGCACTGGTTTCTGCTACGCGTACGCCGCCGACCACATTAACAAACACGTCCTGGTCACCGACATGCAAACCTCCATGGCGGTGTAAAACAGCCAGCAACATGGCAAGTCTGTTCTGGTCGAGCCCTACGGCGACCCGGCGGGGATAACCGCCTTGCGCCATGTCGACAAGCGCCTGGATTTCGACCAGCATGGGACGCGTGCCTTCCCAGATCACCATCACAGCGCTGCCGGGCGCCGCTTTATCGCCCCGATTCAGGAAGATGGCGCTGGGATTTTTTACTTCTTTCAGACCCTGCTCCATCATCGCAAAAACTCCCAGCTCGTTGACGGCGCCAAACCGGTTCTTGATGCCGCGAAGAGTCCGGTAACGACTGTCGCTGGAGCCTTCCAGGAGAATCGAGCAGTCAATCATGTGCTCCAGAACCTTCGGCCCAGCCAGGCTGCCATCCTTGGTGACATGGCCAATCAGAAACAGGATGGTACCCGTCTGCTTGGCAAAGCGGGTCAGGTAAGCGGCGCTCTCACGCACCTGGGAAACGCTGCCGGGGGCTGACTCAATCTCAGCCATATGCATGACCTGAATACTATCAACGACCAGGATGCGGGGTTTCTCGCGCTCGGCGATCTGCACGATTGCTTCTGCGCTGGTTTCTGAAAGCATTTTTACCGCAGACGTAGGCAAACCCAGCCGCCGTGCTCGGAGGGCAACCTGTTGCAGGGATTCCTCGCCGGTAACGTAGAGAGTCGGTACCTGATCGGCGAGCTGGCAAACCGTCTGCAAGAGCAGTGTGCTTTTGCCCGCGCCGGGATGCCCACCGAGAAGCACCGCTGAGCCTTCCACCAGACCGCCGCCCAACACCCGATCAAGCTCCTGCATGCCGGTGCCCAGGCGCGGCTGCTCGCTGATGGAGACCGAATCCAGGGTCTGGATTTCACTCAATGCGCCAGCAAACCCGGAGAATCGCGCCCCTCGGTCGATCTTGCTTTTGCTGCTGACACCCCTAACTTCTGTCAGTGTGTTCCATGCATGACAGGCAGAGCACTGGCCCTGCCATTTACTGTAATCCGCCCCGCATTCGTTGCAGACGTAGGCCGTCTTGGCTTTAGCCACGATGATCAGGCGAGCTTTTTGTATTTCATGCGCTGAGGCACCATGGCGGAGTCGCCCTTACGTTTCTTGTGGTCTTCGTCGTATTCGCTGAAGTTACCCTCAAAAAACACCACTTCACTGTCGCCTTCGAAAGCCAGGATGTGAGTCGCAATGCGATCAAGGAACCAGCGGTCGTGTGAGATAACCAGTGCCGAACCCGGGAAATTCAAAATGGCCTCTTCCAACGCTCGCAGTGTTTCGACGTCCAGATCGTTGGTCGGTTCGTCCAGCAGCAGCACGTTGCCGCCTTCTTTGAGCAGTTTGGCCAGATGCAGTCGATTACGTTCACCCCCTGAAAGGTCACCAACCCGCTTCTGCTGGTCGGTTCCCTTGAAGTTGAAGCGTCCGACATAGGCGCGCGAAGGCGTCTCGTAGCCGCCGACCTGGATGATGTCCTGGCCACCGCTGAGCTCTTCCCAAACCGTTTTGTCACCTTCCAGATCGCGCATCTGATCCACGTAGGCCAACTCCACGGTTTCACCCACCGTGATGGTGCCGGTATCCGGCGTATCGTGGCCGGCCAGCATTCTGAAGAGGGTGGATTTACCGGCGCCGTTACCACCGATGATGCCGACAATGGCACCCGCCGGTACGGTGAAATTCATGTTCTCGTAGAGCAGTCGGCCATCGAAGGATTTACTCACATCGGAGACTTCGATCACCTTGTCGCCCAGACGGGGGCCGGGTGGGATGTACAGCTCGTTGGTCTCGTTGCGTTTCTGGAAATCCTGGGAGTTCATTTCCTCGAACCGGGCCAGACGGGCCTTGCTCTTGGACTGACGGCCCTTGGCATTAGAGCGAACCCACTCCAGTTCCTGCTTGATGGATTTCTGGCGGGCAACTTCCTGCTTGGCTTCAATCTCCAGGCGCTTATCCTTGGCTTCAAGCCACTGGCTGTAATTACCCTCGTAGGGAATGCCGTGGCCGCGATCCAGTTCCAGAATCCAGCCTGCCACGTTGTCGAGGAAGTAGCGGTCGTGAGTGATGGCAACCACGGTGCCCGGATAGTCATGGAGAAATCGCTCAAGCCAGGCGACGGATTCGGCATCCAGGTGGTTGGTTGGCTCATCCAGCAACAGCATGTCTGGGGAGGCCAGAAGCAGACGGCACAGCGCGACCCGTCGGCGCTCACCACCTGAAAGATGCTTCACAGGAGCATCCCATTCCGGCAGACGAAGGGCGTCTGCGGCGACTTCAAGTTTGCGCTCAATGTCGTGGCCTTCGGCCGCCTGAATCAACGCTTCGAGCTTGCCTTGGCGCTTGGCCAGCTCGTCGAAATCGGCATCCGGCTCGGCGTAGGCGGCGTAGACCTCATCCAGCTCCCGAAGCGCATCTTTGACTGCGGAGACGGCCTCCTCAACCACTTCACGGACAGTCTTGGCGTCGTCCAGCTGCGGTTCCTGGGGCAGATAGCCGACATTAATGCCAGGCTGAGGGCGCGCTTCGCCAATATAGTCCTGATCAACGCCAGCCATAATCCTCAGCAGTGTCGACTTACCCGCGCCGTTAAGGCCCAGTACGCCGATCTTGGCGCCTGGGAAAAAGCTCAGTGAAATGTCCTTGAGAATCTCGCGCTTGGGCGGAACCACTTTGCCCACGCGGTTCATGGTGTAAACGTACTGTGCCATAGCGCAAATCCTAGTTGCCGAATCTGAAAATGAGTTTCCGAAGATGAAAGCCAGGTGTGCCTGGAAATCTCCTGACCGCTTCGAAAGCCAGGGAAGCCTGTAAGCCGTTTGGGCACGCCTTAGGGAAAGCCCCGTAAGGTAGCTGAAACCCGAGCCCCTTGGCAACGCGTCAGCCGGTGTCGGAAGGGTGTTTTATCGCCGCTTCTGCGATAGAATGGCGCCCCCTTTTTTAAATGTGATTGTCAGGCCTCGACGGGTTGGCAAGGCGGTTGGTTTCGGGATGCGGCGGTAAGCCGGATTCCCCACTAGATCCCCTTTGCGGTCCTTCGAGGTCGTTCAGCGAGAGGCACCCAAGCCATGTTCAAGCGCGATATGAAAATTGCCGGGTTCGACGACGAGATCTGGAGCGTGATTGAAGCCGAAACCGCACGTCAGGAAGATCATATCGAACTGATCGCGTCGGAAAATTACACCAGTCCGCGCGTCATCGAAGCACAGGGCAGTGTGCTTACCAATAAGTATGCCGAAGGTTACCCGGGCAAGCGTTATTACGGTGGTTGTGAGCACGTTGATGTCGCCGAGTCTCTGGCGATTGAGCGCGCTAAAACCCTGTTCGGCGCAGCCTACGCCAACGTCCAGCCTCACTCGGGCTCCCAGGCCAATGCGGCAGTTTACATGGCGCTGGTCAATCCGGGCGATACCGTTCTGGGTATGAGTCTGGCCGATGGTGGTCACCTGACCCACGGCGCTTCGGTCAATTTCTCGGGCAAGATCTACAATGCCGTCCAGTACGGTCTCAACAAGGAGACCGGCCTGATCGATTATGACGAAGTCGAGCGACTGGCCGACCAGTATCAGCCTAAGATGATTGTGGCTGGCTTTTCTGCTTACTCTCAGCCGCTGGATTTCGCCCGTTTCCGCGCCATTGCGGACAAAGTAGGCGCCTATCTGCTGGTCGACATGGCCCACGTGGCTGGTCTGGTCGCCGCTGGGGTGTATCCAGACCCTGTTCCTCACGCCCACGTTGTGACCACCACGACGCACAAGACCCTGCGCGGTCCTCGCGGCGGTCTGATCCTCGCCTGTGACGATGAGCAGATCCAGAAAAAGCTGAATTCAGCTGTATTCCCTGGTGGGCAGGGTGGCCCGCTAATGCACGTGATCGCGGCCAAGGCGATCTGCTTTAAAGAAGCAATGAGCGATGAGTTCAAAACCTACCAGCAGCAGGTGGTGAAGAACGCTCAGGCGATGGCCGATGTATTTATCAATCGCGGCTTCGATGTCATTTCTGGTGGCACTGAAAATCACCTGTTCCTGTTGAGTCTGATCAAGCAGGACATCACCGGTAAAGATGCCGACGCTGCATTGGGTCGTGCCCACATCACGGTGAACAAGAACGCCGTTCCAAACGATCCACGCTCGCCATTTGTAACTTCTGGCCTGCGTATTGGCACGCCAGCAGCGACAACCCGTGGTTTCGGTGAAAGCGAGTGTCGGGAACTGGCCGGTTGGATGTGTGACATCCTCGACGACATCGAGAACGAGGAAGTGATCGAGCGCGTTCGCGGTCAGGTCACCGACCTCTGCGGCCGTTTCCCGGTTTACGCCTGAGGCCGGCGGCCGGAGCTGAGTTATGCACTGTCCCTTCTGCGGCGAGGCCGATACAAAAGTGATTGATTCGCGCCTGGTCGCTGAAGGTGACCAGGTTCGGCGCCGGCGCGAATGTCTGTCCTGCCGCGAGCGCTTCACGACGTTCGAAAGTGCCGAGCTGGTCATGCCTCGGGTCGTCAAAGAAGACGGCACCCGCCAGCCGTTTGATGAAGAAAAGCTGCGAACCGGGATTATGAAAGCCCTGGAGAAACGCCCGGTGAGCATCGAGGCGATTGACGGCGCGCTCAACCGGATTCGTTTTCGGCTGCGTGCTTCTGGCGAACGGGAGGTGAAATCCCGGCTGTTGGGCGAAGAGGTGATGACGGAACTCAAGCAGCTCGACAAGGTGGCCTACGTACGTTTCGCTTCTGTTTACAGAAGCTTCCAGGACCTGAATGAGTTCCGCGAGGAAATCGAACGGCTGACAGCCTCAGGCACCGACGATCCCGCCGACGTGGTCAAGGCCCTGACTGACAAGGATCGCGAAGCACCTCGAGGCAAGACTGCGTCCGATGAATGAAGCGCTGAATCGCAAGATGATGGCGCGGGCGATCGTGTTGGCTCGCAGGGGGCGTTTCTCCACCCATCCCAATCCCAGGGTGGGTTGCGTTATTGCTCGCGGCAACGAGATTGTCGGCGAAGGCTGGCATGAGCGGGCCGGCGAGGCGCACGCGGAAGTTTGGGCGCTAAGTCAGGCCGGTTCCTCAGCCAGGGGTGCGACTGCCTACGTGACGCTGGAGCCTTGCAGTCATTTTGGACGGACGCCGCCATGTGCCAGAGCACTGATCGACGCCGGTGTTGCCGTGGTTTATGCGGCAACGCTTGATCCGAATCCGGCGGTCTCCGGACGGGGGCTGGCGATACTCCGTGAGGCCGGTATTCAGGTATTTGATGGACTTCTGGCCGATGCGGCCCGAGCGCTCAACCCCGGCTTTCTAACGCGGATGGAGCATGGGCGTCCCTGGGTTCGCGTGAAGATGGCCGTAAGCCTGGATGGCCGAACCGCCATGGCATCCGGCGAGAGTCAGTGGATTACCGGGGGCGCCGCTCGCCGGGACGTTCAGCGGCTGCGGGCGACCAGCGACGCCATTTTGACCGGAGTAGGGACGGTGCTTGCCGATGATCCCTCGCTGACTGTGAGATCTGAGGAACTGGGGGATATCGGTCGGGCTACCGCCCCGAACCGGCAGCCACTAAGGGTGATCGCGGATCGGGATGTGCGAACACCGAGTCACGCTAAAGTCCTCCGGGACGGACCGGTGCATGTTTTCTGTGCTCTCAGTAATGCCGATTCGCCGGCGGCGCGTAAACTACGGGAACAGGGCGTTGAGGTAACCGGGATCAGTTGGAATGATCGAGGCGTCAATTTGCCCGAGATTCTGGACGCTTTGGGTAGTCTGGGAATCAATGAGCTATTGGTCGAAGCCGGACCGACACTCGCTGGCGCCTTTGTAGAAGCGAACCTGGTCGATGAGCTGTGGCTCTATCAGGCGCCAGTGTTTCTCGGAAGTTTCGGGCGGCCAACGGTGCATCTGGCGCTGGAATCGATGTCGCAGCGGATCTTTTGGGATATCCGCGACCGGCGGCAACTGGGCGAAGATCAGCGTTTCATTCTGCGGCGCTCGGTGAACCCGGACGAATAGTCGGGAAAGCAGCGTAAAGCCCCTGACTGACAAAAGAAACCAATCCAGAGTCCCGCACTGACTAAAGCGGGTAACAGGACAAACTGTTCATGGCTTTGAATACGATCGAAGAGATTATCGAAGATATCCGTCAGGGCAAGATGGTCATTCTGATGGACGACGAAGACCGGGAGAACGAGGGTGATCTCGTGATGGCTGCAGAGCATTGTGATGCAGCAGCGATCAACTTTATGGCCCGTTTCGGTCGTGGGCTGATCTGCATGCCCATGACCCGAACCCGGTGCGAGCAGCTGGGCCTGCCTCTCATGGTTCAGAGCAACAATTCCGGATTCGGCACCAAGTTCACTTTGTCGATCGAAGCGGCCGAAGGCGTCACCACGGGGATTTCTGCCGCTGACCGGGCTCGCACCGTTCAGGTCGCCGCCTCGCGTAGCGCAACCGCGAAAGACTTGGTGCAGCCGGGCCATATTTTTCCGCTGATGGCCGATCCAGGCGGTGTTCTCAGTCGGGCCGGGCATACTGAAGCGTCCTGTGATCTGGCGGCACTGGCGGGTTGTGAGCCTGCCGGGGTGATCTGCGAGATCATGAACGATGATGGTTCAATGGCGCGGCGCGAAGATCTCGAACGGTTCGCCGTTGAGCACGACCTCAAAATCGGCACTATCGCCGATCTGATCCACTACCGGACTCTGCATGAGCACACCATCGAGTGTGTTGAGCAGTACGATCTGGAAACGGAATACGGTGTGTTCAACATGCGCACCTACAACGACACGATTCAGGGCGGCACCCATCTGGCGCTCACCATCGGTGAGATTCGGCCAGAAGAGCCTGTATTGGTAAGGGTTCACGTCACGGATACGCTCCGCGATCTGCTGGCGGCCCGTCGGGCAGGCTCGCATAGCTGGCCGCTGCACAAGGCCATGAAAAAGATCTCAGATCAGGGCGCAGGTGTACTGGTCCTCCTCAACAGCGCAGAAGATAGCTGGAATCTGGAAGACCGGATCAGAGACTTTTTCGAAGAGGGCGCGGCAAGCTCTGCCAAAGGCAGCTCTGGCGTGTATTTCACCGTCGGCACAGGGTCTCAGATTCTGCGCGACCTGGGCGTCGGCAAGATGCGCCTTCTCAGCGCTCCTATCAAGTTTTCCGCCATTTCGGGATTCGACCTGAAAGTGGTCGAATACCTCCCTTACGAATAATGTTCAGGAGTTCAGAATGTCCGAAGTAACCGTGATTGAAGGCGATTTCACCAACTGCAGCGGCACCTACGCGTTGGTGGTTGGTCGGTTTAACGCCTTCGTAGTTGAGAGTCTGGTGTCCGGGGCCGTAGACACGCTCCGCCGCCACGGTATTCCGGACAGCGCCATCACCATCGTCCGCGTTCCCGGCGCCTATGAGATGCCGCTGGCGGTTCAGCGAGTGGCCAAAACGGGACAGTACGATGCCATTATCGCCCTCGGTGCGGTTATTCGCGGCGGTACGCCCCACTTTGAATATGTTGCTGGTGAAGCATCAGGCGGCCTGGGTTCTGTCAGTCTTAACTGTGACGTGCCGGTGACTTTCGGTGTTCTGACGGTGGATTCCATCGAGCAGGCCATTGAGCGTTCCGGCACAAAAGCAGGTAACAAAGGGGCTGAAGCGGCTATTACGGCGATCGAAATGGTCAGTCTCTTCAAGAAACTGGAGGCCTGATGAGCGAAGCCGACCAGCAGACTGAAGGTCAGCCGAGGAGCGGTCAGCCCAAAGCCGGTGATCGTCGCAGAGCCAGACGGCTGGCCTTGCAGGCGTTGTATCATCGCCACTACAGCAAGAGCCCGATTAACGACATCGAGGCTCAGTTCATCGTTGATAACGATATGACGAAAGTCGATATCGTCTACTTCCAGGACCTGCTTCGTGGTGTACACCGCGAGCAGTCTGAGCTGGACAAGGTGATCGAGCCGTATCTTGACCGCGCGCTCAAGGAAGTGGACCCCATAGAGTTGGCGATTGTCCGTATCGGCGCTTTCGAGCTGAAAAATCGCATCGATGTGCCCTACAAGGTGGTTATCACCGAAGGCATTGAAATGGCCAAGCGCTTTGGCGGTACCGATGGTCACAAATTCGTCAACAGCTTGCTCGACAAGCTGAGTCAGCGTTTACGTCTGGCGGAAACGCGTAGCCGCTGAGGTATGGGCGAATTCGATCTGATTCGCCGTTTTTTCGAACCGGTCGCCGAGGCGACCGCTCACCCGGATCTGCTGTTGGGTCCGGGAGATGACTGCGCCCTTCAGACAATCCCGTCGGGTTATCAGCTGGCCTTTTCGGTGGATACTCTGGTGGAGAGTGTCCATTTTCCCCGTCACTACAATCCAAAATACCTCGGTTGGCGATCTCTGGCCGTGGCGGTCAGTGATCTGGCTGCGATGGGCGCGAAGCCGGTCTGCTTCACGCTGGCTCTGACGCTGCCTGAGGCATCTTCCGAATGGCTTGAGCAATACGCGGCAGGCCTTGCTGATGCCGCCATCGAGTTTGGGATAGCGCTCGCGGGCGGGGACATTACCCGTGGTCCTCTGACACTGACGCTTCAGGTTCAGGGGCTGGTGGCTGCCGGTCAGGCCATCAGGCGCGACGGAGGTCAGGTGGGCGATCTGATTTGTGTCTCCGGTCATCTGGGCGAGGCTGGAGCGGCTCTGAACTACCTGGACTGTGCGGCGCCGTCGCCCCATGTGAGAGAACTGTTGGTCCGGTATCATCGGCCCCAGCCCCGTCTGGCCCTAGGGCAATGGCTTACCGGTCGGGCGACCGCCGCCATCGATATCTCCGACGGCCTCCTATCTGATCTCGGGCATCTGCTGGAATCTGGCCTGGGGGCTACCGTAATGGCGGAGGCGGTGCCCATCAGTGATGCGCTTCAGCGAGAAGCCGGCGAGCAGGCGCTGAATCTGGCACTGACATCTGGCGACGATTATGAGCTTTGTTTCCTGCTACCCAAGGCCATGGAGCAGGAACTCCAACACTGGCAGGGCTGCCGTCTTTCTGTAATTGGCCGGATCGAGGCGGAGCAGGGCATCCGAATCAGGCAGGCTGGAGTATTTATTTCAGTCGGAACCGGCGGTTACGATCACTTTGGAGGAAGTTTTGGACGATCTTGACCAGAAGATAGGCGAAAATGCGAGCGTCAATCTCACCCCGCCCCATTTCGTCCGCAATCCGGTGCATTTTCTGGCATTTGGGTTTGGGTCTGGCACCGCAAGTCGCGCGCCTGGTACCTGGGGCAGTCTGGCGGCAATTCCTTTCTTCTATCTTTTCTCCTGGTTGCCCGCGACAGGCTACTGGGCCGTGGTTGTCCTCATGTTTTTACTAGGGATCTGGATCTGCGGAAAGACGGCGGCTGACCTGAAGGTTCACGATCACGGGGGCATTGTTTGGGATGAATTTGTAGGGATGTGGGTCGCCATGGCCTTTATTCCGACGACTTGGCTGGGTGTCATCATGGCCTTCAGCCTCTTCCGGTTCTACGATATTCTCAAGCCCTGGCCGATAGGTTGGCTCGACGACAGAACGCCTGGCGGGCTGGGCATCATGATTGATGACGTTGTCGCAGGGTTTATGGCGTTGGGTACGCTGCTGGTGCTGGATTACTGGGTGTTCGGCGGGATTCTGTAACTGCTAGCCCAGAGCCTGGGCCGATGGTGTCACTTGCTAGCCAGAACAGATTACTGCAAGCGGGCTTCAGCCGGGAGTAGCTGAACCACGTGCAGGAAGCGCCGGAGCCCCACCTCCGCACGCTCGCGAGTAGCAAATGGACCGCTATCAAAGCCCTCACGCGTCGTGAAGTACCATTTTCCACCGACCGAAAAAAACCGGCTGCTGCGGAATGGAATATTACCTTGTTCGCCTGTCCGGCGTTGAGTTTCCATGGCAATTCCTGTCACGTTTTGATGTCTGGTCGCGGCTGGGGTAACCAACCGTCATTTTCAATGGTTTCTCTGTAAAACTAAATCAAAATCCGGCAAATTCAACTTTGTTTTGCAAATTTCGCGAGCGAAATTTTTCGAATCTGCTACGCCATTGTTTTATGGACGTTTTAACGTTCAGTAATTTGTTGCTGAAACCTCCCTGTTCGCCGTGCGACAGTTGTTGTGCGGTAACCTATGGGTCGGCACAATACCTGCGCCTCTCATCGCGCCCTGGAGTCTTTTCTCGTCTCCGGTCGTTCGTCCGATTCCGTGGAGTCTGATTTATGAATCGAAAGTTTATTTCGGAATTTTTGTCGGTGCATCTTCCAGTACATCACCGGTTGAAGCTGCTGGTTTTGAGTTTGATTGTTCTTGTATTAGGTGGGTGTAGCTCTCTGACTTCACCGGTGAAGACCTGGACTGGCCCTGACCGCGCAGCATCCGAGACCGCCATTTTGCATGCCCCTTCAGCGGTAAAAATCAAGTCGGTTAACGGCAAGCAGGTTTCTGACTTCCTGCTGGAGAACCTGGATCTGGACTACCAGCTACTGCCGGGCGAAAACCGGATCATCCTGACCCACGAAACTCTCTGGTCCATTCGGCACTCTCGTGAGGATGATGAACCCAGAGCTGAGTTGGTCGTTTCCGAACCCGTGATGGTGACCATTCCAGCAAAACCTGGTGCCAAATATCGCTTCGATCTTCCGCAGCCGGAGAGTCGCTCCGAGGCTGAGGCAATCGCAGAGGATCTTGCTGGCAAAGGTGGTGTGGTCGATCAGAAGGGCGAAACAGTGGCTGTTTTTGAAACCGCCGTTTCTGAGAAAGCGGTCCCTGCCCAGGAGTCAGCGGCTGAGCAGGTCGCAACTTCGAGCGGCGGCTCGTCTCAGGTAGAAGGCAAAATGGGACGCCTGGAAGCCACGAAGACGATTTGGGGGCAGGCCTCCCAGTCCGAGAAAGAAGCTTTTCTTCGCTGGGCCTTCGAGTAAGCTGCCGCACGGCAGCTTACTCCCTGCACGCTGATTCGCTGAGACGCGGCGAGTTCCCTCGCCGCGTCTCAGCTTTTACGGAATTTGCTGACCGCTCCTTTGACAACATCTTCTAGCATACCCAGGGCCTGCTCGGTCCACTCCTCTCCCGGATCTGCCCGGTAGGCGGCTTGTTCCAGGTCGTCTGGTGATAACCGCTCTGCAGCCTTCTCAATGGCCTCAAGACTTTCCTCCAGCAATTGAGGTAGCTCTTTTGCATAGGGCATGACGCTGGGGCACACCGTGAAATTGAAGGTGATTTCGCCCTGATAGCTCACCGCGACGATGACCATTCCCATACTGTCGAATAGAGGCGCAGTGTTGTACTGACGGGTCATTCGAGCGCCCTGCAGAAACATGGGAACTTGCGGGCCAGGCACATTGGTGATGGGAATATTGAAGACGGGCTGATAACGCTGTGAGAGCTGCAGCTCAGTGTAGAGTCGTGCAGACAGGGCGAGCATCGTGGACGGAACCAGCTCCGTCAGCCGGTCCGCAGCGATGGCTTCCTGATAGGGCTCCGAAGCTACGGCGTTCCAGTGAATGTTCCAGATCCGGCGGGCCGGGTTCGGTTCATCCGTGGCGAGGCCTAGTAACATGGCGGACATCTGATTACCCGTCGCCCGGCGCAGAGAGCGCGAGCGCACGGATACTGGAGTCATTGCGACTAGCGGCTGCTTGGGAACGGCGTTCTGTTTTTTCAGATACCGGATCAGCAGTTCTGCGCAAACACCCAGTACAACGTCATTGAGAGTGACATCGCCCAGAGTGGCCTTGATGGCCTTCAGTCGCGACAGCTCAAAGGTCCGGGCGAGGATCTGGCGCTCCGAACTGATGGGCTGGTTGAAGGGACTCTTGGGTGCTGAGAACAGGGGTACCGGCAGTGGCAGCGACTGAATGCGCCGTTGAATCAGGCCGCGGGCGGTGGCGCCGGCGGCGTTGGCAGCCAGCGTAGCGACGCGGAAAGGCCGTCTTGCCAGGTTGGCGCCCGCCTGAATCATCACCCGCTCATCGCTGGGTGGCTGCTGGGGGTTCCAGGGAATCGGCGCAGGAATTGGCCGCGCGGTTGGGCTGTATTCAAGTAGCTTGGCCATGATTTCTTCGCCGCTGAAAGCATCGATGGCGGCATGGTGGAGACGAACAATCAGGGCAAAGCCGCGAGGTCCGATCTCCGGATCGCTCTCGTTGAGGCCGTCCACGAAGGTGATATGCCACAGCGGGCGGTCCCGCTTGAGCGGCTGCTCAAGAACTCTTGAGGCAAGCGACATCAGGCTGTCGCGGTTGCCGTTACCGCCAAGGCTGACATACGCCAGGTGGCGCTCAATCGAGAACTCGGTGTCGTCGACCCAGTAAGGGCGCCCCAAGCGAAGAGGAATGCTCTTCAAGCGCTGTCGGAACAACGGTACGACGTGCAGACGGCTGCGCAGATAGGCAACAAACGCGCTGTAGGCAAAAGGCTTGTCCCGTTCCTGACCATCAAAAAGATAGATGGCCCCGATGTGCATAGGTGCGGTGTCGGTTTCCAGGTAGAGAAAGGCCGCGTCCAGTTCGGACAACTGCTGCATGAATCACTCCGGCTGGTTGTTCTGTTCCGGGAGTATAACGGATTGGAGCACTCATGCAGGCCAGCGTTGGCGCATCTATCCGGGACAGGTTTCTTGCCATAAGGGTCAGCACTGGATTCCGGTCTTTTGTGACTTTTTGTTCAGCCGACCGATCGGCGCTCCACTAGAACCCTAGCCGAGCCAATGCTGGAATGCTTCGGGTTTGCAGAGGCGCTCCCAGAACCATCTCAATGCCTTGCCTCTGGCGTCATCGTGACATGCGATGACCAGCGGCAGGGGCTGTCGTACCTGATTCATTGCTTTGGCGACCAGTTTACCGTTGCCAAGCTGCTCGCGGATGCGACATTCGGGCAACCAGCCGACCGCCAGTCCCTGTTCCTGCAGGCGTATTTTCTGGTCGATATTGGACACAGTGAACGTCTGTTGGCGCTGCAGTATACCTGCATTGCCAGGCGTCAAGCGGCGTGCGCTATCGGCCGCAACAGCTGCTGGAAACTCAATGATGTCTTCGCTCGTCAGCGGTCGCGAGATAGCGGCGAGCGGATGATCCTGAGCAACAGCATAAACAAAATGGATCTCGCCCATTGGGTGAGTCCTGAACGCGCCGCTAGGGTGGCTCAGGTCGTCTGCTCCGACAATGAGATCGGCCCTGCGAAAGTGAAGGGCATCCCACGTGCCCGCGAATACTTCCTCCAGGATCTGAACGTCGACCGGCATGCCCAGTTTTGCGAAATCCGCAACGGCGGGCAGTAGTGCATCTATCGGCAGCAGACTATTGAAGGCAATGCGGATGCGTGTCTCCCACCCCTGCGCTACCTGTCGCGTGGTGTGGGCAAGGGTCTCTGTGGCCTGAAGGAGAACTCGGCCCTGCTCAAGAAGATATTTGCCGGCTGGAGTGAGAATCGCTCTGTGGCCGCTGCGATCAAAAATCGCGACTCCCAGATCATCCTCCAGTTTTTGCACGGTATAGCTGATCGCTGATGGGACGCGATAGAGCTCACTTGCCGCAGCGGCAAAGCTGCCGCGCCGGTCGATGGCGTCGATTACTCTTAGTGCGTCAATCGTAATGGAATTGGGCATGGTCGAATTTTCTGATTAAGTCGGACTAAAACGCTCGTTTGAGTTGCCGTGCCGCGCCCCCGTATCCTCCAGGGATATCAGGAAAAGACCCAGAGCCACGGGTGTTCAGATCAGTGGCGCGTCGATAACGACTTTAGGAGGTTGTATGGGATTGCTGGTGAACGGTCAATGGAAAGATCAGTGGTATGACACCGAGAGCCATGGGGGCAAGTTCGTTCGTGAGAGCGCTGCTTTCCGGGGCTGGGTCACGGCTGATGGTGGGTCGGGGCCTGATGGTCAGCCGGGCTTCGAGGCCGTCAGCGGTCGCTACCATCTGTATGTTTCGCTCGCATGCCCTTGGGCTCACCGGACACTGATTTTCCGTAAACTCAAAGGCCTGGAGCGTCATATCAGCGTATCGGTGGTCCATCCTCACATGCTGGAAAACGGCTGGGAATTCCGGCAGGGCCATTCCTCCCATGTCGACCATCTCTACGGTCTTCGCTTTCTCCATCAGATATACACCCGAGCGAAGTCGGATTACACCGGCCGGGTCACCGTGCCCGTCCTGTGGGACAAGCAGACCGAAACCATCGTCAGTAATGAATCGGCCGATATTATCCGAATGCTGAATAGCGCATTTAACGATCTCGCGGGCGTCCGTCAGGACCTGGACTTTTATCCGCAGTCTCTGAGATCGGAGATCGAAGAGGTTAACGAGCGGGTCTACCACACGGTGAACAACGGCGTTTACAAGGCCGGGTTTGCAACCGCTCAGGACAAGTACGAGCAGGCCTACAAGGCGCTGTTTGAATCTCTTGATTGGCTGGATCAGCGACTCTCGGATCAGCGCTATCTGGTGGGCAATCGTCTGACGGAGGCCGACTGGCGACTGTTCACAACGCTGGTAAGGTTTGATCCTGTGTACTTCAGCCATTTCAAATGCAATCGTCAGCGTCTGGAGGCTTATCCCAATCTTTCCGGGTACCTGCGGGATCTGTATCAGACGCCGGGTGTGGCTGAAACCGTGTCGGTTGAGCAGATCAAGGCGCATTACTACGTGAGTCAGCGGACGGTGAACCCTTCGGGAATCGTACCGGTGGGGCCGAAACTGAATCTGAATGCACTGCATGGTCGACGGTTTCTGGGGCCAGATCTGCCAGCCGCCTAGACAGGCAATCAGGAGGCTCTTGAGAGCGCCAGTTCGGTGAGCTTGCGCAGCGTGTGAAGCTGAGCGGAATCGGGCAGGCTCTCAAGCGCTTCCGTGGCCAGGTCCGCTTGTTCACGGGCTTTGCTCATGGTGTATTCCAGCGCCCCCGACCGGTCAACGACCGCGATGATTTCTTCAAGCTGATCCAATCCGCCTTTGCGGATCGCCTGTCGGACCAGATCGCGGTCGGCGGCTTCTCCGTTCTGGATGACATACAGCAGTGGCAGGGTGGCTTTGCCTTCAGCAAGATCATCACCCACGTTTTTACCCATGGTTTCTGCATCGCCCCGGTAATCCAGGACGTCATCCACCAACTGAAAAGCCAGGCCAAGATGTTTGCCGTAGCGGCGCAATGCGTCGGTTTGGGCTTCGTCGGAATCCGTCAGCAGCGCTCCGGTATGGGACGCGGCTTCAAACAGCATGGCCGTTTTATTGTGGATGACTTCCATATAATCCGCTTCGCTGAGATCCGGGTTGCGGACATTCATCAGTTGCTGAACTTCACCTTCGGCAATCACCGCAGTTGCGTGGGACAGCACTCGCATTATGTCCAGGCTGCCCAGCTCCACCATCATTTCGAAGGCACGTGCGTACAGGAAGTCGCCGACCAGTACGCTCGGGGCGTTGCCCCAGCGGGCATTGGCGGTGCTGCGACCTCTTCGCAGGTCTGAAGTATCGACCACGTCGTCGTGAAGCAGTGTCGCGGTGTGCAGAAATTCAATGACTGCAGCCAGTTTCAGATGGTCTTCGCGCTCGTAGCCCAGGGCTCTGGCAGAAAGCAGAACGAGCAGGGGGCGCAGGCGCTTGCCGCCGCTTTCGATAATGTACTGGGCAATTTTTTCCACCATGGGCACATGGGAGGAAAGCCGGTCGATAATCAGGTCATTGACGCGGCTGAAATCATCCGCGACGGAGTCATAGATTGGCTGCGCTGTCATGGAATCGCCGGTGCTGAGGGTTCGGGGTACAAAAATGGCAGGAAGATGCGAGCATGCTAGGTTTTGCCGGAATCGGTGTCAACTTGCCAGAGGCCGCAACGCCAGCGGTTCCAGACATTATTGGGCGGGCAATTGCGGGTGCTGTCTTTTGGGTTGTATTGGGTTGCGATTTGACATAGAATCCTGCGCCCCAACTCATCCCAACCTGCGCTCCCTGCTATAGGGTCGCCAGAGCGCTTCCCTTAGAACCAGGTGGAAAAGAGCAGGGATGGGTCAACAGCGGAGTAACATCAATGTATGCAGTGATTGTCAGCGGTGGCAAGCAGCACCGTGTTGTTGAGGGCGAAACCCTCAAGCTGGAAAAGCTGGAAGTTGAAACCGGCAGTTCCGTCGAGTTTGATCGTGTACTGCTGGTCGCCGACGGTGATAAGGTTTCTGTAGGTGCGCCGGTGGTAGACGGTGCAAAAGTGACTGCGGAAGTCGTGGGTCACGGTCGTCACGAGAAGGTGACTATCGTCAAGTTCCGTCGTCGTAAGCATCACATGAAGCGTCAGGGCCACCGTCAGTGGTTCACTGAGGTCAAGATCACCGGCATTCAGGGTTAATCCTGAATCAGCCGATATTGAAGGAGACTGATAATGGCTCATAAGAAGGCAGCAGGTAGTACCCGTAACGGTCGCGATTCCGAGTCGAAACGACTTGGCGTCAAGCGCTTTGGCGGTCAGACCGTCAGCGCCGGCAGCATCATTGTTCGTCAGCGCGGAACCCGCTTCCACGCTGGTTCCAACGTTGGTGTTGGTCGTGACCACACTCTGTTCGCGACAGCTGATGGCCAGGTCAAGTTTGAGACCAAAGGCCCTCAGAACCGCAAGTTTGTGAGCATCGTTCCAGCGGCCTGATAGGCCTCCGAAACGTTTCTTGCAAACCCGAGGCCCCGCAGCTTCTCCAGAAGCGAGCGGGGCTTTTTGGTTCCAGACAGGACACTCCCATGAAATTTGTGGATGAAGCGAGCATCATCGTCGAGGCCGGCAAGGGCGGGCATGGCTGTCTCAGTTTTCGTCGTGAGAAATATGTGCCCAAAGGTGGCCCAGACGGCGGTGATGGTGGCGATGGGGGTTCCGTCTTCCTTAAGGCGGATAGCGCCCTCAATACGCTGATCGACTATCGCTTCCAGCGCAGGTACAAGGCGACGTCTGGAGAACCGGGAGCGGGGCGCAACTGTTCAGGCAGTAAAGGCGAAGATCTTTATCTGCCAGTCCCGGTCGGGACGACAGTTGTCGATATGGATACCCATGAAGTATTGGGCGATCTCACTCGCGATGGCGAAGTGCTTAAAGTCGCTCAGGGTGGTTTTCATGGGTTGGGCAATACTCGCTTCAAGTCCTCCGTGAATCGGGCGCCTCGTCAGACTTCTAAAGGCTCGGCCGGTGAGCTTCGCAATTTGCGTCTCGAGCTTAAGGTGCTGGCAGATGTCGGTCTGCTGGGGTTGCCCAATGCCGGTAAGTCAACGCTGATCCGCGCCATATCCGCCGCTCGGCCCAAGGTGGCGGACTACCCCTTTACCACGCTGGTTCCGAATCTGGGCGTTGTTCGGGTGCAGGCTCATCAAAGCTTCGTGGTCGCTGACATTCCGGGGCTGATTGAGGGCGCCGCCGAGGGTGCCGGTTTAGGTATTCGTTTTCTCAAACACCTGGTGCGTACCCGTTTGCTGCTGCATGTTGTTGACGTAGCGCCGTTTGATGGCAGCAATCCCGCGGATAATGTCCGGGCAATCGCCCACGAGCTCGAGAAGTTCAGTGAAACGCTGGCTGGCCGTGATCGCTGGCTGGTGTTCAACAAGCTGGATGTCGTGGCGGAGGAAGAGCACGAAGCACTCTGTCAGTCCATTGTTGACGATCTTCAATGGACTGGGCCGGTCTTCCGAATCTCCGCATTGAGTGGTGAAGGCACCAAGCCCATGATCCAGGCCATCATGCGCTGGATCGAAGAGCGAGCTGAAGAAGAGCGGGAGAACCCCGAGCTGGCCGAGCAGGAGGCGCTGCGTCGTCGACAGATGGACGACGAAGCACGTGAGCGGATTGCCGAAGAAAAGGCCATCCGTCGAGCGGCCCGCGAGGACGATGGATTTGACGACGATGAGGACGACGACTACGACGTGGAAGTCGTCTACGCTCCGGAATAACGGTGACAACAGGCAGCTCTGGAACCGAACGCATGGCTGAACAGTCTCCTCTGATGAATGCCCGCCGCCTGGTCGTGAAGATTGGTAGTGCGTTGCTGACCAATGATGGCCAGGGCCTGGATAAGGCGGCCTTTGCCGGCTGGGTGGATCAGCTATCCGAGCTGGTGGCGAGCGGCGTCGAGCTGGTCGTCGTATCGTCGGGAGCTGTAGCTGAAGGGATGAGTCGTCTCGGCTGGCGCAAGCGGCCAGATCAGTTGCACGAGCTTCAGGCGGCCGCCGCCGTAGGGCAGATGGGGCTGGCGCAGACCTGGGAGGCGCAGTTCAGTCGCCACGATCTCCGCACCGCGCAGATTCTGCTCACTCACGATGATCTGTCTGATCGCAAGCGTTATCTGAACGCCCGAAGCACCCTGAGGGCACTGCTCGATGTTGGGGTTATTCCCATCGTCAATGAGAACGACACGGTGGTCACGGATGAAATTCGATTCGGTGATAACGATACGCTAGGTGCGCTGGTCACCAACCTCGTTGAAGCGGATGGCCTGATTATCCTCACAGATCAGGTGGGTCTGTTTGATCGTGATCCCCGGCATCACAGTGATGCCTCCCTGATTCAGCGCCGGCTCGCGAGCGACCCCTCACTGGATGCGGTCGCCGGTGGAGCTGCTGGTGCGCTGGGTCGAGGTGGAATGCAAACCAAACTGCGTGCTGCTCGACTGGCTGCCCGCTCCGGCGGCTTTACGGTCATCGTCGGTGGTCGTCTGCCGGACGTGGTTTCCCGTTTGCGCAAGGGCGAAGCGCTCGGCACTCTGCTTTTACCTGAACAGAATCGTATCGCCGCTCGCAAGCAGTGGTTGGCCAGTCACCTGAATACCAAAGGTCGTCTGGTTCTGGACGCGGGTGCCGTGAAGGTGCTGCGCCAGGGTGGTCGTAGTCTGCTGCCAGTGGGCGTGAAGAGTGTTGCGGGCAGCTTTCGCCGGGGCGAAATGGTGACCTGTACGGATGAGATTGGTCAGGAAGTCGCGCGTGGCCTGGTGAATTACGACGTCGAGGAGGCGCGTTTGATTGCAGGGTACTCCAGCGACAGGATCCAGGAGCGATTAGGCTATATCTCCGATGAGGAAATGATCCACCGGGACAACCTGGTCGTTATCTGAAGCGATTCTACGGGCGGAAAAGCCCTCGAAAACGGACGCTGGCCTCTAGCGGTTGAGCTGCGAGCCTTTGCCGAGCACAAAAAAACCGGCCTAAGCCGGTTTTTCAGGGATTGAAGGCGCCTTACGCGCTCTTCAGGTCCTTGATCTTGCTGGTCAGGCGGCTCTTGTGGCGAGCAACCTTGTTCTTGGCGAAGATGCCTTTGTTGACCATGCTGTCCAGAATGGGCTGCATCTGGGTAAATGCGGCCTGGGCTTCGTCGTAGTTGCCAGACTCGATCTTGGACTGAACTTTCTTGATAGAAGTACGCGCCATGGAACGCAGGCTAGCGTTGTGCTTGCGGTTTTTCTCGTTCTGACGTGCGCGCTTCTTAGCTTGCGGGGAATTAGCCACCGATTAACTCCTGGAATTCTGTATTTGTCTGAGTATTTAGATCAATACACTGGGTATCTGGATAAATACGGTTGCGCGCTTAATGAGGCTACCGCCAGCGCGTCGAAATAAATGACGCGGCATGATGCCGTTGGGGTCGTGTAATGTCAAGGTCAAAGTGTCCGGTTTCTGACCAATCCTGTGCTAGAATCCGCGCCCTTCTGCGCTGCACGCGCCCACTGTGACAGACGACTGGTTCCATGAATAATCCCGCCTCGCCACCCGCTAAAACCCCACCCAAACCACCGGGGCTGCTACGTTCCAGCGGGGTGGTCGGCGTAATGACCATGCTGTCGCGAGTGCTCGGGCTCGTGCGGGACATGGTCATCGCCCGTTATTTCGGAGCAGGCGCAGGCGCAGACGCTTTTTTTGTGGCGTTCAAGATTCCCAATTTTTTGCGTCGGTTGTTTGCCGAGGGTGCTTTTTCTCAGGCTTTTGTCCCCGTCCTATCGAGTTACCGAGAGAACCGCTCGCTCGATGAGGTGAATCGCCTTGTCAACGCAGTCGCTGGTTCGTTGGGGCTGGTACTGTTGGGAGTGACGCTGGTGGGCGTTCTGGGAGCCCCGATTCTTACGGGCATATTTGCACCGGGCTTTCTGGAGGACGAGCGCAAATTCGATCTGGCCAGCCAGATGCTCCAGATTACCTTTCCCTACCTTTTTCTGATTTCGCTGACCGCTTTCGCCGGCGCCATTCTCAATAGTTACGATCGGTTTGCCGTACCTGCGTTTACGCCCGTCCTGCTCAATCTGGCCATGATTGCGGCGGCAGTGCTGCTTTCTCCCATGCTCAACACGCCGATTCTTGCACTCGCCTGGGGTGTCTTTATTGCCGGCCTGCTGCAGCTGTTTTTCCAGTTACCGTTTCTGATGCGGTTGGGCCTGATGCCACGGCCCAAGGTGGATTATCACCATGAGGGAGTCTCGCGCATTCTCAAACTGATGGTGCCCGCACTGTTTGGCGTTTCAGTCAGTCAGATCAATTTGCTCCTGGATACGGTGCTTGCGTCGTTTCTTCAGACCGGCAGTGTTTCCTGGCTCTACTATTCGGACCGCCTGTCCGAACTGCCTCTCGGTGTATTTGCCATCGCGATTGGGACGGTCATTCTGCCCAATCTATCCCGAAAGCGAGCCAATGCGTCGATGGATGCATTCGCCAAGACACTGGATTGGGCGGTGCGAGCCATTCTGCTCATCGGATTGCCGGCGGCGATGGCGTTGATTCTGCTCGCGGAGCCTTTGATAGCGACACTGTTCCACTACGGTGAAGTGACTGATCGTGATGTCGCCATGTCTGCCATGAGTCTGCAGGCTTACGGTGCGGGGTTGATTGCCTTTATGCTGATCAAGGTTCTTGCGCCGGGCTTTTTCGCCCGCGAGGACACGCGCACACCGGTCCGCATTGGCATCATCGCCATGATAGCCAACATGGTCTTCAATCTGATTCTGATCTGGCCGCTGGATCATGTGGGTCTGGCGCTGGCGACGTCATTGTCGGCTTTCCTGAACGCTGGATTGCTGTGGTGGTATCTGCGCCGCGATGGCGTCTGGCATTTCCAGCCTGGCTGGGGTCGGTATCTGCTGCAGCTTGCGCTGGCCATGATTGTGCTGGCAGTCATCACGCTTTACTTACGAGGGGCGCCTGAAGACTGGCTTTCGATGTCAGGCTGGGAGCGGGTGAAGCTGATGCTGGCCCTGGTGGTATTCGGTGCCACCGGCTACTTCGCAACGCTTGCGCTGACCGGGGTGCGGGTAAGGCATTTCAAGCTTCATTAAGATATAATCGCCGCCTTTCGAAAACCCGGGGACTGTCTGATTTATGGCGCTCATCAGAGGCCTGACCAACCTGAAAAGACTTGCCAGCCGCGCTGACTCGCCGCTGGCCGACGGGTGTGTCATGACGGTTGGCAATTTCGATGGCGTTCATCGAGGCCACCAGACCATCCTCGGCCAGGTTCGCTCGAGTGCCAGGCGTCTGGGCGTGCCCAGTGTGGTCATGGTATTTGAGCCGCAGCCGCGGGAGTTTTTTCAGGGCGCCGACGCGCCCTCGAGACTGATGGGCTTCCGCCAGAAATACGAAGCTCTGATCGCCGAAGGTGTTGATTATGTGCTGTGCATCCGGTTCGACGAACGCTTCCGCCAGTACAGTGCCATGGGCTTTATTGAAGACGTTCTGATTGACGGCCTGTCGGTCCGCCACATTGTTGTTGGCGATGATTTCCGGTTTGGAAATGATCGGAGCGGTGATTTCAAACTCCTCGTGAAGGTAGGCGAAGAGCGCGACTTCACCGTTGAAAATACTCAGACCGTAACGGTCGAAGGTGAGCGCGTCAGCTCGACCCGGATCCGCAATTGCCTTTCCCAAGGTCTTTTGGGCGAAGCTGAAACCCTGCTGGGCAGGCCTTATGCCATCGCCGGACGGGTGGTTTACGGGCGTCAGCTAGGGCGACAGCTCGATTGTCCCACGGCCAATATCCGGCTCACCGGCGTGCCGCCCATGCGAGGTGTTTGCGTGGTGACGGTCGACGGCGAGTCGGTCGAGCCGGAGCAGCCGGGTGTAGCCAATATTGGTTATCGCCCCACGGTCGATGGCCGGATGCCTGCGCTTGAGGTGCATCTGCTGGACTTCAGTCAGTCGCTGTATGGCGAGCGGCTGACAGTGACCTTCAGGCACTATCTGAGAAACGAAACGAACTTCGACTCCCTGGAGAAACTCCAGAAACAGATCCAGGTCGATATTGAACAGGCCAGAGACTGGTTCCGGCACCACTAAGCTGCGTCTAGCAGCGCTGCCCGAATCCGCTCCGGCATTGCGAACCGATACTGAGTCAGGCCTCAAGTCCTGACAGAACGCATTCCCAGACCAGCTACCGGATACCATGAGCGACTACAAAGATACTCTGAATCTGCCGGCCACCGACTTCCCCATGCGTGGCAACCTGGCCAAGCGCGAACCCGACATGCTCCAGCGCTGGCAAGAGCTGGATGTATATAACCAGCTTCGTCAGCAGCGTGCGGGTCAGGAAAAGTTCATTCTTCACGATGGCCCCCCCTACGCCAACGGCGCTATCCATATCGGCCACTCGGTCAACAAGATTCTCAAGGACATGATCGTTAAGTCCCGCAGCCTAATGGGATTTGATGCGCCCTATGTGCCCGGTTGGGACTGCCATGGTCTGCCGATTGAGCACAAGGTCGAGCAGGAGATTGGCAAGGCGGGTGTCAAGGTCGATTACCGGGCGTTTCGCAAAGCTTGCCGTGAATACGCCGCGGCCCAGGTTGAAGGCCAGAAAAAAGACTTTATCCGTCTGGGCGTCATGGGCGATTGGGATAATCCCTATCTGACCATGGACCCCAAGGTGGAAGCCGGGATCGTTCGGGCGCTAGGCAAAATTATCGCTAAAGGGCATCTGGTGCGCGGCTTTAAACCCGTGTACTGGAGCGTCGTTGGCCAGTCGGCTTTGGCGGAAGCCGAAGTGGAATATCAGGATAAAACCTCGACGCAGATCGACGTCCGCTTCCGCGCTGTGGATCAGGACGCTGTGCTGGCCAAATTCGGAGTCAGCGCCGGGCAGAGGCCTGTGAGCGTCGTTATCTGGACAACCACGCCCTGGACTATTCCCGCCAACCAGGCTGTCGCTCTAAACGCGGATCTGTCTTACGCACTGGTCCAACTGGACGCCGGCAATGGCCCCGAACGCATGATTCTGGCGCAGGACATGCTGGATGGCATCATGCAGCGCTGGGAAATCGCAAGCTGGGAAGTTTTGGGCGAAGCTCAGGGTCAGGTTCTGGAAAACCTTTTGCTTGAGCACCCGCTGGATGACCGTTCCGTTCCCGTTATTCTCGGCGATCATGTGTCCACCGACGCCGGTACTGGTGCGGTGCACACGGCGCCAGATCACGGTATGGACGATTTTGTTGTTGGTAAACAGTACGGCATCGGCACTCTCAATCTGGTGCAGGCCGATGGCACCTATACCGACGCCGCCGGTCAGTTTGCGGGTCTACATGTCTACAAGGCGGACGAGCCGGTCATTGAAGCGCTGACTGCCAAGGGTACTCTTGTTCGCGCGAAAAAATTCCAGCACAGCTATCCCCATTGCTGGCGGACGAAAACACCGCTCATCTACCGGGCTACTCCCCAGTGGTTCATCAGCATGGATCAAAAAAACCTCCGGGCCGATGCTCTGGAGGCCATCAAGGGTATCCGCTGGATTCCAGGCTGGGGACAGAACCGTATCGAGGCGATGTTCGAGCAGTCGCCGGACTGGTGTATCTCCCGTCAGCGCACCTGGGGTGTGCCGATCACTCTGTTTGTTCACAAACAGACACAGGAATTGCACCCTCGGACCCAGGAACTGATTGAGACCGTTGCTCAGGCGATAGAGAAAGACGGCATCGATGCCTGGTGCGACATCGACACCGCTTCGCTTCTTGGTGAAGATGCGTCCCACTATGACAAGGTCCTGGATACTCTGGATGTCTGGTTTGATTCCGGCGTCACTCATGAGTCGGTCCTGCGTCCGCGTCCGGAGCTTGGTCAGTTTCCTGCCAACCTCTATCTTGAGGGATCGGATCAGCACCGGGGCTGGTTCCAGTCCTCGCTGAAGACATCTATCGCCATGAACGGCGTCGCGCCTTACCGCGAAGTGCTGACTCACGGATTCACGGTCGATGCGAACGGTCGGAAGATGTCGAAGTCGCTGGGTAACGTGATTGCGCCTCAAGAAGTCATGAACGAACTGGGCGCAGATATCCTTCGCCTCTGGGTAGCGGCTACCGACTACAGCGGCGAGATGACCGTCTCCAAGGACATTCTCAAACAGACTGCGGACGGCTATCGCCGAATCCGTAACACCGCCCGTTTCCTGCTCAGTAACCTGGCAGGCTTCGATCCTTCGAAAGATCTGACAGCGCCTGAAGACATGCTGGCTCTCGATCGCTGGATGGTGGACAGAGCGCTGCTGCTGCAGCAGGAACTGGTTGAGGATTATCGTAACTACGCTTTCCTGCGCGCTTACCAGAAGCTGTATAACTTCTGCGAAGCGACGCTCGGCGGCTTCTACCTCGACATCATCAAGGATCGCCAGTACACCACCCAGGCAGACTCCCGAGCCCGTCGCTCCTGCCAGAGTGCTCTGTACCATGTGGTTGAAGCCCTGGTGCGCTGGATTGCGCCGATTCTCAGCTTCACTGCGGATGAAATCTGGCAGCATCTGCCAGGTGAGCGCGGAGACACGGTGTTCTTCGAGACCTTCTATGGAGGACTCACTGCGCTACCCGAGGACGCCGAATTGGGTCGTGGATACTGGCAGCAGATCCATCAGGTCAAGGAAGCGGTCAACAAATGCCTCGAAGATGTGAGGGCAAAGGGCGGCATCAAGGGCTCGCTGAGCGCCGAAGTCACTCTTTACTGTGAAGGTGAGCTGGCGGATGCTCTTAAACACCTTGGCGAAGAGCTCCGGTTCGTTCTGATCACCTCGGAGGCGCGCGTCGCCCCCATCTCAGAAGCCAAAGGTGCTGAACAGACCGCCGTTGAGGGCTTGCTGGTGAGCGTCGAAGCATCGTCTCACCCCAAATGCGACCGCTGCTGGCACCAGCGGCCAGACGTGGGCACTAACGCTGAGCATCCGGATCTGTGCGGACGGTGCATCACCAACATTGAGGGACCGGGCGAAAGCCGGGTGTTTGCCTGAGGTCTGAACCATGACGGATGCCGTAACCACGTCAAGGCCGGGCAATCTGATCTGGCTAGTGCTGACCGCCTTGATCATCGCGTTGGATCTGGGCACTAAAGCACTGGCCACTGACATGCTGAACTATGCTCAGCCGGTGCCTGTGGTGCCGATGTTTAATCTGACATTGCTTCACAACACTGGTGCCGCATTCAGTATGCTGGCGGATGCCGCCGGCTGGCAGCGCTGGTTTTTCATTGGCCTGGCGGCGGTTGTGAGCATTGTGCTTGTGCGCTGGTTGCTCAAGCTCAAGCCTGATGAAACATGGTTGGCCGTGGCGATTGCCCTGATTTTGGGAGGCGCCCTGGGCAATGTCTATGATCGGGTCGTTCACGGTTATGTGGTCGACTTTATCCATCTTTACTGGCAGAACTACCATTTCCCAGCGTTCAATCTGGCCGACAGCGCGATTACTGTTGGCGCAGCCATGATGATTATCGATACCTTTCGTCGTCCCCAGGAGAAGGATTGATGCAGGATTTGCCCATTGGGCCCGGTACCCGGGTAACGCTTCATTTCACTCTGATGCTGCCGGATGGCCATAAAGTGGATTCAACCCGCTCCGGCAAGCCGGCCCAGCTGGACGTGGGCGATGGCAATCTTCCGGAAAATTTCGAACAGCTGCTGTATGGTCTGTTTGAAGGCGACAGCCGATCTTTCAATGTCTCGCCCGAAAAGGCTTTTGGCCAGCACAACCCCAGCAATGTCCAGAGCTTTAAGCGCCATTCCTTTGGGGCTGACATGGTGCTTGAGCGCGGCGTGGTTGTGTCCTTCGCGGATGCTGGCCAGTCTGAGCTTCCAGGCGTTATCACCAAGGTGGAAGGGGACATGGTCACGGTGGATTTCAATCATCCGCTGGCAGGGCGCGAGCTGGTCTTTGAAGTGGAAATTCTGAACGTCGAACGGGTCGCTGAGCCAAATTGACAGGCCGGTGCGAAACTGCGGGAGACCAATGAGGAGGCGATATGGAAATTCAACTGGCTAACCCCCGAGGGTTTTGTGCAGGTGTTGATCGCGCAATTGAAATCGTCAACCGGGCTCTCGACGTCTTCGGGGCGCCGATCTACGTTCGCCACGAAGTGGTCCACAATCGTTTCGTCGTCGACAATCTACGCGAGCGCGGAGCGGTTTTTGTCGATGAGCTGGATGAAGTACCCGATGACCAACTGGTGATTTTCAGTGCTCACGGGGTTTCCCAGGCGGTTCAGGCAGAAGCTCGTCGCCGCGGGCTGAAGGTGTTCGATGCCACCTGTCCGCTGGTCACCAAAGTGCATATGGAAGTCATGCGCTACAGCCGGGAAGGCCGCGAATGCGTGCTGATTGGCCACCAGGGTCATCCGGAAGTGGAGGGCACTATGGGCCAGTACGACAACGCCGCAGGAGGCGATATCTACCTGGTGGAGGACGTTAACGACGTCTCCACCCTGAGCGTTCGCGATGCCTCCAAATTGGCGTATGTGACCCAGACCACGCTGTCTATGGACGATACCGCCCGCGTGATTGACGCCCTTCGCGAGCGCTTCCCTGAGATTCAGGGGCCGCGCAAGGACGACATCTGCTACGCCACCCAGAATCGTCAGGACGCGGTGAAAAAGCTGGCCGACGGGTGCGATCTGATGCTGGTCGTCGGTTCGCCCAACAGTTCTAACTCCAATCGCTTGCGGGAACTGGCCGAGCGTATGGGCGCGAAAGCCTACCTTATTGATGATGCTTCCCAGATCAACGCCGATTGGCTCAAGGGGGTCCACCGTATCGGTATCACGGCTGGCGCTTCAGCACCGGAAATACTGGTCAATGAAGTCGTGCAGCGCCTGCAGGCGCTCGGTGGCCAAGCGCCGGTCGAGCTTGATGGCTGTGCCGAGAACATCACCTTTTCTCTGCCCAGGGAACTGCGCATCGACGCTGTCGATGTCAGCTGATCTCCCCCTGCGCCAGATTACGCCGCCCGTGCATCGCCCCTGAGCAGGGAACCGCGCCTGCGGCATGTCTCTACGGCGCCCCACCACGGACTGAACGGCCCAGACCGGATAACACTCTTCGCCAGAGGCCGCTCATCCGGTCAGATCGACCGCTCGTCTTGTCCACCGTCCCAACCTGAATTCCTCTTCTATACTCACACTGGTATCGCTCCGGAGTTTATTCGCATGCAACGATCCAGCAACGGATTCACTTTGATTGAACTGATGGTTGTTATTGTGCTGCTTGGCCTGGTGGCCGGCATCGCCATTCCCTCGTTCAACGACCTGATCCAAAGCAATCGCCAGACCGCGCTGACCAACAGCATGGTTGGGCTGCTGAGCTTTGCCCGTTCCGAGGCGATTCGCCGGGGTGAGTCAGTAACGGTTACTGCCAGTGGCAACGCGTTCCAGGCGCAGTTGGGCGATGGCACGGTAATCCGGCAGCTCGAAGACGCAGAGCCGGGTCAAATCTCTCAGGTGACTGGCGGCTCCAATACGGTCTTTCGGGCCACCGGCCTGATCACCGCTGCAACCAATGTCAATTTTACCATTTGTGCAAAATCCGGCTCTCAACCGAACCTGATCAACGTCAATCGCGGAGGTCAGGTGACGCAATTGACATCAGTAGGGAGCTGCCCATGACGGCTACTCTTCGTTTTGTAGGTTCGCCCCGCGAGCGCTCAGCTTCTCGCCGGGATATCGAGAAAAGTCGCGGCTTCACCATGGTGGAACTGCTCGTGGCGATACTGATTCTGGCCATCGGTCTGCTCGGTGTTGCCGGTGTGCAGCTCCGTTCGTTGCAGCAGAACGCCACCGCGGCCCAGGGAACGCAGGTCAATATCTATGCTCAGGACGTGCTTGAACGTATCCGGTTGAATAACGATGCGGCGATAGGCAGCTCAGAGCTGGACCCAATACAGGATCGGTTTCGTCAGGCCATCGGTGACCCCAATGCGACCATAACTCAATCCATTAGCGGGTCGACAGCGACGATCACCTTGTCGTGGACCGCGCGTGATGCGCTGGTACCCGCAGGTGAGAATCAGGCAGCCGGCTATGCCGCTCAAATGTTTACTTTCCAGGCGACGATGTAAATGAATCCCGCTATCAAAGTCCCACACAGATCTCTTGGGTCCGGGCCTCTAGGCAAGCAGGCAGGGCTCTCGATTATTGAGCTGATGATTGCATTGCTGCTGGGGTCGCTTCTCATCCTCGGCGTCACGCAGATTTTTATCTCCAACAGCCAGACATTTCGAATCAACGAGGCCACGGCGCGGGTTCAGGAAAATGCGCGATTGGCTTCGGAAATTCTGGGGCGGGCGATTCGTGGAGCGGGATTTGTAGGTTGTAAGCCTACAAACGCCATTGAGAATCAGCTCGCTCCGTTCTCAGGAACGCCAACGGCTCGCCAACAATTCATGTATGGACTGCGCGCCGGTCGCGGAATCACTTCTGAAACGCAGTTTCGTCCCGCGAGTGGTACTTCCAACGTCGCTGGCACCGCGCAGCCCGATACAGACTTTTTTGCGGTTAGTCGAGTGTCTTCCTCAGGCTCCTTCGTAAGCGCGCCAACAGTAAACTCTGCAAGCTTTAACGTCGACAACCGTGGAGACCTTGTTGCCGGCGATATCGTTTTAGTGGGCAACTGCGTCAACGCGGATATCGCACAAATCAGTAGTCTGACAGTGGTCGGCGGAGGGCCTCAGGCGGCGCTGAGTTTTACCGATGCGTCCGCGACACCGGGCAACGCTCTGGCAGGCAACGCACCAACGGGTTGCACGACCACCCCATGTTTAGGGGCTGTCTATGCTCCGGCACACGTCATGCGCCTCGAAAATGAGGGCTATTTCATAGGCGAGGCTATCGACGGTAGCAACGGCCTTTTCCTCACTGATGGAGCCAACACCTTTGAGCTCGTATCTGGTATCGAAGATATGCAGGTGCGTTACGCTGTCGGCTCACCGCCAACATATGTTGATACGCCCACCAACTGGGACGATGTCAACGGTGTTCAGCTAAGCCTTCTGGTGAGAGGTGGTGCCGCTGATCTGCTGGATGCACCGCAGGCGCTGTGCTATCCGAGTTGGTCGTCGTCCTGTCCTGTGACCATGCCAGATAACGCGCTTTACAGAGTGGTCGAATTTGTGACGACCCTGAGGAACCCTCTATGAGACCAGTGACCATAACGACCCATCCAGGAAAAGAGCGGGGCGCCGCCTTGCTGGTATCCCTTATTGTCCTCCTGGTCCTGACCCTTTTGGCGGTGTCCAGTATGCAGGGCAGTTTGATGCAGGAGCGCATGACCAGCGCCCAGCGCGACGGCATGATTGCTTTGGACAGTGCAGAAGGGGCCATCCCCAGCATTGAGACAACGCTTGCCAGTTTCAACACGACGAACTACGGAACAGTGAACGGCTTCTACGACATCGGCAACGCCGTACCCGATCCCTTCGCGGATGCGACCTGGGATCCTACCGGCACCGCTTCGGTGGCTGCACCCACGGTTAACGGTATCACGCCACGTTATTTCGTGGAGTATCGCGGTCCAATTGTTCTGAACGCGGAAGAGGAGCTACCTCGGAATCTTGCCAATGGCGGGGTGACTACTCCCGTGGCTGCAGAGGTTGCCAGAGTCGTCATTATGGCGCCCGGTCCGTCAGGCATTGGTCGGCGGATTCTCGAGGGATTTATCGTTTATCCGCTGCCACCATAGAAGTTCACAACGAATTGAAACATCGATCGGGCCGTTTTTTAAATGGGGTACCAGGTTATGAATGTCAACAGCATGCAATTCAAGGTGGCGCTAGCTGGGTTTTTGCTGACGTTATCAACATCGGGTTATTCGGTGACTCTGGCAGACCGGCCGTTGTTCGTCGGGCAGGGCACAGGGCCTAACGTACTGTTTATTATCGATGACTCAGGGTCCATGGACTACGAGTTTATCCCGGATGATCTCAGATTCCTGGGTGCGCCGCGGACCTGTGTCCGGGAAACCGGACCCTGGTATAGGCCGACTTGCGCGGAATACCGGCCAACCAATCGTTATTATTATTCAGTTACGGCCAATCCGATGTTTTTCGATCCCGATGGCAATTATCCGCTGCCTAAAAAAGCCGATGGCAGCGACTTTCCGCAGCCCAGTTTTACAGCCGCGCCCTGGAACGGCTACCAGTCCGGCTCCGTAACCTACGATCTTTCAACCCGCTTTCCAATCAACGATGACCTGCAAAAGACCCCTACCCGTACCTGGTCTGAAGCCTTTTACTACAAGTTCGACACTAGCTTGGCAGGATGCGACATTTCGGTCGACCAGCGTGATAGCAGTTGTTACGTAAGGGTCAGTGTTGCTGCCGGTGATACTTCCCTCAAAAACAAGTTTGCCCGTTGGTATAGCTACTATCGGAGTCGACTCATGCTGTCGAAAGCGGGTACTGGTCGAGCATTCGCCAGTGCAGAAAATCTCGATGAAAAGCATATCGGCTGGGGCTCAATCAATACCAATTACGAGCGCAACCAAGGCAATGTGGATGGAGTGAATGTTCGTGCCGTGAAGCAGGGGGTGCGGATTTTCGATACCACTCACCGAAATAATTTCTTTAATTGGCTTTACGGTGTCGAGACCGGCGGCGGCACTCCGCTCCGACTGGCGCTCGAGGGGACCGGAGAGTACTACACCAACAGCGATATTCCCTGGCAGGAGCAGCCGGGTGTTTCTCCCAGCGGAACGTCGCTGATGGAGTGTCGACCCGCGTTTACCATTCTGATGACTGATGGGTATTACACCGATGGCGTCGACAAGCCTGAGTATCTGGTGAACAGCTATTGGAACCAGGACAACAGCGACGGATCTGAGATTACCAGCCCCTTGGGCACAACGTACCAGTACAAAGCCTCCGATCCCTTCAAGGACAATTACAATACCACGCTTGGCGATATCGCCATGTGGTATTGGAAGAACGATATTCGTTCGGACATACCGAATCTGGTACCGGAAAATTCAGCGCTGGAAAACGATGCCTTCTGGCAGCATATGTCAGTATTGGGCGTTGCCCTGGGTCTAGCCGGCGGTGTTGATCAGGTAGCAGCAGAAACAGCCCTGGAGCAGCGCAATCAGACGCCTCCTCCGGCGATTGCCTGGCCTGATCCTTTCAATGGCTCTCAGGCCCAGCAGGACAGGGCGAGACTTGACGATCTGCTCCACGCAGGTATCAACTCCCGCGGTGGCTTTTTCAATGCCGCTGATCCGAGCACCTTCTCTGACCAGCTCTCCAATGCCCTGTCGAGCACAGACAGTACTAACGGTGCGGCGAGTGGTCTCGCGGTCGGAGGGAATGTCATTGAGAGTGGTAAGTGGGTCGCGGCCGGTTCATTCAATACGTTTGGGTGGACGGGCGATCTGCTGGCCTCGCAGTTCGCTTCAACGGATTTACCTGACTTGAGGGCAGAAGTAGAGGCTGGCAATGGTTGGTCTGCGGCCGATGAGCTTGATGCGCGGGACTTGGCTACTGATCCTCGCAACATCATCACCTATAATCGCACCAGTGCCAGGAGTGTCGTCTTCGACTGGGCCAACCTGACGACGGCCCAGAAGGATGATCTTAAGAATGGCGGTACTGATGCCCTGGGGCAGAGTCGTCTTGCTTTTATCAAGGGCGATCGCTCTCAGGAAACCTCGACCTTCCGAACCCGCCAGAGCCGGTTAGGCTCAATTGTTAATTCTTCCCCGGCCTATGTTGGCGAGTTCACTCTATCCAACTGGCCTTCTACAGACGGTTTTGGCGTCGCGGGCGATCGCCTCACCAACTTCCGTAATCGGGTATCCAATCGCGATGGCGTTTTCTACGTCGGCGCCAATGACGGCATGCTGCACGGTTTCCGCGCTTCCGATGGCAAGGAAGTTCTTGCCTACATACCGGACTTTGTCTACTCAACGGCCAGTGACGCAGGCCTTCATTATCTGACGGATCGGGCTTACAAGCATCGTTATTACGTAGACCTTTCGTTGCAGTTGGCGGACGTGTACACCAAAGGCAAGAACGATGGCGGCGATGTTTCGACCAGTAAAGCCTGGCGCTCAGTGGTCATTGGCGGCGGTCGAGCCGGAGCCAAAGGTATATTTGCCCTTGATGTCACCAATCCGGCGGACTTCACTACCCTGAAGGCGGGCAAAGCTGCGCTCTGGGAATTTACAGCGGCCGATGATGCTCGGCTTGGCAACATCATGACTCCCCCGGTCGTATCCCTGGCAACCTGGGGCGGCGATACGCGCTGGACGGTGTTTGTCAACAATGGCTACAACAGCTCTACGGGCAGCACCGGGTTCTTCATGCTCGACTTTGAGGGTGGTCTGGACGGCACCTGGAGCTCGAGCGATTATCAATATGTTGAGTTCAAGTCCGGTGGCACAGGACTCTCCGCCATGAACGTCCTGGATACATCAGGCGACTATTTGGCGGATCGGGTTTACGCAGGTGACCTTGATGGCAATGTCTGGGTAGCCACCAACAGCAGTGGCAGCTGGGCGAGCGCCTATTCACAGGCGGCAGCGCCCGTTGCTTTGTTCAAAGCTGATGCGGCCATAACAGCGGCGCCGATTGTTGGTGCTAACACCGAAGTTGCACGGACCACTGCCAATGTCCCGAATCTGATGGTCTATGTAGGCACGGGTCAGTATCTCAATCTTGGGGACCTGACCACTTCTGGTCGTCAGTATTTCTACGGCGTCTGGGACAGCGGTCCGCTGAAAATAGGCATGACCAAGGCCGATCTGGTCGAGCGGACTTTCACTTCCGGAACCGAAACCATTGACGGCGAGTCTTTCGACGTCAGGACAGCCAGTGGTGACACCATCGTCTACGGCACTAATTATGGGTGGTATGCGCAGCTCCCATCCGGTGGCGAGCGTGTCGTAGAGCAGGCGACGATTTACGGCGACTATGTCTATGGCACATCTATCATCCCTTCCGCAGACGCCTGCCTCAGTGGAGGTGACGGCTGGATATTGGCGTTTGATCGCATGACGGGCCTGGTGTCGACAGAATCCATGGCGTTTAAAAAGCACGGTGCAGATATTCAGGGCATTCGGCAGTCGGGCATGCCTTTTGGAGCGCGAGTGGTGGATGGCCAGTTGCTGTTCGGCACGAGTAAGGGGGACATCGATTCGGTCGAGCTCGATGATCTGAATCCGACGCCTGTCAACGCAGGTCTCAGAGGCTGGCAGGAGATCACTGAATGACGACTCACGGCTTCAATATTTCCATGGGCGATGCAGCGGGTAACCCGCGAAAGTCTGATGGCTTCACGCTGCTAGAGCTCATTATCGTCGTCGCGATCGTCGGCATTATTGCCGCCATAGCCTATCCCGCCTACGTCGACAACGTGCGGGAGGCACGGCGGGCGACCGCTCAGGCTGAGCTACTGGAACTGGCGCAGTGGATGGAGCGCCAGTACTCCACTGACTTCAGTTATCTGGAGGCTGGTGCGACACCGACGCTTCCTTTTACCACGTCGCCACGAAACGGCGGTAGCACGACCTTCTATACCTTTTCGTTCTCAGCGGCTACTGCCACCACCTTCACGATTCAGGCGGCCCCTGCCGCTGGGACGGATCAGGCTAATGATTCCTGTGGCACGATGACGATCGACGAAACTGGTCAGCGAACCGCGGGCGGCACCAATTGTTGGTAGCTTGAGATAATCAAACAGACCAAATCAGGAACAGACGACATCAGCGCCATTGGTGCTGTTCACCACGCCGGTGTTGTCTGTGTCCTGCGCCTTTCTGACCCGTCCACTGTAGGCCACCACCCATTGAGCCGCTTTGCTGGCGTCTTTCGAGTCAGGGCACCAGGTCACTCGTCCTCCAAGAGAGCCATGCAGGCGACCGAGTGGCGAATAGCGGAGGTACCGGTTAGAGGTGGAAACCAGGGTCAGTTTGCCTTCGTCGAGCTTGTTAAACCGGCGGATTACAGGCTCGCCGTTGTCCCAGCTTCGGGTGTTGTTGGCATCGACGAATAGTACGAGCGGCATGGACCAGTCTGACGAGCAGCGATTGGCCGCATCCAGCGGGCATAGCGTGACGACGCTACCCTGACGAATGGCCAGATGGCGGGTCTCCGCAAACAGACTCATCACTTCGTGATTCAGCGCACGGCGCTGGCTGCTTTCGAAAAGGTCGACACTGGCGGGCAGTGCGAAGGAAGCCAGTAGCCCGGTGAGGAAAACAACGATAAGCAATTCGGCCAGTGTAAAACCGGCAGATATTCGACAGACCATAGATCCCTTCCCTGGGAATGTATGTTGATCGCCTGCGTCCATGCAGGCACTGGCATTATCTTGCGCCCAAAGCTTTCCGGGTAGAGGTCATTGCTCAAGAGGGCGTAGGACTTTTCCTACTCCATATCCAGTTTTTTCAGCCGATAACGCAGTGCACGAAAGCTGATACCCAGTCGTTTTGCAGCAGCGGTTTTGTTCCACCGGGTAGCCTCGAGCGCTTTTTCGATGGCTTGGCGCTCAATCCCCTCCAGATAGCCTTCCAGATCCATTTCTCCCTCGGGTAGTGGTTGTCCGGTACTTCCATTGTCGGGATTCTCCGGATTCGCTCCACCCTCGGTTAACAGCGGTCTTGGTGTTGTCTCACTTGAATCAAGTAGCAGGTCATCTGCATCTATCGTATCGCTTTCGCAGAGCGTGTAGGCGCGTTCGAGAATGTTCTCAAGCTCCCTGACATTACCCGGAAAATCGTAACCGCTGAGCTTGGTCAGTGCTGCCTGGCTGAGTCCAGCTGGATCGCACTCATATTCTTCCGCGATACGGCGCAGTATGTAACCGGCGAGCAAGGTGACGTCACTCCCCCTGTCCCGCAGGGGCGGAACAGCGAGTTCAATCACATTGATTCGGTAGAACAGGTCCTGACGGAACTCTCCGTCGCGCACCAATTCCGGAAGATTCTTGTGAGTAGCCGAAAGAATTCGCACATCAAAGGGCACTTCGCGGGTCTCACCGACCGGCCGCACCGCCTTTTCCTGAATGGCCCGCAGAAGCTTGACCTGCATGCCTATCGGCAGATCCGCCACTTCGTCGAGAAACAGAGTGCCTCCGTCGGCCGAGCGGAAAAGTCCCGGCTTGGTCTCCACCGCTCCGGTAAATGCGCCCTTCTTGTGGCCGAAGAATTCACTCTCCATGAGTTCGGTGGGAATCGCGCCGCAGTTCACGGCGACGAAGGGGCCGTCGCAACGCGGCCCTTGAAGATGAATGCTTTTCGCCACCAGTTCCTTGCCGCTGCCCGATTCGCCACTGATGAAGACCGGCGCCTGGCTGCGGGCAAGCTTGCGAGTCTGTTTTCGGAGTTTCTGGATCTGTTCAGATTCTCCCAGCAACAGATCGGTTGACCCCGCCGCGGCATCATCAACTGCTTCTGACACGGAAGTGAGTTTCAGGGCGCTGTTGATCAGCTCTCTCAGTCTCGGCAGTTCAACTGGCTTGGAAACAAAGTCGAAGGCACCGGCTTTCAGTGCGGTAATCGCCGTATCCATGCTGCCATAGGCTGTAATCACAGCCACTGGCACGGTCGGAGCATGCTGCTGCATCCAGCGCACCAGATCGATACCGTTGCCGTCGGGCAGGTTCATATCCGTGAGGCACAGATTCGGCTCGCCGGACTTCAGTAATTCCCGGGCGTCCGTAACGTTGGCTGCGGCGACCACCTGAATACCCATCCGGGTGAGCGTGATTTCCAGCAGATCCCGGATGTCAGGTTCGTCGTCAACAATAAGCGCTGTCGGTTGCGACATTCAGGGTTCCTCAGATCATTCGTTCAAAATGGGCAAACGTCAGCCTGAAACAGCTGCCGGGGCCTTCGCAGTCGAGCAGGGCAAGATTGGCCTGATTGTTTTCGCAGAGTTCCCTTGCGAGGTAAAGACCCAGACCCGTTCCTCGTTGGTCCGTTGTAAAGAAAGGCTCGAAAATTGAGTCACGGTGCTCTGGCGCAATGCCTGGGCCGTCATCACAGATATCCAGCAGCGCTCGCTCACCTTCGGAAGTGCGCCCCAATCGCAGGTTGAGACGAGCCCTGCCAGTATTTGCCTCACTGTAGCGTAAACCGTTGTCCATAAGGTTGGTCAGCACCTGTTCGATCTGGCTGCGATCGAAACGGGCAAATTCAGGAGCCTGATCAATCAGAATCTCAATCTCGGCAGGCTGAGCGCCACTAGCGGTTCGAATCTGTTGGTAGTCCCGGACAAAATCACGCAGCCAGGGCTCAAGCTCCAGAGCATCAGCGTCCGCAGGACGCCGCCGGGAGAGATCCAGTACATTCTCGACAATTCCGTTTACCCGGCGGCAGTGGCGCTGAATGATATCCAGCATCTTGCGGTCCGGGTTGGAGATTTCGGTGGATTCGGCCATGAGCTGAGAGGCATGGCTGATCGCGCCCAGAGGATTACGGATCTCGTGAGCAATACCGGCGGTCAGGCGCCCTAGCGATGCCAGTTTCATCTGCTGGGCCTGCTGGGTGACTTTGCTCATGTCCTCCAGAAAAACCAGAATCGGGTCAACACGCTCACGGTCCAGGCGAGTGAAGTTGGCCTGAACCAGCCGGGACGATGAATGCGCCTGGAAAGGTCGTGGCCGTATCCTTGGGTCCTGTAGCCACTGTTCGAGACTTTCTCTCAGTTCAGCAGGCAAAGCCGTCGGGTGCTTCTTGTTGTTGCTGTCGTAAGCGGTCGGTTTAATACCAAACAGAAGCTCTTCGGAGGCCATGTTGGACAGACGAATGTCGCCATGACGGTTAACCAGGAGGATGCCCGTGCGCATGCGCTGGATAATCTGACGATTGATTTTCTCCAGCTCGTGAAGCGATTCGGCGGTAGAACTTGCGAGCGCTTCGCTTCTGAACATTCGCCGGGTAAGACTCTGGAGCGCAGCGGCTGCCAGAAAGTAGACGATTCCCAGGATTCCAGCGCGGACCGCGCTGTCGACGTCATCGGTTGATAGTCCCAGCCCGGCGACCGCTAGCGTCGCTAGCGTCGCCAGTGCCGCGAGCATATACCCGAGTCGTCCGGGAACAAGAATGTTACCGGCACCCACAGCGACCACAATCAGGTTTGCCAGGCCGTTCGTTACTCCGGTACTGAGCAGCAATAGCGCATGCAGAATGATAATGTCCGCGATCATCGAAAGGACCACGTGGTACGACCTGAGTCGGGTCCGGGCCATAATGAGAAAGGCCGTGAACAGATTCAGTGCGAAATAGGCCGCCAGAGAAGTCTGGTAATACTGAAGACCGGCATAGCTGGAGCCGAACTCGAAAAACTCCAGCAGCGTGAGGAGAAAGAGGAGGAGAGTGACCGCCAGCCGGTAGTAGTTATAAATCTGGAAGAGACGCTGTTGCTGAGTATCCAGAAACCAGCGGCTCCCCGCTTCGGTGGCGTCGGTCATTGGGCTCCCTTTGTAGATGTTGCAGGCTATGAAACAGCAACCTTGGGAGCCCCTGAGTAATTCCGGATCACCTCTGGCTTTGAGAGTGTTTCACTCTCTAGGCGTGGCTTCGCAGGAAGGCTGGTTGCCTTTCAAGAAGTCACAACGAAGAGAGTGGATCGCTCTGAGAGCCCCGCAGGGCGTGCTCTGAGGGCAGCATCTGCTGCGTTGCGACTTTTGCACAGGGCTACGGCCACTTGCGGCAAGCCGCGCCTTGCATCTGCTACCCGCAGAGCGCGCAGAGGCGATTCGGAATTATACAGGGGCTCCCTTGGTATGAGCCGGACTAAATCCGAGGCCCGACGAGTTATTCCAAGTATAATAGCCGGTCAAAAGTCGCAACGCACAGGAGCAAAGAATGTCGCGGACCCCTGATACCGCTTCCTCGGGTTCTCAGAACCGCACAGTCACTGTGGTCATGGCCCAGCTGGATTTTATGGTGGGTGACATTCCGGGCAATACCCGTCTGGTGATCGAATCGGCAAACGAAGCGGTCCGCCAACACGACGCTGATATTGTGGTGTTCCCAGAGCTCTGCCTGACAGGTTATCCACCGGAAGATCTGCTTCTGCGGTCCAGTCTTGATCGCCGCATCGCTGAGGCCCTGGAACAGATCCGGGCGACGAACGTCGACGCTGCTCTGGTTATCGGCACGCCCCTGCGGGAAAACGGTGCGCTTCACAACGCTGCAGTGGTGATCGAAGCCGGAGAGATTACCGGACGCTATCTGAAGCGCTGCCTGCCCAATTACCAGGTCTTCGATGAGCAGCGCTATTTCACGGCCGGCACGCAAGTGCGGGTACAGACAATTGCAGGTATCGAGGTGGGTCTCACGGTTTGTGAGGATCTCTGGCAGGACGGCCCTGTTGAGGAGACCGCCGACGCCGGCGCCCAGCTCATTCTTAACCTGAACGGTTCGCCCTACGATGCAGGGAAACAGGCTGCCCGCAAGGCTCTGCTGGCACGCAAGGCCGCCGATAATCGGGTGCCGATTGTCTATGCCAATCTGCTGGGCGGCCAGGATGAGCTGCTATTCGACGGCGGCTCGATGGCCTTTGATGATCAGGGAAACCTGGCCGTGGAGGCGCCTCAGTTCAAGTCGGTTTTGCAGCCCGTTGTATTCAGGGTGGCTGGAGCCAAGTGCCAGCCTGAATCTCAGGCGTTGCCGCCCCCGCTGACATTGGAAGAAAGCGTTTACCGGGCTCTGGTCATGGGCGTGCGGGATTATGTCAATAAAAATGGTTTCCCGAGTGTGGTCCTGGGCCTGTCGGGTGGTATTGATTCAGCGGTAACATTGGCCATCGCCGTGGATGCCCTGGGTGCGGAGAACGTCAGGGCGGTCATGATGCCGTTCCGCTATACGTCCTCAATGAGTCTCGACGACGCTCAGGCTCAGGCCCGTTCTCTGAACGTTCGGTACGACGTGTATTCAATAGAACCCATGTATGAAAGTTTCATGGCCACCCTCGCTGAGCCGTTCGAGGGAACGACGCCCGACACGACGGAAGAAAATCTTCAGGCTCGAATTCGCGGCGTCCTGCTGATGTCCCTGTCTAACAAGTTCGGTTCGCTGGTGCTGACTACCGGCAATAAGAGCGAGATGGCCGTTGGCTACTCAACCCTTTATGGCGATATGGCGGGCGGGTTTGACGTTCTGAAGGATGTTCCTAAAACACTGGTCTACAAGCTGGCCAACTATCGCAACACTGTGTCTGCCGTTATTCCGGAGCGGGTCATTACCCGTCCGCCTTCGGCGGAGCTGGCACCCGACCAGAAAGACCAGGACAGCCTGCCGGACTACGACGTCCTCGACCGGATTCTCCATTGTTACGTCGATCTTGATATGAGTGCCGAAGCGATCGTCGAAGAAGGATTTGAACGGCCGGATGTCGAGCGTGTGGTGCGTCTGGTCGACCGGAATGAGTACAAGCGCCGTCAGGCGCCGATTGGTCTGCGAATCAGTGAAAAAGGGTTTGGGAAAGATCGTCGATATCCCATCACCAACGGCTGGAAACCGGGGCACTGAACGGTTCAGTGCCCGGTTAACCGGTTTGACGGTGCCCGCGAGCCTACTCGTCGCCGATCAGACCGAAGGTCACCACGTTGGTCAGCGAGCGATCCTGAGGGCGAATGGTATTGGATTGGAAGCTACCATCTTCAGCAAACGCGTCGCTGTCAGGAAAGTTGGCAGAAAGCAGCTTGATGCTGTCCTCAGCGGCGCGCTTGAGATCGAGGAACCGATAGGTTTCGGCCATGATGATTAGCGCTTCTTCGGTGGCCGGCGTGCCGTTCAGGTGCTCGACGATGTAGCGGGCCCGGTTGTTGGCGGCCATGTAAGCTTCGCGTTTGATGTAGTAGCGAGCTGCGTGCAGCTCCAGTTCTGCCATTCGGTTACGGATGGCAATCATGCGCTGACGGGCATCAGGCGCGTAGATGCTGTTGGGATAGAAGTTGACCAGTCGGCTGAAATCATCAAAGGCCTGACGCTGCTCTCCCGGCGCCCGCTTGCTGACATCAACGGGAAAGTAGCGTGCAGCCAGACCGAGGTCGAGGTTATACGAAGCAAGCCCCCTCAGATAAAGAGCGTAGTCGGCGTGTTCGCTCTGGGGATTGAGCCGCAGAAAACGATCAGCCGCTGAACGGGCGCCTTCGAGGTCCAGATTCTGATAACGGCTGTAGATCAGATCGAGCTGGGCCTGTTCAGCGTAGCGGCCGAACGGATAATAGGTCTCCAGAAATTCCAGGTTTTCTTCGGCCTCATTGAAGCGACCGGCTTCCATGGCAGACCGGGCCTGCTGATAGTAGACCTCTTCAGCCAGCACTTCCTCGTCGCCTTTGCTGGCGCAGCCTGAAAGAATGACGGCTGGCAGAAGCAGGCCTACCAGCATCAGGGCGCGAAATTCTGACCTCATGTCCAATTCCCGTATAATCTTTTGCGTTGGGCCCGCATTGTACAGCCGCGATGGCTGTCAGTGCACTGTGGCCGGCCACTTCTTCAGATATCTGGTTCCTGATGACACAGAAAGAGCATTTTACTGGCCGTTATACGGTGCCCTCGAGCCTCAGCGATAAGCGTTTCGACCAGGCCGCAGCGGAATTAATTCCCGAACATTCGCGCTCGCGTCTGCAGGGCTGGATCAAGAACGGCGAGCTGACCGTAAACGGGCAGCCACGCAAGCCACGCGACAAAGTCATGATGGACGATGTACTTGAGCTGGATGCGGAATCTGAAATTCAGGTTTCCTGGCAGCCCCAGGCCATTGAGCTGGATGTTGTCTATGAAGACGAGGATCTGCTGGTCATCAACAAGCCTGCCGGTCTGGTCGTTCATCCAGCCGCCGGCCATGCCGACGGCACACTGGTCAACGCCATACTGCATCACTCGCCGGAAGCGGAGCAATTACCCAGAGCGGGAATTGTTCATCGACTCGATAAAGACACCTCCGGGATCATGGTGGTTGCGCGACGTCTTGCGGCCCATACGTCGCTGGTCAATCAGCTCCAGACACGTACGATGGGCCGCGAATATGAAGCCGTCTGTGTTGGGGCCTTGACTGGTGGCGCCACGGTAGACGCCCCAATCGGTCGACACCCCACCGATCGCAAGAAGATGGCGGTGACCAAAACCGGCAAGTCGGCGGTCACCCACTACCGGGTCATTGAACGCTTCGCCGCCCACACCCATATCCGCTGCCAGCTGGAAAGTGGCCGAACTCACCAGATTCGGGTGCACCTGACGCACGTTCGTCATCCGCTGGTGGGCGACCCGGTTTACGGCGGGCGCCTGTACTTGCCCAAGGGCACCGATGAGGCGTTGCGGGAACATCTCAACCGCTTTTCCCGCCAGGCACTTCACGCCAGGCGGCTCACCCTCGAGCACCCTTCTTCAGGCGAAACGATGAGTTGGGAAGTGCCGTTGCCAGAAGATTTCGAGGGCTTGCTGGCGGAACTGCGCCGGCATGCCCGCGAGCAGTCCGCCTAGGTGGGGGCGTAGCCATCGTGCAGGATGCAAGACTCGTTAATCATGACTCAGTCCTGGGGCTTGTGCCTGAGTGGCCTGCGCCCTCTAGCGTTCGTGCATTCAGCACGTTCCGGTCAGGCGGAGTAAGTTTTGGCGGGGAACGGGCGCTCAATCTTGCTGCTCATGTAGAGGATGATCCGACCAGCGTGGCTCGCAATCGCCAGCAATTGGCGCAGGCGCTCGGGCTGAATGCCGACGAATTCGGTTGGCTACGCCAGGTCCACGGCACCAGGGTGGTCACATTGCCCGCATCGCTGGACACAGAAGCTGACGCCAGCATCAGTCGTGCGTCGGGAACGGTTTGTGCGGTGCTGACAGCGGATTGCCTGCCGGTGCTGTTCTGCGATCGGCAGGGGACTCAAGTGGCGGCAGCGCACGCAGGCTGGCGTGGGCTTTGTGCCGGAATCTTGGAAAAGACCCTAAGTCAGTTTGATTCTCCGGCTCAGGTGATGGCGTGGCTTGGCCCAGCCATCGGCCCGTCAGCGTTTGAGGTCGGAGAAGAGGTTCGCGATGCCTTTATTGCGGAGAGCGCCGACGATGCAGAAGCCTTTGTGCCGTCCGCTCGAGGAGGCCATTTCTACGCTGATCTCTACCAGCTTGCCAGCCAGCGTCTGGTGCGCGCAGGCATTGGATCAGTTTACGGCGGCGGCGAATGCACCTTCAGTCAGGCTGATCGATATTTCTCCTATCGCCGTCGGAGTCAAACCGGGCGGCAAGCCACACTGATCTGGCTGACGGATCTGGATGACTGATCTGGTTTGCAGAGTAATCAGGTAGTCAGCGCTCGTCCTTAAGACAGCCAAAAGACGGCCAAAAAACGGCCAAAAAACGGCCAAGCCCGGGTGCGTCACTTTCGCTCGCTTTTCCCCTCTCAAATCTGTCCCGCGCTTGAAGTCTGCAAGGTTGCCCCTACATAAGAGTCATAACCTGCTGCGATCTCAATTTTATTGCGATGTCAAGTGCATGGCGCTGACGGACCCGCAGCGATAGTGACTCGGAGAATATGAAACATGAGAATCGACAAGCTCACCAGTCGTTTACAGAACGCCCTGGCCGACGCCCAGTCCCTTGCCGTCGGTCGCGATCATAACGCGATTGAAACTATTCACCTGCTGCTGGCGCTGTTGAATCAGCAGGGCGGCTCGGTGGTCCCCCTTATCAAACAGGCGGGTGCTGAGCCGGGGAGATTGCGTCAGGCTCTGACGCAGGAACTTGAGAACCTGCCAGAAGTGCAGGGGGGTAACGGCGATGTCGGAGTGTCCCAGAGCCTGGGCCGGCTGCTGAATGTCGCTGACAAACTCTCTCAGCAGCGCAAGGATCAGTTCATATCGAGCGAGCTGGTGTTGTTGGCGGCGCTCGATGATTCCGGCTCTGCGGGCCGTATCCTTAAAGAGCAGGGGGTACGGAAGGAGGCGCTCGAAAAAGCGATCGACCAGGTACGCGGCGGTGAATCTGTCCAGGATGCGGGTGCGGAAGAAAATCGGCAGGCGCTGGAGAAATACACGATAGATCTGACGCAGCGCGCCGAAGACGGCAAGCTCGATCCCGTTATCGGCCGGGATGACGAAATTCGCAGAACCATTCAGGTGCTGCAGCGCCGGCGGAAAAACAATCCGGTGCTGATCGGTGAGCCTGGTGTGGGTAAAACAGCAATCGTCGAAGGATTAGCTCAGCGCATTATTAACGGCGAAGTGCCGGATGGCCTGAAAGACAAGCGGGTTCTGTCGCTGGACATGGGCTCTCTGATTGCCGGGGCTAAATTCCGGGGCGAATTTGAAGAGCGACTCAAAGCCGTGCTCAACGACCTGGCGAAGCAGGAAGGCCAGATCATCCTCTTTATCGACGAGATTCACACGATGGTCGGTGCCGGCAAAGCGGAAGGGTCCATGGACGCGGGCAACATGCTCAAGCCCGCTCTGGCCCGTGGAGAATTGCACTGCGTCGGTGCCACCACGCTGGACGAATATCGCGAAAATATAGAGAAAGATGCAGCCCTGGAGCGTCGCTTCCAGAAGGTGCTGGTGAGCGAACCCAACGAGGAAGACACCATCGCCATTCTCCGCGGGCTCAAAGAGCGCTACGAAGTGCACCACGGTGTGGAAGTGACTGATGGCGCTATTATCGCGGCGGCCAAGCTGTCTCATCGGTATATCGCCGATCGCCAGTTGCCCGACAAAGCGATTGATCTCGTTGACGAGGCGGCCAGCCAGATTCGTATGGAAATGGATTCAAAGCCGGAATCTCTTGATCGCCTCGAACGCCGATTGATCCAGCTCAAAATAGAGCGGGAAGCCTTGAAGAAAGAAACCGATCCGGCTTCCCGAAAGCGGCTGGAAGAGTTGTCTGGAGTTATCCTGGGGATAGAGCGTGAGTACGCTGATCTGGAGGAGGTCTGGAACACTGAGAAAGCGGCTTTGCAGGGTTCGCAGCAAGTGAAAAGCCAGCTGGAGCAGGCGCGCATTGATCTTGAAAACGCGCGTCGCGCCGGCGATCTCGGCAGGATGTCTGAGCTGCAATACGGACGTATTCCTGAGCTGGAGCGGCAGCTGGAAGCTGCCAATCAGGCAGAAATGACAGAGATGAAGCTGCTGCGTAACCGAGTCACCGACGAAGAGATCGCGGAGGTTGTGTCAAAGTGGACCGGCATTCCGGTGTCCAAGATGCTGGAAGGTGAGAAAGACAAGCTGATGCGTATGGAAGACGCTCTGCATGAGCGTGTTATCGGTCAGGACGAGGCGGTCGAGGCCGTTGCCAATGCAGTGCGCCGGTCCCGTGCCGGTCTGGCGGACCCCGCGCGTCCCAATGGCTCGTTTCTCTTTTTGGGTCCGACGGGGGTCGGCAAAACTGAGCTCTGCAAGTCTTTGGCAAACTTCCTCTTTGATACTGAAGAGGCCATGGTGCGCATCGACATGTCAGAATTCATGGAGAAGCACTCCGTGGCTCGGCTGATTGGCGCGCCCCCTGGCTACGTGGGCTACGAAGAGGGTGGCTACCTGACCGAGGCCGTGCGCCGTCGTCCCTACTCAGTCCTGCTACTGGACGAAGTGGAGAAGGCGCATCCGGATGTCTTCAATATTCTGCTTCAGGTCCTGGAAGATGGGCGTCTGACAGATGGTCAGGGGCGGACAGTCGATTTCCGGAACACGGTTATTGTGATGACCTCGAACCTCGGGTCCACGGTGATTCAGGAGAAGGCTGGGGAGTCCCGCTACGAAGAGATGAAGGACGCGGTGATGGAGGTAGTCAGCCAGCATTTCCGCCCTGAATTCATCAACCGGGTAGATGAAGTTGTGGTCTTCCACCCTCTGGCCCAGAACCAGATCCGTGGCATTGCCAGTATCCAGTTGAAATCGCTCAACCGGCGTCTGCATGAGCAGGAGCTGACGCTGGATCTGGATGAGGAAGCGATGGCGCTGTTGACTGAGGTGGGATATGACCCCGTCTATGGTGCGCGTCCGCTGAAGCGTTCGATTCAGCGACTCATCGAGAATCCACTGGCGCAACAGCTGTTGTCGGGTGAGTTTGCGCCTGGGGACACTATCCGCGGAACAGTCGCAGGCGACCGGCTGCAATTTGCCAAGTCAGTGCCAACGCTGAACTGAGGTTTCGGCGTACAAAAAAAGCCCCGGCATCAGGTATGCCGGGGCTTTTGTATGACTAGCGGCGTTTTCGAGAGCCAGGTTCTAGCCCGTCTTTGGGTCAGGACTGCTCTGGTGGAAGATCCGAACACTGCTCTTCGTACTGTTTGCTCAGTTCGTCGCGCTTCTGATTGATTTCTTCCGATGACAGGTAGCGTACTTCGCCATCTTCGCTGGGCGCCTTGATCCGGCCGCCCCGTTTTACCAGATTCAGGTTGTACTCGATAGTTTGGCAGGCGCTGCGCAGCGCCTGCTCTGCCCGGGCTTTCTCAGCTGCCTGATCGGCGTTACCAGAACCGGCCTCAGCGTTGTCCGCGCCCTGGTTATCTTTTTCCTTTCTATTGTTTCCGAAGTGCATTCCTGAGGTGCCAGGTTTCACTCTCATTTGCTCGGCGCTTTTGCCTCGCGGCTGCTGGTCGCCGTAGTGGGTGACGCCATTCTCGTCGGTCCACTTGTAGACTGAGCCCGCCATCAGTGAAGTGGCCGGCATTGCGGTCAGCAGAACGCCAAGGGCGAGCACGGATAATCTCATGAGTCTTTCTCTTCGTCCGGATTGACTGGGGTCGAGCTGGGACGCTCGTCCAATGAGCCCGCTTTCAGTGAAGGTTGAGGCTTGTATAGCCGCCATTGGCCCGATAGGCCTGCCTTCCTGATTCTTCGAAACGGGGTCATCTGATTTAACGGTAAAGCATAGTCGAAAAGCTGAAATTTGCGTCGGAAAACGCTGGATGCCGGTTCGGCAGACGTCGATAGAATCCGCAGTTCCCGCCATCTCTATTGACAGATGAATTCCGGCTGTCAGAATTGCGGATTGCCTGAAAGCAGGGGGGGAAATCGGCCGGTAACCCCGGGCTCGTATTCCTCTCCGATAACCACACACAATCCTTCGCGCTGTCTGCGCGGAAGGGCTGTTTTGTCGCAGCTCACGTTTGACCGTGTTCCGGAACCCTCAGGGATACGGTTGGCCAGGGTCAACCTCTCGTCGAAAGTGTGGCAGAGCGTTCGCGCATGTTTTCCAAAAGAAAACGATGGCGGACGTCCAGGCATTCGGGACTGGTCCCGCAATTTTCACTCGCTTTCAGAGGGTAATCACGTGGAATTATTGTCTGGCGCCGATATGTTGATTCGGTCCCTTCAGGATGAGGGCATCGAATATATCTACGGCTATCCAGGTGGCGCTGCATTGCACATCTATGATGCACTGTTCCGTCAGGATAAAGTCAAGCACATTCTTGTTCGCCATGAGCAGGCTGCCGTTCACATGGCTGACGGCTACGCCCGGGCCAGCGGCAAGCCAGGCACGGTCCTGGTAACGTCAGGCCCTGGCGCGACCAATACCATCACAGGTATCGCAACAGCCTTCATGGACTCCATCCCCATGGTCGTCCTGTGCGGTCAGGTCGCTTCAACGCTGATTGGTGAGGACGCCTTCCAGGAAACCGACATGATCGGGGTTTCCCGGCCGGTGGTTAAGCACAACCTCAGCGTGCGCCACCCGTCCGAGATTCCGGAAATCATACGCAAGGCCTACTACATTGCCGCAACCGGTCGCCCGGGACCTGTGGTCGTCGATATCCCCAAGGATATGACCGCGCCCAATGAGCGGTACGAATACAGCTACCCCAAGAAGGTCAAGCTGCGTTCCTACAATCCGGCTGTTCGTGGTCACGCAGGTCAGATCAAGAAAGCGGTCGACATGCTGCTGGCGGCCAAGCGCCCCGTCATCTATGCCGGCGGCGGTGTGGTGCTGGGCAAGGCCTCAGGTGAGCTGACCGAGCTGGTGCGTCTTCTGGGTTATCCGATCACCAATACCCTGATGGGCATTGGCTGCTATCCGGCCAGCGACAAGCAACACCTTGGCTGGCTGGGTATGCACGGTACCTACGAGTCGAACATGGCCATGCACCATTCGGATCTGATTCTGGCAGTCGGCGCGCGGTTCGATGATCGCGTAACCAACGCCACGGAGAAGTTCTGTCCTGGTGCCCGCATCGTCCACATCGATATTGATCCTGCTTCTATCTCCAAGACCGTTAATGCCGACGTGCCCATCGTTGGGCCGGTTGATGCTGTGCTCAAGGAAATGATCGCTCTGGTCAAGGAAAGCGAGCACAAGACAGACAGCGATGCGCTGGCTTCCTGGTGGAAGCAGATCAAAGAGTGGCGAGAGTTTCACGGCATGCGCTATGAAACCGACTCGGAAGTTATCAAGCCGCAGGAAGTGATTGAAACTCTGTGGCGCCTGACCAACGGCGAAGCCTACGTGACTTCCGATGTGGGGCAGCATCAGATGTTTGCGGCCCAGTATTATCGGTTCGACAAGCCCAATCGCTGGATCAACTCCGGTGGTCTCGGGACCATGGGCTTCGGTCTGCCAGCGGCCATGGGCGTAAAGCTCCATTACCCGGAAGACGAAGTGCTGTGTGTCACCGGCGAGGGCAGCATCCAGATGAACATTCAGGAGCTTTCCACCTGCAAGCAGTACAATCTGCCGGTGAAGATCATCAACCTGAATAACCAGGCGCTGGGTATGGTGAAGCAGTGGCAGGACATGAACTATGAGTCCCGTCATTCGCAGTCCTACATGGAGTCCCTGCCGGATTTCATCAAGCTGGTTGAAGCTTATGGTCATGTGGGCATCCGCATCGAGAAGAAGTCTGATCTCGAGCCAATGCTCAAGGAAGCGCTGGCGATGAAAGACCGCCTGGTATTCCTGGATATCTACGTGGATCGCTTTGAGCACGTCTACCCAATGCAGGTGGCGCGCGGCTCCATGAAAGATATGTGGCTCAGCAAGACGGAGAGAGTGTAATCATGAGACGCATTATTTCCGTCCTGCTGGAGAACGAGCCCGGGGCACTGTCTCGAGTAGTGGGTCTGTTTTCGCAGCGCAACTACAACATTGAGACGCTGACGGTAGCGCCGACTGAAGACGAGACATTGTCGCGTCTGACAGTCACCACTACCGGCTCTGATCGGGTAATCGAGCAGATCACCAAGCAGCTGAATAAGCTGATTGAAGTGGTGAAACTGGTTGATCTGACCGAAGGCGCTCACATTGAGCGTGAGCTGATGCTGGTCAAGCTCAAAGCGACTGGCTCCCAGCGTGCCGAGATCAAGCGCACCGTGGATATTTTCCGTGGGCAGATCGTCGATGTCACCAGCACGGTCTACACCGTCCAGCTGACCGGCGACAGCGAAAAGCTCGATGGTTTTATCCAGGCCGTGGGCACGACCGGAGTGCTTGAAGTCGTGCGCTCTGGTGTCTCCGGTATCGCCCGTGGCGAGAAGGTTCTGAGTCTCTAACGGATTTCAAACAAAAGGCCGGCGGGATGCGTCGGCCGCAGGTAAAGAACAGAGGATATTCATGCAGGTTTTCTACGATAAGGATTGCGATCTTTCCATTGTCCAGGGCAAGAAGGTCGCCATCGTTGGTTATGGTTCTCAGGGGCACGCTCACGCCAATAACCTCAAAGAGTCTGGTGTAGATGTTGTAGTCGCCCTCCGCAAAGGCTCAGGTTCTGCCCAGAAAGCGGAGTCTGCCGGTCTGACCGTCAAGCCGGTTGCAGAGGCTGCAGCAGAAGCCGACATCGTTATGGTCCTGGCGCCGGATGAGAACCAGAAAGCCATTTACGAGAACGAAATCGAACCGAACCTGAAAAAGGGTGGCGTTCTGGCCTTCGCGCACGGCTTCAACATTCACTACAACCAGATCGTTCCGCGTTCTGATCTGGACGTCATCATGATCGCGCCAAAAGCGCCGGGCCACACCGTGCGCACTGAATTCCAGCGCGGTGGTGGTATTCCGGATCTGATCGCTGTTCATCAGGACGCTTCCGGTAATGCCAAGAACATCGCCCTGTCCTACGCCAGCGCCATCGGCGGCGGTCGTACTGGCATCATCGAAACCACGTTCCAGGACGAAACTGAAACGGACCTGTTCGGTGAGCAGGCAGTTCTGTGTGGGGGTACGGTTGAGCTGGTGAAGGCTGCGTTCGAGACTCTGACCGAAGCGGGTTATGCTCCGGAAATGGCTTACTTCGAGTGTCTGCATGAGCTCAAGCTGATTGTCGACCTGATGTACGAAGGCGGCATCGCCAACATGAACTACTCCATCTCCAACAATGCGGAGTATGGCGAGTACGTGACTGGCCCTGAGGTCATCAACGATCAGTCGCGCGCGGCTATGCGTAATGCGCTCAAGCGGATCCAGACCGGCGAATACGCCAAGATGTTCATCAACGAAGGCGACAGTAACTATCCGTCCATGACGGCGCGTCGTCGCATCAACGCGGCCCACCCAATCGAAGTGGTCGGCGAGAAACTGCGCTCCATGATGCCCTGGATTGCAGCGAACAAGATCGTCGACAAGTCCAAGAACTGATCGACTGATCTCAAAAAAACGCGGCCCCTCGGCCGCGTTTTTTCGTTATGGATCAATCAAAACGCTATGTATGGCGCTCGTTCGAAGTAGTCCTTCCGCTATACTGGTAGCCCGTGATCGGCTGGCGGTCTGTCCGAGAGTATTAACCGGTCGGCTGTTTTATTCCGCGTTTTCGGATCACGGCTTCTACTTTGCAGCAACCAATCGGCACAGGAAACACGCTATGTCCCAGGAAAATAACAAGCCAAAGTTGGATCCGGATCTGGACACGGAATCCGGCGAGGTTGTCGAAGAAGAGCTGGTGGGCGGTTCAAAGGTTCGCCGCAAAGGGGTTTATCTTCTGCCTAATGCGCTGACAACCGCTTCTCTGTTTTCCGGTTTTTATGCCATCGTTTCCGCTGCCAACGGGGTGTTCGACAACGCCGCTATAGCCATCTTTGTATCCATGATCCTCGACGGGCTTGATGGGCGAGTGGCGCGTCTTACCAATACTCAGAGCAAGTTTGGTGAGGAATACGACAGCCTTTCCGATATGGTCGCGTTCGGGGTGGCGCCAGGGCTTGTCGCCTTCTTCTGGCTGCTCAATGGATTGAATCAGGTGGGGTGGACGCTCACGTTCGTTTACGTGGCCGGTGCAGCGCTTCGCCTGGCACGCTTCAACACCCAGATTTCGACAGTGAACAAAAATATCTTTGTTGGTCTGCCAAGCCCCTCGGCTGCGGCCTGCGTTGCTGGCCTTGTCTGGTGCTTCCATACCTATGAGCCAACTGCATGGCTAACAGCCCTGACGCTGTTTGTCGTTGGTGGTGCCGGCTTTCTCATGGTCAGTAACGTTCACTACCGCAGTTTCAAGGATCTTGACCTTAAAGGGAGAGTTCCTTTCGCCGCTATCCTGCTGGTCGTTTTGGGGTTCGTTGTTATCTCGCTTGATCCTGCAACCGTGTTGTTCGCGATGTTCCTCATCTACGCGGTGTCTGGACCAGTCCAGGCAGCGATGAGGAAGATGCGTAATCGGAATGCCGTGTAAGTTTTTTAGAAAAACTTTCAAAAGAGTGTTGACGGAAAACCTCTGGGCTGTAGAATGCGCACCACTTCAGAGGGACAGCCCAGCGGGGCGGTTCGGAAGGAGTGATAAATCACTGATTTCATTGGGTATGAATAGCTTCTCTGGAAGCGCCCGAAAAAAGTGATTGACAGGCAAGAGGTTCCTTGTAGAATACGCGCCTCGATTGGGCACAGTCCCGGCTCTTTAAAAAGTTGATCAAGTAATTCGTGTGGG